>Ga0208112_100008_pt1 | contig 543423 bp, 546 predicted proteins | sample HotLakConsoUCCLE_FD_184736 | JGI IMG/M metagenome (GOLD analysis project Ga0208112, IMG submission 184736) | Hypersaline microbial mat communities from Hot Lake, Washington, USA - Hot Lake Consortium UCC-LE (SPAdes) (version 2) ... | reverse complement strand
CGCCGCCGCGGATCAGGTCGAACCCGTCGCCACCCCAGATCGTGTCGTTGCCCGTTTGGCCCACCAGCAGATCCTGCCCGCCTTCGCCCCAGATCTGGTCGTCCTGGTTCCCGCCGAAGATCGTGTCAGCGAAACTGCCGCCATAGAGGCTGTCGAAGCCGAAATTGCCGTAGATCACGTCGGACCCGGCCCCGCCGTAGATCGTGTCGCCGTTCAGATTCCCGCGCAGCTCGTCATCGCCGTCGCCGCCCATGATGCTGTCGACGCCGGGGCCGCCCAGCAGCGTGTCGTTGCCACCCTCGCCGTAGATGGTGTCATGCCCTGCAAGCCCGTCGAGCAGGTCCGGGTCTTCGGTTCCGGTCAGGACATCGGGCCCCGTGCTGGGGGTCGTGGACAGGCCGAGGTTCAGCAAGATGTCCGAGAACTGCACCAGTTCCACACCGGTGACGTTTACGGTGTAGGAACTGAAGACGATGTTGGTGGATGCACCCACGGTAATGATGGAGGCCGAGGTGGAGGATCTTGTCGACAGGTCGAGCGTATCGACGCCTGCGCCACCATCCACGCTGCTTGTGCCTCCGAAGAACGTATTCACGATCAGCAGGTCGTTGCCCGCGCCGCCGATCAGCGTGTCGGTGTCCCACCCGCCGTCGAGCGTGTCATTGCCGTCGCCCCCAACGAGACTGTCGTCGCCATTGCCGCCGAGCAGGAGATCGTGACCGTCGCCGCCGTCGAGCGTGTCGTTGTTGTTGCCGCCATCGAGCGTGTCGTTGCCCTCTTCTCCGAAGAGAAGGTCGTTCTCGTTGAATCCGACAAGGCTGTCGTTCCCGATACCGCCGTGGAGTGTGTCGTTGTCCCGCCCGCCGTCAAGGGTGTCATGGCCCACACCGCCGAAGAGCAGGTCGTCGTCGCCGCCCCCGGACAGGCTGTCGTTGCCGTCGTCTCCATGAAGCGTGTCGTTATCGGAGAAGCCGTGTAGCAGGTCGTCTCCATCGCCACCCTCAAGGAGGTCTTCGCCAGAACTGCCGGAGAGGCTGTCGTTGCCTTCACCACCAAGCAATGTGTCGTCGTCCGTTCCGCTCTCGATGCTGTCGTTGCCGTCGCCGCCAGAGAAGCTGTCGTCTCCCGCCCCGCTCCGAAGGGTGTCATCGCCTGCACCCCCGTCGATGGTGCTCGCACCCTGACCAAAGGCAAGCACGCTGTCGTTGCCGTCGCCCGCGTCGATGCTGTTGGCCGCGCCTTCGCCGAGGATCGTGTCGTTGCCGAACGAACCGATCAGCGTATCGTCCCCTTCCAGCGCCACCAGCAACAGCGGATCGGTGCCGCCGCCAAGGCTGTCGTTTCCAGCCGTGCCGAAGATCACCGTGGCCGTCACATCGTCGAACTCGATCTCCTGGATCCCCGACAGGGTCAGGCTGTCCTCGAAGTTCACGGTGGACAGGAGAACGAGATCGCCCTCGAATTCGAACATGTCGAAATCCGTGGCGTTGCTCGCGACCACGACCGTGTCCTGCCCCGCGCCGCCGTCGATCACGTCGCTTTCGCCGAGCGTCAGGGTGTATTCGAACAGGTCGTCGCCGTCGCCACCGAACAGCGTGTCATTGCCCAACCCGCCGATCAGCGTGTCGTTGCCGCCCCCGCCGAAGACGATGTCATCGCCCGCCAGCGCGTCGATCACCTCGCCCGTGCCGGTGCCGAAGATGAGGTCATTGCCGGGTGTCGGCGTGCCGAGCACCGTCAGGTCGATGGTGATATCGTCGAAGATGAGGATCTCGACATTGTCGATCTCGTAGCTGTTGCCCAACCCCTCGACCACCGCAGCGGTTCCGTTGACCGAGATGTCGTGATCGGTCAGATCGCCCTCGATCATCAGCGTGTCGGTGCCCGTGCCGCCGTCGATCGTGTCCTTGCCGCCGCCGGCCAGGATGCTGTCGTTGTCGTCGCCCCCTGCCAGACTGTCGTCGCCCGTACCGCCGATGAGGATGTCGTCGCCCCTGCCGCCGATCAGCGTATCGTTGCCGCCCCCGCCGGTGATCGTGTCGGCCCCGTCGAGGCCGTCGATCAGCTCGGACGCGCTGCTTCCGGTGATGAAGTCGCGGCCCGGCGTCGGGATGGTGGGCGCGCCGACGCTCACGAAACCGTCGCTGAACTGGACGAGCTCGACGTTGGTGAGGATGTAGTCCACGTCGTCCACCGTCACCGTGGTCGTGCCCGACGCGCTGGTGATCGTGGCCTGCGAGGAATCGATGGGGCCCAGGTCGAGGATGTCGAACCCGGTGCCGCCGTCGATCTGGTTGGTTGATCCGGATTCTCCGAAGCCCAGAAGGTTCACGATCGTGTCGTCGCCTGCTCCGGCGTCGACCGTATCGCTGCCCCGCTGGATGTTGATCAGATCATCTCCGTCCCCGCCCGAGATGCTGTCGTCACCGTAGCCGCCTATGATCGTGTCGTTGTCGTCGCCGCCGGTCAGCACGTCATTGCCGGAGCCGCCTGAAATGCTGTCATCGCCGCTTTCGCCGTGCAGGGTCGAAGCACTGGAACCGTCGCTGAGCGTATCGTCGCCTGAACCGCCCTGGATGATGTCATCGCCGAACATTCCATGGAGGCTGTCGGCACCTTCGCCGCCTCGCAGCGTGTCGGCGTTGTTCGAGCCGCTGATCGTGTCGTTCCCGCCACCACCATCGGCGATCACGGCGGGGCTGCTGCTTCCGAAAAATCTGGAGTCGTCCGCCTCGTCCCCGAAGAACAGCGCCAGAGAGTCGTCCCCGTCCACGAAGTGAAGGATCTCCACGTTGGTGACGGTCACGCTGGCGGTAGGGGTCCAGACAATGACGCCGGTGGTTCCGATGATGAAGTTGGCATCGTCCAGCGTGACGCCGGTGATCCGGACAAGGTCGTTGCCCTCGCCCCCGTCGACATCCGCTCCGTTGTCGGTGATGCCGAAATCGACCAGGATGGTGTCATCCCCGCCGCCGCCTTCGACCGTGTCGACGCCCGCCCCGGTGTCGATGCTGTCATTGCCCCACCCGCCTTGCAGGAGGTCGTTGCCGCTGCCGCCCTCCAGCGTATCGGCCCCGTCACCGCCGTCCAGCGTGTCGTTGTCCGTGCCGCCGATCAGCAGGTCATTGTCGCCGCCACCCTGCAGCAGGTCGTCGCCGACCCAGCCGACCAGCGTGTCGTCACCGCTGCCACCGATCACGGTGTCGTCGCCCCAGTCGGCAAAGACGCTGTCATGGCCGCCGCCCGCATCGACGCTGTCGTCGAAGGGAACACCGATGTCGAGCGCGTCGCTGGTGATCGTGTCGTTGCCCTCGCCGCCGAAGATCGTGTCGGCGCCCTCGGACCCCTGGATCAGGTCATCGCCGCCGCCGCCGGTGATGCTGTCGTCTCCGCTTCCGCCGTCGATGCCGTCGGGGCCTGACCCACCGGTGATCGTGTCGTTGCCCGCACCGCCCTGGATCTGGTTCGCGCCGCTGTCGTCGGCGATGATGTCGTCATCGTCGCCGCCCACGATCGTGTCGTTGTCGCTGCCGCCGATGATCGTGTCGTTGCCTGCGCCTCCCTCGATCAGGTTCGCGCCCGCCGTGCTGGTGATCTGGTCGCCGTCCGCCCCGCCGCGCAGGGTGTCGTCGCCGGTGAACCCGTCCAGCGTATCCGCGCCGATCCCGCCTTCCAGCAGGTCGTCGCCCGTCCCGCCGTTCATGTTGTCCGCACCGTCGCCGCCGATCAGCGTGTCGTCGCCGACCTCGCCCCTCAGCGTGTCGGCGCCGGTGCCGCCGGTGATGCTGTCGCCGCCGTCGCCGCCCGACAGGCTGTCAGCGCCGCCGCCACCGTCGATCGTGTCGGCAAGGTCGCCGCCCTGCAGCGTCTCGTTGCCGTCGCTGCCGAACCCCAGCAGCGTGGCGGTGTTCACGACCGTAAAGGCACCATCGGTGCCGTCGCCCATGAAGATCCCGTACAGCGTGCCTTCGTCATGGAACCGGATGTATTCCACACCCGTCACATCGAGGTCGCCAGCCCCGCCCGTCAGAACCTGGTAGCTGCCGCCGACGCCGGGCCGGATCTCCACATCGGCGAAACCTGCGCCGAAGATCGTGATGGTGTCGCTGCCCGCGCCGCCCTCGATCGTGTCATTGCCGTCGCTGCCGACGGTGAACAGGATCTCGTCGTCGCCGTCATCGCCCTGGATCGAGTCGTTGCCCGTGCCACCCTCGAGCAGGTCGTTGTCGTCGCCGCCCAGAAGGGTGTCGTCGCCGGTGCCACCGCGCAGCGTGTCATTGCCGCTGCTACCAAAAAGATCGTCTTCGTTGGCACCTCCCTCGAGCAAGTCGTTGCCGGAGGCACCGTTCAGAATGTCGGTTCCGTCTCCACCGCGCAGCGTGTTGTCCCCGCTGAACCCTACAAGCGTATCTGCGCCGCCGCCCCCTTCCAGCAGATCGTTGCCGAACCCTCCAATCAGGAAGTCATGGCCCTCGCCCCCTTGCAGGGTGTCGCTGCCGAACCCTCCATCCAGGCTGTCATCGCCCCAGCTCCCGAGCAGGGAGTCGTCGCCGTCGCCGCCGTTCAGCGTGTCATTGCCGTTGTCGCCCAGCAGCAGGTCATTGTCGCCTTCGCCCTCAAGCAGATCATCCCCGAACCCTCCGTGCAGCGTGTCGTCGCCGCTGCCACCGGTCACGGTATCGCTGCCCTCATCGGTGAAGATGCTGTCATCCCCGGCACCGCCGTCCACGCTGTCGTCGTAGGGGAGGCCCAGCCCTGCAAAGTCGCTCAAGATCGAGTCGTCGCCGTCGCCGCCCAGGATGGTGTCCGCGCCCTCGGCCCCGATGATCGTGTCGTCGCCCTCGCCGCCCGTGATGATGTCGTCGCCGGTGCCGCCGTTCAGGTCGTCGAAACCCTCGCCGCCGTCGATGATGTCATCCCCGGTGCCGCCATCAATGGTATCGGCCCCGCCCATGCCCGACAGCGTGTCATCGCCTGCACCGGCCTGGAAAATCTCGTCATCGCCGGTGCCGACCCAGTTATCGTTCTCGGTGAAGCCAGGCCGATCCGGCGTGACATTCCCGAATTCGAGCGGCGCGCCGGGCGCCCAGACGCCCCCGGACACCTGGTCCGCCGACACGATCTGCGACTCGATGGTGGCCCATTCCGCCGCCGTCGTCGGCGTCGATACGACCCCGTCCCCGTCCAGCAACACGAAATGCTCGAGGCCGGTCGAGGCCTCCTGGATCTGCAGGACCGTGATGACCGGCCCGCCGAGATCGAGGGTGAAGATATAGACCGCGTCGAAAGGATCGTTGCCGGGGTCGAGGCTGAAGACCGTGCTGCCGGGGGCGGCGACCACCTCGGGGATGCCGAAGTCGTTCGTCGCCGCGCCGACCGTCTCGTATTCGTAGATGACCGATGTGACCTCGGACGCGGTCAGCGTGACCGTCGTGGGCCCGTCGAATGTGCCGCTGGCCAGGGTGAATCCGGTGAAGGTGTAGGTGGCCATGGGTATCTCCGGTAATGATCTTTACTTTAATCGTGGCGCTGCCGCGACGAACGAGCAGCGACCCCGGCAAAGGGGCATCGCGCGGATGATCTGCGGGCGCCTTTCGGAGCGCGTGGCGCCCGTGTCACGACATGCGGATACGTCGGGTGATCCGGCGCGACGATGTCAGCACGAGATCGGGTTTATGTTCCTGGCTTGTTTCAATGAATTCGGCATGATGGTCGCGATGATAATGAATGGGATGTTGATGCACTTATCTGACCCGACGATGTGGATTCGAGTCAACCCTGCCGACGATAGGTAAATCCTTACCTTGGCGCATGTCCGGCGAGCCCTGTCCCGTCCGGAACGCGCCCGAAGCCTGCACGGATGCGGTGACCCGAGGGGCCCTGCGCCCCGTGTTCATGCGGCTCGATCCATCGGAACACCCGGAGACGACCATCGCGCTTGCAGCATCCCGCCTGCGCCCGTATCAAGGAAGCCGATAGCGCTACCTCCCTGAAGGACCGGCTTTTGCGCGGACGCAATCCTTTCGACGGCAAGCCGCAGATGACCCTGCGAGACGTGGCCGACGCCGCGGGCGTGTCCGAGATGACCGTCAGCCGCGTGTTGCGCAACCGCGGCGACGTCTCGGACAAGACCCGCGAACGCGTGTTCGGCGCCGCCCGTCGGCTTGGCTATGTCCCCAACAAGATCGCGGGTGCGCTGGCCTCGAACCGGGTCAACCTGGTGGGGGTGGTCATCCCCTCGCTGTCGAACATGGTGTTCCCCGATGTGCTGGCGGGCATCGGCGAGGTACTTGACAAAACGCCGCTTCAACCCGTGATCGGGACGTCGCAATACGACGACGACCACGAGGAGAACGTGATCTACGAGATGCTCAGCTGGCGGCCCTCGGGCCTGATCGTGGCAGGGCTGGAGCATAACGAGGCCGCCCGCGCGATGATGGCCAACGCCGGTATTCCCATCGTCGAGGTGATGGACGTGGACGGAACGCCCGTGGCCGCCTGCGTCGGCATCAGCCACACCGAGGCCGGCCGCCAGATGGCGCGCGAGATCGCTGCGCGGGGCTATCGGCGGATCGGCTATTGCGGTTCGTCCTCGACGCGCGACCACCGCGCGCAGAAACGGCGGCAGGGGTTCGAGCAGGGGCTGGCCGAGGCGGGACTTGGCCTTGCCGACAGCTGCCTTTACGCGGGTAGTTCCGGTTTTGGCACCGGGCGGGGCATGACCGAAGAGATCCTGACACGGACACCGGACCTCGATTTCCTCTACTACAACAGCGACATCAACGCCGCGGGTGGCCTGCTCTACTGTCTGGAAAAGGGCATGGATATCCCCGGCCGGATCGGGCTGGCGGGGTTCAACAGTTTCGAAGTGCTGGACGGCCTGCCGATGCGCATCGCCACGATGGACAGCCAGCGCCACGCCATTGGCAGGCGGGCCGCCGAGCTGATCGCGGCCAACGCGCTGACCGACGAGGTGGTGCGCCTCGATCCGGTTTTCCTGCCCGGTGACACGGTGCGCAGCGCCTGAGGCAGCCACCGCAGGCCCCGTGTCGCAAAAGGCCGGACATGCGGCGCTGCGGTGCAGCATGCGCAGGCCGCAACGTGAGATGAAACGTCCGAGGCGTTCACGTTCACGGGAAAGGCAGATCCCATGCTGCATGTCTTGTCGGGCGTATGGGCCCTTCTGCTCGGTATCGTCCTGATCATGCTGGGCAACGGCATGCACTTCACCCTGATCGGCCTGCGCGGCGGGATCGAGGGGTTCAGCGCCGCCGAACTGGCCGTCGTCACCTCGGGGTATTTCCTCGGATTTCTGTCGGGCGCGCGCTACACGCCGGTGCTGATCCAGCGGGTCGGGCATGTGAGGGTCTTCGCCGCACTGGGCAGCTTCATGTCGGCGGGCCTGATCGCCTTCACCCTCTGGGCCGAGCCTTGGGCGTGGACAGTGCTGCGCATCCTCGTGGGCTTCTGCATGTCGGGCATCTATGTCGCCGCCGAAAGCTGGCTGAACAACGCCACCACGAACGAGACGCGCGGCAAGGTGCTGTCGACCTACATGATCGCGCAGACGCTGGGCATCATCGGGGCGCAGGGCCTGCTGACGCTGGGCGACGCGGCGACCTCGGCACTGTTCATCGGGGCCTCGATCCTCGTCTCGATCTCCTTCGCGCCGATCCTCTTGTCGGTCACCCCCGCCCCCGCGGTCGAGGTCGCCAAGCCGATGTCTCTGCGCGGGCTTTTCGTCGGCTCACCCTTGGGCACGGTGGGCATTTTCCTGCTGGGCGGCGTCTATGCCACGCAATCGGGCATGGGGGCGGTTTTCGGCAGCCAGATCGCGCTCAGCGCCAACCAGATCGCGCTCTTCGTGGCGATGCTGTTCGGGGGCGCCCTGCTGCTGCAATTCCCGATCGGCTGGCTGTCGGACCGGTTCGACCGGCGCAAGGTGATCTTCGGCACCGCCGTCATGGGGGCGCTGGCCTGCGGGCTGGGGTGGCTTGCGGGCAGCGGACCGGACACGCTGGCCGACTGGGGCCTCTGGCCGCTGATGGGGGCGGCCTTTCTTGCGGGGGGCATGACGACGCCGCTCTATGCGCTGCTGATCGCGCATGCCAACGACTTCCTCTCGGCCGAGGAGATGCCGGCGGCCTCGGGCGGGCTGGTCTTCACCTTCGGGCTGGGGGCGATCCTCGGGCCGCTTTTGGCGGGCTGGGCGATGCAGGGGCTTGGCCCCTATGCCTTCTGGCTGGTGCTCGGCGCGACCTTCGCCGTCATGGCCGCCTATGCCGCCTGGCGCATGACCCGCCGCGCCACCGCCCCCGCGGACGAGACCGAGGCCTATCTCGGCGTCCTGCCGACATCCTCGGTCGTCGCGGTCGAGGCCGCGGGCACATGGGCGGCGGAACAGGCCGAAAGCGACCGCGAGGCCGAGGCCGCATCGGCCTGACACCCCGCGCGTCGGGTTCCTGCCTGCGGCGGTCGCTTTCCTGTCGGGGATCGCGTGCGAATGCGCTATCTGGTGGGACATGTTCCTGAGCGTCTTCGACATCTTCAAGATCGGCATCGGCCCCTCGTCCTCGCACACGATGGGCCCCATGAGCGCGGCGGCCCGCTTCCTCGCTGACCTGCGCGGTGGCCGCGAGAAGGAACCGGGGGCAGGCGATCTCGCCGCGCTGTCGGCCTCGCTGCACGGTTCGCTCGCCTTCACCGGCAAGGGGCACGCGACCGACCGGGCGGTGATCCTCGGCTTCGCCGGGTTCGAGCCCGCCACGCTGGACCCCGACCGCGCCGAGGCGCTGGAGGGTGAGATCCGGGCCACCCGCACCGTCACGCCGCCCGGCCTGCCGCCGCTGCGCTTCGATCCCGACACCGACCTTGTCTTCGACTACGGCCCGCCGCTGCCCGGTCATGCCAACGGTCTGATCCTGCGCGCCCATGACGCCGCCGGGAACCTCTACATGGAGGAGACCTACTACTCGATAGGCGGCGGGTTCATCGCCACCGCGAAGGAACTGGAGGCGCAGGCCCATGGCGGCGCGCAGGCGCTGCACGACGAGAAAGAGGCCGCGGGCTATCCTTATCCCTTCGGCTCCGCCGCCGAGATGCTGGAGATGGGCCGCCGTGCGGGCAAGACCATCGCCGAGATGAAATGGGCCAACGAGACCGCCCGCCACCCCGCCCGCGAGGTTCAGGCGCGGCTCGATGCGGTCTGGCAGGCGATGGACGATTGCATCGACCGCGGGTTGCGGATGGAGGGGGAACTGCCCGGCGGCCTGCGGGTCAAGCGGCGGGCGAAGAAGATCCACGATCAGCTGATGGCCGAGCGCGGCTCGAACCTCGCGCAGCCGCATACGGTGAACGACTGGCTGTCGGTCTACGCCATGGCGGTGAACGAGGAAAATGCCGCGGGGGGCCGCGTCGTGACCTCGCCTACCAATGGCGCGGCGGGCGTCGTGCCCGCGGTGCTGCGCTACTACCGCGACCATTGCATCGGCGCGACCGAGGAGGGGCGGCGGCGGTTCCTCATGGCGGCCTCGGCCATCGGCGGGCTGATCAAGCACAACGCCAGCATCTCGGGCGCCGAGGTGGGCTGCCAGGGTGAGGTCGGATCGGCCAGCGCCATGGCAGCGGCGGGGCTGTGTGCGGCGCTTGGTGGCACGAACGAGCAGGTGGAGAATGCCGCCGAGATCGCGCTCGAGCATCACCTCGGCATGACCTGCGACCCGGTCGGCGGGCTGGTGCAGGTGCCCTGCATCGAGCGCAACGGGCTGGGCGCGATCAAGGCTGTCTCGGCGGCCTCGCTGGCCTTGCGCGGCGACGGCACTCATTTCATGCCGCTCGACAATTGCATCGAGGCGATGCGCCAGACCGGCCTCGACATGTCGACCAAGTACAAGGAAACCAGCCTCGGCGGGCTTGCCGTGAACCTGCCGGAGTGCTGATCCCGCTGCGGCGGTCCCTCGCGGGATGAGTTCAGGGGGAAGAACGGGGGGCTGAGGGCGCTGGGGCTTTATATCTAAAGATACGTTTTAATTGGCAAATTTCAGATATTTTTCATGATGCCCCCCGGCCTTCAGATGTGCCCATCCTTGAAAAGCCGAGGCAAGCGTTTGGCGGCGTAGCGCTTTCGTCCTTTCGTCCTCCATGCTCGGGACGCCGTCGGGCGGCAGAACGAGTTCCGGTGCTCGCTCACGTTGCGGGTCCGGCGTTCCACGCCCGATGGCGGGTCGATGATCTGCGCACATCGCTCGACTGCATCGGCATGGCGCGACGATTTTGTGACCTCACGGGGTTATCCCGGCCACGCGGCCCGGCGTCAGTAGGGGTTTCGCGCCGATCTGTCCCGCGAGAGCGAGGATTGTCCCCGGCGGACAAGGGCCTCGATCGCATCTGCAAGGTGAACCCTGTCGATGTGACCGTCACCGCGCGCGACGCGGATCTTGTGGGCCTCGATCATGACATCCGCATGCCTGCATCCCTCGGGTGGTTCGAAGCGGTAGGAGGCAAGTTCGATCCTGAGACCCAGAGGGTCGCGGAAATAGATCGAATCCATGAAGCCCCTGTCCACCGGCCCGGAATGCTTGACGCCGCGCGCATCGAGCCGTTCGGCGATCTGCCAGAAGGTCGCCTGGCTGACCGACAGGGCAAGGTGATGCAGGGATCCGGTCGCCTCGGGCACCGGGCTTGCGTCGGGCTGGCGGGTCTCGTTGGTGAAGACGGTGATCAGCCGCCCGTCACCGGGATCGAAATAGAGATGCCCTTCCTTGGGATCGTCGAGGTTGGGCTGATCGAAGACGAAGGGCATGCCAAGCACGCCTTCCCAGAAATCGATGGTTGTCTGACGGTCGGCCCCGATCAGCGTGATGTGATGCACGCCCTGTGTCTGGATCTTGCGCAGTTCCGTGTCGGCCATGGGTCGCCCTCCTGTCTCTGTAGTTGAACATAGGCGAACACGCTCGACTCGTCCCGTGCGGCGATGCACAGATGCTGTGATGCACGAACAGGGCCGACGCCGCCGATGCGGTCGACACGGCCGGAGGAAAGACCGATGACGACAGAGCACCAGACCACCCATGACGCCGAGGACGATCCGCGCAACCGCGACATCCTCATCTACATCAACGGCGAGTTGAAGCATCGCGACGAGGCCAAGGTTTCGGTCTACGACAGCGGCTTCATGCTGGGCGACGGCATGTGGGAGGGGCTGCGCCTTTATGACGGGGTCTGGGCGTTTTTCGACGCGCACATGGATCGCTTCTTCGACTCGTGCCACGCGGTCAGCCTCGATGTCGGGATGGACCGCGCAGGCATCTTCGAAGCGTTGGAGATGACGCGAGCCGCCAACAAGATGGAGACGGACGCCCATTGCCGGCTGATGCTGACGCGGGGGGTCAAGGTGCGCCCGTTCCAGCACCCCTCGCTCAGCCGTTCGGGGCCGACGCTGGTGATCCTGATGGAACATTCCAGGCCGGTGGACCGGCTGCAATCGGCGGGGATCAGGCTGGCCAGCGTGCCGCAGGTGCGCGGCCTGCCGCACAGCCAGGACGCCAAGTTCAACAGCCACTCCAAGCTGAATTGCGTGATCGCCTGCCTTCAGGCGGAACAGGCGGGCGCGGACGAAGCGCTGATGCTCGATCCGCATGGGTTCGTGAACACGACGAACGCCTGCAACTTCTTCATCGTGCGACGGGGAGAGGTTTGGACCTCGACCGGGGATTACTGCATGAACGGGGTGACGCGGGCCAAGGTGATCGAGCTCTGCCGCAAGGACGGTATCCCTGTCTTCGAAAAGAACTACTCGCTTTACGAGGCGTATAGCGCCGACGAGGCCTTCCTGACCGGCACTTTCGGGGCGCAGACGCCGGTGGCCACGATCGACGGCAAAGCCATCGGGGATGGTGCGCGGCCCGTGACCCGGCGGATACGGGAGCTGTACAAGCAGGCCGTCGCCGAGGAGGTGGCCGCACGTCGGTAGGGTCGGGCAGGATTGCCTGCCCTACGCCTTTTCGACCTCGACCAGCGCGGAATGGGCGCTGGTGCCCTGCCCGAGGCGCGAGGTGCCCACATCGCGGGTCAGCACGTTGGGGTTGCCCTGCGGGTCGATGTTTCCGCCCGGCGCCCCGAACCACGCGCCAGTGGGCAGTGCGACGACACCCGCAAGGATGTCCGGGGTCACGCGCGCCCGCGCCCGCGTGGCACCGCGCCTGTTGAACACGCGCACGAGATCTCCGGTGGCGATGCCCCGGCTGGCCGCATCCGTTTCATGGATGAGAATGGTCTCTGGCCGCGCGCCCTCCACATCCGCCAGCGCCGCCTCGAGCTGCGAATGCAGCTTGTCGCCCGGTTGTGGCGAGACGAGGTGCAGGGGCGCCTCGGCGGTCGCGGCGCCCGGCCATTCGGCGGGCGGCAGCCAGACAGGGTGGCCGGGGCAATCGTCGTAGCCGAAGCCGTCGATCCGCTCGGAGAAGATCTCGATCCGGCCTGACGGCGTCTTGAGCGCCGCGCCTTCGGGATCGGCGCGGAAGCGGCGCAGGATCGGCTTGGGCTGTTCCGGCGTGGCGATGTCGAGCTTGACCCAGTTCCTCTCGCGCAGTTCGGTCAGCGACGGCACGGAAATGCCCGCAGCCGTCGCGCGCCGGTGGAACCCGGTGTAGAGATGGTCGATCCATGCGTCGGCATCGCGCCCTTCGGTGAAGGCATTGCCCAAACCCATGCGCTCGGCCAGCCCGGCGAAGATCGCGTAATCGTCGCGCGCTTCGCCCACGGGCGGGATGAGGGCGGGCATGTGGAACAGGTAATCGTCCAGCGGGCTGCGCCCGATATCCTCGCGCTCGTAGGGGGTGGTCGTCGGGAACACGATATCGGCGCGCTGGGCGGTGGCGGTCCACCACGGCTCGTTCACGATGATCGTCTCGGGCCGGGTCCAGGCCTCGTGCAGGCGGTTCAGGTCCTGGTGGTGGTGGAACGGGTTGCCGCCCGCCCAGTAGACGAGGCGGATATCGGGGTAGCTGCGGCGTTCGCCGTTGAAGTCATAGGGTTGACCTGGGTTCAGCAGCATGTCGGCCACGCGGGCCACGGGGATCACGTCCGGCACGGCGTTGGTGCCCTGCGGCAGGGTCATGCCGCCCATCGGGCGGAAATCCTTGCCGATGCCGCCGATGGCGCCATAGCCATACCCCACGCCGCCCCCCGGCAGGCCGATCTGGCCCAGCATCGCCGCCAGCACGGCGGACATCCAGTAGGGCTGCTCGCCGTGGTGCTGCCGTTGCAGCGACCATGCCACCGTGATCAGCGTGCGCGTCGCGGCCATGCGGCGGGCGAGGTCGCGGATGGTCTCTGCCGGAACGCCGGTCAACGGCGCGGCCCAATCGGGGGATTTGGGCTGCCCGTCCGTCTCGCCCATCAGGTAGGGGCGGAAACGGTCGAAGCCGGTCGTGTAGCGGTCGAGAAAGGCATGGTCGCTCAGCCCCTCGGTTTCCAGCACATGGGCCAGCGCCAGCATCAGCGCGGTATCCGATCCGGGCCGACAGGGGAGCCACTCGCACCCCGCGGGCGCGTCGCCCCGCTGCGGGCCGATGTTGATGCAGCGCATGCCCTTTTCGGCGAAGCGGTCGAACCAGCCCGCGGTCTGGTGTTCGGTGATGCCGCCCATCGACACCTGGCTGTTCTTGGGGTTGATGCCCCCGAACATGACCAGCGTTTCCGTATGCTCGGCGATGGTGGCGTAACTGTCCTGCGCCTCGTAGGTGAGGGTCATGAAGTTCTCGCCGAAGACATGCGGGATGATGGATTGCGCGCAGCCGGTCGAATAGCTGCCGAAGCTGGCGACATAACCACCGATGACGTTGAGAAAGCGGTGGGCCTGGCTTTGCGCATGGTGGAACCGCCCCGCCGAGGCCCAGCCATAGGACCCGCCATAGATCGCCCCGTTGCCATAGGTCTTGCGCACCCGGTCGATCTCCTGCGCCGCGATGTCCAGCGCCTCGTCCCAGGGCGGCGTGACGTAGTCGCCATCGCCCCGGCCCGCGCGGTCGCGGGTGGCAAGCCACGCGCGCCGGACCGAGGGGCGCGCGACGCGGCTGGAATGGTGGACGGCCGCGGGCAGGATCGCGGGGATGCCCGGCGGCGAGGGGTCTTGCGAAAAGGGTCGCGCCTCGACGATGCGGTCGCCTTCGGTCACCACCTCGAAGGCGCCCCAGTGGCTGGTCGTCACGCGGGTCTGTCGGGTGTCTGGGGTCATCTCGTTCTCCGCTGCTGCGGCCCTTTCTAGCGCGGCGCGCGGGGCAGGGGAATGGGCTGCCCTTGCGCCGCGCCGCGGGCAGGGGCATGACTTGGCCGACGGGCAGGGGGCAGCGCATGACCATCAGGGTGGCGATCAACGGGTTCGGGCGCATCGGGCGCTCGGTGCTGCGGGCGTGGCTGAAGGGCGGCTGGCCCGAGATCGAGATCGTGGCGCTGAACGACATCGCGCCGTTGGCGACCTGCGCACATCTCTTCGAATACGACAGCGTCTTCGGGCCGTGGCCCGAGCGGGTCGAGGCGGGCGAGGGCGTGTTGCGCGTAGGCGACCGCGCGCTGCCGTTCACGCAGGTTGCAGACCTTGCGCTCCTGGACCTGTCGGGCATCGACGTGGTGATGGAATGCACCGGCCTTGCCCGCACCCGCAGCTTCGCCGAGGCGGGGCTGGATGCCGGGGCCGCGCGGGTGCTGGTCTCGGGGCCATCGCCCGAGGCGGATGTGACCGTTGTTCTGGGCGCCAATGACGCGGCGCTGAACGCGTCGCACCGGATCGTGTCGAACGCGTCCTGCACCACGAACGCGGTGGCACCGCTGGCGGCGATGATCGACGCGGAATGGGGGCTGGAGAGCGCCCTGATGACGACGGTCCACTGTTACACCGGCAGCCAGCCGACGGTGGATCAGCCCATGGGCGAGGACCTCGCGCGTAGCCGGGCGGCGGCGCTCTCGATGGTGCCCACGACGACAAGTGCCGCGCAGCTGGTCGATGTGGTTCTGCCGCATCTGGCGGGGCGGATCACCGGCTCGGCGGTGCGGGTGCCGGTGGCCTCGGTCTCTTGCGTGGACCTTGCCGTCATCACCCGCGAACGGCCACAGGCCGAGGCGGCGCAGGCCTTTTTCGCCGAGCGCGCCGGGCCGATCGTGGGGTTCACCGACCGGGTTCTGGTCTCGACCGACCTGCGCGCAAGGCCCGAGTCGGTGATCGTGCAAGGCCCCGAGATCAAGCGCGCCAAGGGCGGCATGCTGCGCGTCTTTGGCTGGTATGACAATGAATGGGGCTTTTCCTGCAGGATGCTGGATCTGGCCCGCAAGATGGGAGAGATGCGATGAGCGATTGGCAAAGCTGGATGCGTGAGGCGAATTTCGTCGGCGGCGCGTGGATCGGGGCCGACAGCGGGAAAACCATCGACGTGACGAACCCGGCGACAGGCGAGGTGATCGGCACCGTGCCCGCCTGTGGCGAGGCCGAGACGATGCGCGCCATCGACGCGGCGGCAGGGGCTTTCGCCGATTTCGCGGCGATGGACCTGATGACGCGCGTGGGCCTTCTATGGAAGCTGCATGATGCGTTGATGGACAACCAGGCGGCTCTGGCGGAACTGCTGACCGTCGAGATGGGCAAGCCGCTGGCCGAGGCGAAGGGCGAGATCGCCATCGGCGCGCAATATGTGCGCTGGTTCGCGGAAGAGGCGCGCCGCGCCAAGGGCGAGATCGTGCCGGCGGGCGTGAACGGGCGGCGCATCCTCGTCACCAAGCACCCGGTGGGCGTGGTGGGCATGATCACGCCGTGGAATTTCCCCTCGTCCATGCTGGCGCGCAAGGTCGCGCCGGCGCTGGCTGTCGGCTGCCCCATCGTGGCCAAGCCCGCGACAGCGACGCCCTATTCCGGGCTGGCCTGGGCGGCGTTGGCCGAAGAGGTGGGTTATGCTCCGGGCGTGGTCAACGTGGTGACCGGATCGGCGCGGGCCATCGCGGGGGCGATGATGGAACGATCCGAAGTACGGAAAGTGACCTTCACCGGCTCGACGGAGGTGGGCAAGGAACTGATCCGCCAATCCGCCGACACGGTGAAGAAGGTGTCGATGGAACTGGGCGGCAACGCGCCCTTCATCGTTTTCGAGGACGCCGATCTGGATGCCGCCGCCGAGGGGGCGATCGTCTCGAAATACCGCAATTCGGGGCAGACCTGCGTCTGCGCGAACCGGATCTATGTTCAGGCCAGCGTCCATGATGCTTTCGTCGAGAAGTTGGTGGAAAAGACCCGCGCGCTCAAGGTCGGCGACGGGCGCGAGGAGGGGGTCGCGCAGGGCCCCCTGATCGACCTCGATGCCGTGGCCAAGGTCGAGGAACTGCTCGACGACGCCAAGGGCAAGGGGGCGACCGTGGTTCTGGGCGGGTCGCGGCACCAGCTGGGCGGCACGTTCTTTCAGCCGACCGTCCTGACTGGGGCCAGGCAGGACATGGCCTTTGCGACCGAAGAAATCTTCGGACCGCTGGCGCCCGTCTTCACCTTCGAGACCGAGGAGGAAGCGATTGCCATGGCCAATGAAACGGTCTTCGGCCTCGCCTCCTACGTCTACACCCGCGACCTTGGCCGGGCGTTCCGCATCAACGAAAAGCTGCAATACGGCATGATCGGGATCAACTCGGGCCTCATCACCACCGTTGAGGCACCGTTCGGAGGCGTGAAGGAAAGCGGCATGGGCAAGGAAGGCGGGAGCCAGGGGCTCGAGGATTACCTCGATACGAAATACGTCTGCATAGACGGCATCTGACGGCACCCGTGTCTTCATCCTTGCGCCGGTGGCAGATTTCGGGAGCCTCCCCTCTCGGCGGCAAAGCCGCCTGCCGGGCAGCGGGCGGGAGTTGTATTTGCCAAGATGAAGGGGAGAGGGCGCGCGTTAACCTTGATGAGCGGTTAAGGGCCGTATGTGATCCCGTCGGCGATCAGGCGCAGGGTCTGGCGTGCGATGACGCGGCCCTCGGTGTCGGTTGCCGTGCGGGTCAGGATCAGGAGCGCCGTGTAGCGGTCGCAGGAGAGGGCGACGGACTCCGACATGCTGGTGACGGCCGCGGCGAGGCTGTCGGTGATCTGCCCGAATGGCAGGCTGGCGTCGGTCAGAATCTCGGCGAGGCTGGTGGCGGCATCCTCGTCCAGTGCAGGGATCAGGGCCTCGGGCACGACGATTTCGTCGAGGGCTGCGCGCGTCCCGTCGCGGGTCAATGTCCGTTCCAGCACGGCAAGGCGGGCCGCGCCGAAAAGGTCGGCCTCGCCCGGGGTGGCGCCGCGGGTGCCGCTGCGGGCGCGGTAGACCTCGAGTGACAGGGGCGTACCCTCGGCGTCGGTCAGGCACATCACGGGCGCTGACGGGGCGTGCATCGCCGAAGGCAGGCTCACCAGCGTGCCGCGGCCAGGCTTGCGGTCGAGATAGCCCATCGCCTCGAGCGACATCAGCGCGCGGCGCATGGTGCCCTGGCTGACCCCGAATTCCTCGGCCAGCACGAATTCGTTGGGCAGGCGGCGGCCGACCTCCCATGCTCCGCTGTCGATGCGGCGGATCATTTCCGTTTCGGTCGCCTTGTAGAGCGGAACGCGTGCCATGCCGTCGGCACCTCCGTGTTACCCGACCCTTCGCATAGCGAAAGGTCCGGGCGGGTCAATTCAGATGTTCGATCAGGCGGCTGTGCCTGTCGAATGCCTTGATGAGTGCCCCCAAATTGGGCAGGTCAGCCGCTTCCAGCATCGGGATCATCTTGCGGAACGCCTCGGCCGTGCCGATCGCGTCGCCGATGGCGGTGTGGCGCGCGGCCTCGGGGATGCGGATGTGCAGCCGGTCACAGAGCGCGTCGAGCGTATGCTCGGCCGATTGCCCGTAGAGGATCGCGGAACACAGCACCGTGTCGAGGATCGGCTGGTCGAAGCGTTTGCCGATCTCCGCCTCGCGCCGCCGGAGGAAGCTCATGTCGAAAGGCGCGTTATGGGCGACCAGCACCGCCCCTTCGGCGAAAGCATGGAAACGGCGCAGCGCCTCGGTGACGGGCGGGGCGTCGGCCACCATCTCGTCGGTGATGTGGTGGACGGCGGTCGAGGCGGCGGGGATCCTGCGGCCGGGATTGACCAGCATGTCGAAGTCCTCGCCCTCGATGATGCGGCCGTTCACGACCCGCACGGCGGCGATCTGGCAGACCTCGTCGACCTGCGGATTGAGGCCCGTGGTCTCGGTGTCGAAGATCACGAAGCTGAGCGACTTGAGTGCCGCGACGGCCAGATCCTCGGGGATCTCGGCGTTCAGGAGGTCGAAGTCGTACATCACCACGCGGGTGGGGCCCGCGGCGCGCGGCTCGGCCAGGGGCAGGTTCAGACGCAGCGCGTGGCGGCCGGGCCCCGCGGGCTCCACGGTCAGGCGGGTGCCGTGGCTGAGCAGAACGTCGCTTGCGGCGAAGCCCGACAGCCCGGGGGACAACGGTGTGGCAAGCCAGCCGTCCAACTGTGCCCCGGCGGGCGCGGCGCCTTCGGCCTCGAGGCTCAGCACGGCAGTGTCGGCGCCTTCCGAGGCGATGGTCAGGGTCAGGGTCTTGGCGCCCGCATTGGTCCAGTCCAGCGCAAGGCGTTCCAGCATCCGCGTCATCGCGAAGCCGTCGCAGCGCAGCCGCGTCATGCCGAGGTCGCAGGCCAACGGCACCCCCTTGCGCTCGAGCCGGGCGGCGAGGCCTGCGCCGAGATCCTCGGCGGTCAGCGCCTCCATCGGCCACCACTTCGTGTCGGTCTTGGCCTTGCGCGTGGCGGTCTCGGCGACCAGCGCGGCGAGGGTCGATTTTTCCTCGCTTTCGGGCAGGGCGGGCAGGGTGCCCTCGAGCCGTTCGAGCAGGTGGTTGAGCAGGTAGGCACGTTCGGCCTGAACCTGCAGATCGGCGGTCACGTCCCGCAGCGTGAGCGCATAGCCCGCGCCCTCCGTCTCCTGCCCTTCGAGGCGCAGAAGGCGCAGCCGCGCCTCAAGCAATCGCGCGCCGGCCTTGGTGGTCACGAGGATATCGGTGCCTTCGTCGCTGCCGCTGGCGGTCAGGCGGTCATAGGCCTGCAGGATCGGCCCCATCCGCAACAGGCCCGACACCGGGCGGCCGAGGCCGAGCGCGTCGCTTTCGCCGAGAATGTCGCGGGTGTGCCCGTTGTAAAGCGCGATGGTGTGATGGGGCGTGCAGAACATCACGCCATCGGGCACCTCGGCCAGCAGGGTCTCGAGCCGCGTCTTCTCGGTGGTCAGACGGGCGGTCTCGCGGCCCACGGCCAGCGCCATGGCGTTGCGCGTTTCGGTCAGGTTGGCGGCGACGGCATCGGCAGCGGGTGCCAGATCGCCGAGGTAGCGGGCGACGGCGGGGTCAATCGCCTGGTCCACGTCGGAATGGGCGCGCGCGCGCAGATCGGCGGCGAGGCGTTCGACGGGCCGGGCCACATGCTCGTCGAACAGCACCCAGATCCAGGTCGTCAGCCCGCCGATGGCAAAGACCGCCACGGCCCCCGCGATCACGAAGGAGTTCAGGGCATGCGCCTCGCCCAGCCGGAGGTAGCCGATGGTCAGCCCGGCGATGACGAGCGCCGAGCCGCCCAGCGCGATCAGGGCGAAGAACAGGAAGATGCGCAGACGCAGGGAAAGTCGGGTCAGCATGTGGCGGGGCCCTCCTCCTTGCCCCTTGTCCTTGGCCGGTGGGGACGGTCCGCGCGACGCCCCCTTGGCCGGTCGTGTCAGGTCAGGTGCCTGCGGCCTCCCGCCCGCAGACGGCGCTGACGATGGGGTCGTCCGGGCCGGTCTCGCGCCAGGGCACGCCCTCGGGCTGCCCGGCATCGGTGAACTGCATGTCCGGGGTCACGTCGGTCCAGCGGTCGGCGCCGCAATCGACCAGGATCGGCATGATCGTCTGGGGTTGCCAACGCTCCTGGATGCGGAGCTGCACGGCGAAGATGCCGGAACCTGCGGTGGTCTCGATCGTCTCTTCGGGCGAATAGGACAGGAAGCCGCGCACCCAGGGACGGACCTGCGTCCAGGGCTGGTACCAGGCCTGCTGTTCGCGCGTCGACACGATCACCAGGTCCTCGGGCATTGTCGAGCGAACCCCGTCATACCAGCCGTATTCCTGCCCCACGGTCGCGGCGATCATCGTGAGGCCTGCGCAGATCGGGACGATCCCCATGGGCAGTTTCCTGCGCGTGATGGACCTCAGCAGCAAGCCGATGCCGGCGCCCGCAAAACCTGCGACGAAAACGGTGACGAGGGTCCAGAACATGGGGTATCTTTCAGCTCAGATGCCCGCGGCCCGAGCCGGCGGCATTCTGCATGGTCTTGATGACGACGAAGGCGTCGCGAAGGTGGCTGCGCTCGAAATCGGAGAGATCGGCGGGCGCCATGAAATTGTCGGGCTTCTCGCCGCGCTTGATCTGGGCGGCCTGGTGGGCGAGGCGGGTGTCGGCGATCATGTCGTAGGCGTCGAGAAGGTCGCGCCCCCCCGAGGTCGAGACCGCGCCCGCCTCGATCCCGGCGAGGATGCGCGCGCGGGTGTTGGCCTCGGCCAGCTGTCCCTTGAGCGCGTAGATCCGTCCGAGGTCGACCACCGGCACGACGCCGTTGTGCTTGAGGTCGATGGTGTTCTTGTGCTCGCCCGAGCGCACCGTGGCGAAGCCGCGGAACAGTCCCAGCGGCGGGTGATGCTTGAGCGAATTGGCGATCATGTGAGAGACGAAGATCGAGTTCTTCGCGGCCGCCGCGAGGGTTTCGGCCTGCAGGTCGGAGAACAGGCTTGTCGTGCCGCCGATCGGGCGCAGGTCGAACATGACCGAGGCGAGCATCTGCGCCTCTGGGTTCGGGGTATTGATCCAGCCGCGGAAATACTGTCGCCAGACGCGCAGCGGCTGCCGCCACTTGATGTTCGTCGCCATCATGTCGCCGGGGCAATAGAAATACCCCGCCTCGTCCAGGCCGTCCGAGACGTATTTCGCCAGCGCGGCGAAATATTCGTCATCGGGCGGCGTGGCCGCGTCGTCGAGGATCAGGCAGTTGTCCTGATCGGAGACGCCGGTCTGCTCCTGCCGCCCCTGCGATCCGCAGGCCAGCCACAGGTAGGGTACGGGCGGCGGGCCCAGCTGCGCTTCGGCCAGCGCCAGAAGGCGGCGGGTTATGGCATCGCCGATATCTGTGATCAGGCGCGTGACCACCTGGTGCGGGTTCTGCGCGCTGACGAGTTGCACCAGCAGATCGGGGATGCGCCCGGCGGTTTTCGCAAGGGTCGCGCTGTCGGGCGCCGCCGTGATGTCGCGGATCAGGGCCGCCGAGGAGGTCGCCTGAAACCGGGTCAGGTCGGTCTGGGTCAGGATGCCGACAAGGCGGCCTGCCTCGACCACGGGCATGTGGGTGATGCCGCGCTCGACCATCGTGTGCAGCACGTCGGCCACCAGCGCACCGGGGGGCAGGGTGATCGGGTCGGGTGTCATGACCTCGGCCACGGGCGTTTCGGGGGGGCGCCCCTCGGCTACGGCGCGAGAGGTGATGTCGCCGGTCGTCAGGATGCCGCGGACCGTCGGGCCGTCGGTCGCGATGATGCACGAGACGCCGAGGGCGCGCATCTTGCGCGCCGCCTCGATCAGCGGGGTGTCGGGTGCGCAGGTCAGCGGGCCCTTCGTCATCAGCTCCGACAGCGCCATCGTCGTGATGTCCTGCCGCCGCGACGAGGCCGGGCGCGTGCGGTCGAAAAAGCGCAGGATGCGCGGATGCGCGGCCACCAGCACCTTGAACACATCTGCGGGAATGGTCAGCAGTTCCCCCGCCTCGGTGGCGGTTGCCGTCACGGGCGCGATGCCGTCGCGCAACAGGCCGCGTTCGCCGAAGGAATTGCGCGGTCCGAGAATCGAGAGCAACTCGCCCCCTTCGTCGGTGATCTCGATGCGCCCCGAAAGGATCAGGCACAGGTTCGAGACGGGCTTGCCGATCGCATAGACCACGTCGCCGGCCGCGACCGTTTGCCGACCGACCTTGGCCGCGAGGGCCTCGCGTTCGTCCGGCGTCAGCAGGTCGTAAGGGTGGGTCTGTGCGAGAGTGGCGGCGATCTCGGTGGTCATGAAACCCGTCCGGAGGAAAGAAAAGGCGCACCCCGAAGGGTCGGGATGCGCCGGGGTCTTGGCCAGAGCCCGCGGTGTCGCAGGTTCTGGAAGGTATCGGTGGCTCTCAGTGATCCGAGGCAGCCCCTGCGCCACGCGGAATACGAACGCTTTCCACGAGGTCCTGGATGTGCTGCGGCGGCGCCGCGGTCATGCTGGAGACGACGTAGGCGACGGCGAAGTTGGCCAGCGCCCCGATCGGGCCGAAGTGTGTCGGCGGGATGCCGAACAGGTAGTTGGCCGCAGTGTTATCAAGCAGGTTGGTGCCGGGGATGAAGAAGATCCCGAGATAGGTGAACAGGTAGGCACAGGTCAGGATCAGACCTGCCAGCATGCCTGCCGTGGCACCCGCGGCGTTCATCCGCTTGGAGAAGATCCCCATCATCAGCGTCGGGAACAGCGTGGCGGCCGCAAGCCCGAAGGCCAGTGCAACCACAAGTGCCGCAAAGCCGGGCGGGTTGAGGCCCAGCCATGTCGCCAGAACGATCGCTGCCGCCATCGAGATCCGGGCCGCCAGAAGCTCGCCCTTTTCCGAGATGTTGGGGTTGATCACCGATTTGATGAGGTCGTGGCTGATGGCCGAGGAGATGGCCAGCAGAAGACCCGCCGCCGTGGACAGTGCCGCCGCGATGCCGCCTGCGGCGATCAGCGCGATGACCCAGCCCGGAAGCTGCGCGATCTCGGGGTTGGCGAGAACGAGGATGTCCTGGTTGAAGGTGACAAGTTCGTTGCCTTCCCAGCCACGCTCGGCGGCCATTTCGGCCATGCCCGGACCAGACTCGTTGTAGTACTGGATGCGGCCGTCGCCGTTCTTGTCCTCGACGCCGAGCAGACCGGTCACCTGCCAGGTTTCGAACCAGTTCGGCAGGTCCTCGACTGCGACGGCTTCGCCCTGAACGCCCTCGGGCCACATGGTGGTCGTGATGTTCAGGCGGGCCATTGCGCCCACGGCCGGAGCCGTCAGGTACAGCAGCGCGATGAAGACCAGCGCCCAACCGGCGGACCAGCGGGCATCGGCCACCTTCGGCACCGTGAAGAAGCGGATGATCACGTGCGGCAGACCCGCGGTCCCGATCATCAGCGAGAGCGTGAAGAGCGCCATCAGGAAGGGCGAGGAGCCGGTCGTGTAGGCGTTGAAGCCGAGATCGGTCAGCAGACCGTCCAGCGTCACCAGCAGCGGGGTGCCTGCGCCGGCCTGACCCTCGGCCATGTTCGAGAACAGGCCCAGACCCGGGATCGGGTTGCCGGTCAGCTGCAGCGAGATGAAGATCGCCGGGATGGTGTAGGCGATGATCAGAACGCAGTACTGCGCCACCTGCGTGTAGGTGATGCCTTTCATCCCGCCCAGAACGGCGTAGACGAAGACGACCGCCGAAGCGATCAGCAGGCCGTTGGTCGAACTCACCTCAAGGAAGCGCGAGAAGGCCACGCCGGCACCCGTCATCTGGCCGATCACGTAGGTGACCGAGATGATGATGAGCGAGATGACTGCCACGACGCGCGCCGTGTTCGAGTAGTAGCGATCCCCGATGAATTCCGGCACCGTGTACTTGCCGAACTTGCGCAGGTAGGGCGCAAGCAGCATGGCCATGAGGACGTAGCCGCCCGTCCAGCCCATCAGGAAGGTGGAGTTCTGGTAACCGACGAAGGCGATGAGGCCCGCCATCGAGATGAAGGAAGCCGCCGACATCCAGTCGGCCGCGGTTGCCATGCCGTTGACGACGGGGTTCACACCCCGGCCGGCGGCATAGAATTCGGATGTGGAACCCGCGCGGGCCCAGATCGCGATCCCGAAGTAGAGCGCGAAGGACGCACCCACCACGATGATGTTCAGTGTTGTCTGATCCATGGTCTGGTCCGTTCCTTACTCTTCGTCCACGCCATGTTCCTTGTCGAGCTTGTTCATACGCCAGGCGTAGAAGAAGATCAGGACGAGGAAGACGAGGATCGATCCCTGCTGGGCAAACCAGAAGCCCAGGTCCGTGCCACCCACCGCGATGCCGCTGAGCATCGGGCGAAGCAGAATCGCGAAGCCGTAGGACGCGAGCGCCCAGATCACCAGGCAGATGGTGACCAGACGGACGTTCGCGGCCCAGTACGCGTTGTTGTTTGGCTGTTCGGCCATTGCTTACTCCCTTCGAAGGTTCCTGCCCGCCGACCCCTCCATGGCCCGACAAGCATGTATCCACCGGCGCGGACTTGCTCCGCGCCGGCGAATGGCGTCAGGCGGGCGTGAGTTTCCCCACGATCGCCTCCATTTCTGCGCGCACGCGCCCGATCTCGGCCATGGCATCGACCTCGGTCAGGGTGCCGCGTGCGGCGTAATAGTCGATCAGCGGCGCGGTATCGGCGTGATAGGCCTTGAGCCGCGTGCGCACCGTCTCGGCGTTGTCGTCGGCGCGGCGCTTCATCTCCGTGCCGCCGCACTTGTCGCAGACGCCGGGACGGGCGGGCTGCTTGAAGCTGTCGTGATACCCCTCGCCGCAACCCGCGCAGGTGTAGCGGCCCGAGACACGCTCGATCATCGCTTCGTCCTCGACCCGAAGGCTGATGACGGCGTCGATCTGCTCGCCGCGTTCTGCAAGCAACGCATCCAGCGCCGCGGCCTGCCCAGCGGTGCGGGGAAAGCCGTCGAGGATGGTTCCCGCGACCACGTCGGGTTGGGCGAGGCGCTCCTTCAGCACGGCAAGCACGATCTCGTCCGAGACCAGCTCGCCGCGATCCATGACCGCCTTGGCGGCCAGCCCCGCCTCGGTTCCCGCGGCGACCGCGCCGCGCAGCAGGTCGCCGGTGGACAGCTGGACAAGGCCGAAGCTCTCTTCCAGCATCCGGGCCTGTGTGCCCTTGCCCGCGCCCGGAGGCCCGAGCAGGATCAGGTTGACGGGGCGGGTGTCGATGGCTGCGTCCTTCATCGGTGACCTCACTGGTTCGCGCGGTTCGCGATGAGTTCGTCCACGACCGACGGATCGGCCAGCGTCGAGGTGTCGCCAAGGCTGCCGAAGTCGTTCTCGGCGATCTTGCGCAGGATGCGGCGCATGATCTTGCCCGAGCGCGTCTTGGGCAGGCCGGGGGCCCACTGGATGACGTCGGGCTTGGCGATCGGCCCGATCTCCTGCCGGACCCAGTCCGACAGCGTCTTCTTCAGCTCGTCCGAGGGTGTCTCGTCGTTCATCAAGGTGACGTAGCAGTAGATGCCCTGCCCCTTGATGGGATGCGGATAGCCGACCACGGCGGCCTCGCTGACGGTCTCGTGCGCGACCAGCGCGCTTTCGACCTCGGCGGTGCCCATGCGATGGCCCGAGACGTTGATCACGTCATCGACACGGCCGGTGATCCAGTAATCGCCTTCCTCGTCGCGGCGGCAGCCGTCGCCCGAAAAGTAGTAGCCCTTGTAGTCGCTGAAATAGGTTTTCACGAAGCGCTCGTGATCGTCCCAGACCGTCCGCATCTGGCCCGGCCAGCTGTCGGCGATGACCAGAACGCCCTCGACGCCGTCACCCTCGATCACCTCGCCGGTGGTGGGGTCGAGAACCAGCGGTTTCACCCCGAAGAAGGGCTTTTGCGCGGCACCGGGCTTGAGCTCATGTGCGCCGGGAAGCGGCGTCATCATGTGGCCGCCCGTCTCGGTCTGCCACCAGGTGTCGACGATGGGGCATTTCCCCTTGCCGACATGCTCGTTGTACCAGTTCCAGGCCTCGGGGTTGATCGGCTCGCCGACCGTGCCCAGCAGCTTGAGCGAGGACAGGTCGTACTTGGTTACGTAATCCGGACCCTTGCCCATCAGTGCGCGGATCGCGGTGGGCGCGGTGTAGAACTGGTTGACCTTGTGCTTTTCGCATACCGCCCAGAAGCGGCCGGCATCGGGATAGGTCGGCACGCCCTCGAACATCAGCGTGGTCGCGCCGTTCGCCAGCGGGCCGTAGACGATGTAGCTGTGGCCGGTGACCCAGCCCACGTCGGCGGTGCACCAGAAGACGTCCCCGTCCTTGTAGTCGAAGGTGATCTCGTGGGTCATCGAGGCATAGACGAGATAGCCGCCGGTGGTGTGAACCACGCCCTTGGGCTGCCCGGTCGAGCCGGAGGTGTAGAGGATGAACAGCGGATCTTCGGCGTTCATTTCCTCGGGCGGGCAGTCGGACGAGACGCGGGCGGCGACATCGTCATACCACACGTCGCGGCCACCGACCCAGGCGACCTGCTGGCCGGTGCGTTTGACGACGAGGCATTTGGTATCGTGGACCACGTGCAGAAGCGCCTTGTTCACGTTGTCCTTCAACTCGGTGATGCGGCCGCCGCGCGGCGCGCCGTCCGAGGTGATGACGACCTTGGCGCCGCAACCGTTGATCCGCGCCGACAGCGCGTCGGGCGAGAAGCCGGCGAAGACGATCGAATGGATCGCGCCGATCCGGGCGCAGGCCAGCATGGCGTAGGCCGCCTCGGGGATCATCGGCAGGTAGATGACCACGCGGTCGCCCTTGCCGACGCCCATGTCCTTGAGCACGTTGGCGAAGCGGCCCACATGCTCGGCCAGTTCATTGTAGGTGATGTGCTGCGCCTGGTCGTCCGGATCGTCCGGCTCGAAGATGATCGCGGTCTGATCGCCGCGGGCGGCAAGGTGACGGTCGACGCAGTTGGCGGCGACGTTCAGCGTGCCATCCTCGAACCAGCGCACATGCACGTCGTCATGGGCAAAGGACGTGTCCTTTACCTTGGTGTAGGGCTTGATCCAGTCGATGCGCTTTCCGTGTTCGCCCCAGAACGCCTCGGGATCGCTGATGGAGGCGGCATACATCGCGTCATAGCGGGCCGCGTCGACATGGGCGTCCTTGAGCAGGGCGGGGCCGGATTGGGTATCTTTGGCCAAGGTCTCTCTCCCTCGAAAGTTGCGCGCCACGGGGCGCATGAAGGTGACCCGCGACCGTCCGACAACGGACGAAGTCGCAGATCCATGTTCGCGACGGGCGTGCGGGCCTCGCTGCGCGCGCCCCTTGCGGAGCAATCGGAATGTGGTCAGCCTCCCCTAACCTGCGGGCTTGTGTAGGGGCGCGCTCTGGATCGGTCCTGTCGTCCCATCCGATCTTTGGCGCAGACCCCTTGGCCGCATCTTCCGCGACGCATTGCCAAGAATGACGTAACGGAATGTGGCAGAAGAATGACAGGTCATCCGTGAATCCAGAACATCTGACTGAGGTTGTTCACGCTTTGTGTAAATGCTTTTCTCGACAGGGTGCAGAAATTGTAAAAAAGTTTTCAGACCACCGCCCAAGCCCCTTGTTTTTCGCATCGCAATTCGCGGGCGGCGTCGCGGTCATGATCCCTTGCCGACCGCCATTCTGCACTGCAGCGCAGAAGACGCCGCCGTGTGACCTGCAATGAATGGCCCGGGGGCCTATCCCGCGGGCGATTCTCGGCCGTCAGCGTCGCCGGGATCGCGCTGGACCCGAAAGCTGTCACCGAGCCAGGGCATCCGGACGCGCCCGGGCTCTGCAAAGTGTTCTTCGATCAGATCGCGGGCGCGCTCGGCGATCCGTGCGGGAATGGGCCCGGTCCAGTCCTCCGTGCCATAAAGCACGATGCGACGTGACATCGGCGCGCCGGGCAGGGGGTGCGCGTCGATCCGGTTGGCGAACCGGCCTGCGCGCAGCAGGCTGAGCGGGGTGGTGATCGTCCAGCCGCTGCCGTCGGCGACCAGCGCGCTGATCGACTGGTTGGAGTCCATCTCGAAGCGGCGGGGCAGGTTCAGGTCCGCCGTCGCGAGATAGCGCTCGATCTGTTGCCCCATGACCTGGTCGGGGTCGCGCCGCACGAAGGTCAGGTCCGAGAGCGCGGCCAACCCGCCCGACACGTCCCTGCCGGCCGGAACGGCAAGGATGTAGGGATCCTCGATCAACGGATGAACCAGCGTTCCGGGGGGGTCCGGGCTGCCGGCGGCGCAGATCACGATATCGAGGTCGCGCCGGGCGATCTGCGCATGCAGCGCGTGGCTCGCCCCCGTGGTCAGGCGAAAGGCGCATTGCGTCATCGCCTCGGCGAGATCGAGCGCAAGTTGCGGTGTCACCTCGTTCTCGAAATCCTCGATCACGCCCATCGACAGCGCCGACAGGTCGGCAAGGTCCAGCATGCTCAGGCCGCGTTGCCCCGCGCGCAGGGCCTGCAGTGCGACCTCGGCCCGGCCGAGAAAAAGCCGCCCGGCGGGTGTCAGGACCATCGGGCGGCGCGAATGGTCGATCAGATCGACCCCAAGCACCTGGCTGAGGTTGCGCAATTGTTGCGAGACGGCCGGGGCGCTCAGACCCAGTTGCTCGGCCGTGGCCGCGACCGAGCCGGTGCGGGCAAGCGTCTCGAACACCTCCAGGCCCCTCAGAGTTATCCCTTTGAGAAGGGAGTCGGCCATCACGCGGTCACGATCCGCTCGAGCAGGTCGACGGAAAAGGCGATTTCACGCGGGGGTGGCGGCGGCGCGGCTCCGTTCCAGATCTCGGCATCGAGCAGGCCGGCGCCGGCGGCCTCGCCCGTCATGGCCACCAGCCACGCGCCGTGATCGACCGGTCCCCCCAAGGGGCTGTCGGCCGGTTGTGCCGCGTCCTCGGACGGCAGGGCGGGACGAAGCGGCAGGTCCAACGGCCCGCCGAGCGCGACCGGGGTGGCCAGATCGGGATGGGCGATGCGACCGGGCCCGCAAGCCCCGAAGGCCAGTGCGACCAACCCCTGTCCGGCAAGGGGTTCGAGGGCGCGGATCATCGCGCCGGGCGCGCTGGCCCGTTCCAGCCGCGCCATCGCCAGCCCCTGCGCCTCGGCCATGTCCGCAAGGCTCTGCATCGCGTCCGACAGGGCGGCGGCGGCAAAGCCGTGTCCGGCGTCGATCCGCATCAGGCCGGGGCGCACCCGCAGCATCTCGGAGCGGGCGGCGGCGTGGATGCGGCCGTATCGCAGAAGGCGGATGTCGCGCAGCAGCGCCTCCATGCCGTTGCATCGCTCGCCGACGGCCTCCGCGGCGGCGATCTCGGCGGCGACGGCGCGCGCGACGTGGTCCGGCACACCGGCGCGCATCAGGCAATCGCAGGCCAGCGCGCGCACATCGGGAAGGCTCAGAAGCTGCGTCATGGATGCAGTCTTGTCACGGTGGGGGCGCGCGTCAATGCCGCAGGTTCAGCCTTCGATCACCAGCTGCGGAAACCGCCTGCCGGTGTCGCGGATGGCGGCGGCAAGCCGCTCATAGGCGGGGCCCGCCCCGGATGCGGTGCGCCACACAAGGCCGACCGACCGGGCGAAGCGGCGTCCGCGGAAAGGCCGGATCGACACGTCGCGCGCGCGCCCGGCAATCTCGCTCTCGACGTAGAGGGCGGGCAGGAAGGTCAGCCCCATGCCCATCGCCACCATCTGCCTGAGCGCATCCAGCGAGGTCCCCTCGTAATCGCGCGACAGATGCGCGCCGGTCTCGACACAGAGCGCCGATATCTGGTCATAGAGCGCATAGGCAGGAGACAGCGACAGGATGATCTCGTCGCTGAGATCCTCGTTCTGAAGCATTTCACGCGCGGTCAGCGGGTGGTCGATCGGCAGGGCGACCGACAGTGGTTCGCGGAACAGCCGTGCATGCGACAGGGTCGCGCCCGAGACGGGCAGTTGCGTCAGGATCAGGTCATGCACTCCGTCGTGCAATTCGCGCAGCAGGTCACGCGGCGCGGCCTCGCGGATGTAGAGACGCAGGTCGGGGTGCGTGCTGCGCAGGTCGCCGACGACATGCGGCATCAGGTAGGGGCCGAGCGTGGCCGAGGTTCCGAGGCGGATGGTGCCGCCAAGCCCCGAGGTCAGTGTCACCGACAGGTCGAGGATGCCCTGCGTCGCGTCGAGGATCTCGCGCGCCCGCCGCGCGACCTCGCGTCCGGCCAGTGTCAGGCGGACCGGCCCGCGGCCGCGTTCGACCAGTGTGACGCCGAGCGTATCCTCGAGCGTCTTGATCTGAACCGACAGCGAGGGTTGCGAAATGCCGCAACTTTCCGCTGCTTCGCGGAAATGCTGCGTTTCCTCGAGCGCGATGAGATAACGCATCTGCCTGAGAGTGATCGGGGGGACGGATCCTGTCATGGCACGCACAATAGTTTTTTCCAATCGAAATTCAATAGCCGTCTGTATTTTCCCTATGCGCCTGCCACGCTATCTATTGCGCACCAAGTGATTGGGATAGCGGATCGTGGGCACGCGCGAGCCGTTATCTGGAGGGTTCGCGATGCTGGTGGTTGTCCCTTCCAGCGCTCACGGACCAGTGGGCCCTCCATACCGGATGCATTCCCTCGGCCCCTGCCGTCAGCCGGGGGGGTGCATCCGGGTCTTGGGAGCCTTCAATCCACCACCGTGACCTCCGGCGCTGTCCGGCGCAGGATACCGCGCAGGATCTGCGCCAGTTCCACGTGTTCGGCGGCGCGCGCAGCCCGCTTGCGCCAGACCATGCCGACCGTTCGGAACGGCTGCGGGCCTGCGAAGGGCCGCGCGGTCACAAGCCGGTTGGGCTGCACCTCCGAGCGGACGTAAAGCGCCGGCAGCAGCGACAGGCCAAGGCCCATTCCCACCATCTGCCGGATCGTGTCGAGCGACGTGGCGCCGTAGTCCAGGCTGATCTCGGCCCCGGTATCCTCGCAGATCAGCCGCACCTGCTCGTGCAGTTTGTGGCCGGGTTCCAGCGACAGGATCGTCTCGCCCCTCAGACGGTCGCGGGGGACGGCGTCCAGCGCGGCCAGCGGATGATCGTTCGCGGCCACCGCCAGCAGCGGCTCGCGAAAAAGCCGCGCGACCTCGATCTCGTGGCCGCGGACCGGCAAAGGCATGAACAACAGGTCGAGCGTCCCGTCATCGAGGCGCGACATCAGGTCGGCCGCGGCCCCTTCGCGGACATAGAGCCGGAGATCGGGATGGGAGGCGTGCAGGTCCGGGATGACCAGCGGCAGAAAATAGGAGCCCAGCGACGCCACGACGCCGACCCTGACGGTGCCGCCCAGCGGTTGCCTGCCGCGGTGTGCCAGTTCGAGGATTTCATCGACCTCTCGCAGGATGCGGCGGGCGCGGGTGGCGATGTCATGGCCCTCGGGCGTCATCACGACCCGTGATCTCGACCGTTCGACCAGCGTCAGGCCAAGCTTGGCCTCCAGCGCCGAGAGCTGGGCCGACAGGGTGGGTTGCGTGACATGTGCGCGCTCGGCTGCGCGGCGAAAATGCAGCGTTTCGTCCAGCAAGGCGAGATAGCGGAGTTGTTGAAGCGTCGGCATGACCGAAATCTTATAGATGACTTCTATCAAAATCCAGCTGGCTTTCGATTGGACCTATAACAGCGCGCCGTCTATTTGGGCCGATGACGCTGGGTGAGGTGCATGGCGACATTCGAATCCGTTCTGGCGATCCCGGGCTCGGGCGCCGCGCATGGCGCGGTTGCCGCCATCGCTGTGCGCATGACACGCGCGAACGGCTGCCCGTTGACCGTGGTCGACGTCATCGAACCCGATCACATCGCGGCAGAGGCGATGGCGCGTCGGCGGGCGCTGTTGTCGGACACGGCAGTGGCGGCCGGTCGCGAAGGTATTGACGTCAGCGAGGCCGTGCTGCACGGCGAAACCGCGGCGGAGGTCATCCGCATGGTTCTGCGCGAGGGGCATGATCTGGTGATCACCGGCCCCGGCCGGACGGCCGAGGCGCTGATCCGGGATTGCCCCTGCCCGGTTCTGGTGGTCAAACCGGACGGGTTCACGACGTCGGTCACCCTGCAGGGCGCACCGAAGGAATAAAGCGACGGCCGCGCGACGAACGGCGGGGCAACAGGAGAGGGACACACGCGGTGGCGAAAACAGGCGCAGAGGTGCCCCGGGTCTACGGTGGTCCGGCGGGCTGGATCTCGGTCGCGGTGCCGGTCGCGATCTTTGCATGGATGCTGCAATATGTCGGCCCCGTCTCTGACGGACAACCGGTGTTGCTTGGTCTCGACTGGGTGCCTTCGATGGACATCCGCCTGTCGGTGCTGATCGACGGCCTGTCCCTGACCTTCGCGCTCCTGATCTCGGGGATCGGCGCGCTGGTCACGCTCTATTCGACCAAATACCTCGGCAACCATCCCGAATACCCGCGCTTCGTGCTGTTCCTGCTGCTGTTCATGATCGGCATGCTCGGGCTTGTCCTGTCGGACAACCTGATCGCGCTCTTCGTCTTCTGGGAGATCACGACGATCTCGTCCTACCTGCTGATCGGCTTCTCCTCGGACGAGGCGAAATCGCGCCGCTCGGCGCTGCAGGCATTGCTGGTCACCGGCACGGGCGGTCTGGCGCTTCTTGCGGGGATGATCATCCTTGGCAATGTCGCGGGGTCGTTCGAATTGTCGGTGATCTTGCAGCAGGGCGACGCGATCCGCGCGCATCCTCTCTACGTGCCGATCCTGATCCTGTTCCTTGCGGGCGCCTTCACCAAGTCGGCGCAGTTCCCCTTCCATTTCTGGCTGCCCAACGCCATGGCGGCGCCCACTCCGGTGTCGGCCTACCTGCATTCGGCCACGATGGTGAAGGCGGGCGTCTACCTGATGGCGCGGGTCAACCCGGCGCTGGGCGAGACCGACCTGTGGTTCTGGACGCTGGTGATCGCGGGCGGGTTCACCACCGTCTTCGCCTCGATCCTCGCGGTGCGGCAGACCGACATCAAGCAGGTGCTGGCCTACACGACCCTGATGGCGCTGGGGGCGCTGACGCTCTTCATCGGGGCGGGCACGGGGGCCGCGATCAAGGCGATGATGACCTTCCTTGTCGTTCACTCTCTCTACAAGGCGGCGCTGTTCCTGATGATCGGGATCGTCGATCACGAGACGGGTTCGCGCGAGGTCTCGGTGCTGCGGGGGCTGGGGCGCAAGATGCCGATCACCTTCCTCGGCGGTGCGCTGGCGGCGATTTCCATGGCGGGCATCCCGCCCTTCGTCGGCTTCATCGGCAAGGAGTTCCTCTACAAGGCGGGCCTCGAGCTGGAGATGGCGAGCCTTTGGGTGACCGGCACGATCTTCGCCGCCTCGGCGCTGATGTTCGTGGCCGCCGGCATCGCCGTCTTGCGGCCCTTCACCGGGCCGCTTGGCGAAACGCCGCAAACGCCGCATGAGGGACCCTGGGCGATGTGGATCGGGCCGCTGATCCTGGGGGCGTTCTCGCTGGGCTTCGGCCTGTTCCCGGATACGATCGAGGCATGGCTCGTCGCGCCCGGCACATGGGCCGTCTACGGCGATTACGATTACCCCGTCGATCTCTACCTGTTCCGCGAGGTCAATGCCGCCTTCCTGCTGTCGCTGGCCACCTTCGCGACGGGTGCCGTGCTTTACGCCGTCCATCGCCCCATGCGGGACTGGTTGGGCCGTGTGTTCGAAGCAAACCCGATCAAGTTCGATCCCGGTTGGGACCGCGTGCTGGACGGCCTGAAGGCGCTGGCCGCATGGCAGACGGGCATCCTGCAATCGGGCGTGCTGCAGCGCTACATCTTCACGGTCTTCGCGACGTTCGCCATCGGCATCGGCGCAACGATGTATTTCAAGGATGCGCTGGATTTCAGGATCGACTGGGCGGCCAGCCTCGACGGTCTCTTGTTCATGCATTGGGCGGTTCTTGTCTTCATCACCGCCGGATCGCTGTTCGCGGCGATGACGTCCAGCCGGATGACCGCCATCGCGGCGCTTGGCGTGGTGGGTGTCGGCATCGCGCTCGTCTTCATCATGTTCAGCGCGCCAGACGTCGCGATCACGCAGCTGCTGGTCGAAACGCTGGTGGTGGTTCTGGTCGCCGTCGCGATGCTCAAGCTGCCGCATCTGGCATTGCCCCAGAACCGGCAGCGCCGTCCGACCCATGTGGCGCTGGCCGGCGTGGTCGGTGTTCTGGTGACGCTCGTCCTGCTGGGGGTTCTGCAAGGCGAGATCGACATGACCATCCCCGAGTATTTCGCCGTCACAAGCTGGCCCGAAGCCTACGGCCGCAACATCGTCAACGTGATCCTGGTCGATTTCCGCGCGCTCGACACCTTCGGTGAGATCGCCGTGGTGGTCATCGCGGCCCTGTCGGCCTACGCCCTCCTGCGGGGTACGCGCTACGACCGAACCGACGCCGAAAAGGAGGATCGGTCATGAGCAAGTCCATCATCCTCGTCGCTGCCACGCGACTGCTTACGGCGCTGTTGCTGCTGTTCTCGATCTACATGCTGCTGCGTGGCCACAACCTGCCGGGGGGTGGGTTCATCGGCGGGCTGATCGGTGCGACGGGATTTGTCCTTTATGCCATCGCCCATGGCCCCGAAAGCACGCTGCGCACGCTGCGATACCAGCCACAGGACATCGCCATGGTGGGCCTCGGCATCGCGCTGGCCGCGGGCGTCTACGCGGTGTTCTTCGGCGAAGCCTTCTTCACCGGACAGTGGTGGTTCGCAGGCGCCGATCCGGCCGATCCCGACGACAAGGGCCTGCCGATCAGCTCGGTCCTCTTCTTCGACATCGGGGTCTACCTTGTGGTTTTCGGGTCGATCCTGACCCTTGTTCTCGCGCTTGAGGAGGAAGTCTGATGGAGATCCTTGTCGCCATCATGGTCGGCGTCCTCGTCGCGGCCTCGGTCTACCTGATGCTGGCGCGCAACGTGCTGCGCTTTCTCTTCGGGCTGATCCTGATCTCGAACGCGGCGAACCTGATCATCTTCGCCTCGGGCCGCCTGACGCCGGAGGCACCGCCACTGATCCCCGAAGGTGCGGACGCACCGCTGGACACCGTGGCCAACGCGCTGCCGCAGGCACTGGTGCTGACTGCGATCGTGATCGGGTTCGGTCTATTCGCCTTTGCGCTGACACTGGTCTACCGGACCTACCAGAACCTCGGCACGCTCAATTCCGACGAGATGCGCCTTGCCGAACCCGAGGAGAACGGCAAATGAGTTGGGTTCTCGCAAGCCCCATCATCATCCCCTTCGCCACGGCGGTGCTGGCCTTCCTGTTCCGGTCGGGCCCCGAGGGCCGCTGGATTTCCGTCATCGGCTCGGCGGGCCTGCTGGTGGCGTCGATCGTCCTGATGGTCGAGGTTCTGGACCAGGGCGTCATCGCCGCGCAGATGGGCGAATGGGCCGCGCCCTTCGGCATCACCCTGGTGGCCGACCTGCTGTCGGCGGTGATGGTCGTCATCACCGGCATCACCGGCCTGGCCGTCGCCGTCTATGCCTTGTCGGATATCGGCGCCAAGAAGGAGGCGCTTGGTTATCACGCGCTCTTCCATGTGCTGCTGGCCGGCGTCTGCGGGTCCTTCCTGACCGGGGACCTGTTCAACCTCTACGTCTGGTTCGAGGTCATGCTGATCTCGTCTTTCGGCCTGCTGATCCTCGGCGGGCGCAAGATCCAGCTAGATGGCGGGATCAAGTACGTGACGCTCAACCTCGTCTCGACGATCCTGTTCCTCGCAGGCGTGGGCCTCCTTTACGGGATGACCGGTACGCTCAACATGGCGGATCTGCACCGCGCCGTGCAGGAGGTCGAGAACCAGGGCCTGCTGCTGGTCGTCGCGGTGATGTTCATGATCGCCTTCGGCGTCAAGGCCGCGCTCTTTCCGCTGTTTTTCTGGCTGCCGGCCAGTTACCACACGGCCGCGTTCAGCGTGTCGGCCATCTTTGCGGGCCTGCTGACCAAGGTCGGTGTCTATGCGCTGATCCGCACCTTTACGCTGATCTTCACCACTGACGTCGCCTATACCCACACGATCCTTCTGTGGGTGGCCGGCTTCACGATGGTCACGGGCGTTCTGGGCGCCGCGGCGATGAATGATTTCCGCCGCATCCTGTCGTTCCACATCGTCAGCCAGATCGGCTACATGATCCTCGGTCTCGCGCTCTACACGCCGCTCGCGCTGGTCGGCGCGGTCTTCTACCTGGTGCACCACATCATCGTGAAGGCGAACCTGTTCCTCGTGGCCGGCGTGGCGCAGCGCATCGCGGGTTCGACCGAACTGGACCGCATCGGGGGGCTCTATCGCCATGCGCCGCTGCTCGGGTTGCTGTTCCTGATCCCCGCCTTTTCGCTGGCCGGCTTTCCGCCGCTGTCGGGGTTCTGGGCGAAATACGTGCTGGTCAAGGCGTCGCTTGACGCCGAGGCCTATGTCATCGCGGGTGTGGCGCTTGCCGTGGGGCTGCTGACGATCTACTCGATGACCAAGATCTGGGGGAATGCCTTCTGGAAGCCGCACCCCGACGGGGTCGAGCCGCGCCTGTCCAACCTGCCGGGCAAGGATCGCGCGGCGCTGCTGACACCAATCGCGGCGCTGGCAGTGCTGACCTGCATCATCGGTTTCTTCCCGGAACCCTTCGTGCAGTTCGCCGAACGCTCTGCGGCGCAGCTGCTGGATCCGTCTGCCTATGTCACCGCCGTGCTGGGTGTGCAGGGCGAGGTGATCGTGGAAGAGGTGCTGCCGGTCATGGAGGTCGGGCAATGATCAATGTCTTCGTCCTGAACATCTTGCTTGCGGTCGCCTGGGCGGCGCTGACGGGGAACATCACGCTTGGCGGTCTGGTGGTCGGCTTCGTCCTCGGCTCGGGCTGTCTCTTCCTGACCAGATCGCTTTACCCGGGCTGCGAAAATTATTTCCGTCGGGCCCGAAAGTGGACAAAACTGGTCGTGCTGTTCCTGTACGAGCTGTTCGCCTCGTCGGTGCAGGTGGTGGTGGCGGTCCTGAGTCCGAAGCCGACCTTTCGGCCCGGTGTCATCTCGATGCCGCTGACCGTGCGCCGCGAGATGGAGGTCCTCTTGCTGACCAACCTCATTTCACTGACCCCCGGCACGCTCAGTCTCGACGTGACCGAGGATAGCGAAACGCTCTATATCCACGCGATGTTCGCAGATGATCCCGACGCGATCCGCGAGCAGATCAAGGGCGGTATGGAAAAGTGGGTCATGGAGGCGATGGAGTAGAGCGATGGATGTTCTGGGAACCGCGATAGATATCTCTTTCGTGCTCGTGATGCTCGGCGTCGCCTTCGCCTTCGTCCGGTTGGTCATCGGACCGAGCTTGTCGGACCGGATCGTCGCGCTCGACATGATGACGGTCCTGATCGTCAGCTTCTGCGGGCTTTACGCCATCAGGTCCGAGGATACGGCGTTCGTGGACGTGGCCATCGTGCTCGCGCTGGTCGGCTTCCTTGCGACGGTGGCGCTGGCTCGTTACGTCGAGCGTCGGCGGAGCAGTGCGGCTCAAGACGAGACATCCAGGAAAACACCGGCGGCGGAGGGCCCGAGCGATGGCTGAATGGATCATGGCGGCCTTCGTGCTGTCCGGCGGCTTTTTCTGTTTCGCAGCCGGTCTGGGGGTGTTGCGCTTTCCCGATGTGCTGATCCGGATGCACGCCTCGACCAAGGCGGGGACGCTGGGATCGGGCCTCATCCTGGTGGCCGTGGCGATCTTTTTCGCTGACAGCGCGACGATCTCGCGGGCGATCCTGGCGATCCTGTTCCTGATGCTGACGGCACCGGTTGCGGCGCACATGATCGGGCGTGCGGCCTTCAAGACAGGCGCATCGCTGTGGAACACCCGCGTCGAGGATGGCGCGAAGGAAAACCTCAACCGCTGAAACGGGGGCCGCTGCAGCCCGCCGAGCGGCGGGCGCGCGGCCGGTGCTGCCGTCAGGTCTGCAGGAACGCGTGGGTGCCGTCCGGCTTGATGGCGACGGCCGTCAATCGCCCGGTGGACCATGCGGCCGTATCGACGCCGATCCGCCCCTCTGCGAACACCGGGCTGTCCAGTTCCACGTGGCCGTGCGCGACCCAGGCATCGTCACTCCGCGGCGCGCTGTCGAACTCGGGATGCCCCCAAAGCAAGACCCGCGCGGTCTGGTCTTCCATGGCGCGCGCGGGGTCGGCACCGGCGTGCACGGCCCACAGGTTGCCCGATCGCCAGCTGAGCGGTCGCTCGGCCAGCCAATCGCGCCCTGCCTCTCCCAGGGCCCGCCCCAGGCGTGCGGCGGCCTCGGCCCAGTCCTCGGCCTTGGCCGAGGTGTTCAGATCATGTGTCGGGATGCGGAAGCTTTCGAGGGTCGCGGCCCCGCCTTCGCGCAGCCACCGAGGGCCGCGCAGCGCAGGGTCACTCAGAAAATCGAGCATCATGCGCTCGTGATTGCCCATGAGGCAGGTGACGTTCTCGGGAAAATCGCGGGTCAGTTCCCGCATCCGCGCCAGAACGCCCATGCTGTCCGGGCCATGGTCGATGTAGTCGCCCACGAAAACGAGCTTGGGATCGGCGCTTCCCGTGCCGCCGATATGCGCGTCGATCAGTTCGAGCATCAGTTCCAGAAGGTCCGCACGGCCGTGCAGGTCGCCGACGATGTAACTGGTCGCCGCCGGGCGCGGCAGGTCCGGGTTCATCGGCCCTTCGTCCGGGGTCCGGTCGGCGGCGCGGCGGCCAAGGAGAGAGCGGAACGGGCGCATCATGCGGGGGAGGTGCGCCTTTGCCGGTGGATTGGCAAGGGGTGGAGGGCTTGCCCGCCCCGCTTTCAGTCGCGCGCGCGCAACACACGGGCAGGTCGCGTCGACAGCGGGCGCCACGCGAACGCAAGACCGGCCAGAAGCGTGGCAAGCGCGCCACCCAGAATGATCGCGACCGCCGAGACCGGTTCGAACCGATAGGTGGTGTCCATCACCAGGGTCATGACCGCCCATCCGCCCAGTGCGCCGGCGACGATCGCAACCGCGCCCGCCGCCGCCCCGAGCATCGCGGAGCGCAGCGTGAAACTCAGCAGGATGCGCCTGCGCGAGGCGCCCAGCGTCTTCATCACCGCGGCCTCGAAGACGCGCCCCCGCTCGCCCGCCGCCGCGGCGCCGATCAGGACGATGAAGCCCGTGACCAGTGTGGCGCCCGCCCCGTAGGAGGTGGCGGCGGCCAGGCTGCGCAGCGCCTCGGCCACGCGGTCGAGCGCGTCGCGCACGCGGATCGCTGTGATGTTGGGCGCGCTGCCTGCCACGTCGCGCAGGATCGCGGCCTCGGCCGCCTCCTCGGCGTAGACAGTGGCGATATGGGTGTGCGGCGCGCCAGCCAGCGCGTTTTGCGACATGGTCAGGACAAAGCCGATCCCGGCGTTCTCGAAGCTTACCTCGCGCAGCGCGGCGATTTCCGCTTCGATGTCGCGCCCGAGGATGTTGACGGTCAGCCGGTCACCGACGCCGATGCCGATCTCCTGCGCCTCTTCGGCGGCGAAGGCCACCAGTGGCGGGCCGCTGTAGTCATCGGGCCACCAGGCACCCGCGACGATTTCCCCCGGCGGCGGAGCGGTGGTGGTGTAAGTGACGCCCCGGTCGCCCTGGATGACCCAGTGGTCCCCCGCGACCTCGGTCGCGCGCTGGCCGTTGATGCGGGTGATGATGCCGCGCAGCATCGGCGCCGTGTCCACCCGGCTGACCGCGGGGTCTGTGGTGACGCGGTCGAGGAAGGGCTGGAGTTGGTCCGGCTGGATATCGACGAAGAAGTAGGAGGGGGCGACTTCGGGCAGGTCGCGCTGGATCGCGGCGCGCAGGTTCGAGTCGATCTGCCCGACCGAGGCGAGGACTGCGAGGCCGAGGCCGAGGGAAAGGACGACGCTGGTGGCCTCGGACCCCGGTCCGCCCACCGCGCCAAGTGCCGTGCGCAGCGCGGTCCGCCCCCGCACGGCCTTGGCCCGGGCAAGGCGCCGGGCCAGCGCCCGGATGCCGCGCGCCGCCAGCGCCAGCAGGAGGAGCGCGCCGAGGATGCCGCCCGCCGTCCCGAGCGCCAGCCGCTCGATCCCCGACAGCCATGTCGCCGCCCCGATGAGGGCCGCGGCCAGCGCCACGGTCAGCGCCATCCAGACGGGCCGCGGCAAGGCCCGCACCGGGCCCGATGCGTCGCGGAAGAGCGCCGCGGCGCGCACCTGTTCGGTGCGGGCCAGTGGCCAGAGGGTGAAGATCAGCGCGGTCAGTGCGCCATAAAGCGCGGCCTCGGCCAGTGGACCGGGGTAGACGGCGAAGGCGATGGGCACGGGCAGTTGCGCGGCGATGAGGGGCGCGAACACGAAGGGCAGCGCCGCACCGAGCGCAAGGCCCAGGGCAAGGCCCACGAGGGTCAGCAGACCCACCTGCGCGAAATAGGCGGCGAAGATCGTCCGCCCCTCGGCGCCCAGCGTCTTGAGGATGGCGATGGTCTCGACCTTGCCGTCGAGGTAGGCGCGCACGGCGGCGGACACGCCCACACCGCCCACGGCCAGGCCGGCCAGACCCACGAGGACGAGAAACGCGCCGATCCGGTCGACGAATTCCTGCACGCCCGGTGCGCCATTGCGGCTGTCGCGCCAGCGCATGCCGGTTTCCTCGAAACGGTCACGGGTCGCGCTGGCGAGGGTGGCGAGGTCGGCGCCTTCAGGCAGGGCAAGCCGATACTGGCTGTCGAACAGTGTGCCGGGCGCGAGCAGGCCCGAGCCCTCGAGCCCCTCCAGCGTGACGATGGTGCGCGGGCCGAGGCCGAAGCCGCCCGAGGCGCCATCGGGTTCGGTGACCAGAACCGCGCGCAACTCGAAATCCTGCGTGCCGAGGCGGAAGACATCGCCGACCGCAAGCGCCAGCCGGTCTACCAGCAGCCGGTCCATGACCGCGCCGGGGTGGTTCGTGGTGGCAAGCGCATCCTCCAGCGGTATGGCCGGGTCCAACTCGACCTCTCCATAAAGCGGGTAGGCGCCATCCACGCCGCGCACCTGCGTCAGCCCGCGTTCGGCGGTCTCGCCGCGGTCGACCACGACCATGGAGCGAAAATCCACCGTTTCGGAGACACGGTTGGCGATCTGATCCATCCACGCTCGCTCATCCTCGGAGGCGAAGCGGTAGGTGAAGGACATCTCGGCATCGCCACCAAGGATCACCGCGCCCTCCCGCGTCAGTCCCGACTGGATCGCCTCGCGCACCGAACCCACGGCGGCGATGGCGGCCACGCCGAGCGCAAGGCAGGCAAGGAAGATGCGAAACCCCTTCAGGCCGCCCCGCAACTCCCGCCGCGCGATGCGAAGCGCGACGCTCATTCCGCGGCATCCCTCAGCGCGTCCGCCTCGAGCCGCCCATCGCGCAGCCGCACCTCGCGGTCGCAGCGCGCGGCCAGTTCGGGCGCGTGCGTGACCAGCACCAGCGTCGCGCCGTGCCGGTCGCGCAGGCCGAAGAGCATGTCCATGATCGCCTGCCCGTTGGTGCCGTCGAGGTTCCCGGTCGGCTCGTCGGCCAGGAGGATCGCAGGCCGTGGTGCTGCGGCACGGGCCAAGGCAACGCGCTGCTGCTCGCCGCCGGACATCTGGCTGGGGTAGTGATGCGCGCGCGAGGCGAGGCCGACAGCGGTCAGTTCGGCCTCGGCCCGCTCGAAGGCATCGGCGTGGCCTGCCAGTTCCAGGGGCGTCGCCACGTTTTCCAGCGCGGTCATCGTCGGGATCAGGTGGAAGGACTGGAACACCACCCCCATATTGTCCCTGCGAAAGCGGGCGAGCTGATCCTCGTTCATCGCGGTCAGGTCCTGTCCCAGCGCCCGGACCTCGCCCCCGGTGGCACGTTCCAGCCCGCCCATGAGCATGAGGAGAGACGACTTGCCAGACCCCGACGGCCCCGTGAGCGCCACGGTTTCCCCCTTTTCCACCCGCAACGTGATGCCGTGCAGGATGTCGACGCGGCCCGCGTTGCCGTCGAGCGACAGGCGCGCATCTGTCAGGGTAAGGACGGGATCGGTCATCACTAAACGCCTCGGTTCACTTCTGTCCTTGGCATATGGGGCCTTGGCCCGCACGGGCAAGGCGCTGGCCCTGGCGCTGATGGTCGCGTGGCCTGCCGCGGCGCAGGAGGTGACGATCGCCGCGCTGGGCGACAGCCTGACGCAAGGCTACGGGCTGGTGCAGGAGGAGGGGTTCGTCCCGCAGCTCGAGGGCTGGCTGCGCGACCGCGGCCATGACGTCAGCGTGATCAACGCGGGCGTGTCGGGCGACACCACGGCAGGTGGCCTCGCGCGCGTCGGCTGGACGCTGACGCCCGAGGTGGACGCGATGATCGTGGCGCTGGGCGGCAACGACCTGTTGCGCGGCATCCTGCCCGAGGCGAGCCGGGCCAATCTCGACGGCATCCTCTCCGCCGCGGCGGAGGCCGGGGTGGAGGTGCTGCTGGTGGGCCTGTCGGCGCCGGGCAATTACGGGCCGGAGTTCAAGGCCGCCTTCGACGCGATGTATCCCGAACTGGCGGCGGATTACGGCGTGCTCCACGTCGACAGTTTCCTCGGCGCGCTGACCGATGCTGCCGAGGCCGACCCGGCCACCGCCCTGACCGCCTACATGCAGCCCGACGGCATCCACCCAAACGCTGCGGGCGTCGCGCTGATCGTCGAGGCGCTGGGCCCCGAGGTCGAGCGCCTCATCGCGCGGGTTCCGCGATCGTGACCCGCGTGCCCGCATCGGCGCAGATCTGGCGCAGGGCGGGCGGCGGGGCGGCATCCGTCACCCAACGGTCGAGATCGCGCAGCGAGCCGATCCGCACCGGGGCTGCGCGCTGCAGCTTGCCCTGATCCGCGACCAGCATCGCCGCGCGCGCCTGTGACAGGATCGCGCGGCTGACGCGCACCTCGTCGGGGTCGAAGTCGAGCAGGTCGCCTTCGCCGTCCAGCGCCGAGGCGCCGATCACGGCGATATCGACCTTGAATTGCCGGATCGTCTCGACCGCCATGTCGCCGGTCAGCCCGCCATCGGCGCGGCGCAACCGCCCGCCGGTCAGGATCACCTCGGCGGTGGGATGCGTGCCCATGATCTGTGCGACGTTCAGGTTGTTGGTCACCACCATCAGGTTCGGGGTGTCCGCTAGCGCGCGGGCGACCGCCTCGGTCGTGGTGCCGATGTTGAGGAACAGCGATGCCCCCGCGGGGATCAGCGCGGCGGCGGCTTGCCCGATCGCCTCCTTCGCGTCGGCCGACAGGCGGCGGCGTTCCTCGTAGGCGATGTTGGTGACACCCGAGGGCAGCATCGCGCCGCCATGGGTGCGGGCAAGCAGCCCGGCCTCGCACAGTTCGGTCAGGTCGCGGCGGATCGTCTGCACGGTCACATCGAAGGCGGTGGCAAGGTCCTCGACCCCCACGCGGCCCGCCTGGCGGGCACGGTCGAGGATGTCGGACTGGCGCGGGGTCATGATCATGTGATCGTCTATAGCGAAAAAAACCGAACATGAAAATTGACAAAACGAACATGAGGTGAGAGGCATGGGCGTCTTTCATGCCCCGCAAGGGGAAGGAGTCGCCATGGGCGCGCGCTACGACCTTTTCGTGATCGGCGGCGGCATCAATGGCTGCGGCATCGCCCGCGACGCGGCAGGGCGCGGCCTGTCGGTCTGCCTTGCCGAGATGGGCGACCTTGCCGGTGCGACCTCCTCGGCCTCGACCAAGCTGTTCCACGGCGGGCTGCGCTATCTCGAATTCTTCGAGTTCAAGCTGGTCCGTCACGCGCTGGAGGAGCGCGAGACCCTGCTCCGCGCCATGCCGCATATCAGCTGGCCGATGCGCTTCGTCCTGCCGCTGTCGCGCGACATGCGCTTCGACAGCACGACGCCCACCTCGCGGCTCTTGACCGCGGTCATGCCGTGGATGAAGGGGCGCAGGCCCGATTGGCTGATCCGGCTTGGGCTGTTCCTTTATGACCACCTCGGCGGGCGGAAGATCCTGCCGGGCACGAAGACGCTGGAACTGACCGGCACGCCCGAGGGCGCGGCGCTTCAGGATCGCTTCACCAAGGCATACGAATACTCCGACTGCTGGGTCGAGGATGCCCGCCTTGTCGTGCTGAACGCCCGCGACGCGGAAGAGCGCGGCGCGCGCATCCTGACGCGGACCCGCGTGACCGGGGCCGAGCGCGCGGGCGACCATTGGCGCATCACGCTTGACCGCGACGGCACGGACGAAGTCGTCGAGGCGCGTGCGCTGGTGAACGCAGGCGGGCCGTGGGTGGCCGATATCGTGCAGGGCGTTATCCGGCAGAACAGCCGCGAAAAGGTACGCCTTGTGCGCGGCTCGCATATCGTGGTGCCCCGCGTGGCCGAGCATGACAAATGCTACTTCTTCCAAGGTGGCGACGGGCGGATCATCTTCGCCATCCCGTATGAGACCGACTTCACGCTGATCGGGACCACGGATCAGGAACACCATGACGACCCGCGCACGGCCATCTGCACCGATGCGGAACGCGATTACCTGCTGGGCTTCGCCAACCAGTATTTCCGCAAGGCCCTGACCGCCGGGGATGTCGTCTGGACCTACTCCGGTGTCCGCCCGCTTTACGATGACGGGGCCAAATCGGCCACGGCAGCGACGCGCGATTACGTCCTGTCGGTCGATGACAACGGCCCGATCCTGCTGAATGTCTTCGGCGGCAAGATCACCACGTATCGCAAGCTGGCCGAGGATGCGTGGGACAAGCTCTCGCCGACATTCCCCGGCACGCGCGGCCACTGGACGGCGGGCGTGCCGCTGCCCGGCGGGGATTTCCCTGTGGACGCGGTCGGGCAGCTTGTCGAAGAGTTGCGCGCCGCCCATCCGTTCCTGTCGGAGCGTTGGGCGAAGCGGCTTGTCCGCGCCTATGGCACCGAGGCGGCGCTTGTCCTTGACGGGGCGAATACGCCCGGGGATCTCGGCCGCGATTTCGGCGCGACCCTGACCGAGGCCGAGTTGCGCTGGCTGATGACGCGCGAATATGCCCGCCGTGCGGAGGACGTGGTCTGGCGCCGTTCCAAGCTGGGCCTGCGCCTGACCGCCGAGCAGGTGGCCGAGATCGACGCCTTCATGAAGGCGGAAGCTCGGGCGCTGGCTGCCGAGTGACTTGCAGGCGCGGCGCCTTGGGATAGGCTGACCGCCAAACAGAAAGGGGAGGGGGCGATGACCCAGGTTCTGGCCATCGATCAGGGCACCACGTCGACGCGCGCGATCCTCTTCGGCGCGGATCTTGCGCCGGTGGCCAGCGCGCAGCAGGAATTCACCCAGCATTACCCGGCCTCGGGCTGGGTCGAGCATGATGCGGACGAGATCTGGCAAACCGTCGTCGCCACCTGTCGCGGGGCGATGGAAAAGGGCGGTGTCAGGGCCACCGACATCGCCGCCATCGGCATCACCAACCAGCGCGAAACCGTCGTGGTCTGGGACCGTGAAACCGGCGCGCCCGTGCATAACGCCATCGTCTGGCAGGACCGCCGCACCACCGCTTTCTGCGCAGGGCTGAAGGCCGAGGGACACGAGGCCATGGTGCAGGAGAAGACGGGACTGTTGCTCGACCCGTATTTCTCGGGGTCCAAACTTGCGTGGTTGCTCGACAATGTCGACGGCCTGCGGGCGCGGGCCGAGGCGGGCGAGGTCGCCTTCGGCACGGTGGACAGCTGGCTGATCTGGAAGATGACCGGCGGCGCGGCCCATGTGACGGATGCCACCAATGCCGCGCGGACGCTGCTTTACAACATCCGCGAAGGGCGGTGGGATGCCGAGATCTGCGGCCTTCTGAACATACCGATGACGCTGCTGCCCGAGGTAAAGGATTGCGCGGCTGACTTCGGCCTTACCGATCCTGCGCTCTTCGGGGCTGCGATACCCATTCTGGGTGTTGCCGGCGACCAGCAGGCGGCGACCCTGGGGCAGGCCTGTTTCACGCCGGGCATGCTGAAATCGACCTACGGCACCGGGTGCTTCGCGCTCCTGAACACCGGCGAGACGCTGGTGCGGTCGCAGAACCGGATGCTGGGCACCATCGCCTACCAGTTCGACGGCAAGCCCACCTATGCGCTGGAAGGCTCGATCTTCATTGCTGGCGCGGTGGTGCAATGGCTGCGCGATGGGCTGAAGATCATCACGGACGCCGCCGAAAGCGGCCCATTGGCCGAGGCCGCGGACCCCTCTCAGCAGCTGTATCTCGTTCCCGCCTTCACCGGGCTTGGCGCGCCCTACTGGGACCCCGATTGCCGCGGCGCGATCCATGGTCTCGTGCGCAACTCGGGCCCGGCGGAATTCGCCCGCGCCGCGCTGGAAAGCGTCGGCTATCAGACCCGCGATCTGGTCGAGGCGATGGCCGCCGATTGGCAGGGCGCGGGGGGCGGCGACGTCCGCGACGCCCTTTCCGCTGCGACACTCAGGGTCGACGGCGGGATGAGCGCATCGGACTGGACGATGCAGTTTCTCGCCGACATCCTCGGCGCACCCGTCGATCGGCCCGAGGTGCTCGAGACGACCGCGTTGGGTGCAGCCTGGGTCGCGGGGATGCGTGCAGGCGTCTATCCCGACGCCGAGGGCTTCGCCCGAACCTGGGCGCTCGACCGGACCTTCGAGCCGCAGATGGACGCGGCCACGCGCGAGGCGCGCTACGCGGGCTGGCAGGATGCGGTCGCCCGCACCCTGAGCCGTCCATGAGTGCCGCCACACTGCGCGTCGCGCTGGCACAGATGTGTTCGGCCGACACGCACGAGGCCAATATCGCCACCTTGGCGCAGCTTGCCCGGCAGGCGGTTGACGAGGGCGCAGAGCTTCTGGCCCTGCCAGAGGTCGCGGGGTTGATGAACCGCGATCCCGAAACCTCGCGCAGGCAGGTCGTTGTGGCGGAAGATGACCCTTTCATCGCCGCCTGCCGCGATCTGGCCGCGCGGCACGGGCTGTGGATCCATACCGGCTCGACCCCGGTGCTGGGGCCGGACGGGCGTTACCTCAACCATTCCACCCTGATCAACGCCGCGGGCCGGATCGTGGCCGAGTATGACAAGATCCACCTCTTCGACGTGGCGATCGAGGGGCAGGCGCCCATCGGCGAGTCCAGGCGCTTCGCGCCCGGCGACCGAGCCGTGCTGGCCGAGACCCCCTGGGGACCTTTCGCCATGTCGATCTGCTACGATCTGCGGTTTCCCTATCTCTACCGCGCCTATGCGCAGGCCGGTGCCGTGATGATGTTCATCCCCTCGGCCTTCACCGTGCCCACGGGCCGCGCCCATTGGGACGTGTTGCTGCGCGCCCGGGCGATCGAGACGGGCGCCTTCGTTCTGGCCGCGGCGCAGGCAGGGCACCACGCCGATGGCCGCGAGACCTGGGGTCATGCGCTTGCGGTCGGGCCATGGGGCGAGGTGCTGGCCGATCTGGAGCGGACGGCCCCGGCGCTTCGCGTTCTGGATCTGGACCTGTCGCAGGTGTCCCGTGCCCGCAGCCAGATACCGGCCTGGTCGCTGCACGAGGACCGGGCCGTGCTCAGGACCTTGCCGGAGGGGTAGGAGCGGCGACAGGTCACGCCCTGGGCGTGGAGCGTTTCTGGCCGGCGATCGCTTTACAATTCGGGCCATGCCCGTATCAGGGATATCCAAGGACGAGGGCCGAGCCATGCGCGATGCAGAGATCCATGACTGACCCCGAATTGATCACCCCCGTCATCCTGTGCGGCGGGTCGGGCACGCGGTTGTGGCCCTTGTCGCGGCGGAGTTATCCCAAGCAGTTCTCCGATCTTGTCGGTGGCGAAAGCCTGTTCCAGGCCTCTCTCCGGCGCGTGGGCGGGGCGGGGTTCGCACCCCCCGTGATCGTGACCGCATCCGAGTTCCGCTTCATCGCCACGCAGCAGATGGCCGAGACCGGAATGGACCCCGCCGCGATCCTGCTCGAGCCCGAGCCGCGCAACACCGCGCCCGCGATCCTTGCCGCGGTGCTGCGCATCGCCGAGGCGGCGCCCGAGGGGCTGGTGCTGATCACGCCGTCGGACCATGTCGTGCGCGACGTGCCGGCCTTTCATGCCGCCATCGCGACCGGTGCCGAGGCCGCCGCCGAGGGGCGGATCGTCACCTTCGGCATCCGGCCCGACCGGCCCGAGACGGGCTACGGCTACCTCGAACTGGACGCGACGGGCGACGGGCCGATCCCGCTGCGCCGTTTCGTCGAGAAGCCCGACCGCGCCAGTGCCGCGGCGATGCTGGCCGATGGCCGCTACCTGTGGAACGCGGGCCTGTTCCTTGCGCGGGCGGATGTGCTGATCGCGGCCTTCCGCGCGCATGCGCCCGGTGTGTTCGACCCGGTCCGCCGCGCGCTGGCCGAGGCGCAGCCGGATCTCGGCTTTCTGCGGCTGGCGGCGGGGCCCTGGGCCGAGGCCGAGGATATCTCGATCGACTACGCGGTGATGGAGCGCGCGGGCGATCTGAGCGTGGTGCCTTTCGACGGCGGCTGGTCCGACCTCGGCGGCTGGGAGACGGTCTGGCGCGAGATGGCGCGCGACGCGGATGGCGTGGCGGCCGGCGGCCATGTGCAGGCGATCGAGTGCCGCGACACGCTGCTCAGGTCCGAGGCGGAGGGGCAGGTGCTGGTCGGTCTGGGCCTGGAGGGGATGATCGCGGTGGCGATGCCCGACGCGGTGCTGGTCGCCCCGATGGAGCGCGCGCAGGACCTGCGGCTGGCGGTCTCGGCGCTGAAGGCCGCGGGGGCGAAGCAGGCGACGGAGTTCCCCAAGGATCACCGGCCCTGGGGCTGGTTCGAGAGCCTTGCGTTGGGCGAGCGGTTCCAGGTCAAGCGCATCCACGTGAACCCCGGCGCGTCGCTCAGCCTGCAGAGCCACCACCACCGGGCGGAGCACTGGATCGTGGTGCAGGGAACGGCGAAGGTGACGGTGGGCGACGAGGTGCGCTTGGTGTCGGAGAACCAGTCGGTTTACATTCCGCTGGGGGCGGTTCACCGTATGGAGAACCCCGGCAAGGTGCCGATGGTGCTGATCGAGGTGCAGACGGGGGTGTACCTGGGGGAGGACGATATCGTGCGGTATGAGGATGGGTATGGCAGGGGGTGAGGGGATGGATAAGGCGATGAAACGTCCCGCGTTAACCTTTCCCAAATCGGTCGCGGAATATGTTTGCCGTGCATATTCAGAAGCTGACTCCATACTTGAGTACGGAAGTGGTGGCTCTACGGTTCTTGCGTCTGAAATGGACGGCAAGAGAATTTACGCGGTGGAGAGTGATAAGGTCTGGGCGAGCAATTTGAAGGATTACATCCGATCATCGGATGCGACACGCTCGATACCAGAAATTATCTACGCCGATGTTGGACCAACAACGAAATGGGGTCATCCGGAAAACACCACAAGCTCAAAAAAGTTTCATCTTTACCCTTTATCGATTTGGAATCGAAGTGACCTGGTTGCGCCGGATGTTGCTTTGATTGATGGCAGGTTTCGGGTGGCATGTTTTTTTGCCTGTATGCTCAGCACACAAAAAAATATGACGATTCTTTTCGACGATTACACAGAAAGGCCGCGTTACTGGATCGTTGAAAAATTCTTTAAGCCGGAACTCCAGGTGGGCAGGATGGCAGTGTTTCAGATTGAGCGCAGGGCGCTTGCCGCGGATTCGCTTTTAAGTGTTATCGGTTCTTTTTCTGATCCAAGTTAGGCTAATTAGGCGGAGTGCGGCTGTAGTTGAAGGTTATGAAATCCGACTCATAGCGCCGAACGACGCGATCCACATCAACACCTGCCCAGATTTCCGCCTTCGGTCTTGGTGAAATATTTTTCCTGACGTCGGTGTTTATTTTGACGTCTGGCGCGATCTTTTTCAGAATAATATCAAGATCCTTATCGAAATTTTCAAGCTTGCCTACGAAGGACACCATTGGGCTCCGTTGTGATGACGGGAGCGCAAGCCATTTTGTTTGCGGGTCGAAAAGCCAGCCATCGTCAAGCCAAATGTCGTCCTGCAGGAAATCTTGAAACGAGTTAAATTTCTCAAACCTGATGGCCTGGCGCTCGGGAAGTCCGCGCCATGATTTCAAGAACCTGTACAGCGAAGATAGCCTGTCAAACGGATTTCTCACAAACGCAAAACTGAAATATTCTTGGAAGTCGTCATGACCCATCAATGCACATACCTGTTCGGCGGTTGAGTGCTTGTGTATGTTGAACCTCTTGCCATAAGACTTTTGATAAGCAGATCCAAGCTCAGAAGATCCGATTTCAATATCTTTGTACGTTGTAAGAGATTGCAATATAGCAGACAACGACGTGCCGGCAGTTTTAGGGATATGGATGAAGACAAATTTCCGCGAGTGATTGATTATCATCAGCACTGCCTCAAGCCTCTGAATGGTCGGCTCTGCCGACATGTAATGTATATCGTTGATATATCCGGGATGTATCCAAAAATTCACTGAATTGATCGCTAACACCTTCAAGGCTTCCGGAGGTCAAGAAATTACTTTTCTGTGGAATTTTGGCAGGCGTCTTGTGAATTGAAATGCTGTAGCCAAATTCATGATGCATACCGATGTCTCTGCATCTAGCTATTACCGGCCAGAGTGACTTCTTCTGCTCATTTTTACAGCGGTCGTTTACCATTTTTGGTCCTCGGGGCATGCCTCTTGTTTCGCCAAAGTCTGCCCACTTTTCTCGATTTGTGGCAAAACAACTCGATGGAAGCCAATCAAAAAAGCAATACTTTGAAATCAATGAACTCTGCTGTGCTTCGCGCAATGCTCCAAGTTTAATTTCTTCTGAAATATGATTGCCCTTGCTATCAAAATGCTTTGACTCACCAGCAATCGCCCAGACTTCGCCCCGAAGAAAGCCTTCATGTCCAATCATTGTCTTGAACCATTCCAGCGCATCAAGCTCATAGATCAGATCATCTTCAGAAAAAATCACCCAGTCATGGTTTTCGAAGCCATAATCTATCGCAACCTTGGCGGTTCCGGCAGTGCCGCGGCCCCTTGACTCTGCAATGAAGGTCTCGGAATTGAAGTTTCCTGCATGCTCCAAAAGCCACTTTTCAATGGCTGCTCTTGTGGCCGAGTGCTCAATACTGTATTGATCTGCAAAACGATTTCCATTAAGTCCGTCTTGCACGACAATTAAATCAAATTCTTTTGCATATTTCGCGCGAGCAAGGCTATCCAGCGTTCCGACGATAGTATCAGCCTTATTAAAGGCTTGCACACAAATTGCCGCTCTGGTCATTTCTGAGCATCCTTCAGTATGATTAACTTATTTTATCGATCAGGGAGAAATCCATCGTATTTTCCGAACCTAACATACCAATCACGGATCCAACGTTTTCATCATTTTCAGCTCGTGCGCTTCTATTGGCCTGTACTGGGGTAAAATCGAGTGTAGGGTACACTGCTTGCAGCTCCTCCTCTAACCGCCCCATCGCCTCCCCAAACGCCTCCACCCGGCCCACCACCGTCAGCTCCCCCAGCGCCCTCTTCGCGCGCTCCAGTTCCGTCCCCTCGCCCGGCATCAGGCTCGCCAGCCGGTAGGTCTGGAAATTCCGGCACTGCCGGTCCCCCGGTTGTGCAAGGCGCGCGCGGACGTAGCCCTCGAAATCATGCGTCTTGGCCAGTTGCGCCCCCCAGGTGTCGGCGGCCTGCGTCCGCTCGAACCGGTAGGCCGACTTGATCCGCTCGATCGGGTCGCGCAGCAGCAGGAGCGAGATCACCCGCACCCCCTCCACCCGCGGGATCGGGCCCATCATCGTGTGCGAGGAATAGGCGATGGCCTGCGGGGTCTGGCGGATCCACTCCTCGACCAAGGCGGTATTGTTCCCGCCATTGGCGGGGAATTCCCGTGTCACCCACTTGCCGGGGAAGTTCTTCTTCAGGATCGCATCCACGGACGTGCCCGCGTTCTTGAACAGATGATAGTGTAGGATGATTGTACGTTCTGCTTCCAAAATCGCCTCGTTACACCGAGGCGGATCACAGCGCCCCGAACAAATCCACCGCTTCGAACGCGGCTTTCATTTTCACTCGTCCCGCTTCGAAGGAGAAGCGTTGCCCCGCGTAGTCCCGGGCGGCCTTCGACATCGCGGCCCACAACTTGTCATCCTTCGACAAGGTCATGATCGCCTCCGCCCACTCCTGCGGCGTTTCAACAATCAGGCAATCATGCCCGGAACGCAAGCCGATGCCCTCGGCCGCGATCGGGGTGAGCACCGTCGGGATGCCATGGGCGATCGCGCTCAGCACCTTGCCCTTGATCCCCGCCCCCGACAACAGCGGTGCGATAAATATCCTGTGACGGCCATACGCGTCGGCAATGTCTTCGACGAAACCAGCCGGATCGATCACGTCCGAGGCAAGCGCCCTGATATCCTCGCCCATGCCGGAGCCGTAGATCGTCAGATGCGCACCGGTTCCGTCCAACAGGGGCATCACCTCGGAACAGAACCAGCGGACCCCCTCGCCGTTGGGCGGGTGGTTGAAACTGCCGAGAAAGGACAAGCCCTTGCGCCCCTTCAGGGCCGGCACCCGATCGGGGATATCGACGACCCAGGGGCAGGTCATCACACGGGCCGCGCCCTCGGTGTGGGAGGCGATGACCGAATGCTCCACCTCGTTGTAACTGAGCACGACATCGGCCTGTTTCATCATCTCGAGTTCCTGGTCACGCACGGCGCGGACGGCGGCCATGCGGCTCGGGTCACCGGCGCTGAGTGCTGCGCGCAATTCCCGCAAGAAGTGCAGGTCGGCGTTGTTGAGCAGGATCCGCGCCTGAGGCGCATGCCGCCGGATGTAGGGGATCGTCTCTGTCGCGACCTGATAACGGGTGATGTAGACGGCGTCGAACTCGGCTGCGCGCCGCTCCAGGAATTCGGGCACCGACAGGAAAAAGGGCGCGGTGATCACCTCGACGCCGCTGCGCTCCATCTCTTCGGTGTAGCTGCCGAAATGGGCGAGGTTCTGCGGCAGGAAGGTGACCTTGTAGCCAAGCGACTGCACTAGTTCGATCTCGCGGCGTGCGGCATAGGATCCTGCGTCGCGGTCTTCGCGCGGCGTGCTGTAGTCGATGAAGAGGACACGGCCGATGATCCCGCGGTCTTTCTCCAGGTCGGGCTCGTGTCCTTCCTTGCCGAATGTCGCGCAGGTCTTGGCCCAGCGACGTTTGAACTTGGGTCGATTGACCTCCTGGTACCGCTTGAACCCCGAGGCGGTGTCGGTTCCGCTGGTCACGCCTTCGAAATGGTAGACGATCGAGGACGGCACGAAATAGGTCTTGAAGCCCGCCTCACGCACCTTGAAGGCGAAGTCCGTATCCTCGAAATACATCGGCTCCAGATACGTCGACAGGCCGCCGACGTGGTCCCAGATCGCCTTGGTCGTCATCAGGGCCGCCCCCGAAAGGTAGTCGGCCTGACGCGCGTAACAGAAACGCGGATCCCATGGGTTCGCGCCGTTTCCGTAGTTCCATGGGTTCCCCGAGCCCCAGATGATGCCGCCGGCATCCTGAAGCGACCCGTCCGGGTAAAGCAGTTTCGAGCCTGCGAGACCCACGTTATCGAAACGGCCAAAGGCGTCGATCAGGTTGTCCAGCCATCCCGTGGTCGGCTCGGTATCGTTGTTGAGCAGCACGACATATTCGCCGCGCGCCTCGGCAGCCCCGGCATTGCAGGCGCGGATGAACCGCTGAGGTTCCGCATTGCGGATCACCCTGATCCCCGACACGATCGTTTCCAGATGCGCCGTTTCGTCCGTGGAGGCATCATCGACGACGATGACCTCGAAGCTGGCCTTGTTGTGGGCCACGAGCAGCGCACACAATCCGTAATAGGTGACATTGACCTTGTTTTGTGCCGGGATGATCACCGTCACCTTGGGGTCTGCGACCTGCGGAAAGGCGATCGGCTTGAGCTTGAGCGTGTCATGGGTCAGATCGAGGGTGTCGAGCGCTGTGGCAAGCGAGGCTTCATCCATTCCCTCGATCGGGTCCCGAAGATGGGCCCGGAGCGCCTTGTAGCGATGGTTCGCGCGGACGGTCATATCCGTCGGGAAAGGTGCGCGTGACTCGCGTGTCATCACCTCATGCGGTGTGAGGATGCGTGGCGCCAGAACCGGAAGAGACAGGAAAATCTGGCTGCCCGACAGGTCCCGGATGGTGATCTCCACGATCTCGCCGCGCAGGCAGTGCGCAGGCAGGCGGATCGGTGTGTCATCCGACCTGATGGAGATGCTGTCGTGCGCGACCCCGTCGATGTACATCATGGCGGTCAGCGCCACATTCGATTTCAGGACGATGGTGTGGCCGTAATCGTTCTGAAGGGTCACCCTGACCGGTTCGGGCCGGAACAACTCGATCCGGTCATTGCGGGATTGCAGTTCGAGCGGACTGTCCTGTGATGATCGGAAAACCGGCACGCGGGCGTGAAACCACTTGCCGCCCACATCCTTCGTCACGTCCAGTTTTTTCGGCTGCACCCGTTTTGATCCGATCCCCGACCTCACGACCCGGGCATTGGCTATGAAGATGTAGGGGTAATCCTCTTCGGTGTCCGGCCTGTATTCGCGATACCGGATCTGCATCGACACGTTGCAGTCCCGTCCGACGACGGGCGATGCGACGGAGATCCGCTGGTAGCTTTCTTCCGACCGGCCCCCTGCGAAAGCCGGGTCGAGCGGGACATCGACCGTCACGGCATCGCCACCATCCAGCGGCGCGAACCGGACGATCAGGTCGGCGGCGCAACGATGCGTTCCGACAAAGGCTTCGAACGCCCAATCCACCTCTGTCGCAGGCATCATGACGGTCTCGTTGATCGAGATGATGTGGCTTTCGGAAAAGCCGTCGATCCGCATCTGCAGCGTGCGCCCGTTCTCGAGGGCCCAGTCCGGCATGACGTTTTCGTACGCTTCCGTTCCGAACTCGACCCTGGTGCCGTCGAGGAGGTGCTCTTCGATCTCGGCGCCATGCACCGGATAGACGAAGGCAGCGGAGAACGGCAGATCGACGGGGTGCATGTCGGCGTCGGAGAGCAGTGCGAGGGCGACACTTTCCCCGTTGAAGCGCAAGGTCATGTCCGTCTCGGCGGCCTCGGGCGAGGCGTTTATGTACAGGTTTCCTTCGCTCAGAACCGCACTTTCGAGAATACTTGCAATGGACATCGAACCGCGCTTGCCTTCGCCAGGAATACCGTCGGATTTCATTTTCGGTCATCCGGGCAGGATTCGCCACCGTGCTTTGCCGGGTGGCGGCGAAAAAGTTGGCCGTTGGCAACATCCAATTGCAATGGTGGCCGCTTGCGCCCAGCGGCTGTGCGGACTGTGTATCGCAGACCGCTGACGTTGCCGCCGGTCGTCGCGATGCCGCTTCGACCGGTTTGCGGCAGCAAATGACCTGTCAGATCCTTGTTGCCCGACTGCCCTCGGCCCGGTCCGGATCATCCTGCCCTGCGGCACGCGGCGCAGGGCCGCGGGCGGCTTTTCGCTCCGGCCCCATGCGCTATGATCTTGTCCAAGTGCCCGCCCGCGCAGGCCCATGGATCGACAGCAGGATATGCGATGACCCGAGGCACCGGCCGCAGAACGCCCCGAACGTCGATCCGACGGATCGCGGGCCCGTGCGCGGTCGTCGCCCCCTCCAGCACCATTCCTGGTGCGGCCGAAACCGGGGCGCCGGAGTTTGACCCGGCGGTCCGGCTCGAGCCCGTCACCGGCGTTTTTTCCGCCAAGACGGTGACGCCGACCCCCGAGGGCGAAGTCAGCCTTCCGGGCGCGAGGGGGCTGAAAGTGGACAAGGTGCGCGACACCTCGATCGGGGCCGCACCATGATGCGGCGGCTTCTGCGCCCATTGGGTGCTGCCGTGCTGGTGGCCGGTCTCGTCGCGGTCGTTTTCGTGGCGATCGAGACGCGCCCGCCGCTCGTGTCCGACCCGCCTTCTGAGGGCACGGATCGCGCGGCTGCACTCTCGGCCTTCCTGGCCGAGACAGCGCCCGCCGAGGGCACGGCGCCCCGCGGTCCATGGGTTCTGTCGCTGCCGCAAGACCATGGCAGCCACCCCGAGGCGCCCGCCGAGACCTGGACGATCTCCGCTGCCCTGACCACCACCGATGGTGCGCGGTTCGACCTGTTCCTGTCCTTGCTGCGTTACGATGTGGCAGGGGCGGAGGGGGGCACGGACGCGCCGTTACCCTGGGACGTCGCGACGCTTTGGGCGGGACAGATCGTCCTGATCCCGTCTGCGCCCGCACCCGCCCTTACCGCCGAGCGCTATGCGCGGATCGCCGGCGCGGCGGGCCATGACGCAGCCGCGCAGGAAGTCTGGATCGACGACTGGACGATGTCCTACGGCATCGGAGACGGGGCCGAGGGCCTTCGCCTGCGCGCCTCTGTGGGAACGGCGCTGCTCGATCTGTCGCTTGCGCCGGACAAGCCGCCCCTGGCGCCGGAGGGGTCGGATGCGGTCGGGCCGCGCGGCTTTGCAATGCCACGGCTGGCGGTCACCGGCTCCGTCGTGATCGACGCCGAGGGCGCCGAGGTTTCGGGGACGGCATGGCTCGACCGGAGCTGGGGCGACCTGCCCCTGCCGGGCGGCCCGATCGGCTATGACCGGCTGATCGTGCACCTGTCGGATGGCAGCGACCTGTCGCTCTTGCGGACGCGCCGGATCGGGCGGGCGGGGGCCGCCACCCTCGACGCCGTTCTGATCGACCCCGACGGCGCCGTGACCTATCTCGAGGATGCGGCCCTCGACCTGGAGGTGCGGCGCGCAGAGGGAAACACCCCCGCGGCATGGCGCCTGACCGGGGCGGGGGTCGATATCACGGCGACGGTCGGGCGCTGGACGGTGCAAGATGTCCTCGCCCCGGTTCGGCTGGGTCCGGCCGATGTCGAGGGACGTGTGAACGGCGCCGCGGTCGCGGGCCGCGGTGTGTTGGTGCTGACGGAGGGAGGCGAGGAATGACACGCTGGCGCAGATATCCGGGACGTGGTGCCCTGCTCCTCGCGGTTGCGGCCCTCGCTCTGGCCGCCGGGTGCCGCGAGGAGGACGCGACCGAGTATCGGTCCCCGACCGGCCCCGTGCCAACGGCCGAGCAGCGACCCGGTGACCCGCAGGCGGGCTATCACGCGCTGGTCAACGCGCCCTATGTCTCCTGCGGTATCCCGCTTGACGCCTTCCGTCGCCTGTTCCCCGAGACCGACCCCGCCAGCCGCCTTCCGGGGCGCGAGGGGGTGAACGCCGATCTGCCCTATGCCTTCACCGCGCATGAGCGGGCGGATGGGGTCACCGTGGTGTCGAGCAACTGCCTGACCTGCCACGCCGCCGAGATCGGGGGCGAACTGGTCATCGGGCTGGGCAATGAATTCGCCGATTTCACGCAAGATCCCCGCCGCCTCGCCCTGCAGGCCGGAACCTATGTCCGCGGAGCAGCCGAGACCGCGGCCTGGGAGCACTGGGCCGACCGGGTCGAGGGGATCGCGCCGTATATCCAGACCGCCACCGTCGGCGTGAACCCCGCGCCGAACCTGACCTGGGCGCTGATGGCGCATCGCGACGCGGAAACGCTGGAATGGTCCGACACGCCCCTGATCGATCCGCCGCCGACCGAGCCCTTGCCGATCTCGGTGCCGCCCTGGTGGGGGATGCAGCACAAGACGGCGATGTTCTACACCACGGTCGGGCGGGGCGATCACGCGACCTTCATGCTTCTGGCCTCGATGCTCTGCGTCGAGGATATCGAGGAATTCGAGACCGTCGATGCCTACGCCGCCGACATTCGTGCCTATCTCGCCTCGCTCGAGGCGCCGGAGTATCCGTTCCCGATCGACGATGCGTCCGCTGGCCGCGGCGCCGACATCTACGCGCGGACCTGTGCCGACTGTCACGGCGGCGGGCCTGATGCGGTGGCCTTTCCCAACAGGGTCCACCCGCTCGACGAGATCGGCACCGATCCGGCCTATGCGCTTGCGGCGACCGACGGCTCGCGCGACCGGTTCTACGAGTGGATCGCGCGGTCGCCCTATGGCGACAGCGACAGTGCCGCCCCCGCGCGGGGCTATATCGCGCCGCCGCTCGACGGGGTCTGGGCGACGGCGCCCTACTTGCACAATGGCTCGGTCCCCAGCCTCGCCGCGCTGCTGAGGCCCGGTGACCGCCCGCGCTACTGGCGGCATGTCCTGCCACGGTCCTACGACGAGGCGGCGGTGGGGTGGCGGCACGAGGCGTTGGAGGCGGGGCATGCGGCCGAGACCGATCCCGCGCAACGCCGCCTGATCTACGACACCACACGGCCGGGATATGCCAACACCGGCCACTCCTACGGCGAGGATCTGAGCGACGATGAGGCCGCCGCCCTGATCGAGTATCTCAAGACGCTCTGACCCTGGGCCGCTGGACCGCGTGGCGGTGTGGCCCGATGTCGAAGGGGACGATTGACAGGTGCCGCGCACTGTCGGATGCCTGCAATGACGCGGCGGCCAGGACCGCAGGGGGGCAGGGGTGCAGGCATGACGACCGAGGCCGTATCGCTATGGGACGAGACCGCCGCCGAGCCGGAGGTCCGCAACCGCCCGCTGCCCGAAGGGCGCATCGACCTTGCCATTGTGGGTGGCGGGTTCACCGGCCTCTCGACGGCGCTGCATGCTGCCGAGGCGGGCCTGTCGGCCCATGTGATCGAGGCCAACCGCATCGGTCACGGCGGCTCGGGTCGCAACGTGGGCCTTGTCAACGCCGGGGTGTGGCTGCCGCCGTCGGCGGTACGCGCCAAGATGGGCGAGGCCCGCGGCAGCGCCTTTCTCAAGCGCTTCGGCGACGGGCCCGGCATGGTCTTCGACCTGATCGAGCGGCACCAGATCCGCTGCGAGGCGACGCGCGAGGGCACGATCCATGCCGCGCATGCGCCCTCCGGCATGCGGGGGCTGGAGGGGCGATTTCGCGACTGGCGGGCAATGGGGGCGCCGGTCGATCTGCTGGACCGCGATACCGTAGCGCGGCGCACCGGCAGCGCGGCCTTTCACGGCGGCCTGCTCGACCATCGGGCAGGCACCGTGAACCCTATGGCATATGCGCGCGGTCTGGCCCGTGCCGCCGAGGCCGCCGGGGCGGGCATCAGCACCGGCATCAGGGCCACCGGCCTGTCGCCCGAGGCAGGGGGGTGGCGCGTCGACACCGAGGCCGGCCCGATCCGGGCCGCGGCCGTCGTGCTGGGGACGAACGCCTATACCGACACGCTGTGGCCGGGGCTGAACCGCAGCTACACCACGATCCGCTATTTCCAGCTGGCGACCGAGCCGCTGGGCGCGGATGCGGCGCATATCCTCGCCGGTCGGCAGGGCGTCTGGGACACCGCGCCCGTGATGACCTCGCTCAGGCGGGACGCCGCCGGGCGGCTGATGATCGGGTCGATGGGCCGGCTGATCGGCACGGCCGAGCGCGGCCTGTCGCGCCGCTGGGCCGAGCGGCGTATCGCGCGGCTTTTCCCCGAGTTGGGCCCGGTCCGCTTCGAGGCGGCCTGGGATGGCGAGATCGCCATGACGCCGGACCACCTGCCGCGCATCTACCGCCTGGCCGAGGGCCTCTATACGCCGATCGGCTACAACGGGCGCGGCATCACGACCGGCACGATCTTCGGTGCCGCGATCGCAGGCCTGCTGACCGGTCAGGACCCCGAGGCGCTACCCCTGCCGTTGACGGATATGGCCGCCGTTCCGACCGCCCCGCTGATGCGCCGGGTTTATGCCGCGGGCTTCGCCGCCCACCAGTTGTGGCGCAGTCTCTAGCCCCGGTGCATCCGCGAATCGCCATCCCGCGTGGCTGGCGGGGCCATGGCCGTGGTGCCGGAACGGGGGGCATCGGCGGCACCGCGGCGCGCAAATTCCACCCAAGCCCATGCAACACCCGCCGATTGCAGGGCTTTCCATGGGCTTGACGGTAGTCTGCCGCATAAAATCCGCCTATAAGGGAACAGCCTGTGCCGGCACCGGGGAGGACGCCAACATGATACGCTCGGAACTCATCCAGAAGTTGGCGGACGAAAATCCGCATCTCTACCAGCGGGACGTGGAACGCATCGTCAACGCCGTCTTCGAAGAGATCATCGAAGCCATGGCGAGCGGCAACCGGGTCGAGTTGCGCGGCTTCGGCGCGTTCTCGGTCAAGAAGCGGGACGCCCGCACCGGCCGCAATCCGCGCACCGGCGAAAGTGTCGACGTCGAGGAAAAGCATGTCCCTTTCTTCAAGGCCGGTAAGCTGTTACGCGACCGCCTGAACGGCGACGCCTGAACCATATCGGGAGCATTCTGGACATGGCCATCCTCCGATACCTGAAATACCTTTTCCTGATCGTCGTTGCGCTGGTCCTCGTCATGATGGCCTTCGCCAACCGCGAGATGGTCCTGCTCGAGGTGATACCCGAGGCCTTTACCCCATGGCTCGGCGTGCAATATGCCGTCGAGTTGCCGCTCTTCGTTGTCGTTCTGGGCAGCGTGATGGTGGGTCTCCTGGTCGGGTTCGTCTGGGAATGGCTGCGCGAGTATCGCCACCGCTCCGAGGCAAAGACCCAGAAGCGCGCGGCCAAGGCGCTGGAGCGCGAGGTGCAGACGCTGAAGGGCCCGTCGCGTGACAGCACCGACGAGATCCTCGCCTTGGTGGACGGGTCGGGCCAGGCCCGCTGAGGCACGCATGGACATCGCCATCAAATTCTGCGGTCTGACGCGGCCGCAGGACGTGCATGCCGCTGCATCCGCCGGCGCCCGTTACGTCGGGTTCGTCTTTTTTCCAAGGTCGCCCCGCAACGTCACGCTCGAGGCCGCGCGCGCCCTTGCGCTCGAGGTTCCGCCGGGCATAGCCAAGGTCGCCCTGACGGTCGATGCCGGCGATGCCGCCCTCGACGCGCTGACGGGGGCGGTTCCGCTCGACATGTTGCAGCTGCATGGCCACGAAGGCCCCGAACGTGTCGCCGAGGTGCGCGCGCGCCACGGGTTGCCGGTGATGAAGGCGCTGGGCGTGGCCGAGGTGGCGGATCTGGCGCAGATCGATGTCTATTCCGACGTGGCCGACCAGCTGCTGATCGACGCCAAGCCGCCCGGGGGCGCCGACCTTCCCGGCGGCAATGGTCTTGCCTTCGACTGGCGGCTGCTCGCGGGCCGCAAGTACTGGACCAAGCCGTGGATGCTGGCCGGCGGCCTGACGCCCGACAACGTGGCCGAGGCCGTGCGCCTGACCGGCGCGCGGCAGGTCGACGTCTCCTCGGGGGTCGAGGCTGCGCCGGGCGTCAAGGATGCCGGGCGCATGGCGGCGTTTGCGCAGGCGCTATCCGGATGAACGTGCCCCGGCTGATCCTGCATGTTGGCCACCCCAAGACGGGCACCAGTGCGCTGCAATCTTCCTTTGCCCTGTCCGTGGAGGCCCTTGCCGCGCAGGGGATACACTATTCGCCCGCCGGATCGCTCGACCTGGCGCGCGACGGCAAGATCACGAGCGGCAACGTCAATCCCCTCCGCCTGGTCGAGACCTACAACAGGGCCGTCCGGACCGCGGCGGGCGCAGAGGCCGTGCTGCTGTCGAACGAGGCCTGTTTCATCGCCTTCGAGAAGGACCCCGCGCCGCTGCGCCGACTGACCGAGCAAGGGGTGCCGGTGGAGATCGTTCTGTTCCTGCGGGATCCGCTGGATTGGGCCGGGTCCTCCTACATGCAGTCGATCAAGCGGCATGGCGGCAAGCGATCGTTTTCCGAGTTCCTGCCGAATGCCCGGTTTCTCGAACGGGTCGAGCATTTCCTCGAGATCTGCGATGCGCTGAGCCTGCCGGTCTCCACGGCGAATTACTCGCGGTGCGAGGGCGGGCTGGTGCCGCGGATGGAGGCGCTCCTCTCCCTGCCGCCCGGCACGCTGGCCGCACCTGCCGGGGGGCGCATCAACCGCTCCATGACCTTGTCCGAGGCCTATCTGCTGCGCCGGATCAACGCCGATCTGGGCCGCCCCGCAGCGCGCGCGGTCTCCACCGCCCTGTGTGAGCGTTTGCCGGATATCGCGCCCGAGCGACCGGACCTGACGCGCGAGGCCTTTGACGCCTTCGCGGACCGCAGCCGCCCGATCGCAGACCGGTTGAACGCGCGTCTGGCTGCCGAGGACCATCTTGTCCTGCCCGATTACGACGACGTCTTCGCCGGGATCGAAGCGGTCGAACAGGTCGGTCTGACGTTCTCGGCTGCGCAGGTCCGCGCGATCACCGAAGCGCTTGGAGAGGTGATGGCATCGCCGCAGGACCATCCCGACAGATCGACGCCCGGCATTGGATCACAGCGGTCGGGCAACCGAGCGTTCTGGAACAGGCTTTCCCGGGCCTTGCCTTTACGCCGCCGGTAAGGACGGCTATCTCATCTGATCGAACAACCCGAGGGGACCGGCACATGCCCGACGACATCCTGAACAGTTTCATGACCGGCCCGGACGAGAAGGGCCGTTTCGGCGATTTCGGCGGGCGTTTCGTCTCCGAGACGCTGATGCCGCTGATCCTCGAGCTGGAAGCGCAATACGAGCACGCCAAGACCGATGACAGCTTTTGGGCCGAGATGGATTTCCTTTGGAAACACTACGTCGGCCGCCCCAGCCCGCTTTATTTCGCCGAACGCCTGACCGAGCGCCTCGGCGGTGCCAAGATCTACTTCAAGCGCGACGAGCTGAACCATACCGGCGCGCACAAGATCAACAACGTGCTGGGCCAGATCATCCTCGCCCGCCGTATGGGCAAGACCCGCATCATCGCCGAAACCGGCGCGGGCCAGCATGGCGTGGCCACCGCGACGGTCTGCGCCAAGTTCGGCCTGAAATGCGTGGTCTACATGGGTGCTCATGACGTGGAGCGTCAGGCGCCCAACGTGTTCCGCATGAAGCTGCTCGGCGCCGAGGTGATCCCCGTCACCTCCGGCCGCGGCACGCTGAAAGATGCCATGAACGACGCGCTGCGCGACTGGGTCACCAACGTGCGCGACACCTTCTACTGCATCGGCACCGTGGCGGGCCCGCATCCCTACCCGGCGATGGTGCGTGATTTCCAGTCGATCATCGGCAAGGAAACCCGTGAACAGATGATGGAGGCCGAGGGCCGCCTGCCTGACACGATCATCGCCGCCATCGGCGGCGGGTCGAACGCGATGGGCCTGTTCTACCCCTTTCTCGATGACAAGGAGGTCGCGATCATCGGGGTCGAGGCGGGCGGCAAGGGCGTCAACGAGAAGATGGAGCATTGCGCATCCCTCACAGGCGGGCGCCCCGGCGTGCTGCACGGCAACCGCACCTACCTGCTGCAGGACGAGGACGGCCAGATCCTCGAAGGGCATTCCATCTCGGCGGGTCTCGATTATCCCGGCATCGGGCCGGAACATGCCTGGCTGCATGACATCGGCCGGGCCGAATATGTCTCGATCACCGATACCGAGGCGCTCGAGGCGTTCCAGCTGTCTTGCGAGACCGAGGGAATCATCCCGGCGCTGGAGCCGTCGCACGCACTGGCCCATGTCACCAAGATTGCACCGGACCTGCCGCGGGATCATCTGATCTGCATGAATATGTGCGGCCGTGGCGACAAGGACATCTTCACCGTCGCGCGGGCGCTGGGTTGGGACATGACCGGCGCCTGACGGGGCCGGACATCCCTATACCTTCCGTTTAGGTCGCTAGACTGCGGGTTTACGACCCGCCGCCTAAACCCATACTCGATTTCGCAACGCCCCGCCGTGCGCTCTGGTGGCGGTGACGGGTGGCACTGGCGCCGCCCGCACCCACCGAGAGGAGATCGAGATGATCAACCGAATCCTGATGACGACAACCGCGATGGGACTTGTCGCTGTTTCGCCTGCCTACGCCCAGAACAGCCTCGTCAACACGCTTGCGGCGCAATACCAGGCCCAGGGCTTTACCTACATCGAGATCGACGAGGGCCCGACGCAGATCAAGGTCGAGGCGACGATGGGCAATCAGACCATCGAGGTCATCTACGATATCGCGACCGGCAACATCCTGAGGTCGGAAGTCGAGCCTGCGGATGACGACGACATCGGCCGCGTCGGGGTCGACTACGACCGCGAAGACGAGGACTTCACCGACGAAGACGAGTACGACGATGATGATGACGACGATGATGATGACGACGATGATGATGACGACGATGATGATGACGACGATGATGACGATGATGATGACGATGATGATGACGACGATGACGACGATGACGATGACGATGATGATGATGACGACGATGATGACGACGACGACTGATCCGGCCCCGGTCGGCAGATTGCCGTAACCGGTTCATCCCGTCGGCCCGCCTCGGGTCGGCGGGTTTTTCGCAAAGGACGTTCCGACATGCTGTCGCGCCGCGACTTCCTGACCTCAGCCATGGCCACGCTCGCGCTGACTGGCCCTGCCCTGGCCCAGACCGACAGGGTCACACGCGGGATCGTCCAGCAGCTCGAACGCCAGGGCTTCACGATTACCGAACTCCGCCGGACGCTTCTCGGACGTGTCCGTATCGTCGCGAGCCGCGGGTCCATGACGCGCGAGCTGGTGTTCGACCCCCGCAACGGCGCGATCCTGCGGGACTTCGTCTCGCGTGGCGGCGACTCCGTCGGCGTTCCCGACATCGGTGACTACGATGGCGGCGAAGACGAAGGCGGCGGCGACGACGATGATGACGACGACGACGACGATGATGACGACGATGATGACGACGATGACGACGACGATGATGATGACGACGATGATTGACGCCCCCGCAGGCGGGGCGTCGGCATGCTGAACCGTCCCGGGCTTTTCGGAACGATCCTCGTTCTTCAGGTCGCCTGTGCGGTCTTTTTCGTGTCGGACATTCTTCTCTCTCTGTTTCGCATTCCGGTCGACCCGGTCCCCTGGCGCTATCGCGAGTTGATGGAGATCGGCGCCGCGGTGGGCCTTGTTCTAGGCGTGGTTCTGGGAGCGGTCACATTACGCGCTTCCCTCAGGCGCACCCGCGCCGTCGAGCAGGCTTTGCGCGCCGCGTCGGGCGCCTTCATGGAGATAGTCGACGAGCGCTTCGACGAATGGGCCCTGACCCCGGCCGAGCGCGATGTCGCGCTGTTCGCGCTCAAGGGCATGTCCATCGCCGAGATCGCGGCATTGCGCGCCACTTCCGAGGGTACGGTGAAGGCCCAGACCAACGCGATCTATCGCAAGGCCGGCGTCAGCGGCCGGCCCCAGCTGCTGAGTCTCTTCGTAGAGGATCTGATGGGCGATGCGACGGCGCCCTCCGTCTGAGGACGGCGCGGTCTGTCAGGCGTCGCCGAGCGCGTTTGCCTCCAGCACTTCCAGTGGAATGATGTCGAGCGCGCGCTCATGGGTGGCCGACAGGTTCACGCGAGGCGCGACGCCCTCGTCATGGGCCTGCAGGAACCGGCTGGCGCAAAGGCACCACTGGTCGCCGGGCTTGAGACCGGCGAAGTTGAACTCGGGCCGCGGCGTGGACAGGTCGTTGCCCACGTATTTCGAGAAGGCGAGAAATTCCGCTGTCATGACGGCACAGACCGTGTGCGATCCTTGATCCTCGCTGCAGGTGTCGCACTGGCCATTGCGGAAGAAACCGGTCATCGGGTCACGAGAACAGCCCGTCAGCGGACCTCCGAGCACATTCACCGACGGCACCATGGAGAATCCCATTGCCACACCTCACCCTGTCCTGTTCGCGAAAACCACGCTAGCAGGTCGGCAAAAATTGGCAATGTCTACAACCTCCAAGTGATCCAGCGCCCGTGGAAATCCACCCTCGCGAGAAGATGTCTCCGTCCATCCCCGTCCGGGTCTGGCCAGAGTCGGGCGGTGAGGGCGGCGCCGTCTGCCGCGCCGTCTGTCTCCATCGCGACATGGACCAGAGGTGCGGTTGCCGTGGCGCGTCTGCCTGCGGCCTCCAGCATGGCCGTGGCCGCCGCCTGCGTCTCGGGCGGGAAATATTGCCATGCGATGGTGTTGTAGACGACGTGAAGCTGACCGGGACGTGCGGCCGCCAGCCGCCGTGCCAGCCAGGGCGCGGCGTCATTCCGGTCCGGCATGGTCCCGGCCAGTGCGAGCGCGCCACGGGTCAGGGTCAGGCGATGCGGCTGATCGGGCCAGAGATAGGCCAGCAAACGTAACTGCGCCGCGGGGTCATGCGGGTCCAGCGGGTTGCGATCGACGCCCGCCCTGTCGGTCACGCGGATGGGCCGCGGCACGGGGCCATCGCCAGCCCACTCGGGGGCCAGGCGCACGGGGCTGTCGGGCGGGCCATGCAGCGTGCCGCCTGCCTCGAGCGCGAAGCGGTCAAGCGACAGGTTGAGGCCGGCGCTGGCCCCAAGCTCGGACAAGGTCACCGGCAGATCGTGGCGCGCCAGAGCCCACCAGATCGCAGGGATCAGTGCCGCGGCCCGGCGCACCTCGTTGGTCTGCGGCGCCTCGTCCAGCCACGCCATCAGCCGTTGCTCGTGGCGCGTCAGGGCCGTGGCGATCGCGGACCAGAGCGCGTCATCGTCTGTCTCGGCCGGCGGGTAGACCGCCGCAAGTGCCGGGTCGGTGCCGTCCAGCACAAGACCGTGGAGCGCCCCGGCAAGGCGCAGGGGCACGGAATGCCCGTTCGAACTCACGTCGCCCGGCCAGTCCAGCAGTCGACGCGCGACGGCGCCGTCGGGGGTCAGGCGCTCGGCCAGAAGCGGCATCAGCCGCCCCATGAAGGGCGAGCCGAGCATCGCACAGGCTTCGCCCTGCCGCATGAACGCGGTGCGCAGGCGGTCGTTCACTTGAACCTGTCCATGAGCCGCTGCAGCGGGCTGCGGGCATCTTCCCCCATGTCCGGCTTCGCAGGATCGGCTTTCGGCGCCGCCTTCGCCGCGCTGGCAGAGCTGCGCGGCGGCGCCATGCGCAGCGCCACTGCGTTCAGAAAGCGGGCGGTGTCGCCCTTGGCCAGATCGGGCGCGCCGTCGGACATGCCGCGCATCAGATCGTCGAGCCAGCCCTGATCGGCCTTGGCGAAATCCGACAGCACGTATCCCGCCACGCGATCCTTGTGGCCGGGATGCCCGATGCCCAGGCGGATACGGTGATAGGCCTCGCCGATATGCTGGTGCATCGACCGCAACCCGTTGTGCCCCGCATGCCCGCCGCCGGTTTTCGCCCTGAGCTTGCCCGGCGCGAGGTCCAGTTCGTCATGGAAGACGGTGACGTCCCCCGGCGAAAGCTTGTAGAAGCGCATCGCCTCGCCAACGGACTGGCCCGAGAGGTTCATGAAGGTCTCGGGCTTGAGCAGCAGCACCTTTTCCCCCCCGAGGGTGCCCTCGCACAGGCTGCCCTGGAATTTGCCCCGCCAGGGGGAAAAGCCGTGATCGGCGGCGATCCGGTCCACCGCCATCCAGCCGATGTTGTGCCGGTTGCCCGCGTATTTCGCGCCGGGATTGCCCAGTCCGACCCAAAGCTGCATGGTCTCCGCCCTGCGTGGTTGCACCCTGCCCGGTGATGCCAGCCGCCCGGCGGTTTGCCAAGGGGCAGGGGTGCGTGTCAGGGTGCGACCAACCCCGGAGGACATGCCATGACCGACCTGCCCGACACCATGCGCGCTCTGATGCTGACCGGGCGCGATGCGCTGGAGCTGGAACAGGTGCCGCGCCCCGACCCCGGTCCGGGCCAGATCCTCGTGCGTGTTGCGGCCTCGCCGGTGAACCCGTCCGACCTGATGACGCTCAAGGGCGAATACGGCATCGGGGCGAAGTATCCGTTCGTGCCGGGCCTCGAGGGGTCGGGCCGGGTCGTCGCCGCGGGCAGCGGCCTCATGGGCCGCTGGCTGATGGGCAAGCGCGTGGCGCTGGCCACGGGCGTGGGGGGCCTCTGGGCGGATTACGCCGTTGTCGATGCCACGGGCGCCATTCCCCTGCCCGAGGGCGTCTCGTTTGGCTCGGGGGCGATGTCGGCGGTGAACCCGCTGACGGCACTCGCGCTGATCTCGCTCGCGCGCAGGGGCGGGCATTGGGCCGTGGTCTCGACCGGGGCCGGCGGACAACTGGGCCGGATGATCCGCAAGCGCGCCCGGGAAAAGGGCGTCAAGGTCATCAATGTCGTGCGCCGAGCCGATCAGGTGGCCCAACTGCAGGCCGAGGGCGCGCGGTTTGTCCTCAACTCGTCCGACGCCCGTTTCGACGAGGATCTCGCGCAGCTTTGCCGCGATCTGCGCTGCCGCATGGCGTTCGACGCGGTGGGTGGTGCCATGACCGGGCGGCTGGTCGCGGCCCTCCGTCCCGGCGGTGAGGTGCTGGTCTACGGCGCGCTCGAGCAGGCGGCGATCCAGCTGCATCCGGGCCAGATGATCTTCCGCGAGGCGACGGTGCGGGGGTTCTGGCTGTCGAAATGGCTGCCGCGGCAGGGGCTGCCGCGCCTGCTGTGGTCCGCGCGCGAGGCGACGCAGGCGCTGAAGGGCGGCTTCGCGGTCAGCGACGTGGCGCGCGTCGTCACGCCGGAGACGGCGCAGGAGGGCATCGCCGCCTATGCCGCCAGCATGTCGGCGGGCAAGACGCTGATCCGGTTCTCCGATGATGACCTCGGCGTGACACCCACGGGGTGAGGTCGCGAAAATGCCATGGTCATGCGTCAGACCCCACGCCATGATGCACGCAAGGACGACAGGACCGGGGACCGCCGCCCATGCATGAGTTTCGCCTGAACGGCGTCGATCTGGGCCTGCCCGCCGGGCTGGCCACGCCCGCCATTCGCGAAAAGCTGGCCGACGGCACCTACGAGGAGGACGAGGCGCGCGCCGCCGAACGCTGCGTGCGGCCGGGGTTCCGGGTGCTCGAACTGGGTGCCGGGATCGGCTATGTCACGGCACTCTGCGCGCAGCGCGCGGGCCCCGAGAACGTGCTGTCGGTCGAGGCGAACCCCGACCTTCTGCCGGTGATCGAGGCGAACCTCGCACGCAATGGCCTGTCGGGCGTCAGCGTGATGCACGGCGCCGCGACCGGCCCGGTCGAAGAGGGCGCGATGGCCGAATTCTCCGTCTCGGACGGCTACACCGGCTCCAGCCTCGGCGGGAAGGGACGGGGGGTGCGCGTGCCGCTGATCTCGGTCCATGACCTGATCCGGGCGCACAAGCCGCATGTCGTGCTGATGGATGTCGAGGGGGCCGAGGCGGACATGTTCAACCGCCTCTGGAAATGCCCCTTGCGGTTTTGCGTGATGGAATTGCACCCGCGCAAATACCACGCCCGGGTGATCAAGAAGATCGTCGATGTGATGTCGCAGATGGACATGACCTACGACCCCGTCACCTCGCGCGGCAAGGTGCTGGGGTTCCGCAAGGTCTGGGGCGCGGGGGATGAGGTGGAGGAGGAATGATCCCTCCGCTGGCGTAGGGTGGGTGAAACCCACCATCCGTCGCAACTCCGATGCACCGCCCTCCGGCCTGCTGCCGGAAGGTGGGTTGCACCCACCCCGCGAAGGTGGGTTTCACCCACCCTGCATCACCGCGTGAACTTCTTGTACTTCAGCCGCTTGGGCTCCAGCGCGTCGGGGCCCAGGCGGCGCTTCTTGTCTTCCTCGTAATCCTCGAAGTTGCCCTCGAACCATTCGACATGCGCGTCGCCCTCGAAGGCGAGGATGTGGGTGCACAGGCGGTCGAGGAAGAAGCGGTCGTGCGAGATGATCACCGCGCAGCCCGCGAAATCCTCGAGCGCGTCCTCGAGCGCGCGCAGCGTCTCGACGTCGAGGTCGTTGGTCGGCTCGTCGAGGAGCAGCACGTTGCCCCCCGATTTCAGCAGCTTGGCCATGTGGACGCGGTTGCGTTCGCCCCCCGACAACAGGCCCACCTTCTTCTGCTGGTCGCCGCCCTTGAAGTTGAAGGCCCCGCAATAGGCGCGGCTGTTGATCTCGGCATCGCCCAGCTTGATGATCTCGGCCCCGCCCGAAATCTCTTCCCAGACGGTCTTGTTCGCATCGAGCGCATCGCGGGACTGGTCGACATAGGACAGCTGCACCGTCTCGCCGAACTCGACCGTACCCTCGTCGGGCGTTTCCTGCCCGGTCAGCATGCGGAAGAGCGTCGACTTGCCCGCACCGTTGGGGCCGATCACGCCGACGATGCCGCCGGGCGGCAGGGCAAAGCTCAGGTCTTCGATCAGCAACCTGTCGCCGTAGCCCTTCTTGAGGCCGTTCACCTCGATCACCCGGCCGCCGAGGCGAGGCCCGTTGGGGATGACGATCTGCGCGCGGCTGATCTTTTCGCGCTCGGATTGGCTGGCCATTTCCTCGTAGGCGTTGATCCGGGCCTTCTGCTTGGCCTGACGCGCCTTGGCGCCGGCGCGGATCCATTCCAGTTCGCGCTCCAGCGTCTTCTGGCGGGACTTGTCCTCGCGGGCTTCTTGCTCCAGCCGCTTGGCCTTCTGCTCCAGCCAGGCGGAATAATTGCCCTCGTAGGGGATGCCGCGGCCGCGATCCAGCTCGAGAATCCAGCCGGTGATGTCGTCGAGGAAATAGCGGTCGTGGGTGACGATCAGGATCGTGCCCCTGTACTCGATCAGGTGCTGTTGCAGCCAGGCGATGGTTTCCGCGTCCAGGTGGTTGGTCGGCTCGTCCAGCAGCAGCATCTCGGGTGCTTCCAGCAGCAGCTTGCACAGTGCGACGCGGCGGCGTTCGCCCCCCGACAGCGTGGCGACCGGCGCGTCGTCGGGCGGACAGCGCAGCGCCTCCATCGCGACGTCGATCTGGCTGTCGAGATCCCACAGGTTGTTCGAATCGATCTCGTCCTGGAGGGTCGCCATCTCGTCGGCGGTCTCGTCGGAATAGTTCATCGCCAGCTCGTTGAACCGGTCCAGCTTGGCCTTCTTCTCGGCCACGCCCAGCATGACGTTCTCGCGCACGGTCAGACCTTCGTCGAGATGCGGCTCCTGCGGGAGGTAGCCGACGCGCGCGCCCTGCGCGGCCCAGGCCTCGCCGGAGAAATCCTTGTCGATGCCCGCCATGATCCGCATCAGGGTGGATTTGCCCGCGCCGTTGACGCCGACCACGCCGATCTTGACGCCCGGAAGAAAGTTCAGGCGAATGTTCTCGAAGCACTTCTTGCCGCCCGGATAGGTCTTGGAGACGCCATCCATGTGATAGACATACTGATAGGAGGCCATGTGCCGCTCCGTTCCGGTGATCCGTGGTTCCGACGCTATCTAATGGCCCGCGCCCGGATGGGCAATCGGGGGCGGGGCGTTGTCGCGCACTTCCCCGCCGGGGACAGACAGGATATGCCGCCCGGCGATGCGCAGCGACTTTCCCCTTGCCCTGCCGGGCATGACCGTGGGCCTCTTCGGCGGCTCCTTCGACCCGCCCCACGCGGGCCACGTGCATGTCAGCCGCGAGGCGCTCAAGCGCTTCGGGCTGGACCGGGTGTGGTGGCTGGTCAGCCCCGGCAACCCGCTCAAGGCGCGCGGCCCCGCACCGCTTGACCGGCGGATGGCGGCTGCGCGCGCGCTGGTGCGCGACCCGCGGATCACCATCACGGATATCGAGGCGCATCTGGGCACCCGTTACACCGCCGAGACGCTGTCGCGGCTGATGGCGCTCTATCCCGGCGTGCGTTTCGTCTGGCTGATGGGGGCCGACAACCTGGCGCAATTCCATCGCTGGCAGCATTGGGACTGGATCCTGCGCACCGTGCCGGTGGGTGTTCTGGCCCGCCCCGGTCAGCGCATCTCGGCGCGCACATCGCATGCCGCGCAGGTCTTCGCGCGTTACCGCCTGCCTGCCGCGCGGGCGCATCTGCTGGCGCGATACGAGCCGCCGGCCTGGTGTTTCCTCAACCTGCCCATGGTCGATGACTCCTCTACCGCGATCCGCGCCCGCGGCGACTGGTAGCGCCTCAGCGCCCCTCCCGCAGCGTGAGCGTGGCCAGCCCCGAGACCAGCAGGATCAGCAGGCCCACGAGTGTCAACGCGTCGGGCCAGACGCCGAAGACAGCCCAGCCGAGCGCCGTCGCCGCGATCAGCTGGGTATAGACGAAGGGCGCAAGCCGCGTCGCGGGCACCATGCGCAACGCAAGGATCAGGCACAGGTTGCCCAGCATCGACCCCAGCGCCGAGGCCAGCGTCAGCGCGCCGATGCGTGGCGTCATGTCCGGCATCGCGGGCAGGCCAAGCGGCGCCAGGACAAGCGCGCCGACCACGAGTTGCGAGATCAGCATGGCCCGCGGGCGCGCAAGCTCGGCCAACCAGCGCGAGGCGGTGAGGTAGCCGCCGTAGAACAGCCCCGCCAGCACCGCGAAGCCAAGGCCGGGCGTCATGCCGAAGCCGGGTTTCACCACGAGGATCACGCCGCAGAACCCGATGGCCAGAAGCATCACCCGCGCTGTCGAGAACGACTCCCGCAGCAGCCAGGCCGACAGCAGGTAGGCCACCATCGGCCCGACGAAGAAAGCGCCGAAGACATTGGCCATGGGTTCGGTCCTGAGCGCCGTCAGGATCGACACGATGCCGCCTACGATCAGCAGCCCGCGCAGCCAGACCCGCCAGTCGAGGAACAGTCGCACGGGTGTCAGGTGCAGCACGAACGGCACGAGCAGCAGCGCCCCGAGGGCAAAGCGGCTCCAGGCCGTGAACACGGGGGCAACGCCGGCCTCGCCCATCAGCTTGCCGGCGGCGTCGCCCGAGGGAATCAGCGCCATGGCCAGCAGCATGAGAGGAAGCGCTCGGAGCGTGTCGCGGTGCATGGCCCGTGCTATCTCATGGTGATGACGTCGGAAAGCCATGCTGTCACGCAGGCGTGTGGGTGCTTGGGCCTTGAGTGCTGCCGGGTGCTGGGCTTTAGTCTGCGGCGAGATTGAAACCAACGGCCATTTCATGTTCACGCGACGCTCATTTCTGATCGGAACCGCGAGCCTCGCCGCCTCGCCCTCTCTCGGCGCTGCGCCGGAGCGGTCACTGCGTCCACTGCTCCGACCCGAGGGGCTGTTTCGCAGGGCCATCCCGTCGGGTGCGGAGCTCGTGGCGCGGGCGGCGCTTGGCGGCCGCGTCGGCTACGCGGTGGCGGACGTATCCACCGGCGAGATGCTCGAGGTCTTTCATCCCTTGCTGCCGATGCCGCCGGCATCGGTCACGAAGGCGGTGACCTGCGCTTACGGTCTGCAGCGTCTCGGGCCCGGCTACCGGTTTCGAACGCGGATCATCGCGGCCGGGCCGATCGTGGACGGTCGGCTTGATGGCGACCTCTGGCTGGTGGGATCGGGCGATCCGCTGCTCGACACCGATACGCTCGCCGCGATGGCCGCGGAGTTGCGCAATCTTGGCCTCACCGAGGTCACCGGGCGGCTTCTGCTGGCGGATGGCGCGCTGCCGCAAATCTTCGAGATCGACCCGACCCAGCCGCCGCATGTGGGATACAACCCGGCGATTTCGGGACTGAACCTCAATTTCAACCGGGTGCATTTCGAATGGTCCCGCGAGGCGCTTGACTACAACGTCAGCATGGATGCCCGTTCCGAGACACTGCGCCCCGCGGTGCGCATCGCGCGGATGCGCGTCGAGGATCGCGCGGCCCCCGTCTACACCTACGCCGAGATCGACGGTCGCGACCAGTGGACCGTCGCGCGGGGTGCCCTGGGCGACAGCGGCGCGCGCTGGTTGCCGGTGCGTCGGCCCTCGGACTACGTGGCCGAGGTCTTCGAGACGCTCGCCCGCGCCAACGGCCTGACCTTCCGCAGCGTCGAGCGGGCCGCGGGCACGCCGGACACGCCGGTGGTGCTGGTCGAACATGTGAGCGAGCCGCTGGAGGATATCCTGCGCGGCATGATGCGCTGGTCCACCAACCTGACCGCCGAGGTCGTGGGCCTTCTGGCGACGCAGGCGGGCGGCGTCCGCCCCGCCTCCCTCACCGAGTCGGCGGGCGAAATGTCGGCCTGGATGCGCGACAGCCTCGGGGCGCGACAGGCCGCCTTCGTCGATCACTCCGGTCTCGGCGACCAGAGCCGCCTGCGCGCCTCCGACATGGTGACGGCCCTGGTGGCCGCGGGGCCGAACGGTCTGTTGCGGCGCCTGATGCGCGACATCCCGATGCGCGACGAGCGTGGCAATCCGATCCCCAATCATCCGGTTGACGTCGTCGCCAAGACCGGCACGCTCAACTTCGTCTCGTCTCTGGCCGGTTACGCGCGCCTGCCCGGCGGGCGGGATCTGGCCTTTGCCATCTTCTGTGGCGACATGGACCGGCGCTCCGCCCTGAGCGAGGCCGAGCGCGAACGGCCACCCGGCGCACGCGGCTACAATGCGAGCGCAAAGGCCCTGCAGCAGCAACTGATCGAGCGCTGGGCGGTGATGTATCCCTAGCGCCCACGGCTTCGACGGGCTGTCGTCAATCCGGCACTGTTTGGTCATCTGCGTGTGACGCACATGGTGCAATGGGTTGGGGTCGCCACGCCCAATCGGAGACATCCATGCCCCGCTCTTCGCTGATGCCGACATCCGCGCTGGCCCTTCTGGCCGCGACCCCTGCGCTTGCGCAGGATATGCATTTCAACCGGATCGCCTCCTTTCCGGTCGCCCTGAACACGCCCGATGCCGAAGAGACCTCGGCCGAGATCATCGCGGCCACCGCAGACGGCATGACGCTGGTCTATTCCGACAGCCCCGCGGGCGTGATCGGCTTCATCGACATCACCGACCCCGCGAACCCCGTTGCGGCAGGCAGCTTCGCCCTGCCCGCCGGTGAGCCGACGGCAGTGTCTGCGCTGGGGCAGACCGTTTTCGTGGCCGAGAACACCTCGGAAAGCTACACCGCGCCCTCCGGCGTTCTGCACGCCATCGACGCAGGCAGCCGCGATGTGATCGCGTCTTGCGATCTGGGCGGCCAGCCAGACAGCACGGCGGTGGCGCCCGACGGCAGCTTCATCACCGTGGCGATCGAGAACGAGCGCGACGAGGATCTGGGCGAGGGCCGCGTGCCGCAGATGCCCGCGGGCTACCTTGTGATCCAGCCGCTGGGCGAGAACGGCGCGATGGATTGCGACGCGCAGATCCGCGTCGACCTGACCGGGTTGGCTGATATCGCCCCCGAAGATCCCGAGCCGGAATTCGTGGACGTGAACGCGAACGGTGACATCGCCGTGACGCTTCAGGAAAACAACCACATCGTCGTCGTCTCCGCCGCAGGCGAGGTGCTCGGCCATTTCTCCGCCGGGTCGGTGACGCTCGAAGGTGTCGATACCGAGGAAGAGGGCGCGTTGATCTTCACCGACACGCTGGCCGATGTGCCGCGCGAACCCGACGCGCTGCAGTGGATCGACACCGACCATGTCGTCATCGCCAACGAGGGCGACATGGACGGCGGCAGCCGCGGCTTCACCGTGTTCCACCGCGACGGGACCGAGGTTTTCGAGTCCGGCATGTCCTTCGAATACGCGCTGGTCGAGATCGGCCACTATCCCGAGGATCGCTCGGGCAACAAGGGTGTGGAGCCCGAGGGGATGGAGTTCGGCACCTTCAACGGCGTGCCGATGATGTTCCTGCTGGCCGAGCGTTCTTCGGTCATCGGCGTCTACGACATGACAGACCCCGCCGCGCCGGTTCTGGCCCAGCTTCTGCCCTCGGGCATCTCGCCGGAAGGGGCGATGGCGATCCCCGAGCGCAACCTGCTGGTCACGGCCAATGAATTCGACGGGCGCGAAGACGGCGCGGCGCCCGCGCATGTCATGATCTACGAATACCAGTCGGCCCCTGCCGCCTACCCGCACCTGACCAGCGCAGGCACGGACGAACTGATCGGATGGGGTGCGATCTCGGGTCAGGTCATGGCCGAGGACGGCACGATCTTCGCCGTCTCCGACAGCTTCTACGGAATGCAGCCCACCATCTTCCACATCGACGGGAGCCAGACGCCCGCCCGCATCGTCGATGCGATCCGCGTGACACGCGAAGGCCAGCCCGCGCAGCTGATGGACATGGAGGGGATCGCGCTCGACGGTGAGGGCGGTTTCTGGATCGCCTCCGAAGGGCGTAGCGACCGCCTTGTGCCGCATGCGATCTATCGTGTCCGGGCCAATGGCGAGATCCGCAGCGCCATCGCCCTGCCGCCCGAATTGCTTGCGGTCGAGACGCGTTTCGGCTTCGAGGGGATCACGCGGGTGGGCGACATGCTCTATCTCGCGGTGCAGCGTCCGTGGCGCGATGATCCGGCCAACCATGCCAAAGTTCTGGGCTACAACACCGAAACGCGCGACTGGTCGGTGATCCACTACCCGCTGACCGAACCCGCCACCGGCTGGGTCGGCCTGTCCGAGATCGTGGCCCATGGCGATTTCGTCTACTTCGTCGAGCGCGACAACCAGATCGCGGGCGCCGCTGTGACCAAGCTGATCACCCGTGTGCCCCTGTCCGCGATGGAGGGGATGGTGGCCCTCGGCGAAACCCCCGCCGTGCTGGAGCCCGAGGTGGTCGTCGACCTGCTGCCCTATCTCACGTCTACCGGCGGCTATGTGCTCGACAAGGTCGAGGGGCTGGCCATCGCGGCGGATGGCACGATGTGGGTCTCGACCGACAATGACGGGGTCGACGACCACTCGGGCGAGACGATGTTCTTCGCCATCCCGCCGATGTGAGCGCGGTTGCGCCCCGGCTCGGTGGGCCGGGGCGTCTTGCCTGATTTCAACGAACCGATTTCAGCACCAACATCGCCCCTGCGCCCCGGCGCGGGGGTTTTCCATGTCATCCGCCCCCGGCCAGCCCCGCGGCCAATGCGTCGAAGACAAGCCTGACCCGGCGCGAACTGTGCAACTCGCGGTGCGCCACCAGCCAGACCGGGAAGGTCACGAGCGGCGGTGCCCCCGGTTGCGCCCGCGTCAACACCGGATCGGGATCGCCGCACCAGATCGGCAGCGCGGCCACGCCCAGCCCTGCGCGGGCGAGGGCCCGTTGCATGTGACTGTCCTCGGACAGCAGCGCGAAGGCCTCGGGCGCAAGCGTGATCCCACGCTCGGCCAGCATGCCGCGGTAGGTGTCCGCCAGGTCGTAGCCGATGAACGGCAGGCTCTCCAGCGGCCCCTCGCGCAGCAGCGCCGGCGTCGCGTAGAGGGCGGCATCATGCTCGGCCACCTTGCGGGCGGTCAGGTCGGGCTGATCCGGGCGGACGTGGCGCACCGCGATATCGGCCTCGCGACGCATCAGGTCGCGCAGCGCGTTCGTCGCGACAACCTGGATCTGCAGGGCGGGCGCCTCGGCCCGGATCCGGGCGATGATCGGCGGCAGAAGCTCCGAGGCATAGAGATGCGAGGCCGTGATCGTGACCGTTCCCGCGATCCCCTGCGCCTGCCCGGTCGCCGCGAGGGCGGTGGCGTGGGCCGCCTCGGCCATCTGGCGCAGGGGGTCGATCAGGCGCAACCCGGCATCGGTCAGCTCCATCCGCTTGCCCGCGCGTGTGAACAGCATGACGCCCAGCTCCTCCTCCAGTGCGGTGACCTGTCGGCCTACGGTGGGCTGTGTCAGGCCAAGGGCGCGCGCCGCAGCCGAGAGAGACCCCGTCTCCGCGGTCGCCACAACGGCGCGGGCGCGGTTCCAGTCGAAGGTGAGGCTTTTCCAATCCATGCAAATTTGTATGGACTGGCTGCAACATCGGTCAATTCCCTTCCGATGGCAGCATGGGCATCTCGGGGTCAATGCATCCCCACGGCCCAGGAGTATCGCCATGAAAGCAGCCATCATCAAAACCTACGGCGGCCCCGAGGTCGTCCGGATCACCGATCTCGACCGCCCCGAGCCGGGGCCGGGCGAAATGCTGGTCAGCGTCGGCGCGGCCGGCGTCACCACCGCCGACTGGCGCCTGCGCGCCGCGGCCTTTCCCGGTGCGATCAGCGCGGTCGCCGGGCGGCTGATGTTCGGCGTCTTTCGCCCGCGCAAGCCCGTGCTGGGCAGCGACTTCGCCGGCACTGTCGTGGCACCGGGGCCCGGTGTCACCGAATTTGCCATCGGCGACCGGGTCTTCGGCTTCCGGTTCGGCGGCGCGCATGCCGAGCTCATGACCGTGAAGGCCAAAGGCGCCGTGACCGGGACGCCCGACACCCTGACCGATGCCCAGGCTGCCGCGCTGCCCTTCGGCGGCCTCTGTGCGCTGGAGTTTCTCGACCGTTTCGCGCAGGTCCGGGCGGGCGAGCGGGTGCTGATCGTCGGCGCTTCGGGCGGGGTCGGGGCCTATGCGGTGCAGGTCGCGCGCGCATTGGGTGCGATTGTCACCGGTGTCGCCTCGGGCGGCAACCTCGCGCTGGTCGAGGGGTTGGGAGCGGATCATGCCATCGACTACCGCGAGACCGATCCGGCGGATCTGACCGGCCCCTTCGACGTGATCTTCGACACGATCGGCGTTCTGGACTATGACCTTGCTGCACCGATGCTGGCGAAGGGCGGGCGGTTCGTGCCGCTGAACTTCGGCCTTGCCGACCTGTGGAAGGGCCGCAAGGCGCGGCGCAACGGCCACGCACAGATCCTGAGGGTGAACGGCGACACGAAGGAGGGACTGGAACGGCTGGTCGCGATGATCGCCGCCGGGCAGCTCCGCCCGGTGATCGACACGGTCTATCCGTTCGACGACATCCGCGCCGCCTATGCCAGGGTCGAGACCCGCAACCGGAAGGGCGCCATCGTGCTGGCGATCGGCGCGCCCGTCACAGGCGGATGACGAAATCCTTGCGCGTGGTCTCGACCACGTCCCAGGTGCCGGTGAAGCCCGGGCGGATGACCCATGCATCACCGGCCCGCAGGGTGACCGGCGCGCCGCCCTCGGGGGTCAGGACCGACAGGCCGTCGGTCAGCCTGAAATACTCCCACTCATCGTAGACCACGCGCCATGTGCCGGGCGTCGATTCCCAGACGCCGGCATATAGCCCGTCGGCCTCTTCCGTCAGCCATGTCCGATGCACGGGATCGCCCGCGATCAGGCGCTCGGGCGCGGGGCGCGCGACTTCGGGCGTGCCGGTGGCCGTGACGGCAAGCAGAAGGGTCATGTCGATCATCCCGCAAGGGCCCGCCACCACCCGGAGGGCTGGCGGCGGGCGTCGCTTCGCACCGGTGTCACTGGGTCCAGCGCACCGCTGTCAGGTCGTTGGCCTGCGTGGGCGAGTTTTCCCACAGCCCCTCGATCGCGGCATTCGCCACGCCCGTCTTGGCGAGCTGGAACAGGTAGCCGTTGACGTAATCGGTGGCGATCATCTGCTGCATTTCGACCATCAGGCGCGACCGTTCGCCGGGGTCCGACGTGGTCGAAAGCTCGTCGTTCAGCGCGACGAACTCGGGCCGGGCATACCGGAAATAATAGTCGGGGCGGGCGTAGATGTTGATGTCCATCGGCTCGGTATGGCTGATGATGGTCAGGTCGAAGTCATGACCGCGGAACACGCGCTCCAGCCAGTCGGCCCATTCCATGTTGGTGATCTCGGTCTCGATCCCGACCTCGCGCAGCTGCGCCGCGATGATCTCGCCGCCGCGCCGGGCATAGGACGGCGGCGGCAGCGCAAGGCGCAGCGTCAGACCGTCCGGCGCGGCCTCGGCCAGCAGCGCGCGCGCCACCTCGGGATCATGGGCCGAGTTCGCCGTCAGATCGACGTAGTCGGGATGATGCGGCGCGAAATGCGTGCCGATGGGCGTGCCGTAGCCGAACATGGCCCCGTCGATGATGTCCTGCCGGTTGATCGCATGGCTGATCGCCTGCCGCACACGGATGTCGTCCAGCGGGGCTTGCGCGTTGTTCATGGCGAGGATCGTTTCGCCCTCGGTCGAGCCGACGATCACCGAGAACCTCGGATCGGCCTCGAACTGGGCCAGCGTCTCGGGCGCGGGGAAATTCGGGAAGGCATCCACATCGCCCGCCATCAGCGCCGCGAAGGCGGCATTGGGGTCGGAGATGAAGCGGAAGCTCGCGGTCTCCAGCGCTGCGGGTTCGCCCCAATAGGCCTCGTTGCGCTCGAGGTCCACCCGGTCGCCCTGCACCCAGCGGGCAAAGCGGAAGGGCCCGGTGCCGATGGGATTGGTGGCGTTCGTGTCGGCGCTGGCGGGATCGACGATCACCGCGTCGCCCCAGGCCATGTCGAACAGGAACGCGCCGTCCGGCCCGTCGAGTGTGACCTGCACCGTCAGATCGTCCAGCGCCTGCACATCGACGATATTGGAAAAGAGCGCGAGCTGCGCGTTGGTCGAGCCCTCGGCGCGGGCGCGGTCCAGGGTGAAGACCACATCCTCGGCCGTCATCGCTTCGCCGTCGTGGAAGGTCACGCCAGAGCGCAGGGTGAAGGTGTAGGTGGTGCCGTCCTCGGAAATCTCCCAGCTCCGGGCCAGCCCGGGGTTGACCGATCCATCGGGGCCGAAGCGGGTCAGCCCTTCGAAGATATTGGCATAGACCACCTCGTCGATCGCCGCGGCCGCACCCGCGGTCGGGTCGAGGTTCGGCGGCTCGAGCACCATGCCGATCGAGATGTCGGTTTGCTGGGCGAGGGCCGCGCCCGCCCAAAGCGCGCAAATGGCCGCCCCGTTGCGAAGATGATGGACCATGTCTCTCTCCCTGAGGTTGGTTCGCTGGCGATGATGACCACATAATCCCGGAAAATCACGAGGTAATTGGCGCTTCGCACCGCATTGAACCGTCTTGGGGTTTCGCGTCGTCCGTTCGACGTGTCCGTGCTGGCCGAGCGGTCTCGCCGAGGTCGCCCTGCGGCCGGCACAGGTCGATTGATGTGGTGATTGCACCGGTCTGCACTTGCTTGGTGCCTCCGCGCGTGCGTTTCGACCTGCCTTCTGTCCAAGGGCATGTCCCGAAACGGGGTTCGGGGACTGGCGGAGGAGCCTCGCAATCGGTCGCCACACAAGATATCCCGGACACAGCCCGCCGCAGGATATCTTGCCCGGTATGGCCGGATCAAGTACGCCCGTCGCCAGTGCCGACCGGAGCGGAGTTTCCTGCCTCATGTCCTCAACCGAGCGTGAAAGTGCGATCGTGCCCGTATTCGCACATGACGGCGGCATCCTTCATCCGCGGCGCACCTATGTCTGTTTCGGCGTAGCCCGCGGTGGCACCAGCGCGGTGGCCGGGACCATGCAGCGGCTGGGCATCTTCATGGGCGACGAGTTGCCCAACAATTACGAGGACCCGCGCTTTGGCCCCGGGCAGGCACCAGCCCGCATGCGCGCCGCCATCGCCGAGCGCAACGAGGCGCATGACATCTGGGGCTGGAAGTTTCCTGCCGCGTCGAACTACCTCGAGGGGCTGTCGAACGACCTGCGCAATCCCTACCTCGTGGTGGTCTTTCGTGACATGGCGGCCACGATGAAGGCGCATATGCGCTGGCATAACCGCGAAATCACGCTGGCGGCGCATGAAATCCTCATGCAGCAGCAGAAGAACTGGTTTCTCGTGGAACGCTGGCGGGTGCCGACCCTGCTGATCTCCTACGAGAAAGCGATCCTCGAGCCGGCGCTCTTCGTGCGGGAAATGGCCGGATATCTCGGTCGGCCGGTGCCGGAGGGCGACCAGCTGGATCGGTTGGTCGCCTTCCTCTCGCCGGGGTCGTACAAGTAGGGGCCGGCCGCAAGGACGCATGCGCCGGGCCGAGTGTCGCAGGAGTTTCACAAAGGACTCCGCCCGCCTCGCGAATCACGTTAACCCGATACGGGACGCGCAAGTCACGACATGGGGGCCGGATGACAGTGCCGAACACCAGAGACATCCTGAACGTCGCACCGCACAAGGTGCCAGAGTTCATCCGCTCGCAGGCCGACGCCCGCACCCTGAGCCGACTGGTCAAGCGATTGAACCGGGAACTGCTGGACGGCGACGGCGATGCGCGCGACATGGCCGCCGCAGCGCTCAGCCATCTCGGGTTCATGGATCAGGTCGCGCGCTGACCCGGCTGCAACAACTCGGCCAGCGTCAGCGCCATGACCGTGGCACTGTCCACCATGTCGCGCACCCCCACCCATTCGTCTGGCTGATGCGCGAGGTCGAGGATGCCCGGCCCATACGCGATGCAGTTCTTCAAGCGCCCGATCCGGTCGATGTGTTTCTGGTCGTAGGTGCCGGGTGACACGACGAACTCCGCCTTGCGGTCAAGCACCCGCTCGATCGCCGCGGCCACGGTGGTGACGACGGGCGCATCGCGGTCGGTCATCGTCGGGCGCACCTCGAAGAGTTCGCGAATCTCATAGGTGAAGCCTGGCCGCCGCGCCTTGACGCGCTCCATCAGGGCGGTGACCTCGGCGCGCACCTCGGCGGGGTCTTCCTCGATCAGGTAGCGGCGGTCCATGGTGATGCGGCAGCGGTCGGGCACGCAAGGCGCAGGCAGGCCGGTGTAGCCCTCCTCCTGCTCGGGCTCGCCGCCATGGATCGCGTTGATGTTCAGCGTGGACTGGCGCGCGCCTTCGGGGACGACGGGCATCCCGGTGCGCTTCGAGGCCAGCAGAGGAAAGAGCGTCGCCTCCATCTCGGCCAGAACGGCGCCCATGTGGCGCACGGCGCAATCGCCCAGAAACGGCATCGACCCATGGGCGATCCGGCCATGGGTCTCGATCTCGGCCCACCAGACGCCGCGATGGCCAAGGCAGATGCGATCCTTGTTCAGCGGCTCGGGGATGATCACGTGCTGCACGCGGGCCGGGTCGAAATACCCCCGCTCGGCCAGGTAGGCGACCCCGCCGTAACCGCCCGACTCCTCGTCGGCCGTGGCGCTGATCTCGATGGCGCCCGCGAAATCGGGGCAGGTGTCGAGAAACGCCTCGGCCGCGATGACGCTGGCCGCGATCCCGCCCTTCATGTCACAGGCCCCGCGGCCGTAGACGCGGCCCTCGCGCAGTTCGCCGCCGAACGGGTCGACGGTCCAGCCATGCCCGGTTTCCACCACGTCATGATGGCCGTTGAAATGCACGCACTCGCCGGGCCGCACCCCTTCGCGGCGCGCGACCATGTTCCAGCGCGGATAGCGGTCGCTGTCGGCGGGCGCGCCATGGGCGCGGATCAGCTCGACCGCAAAGCCCTTTGCCTCGAGGCGCGCGCCCAGCATCTCGCAGATCTCGCGGTAGTTGCGGCCGGGCGGGTTCAGGGTGGGAATGCGGATCAGGTCTTGCGTCAGCGCCACGAGGTCCCCCTCGCGCGCGGCCACCGCCCTGGTCAATCGGTCGTCCCACGTCATGCTCGGCAGACTGCGCCCTGCCGCGCCCGCCCGCAAGCCCTGCCAATTCGGTGCAAACTCCCCTATATCGGAGGGAAGGACGCGGAAAAGGGAAACAGGGCATGATCCTCGGACTGGGCCGAATGTTGCTTGTGATGCTGGTGTTGTTGACGGTCGTCTACGTCAGCCTCTTTCTCTACCTGCGTGCGGGCGCCCGCATCCGCCTGGAAGAAGACTGGGTGATGGAGGGCCGTCCCGGCGACCGCGACGCCTGGATCGACGAGCGCATCGCCCCCACGGCGCGGCGCATTCGCACATGGCTGGTCTTTGTGGTTTACGTCCTGCCCGTGGCGGGGTTGAGCATTTACGTATATTTCACGAATTGAGGTGCGCCATGCGCTGGCCCCGGATCATCTTCATCAGTTTGCTGGCCCTCCTGATTGCGGCCGCGCTGCACTACACGCTGCCCCAACGCGAGGTCGTGCGCATCGTCAACGCCGAGTCGCGCCTGACCGAGGTCGGCGGTTTCAACGGACTCTTCTTCGCGCAGCGCGACAGCGGCTCGGCGCAATCGAGCGACATGCGCGACCTGCGCCTGATCTCGACGATCCGGCCCGATGGGCGGCCACTGGTGTTCCGCAACGAGGATACCGGCGTGCTCTGGCCGCCCTATTTCAAGTTCGACAGCGAGGATCTGCAGACCGAGGCGGCGAACCTCACCTCGACCGAGAACGATCCGCAATGGGTCGCCATCACCCATTACGGCTGGCGGTCGAACCTGATCTCGATCTATCCCAACGCGATCTCGATCCGTCCGGTGGACAGCCCCGATGTGACCCTCTTTCCCTGGCTCAACATCTTGATCCTCGTCCTGCTGGCGCTGGTGGTCTTCATGGCGTGGCGCATCTGGGAACGCTTCGAGGACCGGGTGATCGACCCGATCGTCGACAGCGTCTCGGTGCAATGGGCCAAGGTGAAGGATCGCTTCGCAGGCCGCGGTTAATCCCGCATCAAGGTTAACGCGCGCCCCCGCATCTCTGTTCCAGAAATATGCCCGCCGGAGGCTCCCGCAGCCGGCCGCGCGCAGGTCTGCCGGGCCTATTCGCCGTAGGGCACCCAGATCGTCTTGACCTCGGTCGCCTGCTCCAGAAATGCGCGCCCCTCGGCGTCAGCTCCGGACCAGTCGGGCGCGGTGGTGGCGATCCATGTCCGTTTCAGGTTGCCTGCCGAGGCCGCCTCGAGCGCGCCGGGGTCCACGGCGCCCGAAAAGGACCAGAGCGCGTCGACGTCGAGGTGACGGGCCATCGTCATGCCCAGCTCATGCGCTTCGCCCGTGACGATGTTCACCACCCCGCCCGGAAGGTCGGACGTGTCGAACACCTGGTAGAGGTCGGTCGCGGCCAACGGGTAGGGCTGCGACGGCACCAGCACCACGCGATTGCCCATCGCGATGGCGGGCGCGATCAGGGATATCGCGCCCAGAAGCGGCGACTCGTCGGGGGCCAGCAGGCCGATGACGCCCACGGGTTCGCGCATCGCCAGCGCCACGCCGCGGATCGGCACGTTGGCCACGCGCCCGTCCATCTTGTCGGCCCAGGCGCCATAGCTGAAGAGCCGGTCGATGACGGCCGCGACCTCGGCCTCGGCGCGGGCCTGCGAGCAGGCGGTCAGGTCGCGGATGCGCCCTGCGAATTCGTTGCCGCGGGCCGAGAGGTTCTCGGCGATATAGTAAAGCACCTGCGCGCGGTTGTGCGCGCTGGTCCTGGCCCATGCGCCCGCCCCCCGCGCCGCCTCGACCGCGTTGCGGATATCCTTGCGGTTGCCGATGCCCGCATGACCCAGCAGCGCGCCGCGCTTCGACCAGACCGGTTGCGAATAGCCGCCGTCGGGGCGCGCCTGCTTGCCGCCGACATACATCTTGGCGGTGCGGTCTAGGCCGGGGGCGTCGGGGGCCGCAGGCGCGGGGAAAGGCGCAATGGCCTTCAGGGGCGCGCGTTTCGCGCTGGGCTTCAGATAGGCCGACAGCCCTTCCCACCCGCCTTCGCGCCCGAACCCGCTTTCGCGGACCCCGCCGAAAGGGGCGGCGGCGTCGAACAGGTTGGTGGCGTTCACCCAGACCACGCCCGCCGCCAGTTTCGGCGCAATGTCGAGGGCGAGGTTCAGGTTCTCCGTCCACAGCGTCCCGGCCAACCCGTAGCGGGTGTTGTTGGCGACTTCCACCGCCTCGGTTGGCGTGCGGAAGGTGGTGGAGACGAGGACGGGGCCGAAGATCTCTTCGTGCATGAGCGGCGCGGCGGGGGAGAGGCCGGTGATGAGGGTGGGCGGGTAGAAGCAACCCGTTTCGGGCAGGTCGACAGGGGCGCGGTAGATCTCGCCTTCGGTGTTGGCATCGACCATCCGCGTTATGGCCGCATGCTGGACCGGATCGACCAGTGCGCCCACGTCGATGCATTTGTCGAGCGGGTCGCCGATACGCAGTTTCGCCATGCGCGCCTTGAGGCGGGTGTGAAAATCCTCGGCAATCCCTTCTTGTACAAGAAGGCGGGAGCCCGCGCAGCAGACCTGCCCATGGTTGAACCAGATGGCATCGACCAGCCCTTCGATCGCTGAATCAATGTCGGCGTCATCGAAGACGATGTAGGGGGATTTCCCGCCCAGCTCCAACGTCAGGGATTTGCCCATGCCCGCCGTCTGCTCGCGGATGCGGCGGCCGACTGCGGTCGATCCGGTGAAGGCGATCTTGGCCGTGCCGGGATGGGTCACGATGGCCTCGCCCGTGCGTCCGTCGCCGGTGACGATGTTGACGACGCCACGGGGCAGGCCCGCCTCCTGGCAGATCTGGCCGAAAAGGAGCGCCGTGAGGGATGTGTACTCGGCGGGCTTCAGCACCACGGTGTTCCCGGCGGCCAGCGCCGGCGCGATCTTCCACGCCAGCATCAGCAGGGGGAAGTTCCACGGGATGACCTGCCCGCAGACGCCGATGGGCTGATGCCCCGGCAGTTCGGCGTCGCGCAGCTGGGCCAGCCCCGCGTGATGGTAGAAATGGCGCTGGGCGAGGGGCACGTCGATGTCGCGCGCCTCGCGGATCGGCTTGCCGTTGTCGAGCGTCTCGAGCACGGCGAAGAGGCGGCTGTGCTTCTGCAGCAGGCGGGCCAGCGCGTAGAGGTATTTCGCCCGCGCGTGGCAGGACAGGCGCGACCACTTGGGGAAGGCTTTGGCCGCGGCCGCGACGGCTGCGTCCACGTCCTCCGCCGTCCCTTGCGTGATCTGAGCCAGTTCCTTGCCCGTGGCTGGGTTCTTCGTGGCGAAGGTTTCGCCCGGCCGGGTGAAGCCGCCGTCGATGAAATGGCCGAAGGCCGGGCCGCGGGTGGCGATCCAGTCGAGTGCCTCGGCGGCACTTTCGGGGGCCGGGCCGTAGTCCATCGTCTCGAAGATCTCGCGGGTGGTCATACCCTCACCTCATGCCATCGGATGCCGCCAGCTGGCCGAATAGGCGCCGGTGACATGGTGTTCGAGTTGCCGTTCGATGTCGCCCAGAAGCGAGGATGCCCCGAAGCGGAAGAGGTCAGGGCGGAGCCAGTCGTCGCCCAGCTCCTCCTTCATCAGCGACAGGTAGACCAGCGCGTCCTTGGCCTTGGAGATGCCGCCCGCGGGCTTGTAGCCGATCTTGATCCCCGTGGCCGTCTCATAGGCGCGGATGGCGCGGATCATCGTCAGGCTCACGGGCAGCGTGGCGTTGACGCTTTCCTTGCCGGTCGATGTCTTGATGAAATCGGCCCCCGCCATCATGCAGACGAGCGAGGCGCGGGCGACGTTGCGCAGCGTGCCAAGCTCGCCCGTGGCGAGGATCGCCTTCACATGCGCCTTGCCACAGGCGGCGCGGAAGTCGCGCATCTCGTCATAGAGCGCCTGCCAGTTGCCGGTCAGGACGTGGCGGCGCGAGATGACGATGTCGATCTCCGCCGCGCCCGCCTTCACGCTTTCCTCGATCTCCTTCACGCGGAGCGCGTAGGGCGAGAGACCCGCGGGAAAGCCGGTGGAAACGGCGGCGACGAGGATGCCGGTGCCCGCCAGCGCCTCGACCGCCGTGCCCACCATCTCGTGATAGACGCAGACGGCGCCGGTCGTGATCGGCGGCAACCCGAGGGCGTCGAGCAGTTCGGCGCGCACCGGCGCCTTCGCCTTGGCGCACAGCCGCCGGACGCGGCCCGGCGTGTCGTCGCCCGCCAGCGTCGTCAGGTCGATGCATGTGATCGCGCGGGCGAGCCAGGCGGCCTGATACGCCTTCTTCACCGAGCGGCGGCCCGGCAGCGTCGCGGCACGGCGCTCGATGGCGGAGGTGTTGGCCTGCACCCGCGCCACCCAGTCCAGATCCAGCGGCATCCCCGGATTACGGGGGCGGTGGACCTGCGGCAGGTGGTCGGGCGCGGCGGCGTGGTGAGGCGCGGTCATGGCGGTGTCGGCAGTCTGGGACATGAGGCAAACCGTGTCACGCGCCCCCGACCTTGGCAAGCGTGACCCGGCGGCGGGATTGGGTCGTGACAGCCCGCGCGGCAGGGGCTAACAGGGCGGCGATCCGCCAAGGGAGCCATGCCGATGCCGTTCGACCGTTCCATCAAGATCGCGCCGTCGATCCTCTCTGCCGATTTCGCCAATTTCGGGGCCGAGATCCGCGCGATCGAGGATCAGGGCGCCGATTGGGTCCATGTCGACGTGATGGACGGGCATTTCGTGCCGAACCTCACCTTTGGCCCGATGGCGGTCAAGGCGTTCCGGCCCCACGTCAAGACGGTGATGGACGTCCACCTGATGATCGCCCCGGTCGATCCCTATATCGATGCCTATGCCGAGGCCGGGGCCGATGTGCTGACCGCCCATGTCGAGGCCGGGCCGCATATCCACCGCACGCTGCAGGCGATCCGCGGCGCGGGGATGAAGGCGGGCGTCGCGCTCAACCCCGGCACGCCCGCCGAGGCCGTGGCGCATCTCCTGGGCATGGCCGACCTTGTTTGCGTGATGACGGTGAACCCCGGCTTCGGCGGGCAGAAGTTCATCGACATGACGGGCAAGGTGCGCGCCCTGCGCCAGATGATCGGCGACCGCCCGGTGCATATCGAGATCGACGGCGGCGTCGATCCGACGACTGCGCCCCTCGTGGTGCAGGCGGGGGCCGATGTGCTGGTCGCGGGCTCGGCCGTGTTCAAGGGTGGCTCGGTGGACGCCCCCGAGGTCTACGGCCGGAACATCCGCGCGATCCGCGAGGCCGCGACCGCCTGAGCCCCGGCTCAGGGCCGGACAAGCCGCGCAGTGTCGACCTCGACCTGTTCGGACAGGCTCAGAAGGCTGTCATGGAGCAGTTGCAGCGCGTAGGCGGGGTTGTGGACCCACGCCCCCCCATCCTTGGCCACGACCTGGTAGTTGTAGGCCGCCTGCAGCAGGCGCGGCGTCCATGTCGCGTAGCGGTTGGGGAAAACGGCCTCGTCCTCCGAGATGGTGCCGTCGCCGTCGCTGTCGGTGAAGAAATAGGGAAAGCTGCCCGACGCATAGCCGATCGGCGTTCCGGCGACATCGCGCGCATAAACCCCGATTGCTTGGCCCAGCATGGCGTGCAGCCCCGCGATCTCCTCGCGGATGCCGCCGTCGGTGCGCCCGTCACCGTCGAAATCGGCATGGCGGGTGCGGATCTCGGTGATGTCGTCGACGCCCTGGTGACAGGCCACGCAGCCCTCGGTCGCGACCTCGGTGCTGTGCGGTTCGTGGCAGTCGACGCAGGCGCTGGCACCGGGAACATGCAGGAAGCTGCCGACATAGTTCTGATCCGCGTAATGATACCCTGTCTGCGCCACGCTGCCCGCGGCAACGCCTGCGGCGACACCGTAATGGACATTGATGAAGCCAAGCGTCTCGGACACCGTGTCGGCCTCGAGGTCCGCGATCGCAGTCTCGACCGTGCCTGAATGGGTCCGGCCCTGGTGACAGACGGTGCATGTGGCCGAAGGACCGAGGCCCGTCAGCGTGATCCCCGAGGGGAAGGGCACGGCATCCAGCGCCTCGGCCTCTCCGACATGGCACGAGACGCAGCCGATCGCCGTGTTGATCGTGGCGGGGTGTTCGACCGAAAGCGCCGCGGTGCCATCCGCGCCCAGCCAGTCGAGGAACCCGGTCTCCGAATGACAGGCCGCGCAGGCGGGCGGCACTTCGCCCTCTTCGTTCCAGTGGGTGTAGGACGGCGAGCGGTAATCGCCATGCGGCCCGGTCAGCCACGCCTCGGTGATGTCGGAAAGGTCGTAATCCTGCGCACTCGCGGCATGGGCAAGCGGGAAGCCGAGCATGAGCGACACGAGAACGATCCGTGACATGACGCGATCCATTGGCGTGGGTCCTTGTGAAAACATTGTCAGTTGCAAAGGTAGGCGTGGTGGTCATGCCTTGCCTTGACACGGATCAAGGCCAACGGGGTTGCGGGATGCCACGGCTGAGAGGCCGAATGATCGAGGAGCCTCCGATGACATCACCCGATGATGATGCCATGGCCGTGCCGCGGCGAAAGGGTTTGCGCCTCGCGCCCAGGGCATTGGCACCGCTGTATCTGCTGGCCTGCGCCGCGCCGCTGGTGCTTGCCGCGACCCGCAGCGCCGCGCCTGCCTCGCCGTGGGAGATCGCGGCGGCCGCCCTCGGGATGGTCGGGTTGGCGGCGATGGCCGTCCAGTTCGTCACATCGGGCCGGTTCGAGGCCGTATCGGGCCGGCTCGGCATCGACCGGGTCATGGCCTTTCACAAGATCGCCGCGTGGTGGGTGCTTGCGGCGCTGGTGCTGCATCCGGTGGTCTATGTCGTGCCGACCTGGCAGGCCGATCCGGCGCTGGCATGGGAACGGCTCTGGGCCTATCACACCCTGCCGCATTACCGCAGCGGTGTGATCGCGCTGGCAGCACTTTCGGTGCTGATCATCGGATCGGCGCTGCGCAACCACCTGCCCCTGCGCTACGAGATCTGGCGGGGCGCGCATGTCGTGCTGTCGCTCACCGCGCTGGGGGCGGGCCTGCATCACGCGATCACGGTGGGCCGGTTCGGCACGATCGCCGGTCAGCCGCTCTTGTGGTGGGGTGCCGCCGCGGGCGTCATGGCCGTGATCGCGGTTCTCTACGGGTGGCGCTGGGCGCGGCTGCATCGCAGGCCTTGGCGGCTGGCCTCGGTCACGCCCCACGCCGGCCGGATGTGGGAGCTGGACATCCAGCCCGAGCCGGGAACGCCGCCCCTTGGGTACACGGCGGGGCAGTTCGTCTGGATGACCGAGGGCGCGCGGCGCTTTCCACTCTTCGACCATCCGTTTTCCATCGCCGACAGCCCGACGCGACCGGGCCTGAGCCTGATCATCAAGGAGGCGGGGGATTTCACTAACCGGATCGGGGCCCTGCCACCCGGCACCGAGATCGGCATCGATGGGCCCTACGGCGATTTCACGCTCGAGGCGCATCGCGGCGACGCGGTTCTGTTGATCGCGGGCGGCGTCGGGATCGCGCCGATCATGGGACTGTTGCGGGACCTTGTCGCGCGCGGGGATCCGCGGCCGATCCGGCTGGCCTATGCCGCGGGCAGGGCCGACAATTTCGCCTGCCTGCCGGAGATCGCGGCGGCGGGCGCGCGGCTCGACCTGCAGACGCTTCTCGTCAGCGAGGAGCCCGCCGCCGACTGGTCGGGGGATGTCGGTCGCCTCGACCTGGACCGCCTCGGGCGCCTGCTGGACGGTCTCGACCCGGCGCGGACGGTTGCGCTGATGTGCGGGCCTGGGCCGATGGTCACGGCGGTCTCGGACGGTCTCGTGGCGCTTGGCATGCCGATGGACCACGTGATTTACGAACGCTTCGACTACGGCGGTGGGGCCTCGCGCATCGACCGCCGCCGCCGGTGGCGGTTCATGGCGCTTGGCGGCGGTGTCGCGCTGACGGTCGCCCTGTTCGTGGCGCTGATGGCCTGAGAGCATCGCACAGGAAAACGCCCCGCGCCGGGTGAGGCCGGGCGGGGCGCGTGAACGGCACCGGGGTGAGGCCCGGCGCCGCATGCCGTTCGGGTCAGCTGGCGGTCGGACCGGCGTCCAGCACGTCTTCCAGCGTGCGCAGCCCGGTGCGCGGCGCCTGCACGAGGACCGCCATGTTGCCCGGCTTGTGCTCGTTGCGCAGCATCTTCATATGCGCGAGCGGCAGGTCGTCCCAGGGAAAGACCTCGGACATGCAGGGGTCGAGGCGGCGGTCCAGCATCAGCTTGTTGGCGGCGGCGGCCTGCTTCAGGTGCGCGAAATGCGAGCCCTGCAACCGCTTCTGGTGCGACCACATGTGGCGCACGTCAAAGGTGCAGTTGTAGCCCGAGGTGCCCGCGCAGATCACCACCATGCCGCCGCGTTTCACCACGAAGGTGGAGACGGGGAAGGTCGCCTCGCCGGGGTGTTCGAAGACCATGTCGACATTCACGCCCTTGCCGGTGATGTCCCAGATCGCCTTGCCGAAGCGGCGGACCTCGGCGAACCATTCCTTGTATTCCTCGGTTCCCACCTCGGGCAGGCGGCCCCAGCAGTTGAAATCCTTGCGGTTGATGACGCCCTTGGCGCCGAGGTCCATGACGAACTGGCGCTTGTCCTCTTCCGAGATCACGCCGATGGCGTTTGCGCCCGCCGTGTTGATGAGCTGGATCGCGAAGGAGCCGAGGCCGCCCGACGCGCCCCAGACCAGCACGTTCTGGCCGGGCTTCAGGTCGTGGGGTTCATGGCCGAAGAGCATCCGGTAGGCAGTGGCCAGCGTCAGCGTGTAGCAGGCCGACTCCTCCCAGGTCAGGTGCTTGGGCCGCGGCATCAGCTGCTGCGACTGCACGCGGGTGAACTGCGCGAAAGAGCCGTCGGCGGTCTCGTAGCCCCAGATGCGCTGGCTGGGCGACAACATCGGGTCGCCGCCGTTGCACTCCTCGTCGTCGCCATCGTCCTGGTTGCAGTGGACGACGACCTCGTCGCCGACCTTCCAGCGGGTGACCTTGTCGCCCACGGCCCAGACGATGCCCGCGGCATCCGAGCCGATGATCGCATAGGGCGCCTTGTGCTGGTTGAAGACCGAGGCCGGCTTGCCGAGGCAGGCCCAGACGCCGTTGTAGTTCACGCCTGCCGCCATCACGAGAACCAGCACGTCATGGCTGTCGAGGGCGGGCGTATCCACCACCTCGACCTTCAGCGCGTCGGTCGGATCGCCGTGGCGCTCCTGCCTCAGGATCCAGCCATACATCTGCGCGGGGACATGGCCGAGGGGCGGGATCTCGCCCATTTCGTAAAGGTCTTTCTTCGGTGCGTCGTAGCTGGCGATCGCGGGGTTCGCGTCGAGGGCCATCGTCATGTCTCCGTTCCCTTGCCGATGCCGCAATGCGGAATCAATTGTGCTGCTGATGCGAGAGATAAGGCCGGGCGCGCAACAAAGCAAACAGGAAAATACCTGTTCGTGAAATATTATGTCGCGGAGATTGCCGGGTTGGCGACGATCTCCGCGGTTGCGGCACCGCGCTCGCGCAGAAGGTGGGTGACCGACGCTGCGTAGAAGTCGACAATGTCGCGGCCCGCCTCGGACAGCGTAAGCCGATCGCCCTCGCGGGTCAGCAGTCGCCGTTCGATGAGGGCGCGCAGGCCGGCCTCGATCGTATATGCGATGTCGTCGCGCGGGATGTGGATGGTGACGCCCCGCGCCTTGGCATCCGCGATCCGGCGGCGCAACAGCGCGTCCAGCGCCACGACCGACCGCACGCCCTCGGCCAGCGCATGGGCGACCAGCGGCACGGGGGTCACCGGCATCACGGCGGCGATCCGGTCCATCAGGTCCGCGGCCAGCGCGGTCGGCGGGTCCTCGTGCCGCGCATCGAGGAACCCCGACAGGCTGAGCGGATCGCCGAAGCTGACGGCGGCATAGCCGTAGCGGTGGAAGCGGCCCGTCAGCCGCAGCCACAGCTGACGACGCAGGTAGCGGTAGATCGGACGCAGCGAAAACCGGAAGCGGCGGGTGCCCTTCTCGTGGGCGTCGAGCAGGTTGCGGTCCTCCATCACGCGGTCGTAGTTGATCGCCACGGGCACGAAGACCACGTCGCGCGATTGTCCGGGCCGAAAGCCGTCGAGGATGTAGGAGAAAAGGCCAAGCTTGGGCCGCCCGAGATGGCCGGTGCGCGACAGCCCGCCTTCGGGAAAGACGGCCTGCGTCACGCCGTTCTCGGTCGCCATCTGGACGTAGCGGGCCAGCACCTTGCGGTAGAGCGCGTTGTTGTGGCGGCGGCGGATGAAATAGCCGCCCATCGCGCGCACCAGCGACCTGAGCGGCCAGACCCGCGCCCATTCGCCCACCGCGTAGGCCAGCGCCGAGCGTTCGGCCACCAGCCATGTGACCAGCACGTAATCCATGTTCGAGCGGTGGTTCATCACGAAGATGACGGTGGCATCCTCGGGGATCGCCTCGAGGGCGGGGTCGTTGGCATGCACGAGCCGCACCCGGTAGAGCGACTGGCTGAGCAGGCGGGCGGCGCGGATCGCGAAGCCGAAATAGGTGAAGGCGGAAAACCCCGGCACGATCTCGCGCGCGTAGCGCTCGGCCTTCTGGAAGGCGACGTCCTCGCGGATCTTGTTGTCGCGCGCGTGATCCGCGATGGCCTGCGCGACCTCGGGGTCATAGATCAGGCGGCGGATCGTGTCGGTGCGATTGGCCAGCTTGAAGGGCTGGATCGGGCGCTTGAGGCGCTTGTTCAATTCCTCAACCGCGCGTTCGAGGCGGCGGCGCAGGAACCAGCGCACCGAGGGGAACAGGAAATGCGACGCGAAGGTCACGCCCGCGAAGAGCAGGATGAGCACGAAAAGCCACAGCGGCAGGGTAACTGGTGCGGTCATGACCGGGAGAGCGTGGCAGGTTTGGCCGGGTTGGGCAATGCGGCAGGAGCGAGGGCCGTCAGGAGAGCCCGAGGCTGCAGGGCAGGGCGCGCAGCGCCGAAATGCCGAGGGCGCCCCGTTCGGGCGCGGTCAGGCGCAGGGCGGCGAAGCGGCTGGCGAAGCTGTCCGCGCTGAAGGCCTGGCGCGTTGTGCCTGCAGGAAACCTGATCTCGCGCTCGATCAGGGTGCCGTCCCGGTCGATGAAGTCGAAGGCGACCTCGACACTGTTGCGAACGCCCCCCAGGTCGAGGATCACGACCGCTGCCACGACGCAGACGTCCTCGTCGAACAGGATGGCAAGGGTCGTGTGACCCTCGGGCGGCTCGGGCAGGGTCGGGACAAGGCGGCCCCGCGCGTCGAGCCCGACGTTGCCAGCGATCACGAGCCCTTGCAGCGTCACCATGCCCGTGCCGTGGCTGCGGCCCACGTAGGTGCCGTCGGCCCGGATGGCATGGGCCGGATCGACATGCTGGTAATTGCTTTCGGTAACGCCCCCCGCGAGACTCACCCCCGACATGGCCGCGACACTGACGATGGCGGCGGCTGCGGCGGCGCGCAGGCGCGAAGGCATGTCAGAGCGTCATGTGACGCGCCCGTGCGCCGCGTTCGATGGCGGCGGCGTGCAGGCGGTCGATGTCGAACTGGTGACGCACTTCCTCGAGGAAGCGGAGCTCGGGCTGGGTCAACGCGCCGTCGGCGGCGGCCACGTCGCAGGCGATCGCGTAGGCGGTCTCGAACAGGCGTGCCGGCAGCGCCTCGCGCACGAGGCCGAACAGCGCGTCCAGCCCGTCTTCTTCCTCGAACAGCTCGAAGACGGTCTGCGCCACCGCGCGCATCCGGTCCGCGTCATAGGCGCCGAACACCGGAAGGTGGTTCACGATCTGCTCGATCTTGACCAGTTCCGCGGTGCGGATCGCCTCGTCCGAGACGGAGACGGCCACCATCACGGCGACAAGGGCATCTTCCGGGCTGATGATATCCGACATCTGCGGTCTCCTTGCTCCGTTGCGGGGTATTTATTGACCTTGCCGCGCCCGCACAATAGGGCGAGGGCGCGCGGGCAATCGAGCCCGCCTTCGATACGGGATCGACAGCGATGACAACCCTGCGCGACGCCGCGATGACCTCCAAGGCCTGGCCCTTCGAAGAGGCGCGGGCGGTGTTGAAACGCTATGAAAACGCGCCGCCGGAGAAGGGGTATGTCCTGTTCGAGACGGGCTATGGCCCCTCGGGCCTGCCGCATATCGGGACCTTCGGCGAAGTTCTGCGCACGACGATGGTGCGGCGCGCCTTCGAGGTGATCTCGGACATCCCGACGCGGCTGATCTGTTTCTCGGATGACCTCGACGGGATGCGCAAGGTGCCCGGCAACGTGCCCAACCAGGACGCGCTGCGCGAGCATCTGCAAAAGCCGCTGACCTCGGTGCCCGATCCGTTCGGCACGCATGACAGCTTCGGCGACCACAACAACGCGATGCTGCGGCGGTTCCTCGACACCTTCGGGTTCGAATACGAGTTCTACTCGGCGACCGAGTTCTACCGCTCGGGCCAGTTCGACGAGGTGCTCAAGCGCGCCGCCGAACGCTATGACGCGATCATGAAGGTGATGCTGAAATCGCTCCGCGAAGAGCGGCGGCAGACCTATTCGATCTTCCTGCCGATCCACCCCGAGACGGGACGCGTTCTCTATGTCCCGATGAAGGAGGTGAACGCGACAGATCACACGATCACCTTCGACGACGAGGACGGTCGCGAATGGACGCTGCCGGTGACCGGCGGCAACGTGAAACTGCAATGGAAGCCCGATTTCGGTGCGCGCTGGGCGGCGCTGGGCGTCGATTTCGAGATGTACGGCAAGGATCACTCGACCAACACGCCGATCTATGACGCGATCTGCGAGATCCTAGGCCAGCCCGCGCCGCATCATTTCACCTACGAGCTGTTCCTCGACGAGACCGGGCAGAAGATTTCGAAGTCGTCCGGCAACGGCATCTCGATCGACGAATGGCTGAGTTATGCCGCGACCGAAAGCCTGTCCTATTTCATGTACGGCAAGCCCAAGACCGCCAAGCGGCTCTATTTCGATGTCATCCCCAAGGCGGTGGACGAATACCACCAGCAACTGCGCACCTACCCGGGCCAGACGGTCGAGCAGCAACTGGCGAACCCCGTCTACCACATCCACAACGGCGACGTGCCCGAAAGCACGATGGTCGTGCCCTTCGCGATGCTGTTGAACCTCGTGTCGGTCTCCGGCGCCGAGGAAAAGGAGAAGCTCTGGGGCTTCATCCGGCGCTACGCGCCCGAGGCCTCGCCCGAGGGGAACCCCGATCTGGACCAGGCCGCAGGCTTCGCCATCCGCTATTACAACGATTTCGTGAAGCCGACGCGCGTCTTCCGCGAGGCCACCGAGCAGGAAGCCGCGGCGATGCGCGAGCTGTCCGACTGCCTTGGCGATGCGGACAAGGCGCTGGACGTGATCGCGCGGAAGAACGCGCAGGAGGGGGTCGAGGCCGACCTGCCCGCTGTCGACTGGCACGACGACGAATTCCTGCAATCCATCGTCTTCGCCATCGGCAAGACGCACGGGTTCGACCCGCTGCGCAGCTGGTTCTCGGCGCTTTACGAGGTGCTTCTGGGTGCCAGCCAGGGCCCGCGCTTCGGCGGGTTCATCGCGCTTTACGGGATCGAGGAGACCAAGGCCCTGATCGCGCAGGGCCTCGCGGGCGAGCTGGCCGGGTGACGCGATGGCGGCGGGTGGGACATATCCGCCGCTCTTCACGCTGAAGCCTGTCGCGCGCGAGGTCTGGATCGCCGACGGCCCCGAGATCGACTTTTACCGGATGCCGTTCCCGACGCGGATGACGGTGGTCAGGCTGGCTTCGGGGGCGTTGTGGCTGCATTCGCCCATCGCGTTTTCGGCCGATCTTTTGCAGGATTTGCAAGAGCTTGGCCCGATCCGGCACCTCGTCGCGCCGAACTGGCTGCACTATGCCTACCTGCAGGATTGGGCCGATGCCTTGCCCGGCGCGGCGACATGGGTCGCACCGGGGGTTGAGGCGCGTGCCGAGGGGCAGGGGGTGCGTCTCAGGGCCGATCACCGCCTTGGCGATGCGGCGCCCGCGGCCTGGGCGGCGGACATGGAGCAGATGATCGTTGCAGGCTCGCGGATGCACCGCGAGGCGGTGTTCTTTCACCGCGCCAGCCGGACCCTGATCCTGACCGACCTGATCGAGAATTTCGAGGCGGCCAGGCTGCCCTGGCATCTGCGGATCGTCACCAAGGTCGCGGGCAACCAGCACCCCGACGGGTCGATGCCCCGCGACCTGCGACTGACCTATGACAAGGAGGCGCTTGCGGCCTCGGTCCGACGGATGATCGGGTGGAAGCCCGAGCGCATCCTGATCGCCCATGGCCGATGGTATCGCGGCCGGGCCATCGAAGAGTTGCGCCGCGCCTTTCGGTTTCTCGATCTCGACGGGGCGTGAAACCCGGCGTCACCGCGCTACGTGCCTGTTCGACAGAACAGTCAGACAGGGAGACCGGACCGATGCTGCGCAGCCTGCTTGCCGCCTTGTTCCTTGCCTTTGCCGCGCCCCTTGCGGCGCAGGAGGTGGTGGCCCCCAACCCCGATATCGAGGCCACGATACAAGGCCAGTTCGACGCCTTCCGCGCGGGCGATGTGTCCGGGGCCTGGACCTTTGCCAGCCCCAACATTCAGGGCCTTTTCCGCACCGAGGAAAACTTCGCCCGCATGGTCGAGCAGGGCTACCCGATGGTCTGGAACCCCGGCGAGGTCGATTTCATCGACCTGCAAAGCCTTGGCGGCCTTCTGGTGCAGCGGGTGCAGGTGGTCGACGCGCAGGGCAATGCCCATTACCTCGGCTACGCCATGGTCGAGACCGATGCAGGATGGCGCATCAACGGGGTGCAGGTGCTGCGCGCCCCGGATCTGGGCGTCTGAGAGGGCGCGGTTAACCCGGTGTTAACCTCCGTCGCGTAAAACCCTGCCCGATCTTCGGCTGTACTGCGGCCGGGGTGTTTCTTCAGACATCGCTTCAACAACCGAGGGGACCGTGACGGGCCGCCTCGGTTGCCCTTTTCCGGTCCGAGGACATGAGCGCGCCGGGGGCGTCCCCTGCGCGGAAAGGGGTAAGACATGAACCAGGTGATCACCGACGGGCTGGTGCTGATGCCGCCGCCGTTCACGGACGGTCTGGGCGTCTGGTCGCGGCAGGACGGCACGCCGGGCAGCGACACATGGGCCACCGCGGCCAATGCCGCGCTGGTCGCGGCGGATGCGGATTTCGGCGGTTGCCTCGAGATCGTGAAGACCGAGGGCACGACGCGCCTGCGGTTCATGGGGCAGACGCCGATCGTGCCGGGCCTCTACCTGCGGGTCTCGGCGCGGGTGAAGGTGCTGTCTGGCAACCTGCCCACGGTGCGGATCGCGGCCTTCGCCGCCAATGGCGCGGGGCAGAGCATCGCCGGCGTGGTGCAGACCGGCCCCGAAACCACGCTGACCGCCTATGGCGAGGTGGTGACCGTGTCGGCGATCATCGGCACCGGCGCGCGGGGCGGGGTCGACATGCCCTGGGGCACGGCCGCGGCCTATGGGCACATGGGCCTCGATCTGACCGGGCCCAACGGGGGGCAGGTGCGGATCGAGAGCATCGCGGTCGAGGATGTCACCAGCGCCTTTCTGCGCAAGATCATGGATTGGGTCGACGTGAAGGACTTCGGCGCCCTGGGCGACGGTGTGACCGATGACCGCGCTGCCTTCGTCGCGGCCGACCAGGCGGCGGCGGGCCGCGAGGTGATGGTGCCCGCGGGCGATTATTTCATCGCCTCGAGCCTGACGCTGAACAATCCCGTCCGCTTCGAGGGGCGGCTGGTGATGCCCGACGAGGCGCGCTTGTCGTTGAACCAGAATTTCGACCTCAAGGGGTATTCCGAGGCTTTCGGCGACGATGTCATCGGCCTCAAGAAGGGCATCCAGCAGCTGTTCAACCAGTCCGACCACGAGGCGTTCGACCTGTGCGGGCGGCGCGTGATCCTCGAGGCGCCGATCGACGTGCAGGCGGTCGTGGGCAATCGAAACACCTATGCCAACCGGCGCGTGCTGCGAAACGGCCAGCTGTCGGCAGCGCCCTCGACCGCGTGGACCGACGAGGTGCACACGCGCACCGGCACCTGGTCCGCGTCCGATCCGCGGCGGATCACGGGCCTGTCGAACGTGGCCGACATCCCGCTGGGCGCGCTGGTCACGGCACCGCAAGGCGTCGGGCGCGAGATCTACGTGACCGCCAAGGACGTGGCGGGGGGGCGCGTGACGCTCTCCGGGGCGCTTTACGGCGCGCCGGTGACGCAGGGCTACACCTTCACCCGGTTCCAGTACCTGCTCGATTTCATCGGCTGGCAGAACCTGCAGCGCTTCATCGTCTCGGATATCGAGTTTCTCTGCGCAGGCGCCTGTTCCGGCCTCAACATGCCGCTCGACGGGCTGGTGTTCCAGATCCAGGACTGTTTCTTCACCGGGCCCAAGGACCGCGGCATCACCTCGGCGGGCGAAGGCTGCCAGGGGATGCAGATCGACCGCTGCCAGTTCCTCTCGAACGAACAACTGACGGACGCGCCGCTGCGCACCACGATCGCCTTCAACTCCAACTGTTCCGACATAAAGGTGCGCGACAACCGCGCGGTGAAGTTCCGCCATTTCGGCGTGATCGCGGGGACCGGCAACATCCTGTCGGGCAACCATTTCTTCCAGGGCGACGGGGTGACGGACGGGCCGCGCACGGCGGGGCTGGTGCTGTGCGACAACAACGCCAAGACCACCTTCGAGGGCAATTACGTCGACAATTGCTACATCGAATGGGGCAACGAGCGTGACCCCGCGCCCGATTTCACGGGGGGGCTGTCGTTCCATGGCCTCACGCTCGACGGCAACATCTTCTTCGCCACCGGCAGCGCGCCGTGGATGAATTTCATCCTGATCAAGCCCTATGGCTCGGGGCATTTCATCAACGGGCTGACGGTGACCGACAACCTGTTCAAGAAGACGGGCGGCCAGCAGCTTGATGCGGTCGAGGGGATCGATACCACGTTCGCCACGCTCGACCTCGGGCGGACGGCGGACCTCATGTTCAGCGGCAACACCTATCACGGCATCGTCAAGCGCACCGAGAACCCCGTGACGGTGCGCCATGTGCAGGGCACGGCCAGCAGCACCTGGAACGTGGATCTGACCGATGTGTCGCCCTTCGGCTCCGAGGTGCGGGCGGGGGTGTCGTTCCTCGCGGATGGCCCGCTCAGGAGTGCGTCGAACGTGATCGTCTACCTGACGCCTTACGCCCTGCCGCGGCAGGGTGCGGGGGGTCGCACGCTGCAGATGAAATGGCAGCAGGACGTGCGCGGGGCGGCACAGATCACGGCACGGTTCGACGTCTGAGGGCGCAGCGCGTCGGACCCGGCCCGGTCCCGGTGACGGGGTCGGGCTTTTCCTTGGGGGCAGGTCGCGCTACCTCGGCCCGGCAAGGAGGCCCTGCCGATGACCGTTCTGCCCGTCGAGAATGTCCAGGACTATCCCCGCCCGCCGCGGCTGGAACCGGTGGCGCAGGCGCTCAGGGTGGACTTCGCCGGCGTACCCGTGGCGCAGGCCGACCCCGGCACCGCGTGGCGCGTGCTCGAGACCCATCACGCCCCCACCTACTACCTGCCGCCCGCATCGGTTCTGTCTTCGGCGCTGGTGCCCTCCTCGCGCGAGACCTTCTGCGAATGGAAGGGGCGGGCGGTCTATTTCGATCTCGTCGTGAACGGTCGGCGGTCGCGCAACGCGGCATGGGCCTACCCGGCGCCGACCGCGCGCTTCGAGGCGATCCGGGATCACCTCGCCTTCTACGCGACATCGGTCGACGGGGCCTGGGTCGGCGACATCAAGGTCGTTCCGCAGCCTGGCGATTTCTACGGTGGCTGGGTCACGCCGAACCTGACCGGCAGGATCAAGGGGGCGGCGGGAACGCTGCACTGGTAGGGCTCAGGGCGCGGCGGGCAGCGTCGCGGGGTCGATGAACCGGGCAAGCACGGCCCAGCTTGCAGGGTCGAGCAAGGTCCAGACGCCGGCCTCGACCGTGTAGCCGTAGGTGGCCGTTCCTCCCTCGCGCAGCGCATAGGTGACCTCGGCCCCCGTCGTGGTCAGGGTGGCGACCTCTTCGCGCGTCCAGAGCGCCGCGCCGTCCTGCCGGAGCGCCCAGATGCCGCGGTCGGTCGCCCCGTCCAGCGTCACCGTGTAGCCGCCGTCGGCGGCAAACTCCCACTCCGCCCCCGTCACGCGCCCGCGCCACCGGCCTTCGGGCGTCAGGCCCGCCCCCGACAGGCGGTCATGGGCCTCGCCCTCCCACTGCATCACGGCGCCGCCTGCCTCGAAGGTGACGGGGCTTTCGGGATCGGCGACGTGGTAGACGCCGTTGGCATCCACCTCGTAGGTGCGCGGCTCGCCCGGGACGACCCAGATGCCGATCAGCCTCGGGTCGATCCCGCTCATGGCAGCAGGTCCGCGGGTGACAGGCGGTAGGCCTTGCCGAAGCCGCCGTTCAGGAACCCCGCGACAGGGGCGAAGCGGGTCAGGCCGAAATCGCCGAAGTCGTAGTAAAGCGTCGCCTTGGGATAGAGCGACAGGTAATGGTCGCGCAGTGCGGCCTTGTCGGCGGGTTCGGCGCGGGCCTGCAGGGTCAGGCGCGGGTGGGTCAGCGGATCGCCCTTGGCGCCCGGTTCTCCGATCAGCAGGGAACAGGCCGGGTTCTCCGCCAGCGCCGCGGTGTGCGACGAGAGCGTCGAGATCAGGGTGAGCGGTGCGGCGTCGCGGCCGGGAACCAGCGCGATCCGCGTGACCATGGGCGCGCCCGTCGCGGGGTCGAGGACCGCAAGCGCGGCATGGCGGGCGTCGGCGATCAGCCCGCGGGCCAATGCGCGGGCCTCGTCATCCGTGGGGCGGATCGGGTCGGTTTTCGCCTCGGTCATGGGGCAAGCCTAACCGTGGTTCAGAATCTGTGCCAGAGGCCAAGCGACAGACCGGCGCGATTGCCGTCATACCCGCCCAGGCGCGCGCCGATCTGCACGGTCGAGCGGTCCGAGAGGGACCATGTCGCGCCCGGCATGACGGTGATGAACCCGTCTGCGTCGGCGGGGTCCTCGGCCTTGAGCTGGACCATCACGCTCAGCCGGTCGGACAGCGCGAGGCCGAGGGTCACCTCGGCCTCCCATGCGGTGGCGGCGGTCTGCGGATCGTGCAGCGCCGAGAGCGCCAGCGCTCCCCAGCCCGCATCGTGCGCCACGGGCCACCACCAGCGCCGCGCCTCCATCGCGCCGAATCCGCGGCCGATCGAGGCGCCGATCCGCACCAGCCCGCGCGGATCGGCCCCGCGCAATGACACTCCGCCATCCAGGGCGACCTGCCACGCCGCGCCGGGGTCGGTGAGCGTGTAGCGCAGGATCAGATCCGCCTCCCGCGTGGTGTCCGACCGGCCGAGCCGGGCAACCGTTGTCAGGCCGCGGCCAAGACCGTATTCGCCGTAAAGGCTGGTGAAGGGGGCCACGGCCATCGGGGTGCCGGACCAAAGGGCGCGCCCGTCCGTGTCGGCGGTCAGGGTCAGGGACACGAACCCCTCGCCCTCGGATCGGGCCCATGGCCCGGCCAGCACCGGAGCGCCCCAGAGCGAGAGCATCAGCAAGATCGTGGCGGCCCGGCAACGCATGCCCGCATTCTTCGGTGAACATGGTTAACAAAGCCCTAACCCCGCTTGCACCGCGGCGGAGCGCGGGGCAGCTTGCGCATTCGCCACGACCATGGGGGGAGATGTCATGGCCCTTGTTCCACCGCTTGGCGAAGCCGAGATGGAGCCCGAGCTGCGCGCGCATGTGCAGTTCTTCAAGGGACCGCTGGGGGTGATCCCCAACTCGGTCCGCACCATGGCGCATCGCGCCCCCATCGCGCGGGCCTTTACCGATCTGAACGTCGCCGTGATGACCGATTACGGGTCCGGCGTGACGCCGGAGTTCAAGCGCCTGATCGGCTATGTCTCGAGCTTTGCCTCGGGCTGCCTCTATTGCCAGGCGCACATGATCCTCGCCTCGGAGCGGTTCAACGCCTCCGAAGAGCGCCTGAACGATGTCTTCGATTTCGAGGCGAGCGCGCATTTCTCCGAGGCCGAAAAGGCCGCACTCGCCTTTGCCCATGGCGCCACGCAGGTGCCGAACGCCGTGACGCCCGAGGTCGGCGCGCGCCTGCAGGCCCATTGGGACGAAGGCCAGATCGTCGAGATCATGGGGGTTGTCGCCTTGTTCGGCTATCTCAACCGCTGGAACGATTCGATGGGATCGGCGCTGGAGGATCTGCCGATCTCCAGGGGCGAAGAACGGCTGGCCTCGGCCACCGGCTGGAGCGTGGGCAAGCACCGATGAGCGAACTGGCCGGACAGGTGCGCGAGGCGCTGCGCGCGCGAGGAGAGCCGGTCAGCCGGCTGGGCTATTTCTGCGCCCCGTTCCGGCCGCCGTCCGGGCCGCTGTCCGACCGGGTGATCAAGACCTATCGCGGCGGGCGCGACCCGGACGTGCTGGAACAACTGGCGCGCCGTCACGATGCCTATGCCGATGTCCTGCGCTGGGCCGGTGTGCGCCTTCCCGAGACGCGGTTCCTTCTGCTGAACGAGGCGGGCTATATCCAGCCCGTGATCGTCCAGGAGGCGCTGGACGAACGCCTGCTGATGCGACCCCGGATCGAGGCGGCGGACCTGCCCGAGGCGCTGTCGATCCTCGAGGCCGCGGCCAGCAGCATCGCGGACTTCTGGGGCCGTGTCGCGCAGCGCCCCGAACGCATCGGCTATCACCCCTCGATCCGCAATTTCGCCATCGACGAGGACGGGCCGATCTTCTTCGACACCTTCCCGCCGCTCATCGGTTACAGCCGGGAAGAGATGGGGCGCCTCTTGCTGCGCTTTTCGGAAAGCGGGCTGGTCCGGGGCATGGGCCGCGTGATGCCCGAGCGCATCCGTGGAATACAGGACGAATGGTATTCGCCCGCGGGCACCATCGTGGGCCTCGTGGGCAGCGCGGTGCGGTTGCGTCCCGAACACGGCCCGGCCATCCTCGACTGGGCGCGGGATTTCGCGGGCCGCCACCTCAAGCCCGGCTTGCGCGACGAGGTGCTGGCCGAACTGGACCGCCCGCCGCGGCTGCCGGCTTTCTGGACGGGCATGCGCCGCCTGCTGGGCCTCGAGGGCAAGCCGAATGTCTGACCGCCCCGCGGGGGCGGAGGCGGCGATGAAGGTCGTCCTTGTCGCGCCCGAGATACCGGGCAACACCGGCACCATCGGGCGGACCTGCGTCGCGCTGGACCTCGAGCTGATCCTGATCCGGCCCTATGGCTTCGACCTGTCCGAGAAATCGGTGCGGCGGGCGGGGCTGGATTACTGGAAACATGTCCGCCTGACGGAATACGACGATTGGTCGGGGTTCCTTGCCGACCGTGCGCCGCGGCGCGGGCAGCTGTTCTTCTTCGAGGATGACGGCACGGGCGGCACGGTCTACGATCCCGCCTATCCACCCGACGCCTATCTCGTCTTCGGGCGCGAGACCAAGGGGCTGCCGCCCGAGGTGCTGCAGGGGATGGAGGATCGCTGTTTCCGCCTGCCGATGCGCAGCCGGCACATCCGGTCGCTGAACCTCGCCAACGCGGCGACGGCGGTGATCTACCAGGCGATGCGCGGATACCTCTCCTGACCGGTGGCCGACGGGGAGCAGGCTTGCTAGGCTTGTCCGCAGGAGGATGCCGACATGCCAGCCATCACAGCCGACAGCACGGCCCAGACCGTCATCACCACCTTCGAGACCACGCCCGGCCAATGCGCCGACCTGCTGGACGAGTTGCAGGCGGCCTATGCCGAGTTCATCTCGCGCCAGCCCGGCTTCATGGGCGCGGGCCTGCATGTGAACGACGCGCAGACGCGGATCGCCAACTACTCGCAATGGCAGCGGCGCGAGGATTTCCAGGCGATGCTGCGCTCGGACGAGATGCGGACGCGCAACCGCCGCATCGCCGCGCTCTGCCGGTCCTTCGAGCCGGTGCTCTACGATGTCGTGGCGCAGTATGGCGACTGAGCCCGACCTGCCAGATCTGCCCGTGCCGCCCGATCCCGCGCCAGGCGGGACGCTGGAAGAAGAGGTGCGCGCATTGCGGCAGGAAATGACGCTGATGCGCCAGCACCGGATGTTCGTGCTGTATCAATCGGTGCCGCGGGTTCTGCTGTTCCGCTTCGCGTCGGGCATGGCCGTCGGCCTGGGCACGGTGATCGGGGCGACGGTGCTGTTGTCGCTGATCGCCTGGACGCTGAGCAACATCGAGTTCATCCCGATCATCGGCGAATGGTCGGTGCTGATCGCGGAAGAGATCGAGGCGCTGACCCAGTCGGACGAATAGATCTTTCCTATCGCCGGTTGCACGGCGCGCCGGCGCGCTTACCTCATCGGCGACGGCACACAGGAGACAGCCCATGCAATGCCCGGTAGACGGAACCACCCTCGTGATGAGCGACCGGCAAGGGGTCGAGATCGACTATTGCCCGCAATGCCGTGGCGTCTGGCTCGACCGGGGCGAACTGGACAAGATCATCGAACGTTCGGTGCCCGTGCCTGCCGCCGCCCCGGTCGGCTCGGCGCCGCCGGGGCGTGACGACCGCGGTCATGACGATGACTACCGCGGGCGCGACCGCAAGACGCGGCGCGGATCGTTCCTCGACGATATCTTCGATTTCTGAAGCCCCGGCCCGGCCTCAGGTGTTCAGCGCGTCCCAGATGCGGGATGGGCTGAACGGCATCTGCGGCGGCGCCTTTCCCGTCGGCCGGAAGGCATCCGTGATCGCGTTGATCAGCGCGGCGGGCGCCCCCGTGGTCGAGGCCTCGCCCACGCCCCGCACGCCCAGCGGGTTGGCCGGGCTGGGGGTGCGGGAATGCGACAGGCCGAGCGGGGGCAGGTCGTCGGCGCGCGGCATGGCGTAATCCATGAAGCTGCCGGTCAGAAGCTGCCCGTCCGCGTCCAGCGCGATGGCCTCGAGCATGGTTTCCCCGAGCGCCTGGGCAAAGCCGCCGCGGATCTGCCCCTCGACCTGCACCGGGTTGATCACGATGCCGGTGTCGTCATGGCCATGCGCCCGGATCAGGCGGGGTGTCCCGGTCTCGGCGTCGATCTCGACAAGGGCCGCATAGGCGCCGAAGGCCCAGGCCTGCCCGGCGACCTCGAACTTGCTTTCGGCGGTGACGGGCAGGGGCGCGCCGCCCTCGACCATCGCCTTGGCCTTGGCGCAGGCCTCGACCAGCGCGCTGCCGCCGATGGCGGTGGCCCGGCTGCCCACGGCGCCCACGCCCTCGGCCACGGTGCCGGTGTCGCCCGCATCCAGCGTGATGGCCTCCATCGGCAGGCCGAGCGCATCGGCGGCGATCTGCGAAAAGGCGGTCAGGCGGCCATGGCCCTGCTGCGTGGCGCCCGTGGCGATATGGGCGGTGCCGTCCGCGTTCAGCGTGATCCGTGCATATTCCCAGCCATTGGCGGAAGGGTCGACGTAAAAGGCCACGCCCAGCCCCGCAAGGCCACCGCCCGCCCGGATCGCGTCGCGCCGCGCGCGCAACCCGTCGAGGTCGGCGGCCGCCGCGAAGGCGTCGAGCGCTGCGGCGTAATCGCCGGAGTCGAGGTGATTGCCCGTCGCCGTGTCATGGGGCATCGCCGCGGCGGGGATCATGTTCTGCTTGCGCAGCGCGATGGGGTCGCGCCCGGTGACGGCGGCGGCCTCGTCGATCAGCCGCTCGAGGATCACGTTGGCCTCGGGCCGGCCCGCGCCGCGGTAGATACCCACGGGAGGGGTCGGGTGGCTGTGGACCTCGGTCTCGATGTCGAGCGCGGGGATCGCGTAGCCCGAAGGCAGGATGCGGGCTGCGTTGAAGGCGGGCATCAGCCCGGTGCCCGAGATCCAGCCGCCCACGGGCGCGTCGATCCGCGCCTCCAGCCCGAGGAAATTCCCCTCGGCATCCAGCGCCAGCCGCCCGCGCGAGGTCAGGCCGCGGCCATGGGCGGCGGACAGGAATTCCTCGGACCTTGTGGCGATCCAGCGGACGTCGCGTTTCAGATGCAGCGCGGCCCATGTCGCGAACAGCTCTTCGGGATAGGGAAACCCCTTCATCCCGAAGCCGCCGCCGACATCGGGGGCGACGATGCGGATGCGGTCGGGGTCAAGCTGCAGCACACGCATCAGGTCTGACTTGGTCCGGTGCGGGGTCTGGGTGGACTGGTAGATCGTCACGCCGTCGGTCTCGGCATCGTAGCGGATCGCGACGCCGCGCGGCTCCATCGAGGCGGGGGCGACGCGGGGGTGGATCGTCTCGACCTCGACGACATGGGCGGCCTGCGCGAAAGCCTGCTGCACGTCGCCCGCCTGCCAGCGGCGATGGGCGATGCGGCGGGGGGCGGGTGCGTCCTCGTCCTCGATGTCCAGTTCGATCAGGTCGACCGCGTCGGCGGCGCGCGCCGCGCTGTCGGCGAAAACGGCGACGACGGGTTCGCCGACGCAGGTCACACGCTCGCGGGCCAGCATCGGGTAGGGCAGGGTGCCCTCGATCTCCAGCACGGGCAGCACGTCGGGTGGGGCGGTCGGCGGCAGGTCCGCGCCGGTGATCACGGCCACGACGCCGGGGGCGTCCAGTGCCGCGGTCACGTCGATGTCGGCGATGCGGCCCGCGGCGACCGGGCTGCGCAGAAAGGCGATATGCAGCGGATCGGTCAGGGTGATGTCGGCGGTGTAGCGGCCCGACCCCTTGAGCAGCGCGGGGTCCTCGCGCCGTGGGATTGCCGCGCCGATCATCCGATTTGCCGGTTTGTTCATCTCGTGCACCCTGTTGCTGCCGTCCGCGGCTGATACTGTGCCCCTTGGCGGAAATGGCAAGGCCGGGGGGATGACGCGATGCAGGTTGCGGTGATCGGGGCGGGCGCGATCGGGCGCTGGGTGATCGAGGGGTTGCGGCGCGACGGGCTGGGGCCCGCGGCGGTGATCGTGCGGCGCAACCCGCCTGCGGACGTGCTGGTGGCAGGTTCGGTCGAGACGCTGCCCAAGGGAGTCACGCACCTGGTGGATTGCGCCGGGCATTCGGGGCTGGCGGCCCATGGCCCCGCGGCGCTGGCCGCCGGGATCGACGTGGTGACGCTGTCCTTGGGGGCGCTGGCCGATGCGGGTCTTGCTGCCGAACTGGCCGAGGCCGCCGAGGCGGGCGGCGCGCGGCTGCATCTGGCCAGCGGGGCGATCGGGGCGCTCGATGCCTTGCGCGCCGGGGCCGCGGGCGGGCTGACATCGGTGCGCTACACCGGGACGAAGCCGCCGCAGGGCTGGGCGGGTTCCCCGGCGGAGGAGGTTCTGGACCTCGCCGCGCTGAGCGCGCCCGCGGTGCATTTCGAGGGGACCGCGCGCGAGGCCGCGCTGCGCTATCCGAAGAACGCGAATGTCGCCGCCGCCGTGGCGCTGGCCGGGCTGGGTTTCGACGAGACCGAGGCGCGGCTGGTGGCCGATCCGGGGGGCGTGGGGAACACGCACGAGATCGATGCCGAGGGGGCCTTCGGCCGCTTCCGCTTCGAGATCGTCGGCGCCGCCTTGCCCGACAGCCCGCGCAGTTCGGCGCTGGCGGCAATGAGCGCGCTGGCCGAGATCCGGCGGCTGCGCGCGCGGGTTTCGACCTGAGGGCAGGTCAGCGTTTCGCCGCCTCCAGCGCCTCGCGGATGACCTGCAGGTCGCCCACGTGGTTCATCAGGATCAGGATCAGCCGCGCATTCAGCGCCTCGCTCTCCTCGCGGGTCAGCCCGTCATGGGCGGCGATCAGCGCCTCGTAGGCGTCGTCCGGCGCGGGCAGGTTCGCATCCAGCGTCAGTTGGGCCATCACGCTTCCCTCCCCTCGGCGCGGGCGAGCGCGCGGGCCAGTTTCTCGGCGTCGCAAGCGGCCCAGCGGGCGGCGACATGGCTGTCGGGCCGGATCAGGTAGAGCGCGCGCTCGGCCTGCCCGAGGTAGCGCTCGGCGAGGAGTGGCTCGGCCTCGGGGTCGAAGGACAGGACCGGCATCTCGCGGGGCAGCCGCGGCAGGGTCGCGCCGAGGTTCAGGACAGCGAAGCCCTGCCCGAGATGGTCGAGCAGGAAATGCCCGTCCGAAAGTCTCGCATCGGGGCAGGCGGCACCGGGTCGCGTTCGCGCAGGCCCGCCCGGCAACGCATCGCGCGTCAGCAGGCGTGAGCCGTCATAGACCGCGGGCACCGACAGGCGGCCCGAATTCACCATGGGCCGGGCAAAGGGCGCATGCCTTGCCAGATGCAGGACAGCATCGCGAAAGACGCGCGATTGCGGCGTCTTGGGCGTGATGAAATCGGTCGAGCGGGTGGAGTTGCGGATGTTCTCGTCGGCGGCATGGATGCGCTCGGCGTCGTAGCTGTCGAGCAGGGTTTCGGGGTAGTCGCCCCGGATCACGCCGGCCAGTTTCCAGCCGAGGTTGTCGGCATCCTGCAGGCCCGAATTGGCCCCGCGCGCCCCGAAAGGGCTGACCTGATGCGCGGCGTCGCCGGCAAAGATGACGCGGCCATGGCGGAAACGCTCCATCCGCCGACACTGGAACGTGTAGATCGAGGTCCAGTCCAGTTCATAGTCCACATCGGGGCCCAGCATCAGGTCGATGCGCTTGCGGATGCGGGCAGGGTCAAGCTCGGCCTTGCGGTCGATGTCCCAACCCAGCTGGAAATCGATGCGCCAGATGTCGTCGGGCTGCTTGTGCAGGAGCGCCGAGGCGCCCGACCTGAACCACGGCTCGAACCAGAACCAGCGCTCGGTCGGGAAATCGGCGGTCATCCTCACGTCGGCGATCAGGAAATTGTCCTCGAAGACGCGGCCCTCGAAGCCGAGGCCCATCATCTCGCGGATCGGGGATTTCGCCCCGTCGCAGGCGATCAGCCAGTCGGTCGTGATCGTGTAGGGCCCGTCGGGCGTGTCGAGGTGCAGGGTCACACCCTCCTCGCCTGCCTGCATCGCCGTCAGGCGGTTGCGCCCCCGGATCTCGATCGGCGCGCCCTCGGCCTGCGCCCGGTTCACGGCCTCGACGAGGAAGCGCTCGAACCACGGTTGTTGCAGGTTGATGAAGGCAGGATAGCGGTGGCCGTCTTCGGGCAGCAGGTCGAAGGAAAACACCTCGTCCCGTTCATGAAAGACGCGGCCCGTGTTCCAGACCACGCCCTTGTCCAGCATCTGCGGCCCGCAACCCAGCCGGTGGGCGATCTCGAGCGTGCGCTTGGCGAAACAGATCGCGCGGGATCCCTGCCCGACGCCTTCGTGATCGTCCAGCACCAGGGCAGGCACGCCGCGCAGCGCCAGGTCGAGTGCGACAGCCACCCCGACCGGTCCGCCGCCGACGATGGTGACGGGGTGATGCGCGGGCGCTGCCGCGCCCTGGTCGGCGGAGCGCGCGTAGGGGTAGAGGCGGAAGGCCAGGGGGTAGCGGTCCTGGTAGGTCATCGCCGTCATTCCTGCAGGGCCGCCCACATCTCGGCGTCGCGGTCGGCCGTCCAGATGCGCGGATGATCGAGGCCTCTCGCCTCGTCATAGGCGCGGGCGACGTTGAAGGGCAGGCAATGCTCGTAGATCGCGAAATCGCTGAACTTGGGGTCGCAGACGGCGCGGCAGGCGCTCATCGCCTCCTTGAGCGAGCCGCCGCGGGCGGCGACGCGGGCGATGGGGTCATAGGTCGATTGCACGAAATCGCGGGTGCTTTCGATGGCCAGCTCGACGTCCGGCCCGATCAGCGCATCGCCGCGCCCCGGCGCGATGGCGCGCGGCCGGAACCCCGCGATCACGTCCAGCGTGTCGCCCCAGTCGGCGAAATGCCCATCGCCGCAGTAGCAGGCCGAGTGGTATTCGACGATGTCGCCGGTGAACATGACCTCTTCGTCGGGCACCCAGATCGCGGCGTCGCCCGCGGTATGGGCGCGGCCCGGCACGAAGATGTCGACGCGGCGATTCCCGAGCCAGACGGTCATGCTTTCGGAAAATGTCGTGGTGGGCCATGTCAGGCCGGGGATTTCCTCGTGCCCTTCGAAAAGCCGCGGGAAGCGGGCGAATTCGCTGTCCCAGTCTTCCTGACCGCGTTCGACGACCATCGACCGCGCGGTGTCGGACATGATGATCTGACCCGCGCCATAGGCCGAGGCACCCAGCACGCGGACGGCGTGGTAATGGGTCAGCACCAGATGGCTGATCGGCTTGTCGGTGACGGAGCGGACGCAGTCGATCACCTTGCGTGCTAGGCGTGGCGTGGCCTGCGCCTCGACGATCATCACGCTGTCGTCGCCGATGATGACGCCGGAGTTGGGGTCTCCTTCGGCGGTGAAGGCATAAAGCCCCGCGCCGATTTCCGTGAAGCTGATTGTCTTCTCGGTCAGGTCGCCCGCCGATGCGAAGGCCTTGGCCATGATATCCTCCCTTTGCGTCGCCGCGAGATTAGTGCAAATGCAACGATCCGTCCACGGCCTGCCTGCGGCTGGACAGTGGTGCTGCTGCTGCTAGGGTCTCGCGCGATCAGGGGACGTGACCGAAAGGGATGGATGATGGCGAAACTGGCATTTCTGGGCTTGGGCGTGATGGGCGCGCCGATGGCGGCGCATCTCAAGGCTGCGGGCCATGACGTGACCGTCTACAACCGCACGACGGCCAAGGCCGAGGCCTGGGCCGACAAGACCGGCGGCGCCTGGGCCGCGACCCCGCGCGCGGCGGCGGAGGGCTGCGAGTTCGTCATGGCCTGCGTCGGCAATGACGACGACCTGCGCGCGGTGGTGCTGGGCACGGACGGCGCGCTGGCGGGGATGAAGCCGGGCGCGATCTTCGTCGATCACACCACGGTTTCCGCGACCGTCACGCGCGAACTGGCGGCCGAGGCGTCGGCCAAGGGCGTTGGCTACGTCGATGCGCCGGTCTCGGGCGGGCAGGCAGGGGCCGACAACGGCCAGCTTGCGATCATGTGCGGCGGCGATCAGGCGCATTTCACGGCCGCCGAGCCGGTTGTCGCCGCCTATTCCAAGGCGACGTTGCATTTCGGCCCGGTGGGCGCGGGCCAGCTGACCAAGATGGTGAACCAGATCTGCATCGCGGGGCTGGTGCAGGCCATGTCCGAGGGCCTGTATTTCGCGATAAAGGCGGGGCTCGATCCCAAGAAGGTGGCCGAGCTGGTCAGCCAGGGCGCGGGCGGTTCGTGGCAGTTGGCCAACCGCGCGGGCACCATGGTGGACAACCATTTCGACCACGGCTTCGCCGTCGACTGGATGCGCAAGGATCTTGGCATCGCGATCGGGCAGGCCAGGGACCTGGGCGTGTCGCTGCCCGTCACGGCCATCGTCGACCAGTTCTACGCCGATGTGCAGCAACTGGGCGGCGGGCGCTGGGACACCTCCAGCCTGATCCAGCGCTTCCGTGCCATGAACGGAGAGCTGGGCTGACCCGATTGGCCTATGCCTTCACCGATCTCGCCGCGCTCCGGGCCGCGGGGTTCGATGCGATCATCGACGTGCGCAGCCCGTCGGAGTTCGCCGAGGATCATGTGCCCGGCGCGGTCTCCATGCCCGTCCTGTCGGACGAAGAGCGCGCGCGCGTCGGCACGATCTACGTGCAGGACAGCCCCTTTCGCGCCCGCAAGATCGGCGCGGCGCTGGTCGCCCGCAACGCGGCGCGGCACATCGAAGAGCGGCTGATGGGCGAGGGCGGCGGCTGGCGCCCCTTGGTCTATTGCTGGCGGGGCGGGCAGCGGTCGGGAAGTTTTGCCTCGATCCTGCAACAGATCGGCTGGCGCGCCGAGGTGCTGGAGGGCGGCTACCGGACGTGGCGGCGTCATGTGGTCGGCCGGCTCTACGAGGCCGGGTTGCCGTTCCGGGTGATCCGCCTCGACGGGTTCACCGGGACGGCGAAGACGGAGGTGCTCAAGCGGGTGGGCGCCTTGGGCGGGCAGGTTCTGGACCTCGAGGGGCTGGCGCGGCATCGCGGGTCGATCCTCGGCGATGTCGAGGGCGACCAGCCTGCGCAGAAGGGATTCGAAAGTGCGCTTCTGGCGGTGCTGGACGGGCTGGACCCCGACCGCCCGCTTCTGGTCGAGGCGGAATCGGCCCGCATCGGCGCGCTGCGCCTGCCGCCTGCGCTGTGGGTGGCCATGCGGGATGCGCCCCGGATCGTGCTGGAGGCCCCGGTCGAGGCGCGGGCGCGGTTCCTTGCGGCGCAATACGCCGGGTTGGTGGCCGACCGGGATGGACTCGCGCGCAGGCTGAACGGGCTGCGGGCCATCGTCGGTCATGCCATGGTCGATGGCTGGATCGGCCTGCTGGACGCGGGCGACACCGCGACGCTGGCCCGCGGGCTCATCGAGGCGCATTACGACCCGGCCTATGCCCGGCTGCGCCGCGAGGATGCCGGCCCGGTGGCCGCCCGTCTCGACGCGGGCGCGCTGGACGCCGCGGCGCTCGACCGCACGGCGCGCGCGGTGCTGGCGGCGATGCCGGATTTTGCAAAATCCGGGTGAGAGCCTTGCAAGGCTCTCATGGGCCGCGAAAAGCGGCCCCGACATCCTTGCAAGGATGTCGGAAAAAGCCTTGCAAGGCTTTTGCCCGCCCCTTCCCCTTCCGGGGCGCATTCGGTAACTGACACCCGGACCCCGAGACGAGAGGCGTGGACCCATGGACAAGAGCTTTGACGCCGCAAGCGCCGAGGCGCGCATTTATGCGAAATGGGAAGAGGCGGGCTGCTTCAGGGCGGGCGCGAAGGCGAGACCCGGGGCCGAGCCCTATTCCATCATGATCCCGCCGCCCAACGTGACGGGGGTTCTGCATGTCGGCCATGCCTTCAACAACACGTTGCAGGATGTGCTGATCCGCTGGCACCGGATGCGCGGGTTCGACACGCTTTGGCAGCCGGGCACGGATCATGCGGGCATCGCCACGCAAATGGTGGTGGAGCGGGAACTGGCCAAGGAGGGCAAATCCCGCCGCGACATGACGCGCGAGGAATTCCTGTCCCATGTCTGGGCATGGAAGGCGAAATCCGGCGGCACGATCCGACAGCAGCTCAAGCGCCTCGGCGCGTCCTGCGACTGGTCGCGCGAGGCCTTTACCATGTCGGGCGCCGAAGGTGCGCCGGAGGGCGAGGAGGGGAATTTCCACGACGCCGTCATCAAGGTCTTCGTGGACATGTATGACAAGGGGTTCATCTACCGCGGCAAGCGGCTGGTGAACTGGGACCCGCATTTCGAGACCGCGATCTCCGATCTCGAGGTCGAGAACATCGATACCGCGGGGCTCATGTGGCATTTCAAGTATCCGCTGGCGGGTGGTGCGACCTATACCTACGTCGAGAAGGACGAGGACGGAAACGTCGTGCTCGAGGAAGAGCGCGATTACATCTCCATCGCAACGACCCGCCCCGAGACGATGCTGGGCGACGGCGCGGTGGCCGTGCATCCGGGGGATGAGCGCTACGCTCCCATTGTCGGCATGCTCTGCGAGATCCCGGTTGGGCCGAAGGAACATCGGCGGCTCATCCCGATCATCACCGACGAGTACCCTGACCCGACCTTCGGCTCGGGCGCGGTCAAGATCACCGGGGCGCATGACTTCAACGACTACGGTGTCGCCAAGCGTGGCGGCATCCCCTGTTACCGGCTGATGGACACCCGTGCGCATCTGCGCGACGACGGGGTGCCCTATGCCGAGGCGGCGGCGATCGCGCAGGAGGTGGCCGAGGGCAAGCGGACGCTCTCCGAGACCGAGGCCGATGCGCTGAACCTCGTCCCCGATCACCTGCGCGGGCTGGATCGGTTCGAAGCGCGCAAGCGCGTGATCGAGGAGATCACCGCCGAGGGGCTCGCCGTGATGACCCGCGCGGATGATCCGCGGCTGGGCCGTAGGGTGGGTGAAACCCACCATCCCGACGCCGAAGACGACACCCCCGGCCTTGTCCCCCTTGTCGAGGCCAAGACGATCACCCAGCCCTATGGCGACCGCTCCAAGGTCGTGATCGAGCCGATGCTGACCGACCAGTGGTTCGTGGACACGGCGAAAATCGTCGGTCCGGCGCTCGATGCCGTGCGCGGCGGGCGGACGCAGATCATGCCGGAACAGCACCGTAAGGTGTATTTCCACTGGCTCGAGAACATCGAGCCCTGGACGATCTCGCGCCAGCTGTGGTGGGGGCACCAGATCCCGGTGTGGTACGGGTTCGACCTCGGCAGCCACGGGTTCACGGATGACGAGGGCGATGGCGCGCTCGACATGGTCGAGATGGGGCGCTTGCTGAATGCGCAGACGCTGCTCAAGGGGGATGAACGCCACCATTGCGCCGCCGATTTCGAGAGCGTCGCTGGGCAATTCGCCGACGTGTTGGCCAAGCTGCCGACGCCGCTGAACCACGCCAGTGTCACCGAGGTCGCCGACCGCGACGCGGCCGCGCATGCGCTGGCCGAGAGCCTTGCCGCCTACGAGATGACCGGCGATCCGACGAAACTGGTCTACCCGGTCTGGCGCGACCCGGACGTGCTCGACACCTGGTTCTCTTCAGGTCTCTGGCCCATCGGCACGCTCGGCTGGCCCGAGGATACGCCGGAACTGCACCGCTATTTCCCGACCTCCACCCTCGTCTCGGGTTTCGACATCATCTTCTTCTGGGTCGCCCGTATGATGATGATGCAGCTGGCGGTGACAGGTGAGGTGCCCTTCCGCGATGTCTATGTCCATGCCCTCGTCCGCGACGAGAAGGGGCGCAAGATGTCGAAGTCGATCGGCAACGTGCTCGACCCGCTGGAGCTGATCGACGAATTCGGCGCCGATGCGCTGCGGTTCACGTTGACGAGCATGGCCGCCATGGGCCGCGACCTGAAACTGTCCAAGGACCGGATCGCGGGCTACCGCAACTTCGGCACGAAGCTGTGGAACGCCGCCCGCTTCGCCGAGATGAACGACTGCAAGCCCGTGCCGGGCTTCGATCCCGCCTCGGTCACGCAAACGGTCAACCGCTGGATCGTGGGCGAGACCGCCCGCGCGCGGATGGCGCATGACGAAGCGCTGTCGGGCTACCGTTTCAACGATGCGGCGAACGGGCTATATGCCTTTGTCTGGGGCAAGGTCTGCGACTGGTATCTCGAGTTTGCCAAGCCGCTTTTCGCCTCCGGCGACGAGGCCGTGATCGCGGAAACCCGCGCGACGATGGCCTGGGTCATCGACCAGTGCCTGATCCTGCTGCACCCCACCATGCCCTTCATCACCGAAGAGCTTTGGGGCGAGATCGCGGACCGCGAGACGATGCTGGTGCATGCCGACTGGCCGAGTTACGGCGACGCACTGATCGACGCGGAGGCCTCTCGCGAGATGGGCTGGGTCATCGGGTTGATCGAAGAAGTCCGCTCGGTCCGGCAGCAGATGCATGTGCCGGCAGGGCTCAAGGTGCAGCTGTTGCAGGTGGAGCTGGACGCGCGCGGGCAAGCGGCCTTTGACCGCAACGCCGCGATGATCGAGCGCCTTGCGCGGCTGTCGGAGGTGACGCGCGTGGACGAGATGCCCAAGGGTGCGGTGACCGTCGCCGTGGAGGGCGGCACCTTTGGCCTGCCCATCGCGGACCTGATCGACGTGGCCGAGGAAAAGGCGCGGCTGGAAAAGGTGCTCGAGAAGCTCGGCAAGGAGCTGGGCGGCCTGCGCGGGCGGCTCGCCAACCCGAAATTCGCCGAAAGCGCGCCCGAGGAGGTCGTGGAGGAAACCCGCGAGAACCTCGCCGCGCGCGAGGAGGAAGAGGGCAAGATCCGCGCCGCGCTGGAGCGTCTGAGCGCCATCGCGTGACATCTGCCAAGGGGCGGCGAGCCGTGCTAGGCTGCCGCCCATGTCGCACTGGTTCGAACGCCTCGCGGAACGCCGCATGCTCAAGGCCCGGGCCGAGGGAAAACTCTCGGGCCTCGAGGGCGAGGGCAAGCCGCTGCCGCGGCACCCCGAGGCGGCCTTCGTCGATCCGGGCGAGGCAGTGGGCTATCGCATCATGGCCGAACATGGCGCGCTGCCCGAGGAGGTCCGTTTGCGCAAGGAATTGGCCGCGGCCAAGGCGGTCTATGCCGCGGCCGAGGGCGACGAGGCCAGGCGCGCGGCCATGGCCCCGATCGCGGAGGCACAGATGAAGCTCTCCATCGCCGAGGAGGCGCGGCGCAAGTTCATGCGGTAAACCCGCCATTGCCCGGCGGGGGCGCGGGATGGCACCCTGCCTGCATCCGAACCCGATGACAGGAGCTGCCCAATGCGCCGTCTTTCCCTTGCCGCCCTTGCCCTTGCCGCAATGACCACCGTGGCCCATGCCACCGCCGACGGCCCCGACGCCTGGCGCGTCACCGCGGTGTCTGCCTCGGATGTGCTGAATGTCCGGGTCGGGCCCGGCACCGACTATTTCGTGATCTCCGCCCTGCCGCACAATGCGCGCGGCATCCAGCTTGGCACCTGTGTGCCGACGGTCACGCGCGAGCAGTATTTTGCCCTGAGCGCAGCGCAGCAGCAGCGCCTGAACGGCTACGCGGCGTGGTGCGTGGTGATCTACGAGGGCCAGCAGTTGGGCTGGGTCAACCGCCGCTTCCTGACCGAGGACGGGGAGTGACGCCCATCGGACGCCGCCGCTTTCTCAGGCGCGATGCGCGCCGTCGGCCAGCCCCTTGACGAAGCCCGCGACCTCGGCCACCGGCTTGCCCGCCGCGATCTCGGACACGATGGCAGAACCGACGACGCAGCCATCCGCGATGGCAGCGATGCTCTCGGCGGCCTCTGGCGTCTTGATGCCGAAACCCACGATGACGGGCAGGTCGGTCTGCGCCTTGATCCGCGCGACCTCGGGGGCGACGTCGGCGGCCTGCGCCTCGGCCGCGCCGGTGATGCCGGTGATCGAGACGTAATAGACGAAGCCGCTGGTGTTCTGCAGCACCTTGGGCAGGCGCTTGTCATCGGTCGTGGGCGTCGCCAGCCGGATGAAATTCAACCCGGCGGCCTGCGCGGGGATGCACAGCTCGTCATCCTCCTCGGGCGGCAGGTCGACGATGATCAGCCCGTCGATCCCGGCCTCTTTCGCCTGCACGAGGAAAGTGTCGACGCCGCGCGAATAGATCGGGTTGTAGTAGCCCATCATCACGATGGGCGTCTGCTGGTCGTCCTTGCGCAATTCGCGCGCGATCTGCAGCGTCTTGTCCAGCGTCTGGCCGCCCTCGAGCGCGCGTTGGCCGGCCAGCTGGATCGTCGGCCCGTCGGCCATCGGGTCGGTGAAGGGCATCCCCAGCTCGATGATGTCGACGCCTGCAGCGGGCAGCGCCTTCACCACTGCCAGCGACGTCTCGTAATCGGGATCGCCCGCCATGACATAGGCCACGAAGGCCTTTTTCCCCTCGGTCTTCAGCCGCGCGAAGGTGTCGTCGATCCGTGTCATGTCGGCCCCGTCTGAAACTGGTCCAGCGGGGTTTGCGGCATGGGGCGGCGGAAATCAATGGGGCGCGTCCCGTGCGCATGGTTGCCCCGGCTCGCGTCCCGCCCTAGAAGGCGGCGAATTTCCTTCGGACGGAGTGGGACATGGGCTTCAAGGTCGGGATCGTGGGGCTGCCCAACGTGGGCAAGTCCACCCTCTTCAACGCGCTGACGCGGACGGCGGCGGCGCAGGCCGCCAATTTTCCGTTCTGCACGATCGAGCCCAACGTGGGCGATGTGGCCGTGCCCGACGCGCGGCTCGACAAGCTGGCAGGCATCGCCAAGTCGAAACAGGTGATCCCCGCGCGGATGACCTTCGTCGACATCGCAGGCCTGGTGAAGGGCGCGTCCAAGGGCGAGGGGCTTGGCAACCAGTTTCTCGCCAATATCCGCGAGACCGATGCCATCGCCCATGTCCTGCGCTGTTTCGAGGATGGCGACGTGACCCATGTCGACGGCCGCGTCGATCCCATCGCCGATGCCGAGGTGATCGAGACCGAGCTGATGCTGGCCGATCTGGAATCCGTCGAGAAGCGGTTGCAGAACATCACCCGCAAGGTCCGCGGCGGCGACAAGGAGGCGGTCCAGCAGGAGCGCCTGTTGAAAGAGGCGCAGGCGATGCTGGAAGAGGGCAAGCCCGCCCGCCTTGTCGAGGTGTCCGACGAGGATGCGAAGGCGTGGAAGATGCTGCAGCTTCTGACCACGAAGCCCATCCTCTACGTCTGCAACGTCGACGAGGGTTCCGCCGCCGAGGGCAACGCCCATTCCGCCCGCGTGGCCGAGATGGCCGCCGAACAGGGGGCGGCGCATGTCGTCATCTCCGCCCAGATCGAGGAGGAGATCGCCCAGCTGGACGCCGATGAGGCGGCGATGTTCCTGCAGGAAATGGGGCTGGAGGAGGCGGGCCTCGACCGGCTGATCCGCGCGGGCTACGAGTTGCTCGGGTTGCAGACCTATTTCACCGTCGGCCCCAAGGAGGCCCGTGCCTGGACCATCCGCCGCGGCACCTTGGCGCCGCAGGCCGCGGGCGTCATCCACGGCGATTTCGAGCGCGGTTTCATCCGCGCCGAGACGATCGGCTACGGTGATTACGTCGCCCTCGGCGGTGAGCAGGGCGCCAAGGATGCGGGCAAGATGCGGGTCGAGGGCAAGGGCTACGAGGTCAAGGACGGCGACGTCCTGCACTTCCTGTTCAACGCCTGACGCGTCCGATTTCCGCTTGCCCCCCATGGGGCGGATGATTAGACGGGTCAGCGGAGACGTGGCCGAGTGGTCGAAGGCGCTCCCCTGCTAAGGGAGTAGGCGGGAAACCGTCTCGTGGGTTCGAATCCCATCGTCTCCGCCACTTGCCCTCGCAAAAGCGTTCTCCCGATCCGGCTGCGGCCGGATTTTTCCTTTGTTTTCTGAGGTTATGCGGGAGGGGCTGTTAACCGGCTCATGCCCGAAAGGCGCACACGCGTTCTCTCCGGGCCGATATTCTCCGGACCTCGTGACTGCGCCGGTTTGGTGAATTCTTCCCAAAGGATTGAATTTGCAGAGGTTGTTCTCCTGCGTGCTGAACACTTCGACGTCAGGGACATTCTTTGAGAAGAAACAGAAATCGAACCTTTGGTCGAATTACGAAGTGGCTGGGCTGTCCCTTCCTTCCTCGAGTGAGAATTGTGTGGTGACGCCCGATCATCGAGGAACCCCTGTCAACGCAAGCCGCACCACTTCACGCCGAAACTCCGGCGTCGGTCTGTTCCCTCGTCCCATAGTACACCTCTTGGTCTCTCAGTTGGTGCGCTCCACATTTTCCGGGCCGTCCTGTTGTCGCCGTCAGAAAGGGAACGCTGCCCGATACTTCGTGGGCAGCATCGGGTAGGATGGGGGCAACGGTGAAATGGGGGTCCTCAACAGCCCCCGCAGAATTTCGCGTTGACAACCGTTGTCAGAGGCATCCCACACTTTTCATCTTGCCGCCGGGACCAATGGCAAGCCCCCCGGTCCACCTTGAAGCCAAAGGAGATCCCATGAACGAAGCGCTGATCTGGTTGGGGATCGCTTTCTGCGTCTCGCAATCGGCCCTGTTCTCCGGGTCGAACATCGCCGTCTTCAGCCTCAGCCGCCTCCGGCTCGAGGCGGCGGCCGCAGCAGGCGACAAGACCGCCGCAAGCGCGCTCGACCTGAGGCGCGATGCGAATCTCACGCTGGTCACGATCCTGATGGGCAATGTCGCGATCAACGTCCTGCTGACCATGCTGGCCGATTCCGTTCTGACCGGGGTGCTGGCCTTCCTGTTCTCGACCGTCGTGATCACCGCCTTGGGCGAGATCGGGCCGCAGGCCTATTTCTCCCGCAACGCCCTGCGCGCGGTCGCGATCTTCGCGCCTGCCCTGCGGTTCTACCGCATCCTGCTCTGGCCCATCGCGAAGCCCTCGGCGCTCCTGCTCGACGCATGGGTTGGCACCGAGAGCGTGCCCTGGTTTCGCGAGCGCGAATTGCACAACATCCTGCGCTACCACGCCGTGCATGACGACAGCGAGGTGGGGCGCGTAGAGGCGATCGGGGCGATCAACTTCCTCGCGCTCGATGACCTCGTCGTGCAGGACCAGGGCAAACCGCTCGATCCCGAAAGCATCGTGCGGCTGCCCTTCGAGGAGGATCGCGCGGTTTTCCCCGCGCTCGACCGCGCGCAGGACGATCCCTTCATCCGCAAGCTGGCCGCATCGCGCAAGAAGTGGATCGTGCTCATCGATGATGACACGCAGCCGCGCCTGCTGCTGAACGCAAGCGCCTTCCTGCGGGACTTTCTGGTGCTTGGGCGCGCTGTCGATCTGATCGACTACTGCCATCGCCCGGCAGTGGTCGCCAGACCAATGGAAACCCTCGACAAGGCCCTTGGCATCCTGGCCACCCTGCGCGCCAAGGACGCTGGACATGACGAGACGGTGATGTTGCTCTGGTCACCGGAGGTAAAGCGGATGATCACCGGGTCGGATGTCCTCAGGTGCCTGCTGAGCGGCATGGGTGCGCACGAGAAGATTGCGCCCATGTATGCGCCAGGTCCCTGAGCGGCCGACAGCACCATGCGATGACCAATGGTGTCGCCTGTCATGTCAGCGTCAGGGCCGCCATCAGGATGACGCTCGAAAGGCGCGCAAGATCGGCGTGGAGCGACGGACCGCCGTAGCGCGCGGCCGACCGCCAGACCCCGACGGTCGCAACGATGTTGTACGGCACCGAGAGACCATACCCGATGACAACGGCGGCCAGCGGCTGGTCCTGCAGGATCAGCACCAGAAACAGGATACTGGTAGCGACATTGATCAGCAGACCCACCGTCACGGTCCAGGTCCAGAAGGCTTCGGTCAGAGCAAGGTCGCCGGACCAGAGGGCAAGCAGTTTCGTCATGAGGTGGACCTTGCAACGACGGTCGAGGCGGCACAATGGCCATGCAGCATCACACTGCCGTAAATGGAATGGCAGCTGACGCTCTCCTGCCGGCAGAGTGATGCGTCAGGCGAGATGTGTCGACGCGCAGGACGAAGGGGGGGACGGCCGGCGCGGATCGCATCTTCGCCCGATATCCGCGACGTGCAGCTTGCGGCCCGCGCGCACGCCCTGGTGGGCGAGCAGCGCGTCGGCCGTCTTGGTCGGCGTCAGCGCGCCGACATCTCTGCCCAGTTCTCGCGCAGAGCCTGCTCGCGCCGGTCAATTTCGGCGTCGAGACGCAAAAGCGCCTCGCGCGGTTCGACCAGCGCCCGGCCGCGCTCCGGCCCGGAATAAGTCGCGATGGCCTCCATCGCTTCCGAGATTTCCGCGCGAACCTCGTCGGTGGTGGTCAACGCGTCGCTCTCCTGAGCGACGGCAGGCACGGCAAGTAGAGCGACGAGCCCGCCGCCCACAGGGTATTGAGGATCGTCATCGGCGCTTGCTTCACCTGAAGCGGGACATGGCGCTGTCGAAGGCGCTGGAGATGCTGTCCCAGGCTTTGTCGAAGCCCGCCTTCATGTCGTCCCAAGCGTCGTCGCCGGCCTCGCGCATCTCCTTCAGCTTCGCCTCGGCCTCGTCGCGATGCTTGCGGGCCTCGTCGAGCTGCTTTTGGGCCTCGATCTTCGCATCGGCCTTGGCTTCGTCGACCTGCGCCTTCATTTTGTCGATCTCGGCGTTCCACTGGTCGATCTTCGCCTTGGCCTTTTCGATATGATGGTCGCGTGCGGACATTGTGTTCTCCCTTGTCACTGTCGGATGCATTCCTTTTGTTCCATAGCACGCGATGAACATTGCCGACATTGATCGAGGACAACGACACTTGGCTGCGGTCTCACCCATGAATACCTTTCCACCAACGAGAGGCCCAAACATGGCAGAAACACAAAAGCTCTCCATTCCCGTCGTCGATCTCGCCCGAGAGAACGAGGAATTCCGCAAGGTCATCTGGACCGGTGACAAGATGCAACTGGTGCTGATGGCGATCCCCGAGAACGGCGAGATCGGTGGTGAGGTGCACGAAGGACACGATCAGTTGCTTTACTTCGTTGCGGGTTCTGGCGTGGCCAAGATCGGCGATGTGGAGACCGAAATCGCCGACGGCGATGTCAGCATCGTGCCCTCGGGCAAGTTTCACAACTTCCGCAACACCGGGTCGGGGATGCTGAAGCTGTTCACCACCTACAGCCCGCCCGAGCACGAACCGGGGATCGAGCACGCCACCAAGTCCGAGGCGGACGCGGACGAGTGACCCTGTGAAGGTAGATACCGTCATTGTCGGAGCGGTTGGCGCAGGGCCGTCCGCCCTGCGTGAGTTGCGCAACTACACCGCCGATTTCCTGATGGTGAACAACGGGCACTGGAACACCACCTGTGCGGCCATGGGGTGCCTGCCGTCGAAGGTGCTGATCGAGGCGGCCAATGACTTGCATCGCAGCCGCTGGTTGGAAGGGTCCGGAATCCGGGGCACCGACGCTCTGCGCGCGGACATTCCCGCCGTGCTCGCCCGGGTCCACCGGATGCGCGAGGGCTTCGTGAAAGGGCCGGTTCGGTGCCGGACAAGCTGGGCGAGCCCGCCGTATCGGGCCGCACGCGGGTTATCTGTCCCGATTGGCTGAACGTGAGCGGCGAGGCGATCAAGGCACGCGCGATCGTCCTTGGGGCCGGCAGCCGGCTTGTTGTTCCCCGCGCCTTGGCGTGACTTCGGCGAACGGATCCTGACGACCGACACACTGTTCGAGCAGCAAGACCTGCCGCGCCGGAGCGAGTTCTGCCATGATGGATGATCTTGAAATCTTTCAGCGACTTGGGTTGGCCCTGGCCATCGGACTGCTGTTTGGCCTCGAACGCGGCTGGCATCAGCGCAGCCAGTCCGAGGGTGACCGCATCGCCGGTGTGCGGACTTTCGCGATTGCCGGGCTTCTGGGCGGGGTCAGCGGCTGGCTCGCATCGCTCACGGCGCCGATCGTTCTCGCCGTGGCCTTTCTCGGGCTCGCAGGGCTGCTTGGTGTCAGCTACTGGATACGCCTGAAGGACGACGACGATGTCGGCTTGACGTCCGAGGTTGCGTTCCTTCTGGCCTTCTCGCTGGGCGCGGCGTCAGTTCTGGGTGAAATGGCCGCGGCCGCGGCCGTCGCCGTTGTCGCGGCTTTGCTATTGTCGATGAAGAAACGACTTCACCGATGGGTAGCTGGTATCGAGCAGCTGGAGCTGCAGGCCATTCTTAAGCTTGCGCTCGTCTCGGTCGTGATCCTGCCGCTTCTGCCGGATCAGGGCTACGGACCCGGCGCGACGCTCAATCCCTATGAACTCTGGCGCGCGGTGGTGATCGTAGCGGGGCTGTCGTTCTTCGGTTACGCGGCCATCCGGCTTGGCGGGGCAAGCCTTGGCATCCTTGTCACGGGTCTGTTTGGTGGTCTGGCCTCGTCAACCTCGACAACGCTGGCGCTGTCTCGGCTTGTGCGTGGGCAAGATGCAATCGCGCAGCCCGTAGCGGCGGGGATCGTGATCGCGGGGTCGGTCACGTTTCTGCGCATATTGGTGCTTGTGGCGATCTTTCAGCCGACCTTGATCGCACCGCTTGCCATCCCGATGGGTGTAATGGCCGGTGTCGGTCTGGTCGGCGCTTGTCTGCTCTGGCTTCCCGGGCGTGGCGGTGAGGATCGGCAGGATGAACTGGACGGCATTGCCAACCCGGTGGAGTTCAAGACGGCGCTGACCTTTGGGGCAGTGCTGGCGGTGGTGCTTCTGGCGGTCCATTACCTGAAGATGTGGATCGGGACGAGCGGTGTCTTTGCCGCCGCTGCCCTGTCGGGCGTGACCGATGTCGATGCACTGACCATTTCGGTCTCGAAACTCGTCGGCGACGATCTGACTGCCGCGAACGGCGCCATCGCGATCTTTGTCGCCGCATCGGTCAACACGGCCGTCAAGGCAGGGATTTCCGTGGTTGTCGGCGGCAGATCCATGGGTCTGCGCGTGGGGCTTGTTTATGCTGCGGTGATAGCGGCTGGTGCCGCCAGTGCCTGGTCGTTCGGCTGGGGGGGGGGGTGATCGCATGGACAAGGGACTGAACTCGCAGCATGCGCCGCATAAGAAAAAACAATGACTTAGGCTGGAAAAGGTTGTCTTTCAGGCCCATCCCCTCCGCTTCCTCGCCTTTGTGAGAAAAAAATCCATGATATCCATGCGCTTGGGGGTTGGCGTGGTGTTGTAGCACACCTGTTTGCCACACCTCTATTCCTCATGTTTCGGACTGGTGGGCGGACCTCGTTTCGTTTGCAACGATATGCTGTGCAACTTGCTTCAGGTCCTGCAGGCTCCAACAACCACCCACGCCCTCGGCGATTACCGAGATGCTGAGCGACTACGTCGTGATGCGGGCAAAGGTGCAAGGAGAGCCGCAGCACGTGTCATTGCACCTTGCGCTCGCGTCGGGCCGACAGGTGCCAAAGGGTGAGCGCCGCCTGGCCGACGAGAAGGGGCACCAGACTGCCGCTCAGAACCAGCATCCATCCGAACGTATCCAGCGAAACCACGTCGAGAACAGTACTCAGGCCGGGCAGCCATGCGGCGGCTGCGATCAAGACAAGGCACATGCCGATCGCATACCAGACCCAGCGGTTGCGCGTGACCTCGTTGGCGAAAAGCCCGGTCCCCGCATCGCGCATGTTGAAGACATGCCAGAGCCGCGCCAGCGCGAAGCTCAGAAAGCCGATCGTCACTGCCGCGTCCTGTCCCATGTCTCGCGCCAGCGCGACGAAGAAGACCGTCATGACCGATGCCGCGATCAGGCCCCCCCAGAGCGCGGTCGCGATCCAGTGCCCCCGGGTCAGAACGGCTTCCTTCGGGTCGCGCGGCTTGCGGTCCATGATGCCCTCGGGGCTTTCGCCGACGCCGAGGGCGAGCGCGGGAAACACGTCGAGAACGAGGTTGATGTAGAGGATCTGAAGCGGCAGCAGCGGAAGCGGCGCGCCAACAACGGCGCACAGGCCGACAGCCAGAATCTGGCCGAGGTTGCCGGAGAGCAGATAGACGATGAACCTCCGGATGTTCTCGAAGATCGTGCGGCCCTGTTCGATGGCCATCACGATCGTGGGAAAGGCGTCGTCCTTGAGCACGATATCCGCCGCCTCGCGGGCGACATCGGTGCCGCGCTTGCCCATGGCGATGCCGACATCCGCCTTCTTGAGGGCGGGCGCGTCGTTCACGCCATCGCCCGTCATCGCGACGACTGCGCCGGCCTCCTGCCAGAGGCGGATCAGGTCGAGTTTCTGTTCCGGCGAGACGCGGGCGAAGACGTGATTGTCGCGCAGCCGGTCTTGGGCGTCCGCCTCCGCCCCGTCGCCCAGCTTCGGCAGGTCACGGCCCACCGTCGCCTTGGGCTTTTCGGCAAGCCCTACCTGTTCGGCGATTGCAGCAGCGGTCACCGGCTGGTCGCCGGTGACCATGATGACGCGGATACCGGCCCTGCGGCACCGCTCGATGGCGTCGGGCACGTCGTCGCGCGGCGGATCCTCCAGCCCTACGAGGCCGAGCAGGGTGAGGCCCTCGTAGGGATCGGCCTCGGCGCTGTCCGCCCGGCGCTCGGCGAAGGCAAGCACGCGGTAGCCTTCGGCGGCCAGCGTGTCGACCCGCGCCTCCCAGTCCTTGCGCGCCGCGTCGGACAGCGCCTCGGCTTCGCCCTCTTCGGTCGCGACCCGGGTGGCGACCTCCAGCACCGCCTCCGGCGCGCCCTTGACCGCGATGCGAAAGCCGCCGCCTTGCGCGTGAAACGTCGCCATCATCTTGGTATCGGCGTCGAAACTTTCCTCGCGCTCTTCGGGCTGGTCGTCGAGCAGCCGGTCCCGCGCGAGACCGACCGCTGCGGCCGCATGGAGCAGCGCAAGCTCCATCGGATCGCCGGTGCCGGCCGGGTGCTCGCCATTGTCGCCATCCGCCTGCTCAAGCTCGGCATTGTTGCACAAAGCGGCGACCTCCAGCAGCCGACAGGCCAGCGGCGAGGGCTCTTCGGGACGCTTGTCCTCGTCCCAGCGCACCTCGTCGTCCTGGCCGGGCAGCGCCAGCCGCGCCACGCGCATCCGGTTCTGCGTCAGCGTTCCGGTCTTGTCGGCGAAGATCACGCTGGTCGAACCCAGCGTCTCGACCGCGGCCAGCCGTTCGACCAGCGCGTTGCGCCGCGCCATGCGCCACATGCCGCGCGCCAGCGCCACCGTCGCCACGATCGGCAGGCCCTCGGGGACGGCGGCCACCGCAAGCGCCACCGCCGTCTCGAGCATCGACACCAGATCCTTGCCGCCCAGCCGGCCAAGCGCGGCCACCACCGCCGCCACGATCAGCGTGACCACCACCAGGTTGCGGGCCAAGCGGTCCAGCCGCTTTTCCAGCGGCGTCACCTCTTCGCTCGCCTCCGAGGTCATGCGCGCGATGCCGCCCAGTTCGGTCTGCATGCCGGTGGCGACCACCACGCCGGCGCCGCTGCCGCCAGTGACCGCAGTTCCCTTGAAGGCCATCGAGGTGCGTTCGGCCAGCGGCGCGTCGACCTCCACCGCTTCCGTGGTCTTGGTCACCGGCACGGACTCGCCTGTCAGCGAGGCTTCGTCGCAGGTCAGCCCGTTCGCCTCGATCAGCCGCAGATCGGCCGTAACGACATCGCCCGCGTCGAGCAGCACCACATCCCCGGGCACGAGATCCTCGGAGTCGACCGTCGCGCTCTGGCCGTCGCGCATCGCCCGCGTCTGCACGGTGCCGAGGCTGCGCAGCGCCTCCATCGACCGGACGGCCTTCCATTCGGTGACGAAGCCGATGGCGGCATTGATCACGATCACGGCGAGGATCGCCGCCATCTGCACGATCTCGCCCATCGCGAAGGACACGATCGCCGCCACCGCCAGGATGCCGATGACGAGGTTCCGGAACTGGTCGGCGAGGATCTTCCAGGGGCTCGCCCGGTCCGCCTCGCCCAGGCGGTTGGGCCCATGCTCCTCGCGCCGCCGTCGGACCTCCGCCTCGTCAAGACCCCGTTTCGGGTCGACGGACAGATCCTCGAGCGTGTCTTCGACGCTTCGGACATGGTGACTGGTCATGACTATCCTCCGGCTTGGATCGGGCCGAGGCGGACCGTCCGGCAAGAGTAGAAGGTGCCCAAGGTAACATTCAAGACCCCGTCCGGTTCGGTTCCGGCGTCCTGTCCGGGTCAGGGCCCGCCATTCGGGACGCCTGAAATCCGCGGGCCTGCGGGTCGATTTTGCAAAGGTCGGACATCTTGTTATGCTCGCTGGTGGACACATGGCAGCCGCACGGATCGGTTTCGGCAAGCACGTCTTTCCTTGCCCGTAGCCCCGGGGGCGCCGGTCCCGATGACAGGAGACATTCATGCCGGCCAGATCGAAAGCGCAGCAGAAAGCGGCCGGGGCTGCCCTGGCCGTCAAGCGGGGCGAGGCCGACAAGTCCAGCCTGAAAGGTGCCTCGAAGGAGATGTTCGAAAGCATGACGGAAGAAGAGCTTGAAGAGTTCGCCTCCACCAAGCACGATGATCTGCCCGACAAGGTTGACGAAGACGACTGACCGGCGGGCATTGGGCAGCCGAAACGATTGCCGCCAAGGCCGAGGAACGGGCCGGGCGGGAGAATTCGCTCGCCAATCGCCGGACCCATGACATAGTCGGATCGCATGGAGTCTTTGCACCGCACAATTCGGCTGCTCTACACCGGTCGCAGCCATAGAGCCGAATGGTTTCGTTACGGGCTGGTCGTCTTCGACACGGCGACGATCGTCTATTTCATCCTGAGCCTGTCATGGCCGCAGACCCCGCTGCTGACCGCCATGGACGTCGGCATCGGCCTGCTGATCCTTCTGGATCTGGCGGCCCGTTTCTGGATCTCGGAGAACCGCCGGAAGGAATGCCTCAGGCTCTACACGATCGCCGATCTTCTCGTCGTGGCCTCGCTGCTGCTGGCACCGATCTTCACCGACGATCTGGCCTTCCTGCGCATCCTGCGCGCGTTGCGGCTGATCCACTCCTATCACCTGATCCGCGATCTCCGGCGCGAAAGCCGGTTCTTCCGGCTGAACGAGGATACGATCCTCGCCGCCGTGCATCTCTTCGTGTTCATCTTCGTGATGGCGTCGCTGGTGTTCGTCGTGGCCTTCGGGGACAGGGCGGGTCCCGGGGCCTATGTCGACGCGCTCTACTTCACGGTGTCCACACTGACGACGACCGGGTTCGGCGATATCACCCTCACCACCCCGGGCGGAAAGCTGCTGACGGTGTTCATCATGGTGGTGGGCGTCGGCCTGTTCCTGCAACTGGCGCGCGCGATCTTCCAGCCTTCAAAGGTGCGCTACAAATGCCCGGAGTGCGGCCTGAGCCGGCACGACCCCGATGCGATCCACTGCAAGCATTGCGGCGGGCCGCTGAAGATCGAGACGGAAGGCATCGGCGGAACCTGAACCGGCAAGCGTGCCTTGGTCGGGACGTCATGACCGGATGTCGCGGGCGGCTTGTCGCGGCAGGCGCAGGCCCGTGTCGGCCAGACCACTGCTTCATCCGACAAGCGTCAGGATGAAATAGCCCCCCGCGATTGTCAGCGCAAAGGACATCAGGGCGAGGAGGCCGTCTCGGGCGGCCAGCGCGATGGAGAATCCCGCGATGACCGAAAATCGAAGGGTGGCGCCGAACTTCTTCGTCCCTGAAGGCCCGACACTCCGCCATCGATGGCCGCAGCACCCGCCACCCCTGCCATGCCCTCTCCCGGAAACACCGCAATAGGATCGAGGAGCGCTTCGGCTGGGCCAAGACCGTGGGCGGCATGGCCCAGACCGTCTAGCGCGGCCTCGAACGCGTCGCCGTCCGCTTCACCTTCACCATGACGGCCTGCAACCTCGCCAGACTGCGGAAACCGGTCGCCGCCTGACGCAGCGTGCGGGACCGAGGCGTCATCGCCCGACTGGCATTCTGCGGCCATCAGCGAAGAAGTTTTTACATTATAATAGAATAATTTAAAGGGGATACGGGGTGGGTGCCGCTCTCACCCTGACGGCATTGCGATGTGCCAAATTGGTGGTGTTGAAGCACAAGCGGAAGAGAGGGCGGATCAATACCAACCGGGCTCCGGTCGCGGCTGGATGACAGTTCAGTCGCAGGTCACTGGCAGATGCCGCTCGACAGCGGGTCGCCGGTGTAGGTGGCGGAAACCACCTCGACGCCAGGGCCGAACATGGTGTCGGCCACCTGAGGGGCGGTCGCGGTCGTGTCGAAGGCCAGGGTCCGGGTGCTCATGGTCTTGTCCGTTCAGCTTTGGCTGTGCCGCGTGCGGGCGTTGACATGGTTCAGTAGGCGCCACGCCCTGTGAGGACGGCAGGAATGGTCATGAAAAGGATGCCGAGGTCGCGGCGAAGGTTGACCGAGCGGGCATAGGCGATGTCCATCTCGACCATCTCCTCGAAGGAGACATCCGCCCGCCCCGAGACCTGCCAGACACCGGTGATGCCGGGCACGGCCTTCAGCCGGCCGAGGGCGTGGGAGGGGTAGGCGGCAACCTCGGCGGGCAGGGCAGGCCGCGGCCCCACAAGCGACATCTCGCCCTTCAGAACGTTGAAGAGCTGCGGCAGCTCGTCGATGGAGAAACGTCGGATGAAACGACCCACGCCGGTGATGCGGGGGTCATTCTTGTGCTTGAAGCAGACGCCGCTCCGGTCCGACTGCGACAGGAGCGCGGCGCGCCGCGCTTCGGCATCGCGGTACATGGAGCGGAACTTGATCATCCCGAAGGTTTTTCCATTCAGGCCCACGCGGGTCTGCACGAAGAAGACCGGGCCGGGGCTGGTCAGCCTCACGGCCAAGGCCGTCACGATCATCAGCGGCGACAGGATCAGCAGCATCAGAGTCGAGACGCCGATGTCGAGCATCCGTTTGCCCAGCGGGACCGGGTGACGGTCCTGCCGGTCGGTCATCGGTCCGCGTGCAAGCGTCGTCTCGTTCGTCGAAATCATGGTCATGGCACGTGCCTCTCGAGCAGAAAAGGAAGGGGAAGGTGGAAGCGGGTGGGGGGGTCAGGTCCTGACGACGAGCCAGGGATCGCTGGGCAGCGCGCGTCGCATCACCGCAACGGCCCCGTTGCGAGGCAGCGTGTCGAGCCGGTCGATCTGGCCCAGCACCGTGGCGCGCGTGTCCGAGGGCTGCATGGCAAGCACGCCGACATCCGCGGCCGACAGCAGGAACTGGGACGAAAGCCGGTGCTGCAAGCTGCCGCCCGACACCACGATCACGTTGAAGGCCCGGACAAGCGGCTCTATCGCGGCGCGTACCATCGGTGCCGAAACGGCCCGGTCGTCGATCCGGTCGGACGATCCGGCCGGGATCGCCCAGAGGCCGGATTCGACACCTGCATCGGGCAGTTCCATCCGCTTGCCGCAGAGCAGGTCGCTCCAGCCGAACTCGGTGTCGATCCCGTCGGCCTCGCCCATGTCGGCCTCGATGAAGAGTACCTTCATCCGGGCTCGCGCGTAGCTCTCGGCCAGTGCCAGCCCAAGCTCGGTGGTCGAGCCGTCACCGGCCCGGACAAGGGTGATGACAGGCGCCTTGCCGACCAGCCTTGGCTGGCGCAGCGGGTGCAGTTGCAGCTCGTTGCGCAAGCGGTCGGCGGCATCGGCATCGGCATCCTCGGCGGCCGAGACCTGCAGCACCGGCAGACGATGCTCCACCGGCGTCAGCGTCTCGGCAAAGCGCAAGCGGCGCTCGGTCATGCCACGGATCAGGGCGATCAGGAGGGCAAGCGCCCCGCCGCCCGCAACGCCGCCAGCCGCCAGCATCTTGCGGCTGTCATCGGCCGGCTCTACCGGCTGCGAGGGGGGCGACATCAGCACCGTGTAACCCGGCAGGGCGCGCCCGGACTCGAGCCGGATCACCTCGAGCGCGCGGCGGGTTTCGTCAAGCAATTCGTCGGCGGCGGCAATCTCCTGCTCGATCCGGTTCAGGTCGATCCGGCGGCGGTTCAGGTCACGCGCCTCGTCGCGGGCGGCCTCGAGTTGCGCGACGATGCGGTCGCGCAGGCTGATCATCTCGGCGAGGCTCGCCTCGTCGTTCTGGCTGGGTGCATCGCTCAGGGCGCCGGTCTGGGCCAACAGGCGGATTTGCTCGCGGCGGTTCTCGAGCGCTTCCTCGATCACGGCGATTTCCTCGGACAGCGACCGCGCGCGCTGCTCGAAACGGGGGTTGGTGCGGTCGGCGAAATCGACGCGCAGGGCCGCCAGTTCGCTCATCATGCGCGCCCGCTGGGTGCCAAGCGCCCCGATGATGTCGTCGAGCATGGTGGCGCGCATGATTTCCTGGTCGGCACCCTCGACCGAGGTGTTGCCGGTGGTCGACTCGAGCGCGGCGAGCGAGTTCTCGATCTCGCGCAGGCGGATGGTCAGCGCGTCGATCTGGGCGATCTTCTCGACATGGGCGCGCGAGATGGCGTTCATGCCGAACTCGCCACCGATCTCCATCTGGTCTGCGCGCAGGTGCGTGAGCCGTGCGACGAGGTCCTGCTCGCGGTCGTGAAGTTCGGACAGGCGAACCTCCGAGCGGGATTCCTCGGTCTCGAGGTTCAACGCGAGATAGGCGCTCACGACCGCTTGCAGCTTCTCGGCGGCAAATGCCGCATCGCGGCTGCGCGTGGTCAGTACGATCAAGCTGTCCGAACGGCGGATCTCGATCGAGCCGGTCAGGTCGCGCACCGACAGGTCGCCCGCGATGTCCGGCCGCGTGACGGCCAGCGTTTCGACCGCGCGCGCCATGACCGGATGCGAGGCGACATAGGTCGTCTCGGCGCGCACGAAGCTTTCGAAGGTCCGCAGGACGCTGTCGTCGCCGGTGGCATAGAGGATGTTCGATTCCTGCGGAAAGACGCGCAGGATCGCCTGGCTTTCGTAAAGCTGGACGCCGGACAGGTAGCCGCCCGCGCCGAACAGCGCGCCAAGCACCAATGCGCCCACGACCGTCGCTTTCCAGCGCCCGCGCATGGCGCGAATGACACCCGCGATGGGGTTCGGCTCGGGTGCCTCGGGCAGCGGGGCGGCCGTGATTTCAGGCGTCTGCTCGGACAGCTGCTGGGAGGCGGCAACGGCGTTCATCGGCTCAGACCTCTCCACGGGTGGTGAGGTCGCGTTCCCACCGCGACGCGCCGGAGGCGCGGTCGAAGATCAGTGACACCCGCACCCAGACCGAGACGCCGAGGAACACCGCGACGGGCAGCAGATCGGCCGGCGCGCGAAGCGCCCGGAGGATCATCGACCGCGCGCTGCCCCGTTCAGGGCTGGCCTTGCCCATCCGCGCCACCTCGCGCGCACCGCGCAGGCTGCGGCGGCGCACCCGCACCAGGCTCGCCAGGGTCCGTGGCGCGCGCGCCACGAAGCGGCAGCCGGGGACGAAGGCGATGTCGGCGGGTGCAAAACTGCGGCGGATGTACTCGTCGTCCGCGGTGATCTCGGGTAGCGGAAAGACCAGTGCAGCGCCTTCGGGCGACAGCGCGAACAGCCCGCCGAACTTGCCACGGGCGAAATAGGGGTTGGTGCGCCAGCCCTCGTAGAAGACCCGGACCGCGGGCGCCGCGCCCGAGGTGTCAACGTCCATCTGCCCGCAGGCGGCCAGCGCAGTGCCCGTCTCAAGCGGCGCCAGCAAGCCGGATATCGCTTCGGCTGTCACATCGAGATCGGCGTCGAGGCAGACGATCGGCGCGTCCTTCGCGGCCTCGGCATGGCCGAGGTTCAGGGCGTGGCACTTGCCGGGGCGGTCGGTCTCGATCACCGTGGCCTGCGGCAGTGCCGCGCGGGCGCGGGTGGCTGTTGCATCCGTGCAGCCGTTGGCGATGACGATCACGCGCATCTGGCCCAGCGGCAGGCCGCGCGACAGGTACCACAGGGTGCGGCCGATGACCTCGGCCTCGTTGTGGGCGGGGATCAGGATGGTTGCGCGCGTCATGCTGCGGCCCTCCCCTCGCTCGGTCGATTCCAGACGAATGCACGCACCACGTCGATCAGTGGGGCCAGCGCCTCGCTGCCCAAGTCGACCTTGGTCGCGGACGTGTCGAAGCCGCGCGCGAGGGCCGCGTCGAGGGCCGCGTGCAACGCTTCGCCGTCCTCGACGACGGTCACGTTCGATAACCGCGCCATTTCAACGGCGGTGTCCCGCTGGTGCTCGTTGCGATGCTCTCCGAACTTCGCGCGGCGCGGCATAAGGATGATGGGCTTGCCCATCTCCGAGGCCGACAGGATGGTTCCCATCCCGGCATGGGCCACGACCAGCTTCGCAGCCTGCAGCCGGGCACGGAAATCGGCCTGGCTCAGGTGCGCGACCGTCTCGATATGGCGCACCGGCCGACGGCTCTCTCCGCATTGGGCGAGGACCTGCACGCCGGGGTTCAGGGCGGCCCAGCTGTCAAGGCCGACGAGCAGACGGTCGAAGGGCAGTTGCGTGCCCACGGTTGCGAAGATCATGGTGAATGTCCCGAGGTGCGAGGAAAGGTCAGAGCACGGCGCCGCGGTATTCCGCGCCCGAGGTCTCGGCGACGCGCGGCCACTGCGAGAGCACGCGGTCGGCCACGCCAAGCGCGAGCCGGGCCGAGATCGACAGCTCGCGCGCGTTGGCGATCGAATCGATGAACATGGTCCGCGCGCCGATCAGCCGCGCGAAGCGGATCGCGAGGAAGCCGCCTGCGGCACCGGTTGAGATGACCACGTCGGGCCGCACGCGCAGCACGATCCACGCGATCCGAAGGATGCAGACGATCAGCCGCAGCGGCGTGTCCTTGTTGGCGTCGGGGTAGACATGGACGCGACCGCGATTGGTGGCATCCGCGGCAGTCGCGTCGGTGGTTGCATAATGCACCTCGGCGCCGTCGAAGGCAGCGCTCAGGCGCTGAAGCTGGACCCAGTGGCCGCCGCCGGACGAGACGGCGAGAAGAACGGGACGAGTACGGGAAGTGGTGAACATGGTGTGGTGTCCGGGGTTTCGATTGCGGTTTTCGCAATCTGGTTAACCCGGATTAACCACCTGAAGTTACTGCGCAAAAAGCCAGTCCATCGGCGATCTTGGAGGGGTGGCCTATCCTTTCGGATGGGTCACCTGCGCGGTCGGATGTTCCGTTATCTCCTCGTAGAGCGAGACCATCCGTTCGGCTTTGGCCGACCACAGCCCCTCACGCAGCACCTTGGCGCGCGCGCCCTCTCCGAGCGCCGCGCGATGCTCGGGGAAGAGCGCCATCCGCCGCAACGCGGCGGCGATGTCGGCGGCAAAGGTGGCGGGGTCCGTGACCGGCACCCTGATGCCCGCGCTTTCGTCGATGATCGAGGCGGGACCGCCCCGGTCGGCGGTGATGACCGGCAGGCCATGGCGCATGGCCTCGTAGAGGACGCCGCCCGCGGGTTCGCGGAAGGACGGGAAGCAGAACAGGTCTTGGCTTTCGTAAAGCGCCTCGACCTCGGCCCGCGGCACCCGGCCGAGGAAGCTGACGCGGTCGTCCACGCCCAGCTTCTCGGCTTCGGCGCGACACAGCTCCAGCTCTTCGCCCGCGCCCGCGCTGGTCAGCCGGATGCCCGGAAGGTCCGGCAGCAGCGCCAGCGCGCGGATGACATCGCGCAGCCCCTTGGTGCGGACCATGCGCCCGACATGCAGCACGTCAAGGCGCCCGGTCTCCATCTGGCGCGGCTGCGCTGGTGCCACTTCGTCGACACCCAGCTCCAGCACGCTTTCGAAGCGCCTCAGCGGCACGTCGCCAAGGATATCCTTCACGTAGGGCGCGACGCCCAGGATACAGGCCGCGCGGCTGTAGCTTGCGCGCAGCAACGGATCGAAGCGGAAACGCCAAGCATCCAGCCCGCGCAGCCGGGTGAAAAGCGGCGCGCTGCCCGCCTCGGCGCGGAACGCTTCGGGCGTGTCCAGCGCGCCGCCGAGCGGGCCGATGATGTAGGGCGTGTCGAAATGCCGAAGCGGCGAGGGGTAGCGCGCCGCCTGCGGCATCAGCTGATGCGCGATATCGAAGTGCTCGCCGCGCGCCTCGGCCGTGGCGATCCAGCGCCGGACATGGCCCGCGAAGACCGGCCAGGCCGGTTTCAGCATGGCGTTCAGCCGCTCGCGCTTGAGCGCCCAGGCGGGCTCGGGCCAGGTGACGACGCGGACGCCGGGCAATTGGCCCGCGACCTCGGCGCGGCCGGGCCGCTGGAAGCAGAGCACCGTCAGTTCGACACGCGCGGCCAGCGCCTCGGCCCATTTGAAGGCCATCAGCGCCTCGCCGACATCGGTGCCGTCGACATTGGGGGCGATCAGAAGAACCTTCATACCTGCGCCTCCATGGCCGGCCATGCCTTGGGCAGGTCGGCGACCACGGCGCGGAAGTGCCGCGCGCGGGCGCGGGCCCTGCTGTTGCCCAGCAGCGCCAGCCCCGTCCACAGCACCGCGCGCGAGGCGTTGTGCGCGGCAAGGATCGCGAAACAGGTCAGCCCAGCGACCAGCCCGCCATGCTTGCGGTGCAGCCGCGTTGTGCCCTCGGTCATCAGCACGTCGCGCTTGTGGTTCAGCTTGCCCACAGCACCGCCGCCGAAATGCGTGATCTCGGGGATCGGGACAAAGCGCAACTCCCATCCCGCGCGGGCGAAGCGGTGGCACCAATCGGTTTCCTCGCCGTAGAAGAAGAACGCCTCGTCGAGCAGGCCGACCTCCTCCATCGCCGCGCGGCGCACGACCATGGCGGCGCCCGAGATGACCTCGACGCGCGCCTCGGTCGTGCGATCCCAGCCGGTCATCCGGTAGCGGTCGAGGCGGCGGATTCGGGTCAGGCCCAGCGTCTGCATGGCAAGGTGTTTCAGCGACGGGAACGCGCTGGACGACGGCTGCACCGTCCCGTCCGTGTTCAGGACGCGCGGGCCCATCACGCCGACCTCGGGATGCGCATCCATCCACCCGACCGCCCGGGGCAGCACGTCGCCATGCACCAGAGTGTCGGTGTTCAAGAGCATCACGTGCCGTCCCCGCGCCACGCGAAGGGCCACGTTGTTGCCGCCGGCAAAGCCCAGGTTCCGGCCCGTCTCGATCAGTCGAACAGCTGGAAACGCGTCCCGCACCATCTCGACTGACCCGTCGGAAGAGGCGTTGTCGACGACGATCACCTCGGCCTCAAGCGGGCCGAGACCGGAAAGGACACTTTGCAGGCAATCGCGCAGCAGGTCTTCAGTGTTCCAGTTCACGATGACGATGGAGAGATCCATTGGGGGTCCTCGGGCGAAGAAGCGATGTCAGAAAAGGCGGGCCGGTTGCAGCGACCTTGCGGGGATGGAGCGGCGGTTCCCGGCGCGCCGGGCTGCCTGTGCCGCGCCGGGCTTGGCATCCAGCAGCCAGGCGCCCGCGCCGATCAGGAACAGGAACAGCACGAACAGCGCATTCCACAGGTGCACGGTGGCCGCGGCGACCGTGATGCCGAAGAGCGTGAAGGCCCAGGCATGGCGCGCGCGCTTCCACTGTGCCGGAAGGTCCTTGCGCTGGCCCGCGGCCCAGAGCAGCCCCAGAAGCAGCCCGACCAGCAGGAAGAGCGCGGGCAGCCCGTAGCGCACCGCCGTCACCAGCCAGAAATTGTCCATGCTGTCCGACATCCACGACGGCCGCTCCCAGTCGCCCAGCCCGATGCCGAAAACCGGGTGGCGCGCGACCTCGGCGGTGCCGAACTCGAAGATCAGGATGCGGTTGTAGGCCGATTGCGGCGAGAAGGTGAAATTGTTGACGAAGACGTGGAAGGGCGTCTTGGTCGAGAAGAGATCGATGATGATATACATCATCGCGAACATCGTGAAGAGCGCGGCCCAGCGGCCCTTGATCTTGCCCAGCACGCGCTGCCACGCGGCGACGAAGCCCTGCATCATCAAGACCACGTAAGGCCCGCCCGAGGCCGACATGAAGGTCGCCAGCCCCACGCCCACGACCTTGACCATGCCGCGCCCGTTCATCAGCCGCGCCTCGGCGATGACGAAATAGGTCAGCGAGAAGGCGGCCGCCGAAAAGACCCCGTAGAGGATCGGGTGATCGAATGGCCCGAAGGTCCGCTCCAGCCCCATGCGGGGGTCGATATAGGGCGCCATGGGCCCACCGAGCGCGCCCGAGATGGTGTCGTGCAGGATATGGATGCCGGTCAGCGCCTCGGGGATCGTGAAGATCAGCGTGCCGAGGACCAGACCCACGTAAAGCTTCGCCGTGGCGGCGAAATCCTCGTAGCCGCGGATGTAGACCCGCGCGAGCAGGTAGGCGCCGGCGAATTCCACGATGTAGATCCCGCCCGACTCGATGCCTTGGGCCACGCCACCCCAGTTGATCAGCGCCAGAAGCGCCCAGCCGCAATGGGCGAAGACCAGCATGTCGAAGATATGGATGCGACCCGCCCGCCCCGACAGGAGCTTGATCAGCATCGGCAGGAACATCACGATCAGCACCACCCGGTAAGCCGACAGGCGCAGACCGCCGAGGTTCACCGACACCGCCGTCGGCAGCATCATCGCGATGAAGAACAGCGCGACGGCGACGGGGACACCGAAGATGCGCTTGACCTTGGCGGGGGCGGTGGTGGCGCTCATGGCTTACACCGTGACCGCGCGGCGGCAGAGCGCGGGGCGCTCGACCAGTTGCCAGCTTGCGATGGCGAAGGGCAGGGTGGCGGCAAGGCTGGTCGCGGCCAACGCCACCGGGCCGATGCCGGGGACAAGATGCGCGATCATCTGCGCTACCGGCCAACCGTAAATGTAGACCCCGTAAGAGATGTCGCCGGGCAGGTGCAGGGCCGGAGCGCGAAGCGACAGGGCCAGCGCCGCATAGCCGAGTATTGCGATGGCGATGGGCCAGGGAGTGAAGACCGCGAACGGCATTGCGACCAGCGCGAGGGTGGGCGACAGGCGCAACCGGTCACGAAAGACATGCGCGGCCATGCCGAGGGCGAAGGCCGCGAAGAGCGGCGCCAAGGTCCCGATCCGTCCGGGCAGAGCCTCGGCAAAGAGGGCGGCGAGCGCCGAGATCACCAGCAGTGCCACAACCGCCAAGGGCCGCCGCGTGCCGCCAAGGGCCACGAAGGCGAAGCAGACGGCGTAGGCCGCGACCTCGTGAAAGAGGCTCCAGAGCGGGCCATTCAGGACCAGCGGGTAGGGGTTGGCGGCGAAGGCACCGGTCAGGCGGTGCTCGATGGAAACGAGGGTGATGGCGCGGACAAACCACGCTGCGGCCTCGGCCAGCCCCGCTGTCGCGCCGCTGGCATAAGCCAGCCCCAGCGTGACAAGCAGCGCCGCGCCCAGCCCCGGAACGATCCGCCGCGCCCGCGCGGCCCAGAAAGCACGCGCACCGCGGCGTTCGGCGCTCGCCGTCACCAGAAGGCCCGAAAGGAAGAAGAAGAGCCCCACGGCCCAGCCCCCCAGCGCATGGCCGGTGAGTGCCGCCAAAGGCTCGGCCGTGCCTGGCCCCAGGGCCAGCGGCCAGGCGTGGCTGACCACCACGGCGGCGGCAAGCATCAGCCGCAGCGCGTCAAGGTTGACGCTCCGCCCCTCGGCAAAGGCTCGGGAGAGCGTCCTCATTCCGCGCCCTCGACTACGACCGGGCGCCACAGGCGCTCTCGGATGATCCGCTTCCAGGTGCCCGCAAGCGATTGCAGCTTTGCACGCCGCGACAGCCCCCGCCACATCCCGAACAGCGCCAGCCCCCGGTCGCGCGGTGCCCGCAGGCCCACGGCCCGCATCGCCACGCGGCGGCCCCAGACCGCGCCATGCGTCGCCCTCAGGTTCGGCTGCGCCGCGGCGATCACGTCGCGCCCGCGCGCCTCGGCCACCAGCACGCCCGCCGCGATCGCGGCCTCGACAAAAGCCCGCCCGCGCGGCGTGCGCGCCACGATCAGCGACCGGCCCGCGTCGGTGTCGCCCTCGGGCGGGTTGTGCCATGGGTCGCCGACCGCGATGTCGGCGAAGGCGCCGGTGTGATCGGCGCAGACCCGGCAGCGCCATCGGCGCTCGGCCTGCAGGATGCGGCCCCAGCCCTCGGCATAGGGGATGCCGACCGAGGTGTGGCGCGCGCCGTCCGCGTCCAGCCATTCCGCCTGCATGAGCCCCGGCCAGCCTTGGCCACGGTAGCGCAGGTCCACAAGTTTGCCGTCCTTCGGCACGCCCAGCCGATCGAGCAGCTTGTCGGTCGCGTTGAGGTTCGGCGCCCCCGCGCAGAAGATCGCGATGGTCAGCGGGATCTTGTCGGCAAGGGCCGTGTCCGTGCGCATCGCCTTGTGGGCCGAGGCGACATCGCAAGGCTTGCCGACAAAGGCCACGGCCTCGTCGCCTTCAGCGATCTGGCCAAGGCTCTCGGCGGGGCTCGCCTGTGCGTAGCGCGACCCGGCCCCGCGCAAAAGACCGGCACGGTCGCGGCTGATGACAGCCTGGTTCAGGCGCGGGTCATCGGCGCGCGCCGCAATATGGGCGACGCCGTCAGCTGCGCCGCTCTCCAGCGCGAAGGCCGCCAGCGCCGTCACCGCCCCGCCCGAGGACCCGCGGTGGCGGATCTCGTCGTCGGTGGCCCAACCCTCCCAGGTGGCCATCACCGGGCCCCAGTCGGCGTCGATCGCGTCGGCGCGCTCGAGCGTTGTCCAGTCGTTCGCGCTGCCCGCGCAGAGTTCGACGGCGTCCCTGGCGGCGGCCCGGCCCTCGGCGCTGGCCGTGACCACGGGGCGGCGGCCGTTGACGGGGTCGTCGATCATGCGGATCAGCTCGGGAAACGCGCCCGCGCAGGCCCCGCATCCGGTGCAGAGGTTGCAGGCGACCATCTCGGTGATCGGATCGGTGCTCATGCGAAACTCTCCTGTGTCAGGCGGCGGCGGGGCAGGGTAAGGATCCAGGCGCGCAGGGTCGCTCCCGCCTCGCCCAGGGCGGCGGCGGCGGCGATGGCTGCCAGCGGCAGGCCCAGGGCAGCCGCGCCCGCGGCGGGGATCAGCGCCAGCGCGCGGATCAGGTTGGCCCGCGCCGGATCGCCGGTGCGGCCCGTGGCGACGGCCAGTTGCGAAAACGGCGTCCGCAGCACGCGGAACCCGGCGGCCAGCCCCGTGGCCAGCGCCAGCGCCGCGTCGGGCCGGAAGGCCGCGCCGTAGACCAGCGCGATGACGGGCGCGGCCAGAAGCGCGAAGCCGAGCGCGAAGAGCGCGGCAAGGCCCGCATGCGCCGCGACAAGCGGCGGCCAGACCGTGGCCATGCGCCCCTGCGCCAGCGCCGCCCGCAGCCGCGGCAGCACCAGCGATCCGGCGGCGCGGCCCACGATCTGCGCGGGCAGCAGCGCCAGTTGCAGCACGACGCCGTAGAGCGCGAGGGTGGCCCAGTCATAGGCCCCCGCGACGATCAGCCGGTCAGCGTAGAAGGTCACGAACATAAGCAGCGCGTTCAGCATCAGCGGCGCGCCGAAGCGCCAGACACGCTTGAGCGACGGTGCCGAAACCCGCACCCGGTAGCGCCGCGATGCCACGCCATGGGACAGAACCACCAGCGTCGCGGCATGGGCGATCAAGACCCAGGCCATCGCCCGGTGATCGCCGAGAAGGGCCGCGGCGGGCAGGATCGCCGCCGCCATCGCCAGCGTCGCGCCGCCCTCGACAACCGCCATGGGGCGGTAGCGAAAGCCCCGCTCGGCCCGGCGGAAATCGAGATGCGTGAAGCCGCGCAGCAGCGGAACAAGCGCCAGAAGCGCGTAAGAGGATGCCGCGGGACCATCGGCGAAGAGCGCCGCAAGCATGGGTGCCGCGGCCAGCAGCACCAGCGCGCCCAGAAGCCCGCGCAGAATAAAGGCACCCTGCAATTCGGCCTGAAGCGCAGCGGAATTGCCGTCACGCGCCTGCAACATCAGCCGGTCGGCGCCGAGATCGCTCGCCATCTCCACCAGCCGCACGGTCAGCGCCAGCATCATGGCGCGGCCCAGCTCATCGGGGCCGATCGCCCAGGCGAAGGCGACCGAACGGCCAAGCGCAGCCGCCTCGGCCAGCATCGGCACACCCCACGCCAGCGCGCGGCCCTTCTGGGCGCGGCGGATCATCTACAGGCCCGCCTGACGCGCGATGGTGTCCATTTCGGATGCGGCACGGGCGCGCAGCCCCGCGACGCGGGCGGCCAGATCGGCCGCGCGGTCCTGGCGCGCGGTGTAGGAGGCGACGGCGCGCCCGGACAGGGCGCGCGCATCGAGCTTGCGCAGGTCGGCTACGTCTCCGGCGATCCCGCATTCGGTGAAAACGCCCTCGGCCTTGTCTGTGTAGCCGAGGCCCAGCGTGGGCGTGCCCGAGGAAAAGGCGCCGATCGTGGCATGCATCCGCGCGCCCGCAAACCAGTCGAGCCGCGCGAGCATCCATTTCAGCTGCATCGCGGGAAGCGGAGCGTCCACCACGCGCACCCGGCCCTCTGACGCTGCACCAAGGCGCTGCACCAGCGCGCGCGCCGCGCCAAGGTCGCTTTCCGCGTCGCCATCGGGGCGATGCACATGGGGCAGAAGCAGAAGCCGCAGGGCCGGATCCGCCTCCAGCAGGGCGCGGGCGATAGCCTCGATCTGCATGTCGTGACGAGCTGCGAGGCCGAAAGTGTCCTTCGCGCCTGCCGCATCATTGCAGAGCAGGCCCGAGACATTCAGCCCGGCCAGCGGGAAACCGCGGTCGGGCGCGAGCCATGCCATCGTGTCGGGGTCGAGGCCCACGGGCGCCTCGGCCGGCAGGGCGACGGCCACGTCGACGGCAAGGCGATGCCGCTCGGGGTCGAATGTGATGCCCAGCGCAGATTGCAGGAAGGCAAAGCTGCCCGCGTCACGCACCCAGACGGCGCCGGCACGGCGCAGGATGTCGACCGCCTCGGCCTCGTTCGCGGGGTTGCGGAACGGTCCCAGCTTCTGCGGCAGAAGGATCAGCGGCACACCCGCGGACAGCGCAAGACGCTTGGTCATGACCATCGCGCGGAAGCGCTTGGGCCCGTAGATGTCGGTGAAGCTGTCCCCGCCCGAGATGTCGAGCACGGCCTGCGAGCCGGCGACGACCCGTGCGGCCGCGGTGCCGACGATCCCCATGCGAAGCATCGCCTGCGTCATGCGCAGGTTGTCGCCCCGCCAGATCCGGCGGTGGTGGGTCAGCCCCACCAGGGCGACCTGCTGGCCGCCCCAGTCGGCCCGGCGCAGGCCGCGGCCATGGTCGGCCACGGCGATCGCCCGGCCGCCACGCTGCCAGAGCCCGGCAACCACGGAATGGCAAAGCGCGCTGACACCCTGGTTGCCGGTATCCGGCGCGGCATTGAGAAGCGTGATCATGGGTTCACCTCGATTGGTCGGGACAGCCATAACGGCTCCTCGATCTCCAAGTCTTCTGCGCAGGAGGCGAAGGTGCGGCCCGGTCGGACAGGCCGACCTATCCTTTCGGGTAGGGCCGGTCGGGCGAGCCACAGAAGGATATCGTCCGGCCCTTCGGGCCGCTGGTCGTAGCATCGGCAAAGCCGTGAAACGAGCTGCCCTGCTCCGGGGCCGGGCCGCACCCGCGCAGCGGTCGCTTTGCGGGTGCGGTTCACTCCCTCGAGGCCATGACTGATACTGCGGTAGCCCTGTGGCCCTTACTCGAACTCTAATGGCCCAAGACCTCTACTCACATGCGTCAGACGCGGAGGTCTCCACTCGAACGCTTGAGGTCTTGTGACGGATACTGAAACGCAGAAGGCACTAGGGCTCGTACTGGTCACTCGGGAGACCCCGACGCCCTGGCGCGAACAACACCGTCCTATCGGCCTTCTCCCGGTCTGTCGCTGGCGCAAGTGTCGACGTCACGGCCCGGTGGAGGTAAGGCACCTGTCCGAAGGGATAGGTCATGTGGGCCTGCCGCCGGAAAACGAAACAGTCGGCGGAACGCGCCGCCGGCTGTCTGCGGGTCATTCCGCCCTCCGGGCTGGCCGCGGATCAAGCCAGGTTGCGATCCCGCGCGATCATCGCGGCATGGGTGCGGTTCTTGGCGTCGAGCTTGCGGCACAGCGTCTTGACATGAAGCTTCACCGTCGCCTCGTGCAGGTCGTGGTCGAGCGCGATTTCCTTGTTCGACTGCCCACGGCAGATGCCGCGCAGGACATCCGTCTCACGCGGCGTCAGCAGCTCGGATGCGGCCTCGTCCCGGTCGCGGACCATCTGGAAGGGCGCATAGATCTCGCCCGCCGCCATGAAGCGCGCCGCCGAGACCATGGATTTCGACGCCAGCGTCTTCGGCACAAAGCCCGCCGCGCCCGCCTTGAGCACCTCTTCGGCAAGCGCCCGCGTCGTGGTGCCCGAAATGATCGCAACCGGCCTCTCGCCGTTCGCCGCCGTCATCAGGCGCAGACCTTCCAGCCCGTTCATGCCCGGCATGTTGTAGTCGAGCAGGACAAGGTCGTAGGCCCCATTGGTCTTCACCGCCTCGATGGCGTCGGTGAGCGACCCGGCGGTGCAGACGTCGGCCGCTGCCTCAGTGGCAAGGAAAGCGGCGATCGTCTCACGAACAAGGTCATGGTCGTCTGCAACGAGAATTCGCATCCAGTGTCTCCTTACTCACGGGCCGGTGGCCCACACGCGCGCTCGTCAGGCTGTCTCGCGATCGACCAACGCTTACATTGCCAATGCGGCAGCATGTTGACCCTAACGGGATCGGTATCGCCACACTGTCCTCGCAGATATGTCTCGCCCTCGGTGTCGGTCAATCCACCCGGATTGTTCCAGACCATAGCATCGGCACATGGCACCTATACTTTCGTATAGTCATCCATCCGATTGCGCTGATGACCGGCGTTCGGCGCTGTGGCATGAGCGACATGACAGTATTCTGCACGTCATGAGGAGGTTCGACATGACCATGCGTATGATTGCCGGGGCGCTGACATTCGCGTCGGCTCTCTTCTTCGCCAGCGCCGCGGTTGCGCTCGAACCCGCCGAGGGCGAGGTTCTGCTGACCGTGACCGGGGCGATCGGTCAGACCAATGCCGGCGACGCGGCCGCGTTCGACCTTGCGGCTCTCGAGGGCATGGAGACCGTGGTGATCGAAACCACGACGATCTGGACCGAGGGAATGCAGACCTTCGAGGGGGTCGCGCTTGTCGACCTGCTGGCCGCCATCGAGGCCGAGGGCGCCAACCTTCGCGCCATCGCGCTGAATGACTACGCCGTGGACATTCCCGTCTCCGATGCCGTCGAGGGTGGCCCGATCGTGGCCTTCCTGCGCAACGGCGAGACGATGAGCCTGCGTGACAAGGGCCCGCTCTGGGTGATCTACCCGTTCGACAGTTCGCCGGAGTATCAGACCGAGCAGATCTACTCGCGCAGCATCTGGCAGCTCGACCGGATCGAGGTGCAGCCCTGACCGACGCACCGGACAGCCCGCGGCGATCTCGTCGCCGGTTCGGCGGCAGACGCCGGCGTCTTGCCGTGTCGGCGGCTGCCGCGTCGGCGGCCCTTGCGCTTGCGCTTGGGTTTCTGGTGGAGATGGGGCAGGAAGTTCAGCGCGAGATCGACACGCTGGCGACCGCCAATTCCGACAACAGCCAGTGGGCGCTGGCGCAGACCGATGTCGACCTTTTGATATTGGCCGCGGCGATCGGCTCGGCCGCCGACGTGGCGCAGACGGACGCCGACGCCGATGCGGCGCTCAGGGAGCTGCGAAGCCGTTTCGACATCTTCTACAGCCGCGTCAACATCCTGACGTCCAGTCCGATCTATGCCTCGGTCCGCGAAGATCCCGTCGCGATCGAGGCGCTGGGCCGGATCGACGGCTTTCTCGATGAGACAGTCCCGCTGATCGACGGCGGGAATGCGGCGCTTCTGGAGGCGCTTCCCGCGCTCGACGCCCGCATCGCGGACGTTCGCACCGATGTGCGCACCGTGACGCTGCAGGGTGTCGCGGCCCTCGCACGGCAGTCGGACATGCAACGTACGGGTGTCGCTGCAACCTTGTCGCTCGTCTCGACTCTGACCGCGTCGCTCTTTTTCGTCATGGTCGTTCTCCTGGTCCTGTTGGCCCATTTCGTCCGGCAGGAGCGCACGCGCGCCTGGCAGGAGGGGCAGACGCGCGCGCGTCTTGCCTCGATCATCGCCACCTCGCTCGATGCCGTCCTCGTGGTAGACGAGCAGGGCCGCGTGCTGGAATTCAACGGCGCGGCGGAAAAGATTTTCGGCTACAGCCGCGACGAAGCGATGGGCGCGCCAATGGAAAACCTGATCGTGCCCGATCACCACCGGGCCGACCATCTCGCCGGGATGAACCGCTACCTCAAGACCGGTGAAAAGCGTGTCATAGGCAAGGGTCGCATCCAGCTCGAGGCGCGCCGCAAATCCGGCGAGATCTTTCCCGTCGAACTCAGCATTTCGTCCGCCGAGACCCGCGATGGAGAGGTTTTCATCTCCTTCGCACGCGACATCTCGTACCGTGTCGCCGCCGAACGGGAACTGATCAAGGCCCGCGACGAAGCCGTGGCCGGAGAAAAGGCCAAGGCCGACCTGATCGCCGTCATGAGCCACGAGATGCGGACCCCCTTGAACGGGATGCTCGGCACGCTCGACCTGCTCGACACGGGTGAGCGTACGGCAAAGGACCGCGAGTATCTCGACATCATCCGCGCCTCGGGGCGCCTGCTGCTGCATCACGTCGACACCGTGCTCGAGATCTCGCGCGCCGAGGCCGGCAAGATCGTCATCGCCAAAGAGCCCTTCTCTCTGCCCGCGCTGGTGCGCGAGCTGGTCGAAAGCCAGCGAGGCGTGGCCGAGCACCGCGGCAACGCGCTGTCGCATCTCGTCGATACCGGCGGGCAGGACCATGTCATCGGCGATCCCACCCGCATCCGGCAGGTGCTGCTGAACCTGCTAGGCAACGCCATCAAGTTCACCCGCAACGGCGCGATCTCCGTCGAGGCCGAGCGCCTGGACGACGGCGATACGATCGAGTTCCGGGTGATCGACAACGGCATCGGCATCGATGCCGCTGACCTCGACCGCGTGTTCGAGGATTTCGTGACGCTTGACACCTCCTATACCCGTGCCGCGGGCGGCACCGGCCTCGGCCTCGGCATCGTGCGACGCCTCGTAGGCGCGATGGGTGGCGAGATCGGGGTCGAAAGCACCGTGGGCGAGGGCACCCTGTTCTGGGTGCGCCTGCCGCTCCGGTCGGTCACGCGTCTTGGGCCCACCGACCAGCCCGTGACCATGGCAAGGGCCCACCCGCCCGAGGCCGCTGTCGTGCCGCCCATGAAAGTGCTCATCGTCGAGGACAACCGCATCAACCGCGTCGTCCTGCATGATCTTCTGGAACAGGACGGCCACCAGGTCGACGAGGCGCATGACGGCCAGCAGGGCGTCGCGATGGTCGGCCGCACCTCCTACGACATCGTGCTGATGGACATCTCCATGCCTATACTCGACGGGGTCGAGGCGACGCGTGCGATCCGTGCCTCCGAGGCGCGTGGCACACGCCTGCCGATCGTTGCCCTCACGGCGCATGCGGCCGCCGCCGACAAGGAACGCTTTCGCGCAGCAGGTGTCGACGACATCCTCGTGAAGCCGATCTCGCGTCAGCGTCTGCGCACGGTGCTTGCCGGATTGTCCACCCAGCGGCGGCGCTCCGGCGGCAGCATGCCGGGTTCGCCCGTCACGCTCGACCGGACCCAGCTCGACGATCTGGGCGCCGCCCTCGGCCGGGAGAAACTGGCCCGGCTCGTCGGCGGTTTCCGTACCGAGCTGCAGGATGCCGTCGAGACCATCGCGTCCCGCCTCGATCGTGGCGAGGCCGATCTGGGGCTGGTCGACAGCGTCCACCACGCCGCCGGGTCGGCCGCCGTGTTCGGGGCCTCGGCGCTCCGCGACGAGCTTGCCGCGCTCGAGGACCTGATCCGTCGGGGTGACCAGCCCGACGCGACCACCGGGCCAAGCCTCCGGCTCACCTGGTCCCGGACCGAGGCGGCTCTTTCCGAATTCTTCGACCTGGGCTAGCCGCGCCCCGGACGCCTTCCAGCAACTGCCGCGCGCGGGCGAGGTTGACGGCAGGGTCTGCGCCGAAGGCCATGCGCCTTTCACGTCCCGCGACGTGATACTTCATGTGCCACAGGCGCGAGCCGGTCGGGTTAACGGTCACATATAGCCCGTCGAAGTGTCCAACCTTGTAGGGCTTCTCGCGCGGCTTGAGGTTTCGAAGCGGAACATCCGAGAGGGGCATGCCGGGGGCATCCTGCTCTGACCGTCCGCGCGATGCCCCCGAAAATACCCCCAAACCGGGGGCATCCTCTCGCATATGTCCGCACTGCATCGGACAAAGGGGTTCCGCAATCCCCTTGTAAATCAGGCCATTCAGGATGTCATCGGATCAATTCGGAGAGAAGAATGGTGCCGCTGAAGGGACTCGAACCCCCGACCCCATCATTACGAATGACGTGCTCTACCAGCTGAGCTACAGCGGCACTCTTCTCTGCCGGGGCGTCCGTCCCGGTGGTGTGTCCCGGCCCGATGGATCCTGATGGGTCATCCGGCCCGGCGCACCGCGCGGCCTCTTAGCAAGCCGCGCGGGGTGTTGCCAGCCCTAATTTCTGGCCGCTTCAGGCTCGGAGTCCGCCACCTCGGGCGCCGGGGCGTCGGAGGGCTCGGTGGGGGCCTCCGGCTCGACCACCTCGGCCTCTTCGGCCGCCTCCGCCTGCGGCGTGCGCTTGTCCTCCAGCGCGCCGACGATCAGGGGCAGCATCTGCGCGGGGCCCATCAGCGCCGCGTCGCTCTGGGTCACCTCCTGCCAGCTCAGACGGTCGAAGCTGTCGCAATGCGAGCAGACCGGGCGCCACTCGGCATGGATATGGCCGCAGGCGTCGCAGACCCATTGCATCCCGCGCGGCGCGGTCACGGCCTTGGCCAGCCAGGCGCGCACGACGCGGTCCTCGGACCCCTCGCCGCGCTCGATCGCCGCCATGATGGTCAGCGAGCGTGCGGTCGGCGCCGTTTCGGCCAGGTCGCCCAATGCGCGGCGCGCGGCGGGGAAATCCTCGGCGGCGATCTGCAACTCGGCCTCCAGCATCCGCGCCTCCGGGTGGCCGGGGTGCTTGGCGATCAGCGGGCGGAACCGCTTGAGCCGCTCGGCCGGCGTCTCGGCCGGCTCGATCTCGGCAAAGGCGGCGGCGATATCGGGATGCGGGTCGGTCGCCCAGGCGGCCTTGAGCGTCTTCGTCGCCACCTTGGGCTTGCCGTCGGCGATGGAGAGCCGCGCCGCCATGACGGCGGCCGGAACAAGACCCGGTGCCATGCGATGCGCGGCCTCTGCATCGCGGATCGCCTCGGCGATCTTGCCCTCGGCCATTGCGTCGCGGGCATGAGCCAGCGCCAGCACCGCGTCACGCCGCTTGTGCACGTCACGGGGCAGGTTGCCCGACTTCAGCGCGGCGGCCAGCGTGGCGCGGGCGCCCGACCAATCCTCGTGCCGCGCCTGCAGTTGCAGCAGCGTCGTCTGCACCTCTTCGTTCTTCGGACGCAGCGCCAGTGCCTTCTCGGCCAGCTTCATCGCCGTCTCGGTGTCACCCGCCGCCAGTTTCTGCTTCATCAGGCCCCGAACGCCCACGAACCGGGTGCGGTCATCGGCGACCAGCGCCTTGAAGGTCTCGGTCGCCAGCACGCGGTCGCCCACCATCTCGGCGCCCTGCGCCACGACAAGCTTGGTCAGTTCGGGGCGGCGCAGGTAGCTTTCGGCACGTTCCGCCTTGCGGATGGCCAGTCGGCCCTCGCCCGCGGCCAGTGCCATCATCCCCTCGGCCAGCGCCTCGTAGCCCTTGCGCTCGGCGCGGCGGTTGAAATAGCGGCTGATCGCCGTTTCGTCGCCGTTGAGAAAGCGCAGCGTCGCCACCAGCAGGCCGACCGCCCGGAACAGCAGCCAGACCGCCAGCAAGAGCGCCACCGCGCCAAGCACCGCCAGCAGCGGCGTCAGCACGAACTCGCGGCCCATCACGGTCAGCGTGGCAACCTCGCCCATCTCGATCAACAGGCCCGTGCCCCAGGTGAGGCCCGCGACCAGGGCGATGAAGATGATGATCTTCAGCAAAATCCACAGCATCGGCGCGTCCCCCTCAGTTCCCGTTGCCCGTCAGCGCGGCGGTGAGGGCGGCAAGCCCCTCTTCCGCCGCGGCGCGGGCCTCGACATCGGCGACCCAGGGGGCCAGCACAGCCTGCGCGCCTTCGGGCAGGGCGGTGATCTCGCTCAGCGCGGCGGGCAGGTCGCCCGACCGCACCGCGGCCTCGACCCGGCTGAGGACCGCGTCGGGGTCGTCGCCCTCGCGCGGCTCGACCGAACGGCCGCCGATCTGGCCCATGACGAAGGCGCCTAGCCGGTCGCCCACGCCCTCGCCCGCGGTTTCGCGCAATGCGACCGGCAGGGCCGCGCGCGCCAGCGGCGGGAAGGCGGCCTGCAGCCCCTCCAGCGTGGGCACGCCGCTGTCTGCCATGGCGCCAAGAACTTCGGGCACCTCGGTGGCGGCTGAAATGGCGTCCAGCGGCTCGGCGTAGGGCGCGCCCGTCTCGAAGGCGGCGCGCAGCGCGTTCAGTGCCGCCTCCGCCTCGGCGCGGGCCACGGCCTCGGCGGCTTCGGCCTCGGCCCGTGCGACCGCGTCGGCGGCTTCCGCGGCGGCGGCCTCCGCGGCGGCTTCGGCTTCGGCGGCTGCGGACTGCAACGCGGCGGCGCGCGCCTCGGCGGCTTCGCGTTGCGCGGCGAGTTCGGCCTCCAGCTCCGCGGCGGCCTCGGTCGCGGCGGCATTGTCCTCATCGAGATCGCCGGTAAAGACCGGCCGGTCTTCCAGCACGCTCACACGTTCGGCCAGCGTGGAGATGCCGGTCGCGGCACCGTCGATCCGTTCGGACAGGCCCGCGATCTGCTCGAGCACCGGCGACAGGTCGACCTCGGGCGCCGCGGCGGGCGCCGCCGCGCCGATCTCGGAGACGCGGGCCTCCAGCGCGCTCAACGCGGCGCTCTGGTTTTCCAGCGCCGCGGCGATGGCGGCGGATTGGTCGTCGGGGCCGCCTGCCGTGGGCAACCAGCCCATGTAGGCCGCGCCATAGCCGACGCCTGCCGCGATCACGCCCCCCAGCAGCAGGGGCACGAATCCGCCGCGCCGTTCGGGTGCGGGCGGCGGTGCAGGGGGAACAGGGGGCGGTGCGGCCTCGGGTGCAGCGTCTGGCGTCGAGGCGACCTCGTCGGCGTCCGGTATCAGCGTGACGGACTCGTCGCCGCCCGTCGAGACCGTGTCCATATCGCCATCGGGGCTGTCGGTTTCGGCTCCGGTCACGCTGTCGTCGCCCGCCGCGCCCGCGGTGTCGGCGGCAGGACGTTCGGCATCCGCGATATCGGTGTCGGTCGCGGCCTCCGCTTCGGTCGGCGTGTCCTCTGCGGGGGGTGTCGCATCCCCCTCGGAAAGGGATTCCGCCGCGTCCGTCACGCCCTCTTCGGCTTTGGCCAGCGCCTCGTCCGCTGCGGCAGCCAGCGAATCGGTCGTGGTTTCGACGTTGTCGGCGGCTGTCGTGTCAGCCTCGGCCTTGCCGCGGGCGGACCGGCTTGCGCCGCCCTGCCGATTGCGTGTGCTGCCTGAGCTTTTCGAGCTTCCCCGTGCCACCTGCGCCGTCCTTCGTCTGTCCATTCACCAACTGTCAAGCCCACCTGACAGATGCGCCAAGACCAGCCTAGACCAGCGTGTCATGGCCCTCAAGCCGCGGCTAGGGGGAAATCAGCGCGGCGATGGCGCGGATCATCGCAGGGGCGTCGGGGCTGTCGGCGATGCGCGCGCGACCGGCGATCTCCCTGGGCAGGGCACTGGCCACCGCACGGCTCAGCGCGACGATCTCGACGCGCCCCGCTTCCGCGCCCGCCGCCTCGACGAACAGCGCCGCGCTGCGCGGCGAGAACAGCGGCACGATGACCGGCCCCGGATGCGCCAGCGCCGCGCCCAGTTCCGAGCCGGGCTGCGCCGCGACCTGGTCGTAGATCGCGCGCGCCTCGGCCCTCAGCCCCGCCTCGAACAGCCGCCCGGCCACGTCGCCCCGCGTGTGCATCCCGCTCAAGTGCAGCAGCCGCCCCTCGGGCCGCGCCTCGGCCATCAGCGCGACCAGCGCATCCGCATCCCCCCCCGCCGAGGTCGCCTTGAGCCCGATCGCGCGCGCCGCCTCGGCGGTGCGATCGCCCACGCACCAGGCCGGCAGGCTGCGGTCGTCGCTCAAGGTTCCGAACACGTCCACCCCCGCCGCCGAGGTGAAGATCAGCGCCGAAACCCCGTCCAGGTCGATGCGATCGACCACCTGCGTGATCTCCAGCATCGGGATGACCGCGACCTCCACCGGCCCGACCGCGTCGCGCAGCTCGTCGGCGAAGCGGTGGGCGGCGTCCTGCGGGCGGGTGATCAGGACGAGCGGGGCATCGGCATTGTCAGACATGGGGGTGAGTGTTACCTGCCAATCCTCTAGCCTGCAACGAGGCGCCCGATGTCCCGCCCCCTCACGATCCTCGGCCTGGAAAGCAGCTGCGACGACACCGGCGCGGCCATTCTGCGCGGCACCGGTGCGGGCGCGGATATCCTGTCGAACGTGGTGGCCAGCCAGACCGACCTGCACGCGGCCTTCGGCGGCGTCGTCCCCGAGATCGCCGCCCGCGCCCATGCCGAAAAGCTCGACCTCGTCACCGAGGAGGCGCTGGCGAAGGCCGGCATCACCCTCGCCGACATCGACGCCATCGCCGTCACCGCAGGCCCCGGCCTGATCGGCGGCGTGCTTTCGGGCGTCATGGCCGCCAAGGGGCTGGCCATGGGGCTGGGCAAGCCGCTGATCGGGGTGAACCACCTCGCCGGACATGCGCTTACGCCCGTTCTGACAGACGCGATGCGCTTTCCCTACCTGATGCTGCTCGTCTCGGGCGGGCACTGCCAGTTCCTGCGCGTCGACGGGCCCGACAGCTTCCACCGCCTCGGCGGCACCATCGACGACGCCCCCGGCGAGGCCTTCGACAAGGTCGCCCGCCTTCTGGGCCTGCCCCAACCCGGCGGCCCCTCGGTCGAGGCCGAGGCGGCCCGCGGCGATGCCACGCGCTTCGACCTGCCCCGCCCGCTGATGGACCGGCCCGGCTGCGACCTCAGCTTTTCGGGCCTGAAGACCGCCGTCCTGCGGGTGCGCGACACGCTGGTGGACAGCCACGGCGGCCTGACCGAGGCCGACCGCGCCGACCTTTGTGGATCGTTCCAAATGGCCGTCGCGGACGTGCTGGCCGGGAAATCCGCCCGCGCGCTCGCGGGGCAGACGGGCCTCACCGGCTTCGCCGTCGCGGGTGGCGTCGCGGCCAACACGGTGCTGCGCGCGCGCCTCGAACAGGTCGCCGAGGCGGCAGGCCTGCCCTTCGTCGCACCGCCGCTCGCGCTTTGCACCGACAACGCCGCGATGATCGCCTTCGCGGGCCTCATGGCCTTCGAGGCAGGGCACCGCGACGATCTCACGCTCTCGGCCCGCCCGCGCTGGCCGCTCGACACGGCTGCCGCCCCGATGATCGGGTCGGGCAAGAAGGGGGCCAAGGCATGACCGCGCCGCTCGACATCATCGGCGCGGGCGCCTTCGGCACGGCGCTGGCCATCACCTACGCGCAGGCGGGCCATTCCGTCACGCTCTGGGCGCGCGAGGGCGCCGCGGCGATGCAGGACGCGCGCGAGAACACCCGCCGCCTGCCCGGCGCCCGCTTTCCCGATACACTCCGCGTTACCGGCGATCTCTCCGATCTGACCGCCGATTGCGCGCTGCTCGCCCTGCCCACGCAAAGCCTCGGCCCGTTCCTGTCGGAAACCCCGCTCACCGCCCGCACCCTCGTCTCCTGCGCCAAGGGGATCGACCGGGCCACCGGCCTCGGCCCCACCGCGCTCATCGCGCAGCACAGCACGGCCACCCCCGCCCAGCTCACCGGCCCCAGCTTTGCCGTCGACATCGCCGCGGGCCTGCCCACGGCGCTCACGCTCGCCTGCGCCGACGATCCCACCGGCGCGGCGCTGCAAGCGCGGCTGTCCACGCCCCACCTGCGGCTTTACCGCACCACCGACGTGACCGGCGCGGAACTGGGCGGCGCGCTCAAGAACGTCGTCGCCATCGCCGCGGGCGCCGTGATCGGCGCGGGCTTGGGCGACAGCGCGCGCGCGGCCCTCATGGCGCGCGGCCTGGCCGAGATGACGCGCATCGCCGTGGATGCGGGCGCGGAGGAGGCGACGCTCACCGGCCTGTCCGGTCTCGGCGACCTGATCCTGACCTGCGGGTCCGAGAAATCCCGCAACTTCCGCTTCGGCGCGGCGCTCGCCCGAGGCGAAAGCCTGCCGTCCGACACCACGGTGGAGGGCCTCCACACCGCCCGCCAGATCGCCGCCCGCGAGGGTCTCGACACCCCCATCGCCGCCGCCGTCGCAGCCTTGGCCGACGGGCGCGCAACCGTTGCCCAGATCACCGACATGCTGCTGAACCGCCCCCTCAAACCGGAGTAGGACCCATGCGCTACTGGCTCTTCAAATCCGAACCCTCGACATGGTCCTGGGACCAACAGGTCGCCCGCGGCGACAGGGGCGAGGAATGGGACGGCGTCCGCAACTACCAGGCGCGCAATTTCATGCGCGAGATGGCTGTGGGCGACCTCGGCTTCTTCTACCACTCGCAATCGGAAAAGGCCGTCGTCGGCGTCGTCGAGGTCATCGCCGAGGCCCACCCCGACAGCACCACCGACGATGACCGGTGGGAATGCGTGGACATCAAGGCGGTCGAGCCGCTGCCGACCCCCGTCACGCTCGAGCAGATCAAGGCGCGCGAGGACCTGTCCGAGATGGTGCTGGTGAAGAACTCCCGCCTGTCGGTGCAGCCGGTGACCGAGGCCGAATGGCAGACCATCCGCGCCATGGGCGGCCTCTGACCAATGAAAAAAGGAGGGTCCCGACGCAAGCGCGGGACCCTCCACCACCCACGCGCTCACTCGCTCCGCGTGTTCACCGATGTCGGGCCCGTCCATCCTGGTCGGGCGTTGCCGATGTCATAGCCGCCGCGCCCCCCGCGCCGCAACGAAATAGCCCGCGGCATTCAAGACGCATTCGCCGCAAATGCGAACGACCCGCACGAGGGGCGGGCCGTTCAAACCGAAATGCGCCGGGCCTCAGCCGTAGACGCTTTCCTTGCCGAAATGCTTGGTCAGCATGTAGTAGACCACCGCGCGGTACTTGTTGCGCTCGGACTTGCCATAGGTCTCGATCACGCTGGCGATGGCCGCGTCCAGCTCCGGCCCGTCCTTCAGGCCCAGCTTCTTCATCAGGAAGTTCTTCTTCACCGTCTCGATCTCGCCCGGCTGGCTGCTCGCCACCGTCGAGGCGTCGGCGTCGTAGATCGACGGCCCGCAGCCGATCGTCACCTTGGTCAGCAGCGCCATGTCCGGCTCCATGCCGCACTTGTTCTTCAGGTCATCGGCGTATTGCGCGATCAGGTCATCCCGTTTGCCCATCGGTCTCTCACTCCATCATCACTGTCTCGGCTTGCCCCCTCTGGCCAAGCTTGGACCGAACCCTACCCGAGGGTCGACGCAGGTCAAAAGATTAATTGCGGGGAAAAAGGATCGCCCCGCACTCACCCCGTCAGCGCCGACACATACCCCTCGCGGATCACCTCGGGGTCATGGGCCTTGCGCCCGAAGACCTCGCGCAGCATCGGCTCGAAATGCTCCAGCGGCAGGGTGTCGTAATCGGGGTCGAAGCTCGACTGGTCCCAGCGTTCGCAGAATTCCGCGCAATTGTCGAAACAGGGGTGATCGCGGAACCGCTCGCGCGCGTTGCGGTCCCAGCCGTAGTGATGCGCGTAATAGAGCATCTGGAAGATGCCGTGATGCTCCACCACCCAGGCCACATCCCAGCGCACGAAGGGGCGCAGCACCTCGGCCGACATGCGGTCATGGTTCTGCGGTGCAAGGCCATCACCGATGTCATGGCACAGCGCCGCGACGATCCAGTCGAGGTCCGCCCCGTCCCGCTCGGCCCGCGTGGCCGATTGCAGCCCGTGGCCCAGCCGCGTGATGCGGTAGCCCTCGAGCGTCACGTGTTCCTGCCGCCGCAACTCGTCCAGCACCCGGTCGGCGGTCAGCCGAAGGAAGGGCTGTTCCAGTTCATGGAGCAGCTCGTATTCCTCCTTGGTGCCGTCCTTCATCTGCGTGAAAGAAACCGTTTGCGCCATCGTCGCCCCTCCGAGGTTTTCAGCCGCAGTTTAGGAAGATTTTAACGATTCCCTGCAAGGGTAGCTCTCGATCGGCCGATCACGCGCCGGGCCTTGCCCGGTCGCATCGCAGGACCCGAGGTTTCGTTGCCGGGCTGAAGACAGCCCCTTCATCGGGCCAAGGGCCGGCAGCCGACCGGACCCCGCGCAATTGTCCATCGCACCCCGTGACGGGGGTGTCGGAACCTCGCACCACCCCTTGGTGGCGCCACCTTTCCTGCCGCCGGGCCGTGCCCCGGCAAACGGATCCCTCGGCTTCAGCCCCCGGCCGCAACCGCCGCGCGAAGCCCCTCCAGCGAGTAGGCCCCCGGTTTCACCCCGTCCCGCGCCATGCGCGCGCCGATGCGCGTCAGCGCACCCCCTCGTCACGCCTCGGCGCGCGCAGGCGCAAACCCCGCTCGCGCGCCGCCCCCGGCATCGCGCCGCGGGCGATGCCCACGACCTCGGCCCCCGATGCGAAAAGGGCCGCCGCGGTCGCTCCTCCGACCGCGCCGACCCCGTAGACGATCACCCGCAAGGGGGCGTCAGTAGCGATAATGCTCGGGCTTGAACGGCCCTTCCGCGGGCACGCCGATGTAATCGGCCTGGTCCTTGGAAAGCGGCGTCAGCTTCACGCCGATCTTGGCGAGATGCAGACGCGCGACCTTTTCATCCAGCACCTTGGGCAGGATGTAGACCTTGTTCTCGTAGGCGTCGCCATTGGCCCACAGCTCGATCTGCGCCAGCACCTGGTTGGTGAAGCTCGCCGACATCACGAAGGACGGATGCCCCGTCGCGTTGCCGAGGTTCAGCAGACGCCCCTCGGACAGCAGGATCAACCGATTGCCGTTCGGCATCTCGATCATGTCCACCTGGTCCTTGATGTTCGTCCACTTGTGGTTCTTCAGCGCGGCGACCTGGATCTCGTTGTCGAAATGGCCGATGTTGCCGACGATCGCCATGTCCTTCATCTCGCGCATGTGCTCGATGCGGATCACGTCCTTGTTGCCGGTCGTGGTGATGAAGATGTCGGCGTCGAGGTTCTCCTCGAGCAGCACCACCTCGAACCCGTCCATCGCCGCCTGAAGCGCGCAGATCGGGTCGGCCTCCGTCACCTTCACGCGCGCGCCGGCACCCCGCAGCGACGCCGCGCTGCCCTTGCCCACATCGCCATAGCCGCAGACGACGGCGACCTTGCCGGCCATCATCGTGTCGGTCGCGCGGCGGATGCCGTCCACGAGCGATTCCTTGCAGCCGTACTTGTTGTCGAACTTCGACTTGGTGACCGAGTCGTTCACGTTGATCGCGGGGAAGGGCAGGTGCCCGTCGCGCATCAGCTGATAGAGGCGGTTCACCCCCGTCGTCGTTTCCTCGGACACGCCGCGGATCTGCGCCTTGACCTTGGTGAACCAGCCGGGGCTTGCCGCCATGCGCTTCTTGATCTGCGCCTTGATGACCTCTTCTTCCTCGGACTGGGGAACCGGGATGATCTCCTCCCCCGCTTCCGCGCGCGCGCCGAGCAGCACGTAGAGCGTCGCGTCGCCGCCATCGTCGAGGATCATGTTCGGCCCGTCCTCGAACAGGAACGACTTGTCGAGGTAATCCCAATGCTCTTCCAGCGTCTGGCCCTTGATCGCAAAGACCGGAACGCCCGCCTTGGCAATCGCGGCGGCCGCGTGGTCCTGCGTCGAGAAGATGTTGCACGACGCCCAGCGCACATCGGCGCCCAGCGCCACCAGCGTCTCGATCAGGACGCCGGTCTGGATCGTCATGTGGAGGCTGCCCACGATCCGCGCGCCCTTCAGCGGCTGCGCGGCGCCATATTCCTCGCGCAGCGCCATCAGGCCCGGCATCTCGGTCTCGGCGATGTCCAGTTCCTTGCGGCCATACTCGGCGAGCGAAATGTCTTTGACGATGTAATCGGCCACGGCTGTCTGTCCTCGGATAAATGGAACCTGTTGCGCGGCGACATAGCACCGGCGCCGCATTGCGGCAATGCCAAGGGGACCTGTCGCCTTTCGGGGCTGGCCCGCCGTGCCACGGATGCTATCACCACGCCCGAGAACCGGAGGCCCCGACCATGCCCAAACCGCCCCCCCGCGCCTGGCAACGGATGCTGTCGGGCCGCAGGCTCGACCTGCTCGATCCCACGCCGGTCGACATCGAGATCGAGGATATCGCCCATGGCCTCGCCTTCGTCGCGCGCTGGAACGGGCAGACGCGGGGCGATTACGCCTATTCCGTCGCCGAACATTCCCTGCTGGTCGAGGCGATCTGCGGGCGCCTGAAACCCGATTGGCCCGCGAAATGGCGGCTGGCGGCGTTGCTGCACGATGCGCCGGAATACGTCATCGGCGACATGATCAGCCCGGTGAAGGCGGCGGTCGGCCCCGGTTACGGCGCGCTGGACGATCGGCTGAGCGCCGCGATCCACCTGCGCTTCGGCCTGCCCGCGGTGCTGCCGAAACCGGTCAAGACGCTCATCAAGCGCGCCGACCGCGTGTCGGCCTGGCTCGAGGCCGTGCAGCTTGCAGGCTTCGCCACGCCCGAGGCCGACCGCTTTTTCGGCCGCCCCGATCCCGCGATCAGCGACGGCCTCACCCTCGTCCTGCGCCCGCCGGTCGAGGCGCGCGACGCCTTCACCGCGCGCCACGCCGCGCTGATGGCGGCGCTGTGATCACCGTCCGCCCCGCCCATGCGCTCGACGCGCGCGAGATGGCCGGGATCCTGAACGCGATCATCGCGATCGGCGGCACCACGGCGATGACCGGCACCATCGACGCCGCCTATTTCGTGAACCGGATGGGCACCGCGCCCGAGGCATCGGCCTGGCATGTCGCCGAGACCGAGGCGGGCGAGATCGTGGGTTTCCAGTGGATCGCGCCCGGCGGCGACGATCTCCCGCCCGGGGCCGCCGAGATCGCCACCTTCGCCAAGCCGGGTCGGCAGGGGCTCGGGATCGGATCGAAGCTGTTCGAGGCGACGCGCGCCGCCGCGAAACGTCTCGGCTACCGCTGGATCAACGCCAATATCCGTGCCGACAACGCCGGCGGGCTGATCTACTACCAGTCCCGCGGGTTCGAGGATTACGGGCGGATCGAGGGCTACCGGATGTCCGACGGAACCACCGTGGACAAGATCCTGAAACGCCTCGATCTCTGGTAGCCCGGATTACAGTATGCCGGCGTCTCGCATCCAGCGACGCAGGTCCGAACGGTCGCGCGACCGGATGTGGCGCGGTGCGTGGTCCTCGGGCGGCTGCCAGTGGCGCGGCGCGGGCGAACGCCCGTTGCGGTAGGGGTTTCGAAGGTGTTTGGGTATCAGCGCGAACATGAGTGCCTCCTGACGGTTCGATGCGCCTCTTCTACCGTGCCTTGACAGGCCAACGCGAGTCAGCAAGCCTTTGCACCTGATAGCTGAGGTTTCAGATGGACTGGCGCGACATCCCCTCCCTTTCCGCGCTGCGCGCCTTCGAGGCCGCGGCGCGCTGCGGCTCCTACTCGGCCGCCGCGCGGGAATTGAACGTGACCCATGCCGCCATCGCCCAGCATGTCCGCGCGCTCGAGGCCGATCTCGGTCAGCCGCTTATGGAACGGCAGGGCAGGGGCGTCGCCCCGGTGGGCGCGGGGCGGCAACTGGCGCGCGATCTCGCCAGCGGCTTTGCCGAGATCGCGGCGGGCATCCGCCACGCGCGCGGCCTGCGCGAGGATGGGCCGATCTCGCTGACGACGACGCAAAGCTTTGCCGAGAACTGGCTGATGCCGCGCATCGCGGGCTTCTGGGCGACGCATCCGGGCTTGCAGGTTTCGGTGCATGTCGACCCCTCGGTCGTGGACCTGCGCCGCAGCCCTCATCACCTGGCCATCCGTTACGGCCAGGGCGATTGGCCGGGGCTGGAGGTGGAGCGCCTGACCGACGCGCGCAGCGTGATCGTGGGCGCGCCCGCGCTGGCCCGGCGCCTGCCGCCCGACCTTGACGCCACGACCGGGGCGGGGCGCACCGCGCTGGCCGACATGCCGTGGCTCGCCGATGCGCATTACGCCGAGATGTTCGCCTGGCTCGACGCCCTGGGCCTCGAGACCCCGGCTCTGAACGTGTCCGAGCTGGAAACGAACGCGATGGTCCTGGCCGCCTGCCGCGCGGGCGCGGGCTTGTCGGTGCAGCCCCATGCCGTGGTCGAGGCTGACATCGCCGCGGGCCGGTTGCAGGTGATCGTGGCCCAGCCCGAAAGCGGGCCGGACTATTTCATCCTGCGCCCACCCGGCCCGGTGTCGGACCGGCTGCGGCTGTTCCTGCGCTGGCTGAAATCCGTGGCTTAGCGGAAGAAGCAGGTCGTCCCGGCCCAGACGATGCGCACCGCCTCGTCATCATCGGTCAGAAGCCCGTAGACCTCGCTGCGCGAGAACTCGGTGCCCAGCGACGTGACCGAGAAACTGACCTGCGGCAGGTCCAGCCGCGACTGGCCGGGGCGGATACCGCCGCCCGCGGGCAGGTCGGGGTCGGTGTTCACCCAGCCCACGAACGTCTCGTCCTGGAAATTGAGCGTCAGCCCGTCAGACCAGGATGCCGCCGTGACCGGCCCCGCGCCGCAGTCCGCATTGGTCGTGACCTGCGCCGGCCCTTCGCCCAGCAGGCGCGTGACCGTGTCCACGACGCCCACCTGCGCGCGGCCGAAGTCGATGCGCAGCTGGCTGACCGTCGGCTGGATGCCGCGCTGGTCGAGGCTCAGGGGCGGCGGTTCCGGCTCGCGCGGGGTGGTGACGCAAGCGGCCAGAAGGGCGCTCGCGGCAAGAAGGGTCACGGCAGACAGGCGCATCTTTCTCTCCCGACTCAGGGGCGGCGTTTCGGCCGCCCTCTTAGCGCGGGCTGCGCTTGGCGAGAATACGCTGCAGCGTCCGGCGGTGCATGTTCAGCCGCCGCGCCGTCTCGCTGACGTTGCGGTCGCACAGCTCGTAGACCCGCTGGATATGCTCCCATCGCACCCGGTCGGCCGACATCGGGTTCTCGGGCGGCGGCGGCATCTCCTCCTCCTCGGCCAGCAGGGCCGCTGTGATGTCGTTGGCATCGGCGGGCTTCGACAGGTAATCCGTCGCGCCGATCTTGACCGCGGCCACCGCCGTGGCGATCGCGCCGTAGCCCGTCAGCACCACGATCCGCGCATCCGGCCGCTTGGCGCGCAGCACCTCGACCACGTCGAGGCCGTTGCCGTCCTCCAGCCGCAGGTCCACGACCGCGTAGGCGGGCGGGCGTGCCGTGGCGATCGCCTTGCCGGCCGCGACCGACAGGGCGGCCTCGACCTCGAAGCCGCGCTTTTCCATCGCGCGCTCCAGCCGGCGCAGGAACGGCTCGTCATCGTCCACCAGAAGCAGTGATTTATCCGGTCCGATGTCTCTGAGGCTGCGCTCCTGCGACATGCGGCGTCTCCCTTCGGTCGTTCATGGTTGAACCTGTTTAACGGTATTGCCGTCTTGCGGTCAATTTGTCGCGCGACGCGACCCTGTCCAGACCTCAACTCCCTGCGTTCAGGAAACATTCCGTGCGTTCGGCCATGTCCTGCGGGCTGGTCTCGCGGTTGAAGAACTCGACGAAGCCATGCTCGGGCAGCACGAGATAGGTAAAGGCCGAGTGATCGACCAGGTAATAGGGGTCGTCCCCCTCGCGGTTGATCCGGTAGTAGACGCGGTAGGCGCGGGCCGCGGCGTCGGTCTGTTCCGGCGTGCCGGTCAGGCCCAGCATGCGCGGATGCACGTTCTCGGTGAAGGCCGCGACCACCTCGGGCGTGTCGCGCTCGGGGTCGACCGAGACGAAGACGGGCTGCACCGAATAGCCGTCGGCCTCCATGATATCCACCGCCTCGGCATTGCGGACTGTATCCAGCGGGCAGACATCGGGGCAGAAGGTATAGCCGAAATACATCAGCGTCGGCTCGGTGATCACATCCGCCTCGGTGACCGTCTCGCCGGTCTCGGACACCAGCGTGAAGGGCCCGCCGATCTGGCCTGCGCCGCCTGCCACGACGCTGCCGCGGCACTGGGCGAAGGGGTCGTCCGAGGCACTGCGCTGCGCCTGTCCGAGGAAGACGGCCACACCGGCGCCGACGATCAGAACGCCGATCAGCGCGGCGGATGCGATGGCATAAAGGCGGGTCATCGGAACTCCTTTCCGGTTCGGGTCCGGCTCGGGCGCGGCACGCACCCCTGTCGGTCAACGTTGATTACCTAAGCGCCGCGCCCTATCAATTCACGACTGCCCGCCTGTGACAGAAAGCCCTCCCATGGCCAGCGCCGCCGCCGATCCCGCCGTCGATCTCGTCCGCCAGGACGCCCGCAGCGACTGGGTGCGCCTGCGCACGCTCCTGGTGCTGCGCTGGCTGGCGATCCTGGGGCAGACCGTCACCGTGGTGATCGCGTCCTTCTACCTCGGCCTGCGCGTCGAACTGGGCCTGTGTTTCCTCGCCATCGGGGCGAGCGTCATCTCGAACCTGATCGCGATGACGATCTTTCCCGAGAACCAGCGCCTCAGCGACCGCGACGCGATGCTGACGCTGCTCTTCGACCTGTCGCAGCTCAGCTTCCTGCTGTTCCTGACCGGCGGTCTCAACAACCCCTTCGCGCTGCTGATCCTCGCGCCCGTCACCATCTCGGCCACCGCGCTGACGATGCGGTCCACGACCATCCTCGGCGTGCTGGCGGTGCTGATGATCACGCTCCTGGCGATGTTCCACGTGCCGCTGACCGCCGAGACGGGCGAGGTTCTGCAACTGCCCGACATCTTCATCGTCGGCTTCTGGAGCGCGATCACCATCGGGATCGTGTTCCTCTCGGCCTACGCCCGACGCATCACCTCGGAAACCCACTCGATGAGCCAGGCGTTGCTGGCCACGCAAATGGCGCTGGCGCGCGAGCAGAAGCTGACCGACCTCGGCGGGGTCGTCGCCGCCGCCGCCCATGAACTCGGCACACCGCTGGCCACCATCAAGCTGGTCTCGACCGAACTCGTCGAGGAACTCGACGGCCAGCCGGACCTTGCCGACGACGCGCGGCTGATCCGCGACCAGGCCGACCGCTGCCGCGACATCCTGCGCTCGATGGGCCGCGCCGGAAAGGATGACCTTCACATGCGCTCCGCGCCCCTTGGCGCCGTCGTGCGCGAGGCCGCCGAGCCGCACGCCGGCCGCGGAGTCGAGGTGCTGTATGATTTCGTCGCCGATCCGGGCGAGCCCGAGGGCCAGCCGGTGATCTGGCGCAAGCCCGAGGTGATCCACGGCCTGCGCAATCTCGTGCAGAACGCCGTCGATTTCGCCGAGACGCGCATCTGGGTCGAGGGCAGCTGGGGCGACGGCCTGATCCGCATCCGCATCACCGATGACGGGCAGGGGTTCCCGCAGGATCTGCTCGGCCGCCTCGGCGACCCGTTCCTCAGCCGGCGCGCGCGCAGCCAGGGGCGCGAGCGGCCGGGCTACGAGGGGATGGGCCTTGGCCTGTTCATCGCCAAGACACTGCTGGAACGGTCGGGCGCGCGGGTGACCTTTTCCAACGCCTCCGACCCGTTCCTCGTGGCCGAGGACAAGGCCGAGAAATCCGGTGCCGTGGTCGAGGTGATCTGGCCGCACGGATCGCTGGGCCTGCTGGAGGACGAGGCCAGCGGCCCGCTGGGCGAAAACCAGCCCATCGCCATCTGACCCGCCTCCCCGCTTTTCGCGTCAAGGCTTAACCCCCTGTTAACCCAAACGCGGGATCGTCCGGTCGGGGGTCTGGTAACGGTATATTGATCATGCCCGATATGACGACCGTTGCGATGTTCGGCGCCGTCAGCCTGCTGAGTGCGGCGCTGGCGGTGGTCTGCACCGGCTACCTGCTCGACAGGGGGCGCTTGCGCCGCGGCGGCGGCGGGTCCGGCCCGGTCTTTGCCGACACCCCGCGCCACTACGAATTCCGCGAGGGCTACCTGCTGACGCCGATCGACGGGAGCGACGCCTTTCTGTCCTCCGACACCGACCGCAGCGACGCCTATGACGCGCTGTCGTGCGCCCTGCGGGGCCTTGTCCCCGACCTTCCGCGCCATTTCGCGGCGCTTGCCGACAAGGGCGAGACGTTCGTGGTGACCGCCCGCTTCGGACAGGACATGCTCGGCGTCACCGGCCGCCGCGAGGGGGATCGCCTGATCATCACCATCGGCCCGACCGAAACCGGCGACGGGCGTCTCATCGTGGATGCCGCCGCCTTCCAGTCGCTGCGCGACGAGGTGGAGGAGCTGCGCACCGCCGTCGATGCCGCCCGGCTCCCGGTCTGGCGGCAGGACGGGGCGGGGCGCATCCTCTGGGCCAATGCGCCCTATCACGCGCTGTGCGACCGTCTGCGCGCCCCCGAGACCGGCGGCAACCGTTGGCCCCTCGCGCGCCATTTCGACGCCGCGCTCGCGCCGCTGCCCGATCCGGGCACGGTCCGGCGCCTGCGCCTCGACCTGCCCGCGCACGAGGCGCAGGCGGGGCTTGCCCGTGGCGCCGATGGTGGCCTCTGGTTCGAGGTCGCCGCCGAGCGTCGCGCCGATGGCGGCCTGCTCGCCAGCGCCATGCCCGTCGACCGGCTGGTCGCCGCCGAAGCCTCGTTGCGCGATTTCGTCCAGACCCTGTCCAAGACCTTTGCGCAAATGCCCATCGGCCTCGCCGTCTTCGACAAGCGGCGCGAGCTGATGCTGTTCAACCCCGCGCTCGTCTCCCTCTCGATGCTCCAGCCGCAGTTCCTCTCGCAGCGGCCCAGCCTCAAGGCCTTTCTCGACGCGCTGCGCGACCGCCAGCGCATGCCCGAGCCCAAGAACTACCGCGGCTGGCGGGACCAGATCGCCCGGCTGGAACAGGATGCCGAGGCCGGCACCTACCAGGAGCTCTGGACCCTGCCCGACGGTGACAGTTTCCGTGTCATCGGGCGCCCGCATCCCGACGGCGCCGTCGCCTTCATGTTCGAGGACATCACCTCGGAGATGTCGCTCACGCGGAAGTTTCGCGGCGATCTCGACCTCTACCGCTCGGCGCTCGACGATCTGCCCTTCGCGCTGGCGGTGTTTTCGGGCGAGGGGCGGCTGGTGCTGGCCAACAGCGCGCATGCGTCGCTCTGGGGGGGTGTTCCGGCCGCCGATGCCGGTGACCTGTCGCTGACCGAGGCGATCCGCGGCTGGCAGGCGGCCTGCGCGCCCAGCGGCGCATGGGAGGATATCCGCGGTTTCGCCGACCGCAGCCTCGAGCGCAGGCCGTGGTGCGACGAGGTGCGGACCCTCGCCGGTCTGCGCCTGTCGGTGCGCGTGGCCCCGCTCAGCGGGGGGGCCATGTCCGTCACCTTCCAGCCGCGCGATCCGCTCAGCCCGCCGCAGGAACCGCCCGCCCCGCTTCACGCGGTCTGCGAACCGGCCGCGCCCTTCCGCAGCCGCCGCGCCTCCGAGGTCTGACGCCGCGATCCGTTGCAGGACCGGGCGATATGGCTACACTCGCCCGCGATGACCGCCGCACCGCTTGCCCCCGCCGATCCCGACCTTGCCGACCCGCCGCCGGGCTGGGCCGCGCGCGGCCATCTGCGCCTGCCCACGCCCGCCGCCACCGACGCGCTGGCCGCACGGCTGGCCGCCCTGCTGGCCCCCGGCGACACGCTGCTGCTGCAAGGCCGGCTCGGGGCGGGCAAAAGCCACCTCGCCCGCGCCGCGATCCGTGCCCTGATCGGGCCCGGCGGCGACCGGGTCGATATCCCCTCGCCGACCTTCACCCTCGTGCAGGTCTACGACACGGCACCGGGCGAGGTCTGGCATGCCGACCTCTACCGCCTGACCCACCCGCAAGAGGCCGAGGAACTGGGCCTCGACGCCGCGATGGAGGCGGCGATCTGCCTTGTCGAATGGCCCGACCGGCTGGCGCCCGACTGGCCCGCAGGGGCGGTCTGCCTCCGCCTCGCCGCCGATCCCGGCGCGCCGGAGGCCCGCAGCCTCACCCTGATCGCGCCCGAGGGCAGCGCGCTGGCCGCCCGCCTTCTGCCCGCGCTGGGGGCCGCATGAGCGACCCGCGCGCGACGCTTCTGGCCCGCGCCGGCTGGACCGAAGCGGCGGCCGCGCCGCTGGCGGGCGATGCCTCGGCCCGGTCCTACCTGCGCCTTGCGCGCCCCAACGGCGCGACCGCCGTCCTGATGCAGGCCCCGGTGATGACCGAGGCCGAGCGCGAGAGCCTCGCCGCCGTCACCCGCGTGAACGGGCATCTTGCCGCGCTTGGCCTGTCGGCCCCCGCGACGCTGGCCGAGGACATGGCCAACGGCCTCCTCCTGCAGGAGGATTTCGGCGATGTGACGTTGGCCCGGCTGCTGGCGAGCGGCGCAAGAGAGGCCAGGGCGGCCTATGCCGCGGCGGCGCAGGTCCTCGACCGTCTCGCCACCGCGCGCCTGCCCGACTGGGCCGCGCAGCCCGACACGCAGGAGCAGGTCGCGATGCTCGCCCCGACACTCGACGCCCTGCCGGCCGATCCGTCGCTTGCCGAGCTTCCCGCATACATGGCCGAGGCGCTGACCCGCCACGCCGCTGGCCCGCCCGTCCTTGCACTGCGCGATTACCACGCCGACAACCTCACCTGGCTGCCCGCCCGCGACGGCCCCGCCCGTATCGGCCTGCTCGACGTACAGGACGCCGTGGCGCTTCCGCTCGGCTACGACCTCGCCTCGCTGCTCGACGATCCGCGCCGCGATGTGCCCGAGGGCATCCGCACCACGCTCACCACCCGGTTCGCCGCCACCCATGGCCTTACAGAAGAGCAAGCGACCGCGCGGCTCGCCACGCTGTCTCTCCTGCGCAACCTCCGCATCCTCGGCATATTCCGCCGCCTCGCGACCACGGGCGGCAAACCGCGTTATGCCGCCTTCCTGCCGCGCACCGGGCGGCTGATCGACCGCGCCGCCGCGCATCCGGCGCTGTCACCGCTGCAAGCGCCCGTCGCCCGCCTGCGTGCGCTCAGCGCCCATTGGGGCGAGGTCGCGGCATGACCCCTGACGTGATGATCCTTGCCGCGGGGTTCGGCACGCGCATGGGCGCATTGACCGCCGACCGGCCGAAACCCCTGATCGAGGTCGCGGGCCGCCCGCTGCTCGACCACGCCATCACGGCCGCGCGCGCGGGCGGCGGGCGCATCGCCGTCAACGCCCATTACCGGGCCGAGCAGATCGCCGCCCATCTTGCCAGCCATCATCCCGATGTCACGCTTTCGGTCGAAGCGCCCGATATCCTCGACAGTGGCGGCGGGTTGAAACAGGCCCTGCCGCATCTGCGCACCGACCCCGTCGCCACGCTGAATGCCGATGCCGTCTGGTCCGGCCCGTCGCCGCTTGCCGCGCTCACGCAAGCATGGACGCCCGCCATGGGCGCGCTGATGCTGCTGGTGCCGCGCAAGAACGCCGTGGGGCGGCAGGGCGGCGGTGACGTGGCGATGGACGCCGAAGGCCGCCTGACATGGGACGGTTCCGACACCGCCTTCGTCTACACCGGCGCGCAGCTGATCGCCCCCGGCCCCATCGCCGCCCACCCCGCCAGCGCCTTTTCCCTGCTCGAGACCTGGGCCGCGCTCATGGCCGAGGGGCGGCTTTTCGGCACGATCTACCCCGGCCATTGGGCCGATGTCGGCCACCCCGAGGGCCTGCGACAGGCCGAGGAGATGCTGGCCCATGCCTGACCTCTTTCCGCCCTGCGAGACCGCCCGCGTCTACGCCACGCCGCTTGGCACGGATTTCTGCGCCGCCCTCGTCGCGGGCCTCGACCGGATGCTCGCGGGCCAGCCGCCCGAGGCCATCGCGCGCGTCACGCTCTACGTCGCCAACGCCCGCATGGACCGCCGGTTGCGCGCCCTCTACCTCGCGCGCGGCGCGGGGTTCCTGCCCCGGATCAAACCGGTCGGCGCGCTGGGCGAGGCCGGCACGCTCGCCGGTCTGCCCGCCGCGATCCCGCCCCTGCGCCTGCGCCTCGAGCTGGTGCAGCTGATCGGCAGGCTGCTGGAGGCCCGGCCCGACCTCGCCCCGCGCTCGGCGCTCTATGACCTGGCCGACAGCCTCGCCGACCTGATGGGCGAGATGTTCGAGGAAGAGGTGACGCCCGAGAAGATCGCGAACCTCGACGTGCAGGATCACGCGACCCACTGGCAGCGCGCGCAAAGCTTCGTCGACCTGGTCACCCATTTCCTGCAAGAGGACGCAGCCCTCACCCGCGAGGCGCGACAGACCCGCATCGTCGCGGCGCTGGCCCGGCAATGGCAGGCCGAGCCGCCCGCCCATCCGGTGATCGTCGCAGGTTCCACCGGCTCGCGCGGGGCGACCGCGCAGTTGATGGAGGCGGTGGCCCGCCTGCCGCAGGGCGCCGTGATCCTGCCGGGCATCGACCGCGACATGCCGCCCGCGATCTGGGCGCGCCTGCTCGAGGGGCGGCGCGACGGGCTCGACGGCGAGGATCACCCGCAGTTCCGGCTGGCGAAATTCGCCGAGCGCCTCGGCCTCGACCCCGCTGCGATCCCCGACTGGCCCGGCGCCGCGCGCCCCGAGGGCACGCGCGGCCCGATCCTGTCGCTTGCCCTGCGCCCGGCACCCGTCACCGACCAATGGCTTGCCGAGGGGCCGCAGCTGCAGGGCGTCACGCAGGCGCTGGCCGGCGTCACCCTGCTCGAGGCGCCTGGCCCGCAGGTCGAGGCGACGGCCATCGCGCTGCGTCTGCGCGAAGCGGTCCACGAGGGCCGCCGCGCCGCCGTCATCTCGCCCGACCGCACGCTGACCCGGCAGGTCACCGCCGCGCTCTCGCGCTGGGGCATCCGGCCCGACGACAGCGCCGGTCAGCCCCTCTCGCTCAGCCCGCCGGGCCGTTTCCTGCGCCACGTGGCCGAGTTGGAGGCGAGGCCGGCCGACCCCGAGACACTGGCCGTGATCCTCAAGCATCCGCTTTGCAATTCGAGCGAAGATCGAAACGAGCACATGCGGCGCACCCATGACCTCGAGATCGAGGTCTTGCGCCGCGAGCCCGGACTGCCAACGCGGGCGCGGCTTGTGGACTGGGCCGTCAAGCGCAAGAACGACGCCCTTGCGACGGCTTGGGCCGCTTGGCTCTGCGATCATCTTCTGGCCGAGGCCGACCCTGCCCCTGTTCCCATGGAGCTGCGCGTCGCCCGCCACCGGGCGAGGGCCGAGGCGCTGGCGGCAGGTCCGGGTGCCGACGGCAGCGGCGAGCTATACGATAAGGATGCCGGCGCGGCCGCGTTGAAGGTCATGAACGACCTGACCGCCGAGGCCGCCGCGGGCGGCGCGATCTCGGCGCTCGACTACCGCGACCTCTTCACCGCGCTGACCCGCGACCGCGAGGTGCGGCAGGCGCTCTTCCCCCATGCCGACGTGCTGATCTGGGGCACGCAGGAGGCCCGCGTGCAGGGCGCCGACCTCCTGATCTGCGCGGGGCTGAACGAGGGCGCTTGGCCCGCCGCGCCGCCCGCCGATCCGTGGCTGAACCGCAAGCTGCGCGCGGAAGCCGGGCTGCGCCTGCCCGACCGGGTGATCGGTCTGTCGGCGCATGACTTCCAGCAGGCGGCGATGGCGCCCGAGGTCTGGCTGACCCGTGCCAAGCGCAATGCCGAGACCGACACCGTGCCCTCGCGCTGGCTGAACCGGCTGGTGAACCTGCTCGACGGCGCAAGCGACGAGACGAAAGCCGCGCTCGAAAACATGCGCGCCCGCGGCAAGGCTTACGTCGCGCTTGCCGAGCGGGTGCTGACCCCCGAGACCAATGTCGATTTCGAACCGCGCCCCGCGCCCGCGCCGCCCGCCGCCGCCCGGCCCGAGACACTCAGCGTGACCGACATCGAGAGGCTGATCCGCGACCCCTACGCGATCTATGCGAAACGTGTCCTGCGCCTGCGCGCGCTCGACCCGCTCCGCGCCGACCCCGACGCGCGGCTGCGCGGGAACATCCTGCACGATGTCCTGCACCGCTTCGTCGAGGAAACCCGCTCGGGGCTTCCCGACCGCGATACCGCCCGAACCCTCCTCATGGCGATCACCGACGCGGAACTGGCCCGCGCCGCGCCCTTTCCCGCCGTCCGCCTGCTCTGGCGCGCCCGGATGGAGCGGGTGGCGGGTTTCATCCTCGACACCGAGGCCGCGCTGCGTGCCCGCGGAACCCCCGATTTCCTTGAACGCACGGGCACATGGCCCGTCCCCGGCACCGGCGTCACCCTGACCGGCCGCGCCGACCGGCTGGACATGCAGGCCGACGGCACCCTCGCGATCTACGACTACAAATCCGGCAGCCCGCCCACCGCCGACCAGGAACGCGCCTTTTCCAAGCAGCTCTGGATCGAGGCGCTGATGGCCGAGGCGGGTGCCTTCGACGGCCTGCCCGCGGGGCATCGCGTGGGCCGGATCGGCTATATCGGCCTCGGCTCGCAGCCGAAATTCGATCCCGTAGAGGTGGACGTCGCGACGCTCCAAGAGATCGGCGAGGGTCTGATCAAGCGCCTGACCCACATGCGCGACGAGACCACCGGCTTTCCCTCGCGCCGCTCGGTCAGCGACACGCGGTTCGCGGGCGACTACGACCAGCTCGCGCGCCACGGCGAATGGGACGAGGCGATGCCCGCCACGCTCATCCCCGTGGGGCAGGGGGGGGCGCCATGAACGACGCCAGCCGCGCCCAGATCATCGCCGCAACCCCCGCCACCTCGACCTGGCTGTCGGCCAATGCGGGCTCGGGCAAGACGCGGGTGCTGACCGACCGGGTGGCGCGGCTCTTGCTGCAAGGCGTCCGCCCCGAGCGCATCCTGTGCCTGACCTATACCAAGGCCGCGGCGATGGAGATGCAGAACCGCCTGTTCAAGCGGCTGGGCGAATGGGCGATGATGCCCGACGCCCGGCTGCGCGCCACGCTGGAAGAGATCGGCGAGGGCAGCATCGACGCCGACGACCTGCGCGCCGCGCGCACGCTCTTTGCCCGCGCGATCGAGGCGCCGGGGGGGTTGAAGATCCAGACGATCCATTCCTTCTGCGCCGCCGTCCTGCGCCGGTTTCCCTTGGAGGCGGGCGTCAGCCCCGGCTTCACCGAGATCGACGAGCGCGTGCAGGCGCGGCTGATCGCCGAGCTGATGGACGAGATGGCCGAGCAGGACGCGGACGCGCTGACCGGCATCACCGCCTGGCTGGGGGAGGAAGACGGCCTGCGCCAGCTGGCCCGCGAGGTGGCGGGCAAGGCCGACGCCCTCGCGCCGCCCTGGACGTGGGAGGCGATCTGCGACTGGGCGGGGATCGACGCGGGGACGACCGAGGAAACCCTCCTCTCCATCGCGCTCGATGGGACCGAGGCTGCACTTGTCGCGGCCATTGTTCCCCACCTTGACCAGAACGTGCAGGCGCAGGCGAAGCTGGCCGAACGGCTGGCGCGGATGCCTTGGGCCGCGATGACGCTTGCCGATCTGGAACGGCTCGAGGCCGCCTGCCTCACCCAGTCGGGTGCCAACGAAGGCCAGCCGCGGGCCATCGCCAATGCCAAGGTCCGCGGCGCGATGGGCGCCGATCTCGTTGCCGGATACGATGCGTTGGCCGAGCGCGTGGCCGCCGCCCGCCCCCTCCGCCTCGCCTTGCTCACCGCGCGGCGCACCCATGCGCTGCACCGGTTCGCCGCCGCTTTCCTGCCGCGCTACCGGCGCGCCAAGGCCGCGCGCGGCTGGCTCGATTTCGACGACCTGATCCACGGCACCCTGCGGCTGCTCACCGCCGAGAAGATGGCGCAATGGGTGCTGTTCCGCCTCGACGGCGGGATCGACCATATCCTTGTCGACGAGGCGCAGGATACCAGCCCCCCGCAATGGGAGATCGTCAAGACGCTGGCCGAGGAATTCGCCGCGGGCGAAGGCGCACGGACGGACGTGACCCGCACCATCTTTGTCGTGGGCGACAAGAAACAGTCGATCTATTCCTTCCAGGGCGCCGACCCCGCGGGGTTCGACCGGATGCGCGATCATTTCGCGGCGCGGCTGGCCGAGGTCGGCCAACCCTTCCAGTCGAAGGAGCTGAAACACTCCTTCCGCTCGTCGCCCGTGATCCTGTCGCTGGTGGACGCGGTGGCGCAACGCGCAGGCCAGCCGGGCGTCGGTGCGGGTGTCGAACACCTCGCCTTTCACGAGGCCAGGCCCGGCCGCGTCGATCTCTGGCCCGCGGTCGAGGCCACCAAGGGTGGCGAGAAACCCGACTGGGACGACCCGCAGGACATCGTGGCCGATGACCACCACTCCAACATCCTTGCCAAGACCATCGCGGAACGCATCGCCGCGATGCTGGCCGCGGGTGAACCGCTGCCGGGCAAGGACGGGCCGCGCCCGGTCACCGCGGGCGATATCCTGATCCTCGTGCAAAGCCGCTCGCCGCTTTTTCGCAAGATCATCGCCGCGCTGAAAGAGGCGCGCTTGCCGGTGGCGGGCGTGGACCGCGCGAACCTCACGGCACCGCTCGCGGTCAAGGACCTGATCGCGCTGATGCGCTTTCTCTCGCTGCCCGAGGATGACCTGTCGCTTGCCGCCGTCCTGCGCTCGCCCATCGGCGGCTGGTCCGAGGATGCGCTGTTCCGCCTCGCCCATCCGCGCCCCCGAGGCGCCTCGCTGTGGGAGGTGCTGCGCAAGGCCGAGGCCGACCATCCGAAAACCGTCGCCATGCTGCGCGACCTGCGCGACAAGGCCGATTTCCTGCGCCCCTACGACCTGCTCGAACAGGCGCTGATCGTGCATGACGCCCGCCGCCGCCTGATCGCGCGCCTTGGCCCCGAGGCCGAGGACGGCATCGACGCGATGCTCGCGCAGGCGCTGAACTACGAGGCGATGGAGGTGCCCAGCCTGACCGGCTTCGTCGGCTGGCTCGAGGCAGGCGAGGTGACCGTGAAACGCGACCTCGCGCAGGCGGGCGGGCAGATCCGGGTGATGACCGTGCATGGCGCCAAGGGGCTGGAGGCCCCTGTCGTCATCCTGCCCGACACCGGTTTCCGGCAGGGCAGGGGCGGCGCGCGGATCGACCTTGTCACGCCCGAGGGCGGGCCGCTGGTCTGGGCCAAAAGTGCGGACGCGACCGAGGCGGTGCAGGCCGCCCTCGACGCGCAAAAGCTCCGCGAGGCCGAGGAACGCAACCGCCTGCTCTACGTCGCCATGACCCGCGCGGAAAGCTGGCTGATCGTGGCGGCCGCGGGCAAGACCCGCAACAAGGAGGGCGGCCCGGAGGACAGCTGGTACGAGACCATCCGTGACGGGCTGGAGGCGTTGGCGCCCGCCCCGCTGACCCTCGATGAAATCCCCGGGCAGGGCCTGCGCCTGCAAACCGGCGACTGGACGCCGCTCGCCCCCGCCCGCACCACCGGCGGCGCCTTGCCGCCCTTGCCCGCATGGGCCACCGACCCCGCGCCCCCCTCGCGCCGCGAGGTGCAGGCGCGCACCCCCTCCGATCTCGGCGGGGCCAAGATCGTGGCGGGCGCGCAGGACGGCCTCGACGAGGCCGCCGCGCTCAGCCGGGGCCGCCTTGTCCACCTGCTGCTCGAACACCTGCCGGGCCTGCCCCCCGCCGCCTGGGCGCAGGCCGCCCCCGGTATCCTCGCCCTCGAACCGGGCGAGACCGACGAGAGCCTCGCCGCCGAGTGCCTGTCGGAAGCCACGCGCGTCCTGACCGCCCCCGAGCTTGCCCCCCTCTTCGCGCCGGAGGCGCTGGCCGAGGTCACGCTGACCGGCGACGCCGCGGCATTGGGCGGCCCGATGATCGGCATCATCGACCGGCTGATCGTCATGCCCGAGCGCATCCTTGCCGTCGATTTGAAGACCAACGCCGCCGTCCCCGCGACGCCCGACGCCACGCCCGAGGGCCTCTTGCGCCAGATGGGCGCCTATGCCGCGCTGCTCGCGCCGCTCTACCCCGACCGCCGGATCGACACCGCGATCCTCTGGACGCGCACCGCAACCCTCATGCCGCTGCCACACGATCTCGTGTCCGCCGCGCTGGCGCGCGCAAGCGGTGCTTGACCCTGTCACGGGTCATCCTTACCTTCCGGCCCCGACCCAACACAGGCCAGGAGGGCCAGACGCCATGGCAACCGTTTCCGTTTCCGACGCCACCTTCGACGCCGAGGTGCGCCAGTCCGACATCCCCGTCGTGGTGGATTTCTGGGCCGAGTGGTGCGGCCCCTGCAAGCAGATCGGCCCCGCGCTCGAGGAACTCAGCGCCGAATACGAAGGCCGCGTGAAGATCGTGAAGGTCAACGTCGACGAGAACCCGCAATCGCCGATGCAGCTGGGCGTCCGCGGCATCCCCGCGCTGTTCATGTTCAAGGGCGGCGAGGTCGTGTCGAACAAGATCGGGGCAGCCCCCAAGGCCGCGCTGCAGAAATGGATCGACGAGGCGGTCTGAGGCAGGAACCCCTCCACCCCGTGAAGGCGCCCCCGACGGGGCGCCTTTTCTTTTTCGGTCCATGCATCCGAAAAGCGTTGCGTTTCCAAAACCGTCGTCTAGCGTCACCTTCGGTCGGGTAGCGCCCGCATTTCGGAGCGCTGCCGGGCCCTGCCCGAGACTTGGCATCTGGACGCCCCGCGACGGGGATCTCCGGCCCCACGACGATGGCGGATCATCTTCCGGGCCGCCGTCTCCGACCGTGGCTCCATCCATAAGATCAACAGTGCGCCCGATTGAGGGCGGTGAAGGGAGTGAGACAGAATGGCTGTGACCTATCAGTTCTCCTACGAAATCACGGCGGGCTTCCCTGGAGACCCTGTGACGCTTGCAGCCCCGTTTTCGGTGAACATCACCGCTACGGAGGTTGATGGAACTCCGGATGGCCAGACGCCGGTAGGTGACCAGATACGCATCGGTGACGGACCATCGAACCTCGTCCAACTCATCGGAGTCACGGCGGGTGGCGATCCGATCATCAATGGCGGAAGCAGATCTTACGTTCTTTCGAATTCGTCCAACCTGAACTCCGGTCCGGTCAGTACCTCGGAGAGCACCTTCATCTTCTGCTTTGCCCCCGGCACTCTGATCGCCACCCCCGAGGGCGAAACCACGGTCGAGGCGCTGCAGATCGGCGATCTCGTCACCACCGCCGACGGCCGCGCCGTGCCGGTCAAATGGATCGGCCTCCAGACCTTGGCCAAGCTCTTCGCCGGTGAACGTGCCTGTCCCGTCCGTGTCTCCATGGGTGCGCTGGGTGACGGCCTGCCGCATACCGATCTCGTGCTGACGGCCGATCACGCGCTGATCCTTGACGGGCTCGCCATCAACGCCGGCGCGCTGGTCAACGGCACGACGATCACGCTGGAGCCGTTGTCAGCGGTCCCGGATCGCGTGACCTATTACCATGTCGAGACCGAGGACCACGACGTCATCCTTGCCAACGGCGCTGCGGCGGAGACCTTTGTCGACTACGTCGACCGTCAGGGCTTCGACAACTACGCCGACTACGCCGCCCTGTATGGCGAGGAGCGCATCATCACCGAAATGCCCTTGCCCCGCATCGGCACCGCCCGACTGGTGCCGCCTTCGCTCAAGGCCCGGCTCGGCGCGCGCGCGGTCGCCTGACCGCCCGCCTTCCGACGCGATGAAGGCGCCCGGCGGGACGCCTTCATCGTCTCCGCTTCAGTTTCGCCCCAACAACCCGTTCAGAACCCGCGTCAGGATCTGGTCGGCCTCGTCGGGCGCAGGGCCCAACAGGGTCCCGCGCGGGGGCGGCTCGCCCCCGACGCTGCCGTCGGGTCCGTATTCCACGACCTGCGGCGTCGGCCGCGCCTCGTCGGCGGGGTCGATCATCGGCAGGGGGCGCGGCGGGATGTCCTGGTGGATGCGCTCCATCGTCTGGCGCCAGATCTCGGCGGGAAGCCCCCCGCCCGTGACCCCGGACAAGGGCGTGTTGTCGTCGTAGCCCATCCAGACGCCCGCCACGTAATCGGCGGTGAAGCCGATGAACCACGCGTCGCGCTGGCTGTTCGTCGTGCCGGTCTTGCCCGCGACGGGCCGGTCGGGCAACCGCGCGCGCTGGCCCGTGCCCTGGGCGACGGCGACCGACATCATGTAGGTCAGCTGCCGCGCGGCGTTCTCGCTGATCACCCGCTCCTGGATCCCGCTGCGCTGCTCGAACATGGCCTCGCTGTCCCCCAGCAGGCGCAATTCCTGCACACCGTAGGGCAGCACGGCCGAGCCGCCGTTCAGGATGCCCGAATAGGCCCCCGTCATCTCGATCAGCGTCGATTCCGACGCCCCCAGCGCCAGCGCCGGACCATCGGCAAGGCTGCTCTCGACGCCGAATTGCGAGGCGACCGTGCGCACCAGGTCGCGGCCCACCTCTTCGCTCAGGCGCACGGCGGTGGTGTTGAGCGAGGCGCGCAGCGCCTCGGTCAGCGTCACCTCGCCGTAGAATTCGCGGGTGAAATTCTCGGGCGACCAGGGCCCCGATCCGGGGATGTCGATGGTCAGCGGCGCATCGAGGATGATGTCGTCGAACCGCCAGCCGAGGTCCAGCGCGGTCGCGTAGACGAAGGGCTTGAAGGCCGAGCCGGTCTGCCGCTGCGCCTGCGTCGCCCGGTTGAACAGGCCCGTCCCCTCGGTGTCGCGCCCGCCCACCATGGCGCGCACCGCGCCATCGGCCGACATCACCACGATCGCCGCCTGCGCCTCGGATCCCTCGCGCACCTGGTTGGCGAAGACATTCGCCAGCGCCGCCTCTGCGGCGGCCTGCATCGCCGGGTCGTAGGTGGTGCGGATGATCACGTCCTCGGTGGTGTTGCGGGTCAGGAAATCCGGGCCGCTTGACATGATCCAATCGGCGAAATTCCCGCCCCGGTCCTGTCCGGCGGCCTCCGACAGGGCCGCTGGGTCTGCCAGTGCTTCCTGCGCCTCGGCGGCAGTCACGTAGCCCTGCTCTTCCATCAGGCGGATCACCGTCGCCGCCCGGCGCTGCGCGCGTTCGAGGTTGCGGGTCGGCGCATAGTAGGAGGGCGCAACCAGAAGGCCTGCCAGCATCGCGGATTGCTGGACGTTCAGCTCGGCCGAGGAGACGCCGAAATAGCGCTGTGCCGCCGCTTCGAAGCCGCGCGCGCCCGCACCCAGAAAGGCGCGGTTCATGTAGACCGACAGGATTTCGTCCTTGGTGTAGCGGAATTCCATCGCCAGGGCGAAGGGGATCTCCTGGATCTTGCGCCAGATCGTCGTGCGGCGGCAGTCCTGTTCGTAGGCGGTCTCGTTCTCCCACTCGGCCGGGTCATAGGGCACGCCGAGGCACATCAGTTTCGCAACCTGCTGCGTGATGGTCGATCCGCCATGTCCCGACAGCGGCCCGCGCCCCTCCGACAGGTTGATGCGGATCGCCCCCGCGATGCCCCGCGGGCTGACGCCGAGATGCCGGTAGAACCGCCGGTCCTCGGTCGCCACGATGGCATTCACCAGGTGCGGGCTGACGGTGCTGGTGTCGATCGCGCCGCCGAACTGGTCGCCGCGCCAGGCGAAGACATTGCCGTCACGGTCCAGCATCGTGACCGAGCCGCGATACCGCGCGTCCACGACCGAGGCGAGATCGGGCAACTGCGCATAGTAGAACGCGGTCGCCGCGCCGAGGATCAGCATGACCGCGACCGCCCCGCGCCAGATCAGCCCCCAGATCACGCGCCCGACAAAGCGTATCGCGGCCGCGATCCAGCCCAGCGGCCCGCGCGGCCGCGGCCGGGGGGCACGCGCCCTGCGCGTCTTGCGCGGCTTGCGCCCGCCGCCATTGCCACCACCGCTGGCCGCGGTGCTGCGCGTCCTGGGTGCCGCTGTCCCGCCGCGTCGGTCAGCCACGAGGCTGCGGTGCCCCGAGGGCGCGGACCGTCGGCCATTGCCGGAAGAACTCATGAAACTGCCTATGCCTCTTTTTGTCGGAAGATAGGCAAAAACGAGTCGCTTGTAGACCCTTTTCGCCGCGCTGCCGCGTCACAAGAATGATTAAAAATCATGCAGTGGAACCTACACGCACAAATAATGTGCAAAATCGCCCGCCAGTTGCGCGGCGGCCCTGCCGTTTCGTTGCTCATCCCCCGCCCTGCCCGTGATTTGGGCGCGTGTCGTCCGCAGTGCAACGGGTCGGGCGGACGAACCGGAACAGCAACCGGAAGGGGTAAGACGTGAAACTCATCATCGCAGCGATCAAGCCGTTCAAGCTGGAGGAGGTCCGCGAGGCGCTGACCGCCATCGGCGTGCGCGGCATGATGGTGACCGAGATCAAGGGCTTCGGCTCGCAGTCCGGTCACACCGAAATCTACCGCGGCGCGGAATACGCCGTGAACTTCGTGCCGAAGGTCAAGCTCGAGATCGTGGTCTCGGCGTCGATGGCCGACCAGGTGGTCGAGACCATCCAGTCGACCGCGAAAACGGACAAGATCGGCGACGGCAAGATCTTCGTCCTCGACGTGCAGAGCGCGGTGCGGGTTCGCACCGGCGAAACCAACGACGACGCGCTCTGACGCGCCTTTCAACGAAAAGGATCATCACAGTCATGACCAACAAGTTTCTCCTTCCGCTGGCAGCCGTGGCGACCGCCGCGCTTCTGCCTGCGATGGGTTTCGCGCAGGAGGCCGAAGAGGCCGCGGCCGAAATCCCGGCCGTCTCCGAAGAGGTCGTCTGGATCTTCAACTCGCTGCTGTTCCTGATCGGCGGCTTCCTCGTGTTCTTCATGGCCGCGGGCTTTGCCATGCTCGAGGGCGGCCTTGTCCGCTCGAAGAACGTCACCATGCAGATGACCAAGAACGTCGCGCTCTTCTCGCTCGCGGCGATCATGTACTGGCTGGTCGGCTACAACCTGATGTACCCGCTGGGCGACTGGGCGATCGAAGGCTACTTCTCCGGTCTCTTCCCGTCCTGGGGCGTGATGGAAGCCGTCTACCTGGCCGACCAGGGCCTCGCGGGCGCGGATGACGCGTCCTATGCCTCGACCGGCTCGGACTTCATCTTCCAGCTGATGTTCTGTGCCGCCACCGCCTCGATCGTCTCGGGCGCGCTGGCCGAGCGGATCAAGCTCTGGCCCTTCCTGATCTTCGTCATGGTCCTGACCGGCTTCATCTACCCGCTGACCGCATCCTGGCAGTGGGGCGGCGGCTGGCTGTCCGAGGCGGGCTTCTCCGACTTCGCGGGCTCGACCGTGGTGCACGCCTGTGGCGCTGCCGCGGCGCTGGCAGGTGCCATCGTCCTCGGGCCCCGTCTGGGCAAGTACAAGGACGGCAAGGTCAACCCGATGCCGGGCTCCAACCTCGCGCTGGCCACGCTCGGCATGTTCATCCTGTGGCTCGGCTGGTTCGGCTTCAACGGCGGCTCGCAGCTGGCCATGGGCTCGGCCGGTGACATCGCCGACATCAGCCGGATTTTCGCCAACACCAACATGGCCGCAGCAGCCGGTGCCGTCGCCGCCCTGGTCCTGACGCAGCTGATGTATGGCAAGGTCGACCTGACCATGGTCCTGAACGGTGCGCTGGCCGGCCTCGTGTCGATCACCGCCGAGCCGCTGGCCCCCTCGCTGGGTCTGGCGCTGATCATCGGCGCGGTGGGTGGCCTGATCGTGGTGTTGACCGTCCCGATGCTGGACAAGATCAAGATCGACGACGTCGTCGGCGCGATCCCGGTCCACGGCTTCGCCGGCATCTGGGGCACCCTCGCGGTCATCCTGACCGGCGGCTACCACGGCGAAGCGGCACTGGGCACGCAGATCCTGGGCATGGTCGCCATCATCGGCACCACCTTCGTGCTGTCGCTGATCGTGTGGTTCATCCTCAAGGCGATCATGGGCATCCGCGTCTCGGAAGAATCCGAGATGGAAGGTCTCGACGTCTCCGAGCTGGGCATGGAAGCCTACCCGGATTTCACCAAGGGCTGATCCGAACCTCCCTTCGGACAGACAAGGAAAGGGGCGCCTCGGGGCGCCCCTTTTTCGTGGGTTGGGTGGGATTTGCCTGCACCGACGTTTTCGCTATATTGTTAGCGCAATATGCAGGAGCGGGCCATGGCCAACCTGACGATCCGAATGGACGCCGCCGACAAGCGGAAACTCAGCGCCTGGGCCGAGGCCAAGGGGAAGACCGTGACGGACTACCTCAAGGATCTCGTGGCCGAAGACATGGCAAGGGAAACGCCCGAAACCCGCGCCAAGGCGTGGCTTGCCGAAAACCGCGAAGCCATCGCCGCCGAGGCGCGCAAGATCGAGGAACGCGGCATTCCGGGTGCCGACCTTGCCATCCATTACCCCCGCTTCGATGACGAAGTTTGACGTCCTCGCCATCGGCGGGGCCCATTTCCTCTTGGTCCAGTCCGAGCACCTTCTCGACTTGCCATCGACGATCCTCGTTCCCGTGCTTCCCCGCGACGACGACCCCGGTTTGCGGGGCCTCACCGTCGACATCTCGATCAAGGGTCGCCCCTACCGCATCGCCGCGCATATGCCGGTAACGGTGGAAACCCGTCGCTTGCAACAGGCGAAACCGGTGCATCGTCTGGCGCCCGAGGAAGGTCAGCGCGTCATGGATGGGCTTTACGCGGTGCTCTGGGGTCTCTGAGACGGGTTTGCCGGGGCCTCATTCCACCCCCTTCGCCTCCGCCCCCACATGCGCGACCCCGCGCGCCTCGGCCAGCTTCACCTGCCGCTGACGCTCGCGGAACCGCGCGCGGTCTTCCTCGGAATACTCCCCCGCGCAAAGGTGGCATTGCACCCCCTCCTCGAACTCGGGCCGCGTGCGATCCTCGGGCAGGATCGGCCGCCTGCACGCGCGGCACAGCTCATGCTCCAGCACCTCCAGCCCGTGACCCACCGCCACCCGCTCGTCGAAGACGAAACAGCCACCGTCCCACAGGCTCTCCTCCGCCGGCACCTCTTCGAGGTATTTCAGGATGCCGCCCTTCAGGTGATAGACCTCGTCCACCCCCTGCGCCTTGAGGAAGGCGGTGGATTTCTCGCAGCGGATGCCGCCGGTGCAGAACATCGCGATCCGCTTGTTGTGGAACCGGTCGCGGTTCGCCGCCCACCAGGCGGGGAAATCGCGGAAGCTTTCGGTTTCGGGGTCCACCGCGCCGCGGAACGTCCCGATGGCGACCTCGTAATCGTTGCGCGTGTCGATCACCGCGACATCCGGCGCGGAAATCAGATCGTTCCAATCGGCAGGCGCCACATAGGTGCCGACGATGGCGCGCGGGTCGGTGCCGGGCACGCCCATCGTGACGATCTCGCGCTTCAGCCGCACCTTCATCCGGCCGAAGGGCATCGCCGCGGCCGTGCTTTCCTTCCACTCCAGGTCGGCGCAGCCGGGCAGGGCGCGGATATGCGCCAGCACCGCGTCGATCCCCGCCCGCGTCCCGGCCATGGTGCCGTTGATCCCCTCCGGGGCCAGCAAGAGCGTGCCCTTCACCCCCTGCGCCTCGCACAGCGACACAAGCGGCCCGCGCAAGCCTGCGGGGTCGGGAAAGGACGTGAACTTGTAAAGCGCGGCAACCGTCAGCATGGCCGCGCACATAGGCGCGGGCGCCACGCGCCACAAGCCGACATCAGGCCGCAAGCCATGCCGTCACCGCTTCATCCAGCGCAGCCCAATCCGTATACTCCTTGTCCTGCGACAGGTCGGCCTCGGGGTCTTTCGCGGCGATGATCCGGCGCATGGTGAAGCGGGTGAAGACGTCATAGCGCGACGGCGCATAGGCGCCCGCGACCTGCACCACCTGCGAGGGGCTCCAGCCGGTCGCCTGCGCCATGTCCTCGGCGATGCGGTCGATGGCGCGCCACTCCTCGGCGTCGTGACCGGCGGCGGCCAGCGACACCGACAGGAACAGCACCGGATGCGCGTTCAGCCAGTCGCGCGCGCCTTCTGCGAACGCGACAAGCGCCCGCTGGTAGTGCCCGACATGCACAGATGCGGCCAGGATCGCCCGGTCGAACCGCCCGGTGTCGAGGTCATCGGCCTCCTCCAGCGCCAGCAATTCGACCGCGTGGCCCCGGTCGGCCAGCAGGTCGGCCACGTGCCGCGCGATCTTGCGCGTCTGCCCCTGGGTCGAGGCATATCCGACAAGCAGTTTCATCTCGTCCTCCGTGCCTGGTGATGGGGCGCAGTCTGAGCGCCGGAGGCCGCGCGCGCCTTGATGCCGGTCAAACCGCCCTCCCTTTCACCGCGCCCGCGCCTGTGGCACAAACGGCCCGACCGACCGGAGGACGCCATGACCCAAGCCCTGATCGTCATCGACGTGCAGAATGATTTCTGTCCCGGCGGCGCGCTCGCCGTGGCCGGGGGCGACCTGATCGTGCCCGGCATCAACGCGCTGATGGCCGAGTGCCCCGCCGTGATCCTGACGCAGGACTGGCACCCGGCCGGCCATTCCTCCTTCGCGTCCGAGCATCCCGGCAAGGCGCCGATGGAGATGACCGAGATGCCCTACGGCCCGCAGGTCCTCTGGCCCGATCACTGCATCCAGGGCTCGATCGGCGCGCAGTTCCACCCCGACCTGACCGTCGACCGCGCCGACCTGATCATCCGCAAGGGCTTCAACCGCGCCATCGACAGCTATTCCGCCTTTTTCGAGAACGACCACCGGACGCCCACGGGCCTCGAGGGCTACCTGAGGACCCGCGGCATCACCCGGCTGACCATGGTCGGCCTCGCCACCGATTTCTGCGTGAATTACTCGGCGGTCGACGCTGCCAAGCTGGGCTTCGAGGTGACGGTGCGCCAGGACCTCTGCCGCGCCATCGACCTCGGCGGCTCGCTGGCCGCGGCGCAGGAGGGGATGACCAAGGCGGGCGTGACCCTCGCCTGACGGCTCACTCGGCCGCCACCATCCGCCCCGCACCGCGGCGCGACAACACCGCGTCCGCGCCGTAGATCCCCGCCACGATCGAAGCGATGGCGACCACCGCGGCCAGACCCAGCGTCGGCACACCGGCAAGGCCCGCACCCACGGTGCAGCCCCCCGCCAGCACGCCGCCCACGCCCATCAGGACCGCGCCGCCAAGGCTGCGGCCCATCTGCCCCGCGCTCTCGAAGCTCTCCACCCGGAAGCTGCGCGAACCCAGCGCCGCCAGCAACGCGCCCGCCAGAACACCGCCCACCAGCCCCGCGCCGAAGCCCGCGCTCGTCACCTGCGCGGCCACGCCCCAGAACAGCGTCTCGGCGAAGGGCCCGGTGAAGGCCAACCCCTCCAGCGGGATCGCGTCGAATTCATCGTAAAGCACGTAGCCCGTCCCGACCCATGCCACCGGCACCAGCGCGCCCAGCAGACCCGCGCCCGCCAGCACCGCGATCCGCGCGCCCGAGCGCCACACGACCAGCGCCGCAAACCCGCCGATCACCGCCGCCCAGACCCAGCCCGACCCCGGCAGCACGCCCGGCCCCGGCAGCGTCACCGACCCCAGCGCCACCCGCACCGGCGCAAGCGCCCCCTGCAACGTCGCCTGCGCCGCCACTGCCGCCACAAGGATCGCCACCAGCGCCCGCAGGTTGCCCGAGGCCGACAACACGGTCAGCCGCGACAGGCACCCGCGCGCCAGCACCGTGCCGACCCCGAACATCAGGCCACCCGCGACCAGCGCCAGCACCGGCAGCGCCTCGACATGAAACCGGTGCGCGTCGAAGGAGACCAGCCCGAGGGCCACCGCCCCCTGCGTGCCCAGCACGGCCACCAGCAGCGCCATCGCCCAGACGCCCCGCGCCTCGGCACGCTCGGCCTCCGGGCCCACCAGCGCGCGGCGCAGGCAGAACCGCGTCAGCTGCGCCAGTAGGCCAAAGCCCAGCCCCACGGCCAGACCCAACCACACCGACGCCTCCCGCGGCGTCATCTCCAGGCCAAGCGTCTCATACATCGCACGACTCCTGCCGGGCCGACACGGCCCCTCGCGCGCCAGCTAGGCCCGCGCGCCCCGAGTCGCAACTCGGGCCAGCAGTCAGGTTGTTCCGTCCAGCATGGAGAAAAGAAAACACACGTTCCGCCACAAGGCGCGGCGCACAACGATATCAGGCCATGTTTCCCGCCAAGGGCCACCTGTCCCTATTTCGCAGGGCTCACCCGATCCGCCCGCGCCAGAGCTGCACCTTGATCCCCGAATGATCCACCGGCCCGAAGGGCTCCAGCGGCAGCCCGGTCGCCTTGGCCAGCCCCCCGTCGCTGGTCACGATCCCCACCGTCCAGCCCGCGAAGCGCGCGCGCAACACCCCGCCAAGCGCGCCGTAAAGCCCGAACAGCAGCTTGCGCTCCCCGATCCGCCCGCCATAGGGCGGGTTGGTCAGCACGATCCCCGGCGCGACCCCCTCGGGCGGCGCGAGGTCACTCACCGCCGCCCGCGCGAACCGGCACAGCCCGGCCACCCCCGCGCGCTCGGCGTTGCCCGTGGCCCCCCGGATCGCCCCGTCATCCCGGTCGAAGCCGAAGAACCGCGGCCCGCCCTCATCCTCGCCAGACACCGCCCGCCCGCCTGCGCCGGCAGCGCCGCCGGTGCCAAGTCCGGGCGCATCCGTCGCCACAGGCCGTAGGCCGGGCTTCAGCCCGGCAGTGCCGGCATCGCCGGCAAACCTCTCGAAGGCAAACCCCCGCGACCGCCCCGGCACCAGCCCAAGGGCGATCTCGGCCGCCTCCAGAACGATCGTCCCCGACCCGCACATCGGATCGACCACCGCCTGTGTCCCGTCGAACCCCATCTCCCAGAGAAACGCCGCCGCCATGCTCTCGCGGAGCGGCGCCTTGCCGACAAAGGCCTTGTGCCCCCGCCGGTGCAGCGGCTCGCCCGTGGTGTCGAGCGACACGGTCACCAGATCATCCTCGATCCGGACCTTCACCACCACCTCGGCCTCGGCGGCCACCGGCACGCCCGCCGCGGCAATCGCCCCCGCGATGCGCTGGGCCGCGGCCTTGTGGTGATAGATCTTCGACTTGCGGCAGACCGCCTCGACCCGCACCGGCACGTCATCGCGCAACCAGTCGCGCCAGGCCAGCTTGCGCCCCCGCTTGTCCAGCTGCGCGAGATGCATCGCCCGGAACTCGGCCACGCGCCACAGCACCCGGACCGCCGTCCGCAACCCGATGTTCGCCCGCGCGGCCTCGGCCAGCCCGCCCGCGACCTCCACGCCGCCGGGCACAACGCGCAGGCCGTCAAACCCGGCGCGCGCGGCCTCGGCCGCCAGCGCGGCTTCCAGCCCCGGCACCGCCACCAGAAACAGAACGCCCGGCTCCGTCACCGGGCCGGGCGCATCATCGGCCATGGATCAACCCTCAGTCCTTGGCGCGCTCGACATAGGTCGCGTCCTCGGTGTTCACCACCACGCGCGTGCCCACGCCGATATGCGGCGGCACCATGACCCGCACGCCATTGTCGGCCATCGCGGGCTTGTAGGAGGACGATGCCGTCTGTCCCTTCACCACCGGCTCGGTCTCGGTGATCTCGACCGTCACCTTCTGCGGCAGGTCGATCGCGATCGCCACGCCGTTATGGACCGACAGATGCACCGTCATGCCGTCCTGCAGCCAGACCTTGCTGTCGCCGATGACATCCTCGGTCACGGTCAGCTGCTCGTAGCTGGTCGGCTCCATGAAATGGTAGCCCTCGCCATCGGCATAAAGGAAGGTGTACTGGTTGTCCTCGACATGGGCGCGCATCACGCCGTCGGTCGTCTTCCAGCGTTCGCTGACCTTGGTGCCGTTGTCGATCCGGCGCATGTCGACCTGCGTGACGGGCGTGCCCTTGCCGGGGTGGAAGTTCTCCGCCTTGAGGATGACATAGAGCACCCCGTCGATGTCGACGACATTGCCCTTGCGCAGCTGCGACGCGATGACCTTCATGAAAGCCTCCAGAATTGATGCCGCTTGAGCGCGCACGCGCCCCGCGTTAGGGGCAGCCGTTACCGCATCCGCCGCGAAAGGGCCAGAGATGACATGGTGGACCCGTGACACCCATGCCGACCGGCGGCCCGTCCTCATGGCCCGAAACCGCATCATCCGCGCCATCCGGGCATGGTTCGAGGACCAGGGCTTCACCGAGGTCGACCCGGCCTACCTGGTCGTCTCGCCGGGCAACGAGACGCATCTGCACGCCTTCGAGACCGTCGCGCTCGACGAGGGCCTGACACCGCGCACACGCTACCTCCACACCTCGCCCGAGTTCGCGATGAAGAAACTGCTGGCGGCGGGCGAGGAGCGGATCTTCACCCTCTCCCGCGTCTGGCGCAACCGCGAGGGCGGGCCGCGCCATGCGGTCGAATTCACCATGCTGGAATGGTACCGCGCCGGGCAGGGCTACGAGACCCTGATGGAGGATTGCGCCGCCCTCATGGCCGTCGCCGCCCGCGCCGCAGGCGTGACCGAATTCCGCCACCGCGACACGACCTGCGACCCCGCCGCCCCGCCCAGACGCACCACGCTGCAGGCCGAGGCGCAGCGCCACGGCGTCGACCTGCTGGCCACGCTCGGCGCGCCCGACACCCTCGCCGCGCAGCTGCACGCCATCGGGCTCCGGACCGCCCCCGACGACAGCTGGTCCGACCTTTTCTCCCGCCTGCTGACCGCCCGGATCGAGCCGAACCTCGGCCCCGGCCCCGTAATCCTCGACGCCTACCCCGCGCCCGAGGCCGCGCTGGCCCGAAAATCCCCCACGGACCCCCGCGTGGCCGAGCGCTTCGAGCTTTTCGCCTGCGGCCTGGAACTCGCCAACGCCTTCGGCGAGCTGACCGACGCGCAGGAACAGCGCGCCCGCTTCACTGCCGACATGGACCTGAAGGAACGCCTCTACGGCCATCGCTACCCGCTCGACGAAGACCTGCTCGCCGCCCTGCCGCACATGCCCCAGACCTCCGGCGCCGCGCTCGGCCTCGACCGGCTCGTCATGCTGGCCACCCATGCACCGCGGCTCACCGATGTCCTCTGGACACCGCCTGCCTAGACAACCCCCCGCCCCCTTGCTCTAACCTCGCCGCAAGGAGAGGAGCCGCCAAATGGTCGACATCGCCACCCGCGTCTACAACCACAAGTGGAAGATCGACCCGATCGTCCGCTCCCTCATCGACACCGATTTCTACAAGCTCCTGATGTGCCAGTCGGTGTTCCGCAACCGGCCCGACACCACCGTCACCTTCTCGCTCATCAACCGCACCACGCGTATTCCGCTGGCCCATCTGATCGACGAGGGCGAGCTGCGCGAACAGCTCGACCACATCCGCACCCTGCGCCTCTCGCGCGGCGAAAGCACATGGATGCGCGGCAACACCTTCTACGGCAAGCGCCAGATGTTCCGCCCCGACTTCATGGACTGGTTCGAGGCGCTCCAGCTCCCCCCCTACCACCTCGAGCGCGTCGGCGACCAATACGAGCTCACCTTCGAAGGCCCCTGGCCGCAGGTCATGCTCTGGGAAATCCCGGCGCTGGCCGTCCTCATGGAACTGCGCGGCCGCGCCGTCCTGCGCGACATGGGCCGCTTCGAGCTGCAGGTCCTCTATGCCCGCGCCATGACCAAGCTCTGGCAGAAGGTCGAGCGCCTGCAAAAGATCGAGGGCCTGCGCATCGCCGATTTCGGCACCCGCCGCCGCCACTCCTTCCTCTGGCAGGACTGGGCCGTGCAGGCCATGCAGGAGGGGCTCGGCCCCACCTGCGCGGGCACCTCCAACTGCCTCATCGCCAAGAACCGCGACCTCGAGGCAATTGGCACCAACGCCCACGAACTGCCCATGGTCTACGCCGCGCTGGCCGACAGCGACGCCGCGCTGGCCCGCGCCCCCTATGACGTGCTGTCGGATTGGCACGAGGAGCATTCCGGCAACCTCCGCATCATCCTGCCCGACACCTACGGGACCGCGGGCTTCCTCGCCAACGCCCCCGACTGGCTGACCCAATGGACGGGTATCCGCATCGACTCGGGCGACCCCGCGGCAGGGGCCGAGACCGCGATCCGCTGGTGGGAAAGCCGCGGCGAGGACCCCCGCGAAAAGCTGGTGATCTTCTCCGACGGCCTCGACGTCGACCGGATCGAGGCGCTGCACAAGCAGTTCTCGGGCCGCGTCCGGGTGTCGTTCGGCTGGGGGACGCTCCTGACCAACGATTTCCGCGGGCTGGTGGCCGATGACGCGCTTGCCCCGTTCTCGCTGGTCTGCAAGGCTGTCGCGGCGAACGGCCGGCCCACGGTCAAGCTGTCGGACAACCCCGAGAAGGCGATGGGTCCGGAGGCGGAGATCGCCCGCTACAAGCGGGTATTCGGGGTGGGGGAGCAGGAACGGGTTGAGGTGGTGGTGTGATCAGCTGGGTATCCGATAAACTTGATTGGGAAGTCACGAAGAAGATCGCGGGGTCCCGCTTAGTAGCGTTGTCAGCGCTATTTCCGTTCGTTGGGTATCTAGCTCTTTTGAACACAGAGATCGTGGCCTACCTACAACTATTTGTTGATCCTTCAGGACAGAGCGAAGCTATTGCAATATCGCGCATAGAAGAGATCTACTTTGCGTTGATATGGGTTTCTATTGGCTCCATTCTTTATCAGCTATCGTGCCCGAGTCAGATAAAGATGTTCTCATCCAGATATGAGCTGATCGAAAAAGAGATTCAGATTGCCGGACCTGTGCGCCTCAAGGGGATTCAGAGTGAGGTCGTGTCCCATAAGGCGAGTTGGTGGATGTCTGCGCCGTTGGTCAAAGATATTGAACAAATAGAGGGGGCGCATTTAGGTGAATCAGATGCAAGCAAGGACGAATTATTTGGATATGCCAGCGGTAATCCATCGAGAGGTGATTATCTCTCGGCGGTTGGAAATTCCGCGATAGAACTGCTCGGGGTATTCTACGATTATAAACGGCAGTCTCGACCGCTTCTTCGATCTTCTGTTTTGCTGATCGTTGGGATTGGATATTTCAAACTGAGCGCGCCGTCTGCGAAGATCTTTTGGGAATTATTGACTACCTAGTCTCAATGATACTATGGCCATTGATCAGGTTAACGATCTTTTGAAAGACGGAAAGGAGTGCATCCTCATTTACCCGTCGATACAAGAGATCGTAGCACAGTTCGTGTGCCGTGATCTGCGATAGTTTGAAATCCTTCTTGCAATCAATACAGATATTGACGGTTGATACTGAGAGCGCAAAAAGAATATTTGCCAGCGCTGGTTTTATGTCGCGGGGATCGTCACCCTCAGAGAATACCGTTTGATATGGGCCGATTTTCACAATCCATTTTGTCAAAAATGCACTTCGCTTGACGGCATCAGAGCGATCCCTATAGGGCTTTTCAAGGTGGTATGCCTTATACCGCTCAATATCATCGAAAGCGCTTATTACGGTGAGATAAATTAAGCGAGGGTCGGTCGCCAACATTACACCGAGTCTTTTTTGTAAGCCAACGCGATATTTTTCTGCGGTCTTGTAAAGATTTAAGAAGCGGTCTTCCAGTTCCTCGTCGGAAAAAATGCGTGGAGGTCTATTTAGTGTTACCGTCACACGATCGCCTAGCCCAGCAGTCGCCGCTTCAACTGCTTCTAGCAAAGCCTTTTGATCGTGCGCCTTGGCATCATAGCACACTTCGACAAAGATGCGATCTAGTTGGTCCGTCATGTTACCCTCGGACTGACTCCAAGGGTTTGGTTACTCGCTCAAACCAAACGATTTGTAAACACCTTCAGCGACGCTCAATTGTTCATCAAGCATCTCATCAAATTTTTCTAGGAATCCATCGCCACTAAAGGGCTCTGCCTCGTTTGACCTGTTAGCAGAGGCGAGACGCTTTGTGGGTGCTTTGTCCTCGTGCATAGTCCGAAACAGTGCCCGGAGCTGCTCGTCAGTCATTTCCACTTTTCGTCTCCCTTACTTGCTCGGCCGCAACCGAGTAGTATAAGGCAAAAGGTCAGGTTGAGCCGAACCACACTCGGCGAAGATGCGGCGGTGTAGAGGGTGCCCGATTGCCCGTCAAGTGACTATTTTTCTTGACACTATCTCAACAGGCGAATCGGGGCAACTCTAGATTTGCTCCCTAAGACAAGATTTTGATGATTTGACCGACCCTCGCAGCAATAGATAGAGTTAGCGCATGGTGGGTTGCACCCACCCTACTCCTCCACCTTCCCCCGCCCCGCCTTCACCTCTCCCCGAACCTTCTTCGCCTTGATCCGCCGTTCCACCGACCCCTTGGTCGGCCGCGTCGGGCGGCGTTTCTTCGGCACCACCGTCGCCCCCACCCGTAGGCCGGGCTTCAGCCCGGCACGCGCCGCGCCCTACACCCGCCCCACATCCATGCTCTGGTGCAACACCCGCACCACCGTCACCGCCGCCGCATCCTCCCGGAAGAACACCACGTGGCTCCCCAGCAAGGCCCGCCGCAGCCCCGGCCCGACCTCCTCCGCGCGGCGCGAGGCGGTGCGGCCTGTGGCAAGCCCCTCGATCCGGCCTTGTATCATCGCATCATATTTCACGGCTTGATCGAAACCCCATCGGTCGATCGTGTGCCGCCAGATGTCGACGATGTCGGCCTCCGCATCCGGCAGGATGATGACGCGCTTCAAGACGCTTGCTCACCCTTGCCCGCGGTCCGGGCGTGATGTGCGCGGATGCGTTCCGCGCGCCATTGATCCCAGTCGATCTCCCGCCCCGGTCCGCTCGCCTCCCCCGCCGCGATCAATTCCTTGAGCCGCGCCAGCTTCGCCTCTTCTTCCTCCAGCAGGCGCAGCCCTGCCCGGACCACCTCGCTGGCCGAGCCGTAGCGCCCTTCGCGCACCTTCTCCTCGATGAAGCCGCTGAAATGGTCCCCAAGGGACACCGATGTGTTGCGCGCCATGATCGCCTCCAGAACAGATGTACCAATAATTGGTATCACCGGGCCGCCTGTCAATCCGGGTCCACCCGGCCGCGGGCGGATTTCACCTCCCCCCGCACCTTCTTCGCCTTGATCCGCCGTTCCACCGACCCCTTGGTCGGCCGCGTCGGGCGGCGTGTTTTCGGCACCAACGTCGCCGCCCGCACCAGCTCGGCCAGACGCTCCCGCGCGATCTCGCGGTTGCGGGCCTGGGACCGCGTCTCCTCCACCTGGATCACCACCGCCCCCTCCTTGGTCCAGCGCCGCCCCACAAGCCGCTGCAACCGGCGCTTCACGACGTCCGGCAAATGGGGCGAGCGCGCCGCTTCGAACCGCAGTTCGACCGCCGTGGAGACCTTGTTCACGTTCTGCCCGCCCGGCCCCGAGGAGCGGACAAAGCTCTCCGTCATCTCCCAATCGGCGAGCGTGATCTGGTCGGTGATGGTCAGGGGCATGGCGGGGGCCTGTAACTACGGGATCACTACAGGACCCCTACGGGAACCCTACACGAGCCTTGCGGCCACGAAAAAGGGCCGCCCAAGGTCGGCGGCCCTTTCGAAAGATCAGGAGGCGGTCCGGTTAGGATTAACCACCTTGGAAGGGGCGAAAACCCCCGAGGGTTGCCTCAGCGGCGCACCTCCCAAGCTGTCCCGACACCGTTCTCCAATACCTCTCTAGACACTGGATCACCTCCTTCCTGCTTGGTTGCTGTTGAGGTCAGCCTGCCACAGATTTTGCGGTTGTCAAAACTTTTTACGCAACCTGTGCCATCAATTTCTGCGTGATGATCCGGAAGGGGATCAGCGCGACCAGCGCGATGGCCAGCTTCACGCCCCAATCCGCGACCGCCAGCGACACCCAGAGCGGCACCACCGGCCCCACGCCGAGCATGGGCAGCATCTCCCCCGCCCAGCTGACATCGTTACCGGGCTCGATGAACGTTAACGTTCCGCTGAACGCGATGGAGAAAAACAGCGCCGTATCCACGGACGACCCGATTATGCTTGAGAAAACAGGAGCTTGCCACCACTTCCCCCCGCGCAACCGGTCAAAGATTGCCACATCCAGCAACTGCGCCGTCAGGAACGCGACGCCCGATCCCACCGCGATGCGCAGCGTGACCAGCGGCCCGAACTCTCCCACGATCTGCGTGCCGATCAGCGAGCACCCGATGCCGACCAAAAACCCAATGAAAACAACGCGCCGCGCCGCCTGCACGCCGTAAACCCGGTTCATGACATCGGTCACGAGAAACGCCAAAGGATAGGTAAACGCCCCCCACGTCAGCCAGTTCCCGAACAGGAACTGCACGAGGATATTCGAGGCCACGACAACCGCGGCCATCGCCAGGATGCCCGGCAAGTATTTGGTATTCATGATATTTTTCCGTTTTGACAAGGTAGTCGGAGACTTGGCCCTTATGGGCAGGCCCGCGCGATACACCGCCAAACCGGTTTACGCAAGCACCTCCGCCAGCGCCCGCGCCACCTTCGGAATCACCGCTTTCCTCAACCCGGCCACGTTCATCCGCCCATCGCCCACGAGGTAAACGCCATGCTTTTCCCTCAGGATATCAACCTCTTCCGGGCTCGCCCCGATCAGCGAGAACATCCCCCGATGCGCCGCCAGGAACCCGAACCGGTCCGACCCCGTCGCATCGCGCAACGCCTCGGCCAGCGCGCGGCGGTTCTGCACCATGGTCTCGCGCATCAAGGTCAACTCTTCCTCCCACATGGCGCGCAACCCGGCGTCGGTCAGAATGGTCTGCACCACCCGTGCCCCGTGATCGGGCGGAAAGGAAAAGTTGTTTCGATTCATAGCCGTAAGCTGCCCCTGGGCCGCGGCGACCGCGCCCTCGGTCGTGACGATCAGGGCCACCCCGGCCCGGTCGCGGTAGAGGCCGAAGTTCTTGGAACAACTGGCCGCGACGAACATCGTGGGCACCTCCCGCGCCAGCAGGCGCACGCCGACTGTATCCTCGACCAAGCCGTCGCCGAAGCCCTGGTAGGCCATATCTACGAACGGGATCGCCCCCGTCCGATTGCACAGCGCGGCAACCTCGACCCAGTCGGCAAGGCCCAGGTCCGCGCCCGTGGGGTTGTGGCAGCACCCGTGCAGCACGATCACGTCGCCCGGCCCCGCGCGGGACAGGTCCGCCAGCATCCCCTCGCGGTCAAGGGCGTTGTTGCCCCGGTCGAGATACCGATAGCTGCCGCGTTCAAGCCCCAGATGGTCGACCATCGCGGCATGGATCGGCCAGCTGGGGTCGGAGACCAAGACACGGGTCGCGGGCCGCAGCGTGCGGACCAGTTCCAACACCTGCCGCAGCGCGCTGGTCCCCCCCACGGCACCCACGCCCGCGACACGGGCAGACGGCACGGCATCGCCCAGGATCAGGTCGCGCATGGCCGCGATGAACAACGGGTCGCCCTCGAAACTGAGGTAGGATTTCGTCTCCTGCGTCTCGAGGATGCGTGCCTCGGCCTGTTTCACCGCGCCCATCACGGGGGTCTTGCCCTCGGCCGTCTTGTAGATGCCGACCAGCAGGTCGACCTTGTCGGGCCTCGGGTCGGCGGCGAACTGCCCGGTCAGGCGAAAGATCATGTCGGGCGCGGGGGCGGAGAGGGTCTCGAACATCGAAGGTTTCCGAATGTCAGGGAAACCGCGAGGGGTCGCGGTCATGAACGAGGACGCGCCGCCGCTCTTCGCGGGCGACGGGGGTAAAGCCCAGCTTCTGATACAAGGACAGGGCGCGCGGATGGTCCAGCGTGCAGGTGTTGACGGTCATCTTCGCCACGCCCTCGCGAGCCCAGCCCGTCAGCAGCGCGGTTTCCAGCAGCGCCCGGCCCCAGCCCGCGCCGACCGCCTGCGGCACCAGCCCGAAATAGGCAAGGTCGCAGACCCCGGCCTTCCGCCAGTCCAGCATGAAGAACCCCTGCGGCCAGCCATGCCCCATCGCCGTCCAGATCACCACATCGGGGTCGCGGACAAAGGCCTGCAGCGCCGCGGGGTCCGCCTCGGCCTGGTCGAAGCGGTCCTGCCATTCGTAGTCGCGGCCGACCGCGTCATAGAGCGACAGGAAGTACCAGACCGGCGGATCGATCGCGCGCTCCAGCCGGATATGGTCGGGCAGGCGCGGCATCTGCCAATCGGGGCGCGCGCCCATCTCGAGATAGGTGATCGTATAGGAAACCTCGGTCCCCGCTGGCGTGACGGTCATCCGGTCTCGACCTGCAACTGCTCGAACCGGCCCCATTCGGACCACGACCCGTCATAAAGCGACACGTCCATGTTCCCCAGCCGGTGCAGCGCCAGCATCACGATCGCCGCGGTCACGCCTGAGCCGCAGGTGGTGATGGTGCGCCTGGCCACGTCCACCCCCGCGGCCTCGAAAAGGCTGCGCAGCTCGTCCAGCCCCTTCATCGTCCCGTCCGGGTTCAAAAGGCTCGCGTAATGCACGTTCTTCGAGCCGGGGATGTGGCCCGCCCGCATCCCCTCGCGCGGCTCCGGTTCCTCGCCGCGGAACCGACCCGGAGAGCGCGCGTCGACGATCTGCCAATCCCCCAGCTTGGAGGCCGAGGCGACCTGCGTCACATCTTTTACAAGATGTGCCTGCCGCTGCACGGTGATGTGGCGGTCGCGGATGATCGGGGCCATGTCCTCGATCTCGCGCCCCTCGGCGCGCCACTTGGGCAGGCCGCCGTCCAGCACGGCGACATCGGTCTTGCCCATCAGGCGGAAGTTCCACCAGACCCGCGCCGCCGAAAAGATGCCGGCACCGTCATAGACCACCACCTGGTGGCCGTCGCCCACGCCCATGGCGCGCATCCGGCTCATGAATTTCTCGACCGGGGCGGCCATGTGGGGCAGGGCGCTGCGCGCATCCGCGATCTCGTCGATGTCGAAGAACCGCGCGCCGGGGATATGGCCCGCGTCATACTCCGCCTTCGCGTCGCGGCCCATGTCGGGCAGGTAGTAGGAGGCATCGAGCACCCGCAGGTCGGGGTCGTTCAGATGCGCCTCGAGCCAATCGGTCGACACAAGCGTCTTGGGGTCGTCTGCAGCCATGGCGGGGCCTCCGGGCAGGGGCGCGTCGTTCCGGATACAAGCCCTAACCGCCCGCGGAAAAAGGCGCAAGCGGCAGGGCGGGCGCGGGTCTGCCCTTCATCTTGGCAAATACAACTCCCGCCGGAGGCCCCCGCAGGTGCCACCCCAGCCCCTGCCGGGCCAACGCCCTGTCGGTGCAGCTCGTGCCAACGCGCCCGGAGGAGGGCGCCGAAGGCTGCCTGACGACGGGCGCCGCCCCCTCAGCCCTGCTTCAGCAGGCGGCTCTTCTGCCGCTCCCAGTCGCGCTTGGCGCTCGTCTCGCGCTTGTCGGCGACCTTCTTGCCCTTGGCGATGCCGATCTTCAGCTTCACCAGGCCCTTGTGGTTGAAATACATGACCAGCGGCACCAGCGTCATGCCCTGCCGCTGGGTCGCGCTCCACATCTTCGACAACTCGCGCTTGCTGGCCAGGAGCTTGCGCCGACGCCGTTCCTCGTGGCCCCAGGTCTTGGCCTGGGCGTAGGGCGCGATATAGCCGTTCACCAGCCACAGCTCGCCCCCTTCGACCGCGGCATAGCTTTCCGCGATGTTCGAGGTGTTCTCGCGCAGGCTTTTCACTTCCGAGCCCGTCAGCACGATGCCGACCTCGAGATCCTCCTCGATCGCGTAGTCGAAGCGCGCGCGCCGGTTCTCGGCGATCACCTTGTAGTTCTTGTTGTCGCTGTCCTTGGCCATGGCGGCGATATAGGCCCTCAGCCCCCGGGCCGCCAGCCCGGCGGCACGTCCACCGTGTCGATCCACGGCTTGATATCCAGCACCGGCGTGCCGTCGAAGGCATCGGTCGCATCAATGCCGATGATCCCGGCCTCGATGTCCAGCGCCGTGATCACCACCGTCCCCAGCGCGATCGGGTTGGGCCGCACCGGCGATCGCAGGGCAAAGGTGCCGCGCGCGCCGTCGGTGTGGCGCGGCGCCTGCACGATCAGGTCGCGCACACCGCGATCGACCCAGTAAAGCAGCTGGATCGCTTGCCCCACCTTCAGCCCCTCGAGACCGGCGCCATACCCTTCGCGCAGCTCGATGCGCGCAGCCTGTCCCGTCTCGCGCGCCGCGCGCAGGTTCTTGGGTGCGGTCCCCGTCGCCCAGGGCGAGCGAATATGGCCGATGAAGCTCAGCCCCGCCTCGATCCGCTCGGCGGGGTCGAAGGGCAAGGCGATCTCGCCCGCGCGGCTCACAGGATGCCGGCGTGGCGCATCGCGGCCTCGATCTGTGCCTTGGTGCTGTCCGACAGACCCGTCAGCGGCAGACGCACCTCCTCGGAACAGCGCCCCAGCACCGAGAGCCCGTATTTCGCGCCCGCCACCCCCGGCTCGGCAAAGATCGCTTCGTGCAGCGGCATCAGCCGGTCCTGGTAGTCCAGCGCCGCGCGGTAGTCGCCCGCCAGCGTCGCCGCCTGCATCTCGGCGCAGAGCTTCGGCGCCACGTTCGCCGTGACCGAGATGCAGCCCACGCCGCCTTGCGCGTTGAAGCCCACGGCGGTCGCGTCTTCACCCGAGAGCTGCACGAAATCGGTGCCGCAGGTCATGCGCTGCTTGGGCACGCGGCTCAGGTCGCCGGTCGCGTCCTTCACGCCGATGATGTTGGGCAGTTTCGCCAGCTCGCCCATCGTGGCGGGGACCATGTCGATCACCGAGCGCGGCGGGATGTTGTAGATGATGATCGGCAGGCCGATCTCGTTCAGCGCCGAGAAATGGGCGATCAGGCCCTTTTGCGTGGGCTTGTTGTAATAGGGCGTCACGACCAGGGCGGCGTCCGCGCCCACGGCCTTGGCGTGTTCGACGAAGCGGATCGCCTCGACCGTGTTGTTGCTGCCAGCGCCCGCGATCACCGGCACGCGGCCCGCCGCGGTCTGCACGACCGCTTCGATCACCCGTTCGTGCTCGGCATGCGTGAGCGTCGGGCTCTCGCCCGTGGTGCCGACCGGAACAAGGCCGGTGGAACCTTCGACAATCTGCCATTCCACCAGCTGTTTGAGCGCGTCGAAATCCACCGCACCATCCGTGAACGGCGTGACGAGGGCGGGCATCGAGCCTTGGAACATGACACGCATCCTTTGCAGTCGGTGTGCCGAGCGGCGTCGGCAAATTCGCGCGGACACTAGCGATGGCGCGCAGGAATGCCAAGTTCGTGTGTTGCGCGAGACCGGGTGCGGTTTATCCTCGCGAGAACAGCAGAGAGGTGTGTGCAGATGCGGCGGGTCTTGCTTGCGATTTCCCTGGTGCTGGTCCCGCTGGGCGCGCGCGCCGATACCGAGGCGATGGGCCTCGCCCTCGATGCGCTGGCGCAGGGCGACATGGGCCTTTACGCCGAGGCCGCTGGCCGGATCGACGACCCCGTCGCGCTCGATATCCTCAGCTGGACGCGGCTGCGCGCGGGGCGCGGCGACTGGCCCGAGTATACCGCCTTTCTCGAGCGCAACCCCGACTGGCCGGGCCTGCCCTACCTGCGCGCGCAGGGTGAGCCGTCGATCCCCGAAGGTGCCGACCCCGCCGCCGTCATCGCCTATTTCGACGACCAGCCACCCAGCAGGGGGGCAGGGGCGCTGGCGCTTGCACTGGCCCATCAGGCCATGGGCAACACTGCCGAGGCCGAGGCCGAGGCGGTCCGCGCATGGACGACGCTGACAATGACCGGCGAAGAGGCGGGTCGCCTGCGCAGTGCCTTCGCCGGGGTCATCAACAGCGGCAGCCACCATATCGACCGGCTCGACCACCTGCTGTGGGAGGGCGCGGAAGAGCGCGCGCGCGCCATGTTCCCGCTGGTGCCCGAGGAATGGCAGCGACTGGCCGAGGCGCGCCTTGCCCTGCGCGCGCGCCAGCCCGGCGTGAATGCGCTGATCGACGCGGTTCCGGCCGATCTCGCCGATGATCCGGGCCTCGCCTACGAGCGGTTCCTGTGGCGTGTCCGCTCGGGTTTCTGGGACACGGCGGGTGAGCTGATGGCCGAACGCTCCACCTCGCGCGAGAGCCTTGGGCGCCCGCTGGTCTGGGCCGGACGTCGCGCCGATCTGGCCCGCGACGAGATGCGCGATGGCGATTTCGAGACCTGCTACAGCTTTGCCGCGAACCACCACGTCGACCCGGCGAGCGAGGAGTTCGCCTATTCCGAGAACGAGTGGATTGCGGGCTACTGCGCCTATCGCCTCGGCCGCTTCGAGTCCGCCATCGGCCATTTCGAAGCCTTCCGCGACAGCGTCTTTACCCCCATCTCGCTGGGCCGCGCAGGCTATTGGCTGGGCCGCGCGCAGGAGGGGGCGGGCGATGCCGAGGCCGCCGCCGAGGCCTATGCGCTGGGCGCGCGGTTCCAGTCCAGCTTTTACGGCCAACTCGCGCAGGAACGTGGCGGTTTGCCGGTCGATCCCACCTTTCTCGGTACCGAGAATTACGGCGACTGGCGACAGGCGGGCTTCACCGGATCGACCGTCTTCCACGCCGCGCTGCTCTATTACGAGGCCGGACAGGAGTGGCCCGCCGAACGCTTCCTCACGCATCTCACCGAAAGCCTGACGCGGGAAGAGGCCGGGATGCTGGGCGATTTCGCCCTCGAACTGGGCGACCCCCATCTTGCCGTGCGCATCGCCAAGCGCGCGGCGCAGGCCGGGCACGAGATCATGCGGCCCTACTACCCGGTCGTGCCCGCGCTGACCGAGGCCGGCCTGCCGGCCCCCGCGGCCATGATCCTCGCCATCGCGCGGCGCGAGTCGGAATTCGATCCGGGCGTCGTCAGCCCCGCGGGTGCGCTGGGCCTGATGCAGGTGATGCCGGGCACGGGGCGCGATACGGCGCGGGCGCTGGGCCTCGAGTATTCGCAGGATCGCATGCTCGACGATCCGGCCTTCAACGCGCTGCTGGGGGCAACCTTTCTCGCCGGGCTCTACGAGCGCTACGCGGAGAACCCGGTGCTGATCTCGGCGGCCTACAACGCCGGTCCGGGCCGGGCGAACGAGTGGATCGAGCGCTTTGGCGACCCCCGGCAGGCCGAGGACGTGATCTACTGGATCGAGGCCATCCCCTTCACCGAGACGCGCAACTACATCATGCGGGTGACCGAAAGCCTTGCGATCTACGAGGCGCAGTTGACCGGGGAATTGCCCGCGCCTGGTCTTTCGGAACGGCTTGTGCGCTGAGCGGTCAGGACGTGGGTCCGAGCGGTTCGCAGGTGATGTTGCGCGCGCTCAGCCGGGCACAGGCGCGGGTGGCCTGATCCTCGGTCAGACCCTGGAACCGCGCTTCGTATCCGCCGTTGGCGCGCACCACGCGACGCAGCGCCTGGTCGAAGGTGCCGATCTCCGACAGGGCGGTGCGCAGCAGCAGCCGCTCCGCGGCGTGATGCGAGGGTTGCGCCCCCAGCGACACACCATAAAGGCGCGATCCCGTGGAGGACGCGCGGGTGATCACCTCGGGCTCCAGCGGCGCCGCGACCACCTCCGGTTCCACCGGGTCGGCGGGGCGGGGGGGCACGGCAAGCGAGGCCTGCGGTTCGGCCGGGCGCGGGGTCGGGGCCACCGCCGGTACATCGCGCGCTTCGGCCACGGTGTCTTCGGGGTTCTGTGGGCCCGGGCGCGGCACGGCGTTCTCCGCCACCTCGACCTCGGGCGACGGCTCGGCCATGGCTTCGCCCACGGCCTGTTCGATCGCGGCCAGCAGGTCCGGCGCGGGCTCTGCCTCGGGTGCGGATGGGACGGGGCGCGGCATCGGCCGCAGCGAGCGTGACACCAGCCCGTTGGCGCGTTCGATGCGCCCGACCGGACCGTCGCCGTCGTTGCCCCCTTCGTAGCTGGGCAGGTCGGGGCGACGCACGGTTGCACGGACCGGGGCACGGGCAAAGCCCATGTCGAACAATTCCATGATCCGCTGGTTGCGCCACGCCGCCGAGCGACCGCCGAACACCGTGGCCAGGATGCGCACGTTTCCACGTTCGGCCGAGGCCACGAGGTTGAATCCCGCCGCGCGCGTATAGCCGGTCTTGATCCCGTCGGCCCCGCGATAGGCATTCAGCAACGCGCGGTTCGTGTTGAGCACCCTGGCGATGCCCGCGTCATCCTCGCGGCGCGAGAAGATGTTGTAATACTGAGGGTAATCGTAGAACAGCCGACGCCCCATGATGGTCATGTCATGCGCTGTCGACAGGTGCCCCTCCTCGGTCAGGCCGTGGGCGTTGCGAAAGGTGGTCCGCGTCATCCCGAGGGCGCGCGCCGTGCGGGTCATGCGCTGGGCAAAGGCCGCCTCGGAGCCTGATATCGCCTCGGCGATGGCGGTCGCGGCGTCATTGGCCGACCGGATGCCCGCGGCGCGGATCAGGTAGCGCAGACGGATGGTCGACCCGGCCCTCAGCCCCAGCTTCGAAGGCGGCTCGTTGGCCGCGTGCGCAGAGATGCGGACCGGCGTGTCGAGCGTGATTTCCCCAAGACGAACTGCCTCGAACGCGATGTAGAGCGTCATCATCTTGGTCAGCGAGGCGGGATGTAGCCGCGTGTCGGCATTGCGCGAATGCAGCACCTCGCCCGTGCGGGCATCCATCACCATGGCCGCATAGGGCGCCGCCCTCAGCGGGGCCGCGGCCAAAACCATGCATAACAGGAGGACCAACCCAAAAAGGGCCGGAAAACTCGGTCGATGAATCACGGAGCCTGCTCGCTCTGCCTCGGGGTGCCGTCTGATGCGGCTTTCGTCCGATCCTAAGCGATCGCCCACGAAAAATCCATGCTCCGCGAGAGAAATTCCGTCGCGCCGGTTGACCTTTCGGAAACTGGCACATTTGACGGGGTCAAGTTCTTCAACCGCAAGATTTGGCGTCGCTTTTCCAGTGTCGCCTTGCGGCGGGGACGAAACGGCGCGTGGCACCTTGGCGCGGCCTCTGGTATGACGGGCCGAGACGAGAAAGGACGCCCCCCGTGAAGGACAATTACGACGACCGCAAATCCCGCGCCTCCGCGTGGTTCCGCACCCTCCGCGACGAGATCGTCGCCGCCTTCGAGGCACTCGAGGACAGCCAGGGCGGCGACGCGCCCGCAGGCCGCTTCGAGGTGACCGAGACCCGGCGCCACTCCGATGACGGCTCGGACGCCGGCGGCGGCCTGATGAGCGTCATGCGCGGCGGGCGGGTGTTCGAGAAGGTCGGCGTCAACGTCTCGACCGTCTACGGCCAGCTGGGCGACCGTGCCGTCGCCGCCATGTCCTCGCGCAAGAACATGGACGGGCTGCGCGACGATCCGACCTTCTGGGCGTCGGGCATTTCGCTTGTCGCCCACATGCAGAACCCCCACGCGCCCGCGGTGCACATGAACACGCGCATGTTCTGGACGCCCGTCGCGCATTGGTTCGGCGGCGGCTCCGACCTGAACCCGGCGATCGAGTATGCCGAGGACACCGCGCATTTCCATGCCGTCCTCAAGGATCACTGCGACCGCCACCAGCCCGACTACTACGACCGGTTCAAGGCCTGGGCGGACGAGTATTTCTACGTCCCCCACCGCCACCGCGCCCGCGGCGTCGGCGGCATCTTCTACGATGACCTGAACACCGGCGACTGGGAGGCCGATTTCGCCTTCACCCAGGACGTCGGCCGCGCCTTCCTGCCGGCCTTCGTGCCCTGCGTCGAACGCCGCCGCCACACCGACTGGGCGCAAGCCGACCGCGAGGCGCAGCTGGTCCATCGCGGGCTCTATGCCGAATACAATCTCGTCTACGACCGCGGCACCAAGTTCGGACTGGAAACCGGGCACGACGCCAACGCAGTGCTGATGAGCCTGCCACCGATCGCGAAATGGACGTGAGAGGCCGTCGCGCGTCCTTGGTCGGCTTGCCCGCGTCTCAGGCCAGCAAGCGGCGGTAGATCGCGGTGATCGCCGCCGCCTCGTCCTCGATCCGGAACTTGTCCAGGGCACGCGCACGCGCGGCTGCGCCGTGCGCCTTGCGGCGATCGGCGTCGTCGAGATAGCGTTCGATCCCGGCGACCAGCCCGCTCAGATCTTCGGGATCGACCAGGACGCCGGTTTCCGCGTCCGACACCAGCTCTTCGAAGGCCCCGACGCGCGTGGCCACGACAGGCACTTCGCAGGCCATCGCCTCCAGCGGGGTCAGGCCGAACCCCTCCCATCGCTGCGGCGCGACGTAAAGATCGAGCGCCTGGAACCAGGGTGCGATGCTGAAGCCCGTGTCGTCGGGCAAGATGCGCAGCCGGTCACCGAGGCCCGAGGCAGCGATCCGCGCCTCGAGGTCCGTGGCGAACCGTTCCTGATCGGTCGTGACGCCCCCCATGATGATCGCGTGAACCGCGGGCCGGTCCGGCAGAACCCGCAGCATCGCCTCGACGAACAGGTCGGTGCCTTTCTGCGCGCGCACCCGGCCGAAACATCCGACGATGACCGCCCCGGGATCGAGACCGAGGTCGCGCCGCAGCGCATCGCGATCGGCCGGGGGGGCAAAGGACGTGGTGTCGATGCCGTGGTGAATGACCTCCGCCTCGCGCTCCAGCCAACTGGCGGACCGGGCCGAAGTGGCGATCACCGCGTCCATCTGCCGGATCAGCCATCGCGTGTAGGGCGTGTGCCGCCGTTGTGCCGCCGAGGTGAAGAGCAGCTTCAACCGTTTTCGCAAAAGCACCTTGAGCGCGAGGCCGGCCAGCATCTCCGTGTTGCGCCGCGCGTGCCAGACCCGCGCACCGGAGGGGCCCGACCGCGACATGCTCAGCAACTGACGCATCCGGATTTGCGGCAGGTCGTCCGGCAACCGCGGGCCGCACGAGGCGATCGCGATCTCGCGGGCCTGTAGCGGCACCAGCCGCAGAACCGTCGAGGTGACGCCGGAGAACCGGCGCTTGAAATTGGGCGCGAGGACGTCGAGCCGGGCGGGGTCTGGCGATGTCATGGGCAAATCGCATAGCGCCGCCCCCGCGCGACAACAAGCTGGCTTTCACCCGGCGACAGGCGGCGCGCCGCCCAAGCGGTCAACATCGCTCGGCGAAAACCGGCGTGCCGCGGATGCTCGCGGTTTCGTGTCCGGGCCCGGCGTTGAACCGGCCGAACCGGTGCATAGCCTTTGCGCAGGCGGCACCGAGCATGCCGTGAAAACCAGAACAGATGAGAGCAAGGAGCTCACGTAAACATGAAACCCCCCCTGATCCTCGCCACCGGCCTCGCGGTCCTCGCCGCGGCCCCGGCCCTTGCAGGCGGCACCGCCGAACCGGCCCCGGGCCCCGTCACCATCGAACAGGCGCCGGCCGCCCCGTCCGGCGTCGACTGGACGGGCCCCTCGGTCGGTGTGCAACTCGGCTATGCCGACGTGTCCACCTACGGTTCCGCCGCCGTCGCCGGTGACGGTGTCCTGTACGGCCTGCGCGCCTATTACGATTTCGATCTCGGCAACGTGATCGTCGGTGGTGGCCTGCAATACGATGCCGCCGACATCGACCTCGGCGGCGCAACGACGCTCGAGTCGGTCACCCGCCTCGGCGCCCGCGCCGGTGTCGACCTCACCAACAGCTGGGTTTACGGCACCGCGGGCCTCGCGCATGCGAACACCAGCAACCCCGCCATCGGCGACAGCAACGGCTGGTTCGGCGGTGTCGGTTACGAGATGCTGGTCAGCGACGGCATCACCATCGGCGCCGAAGTGCTCTATCACGAGTTCAGCGATTTCGCCGATCCCGGTCTGACCGCCGAGGCGACCACCGCCGCGGTTTCGGTCAATTTCCGCTTCTGAAGCGGCTCGAAAACCGGCGCGAGATCCGCGCCCAGGCCTTCGGCGGCCACGTCGCCGCCGAGGGCCGCCACCGCCCCCAGCCGCCCCAACTCGTCGGCGCATTTCGCGCCCGCGCCATTGCCGCCGGTCAACAGCGTCACACCGTCTTCGATCCGCGCGACATAGGGATAACCCGTTGCCGTGAAACTGACCGCGCAGGCGGCCGTCGCGGTCCTGCGGATCGCAAGGTCGGGCATCACCCGCCCCAGCTCCGCCAGCAGCGCGGCACCCGCCTCGGCGCGGCCTCCGGTCTTGAACCAGCCGTTCAGTGCCGCCCCGTCCCGCGCCTCGGGGCTCGCCGCCTCGCCGCCGATCTTGAGCCAGAGCCGCCCGTCCGGGTAACGGACCGGCGGCAGGAGGTAGAGGTCGGTCTCGCCCCCCTCCGGCACCCAGATCAGGCTCGGCATGCCTGCCAACCGCAGGGCTTCGGCCTCCGATACCTCGGCCAGGGCGACAGTCCGCTGGTAGACCCGCATCGCCGGGCGCCGTGTCAGGGGGGCCGCCGCCGCCCAGCCCCCTGTCGCGAGAACGACATGATCGGCCTGCAGCCGACTGCCATCGGCCAGGATCAGCGTGCCGCCCTCCCGCGCGACCACGTGGCGCGCCCGGACACGCGCACCCGCCGCCACCGCCAGCGCCTCTTCGGCGCGACGCATCGCGCGTGGGTCGATCACGCCGCCCGAGGGGTCATGCGCCGCAAGGTTGCCCTTGGGCAGGGTGAACATGGGCGCGCGCGCCGATAGCGCAGCCCCCTCCAGCCGCTGATGCCGCAGCCCCAGCCGCGCAGCCGTGTCCAGAACGTCGCGCGCAAATGCCGCCATCGGCCCGTCCCGCGGCCCCGCCATCATCGCGCCGCAGGGCGTGTGGAAGGGGATGCCGCTCCGCGCCTCGAGGTCGCGATACCGCGCGATCGACCGGGTCGACAGCCGCGCCCAGACCGGGTCTTCCGCGATGGCCCGCGTGATCCGCGCCGCATCGTGAAAACTGCCGAAAGGCCCGTGATGACTGGCGCGGTCAACCGGCTCGTCCGGCCCGACCAGCACGACATCGCACCCCGCCTCGGCCAAATGACGCGCACAGGCCGTGCCCATCAGGCCGCGACCGACGACGACGAACTCCGCGCGCTCCATTCGGACCCTCCGCGTAATGGCGACCGGCTTTTCCACCGTATTTTCGGGAAGATGAAGGACAATTCGACTAAAATTCGCCGGGCCCCTTCATCTTCCTCCAAATACGGATGGCGCAGCATCAACCAGAAGCGCGCCGAAGGGTCAGCCGCGAATCGTCTCCAGAAGCAGGTGAACGTTCTCCGGGTCGGCCTCGGGCGTGATGCCATGGCCGAGGTTGAAGATATGCGGCCCGCCCTTGAGCGCGTCCACGATCCGTCGCGTCTCGTCGACCAGCGCCTGGCCGCCCGTGATCATGTGCTTCGGGTCGAGGTTGCCCTGCACGCAGCTGTCGGGTTGCAGATGCTCGGCAGCCCACGCCGGGTCTACCTTCGTGTCGATGGCCAGCCCGTCGGCGCCGACCGCCTTGGCGAAGCCGATGTATTTCTCGCCCGCCTCGCGTGGGAAGGCGATGACCGGCAGGCCGGGGTGGCGGCGCTTAAGTTCCGCGGTGATCCGCTTGGCGGGCTCCAAAGCGTAGCGGGCAAAGGCCTCGCCCTTCAGCGATCCCGCCCAGCTGTCGAAGATCTTCACCACCTCGGCCCCGGCCTGCACCTGCATGTCCAGGTATTCGATCGTGGCCTCGGTCAGCAGTTCCATCAGCGCGTCGAAGGTCTCGGGGTCGCCTTGGCGCAGCGCATGGGCGGGCGCCTGGTCGGGCGTGCCGCGGCCCGCGATCATGTAGGTCGCCACCGTCCAGGGCGCCCCGGCAAAGCCGATCAGCGTCGTCTCTTCCGGCAGTTCGCGCGACAGGATGCGCACCGTCTCGTAGACGGGCGCGAGATGGTCGTGGATGTCATCCTTGCCTTTCAAGGGCTTCAGCCCCTCGGGTCCGGTGATCGTCGACAGGCGCGGCCCCTCGCCGGTGACGAACCACAGGTCGGCCCCCAGTGCGTCGGGGATCAGCAGGATGTCGGCGAAGAGAATCGCCGCGTCGAAGCCGTATTTGCGGATCGGTTGCAGCGTCACCTCGGCGGCCAGTTCGGAATTGTAGCATAGCGACAGGAAATCCCCCGCCTGCGCGCGGGTCGCGCGATACTCGGGCAGGTAGCGCCCCGCCTGCCGCATCAGCCATACGGGCGGCACGTCCATCGCCTCCCCGGCGAGCGAGCGCAGCAGTTTCTTCTGGCCGGTGGGGGGCGCGTCAAACATGGGAATTGTCCTTCGGTCGTTTGCAGGACAGGAATTGTCCGCGCAACAGAGTCTGTCAACCCGAAGGCGATTGTCAAGTAAAGTTGACAGGTATAGAAAGGCCCCATGACGACCGACCTCCCCACCCCCGCCCAACCGCTCCGCATCGGAACCCGTGGCTCGCCGCTCGCGCTGGCGCAGGCGCACGAGACGCGCGCGCGCCTGATGGCTGCCTTCGACCTGCCCGAACAGGCTTTCGAGATCGTGGTGATCAAGACCACCGGCGACGACCGCAGCCTGATCGACGCCGACATCGCGCTCAAGACGCTGGGTGGCAAGGGCCTGTTCACCAAGGAGATCGAGGAGGACATGCTGTCAGGCAAGATTGACATCGCCGTCCACTCGATGAAGGACATGCCGGTGCTGCAGCCGCCGGGCCTTCTCCTCGACACCTACCTGCCGCGTGAGGATGTGCGCGACGCTTTCGTGTCGATCCGCCACGACGGCCTCGCCGCGCTGCCCGAGGGGGCGGTCGTCGGCTCCTCCAGCCTGCGCCGCCGGGCGCAGCTGGCCGCAAGACGGCCCGACCTGCGCGTGGTCGAGTTCCGCGGCAACGTGCAGACCCGGATGAAGAAACTGGGTGACGGGGTCGCCGATGCGACCTTCCTCGCCATGGCCGGCCTGCGCCGCCTCGGCATGACCGAGGTGGTGAAATCCGCCATCGCCACTGATGACATGCTGCCCGCCGTTGCCCAGGGCGCGATCGGGATCGAACGGCGCGCAGACGACACGCGCGCCGCTGCCATGCTCGAGGCGATCCACCATGGCCCCACCGGCCAGCGCCTCGCCGCGGAACGCGCCTTTCTCGCCGGGCTCGACGGCTCTTGCGAGACGCCCATCGCGGGGCTGGCCGAGCTTGACGGAGGCACGCTGCGCCTGCGCGGCGAGATCCTGCGGCCCGACGGCTCCGAGGTGCTGACCGACGACCGCAGCGCCCCGATCGAGGATGGCGCGGCCCTGGGCGTCGAGATGGCGCGCGCGTTGCGGGCGCGGGCGGGCGAGGATTTCTTCGACTGGATCGCCGCCTGATCTGCAACAGGTCGCCCGACACGAGCATTGTGCGGTTGCAGCATGGCGTGGCGCGTGGTCTTTTGTGCGGTGTCCGGGCAGGGATTCCGCCCGATATTCCGCGAGTAGATGGTGGCCGCAGATGCAGATGGAACCGACAGGCATTCCCGACCTCGTCGTGATCACCCCGCGCCGGTTCGGCGATTCACGCGGCTTTTTCGCCGAGACCTACAGTGTCGCGAAGCTTGCCGAACAGGGCATCAGCACCGAATTCGTGCAGGACAATCATTCGCTTTCGGCGCAGGTCGGCACGGTGCGCGGCCTGCATTTCCAGGCCCCGCCCCATGCGCAGGCCAAGCTGGTGCGCTGCGGGCGCGGCGTGCTCTTCGACGTGGCCGTCGACATCCGCCGCGGCTCTCCGACTTATGGCGAATGGTTCGGCATCGAGCTGAGTTTCGAGAACGGCAAGCAGCTGCTGATACCCGCCGGATTCGCCCATGGTTTCGTCACGCGCGCACCGGACACCGAGATCATCTACAAATGCTCTGACATCTACGCCCCCCAGACCGAAGGGGCGCTGCGATTCGATGACCCCGACATCGGGATCGACTGGGGCCTCGGCGACACCGCCCCGATCCTGTCCGACAAGGATGCAGCGGCGGGCGCGTTCGCGGGCTTCGACAGCCCCTTCATCTACGAGGGGGCAGGCGCATGAAGCTTCTGGTCACGGGCGGCGCGGGGTTCATCGGCTCGGCGGTGGTGCGGCTTGCCGTGGCGCGCGGGCATGGCGTCGTCAATGTCGACAAGCTGACCTATGCCGCCTGCCTCGACAACGTCGCCAGCGTGGCCGACAGCCCGCTTTACGCCTTCGAACAGGCCGACATCTGCGACCGCGCCGCGATGGACCGCATCCTCGCCACCCACCGCCCCGACGCGATCATGCATCTCGCGGCCGAAAGCCATGTGGATCGCTCCATCGACGGGCCGGGCACGTTCATCGACACCAACATCACCGGCACCTACACGCTGCTCGAGGCCGCCCGCGCCTACTGGACGGCAGAGGGCAAGCCCGACAGCTTCCGCTTCCACCATATCTCGACCGACGAGGTCTTCGGCACCTTGGGCGACACCGGGCTGTTCACCGAGGAAACGCCCTACGCCCCCAACAGCCCCTATTCCGCGTCCAAGGCCGCCTCCGATCACCTCGTCCGCGCCTGGCACGAGACCTACGGTCTGCCGGTCGTTCTGACGAACTGTTCCAACAACTACGGCCCCTATCATTTCCCCGAAAAGCTGATCCCGGTCGTGATCCTGAACGCGCTGGCGGGCAAGCCCATCCCGGTTTACGGGCAGGGGTTGAACGTGCGCGACTGGCTTTATGTCGAGGATCACGCCGACGCCTTGCTGCTCGTCTGCGAAGAGGGGGCCCTGGGCCGCAGCTACAACATCGGCGGCAACAACGAGCGTCGCAACATCGACCTCGTGCGCACCATCTGCGCCCTTCTGGACGAGCGCCGCCCGACGGGCGCGCCCCATGACCGGCTGATCACCTACGTCACCGACCGCCCCGGCCACGACCTGCGCTACGCCATCGACGCGACGCGCATCACCGAGGAGCTGGGCTGGCAGCCCTCCGTCACGGTCGAGGAGGGGCTCGCCCGCACCGTCGACTGGTACCTCGCCAACGAGGCCTGGTGGCGCGCGCTGCAGGCGCGGGATGGTGTCGGGGAACGGCTGGGCAAGGCGGGGTAGGGGGGATGGTGGACGCCCCCAAGATCAGGGCCGGGTTCGGGGATGACCCGCTTCTCAGCTTCGAGTTCCTCACCCCGGAAGGGCGCCGCCTGTTGAGGCAACGCTTCGCTTCAGAGGCTGAGACGCGCAAGGTCGACGTGGATTGGAAGGCGACGCCCTACAGCCGCATCGCGCTTGTTAATCGCCTCGCCTGGGCGCGGCCGGAATCGCGATACTTGGAGATCGGATGCGACGACGATCTTTTGTTTCATTCCGTGCCCCTAGACAAAAAGATCGGCGTCGACCCGATTAAAGGTGGCACGCACCGGATGACCTCGGATGATTTCTTTGCAGCAAACACCGACCGCTACGACATCATCTTCATCGATGGGCTGCACACCTACGAACAGGTGCGGCACGATGTGATCAATGCGATGGGGGCCCTTGCGCCCGGCGGTTGGATCGCATTGCACGACATGGTTCCCCGCACCTGGGAAGAAGAACATGTACCGCGGGTCTCCGGGGCGTGGACGGGGGATGTCTGGAAGGTTGCGATCGAGCTTTCGCGGTCTCCCGGGATCGAGTTCCACATCGTGATGATCGACCATGGCGTCGGCCTGTTCAGGATGACCGACACCACCGCGGCCACGCTCGCTGATCTCCGTGCCGACCTGACAGAGGCGGGTTTCTCCCGCTTTCTGGCGGAGTTCGATCATCTTCCCAAGTTGGACTGGGACGGTGCGACGACCTGGATCGACACCGGTAACCCAACGCCCCAACAGACCGAGGCCCAGCCATGACCCTCCTCGTCTTCGGCTTCACCGGCCAGGTTGCGACCGAACTGCGCGCCATGGCCCCGGTCACCGCCCTCGGCCGTGACGCCGCCGACCTGTCGGACCCCGAGGCCTGCGCCGCGGCGATCCGGGCGCATGATCCCGCCGCCGTCATCAACGCCGCCGCCTATACCGCCGTCGACCGCGCCGAGACCGAGGAAGACCTCGCCACCACCGTCAACGGCACCGCCCCCGGTGCCATGGCGCGGGCCTGTGCCGATCTCGGCATCCCCTTCGTCCATATGTCCACCGATTACGTTTTCCCCGGCGATGGAGTCCGCCCCTGGCAACCGGGCGATCCCACTGCCCCCCTCGGCGCCTACGGCCGCTCCAAGCTCAAGGGCGAAGAGGCCGTGCGCGCCGCGGGCGGGGCCCATGCGATCCTGCGCACGTCATGGGTCGTCTCGGCCCATGGCCACAACTTCGTCAAGACGATGCTGCGCCTCGGCGCCGATCGCGACAAGCTCACCATCGTGGCCGACCAGATCGGCGGGCCGACGCCTGCCCGCGCCATCGCCGCGGCCTGCCTGTCGATCGCGGATCAGCTGATCGCCGATCCCACCAGGTCGGGCACCTACCATTTCTCGGGTGCGCCCGACACGTCCTGGGCCGATTTCGCGCGCGAGATCTTCGCGCAGGCGGGCCAAGCCTGTACGGTCGAGGACATCCCGACCAGCGCCTATCCCACGCCCGCGCAGCGCCCGCTCAATTCGCGCATGGACTGCCGCGCGACGGATGTCACCTTCGGGATTTCCCGACCTGACTGGCGCGACGGTCTGCGCGACATTCTGCAAGATCTTGCATCGGAAGGACCGACCACGTGACCCAGCGCAAGGGCATCATCCTCGCCGGCGGCTCCGGCACCCGGCTTTACCCGGTCACGCTGGGCGTGTCCAAACAACTGCTGCCGGTCTATGACAAGCCGATGATCTACTATCCGCTCAGCGTGCTGATGCTGGCCGGCATCCGCGAGATCGCCATGATCACCACCCCGCAGGACCAGGAGCAGTTCCAGCGCACGCTGGGCGACGGCAGCCAGTGGGGCCTGTCGCTGACCTATATCGTTCAGCCCAGCCCCGATGGGCTGGCGCAGGCCTACATCCTTGCAAAGGATTTCCTGAACGGCGCGCCGTCGGCGATGGTGCTGGGCGACAACATCTTCTTCGGCCACGGCTTGCCGCGCCTCTTGACCGAGGCCGGGGTGCAGACCTGGGGTGGAACGGTCTTCGGCTACCATGTCGCCGATCCCGAGCGCTATGGCGTGGTCGATTTCGCCGAGGACGGTTCGGTCAGGGCGATCATCGAGAAACCCACCGTGCCGCCTTCGAGTTTCGCCGTGACCGGGTTGTATTTCCTCGACTGCAGCGCCCCCGCGCGCGCCGCCGACGTGCGGCCCTCGCCGCGGGGCGAGCTCGAGATCACAACGCTTCTGGAAAGCTACCTTGCCGACGGCAGCCTGCGCGTCAGCCGCATGGGGCGCGGCTATGCCTGGCTCGACACCGGGACGCATGGCAGCCTTCTGGACGCCGGCAATTTCGTGCGCACGCTCGAGAAACGGCAAGGCATGCAAACCGGAAGCCCGGACGAGATCGCTTATACGCAAGGGTGGATTTCCGCCGACCAGCTCGCGCAGCGGGCGGCGATGTTCGGCAAGAACGATTATGGTCGGTATCTGACATCCCTGCTATGATCTGCACGAGTTTACGCCGCGGCGACTGACCAGTCCCTTTTCACCCGGAGTTCGCCCCGTTGCTCTTCCGCCTTTATGCCCTCTACCTGCGTTACACGGCTCGGCATGCGGACCGTCTCGGCGGGTTTTCCCTGCCGCGGGACCGGAGGGCCCGGCTCGGCCATGTCGAAGAGATCAAGCGCGCCAATGGCTACACCCGGATCATCGGCTGGGTCTCCTCGCCACATATCCGCCTGACATGGCCGGGCGGAGAGGCACAGGTCATCCCCATGATCCAGCGGCCGGATGTGATGCGACGCTTCGGACTTCCCCTCGAATGCGGCTTCGAGATCGAAGCCCCCGAGGGGCAGCGCCCGCTTCACCTGCATGTGCCGCGCGCCGATGGCTTGGAACTCAAGCTGCCGGTGCCGCATCCTTCGGACCCGCCCAGCCCGCAGGCGAGGCGGCGGCTGCGCCGGGCCTTTGCACGCGACGTCCTGCGGGCCCTGCCCTCGGGGTTGCGCTGGATCGTCACCCGTGATCCGGCGGCCCGGACCCGCATCAAGCACATCCTCGGTCTCGAGGCGGTCGCCACCGGCCTGCCCGTCGATCCGCGCTATTTCGGGGCGGGTGCCCCGCCCAGGGCGCGCAGACCGATCACGGTGATCCTGCCGGTTCACAACGCGTTCGATCTGCTGGCCGAGGCCTTGCGCCGCTTCGAGGCGCATACCGATTGCGACTGGCACCTGATTCTCGTCGAGGATGCCTCGACCGACCGCCGCGTCCGTCCGTTCCTGCGCACCTGGGTCGACGAGCGTCCGGGCCGGGTGACCCTGATCGAACTGAACGAGAACCTCGGCTTTGTCGGCGCCGTCAACCGGGGCTTCGAGGCGGCCGAAAGCCATGCGGGCCACGTCATCTTGCTCAACTCCGACGCGATGGTGCCCGAGGGCTGGGCCTCGCGCCTGATCGCGCCCTTCGACCGCGACCCGCGGATCGCCTCGGTGACGCCGATGTCGAACGATGCCGAGATCTTCTCGGCCCCCATCATCTGTCAGTCCATGCCGCTGCCCGAGGGGTTGGTCGACCGTATCGACGCCGTCGCGCAGGGTTTTTCCGTGCCCGATCGTCTGCCGTCCGCCCCGACCGGCGTGGGGTTCTGCATGGCGATGAACGTGCGCTGGTTCGGGCGTCAGCCGCGTTTCGACACGGCATTCGGTCGCGGCTACGGCGAAGAGGTCGACTGGTGCCAGAAGACCCGCAAGGCCGGCGCGCGCCATGTCGGGCTGCCATCGCTGTTCGTCGAACACCGCGGCGGCCAGAGCTTCGGCGCCGAGGCGAAGGATGGCCTCGTCCTGCGGGCCAACGCCATGATCGCGCGCCGCTATCCGTCCTACGATCTCGAGGTTCAGGCCTATATCGGGCGCGATCCGCTGTGCACCCCGCGCCTTGCCCTCGCCGTGGCGATCGCGGGCGAGTTGAGCCTCGATGCCCTTCCGCTGTTTCTCGCGCATTCCATGGGCGGCGGGGCCGATCACGCGTTGGACTCCGAGATCGCCGCGCGCACCGCGCAGGGGCAATATGCGCTCGTGCTGCGCGTGGGCGGGCCGCGGCGCTGGCAACTCGAACTGCATGCCCCGGGCGGCGTCATTAGCGTGGCGACATCCGATCTCCAGCACATCCGCCGCATCCTGGACCCGGTGCCCGCCCTGTGCATCGTCTATTCCTGCGGTGTCGGAGATCGTGATCCCGTCACCTTGCCCGACGCGCTCCTGTCGCTGCTCCGCGAGGGCAAACCGGACCGGCTCGAGGCGCGGCTGCACGATTATTTCGTGATCAGCCCCTCCTACTGCCTGTTGAACGCCGATGGCGCCTATCGCGGGCCGGTGCGGCCCGGCAACCAGGACCCGGCCCATATCGCGCGGCGCCCGCAAGGCAGATCGGCCTCCTTGCGGGAATGGCAGGCTGCGTGGCGGCGCCTTCTGTCGCACTGCGCCGAGATCACGGTGTTCTCGCAATCCAGCCGCTGGCACCTGCTCCAGGCCTATCCCGAACTGGCCGACCGCGTGGCCTATCGGCCGCATGGCATGATCGCCCGCATCCCGCGTGTCCACGCCGCCGGACAGGGCGCCTCGGGGGCGGGCACGGTCGCGGTGCTCGGCAATCTGAACCGGCAAAAGGGGGCCGGTGTGCTGGTCTCCCTCGCCGAAGAGATCGCGCGGCGCGGCGCAGGGCCGCGGCTTGTGCTGATCGGCAACATCGACGCCGCCTTTTCGCTGCCGCCCTCGGTCAAGCTGCACGGCAGCTATGCGCAGTCCGACATCGCACATCTGGCCGAACGCTACGGTGTGACGGCATGGCTTGTGCCCTCGGTCTGGCCCGAGACATTCTCCTTCGTGACGCACGAGGCGCTGGCGACGGGCCTGCCGGTCTACGGCTTCGACATCGGCGCCCAGGGCGAGGCGCTGCGCCGTGCGCCGAACGGCGTTGCCATTCGCTTCGATCCGGATGCCGATCAGGCCACGGCGATCCTCGAGGCGTTCGAGGGACGGCGCGACCTGCGCGACTATGCGGAGATCACCGAACCGGTGCGCCTCGACGACGCGGCGGAATAGACGTGGCGCTGCGCGTCACTCGTCCGTCGATGACACCTGCAGGCACTGTCCAAGCAAAACCGCCCGGTACTGCGCACGAAACACGTCGTTCGTTCCGTCCGCCTGTTTCCTGATCCGCGTTCCTTCCGGGCGCCAGTCCTCGGCGCAGGGCAGACCGATCGCATCCATCGTCTGCCGCACCACGGGTTCTGTCCGCGTCAAAAGGTCCTCGTAGGCAACATGGGTCACGTTCAGGTCGAAGGCATCGAAGATCAGCGGGAAAAGTGCCTCTTCGCGCTGGATCGAGGCGACCTGCTCGCTGATGCGCCGCATGTCGTAGCTGGGTGTCACCGCCTCTTCGACCGGCGTCAGGCTGGTCCATTTGCCGGTCTGCCATGCGATATCGCGCGAAATGGCCTGCCCGACGACATCGCGGCGATAGATGTGAATGACCTTCAGGCCGCTGTGCATCTGCGGAATGCGCCAGCGCAGCAGCATCAACAGCTGGTCCCACGACGCCTTGACCCCGAAGGGCACCTTGTTGCGTTCCGCAAGTGTCTGGAAATACCCGGGGAAATTCGTCACACCCCATTTTTCGCACCGGGTTGCGACCGCTTCCGCATTCAGCGCCTCGCCCAGTCCCGCCACCCGTCCGGTGGAGCGCATCAACTCGGCCAGGTAGTTCGACCCGCACCGGTTGGTGAAGGCCAGCACGATCAGGGGGCGCGGGATCACCCCGTCCGCGCCGTCCCATGCGACGTCCCCCTCGAAAATCGCCTCGATTTCCTCCTGGTGGCGGCCCGTATCGCAAAGTTGTTCAAGAAATAGATGCGAAGCCTGCATGTACCGTTCCGCGTAATCATAATGTCGCAATCGGCCCCGAGGGCCGGTGCCCAAGGGTCTACCGGACAGGCTCGCCAATGGAAAGTCGGGGTTTTGGAAGGGGGTTGACCCTCCAGTAACTGGAAGGACTAAGTGCTGGACTGTCCTCATCGGAGCATCACATGCCACGCGACAGCCAGCAGACCGCGAGACGCTTCGCCGTCGACAACCTCAGTTGCGGCGCCTGCGTTGCGCGCGCCGAGACGGCCCTGTCCCGCGTGCCCGGCGTGATCTCGGCCGAGGTGAACCTCGCCACGCGCCGTGCCGACCTCCTGACCGATGCCACCTTCGACGAGGCCGGGTTGCAGGTCGCGATGGAGGGGGCCGGGTATCCCGTGCGTCCTGCGGATGGCCGCGCGCTGCGCGTGAGCGTCGGAAACATGACCTGTGGCGGCTGCGCCTCGCGCGCCGAGGCCGCCCTGACGGCCCTGCCCGAGGTGCTGGAGGCACGGGTGAACCTCGCGCTGAAACGCGCCGATCTGCGACTGGCCGAAGGCGCCGATTTCGCCCGCGTCGAGACCGCGATGGAGGCCACCGGTTACCCCGTCGCGCCGCTCGAGCCCGAGGCCCCCACCGAACCCGACACCCCCGCCGACGAGACAGCCCCCCTCCGCCGCGCCTTTCTCTGGGCCGCGGCCCTGACCCTGCCGGTCTTCGTGATGGAAATGGGCGGCCACATCATTCCTGCCTTCCACCATTGGCAGATGGCGACCTTCGGCACCTTCCCCCTGCATCTCGTGCAGTTCATGCTGACCACCGCGGTCCTCTTCGGGCCGGGGCGCGTCTTTTTCCGCCTCGGTGTGCCCGCGCTCATCAAGGGCGCGCCCGAGATGAACAGCCTTGTCGTTCTGGGCACAAGTGCCGCATGGGCCTGGTCCACCGTCGTCACCTTCGCCCCCCAGGTCGTTCCCGAAACCGGCCGCTTCGTCTATTTCGAGGCCGCCGCCGTCATCGTCACGCTGATCCTTCTGGGCCGCTGGCTCGAAGGGTATGCGCGCGGCCGCGCCGGGGCCGCGATCCGCGGGCTGATGGCGCTCCGACCCGACACCGCCCTGCGTGTCGAGGACGGGCAGGAGACCGAGGTGCCGCTCTCCGACCTCCGTCGCGGCGACCTGATCCGGCTCAAGCCCGGCGGCCGCGTCGCCGTCGACGGCGAAGTGGTCGAGGGCGAAAGCTGGATCGACGAGGCGATGCTGACCGGCGAACCCATCCCCGCCGCCAAGCGCACGGGCGACAGCGTCACCGCGGGCACCGTGAACGGCACCGGCACGCTGGTCTACCGCGCCACCGCCGTGGGCGCCGATACCGTGCTGGCGCGGATCGTCGCCATGGTCGAGGATGCGCAGGCGACCCGCCTGCCGGTGCAATCGCTGATCAACCGCGTGACCGCGGTCTTCGTGCCGGTCGTCCTCGTCATCGCGCTGGTCGCCGCCGGCGCGTGGCTGATCTTCGGCCCCGACCCGGCCCAGGCGCTGGTGATCGGCGTCTCCGTCCTGATCATCGCGTGTCCTTGCGCCATGGGCCTTGCCACGCCCGTCTCGATCCTCGCGGGCACGGGCCGCGCCGCCGAGCTTGGCGTGCTCTTCCGCAAGGGCGACGCCCTGCAGGAGTTGTCCCGCGTCACCCTCGTGGCCTTCGACAAGACCGGAACCCTGACCGAGGGGCGCCCCAGCGTCACCGCGATCACCCCCACCCGCGACTGCGACGAGACCACGCTGTTGAGCCTCGCCGCAGGGGCCGAGGCCGCCTCGGAACACCCGCTCGCCCGCGCGATCATGGCCGAGGCCGAGGCGCGGGGCCTGACCCCCGCCCGCGTCGACAGCTTCGAGGCGATGACCGGCGCCGGTGTCGTGGCGCGCATCGAGGGTGAAACCCTCCGCGTCGGCTCCCGCGCCTTTCTCGAGGGCGAAGGCGTCGCCGTCCCCGCCACGCCGCCCGGACCCGCGACCGAGGTGCATGTCGCCCGCGGCGCGCTCTACCTCGGCCACCTCGCGCTGTCCGACAGGCTCAAGCCCGATGCCGCCCGCGCCGTCGCCGCCCTCAAGGCCCGCGGCGTGCGTGTCGCGCTCCTCTCCGGCGATGCCGACGGGCCGGTCGCGGCCGTCGCCCGCGAGCTTGGCATCGACGAGGCCCACGCGCGCCTCTCGCCCGCCGACAAGCGCGAACAGGTCGCGCGCTGGCGCAAGGACGGCCTGAAAGTGGCCTTCGTCGGCGACGGCCTCAACGACGCCGCCGTGCTGGCCGAGGCCGATGTCGGCATCGCGCTGGGCACCGGCACCGACGTGGCGATCGAGGCGGGCGACGTGGTGCTCGTCTCCGGCGCGCCCACCGGCGTCGCCACCGCGATGGAGGTCTCGCGCCGCACGCTGCGCAACATCGCCCAGAATCTCGTCTGGGCCTTCGGCTACAACGTCGCCCTCATCCCCGTCGCCGCGGGCCTGCTGGCGCTGGTCGGCGGCCCCTTCCTCAACCCCATGCTGGCGGCGGGCGCCATGGCGGCAAGCTCCGTCCTTGTCGTCCTCAACGCCCTGCGCCTGCGCAGAATGGAGGCCGCATGAACATCGGAGACGTCGCCGAGGCCGCGGGCCTGCCCGCCAAGACCATCCGCTACTACGAGGATATCGGCCTCATCACCCCCAATCGCAGCGCCAACGGCTACCGTCAGTTCACCCAGGGCCACCTGCACAAGCTCGCCTTCATCGCGCGTGCGCGCGGCCTCGGCTTTTCCATCGAGCAATGCCGCACGCTGCTGGCCCTCTACGAGGATCGCGAACGCGCAAGCGCCGATGTCAAGGCGCTGGCCGAAACCCACCTCTCCGAGATCGACGCCAAGATGGCCGAACTGTCCGAGATGCGCCGCACGCTGGCCGACCTCGTCCACGCCTGCGCCGGCGACGACCGCCCCGACTGTCCGATCCTCAAGGGCCTCGCCGCACCGGCGAACGCCGATTGATCGCCGCTGCATAGGGGCGTAGGAACGGGGCGTTCCCCCTGACGGACACCCCGCAATGTCCCCGCTCCGCGGCATCACGCTCAAGCTTCTGTCGGTCTGCGTCTTCGTGGCCATGGCCTCGATCATCAAGGCAACCTCCGACAGCATCCCCCCTGGTCAGGCGGTCTTCTTCCGTTCGCTCTTCGCGATCCCGGTCATCGGCGTCTGGCTGGCGATGCGCGGCGAGTTGCACACCGGGCTGACCACGAAAAACCCCATGGGCCATGTCTGGCGCGGGCTGGTCGGCACCTCGGCCATGGGCCTCAGCTTTGCCGGTCTGGGCCTCCTGCCGCTGCCCGAGGTGACGGCGATCGGCTATGCCGCGCCGATCCTCGTGGTGATCTTCGCCGCCATGTTCCTCGGCGAAGACGTCCGCCTCTTCCGCCTCTCCATGGTCGCGCTGGGCATGGCGGGCGTGCTCGTCGTGCTCAGCCCGCGCCTGCAGCTCGACCCCGCCGCCGCTGACACGCGCGAGACGCTGGGCGCGGTTCTCGTCCTGCTCTCGGCGGTCTGCGCCGCGCTGGCGCAGGTCTTCGTGCGCAAACTCGTCCAGACCGAGACGGTCTCGGCCATCGTCTTCTACTTCTCGATCACCGCGACACTCCTGTCGCTTCTGACCCTGCCATGGGGTTGGACCGTTCCAAGCGGGCAGGTTCTCGCGATGCTGATCTGTGCGGGCCTGTTGGGCGGGGTGGGGCAGATCCTGCTGACGACCAGCTACCGCCACGCCGACGCCTCGCTCATCGCACCCTTCGAATACGCCTCGATGCTGCTGGCGATCATCGTGGGCTATACCGTTTTCGGTGAGGTGCCGGGCGCGGCGACGCTGGCCGGCGCCGTCATGGTCGTGACCGCGGGCATCCTGATCATCTGGCGCGAACGCCAGCTGGGGCTCGAACGCGCGCGCCAGCGCAAGGCCGGGCCGAGCCAACCGCAATAATCGCGGTCGGTCAGGCCCGCTTGCTGCGCCGATACGCGGCCTCGACGGCGTTGCCCTGCCGCGCGATCATGCCTTGCAGGCGTTGCAACACCTTGCCGCGTGCCAGCTTCATGGTCTGCAGCAATAGGCGCGCGCTCAGCGTGTCCGCCGACAGGTCCAGCACCAGCGCGACCCGCGTGACCTCGGACGACAGCGGGACGAAGCTCATCTCGTAGTAACATTCCATGCCGCCGATCCGGCTTTCGATGACGCAGATGTCTTCGGGCACCAGTCGCGTCACCCTGGAAGAGATCGGCCGCGCCTTGCCGCGGAGCGTCACCACGCCCCGCCACTCCACGTTCTCGGCGGTTTCCGTCCAGTTGCCGACCCGGGTGATCGTGGCGCCGCGTCCGCGGGCATCCTCCTCGAACCCCGAGAAATCGGTCAACCGTGCCCAGACCATCGCCTGCGGGGCGTCCACATCCTCCGAGACCTTGAACTTCATACCGCTCTCCGTAACGCGACTTGACGCACTCGTATCTAGTCGCTGGTTCCCGTCTTGACTACTGTTTGCGGTGCGTCGGCGTCATCGTCGTCGAGGATGCCGGCATAAGGCGCCCAGTAGTCGGGAAAGACCTGAAAGGCGATGTCGTGGCGGCAGATCTCGAGAATGCGGATCTGCATGTCCTCGTCCAGCGCGAAGAAATCGAATTTCGGGCCACCGGTCTGCAACCGCGGCATCTTGGCTTGCGAACCGCACTCGGCGTTCACGAAATCGACAAGGCTGTCGAGGTCTTCCAGCCGGAAGATGCGCTCGTAATGCGCCGGATCGGGGCCGATGAATTTCTGCTGCTTCAGGAAATGCCGGGCCAGCGGCTTGGAGCAGCGCAGGTAGCCGATGTAATTGTCGAGGAACGTGGCAAGGTCCGGATCGGGCGCCAGACCCTCGCGCAGCAGATCCCGGCCCGCCGCCTCGATCGACAACTCGCGGTAATGCATGACGCGGTTGGAATAGCCCGACAGGAACCGCTTGACCGGGTCGCGCAGCAGCGCAAAGCAGCGATACCCCTTCAGTTTGGTATGATCGACGCGGTTGAACCGGTAGTTCGCCACCAGCATGTTCGCATCCATGCGGGTGCCCTGAACCGAGTAGTCGCGGAACGCGAACCCGTTTTCGGCATGCAACAGGAAGGCGCGCAGGGATGTTCCCCCGGCCTTCGGCGAAAAGAAGAACGCCATCCGCTGCGCGGGCATGATGTATGGCATGGCCTGACCTCTGCTCGATTTGTTTTTTGTTTTCGTCTTTTTATTCACAGTAGCAGAAAGACGGCCGTTGCGACAACTCCGCAGGCCACACCGGGTGCGCATTGTTGCGGCGCGGCCCTAGGTCAGACGGTCCGCCAGCCACGCCTCAAGCAGGAAATGCGCGATCGCGCCGCGCCGTGCGGGCCGGATCTCGGGGTGCGTGCCCGCGAAAACCGTCAGCATCTCCGACCGCGTGACCCAGCGGGCGGCCTCGATCTCCAACGGGTCGATGACGATCTCGTCCGACAGGGCTGCGCCGCGGCACCCCATCATCAGCGAGGCAGGAAACGGCCAGGGCTGGTCTGCGAGGTAATCGACCTGCCCGACCCGCACGCCGGTTTCCTCGAACACCTCGCGCCGCACCGCCGCCTCGATGGTTTCGCCCGGCTCGACGAACCCCGCCAGCAGCGAGAACATCCCGTCGGGCCAGCCGGGGGATCGGCCCAGCAGCACCCGCTCGCCCCGCGTGATCAGCATGATGACCACGGGGTCGGTGCGGGGGAAATGATGCGCTCCGCAGGCCGGGCATAGCCGCTGCCAGCCCGCCTCGGCGATCTGCGACGCCGCCCCGCAGCGCGCGCAGAAGCCATGGCTTCGGTGCCAGTTCAAAAGCGCGCGCGCGGTGGCGGCCAGTTCCGCGTCGCGTGGCGACAGCCGTGTCATCACCGCGCGCAACTCGCGAAAGGCGCTGTCGGCGGGCGCATCTGCGTGACGTTGCACGGTCGGGTCCAGAAAGGCGCCGATCTGGGCCTCGTCCACGGGCTCGGGCGGCTCCCAGCCCGAGATGTCCTGCGCAAAGATCGCGGCCCCCGCGATGCGGCCGAGAAACAGGGGCGCCTCCCGTGCCGATGCCAGAACGCGGTGGTGCGAGGGCAACAGCACGAGATCGCAGGCGCCATCGGCAGGGTCGCCCTTGACCAGCGGCTTGCCGCGCCACAGCGCCACGACCCCCGCGCCTGCCGCCAGTTCCATGGCGAGGGCCGCGGCGTCGCGCCGCTCGGCTGCCGCCCGGTCGAGGTCCGAGCCGCCGAATGTCACCGTTGCCGCATTCCGCATCGCCTGTCCCTTCAGCATTGCCGTCCCCATAGGTATGGCGCGTTGGCCACATCGGATGCAATGCGCTCGCAAAACCACGCGCGGCGCATCCAGTGCGTTTCGCGAAATTGTCGAAACACCCCATAGTTGCACCCGACAGAAGCGGAACAAGCGATGACCGTCACACGGGCCATTCATGCGGATGCAGCCGACCGGGCCGGTCGGACCGACATGATGCGCCTGCGTCTTCTCGCGACCAGCGATCTGCACGCCCATCTTTTCCCGTTCAACTACTACACCGACCGCCGCGACGAGAGTGTCGGCCTCGCCGCGCTTGCCGACCTGGTCGAACAGGCGCGCGCCGACTGCCCCAACACGCTGCTCTTCGACAACGGCGACACGATCCAGGGCGCGCCGCTGGGCGACGCCGCCTTGTCCGATCTCATGCCCGAGGGCGCGGTCCATCCCATGATCGCGGCCATGAACGCCCTGGGCTACGACGCGGCGACCGTCGGAAACCATGATTTCGACTTCGGCTTCGACGCGCTCCGGTCCGCGCTGTCGGCGGCGCGCTACCCGGTCGTGCTCGCCAATGCGGTGACCCTCCCGCAGCGGGTCCCGCTCCTGCCGCCCCATGCCATCCTCGAACGCAGCCTGAGCGACATCGGCGGACGCTCCCACACCCTGCGCATCGGGGTGACGGGGGTCGCGCCGCCGCAGATCAACCAGTGGGGCCACGCCCGGCTGGCCGGGCAGCTCGAGGTGGGGCCGATGGTGCCGGCCGTGGCCGGGGCCGCGCGCAGGCTGCGCGCCGCGGGCGCCGATGTCGTGATCGTCCTCGCCCATACCGGCCTCGGCCGTGCCGACGCCGCGCCCGACGCCGAGAACACGGGCCAGGCCATCGCGCGACTGCCCGGCGTGGATGCGGTCGTGGCGGGCCATACGCATAGCGTCTTTCCACCCGAAACCGACCGAAAGCCTCCGCCCGGAACCGCCGCGCTGGTGCAACCGGGCTGCCATGGCTCGCACCTGGGGCAGATCGACCTCTTTCTGCGCCAGGGCCCCGGCGCCTCCGGCCCGTGGAAGGTCGCCTCGGCAGAGGCCCGCGTGCTGCCCGCGGCCGAGGCCCCGGGCCCGGCAATGCCGCACCCCCGTCGCCGGTCGCACCGATTGCCGGAGTTTCGGGCCCAGCTGGCCCGCGGCCACCGCCTGACCCGCAGCTATGCCGCCCGCGTCGTCGGGCGCAGCGCCGTGCCCCTCGAGACGTATTTCAGCCTGTGCGCGCCCTGCGCCGCCACCCAGTTGATCGCCGAGGCGCAACGCGCCGCCGTGGCTCCGCATATCGCGGCAGATCCCGCCTTGGCCTGCCTGCCGCTTCTGTCCTGCACCACGCCGTTCAAGGCGGGCGGCCGCGGCGGCCCGGATTTCTACACCGACATCGCGCCGGGGGCGCTGATGCTGCGTCACATCGCCGACCTCTACGCCTACACCAACGGCCTGTCGCTGCTTCGGGCGACCGGCGCGCAGCTCCGCGCGTGGCTGGAACGCAGCGCCTCGGCCTTTCATCGGATCGACCCCGGCGCGCCCGGCCCGCAGCCGCTGATCGACCACGGATTCGCGAGCTACAATTTCGATCGCTTCGACGGGCTGCTGCACGAGATCGACGTCAGTCAACCCGCCTGCACCAATGCCGAGGGCGACGTCGTGATCGACGGGCCGGGACGCATCCGGAACCTGCGCCGCGCCGATGGCATGACGGTCGGGGATGACGACCTGTTTCTGGTCGTGACCAATGCCTACCGCGCGGCCGGGGGCGGGCATCATCCCGCCGCCGCCTCCTGCGAGGTCGTGTTCGAAACCGCCGAGCCGGTCCGCGACCGCCTTGTCGACTACATCGCCCAAAGCCGTGGCCCCATCGCCCCCGTCGCCGGGCCCGGATGGTCCTTCACCCCTCTGGGCGGCACCCCTGTGCTCTACCAGACCGGCCCCGGCGCCCGCTCGCACAGGCGCCGGGCGCGGGAAGTCGGGCTCAGCTATCAGGGGATCGACCCCTCCGGCTTTGCGTCTTACCTGCTGACAATCTAGACGCCGGCCTCGAAACCGCACAAAAAACTGGCAAACGCCGTGACAATCGCGCAGGCTGGGTCAGGCGACCCGTGCCCGGTGTGATCGCTCTGTTGACGCCGGGTCGACGCGCCGATGATGTGGCGACGCCTTTACACGACCACGCTGCCAAGCCGAAGGAGACATCGCTTGTTCACCCGTGCCATCCCGACCCTCACCGCCGCCCTGCTCGCCGCGACCCCGCTCGCCGCGCAGGACACCACGATCAATTTCGCGCTCGACTGGCGCTTCGAAGGGCCCTCCGCGCCCTATTTCCTCGCCATCGACAACGGCCATTTCGCCGCCGAGGGCCTCGAGGTGAACGTGACCGCCGGCGAAGGCTCGCTCGACGCGATCCCCAAGGTCGCCTCGGGCGCCTTCCCGATGGGCTTCGCCGACATCAACAGCCTCGTGCGATTCCTCGACCAGAACCCCGGCGCGCCCGTGATCGGCGCCATGATGATCTATGACAGCCCGCCGTTTTCCATCGTGGGCCGCGTCAGCCAGGGGATCAGCGGGATCGAGGACCTCGAGGGCTCGATCCTCGGCGCGCCGCCGCCCGATGGCGCCTGGGCGCAGTTCCCGATCCTCGCCGCCGTGAACGACATCGACGTGTCGACCATCACCGTGGAACCGGTGGGCTTCCCAACCCGTGAGCCGATGCTGGCCGAGGGCAACGTGGATGCCGTGACCGGCTTCAACTTCTCCTCCTACCTGTCGCTCGCGCGGCTGGGCGTTCCCGAAGACGATATCACCACCATCCTCTTCGCGGATCACGGCGTCGAGCTGTATGGCAACGTGGTGATCGTCAACACCGACTTCGCCGAAGCCAACCCCGAGATCGTGACCGCCGCGCTTGGCGCCATCGCCCGCGGCGTGGCCGATGCCGCCGCCGACCCGGCCGCCGGTGCGGCTGCCGTCATCGCCCGCAACCCCGCCGGGGATGTGGAGCTTGAGACCCGTCGCCTGGAACTGGCGCTCGACGCCAACATCCTGACCCCCTGGGTGCTCGAGAACGGGCTGGGCGGCATCGACACCGACCGCATGGCCACCGCGATCGAACAGCTGCGCCTGACCTACGAGTTCCAGAACGAGCCGGACATGGCGATGTATTTCACCGACGCCTACCTGCCGCCGGCCGAGATGCGGATGATCGCACCCTGATCGCCTGACATGGCACCCCCCCGGGCCGGCGCGCGTTTCCGGCCCGGGGGTTTCGTGTAGTTACGGATGCACTACGGAATACCGACGGGATCACGACAGCCCTTTCCCGGACCCCGTTAACCATGGCCTTGCACAAATCCGATATGTGTTGACGCGCCGTTCACCATGCAAAGGTCTGGTTCGATGCAGACAACCCCTTCCTCCCACATGATCGAGTTGCGCGGTGTCAGCCACGCCTACAAGACCAAGGCAGGCCCGCTGCCGGTGCTCGACAACCTCAACATGGCGGTGCCGGAAAACAGTTTCTGCGCGGTCGTCGGCCCCTCGGGTTGCGGCAAGTCCACGCTGACGCGGCTCGTCTCGGGGCTGATGAAGCCCAATTCCGGCGAGGTCTGGCTGCACGGCAAGAAGGTCACAAGCCCGCGCCCCACCGTCGGCATGGCGTTCCAGAACCCGGTGCTGCTGGAATGGCGCACGATCCTGCAGAACATCCTGTTGCCGCTGGAAATCGTGAAATCCCCGATGTCCAGGGCCGAGGCGACCGAGCGCGCCCATCACCTTCTGGAACTTGTGGGCCTGACGGGCTTTGCCGAGAAACGCCCCTCCGAACTGTCGGGCGGGATGCGCCAACGCGCCAGCCTCTGCCGGTCGATCATACACAAGCCGGATGTCCTGATCCTGGATGAACCCTTCGGCGCGCTCGACGCCTTCACCCGCGAAGACCTGTGGTGCACCATGCACGACCTGCGCCGCGAGGAACCCTTTACCTGCCTGCTGATCACGCATGATCTGCGCGAAAGCGTGTTCCTTGCCGACCAGGTCGTGGTGATGTCCGGGCGGCCCGCGCATGCGCAATACGTGCTCGACGTCGACATCCCCGGCCCGCGCGGCCTCGATGACCTCTATGCACCCAAGGCGGTGTCCATGCTGGCGACGTTGCGCCACCAGATCCAGGTCGCGCAGGGCCGCGCGACCGAAGCCGACGCGCCGCTCGATGGTCACGCCACCCCGCAGGAGGCACGGGCATGAACGATACCGTTCGCAAGATCCTGGCGCCCACGCTGTTCATCGTCGGCATCCTCGCCCTCTGGGAATGGGCCGTCTGGTACAACCAGCTGCCGGATTTCCGCATGGCCAGCCCGTCGGACCTGATCCCGCGCTACATCCGCTTCTGGGACCTGTTCCTGATCAAGTCCTGGGAAACGCTCTGGCGCACCGTGGCGGGCCTTGGCCTCGCCGTGATCTTCGGCACGCTGATCGGCATGATCATGGGCTTCTCCCGCTTCGCGCGCGAGGGGCTCTACCCGATCCTCGTGGGCTTCAACGCGATCCCCAAGGCCACGGTCGTTCCCATCGTCGCGCTGATGTTCGTCGGCCAGCACGATTTCAACACGGTCCTGATCGCCTTCATGATCAGCTTCTTCCCCATCGCCGTCTCCGTCTCTATCGGCCTCAGCACGCTGGAGCCGGAGTATCGCGACATCCTGCGCTCTCTGGGTGCTTCGAATGTCACGATCTTCTGGAAGATCGCCCTGCCCAAGACCCTGCCCGAGTTCTTCGGCGCGCTGAAGGTCGCCGTGACGCTGGCCTTCATCGGCACCAACCTGATGGAGATCGTGTCACCGCATGGCCGGGGTCTTGGCGACCTGTTCGATTCGGGCCGCATCAACGCGGATTACCCGCTGATGTTCGCGGTCCTCTTCGCGCTGGCGGCTCTTGGCATCTTGCTGTTCTACTTCGTGGTCTTTCTCGAACGCATCTTCGCCGGTTGGGCCGAACGCAGCCCGGGGTGAGGGGCACACCCTTGCGCCCCGGCGTGCTTTTTCCTATGTGACGGTCGAGAGGTTGGCGCGGGCAGGCGCCTCGCCAACCCGGTCAGGTCCGGAAGGAAGCAGCCGTAACGAGCCCCGCTTGGGTCGTTGTCCAGCCTCTCACCCCAAGTTTTTGCGCCCCGGTTTCAGGCGCGAACAAGGGCACACCTGATCACATGCCGCTCGGCATCGCCGGGTCCACGCTGGAGCCCATGGTGGACACCAGCAGGTAGTTCAGGAAGATCCCGATCAGGATCGTCAGGCAGAAATACAAGGTCGCCCCTTCCAGCATGACGCGCCGCCCCTTCGGCATGGTGTGGCGCCGCCATTGCCACAGCAAGATGCCGCAGACCGCCGCGGGGATGTGAAACGCGCCGAACAGCGCCACTGTCCCCGGCCCGAGGCTCGCCATCAGCCCTCGCAGCCCCCCCGACCAGATCACCCCGCCCAGCCAGAAGGCCAGCGCCGCCGCGGACATTGCCCAGAAAAACGCCGCCATGACCGTCACGAGAATCGGATTTGGGGTATGTTCTGCCATCTTGACCTCTCGCCTTGGCGGCAAAGCTAGCGCGCTGCCGCCGCTTCACCATGGACCTTGACGTGCGGCTTCACTAGGTTTGCCGTTGCACCCTGCACCCGAGGCGACATGAGCGATACCCCCGACAGCGGTTACCAGGTTCTGGCGCGGAAATACCGCCCGGCGACATTCGCCGACCTGATCGGGCAGGACGCCATGGTCCGCACGCTGAAAAACGCGTTCGAGGCCGACCGCATTGCGCAGGCTTTCATGCTGACGGGCATCCGCGGCACCGGCAAGACGACGACCGCGCGGATCATCGCAAAGGGGCTGAACTGCATCGGGGCGGACGGGCAGGGCGGGCCGACGACCGACCCTTGCGGGGTCTGCCAGAATTGCGTCGCGATCGCCGAGGGGCGGCATGTCGACGTGATGGAGATGGACGCCGCCTCCAACACCGGCGTGCAGAACATCCGCGACGCGATCATCGAGACGGTCAGCTATCGCGCGGCACAGGCGCGCTACAAGATCTTCATCATCGACGAGGTTCACATGCTGTCGACAAGCGCGTTCAACGCGCTTCTGAAGACGCTGGAGGAACCGCCGCCGCACGTCAAATTCCTGTTCGCCACCACCGAAATCCGCAAGGTTCCGGTGACTGTCCTGTCGCGCTGCCAGCGCTTCGACCTCCGCCGGATCGAGCCCGAGGTGATGATCGCCCATCTGCAGAAGGTGGCGGGCCTCGAGGGTGCGCAGATCGCAGAGGACGCGCTGGCGCTGATCACGCGGGCCGCCGAGGGCTCGGTCCGCGATGCCATGAGCCTGCTGGACCAGGCGATTGCCCATGGCGCGGGCGAGACGACCGCCGACCAGGTCCGCGCGATGCTGGGGCTGGCCGACCGTGGCCGGGTGCTGGACCTGTTCGAGGCGATCATGGGCGGCGACGCGCCCGGCGCGCTGTCGGAACTGGGCGCGCAATATGCCGACGGGGCCGACCCCGTGGCGGTGCTGCGCGATCTGGCCGAGATCACCCATTGGCTGAGCGTGGTCAAGATCACGCCCGAGGCCGCCGAAGACCCCACGATCCCGCCCGAGGAACGCGCGCGGGGGCGGTCGCTGGCGGACCGCTTGCCGATGCGGGTGCTGACACGGATGTGGCAGATGCTGCTCAAGGCGCTGGAGGAGGTATCGCTTGCCCCCAACGCCATGATGGCCGCCGAGATGGCGGTGATCCGCCTCACCCATGTCGCCGACCTGCCGACGCCGGGCGACCTGGTGAAAAAGCTGCAATCGACGCCTGCGCCCACCGGCGGGGCGGGGCCCGCGCGTCCCTCGGGTGGCACGGGGCCGGTCCATGCGCCGCGCGCGCAGGCGCCCGTCGTCCGCAGCACCGGCGGGCCGCAGGCGGCCTTGCAGCCGCAACCAGGGCCGGACCTGTCGCTTTATCCGACCTTCGATGCTGTGGTCGCCCTGATCGAACAGGCGCGCGACATCAAGTTGCTGGTCGAGGTCAAGACCTGTCTGCGGCTGGCCAGCTACGCGCCCGGCCGGATCGAGTTCCAGCCGACCGAAAGCGCGCCGCCCGACCTTGCGCAACGCCTTGGCCGCGCGCTGCAACTGGCCACCGGTGCGCGCTGGATCATCTCGACCGTGAGGGCAGGCGGCGGTCAGACCATCGCCGAGGCCGATGAGGCCGAGCGCACGGCGCTGGAGGCCGAGGTGGAACAGCACCCGCTGCTGCAAGCGGTCAAGGCGGCCTTCCCCGAGGCGAAGATCGCCGCCATCCGCACCCGCGAGGAGTTGCAGGCGCAGGCCCAGGCCGAGGCGCTGCCGGAATTGCCGGATCCCGACGACCTCCCCGAGGATTGGGACCCGTTCGATGATGACTGACATGACACGAGGAATGAACCGATGCTGAAGGGTTTGGGCGGTCTTGGCGACATGGCCAAGATCATGAAACAGGCGCAGGACATGCAGGCCAAGATGGCCGAGATGCAGGAAAGCCTCGCCGCGATCACGGTCACGGGCGAGTCCGGCGCGGGCCTTGTCAAGGCGACGGCGACGGCCAAGGGCGAATTGATCGGGCTGGATATCGACCCGTCGATCTTCAACCAGGACGACAAGGAAGTGGTCGAGGATCTGATCCTTGCCGCGATCAAGGATGCCCAGACCCGCGCACAGGAAAAAAGCCAGGAAGAACTGGCGAAACTGACGGAAGGCATGGGCCTGCCGCCGGGCATGAAACTGCCGTTCTGAGGGGCGCAGGCCGTGGCCGACGCGCCCAGGGATATCGAGGCCCTGATCGAGATCATGGCCCGCCTGCCGGGGCTTGGCCCCCGGTCGGCAAGGCGTGCCGTGCTGCAACTGATCAAGAAGCGGGGGCAGCTGATGCGCCCCCTGGCCGAGACCATGGCGCGCGTGGCCGAAACGGCGCGCGAGTGCCTGAACTGCGGCAATATCGGCACGGGTGACCTGTGCCAGGTCTGCACCGACGAGAGGCGCGCGAACGGGCAGATCTGCGTGGTCGAGGATGTCGCCGACCTTTGGGCGATGGAACGGGGCGGGGCCTTTGCCGGGCGTTATCATGTTCTGGGGGGCACGTTGTCCGCGCTCGACGATATCGGGCCGGAGGACCTGCGCATCCCAAGGCTGATCGACCGGGTCACCGGCGAAGGGGTGAGCGAGGTGATCCTTGCGCTCAATGCCACGGTCGACGGCCAGACCACGGCCCATTACATCGCCGACGCGCTGGAGGGGATGGGCGTTTCCGTCACCTCGCTGGCGCAGGGGGTGCCGATCGGGGGGGAACTGGATTACCTCGATGACGGGACCATTTCGGCCGCGCTGAAGGCGCGAAAGGCGATCTGAGCCGACGTTCTCTCGGCGTGACGTTACGTTTTCTTTGCGCGGTCAACGAATGGGGCTAGCCTATCCGTCATGAGCTATATCGCTGGCACCCGCCCTTATTCCCGGGCCGAGTATATCTCGGATGCCATCGTGCATGCCTCGGGGATCGGGGCCGCGCTGATCGGCGGGCCGGTCATGATCGCGCTGACCGCGCTCTGGATCGGCGAGCCCGCGCTGGTCGCTGCCGTGGCGGTCTATGTCGCCACCGGCCTCGCGATGTGGAGCTTTTCGGCCGCATACAACCTGCTGCAGCGCCCCGCCTGGGTCGACCGGCTGCGCCGCTTCGACAAGTCGGCGATCTATTTCAAGATCGCGGGCACCTACACACCCTTCGCCATCCTTGCCTCGGCGCACGGCGCCTTTCTTGTGGCGATCTGGTCGGTCGCGGCCGTGGGCGCGCTGATGATCCTGTTCTCCTCGCGGCTTGGCTGGCTGTCGATTCCGCTTTACCTGGGGCTTGGCTGGGCAGGCGCGATCTGGGGCGGGCCGCTGGTGTCGGGTCTCAGCCCGACCGGGTTCTGGCTGCTCGCGGCGGGGGGGATCACCTATTCCTCCGGCATCGCCTTCCTGCTGTGGAACCGCTTGCCGTTTCACAACACGATCTGGCACGTCTTCGTCTTCATCGGCTCGCTCGCCTGCTACGCCGCCATCGCCGCCGAGCTGTGGCTGCGGGTCAATCCGGTCTGACGCGGCGTCCCCTGACCCTGCCGCGTCGATTTTGACCTGTTTTCCACCCCCCGATCGCACTATCACTCCCCCTTGAAACGGCATGCGGCGCCGGGGAGGCGCTGCGAGAGAGGAGAGGTCCGCATGAAGGTACTTGTGCCCGTCAAGCGCGTGATCGACTACAACGTGAAGGTCCGCGTCAAGGCGGACGGATCCGGTGTCGATCTCGCCAACGTCAAGATGTCGATGAACCCCTTCGACGAAATCGCCGTCGAAGAGGCCATCCGCCTGAAGGAGGCCGGCAAGGCCGACGAGGTCGTCGCCGTTTCGATCGGCGTGAAGCAGGCGCAGGAAACGCTGCGCACCGCGCTGGCGATGGGCGCAGACCGCGCGATCCTTGTCGTGGCCGCCGATGACGTCCATCAGGACATCGAGCCGCTGGCCGTCGCCAAGATCCTCGCCAAGGTCGTGGAGGAAGAGCAGCCGGGCCTCGTGCTCTGCGGCAAGCAGGCGATCGACAACGACATGAACGCGACGGGCCAGATGCTGTCGGCGCTGCTGGGCTGGTCTCAGGCGACCTTCGCCTCGGAGGTCTCGGTCGAGGGCGATGCGGCTGTCGTGACCCGCGAGGTCGATGGCGGGTTGCAAACGATCAAGGTCAAGATGCCCGCCATCGTCACGGTGGACCTGCGCCTGAACGAGCCGCGCTACGCGTCGCTGCCGAACATCATGAAGGCCAAGAAAAAGCCGCTGGATGAAAAGACCGCCGCCGATTACGGCGTCGACGTCACGCCGCGGCTGGAGATCGTCAAGACCACCGAGCCCGAGACCCGCAAGGCCGGGGTCAAGGTGGGTTCGGTCGACGAGCTGATTGCGAAACTCAAGGACGAAGCGGGGGTGATCTGATGGCGGTTCTACTTCTGGCCGAGGTGACCTCGGGTGACCTGAACATGGATGCGACCGCCAAGGCGGTCACGGCTGCGGCGAAACTGGGCGACGTGACGGTGCTGTGTGCCGGGGCCTCGGCCAAGGCGGCGGCGGATCAGGCGGCGACGATCGACGGCGTGGCCAAGGTGCTGTGCGCGGAAGGCGACAGCCTCGGCCATCGGCTGGCCGAAGCCACGGCCGATCTGATCGTGGGGCTGGCGGGCGATTACAGCCACATCTGTGCGCCCGCGACCACGGATGCCAAGAACATCATGCCGCGCGTCGCGGCGCTGCTGGACGTGATGGTGATCTCGGACGCCTCTGGCGTTGTCGACGCCGACACGTTCGAGCGCCCGATCTACGCGGGCAACGCGATCCAGACCGTGAAATCGTCGGACGCGAAAAAGGTCGTGACCTTCCGCACCTCGACCTTTGACGCGGCGGGCACCGGCAACACGGCCGCTGTCGAGATGGTGCAGGCCCCCGCGGCATCCGATCTGTCGTCGTGGGTCGAGGACAAGGTCGCGGCCTCGGACCGGCCCGAGCTGACCAGCGCGGGCATCGTCGTCTCGGGCGGGCGCGCCCTGGGCTCGGCCGAGCAGTTCGCGCTGATCGAGGGGCTGGCCGACAAGCTGGGCGCCGCGGTCGGCGCGTCCCGCGCGGCGGTCGATTCGGGCTATGCCCCGAACGACTGGCAGGTGGGTCAGACCGGCAAGGTGGTGGCGCCCGAACTTTACATCGCGGTCGGCATCTCGGGGGCGATCCAGCACCTCGCGGGCATGAAGGACAGCAAGGTCATCGTCGCGATCAACAAGGACGAAGAGGCGCCGATCTTCCAGGTGGCCGATTACGGGCTTGTCGCCGACCTGTTCGATGCCGTGCCGGAATTGACCGGCAAGCTCTGAGGCCATCGCCCGAATGTCATGCCGCCTCGCGCCCCCAAGGGTGCGGGGCGGTTCGCGGTTCAGGCCAGCCGCTCCAGCAGCCGCGCTGCCGCCATGTCGTGCAGATCGGGGCCCGGAAGGGCGCGCGCCGCCGCCTCTTCGCGGGTGGCGAAGAACATGCCCCGCGTCACGGCCGGATCGCTGCTGACGGCGGGGGCGGTGATGGTGAGAGAGGCGGCTTGACCTTCGACCGCCTCCAGCATCTCGGGGGTCACGAAAAGCGGGTCTTCGCCCAACCCGCCCTGGCAGCCGGTGTCGCCGGGCGCGCGCCGTGACAGCCAAAGCAGGTGCACCGGAACGCGCGTTCGCCTCAGAAAGGCCGACATCCGCGCCAGCCACGCAGTCCGCAACTCCGCCTCGAGCACGGCGAAACGGTCCGGCGACAGCGCGTGGAGATGGGTCAGAAGATGCCGGGTGAAGTGGAACTCGGTGAAATCGACATCGCGAAAGATCGTGCGCAGGATCGGCGTCGCCTTGATGAAGCGGTCATTGCGCCGGGGGTGGACTGCGTAGAAGCGGTTGGTCATGGTCTGCGCTCCGGTGATCTGCAAGACCACGGCCGTCGCGCCGCCCAGTGCTGTGGCGATGGCCGGATCCCCCGACAACACATCCAGTCCCCCGTTCATCACGCCCATGTTCACCACGTCGATCTGCAGGGCCGTGTCCAGTTGCGCGGCAAAGGGGGCATAGATGAAGCGCCCGAAGGTCTCGGACCCGCCGAGGCACAGCAGATAGGGCCGATCCATCCTGCAAGCCGGCCCGCGGAACCGTAGAACCGACCCCGGATAGGTGACCGGCTGATAGTCGAGCGGCATGCGGCCGCGGTGTTCGAAACTCATCTCCCCTGCTCCCACCAGATTGAAGACCCACCGCGGGGCAGCATGGTGCGAAGATGTTTCGAAAAGGATAAACTCCTATTTTGGCAAGATTTTTATGCATTCCCGGGGTGTGGCCCCGCGCGCTTGGGCCGCGGGGTGCGGACTTGTTTCCGGCAGCGGGCAGGGCCTATTGTGCGGGCGAACCAAGGGGCGCGAGAGGCGGACATGGACATCAAGTCGATCGGTGTGGTGGGCGCTGGCCAGATGGGCAACGGCATCGCCCATGTCTGCGCGCTTGCCGGGTATGACGTGGTGATGACGGATATCAGCGCGGATGCCCTGTCGAACGCCATGGCGCTGATCGAACGGAACCTGTCGCGCCAGGTCACGCGCGAGAAGATTTCCGAGGCCGAGATGGCCGAGGCGATGGCGCGCATCCGCACGACGACGAAATTGACCGACGTGGGGCCGAGCGACCTGATCATCGAGGCCGCGACCGAGCGCGAGACGGTGAAGCAGGCGATCTTCGAGGACCTGCTGCCGCATCTCAAGCCCGAGACGATCCTGACCTCGAACACCTCGTCGATCTCGATCACGCGGCTCGCCTCCCGCACGGATCGGCCCGAGAAATTCATGGGCTTCCATTTCATGAACCCGGTTCCGGTGATGCAGCTGGTGGAACTGATCCGCGGCATCGCCACGGATGAGGAGACCTTCGCCGCCTGCAAGGCCGTGGTCGACCGGCTGGGCAAGACGGCCGCCACGGCCGAGGATTTCCCCGCCTTCATCGTCAACCGCATCCTGATGCCCATGATCAACGAAGCGGTCTACACGCTCTACGAGGGTGTCGGGAACGTGAAGTCGATCGACGAGTCGATGAAGCTGGGCGCGAACCATCCGATGGGGCCGCTGGAACTGGCCGATTTCATCGGGCTCGACACCTGCCTTGCGATCATGAACGTGCTGCATGACGGGCTGGCCGACACGAAATACCGGCCCTGTCCGCTGCTGACGAAATATGTCGAGGCCGGGTGGCTCGGTCGCAAGACGCAGCGCGGATTTTACGATTACCGCGGCGAGGTGCCGGTGCCGACGCGCTGAGCCTCCAGACCCTTGCAAGGGTCTGGCCAGGCGCTTGCAAGCGCCTCGTGACGTCCTTGCAAGGACGTCATCCGTTTCTTGCAAGAAACGGACGCTACGACTGGTCGGGATCGTCCCGGAGCGACAGGGTGCGCGCGCGCAGCCATGCCATGAACTCGCGCGGCTTGCCGATGCGGCTTTCCCACTGGTCGGGCGTGATCGGGTTGCCGATGATCGGCGCCTGCGGCTTGTCGAAACTGTGCACCACCTCGTGGATCAGCAGCCCCTGGCGCAGGATCGGCGAAATCTGGTTCGCGATCTGATACCAGCGCGAGTTCGAGCCGGTGAAGAAGCAGGGCACGATGGTCGCGCCGGATTTGCGGATCATCTTGGCGGTGAAGACGTTCCATTCGCCCTCGACGGCCGGCCCCCACATCGACTCGGAGGCCGCCACGGAGCCGGAGGGGAACAGTGCGATCAGCCCCTTCTGCTCGAGATGCGACATCGCGGTCGCCCGCATCTGCAACATCTTTTCCTGGGCGTCGGGCTCGTGCGGGAAGGGAACGGGGATCATGTAGCCCGCCGCCGACTCGTCGAGACCGGTCAGCAGCGCGCGTGTGAGGATGCGGTAGTCGAGACGCCTGCGGCCGATCAGATCGGCCAGGATCATCCCGTCGACGAGCCCATGGGGATGATTGGCCACGAAGACGACCGGCCCCTCGGTCGGAATCCGGTCGAGCTGGTGCTGGGGCGTCTGAAGGTCGATGCCCATCACCTTCATCGTGGCCGGCCAGAAGGCCTGGCCGCTGAACTCGCCCATCGTCTCGAACTGGCGCACACGGCGGATGATGGTGATCTTGCCGGTCAGCCACTCGATCGCCTTGATCGTGTGGCGGGTCCAGAAATGATCGAAGCTGTTGGCATAGGTCAGGCTGCGCCGGTCATAGACCCGATCGGGCCCCGGCCGAAGCGCCGTCGGCCGCGGCGCAGAGATATTGCGGGAACTGGTATCGGTCACGCGCCCTCGTCCCATCGCGTTCTAGCCGTCGTCACCCCCGGTTCAGCTTTCCTCGCCGAAACGGTCCGCGACCAGCGCCTGCAGCGCATCGGCCAGCGTTTCCGCCTCCGGGCCGGTGGTTTCGACCTCAATAGAGGTTCCCATGGAGGCTGCCAACATCAAAAGCCCCATGATCGAGTCCCCGGCGGCACTCAGCCCATCGCGCCGGACGATGGCCTGCGCATCATGGGCCTCGACCACTTCGACGAAGCGGGCCGAGGCGCGCGCGTGCAATCCCTTCACGTTCACGATGTCGAAATGGCGGGTCACGCTGGCGTCGGACATCAGGGGGCTCCGTCGAAACTGTTGATGTAGCGGCGCCCGGCCTCGGCGGCGCGGGCCACGGCATCCTCGACGCCGAGGTGGCGCGACTTGGCGAGCTTGATCAGCATGGGAAGGTTCACGCCGGTCAGGATCTTGCGGTTCTGCGGGCGGCAGGCCTTCAGCGACAGGTTCGAGGGCGAGCCGCCGAACATGTCCGTCACCACCACCACGCCCGAGCCGTCGTCGACCTCGTCGGCGGCCTCGCAGATCTCGCGCGTGCGCGCGGCGCGGTCGTCTTCCGGTCCGACGGAAATGGCGATCATCGCCGCCTGTCTGCCGACCACATGTTCCGCGGCCCGCTTGAGCTCGGAGGCGAGCCCGCCATGGGCAACGATCACGATGCCGATCACCTGTCTGTCGCCTCTGGCCTGTCCGCCGCGCCGGCCGCATCGACGCGGCGCTGCTCCACTTCCCTGTGACGTTTAGACACCGGCCACCCCGCCTCTGCAAGATGGGTGGCCAGGATTTCGGTCATCGCGACCGACCGGTGTTGCCCCCCGGTGCATCCGAAAGCGATGGTCAGGTGGCTCTTGCCTTCGGCCTGGAAGGCCGGCAGCAGAAGTTCTGCCATGTCGATGACCTTGTCGCGGAACGCGGCAAAGCGCGGATCGGCGGCGATGTAGCCCTGCACCGAAGGGGCGCGGCCATCATGCGGCTTGAGCGCCGGGTCCCAGTGCGGGTTGCGCAGAAACCGGCAGTCGAACACGAGGTCGGCCCCGGTCGGCAACCCGCGGCGGTAGGAGAACGAGGTGACCGTGACCGCCAGCCGCCCGGCGCCTTCGGGCGCGAACAGGCGCGTGATCTCGGCGCGCAGGTCGTGCGGGGTCAGCGCCGAGGTGTCGATCAGGACGGTCGCGCGGGCGCGGACCGGGCCGAGCAGCGACAACTCCTGCGCGATGCCCTGTGCCGGATCGGCATCGGGGGCCAGAGGGTGGCGTCGTCGGGTTTCGGAATAGCGGCGCTGCAGAACATCGGCCGCGCAATCGAGGTACAGCAGGTCAGGCGCGTAGCCCGGGGCATCGCCCAGCCGGTCGACGGCCGCCACGAGGCCGGTGGCCGAGTAGTCGCGGTTGCGCGCGTCGGTGCCGAGGGCCAGCGGCTTGTCGGGCGGCGGCCCCTCGAGCAGGCGCGGCAGAAGGCTGAGGGGCAGGTTGTCGATCGCCTCGAAACCGAGATCCTCGAGCGCGTTGATCGCCGTCGATCGGCCCGCGCCCGACGGTCCGGTCACGAAAACGACGCGGGTCGGGGCCCGATCCTGTGGCGGCGTCATGTGCGGGTCGCTCTGCATGGGGTCGGCGTGTCGCCTAGGGTTCGGCGCGGCCGTGTCGCGCCAGGATGACGAGGGTCGGGGCAAGCGTCGGCTGTCCGCGCCCCAGGATCAACGGGCAGGTCCGGCCCCCGATCGCGACCAAGCGTCGCGGCGGCAGGCGGTCGGCCTCGGCCCGGTCGAGGTCGACGACCAGCGACAGGGGTGCATCGGACACCACCGGCCCCGCGTGCAGCAGGCCGATCCCGCGTGCCTCGATCAGGTCGGGCGATTGCGGTGGCCGCTCCAGCATCGGTGGATCGGACAGGGCGAGCCATACACCATCGTCGGAAATCAGGCGTGCCCCATGGGCCATCAGGCTCAGGGCGAGGGCCGATTTGCCCGTGCCCGGTGCGCCCAGCACAAGCACCCCCCGACCGTCGAGCGCGACCGCCGTCGCGGTCATCCACAACGCGCCGCCGTTTCGCCCCGTCACCCAGCGTGTGATCGGCTCCGGCTCGGGGTCATCTGGCATGGCGGGACGGGTCAGATCGGAAGGCCGACCACGAAACGCGCCCCCAGCGGTTCGGAGGTCGCGTCGATCTCGGTCGGGCGGATGTTCTCGGCCCAGATCACGCCGCCATGCGCCTCGACGATCTGCTTGGAAATGGCAAGTCCGAGGCCGGAGTGGTTGCCGAACTGCTTGACCGGCCGTTCCGAGTAGAAGCGGTTGAAGACCTTGGTCAGCGCCTCTTCGGGGATGCCGGGGCCAGTGTCCTCGACCACGATCAGGACACGGTTCTGGCGCTTGCGGGTCCAGAGGCGCACGGCGTCGCCCTCCTCGCAGAAGGAGATGGCGTTGGACAGAAGGTTCACGAAGACCTGCGCAAGCCGTCCCTCGAGACCCGAGATACGGATCGCTTCGGGGGGCAGGTCGGTGATGAAGTCGACGCCTTTCTTGGCGGCTTCCTCGGAGTGATATTGCGAAATGTTCTGCAGCGTGCGGACGAGGTCGAATTCCTCTTCCTCCTCCTTGACCAGTTCGCTGTCCAGCCGCGAGGCGTTGGAGATGTCGGACACCAGCCGGTCGAGGCGCTGCACGTCATGCTCGATCACCTCGAGCAGGCGGTTGCGCTGATCCTCGGTGCGTGCCACGCGCATGGTGCCAACCGCCGAGCGCAGGCTGGCGAGCGGGTTCTTGATCTCGTGGCTGACATCGGCGGCGAATTGTTCGTTGGCGTCGATCCGGTCGTAAAGCGCCGAAACCATGCCCCTCAGCGCGCCGGACAGGCGGCCGATCTCGTCGGGGCGGCCTGTCAGGTCGGGGATGCGCACGCGCGTCGGGCTCATCTTGCGGGCGTTCTTGTCGCGGCCAAGTTCGGCCGCGTCGGCCAGATCGGCGAGGGGATGCGCGATGGTCGAGGCCAGCACGAGGCTGAGCCCGATGGAGACGAAGAGGGCGACCACGAACATCTGCAACAGCTGTTCGCGTTCGACCCGGACCAGCTGGTCGATCTCGCCGGCGGCGGTGGTCACGACGACGATACCGATGGGCCCGTCATCCCCCATCACGGGTGTGGCCGCGGCATAGAGCGTGCCTGTGGCATCGACCCCGCGGCTCAGGACGGTCAATCCTTCGCCGGCCGGTGCGACAAGCGTGGCGGCAAGCGCCTCGCCCGTGATCGTGCCGCCGTCGGGGCCGCCGCCCGCCAGCAGACCCGACAGGCCCGACCAGACCGTGTTGAGGAAATCGGTGATGAGCAGCGTATCCTGGCGGCGACCCTCGAGGCCGCGGACCGGGCGCGCCGGTGTGCGCGACAGGCTTTCGGTCGAGGCCACGAGCGTTCCCGGCGGGGTATAGACGAAGATGTCGACGCCATCCGACAGGCTGAGGCGGCTCAGCACCTGTTCGGGGTCTGTCCCGTCCAGCCCGCCAAGACCCGCTGCGCCATCTGCCGAGAGGCTGGCCTCGAGCACTTCGGCGATCAGTTGCGCCTCGACGGCCAGCGCGCGTTCGCGCTGCACCACGAGGCTGTCGCGGAACGGGTTGAGATACATCACGCCCGCGACCAGCACGACCATCGCCAGCAGGTTGAACAGGATGATCTTGCGCGTGAGCGGCGAACGGTTGAGCGAGATCATGCTGCGCCGGGCCCGCGCCGCCTTGAGCTCGGTCTCGACCGACCCCGGTGGACGATCCCAGTCTTCGCCCAGGACGATGTCGGCCCGGGCGCTGGCGCGTCTGTTGGTCATGGAGAGGTCGGCGGGCACCGCACTGTCGCCTTATTCTTCGTTGTAGCGATAGCCGATGCCGTAGAGCGTCTCGATGGCGGTGAAGTCGTCATCCACCTGCCGCATCTTCTTGCGCAACCGCTTGATGTGGCTGTCGATGGTGCGGTCGTCGACGTAGACCTGTTCGTCATAGGCGACATCCATCAGCTGATCGCGGCTTTTCACGAAGCCGGGGCGCTGCGCGAGCGCCTGCAGCAGCAGGAATTCGGTCACGGTCAGCGAGACGTCGTTGCCCTTCCACGTCACGGCGTGGCGCAGCGGGTCCATCGACAGCTGGCCGCGCACCATGACGGCGCTTTCCTCGGGCGTGCCGGCGGCGTCCGACGCGATCGCCTCCTGCCGACGCAGGATCGAGCGGATGCGTTCGACGAGAAGCCGCTGGGAAAAGGGTTTCTTGACGTAGTCGTCGGCGCCCATGCGCAGGCCCATCAACTCGTCGATCTCGTCATCCTTGGAGGTGAGAAAGATCACCGGCATCTTGGTTTTCTGGCGCAGGCGCTGCAGCAGGTCCATGCCGTCCATGCGCGGCATCTTGATGTCGAAGACACCGAGGTCGGGCAGGCGACGATTGAACGCATCCAGCGCCGACTGGCCATCGTTGTAGGTCTCGACGTCGAAACCTTCGGCTTCCAGCGTCATCGATACGGACGTCAGGATATTCCGGTCGTCATCGACAAGTGCGATCCGCGGCATCATGTGATCCTTGTTACTGCTCGTTTGCCTTGTTTTTTCCACATTCTCTCGATTTGGGCCGTGAGAATCAATCTTTAATCGCCGAATCGGCCCGGTCCGGTCCCAAACCTTTGCATGCCGTGCTTAATCAGTGGTGAAACTGCCACAGCATTGATCAGGTGCAGTCCGATATGGAATGGCCCACCGCGAAAGAAAATTTCGGGATGGTTGCGCTAACTGTGCGAAAGCGTCCTGTTCAGCCTTAAAACCGTCATGGTATAGCCGCCCGAAAGGGTGGGGTGCATGCCATCGACCCGAAACACCGGTCCAGGAGCGACGACATATGACCACTCCACGCGTGAATCCGGCGCAGACGTTGGAAACCCAGGGCATGACGGGCCTCGGGGCGGTGCATTACAACCTGCTGGAACCGGCCCTGATGGAGGCCGCGATCAAACGCGGCGAGGGGCGTCTGGGGCTGGGCGGCACCTTCCTCGTCTCGACGGGCAAGTTCACGGGCCGGTCGCCGAAAGACAAGTTCGTCGTCCGCAGCGCGTCGGTCGAAGACCAGGTCTGGTGGGACAACAACGCCCCCATGGAGCCCGAGGCCTTCGACCGCCTGTATGCCGACATGCTGGAGCACATGAAGGGCGGCGAATACTTCGTTCAGGACCTTTATGGTGGCGCCGATCCCGAGCATCGTCTCGACGTGCGGGTGGTGTCCGAACTGGCCTGGCACAACCTGTTCATCCGCCACCTTCTGCGCCGTCCCGCGGCCGAGGAACTGGAGGGCTTCGTGCCCGAGTTCACCATCGTCAACTGCCCCAGCTTCAAGGCCGATCCCGCGCGCCACGGCTGCCGCAGCGACACGGTGATCGCGCTGAATTTCGAGCGCAAGATGATCCTGATCGCCAACACCGAATACGCGGGCGAGAACAAGAAATCGGTCTTCACGCTTCTGAACTACATCCTGCCCGCCAAAGGCGTGATGCCGATGCATTGCTCGGCCAACCACGCCCATGGCAAGCCCGAGGATGCCGCCGTCTTCTTCGGCCTGTCGGGCACCGGCAAGACGACGCTTTCGGCCGATCCGGGCCGCACGCTGATCGGTGACGACGAACATGGCTGGTCGGACCGCGGCAGTTTCAACTTCGAAGGCGGCTGCTACGCCAAGACGATCAACCTGCGCGAAGAGGCCGAGCCGGAAATCTTTGCCACCACCCGCAGCTTCGGCACCGTGATCGAGAACATGGTCTACGATCCCGAGACACTGGAACTCGACTTCGACGACGACAGCCTGACCGCGAACACGCGCTGCGCCTATCCGCTGGAGCAGATCTCGAACGCATCCGCGACGGGGCTGGCCGGGCATCCCAAGAACATCGTGATGCTGACCTGCGACGCCTTCGGCGTTCTGCCTCCCATTGCGCGGCTGACGCCGGCGCAGGCGATGTATCACTTCCTGTCCGGCTTCACCTCCAAGGTGGCGGGCACCGAGCGCGGCGTGACCGAGCCTGAGCCGACCTTTTCCACCTGTTTCGGCGCCCCCTTCATGCCGCGTCGCCCCGAGGTCTACGGCAAGCTCCTGCAGGAGAAGATCGCCGCCCACGGCGCGACCTGCTGGCTGGTGAACACCGGCTGGACCGGCGGCGCCTACGGCACCGGGTCGCGCATGCCGATCCGCGCCACCCGCGCGCTGCTGACCGCGGCGCTGGACGGCTCGCTGAACAAGGGCGAGTTCCGGCGCGATCCGAATTTCGGCTTCGACGTGCCCGTGACCTGTCACGGCGTGGCCGACATCCTCCTCGATCCGCGCCGGACCTGGGGCGATGTCGAGGCCTATGACCGTCAGGCGGCCAAGCTGGTGCAGATGTTCGCCGACAATTTCGCGCAATATGTGCCCTATATCGACGACGATGTGAAAGCGGCCGCGATCTCGTGATGCGGGGGCCGGCAAGGCCGGAGTGCCCGATGCCGACCTCGATCCGACGCCTGTCCATGGTGGCCCTTCTGACCCTTTGGGCAGGTGGTGCCACGGCACAGGACGGCGACCTGCCGAATCCTTTCGCCTCGGATCTGATCGCGCGCCTCGATCACGGGGTCTACTGCGCCGAGGCGCCCATCGACCTCGAAGAGGCGCCCGACACTGCTGCGGGCGTGGTCAACATCGTCGAGGCGTTGCCGGAAATGCGCGCGGTCACAACGCTTGTGCCGGCGCAGATCGGCGTGGGCTTCGGGGTGCTGGTCACGCCGCAGCCCGGACTGACGCTCGATCCCGTGCAGATCACCATCACGCACCCGCCCTATCCCGACAGCGGGATCGAGGTCGAGCGCTGGATCACCGGATTTGCAGGCGATGGCCCGGCCCTCGTCGGCTTCAGCTTCGAATTGGAGTCGGAGCTTGTCACCGGGCCGTGGCGCTTCGAAGCGCATCACGACGGTGCGCTGCTGTTCGACATCCGGTTCGAGGTCGTTCCGCCCGCCCTTCTGCCCGAGCTGTCACAGGGGTGCGCGGGGGCGATCCTGTCCTGAGCCCGCAGGCATCAGTCGTACCACGTTGCGGATTTCACGATCTGGAACCGCGAGACCCGCATGTTCTGCACCTCGTCGTTGGGATTGCGGAAGCGGACGACAAGGCCCTCTTCGGAATGCGGATGGATGATCAGCACCCGGTCCTGCGGGATGTAGCGCTGTGTTCCGTCGAGCAGTTGAAATCGCAGCATTGTGCCTGGCCCTTCCTGTCAAACCTGCATGTCGGATCGTGCCCCGAGGTTCGCCAAGCCTGCGCGGAAATTCAATGCCCGTAGCGCCCTCAGCCCATCAGCCCTCGCCGGACAAGGTTCGCGCCCGCGACCACGAGGACGATCAGGGTGGCGCGTCGGAACATCTCGGGGTTGAGGCGGTCCGACATCCAGAACCCGACCTGCATCCCCAGGAAGGCCGGCACCAGAAGGGCCGCCGACCACGGCAGGGTGACCGTGTTGAGCAGCCCCGATTGCAGATGTCCCGCCAGCAGGCTGACCGAGCCGAGGCCGTAGACCACGCCCTGCACCAGCATCTGCTTGGCCTTGGGCGTTTCCAGCGCGATGAGGTAGAGCACGGTGGGCGGCCCCCATGTTCCGGTCAGCCCGCCAAGCCCCCCGGCGATCAGCCCGACGCCCCATTCCGAGGTGCGCCGCCATGCCGGCGCGATGTGAAACCGCACCCCGATGAGCTGGATGAGGGACAAAATCACCACCGGCACGCCGAGGATCAGGTAAAAGGTCGCGGTCGGGATGGACATCACGAATTGCGCGACGACGACGATCATCACGCAGACGATGAGGATGTAGCGCCAGTATTCGCGAAAGGCCTCGCCCGCTTGCGCCCATGGGTAGCGCATGACCTGCAGCAGGTTCGACATGACGATCGGCAGGACGATTCCCGCCACCGCCACCAGCGGATCGAGGAACAGCGACAGCCCCGAGATCATCACCAGCGGCATTGCGAAACCGATCGCGCCCTTGACGAAACCGGCGACCAGCGTGACGCCGCATGCCGCGACGAAGGCCCACAAGGGCATGAGTTGCAAGGTTTCCTGAAGCATCGCCATCCCCTGATCGGGGCCTATCTACTGCAGCATTCCGGGCGCTGCACTGCAAAATTCAGCACGACATTTTCATGCGTCACTGCGACAAAACGGGTATTTTTGTTGCGCTGCATCTGCAAACGCCCTAAGTCCTCGCGAAAGGCCGCGAGGCCCGTGCCAAGTTGAAGGAGACCGACCATGCCCCGTGACGGACAGCCGATCCCCGAAAGCGAGACGATCCTTCCCGATCTGCTGGATCTGACCGCCGCTGCCGTTGCGCCCGCCGAGGCGCTTCTGGACGTCGCGCGCGCCCGACTGGCCGCCGAGGTCACGGTCGACGGTCGCATCTCGGGCGGCGCGATCGAGGCGAACCAGACGGCGGCGCACGGGCTGGCGTGGCTGGCCACCTATGTCGAATCGCTGCGCCAGATGCAGGCCTGGGCGCTCCGGCTGCAGGAGCAGGGCAAGTTCGGCGAGGTCGAGCAGCTGATCCTTCAGATCGCCTTCGGTGAATATCTCTGGCAGCTGTACGGCGGCATCCAGATGAACCAGGCCGAGATCGTGCGCCCGCAGGATCTGGGCCTGACGCAGGAAGATCAGCGCGGGCTGATGACGCCCGAGGTGATGATCCTGACCCGGTCCGGCAACACGCAGGCCGCGCGGATGCGGCTGGTCGAGCTGATGCAGGAGCGTCGCGCCGAGATCACCGTGGGGGCCACCGGCCTCGACGACGAGCTCGAGATGATCCGCGAGCAGTTCCGCCGCTACGCGCTCGACAAGGTCGCGCCCCATGCCCACGAATGGCACCTGAAGGACGAGCTGATCCCGATGGAGGTGATCGAGGAACTGGCCGAGATGGGTGTCTTCGGCCTGACCATCCCGGAAGAGCATGGCGGTTTCGGCCTGTCCAAGGCGTCGATGTGCGTCGTCTCCGAGGAGCTCAGCCGCGGCTATATCGGCGTGGGTTCGCTGGGCACCCGCTCCGAGATCGCGGCCGAGCTGATCCTTGCCGGCGGCACGGACGAGCAAAAGGCGAAATGGCTGCCCGGCCTCGCCTCGGGAGAGATCCTGCCGACCGCCGTTTTCACCGAGCCCAACACGGGCTCTGACCTCGGGTCGCTCCGCACGCGGGCGGTGAAGAATGAGGCCGGCGACTGGGTGCTGAACGGCAACAAGACCTGGATCACCCATGCCTCGCGCACCCATGTGATGACGGTTCTGGCCCGCACCATCCCCGACACGACCGATTACCGCGGCCTGTCGATGTTCCTGGCCGAGAAGACACCGGGCGATGACGCCAACCCCTTCCCCGACGAAGGCATCTCTGGCGGCGAGATCGAGGTGCTGGGCTACCGCGGGATGAAGGAATATACCGTCAATTTCGACGATTTCACCGTCAAGGGCGAGAACCTGCTGGGTGGCAAGGAGGGGCAGGGCTTCAAGCAGCTGATGCAGACCTTCGAAAGCGCCCGCATCCAGACCGCCGCCCGTGCCATCGGCGTGGCGCAGGCCGCGCTGGACGAAGGCATGCAGTACGCCGAGGACCGCAAGCAGTTCGGCAAACCGCTGATCGCCTTCCCCCGCGTCGCCAACAAGCTGGCGATGATGGCGGTCGAGATCATGGTCGCGCGTCAGTTGACCTACTTCTCGGCATGGGAAAAGGACAACGACCGCCGCTGCGACCTCGAGGCGGGGATGGCCAAGCTGCTGGGCGCGCGCGTGGCCTGGGCCTGCGCGGACAACGCGCTGCAGATCCATGGCGGCAACGGTTTCGCACTGGAATACAAGATCAGCCGCATCCTCTGCGACGCGCGCATCCTCAACATCTTCGAGGGGGCCGCCGAAATCCAGGCGCAGGTCATCGCGCGCCGGCTTCTGGACTGATCACACTGCGGACGCGCCATGATTGGCCGCCAATGACGGATATGTCACTGGCGGCCATGTCATGCGCGTGACGTCACGCGGCTGGCACGAACGCGGGGCCAAGGGGCGGCTCTGCGACCGCCCGGAGAGCGAGATCTGATGCGCGCCTTCCTCGCCATACCCATCCCCGAGGAGACGGTCGAGGCGCTGGTGCGGCTGCAATCGGCGATCCCCTTCGGCAAGCCCGTGCCGGAAGAGAACCTGCACCTGACGCTGGCCTTTCTCGATGATGCGCCCGAGGCCGCGCTCGAGGATCTGCACGGGATGCTCGAGGCGCTGCGCGCGCCCGCCGTCGAGATCCGCTTCACTGCGCTGGACAGTTTCACCGAGATGGAACGCGGGCTGATCTTCGCCGCGGTCGAGCGGACCGACGCCTTGCAGGCCCTCCACGACCGGGTGGCGGCGCTGTGCCGGGCGGCGGGCCTCGATCTGCCGCGGCGGCGGTTCCGGCCGCATGTCACGCTGATGCGCGCGAACCGAAAGCCGTCGGGGCCCGCCCGCGACCGGCTGGCCGCGATGCTCGGGCCGGTGCCGGATGTGCCGGGCTTCACGGCGCGTGCGCTGGCGCTGTATCACTCCACGCTTACGCCGCGCGGCGCGGTGCATGATGCGCTGGCGAGTTATCCCCTGCGCGGGTGACGCTTGACGCCGGGCATCCTTGCGCCACCTCGGCGTGCAAGGGAGGGCTGCGCCCATGTCCACGATCCTTGTCACCGGCGCGTCCGGCTACATCGCCAAGCATATCGTGTTGCGCCTGCTGAACGCGGGCCACCATGTGCGCGGCTCTGTCCGCTCGCCTGCCAAGGCCGAGGCCTTGCGCAGCGCGATGGCCGCCCATGCGCCCGACGCGGTCGAGCGGCTCGACACGGTCGAGCTGGACCTGACCCGCGATGCGGGCTGGCGCGAGGCGGCCGATGGCGTGGATGCGATCCTGCACACGGCCTCGCCCTTTCCGATGGTGCAACCCAAGGACGCGCAGGCGCTGATCGCTCCGGCGGTCGAAGGGTCGCGGCGGGCCGTCGCCGCGGCGCGGGAGGCGGGCGTCGGCCGCGTGATCCTGACCTCGTCCATCGCCGCCGTGGGTGAAGGCGTGCAGCCCGAGGGGCGCAGTCTTTACGATGCGCGGGACTGGTCGGACACGTCCGCCCCCGGCGTCACCGCCTATTCGACATCGAAGACGCTGGCCGAGCGGGCCGCCTGGGACATGGTCAAGACCGAGGCGCCGGATATCCGGCTCACCACGATCAACCCCGGTTTCGTCCTCGGCGCACCGCTGGACGGGGATACCGGCACCTCGCTTGCCGTCATCGAGCGGCTGCTCAAGGGGCGTGACCCGATGCTGCCGCGCCTCGGCTTTGCCTGCGTCGACGTGGGCGACATCGCCGAGATGCATCTGCGCGCCCTCGACGGGGCCGGAACGGTCGGCCAACGCCTGATCGGGACGGGTGGGTTCTTGTGGTTCACCGAAATGGCCGAGGTTCTCGCCAAGGCCTTTCCCGATCGGCGCATCCCGACCCGGCAGGCGCCCGATGTCATGATCCGGCTCATCGGCCTGTTCGACCCGACGGTGCGTTCTATCGTGCCGGGCCTTGGCCAAAGGCGCGAGTTCGACACGGCGCCCGCGCGCGACCTGCTGGGTATCGGCTTTCGCGACCCGCGGGACAGCGTGATCGAAAGTGCCCGCTGGCTGGCCGATCAGGGCCGCGCCTGAGCCGCGCGCGCCACGATCAGGTCGACAAGGCGCTGCCGCGCCGGGGGCAGGGGTTTGCCACCAAGCGAGGGCGCAAGGTGGTCCGACAGGAAATGCCCTGTGGTCCGCAGGCCCAGCACGACGCCCTGCAAATCTTGATCGGGCACGCCGCGCAAGACACCGGGCAGCGGCAGAAGGCGGTCGGCCCAGTCGCCCGCGCCCGCGCGCGAGACGGCGCGCCCGCTGCGCGGCGAGACATAGGCGAGGTCCTGCGTCACGCCGGTCACCGCACAGCATGACAGGTCGAGGCCAAAGCCCGTCTCCTCGAGCAGTGCCAGTTCCCAGCCGAGATAGGCCTCGGCCCAGCGATCCGCCCCCAGCCCGTCGAGCAGCGCGAGGCTGCGGGCGTGAAGAGCGGGGTAGGCGTGGCGTTCGGGCAGCGAAAAGGACAGGAGCGCGCAGACCGCATTCAGCCCCGCAAGCGCCAGCCGGTCGTCCATCGCCTCGGCTGCGCGCCCGCGCACGAGGTCGACCGTGTAGCTGCCCAGATGGGCGTCCAGCCGTGCGCGCCATGTCGCATCCAGCTGCGCGCCCGGTTGCAGGAGCGGGGCCATCCTGCGCGAGGCGCCACCGCGGACGACGCCCATGTGCCGACCGTGCTCGGCCGTGAACAGGTCGAGAATGGCGGCATGTTCGCCATGCCGTCTCACGCCCAACAAGATGCCTTCCGCGCGCCATTCCATGCCCGCCAGATAAGCGCCGCCCCTGTCGCTTGTCCATCTGGCGCCCCCGTGGCAGGCTCCGCGCCATGTTCCCGGCGTTGTCCAGACCCGCCCGCCGTTGGGCCCTTCTGATCGCCGTTCTGGCGATGGTCTCGGTCGTGGCGCAGTTCCTGTACCTGAATGCCGAGCGCGCCGAGCCCGCCGCCACGACCGCATGGGAGATGGCGCGCTACTTCACGATCCTGACCAACGTGCTGGTTGCGGTGACCTTCGCCGTCATCTCGCGTCCGATCCGGGACGGAGTGCCGGCGGCGTGGCTGGCGGCGCTGACGCTCGCCATGGTGATGGTGGGCGGCGTCTACCACGTGCTGCTGTCGCATCTGGTGTCGTTTGCCGGCCTTGGCTGGTGGGCCGATCAAGGGCTGCACACGTTCGGCCCCATCGCCCTCATGCTCTGGTGGCTGATCTACGCACCCAAGCGGCGGCTGGATTACGCCGACCTGCCGATGTTTGTCCTCTGGCCCGTGATCTATGTTGCCTATGCGTTGGGGCGCGGGGCACAGGATGGCATCTACCCCTATCCCTTCGTCGACCTCTCCACGCTCAGCCGCGAAGCGGTCGCCGTGAACCTGGCGGGGCTCGCGGTGGTGTTCCTTCTGGGCGGTGTCCTCATGATCTCGATCGGGCGTTTTGCCGACCGCTAGAGGGTGTCGCGCAAAGGTGGGACCGGGTCTTGCGTTCGCCGGACATGCGCCACGCTCTAGGACAGCCCCGGCTCGTCCAGCAGGTGCCGGCCCGCGCGGTCCTCGACCTCGATCACCCAGAGGTCGGGATCGAACCCGCGCTGCTTGCCGATGGCCGCGTCCACCTCGGCCTCGGGGCCGCTCGCCAGTTCCATCCATGCGCTTTCGCCGGTCATCAGGTCGGTGCGGCGCTGGTGCAGCGTCGCCTGTCCGTCCAGCGTGTTGCACTTGACCAGAACGGCGCCCGCCGTCGCATCGCCGCGCGCCACGACGAAGGCCGGGATATCTGCAAGGCGCAGCCGCGCGAGATAGGCGTGGACCCAGAAATCGGCGGTCAGCCGTGCCATGACGGCTCAGGCCCCGTCGCGGAAATCGAGGCCCATCTCGGAATAGCGCTCGGCCTCGTCCAGCCAGCCGGGTCGCACCTTGACCTGCAGGAAGAGATGCACCTTGCGGTCCAGAAACGCCTCCAGCTCTTCGCGGGCGGCCTTGGAGACGGCCTTGATCGTCTCGCCGCCCTTGCCCAGCAGGATGCCCTTGTGCCCGTCGCGGGCGACATAGATCACCTGGTCGATCCGGGCCGAGCCGTCCTTGCGCTCTTCCCAATTCTCGGTCTCGACCGTCAGCTGGTAGGGCAGTTCCTGGTGCAGGCGCAGCGTCAGCTTTTCGCGCGTCATCTCGGCGGCGATCATCCGCATCGGCAGGTCGGCGATCTGGTCCTCGGGGTAGAGCCATGGCCCTTCGGGCATCGCCTCGGCCAGCCATTTGCGCAGGTCGTCCACGCCATAGCCCTTCTCGGCCGAGATCATGAAGGTCTTTTCGAACGGGTAGGCCGCGTTCATCTTCTCGGTCAGGGCCAGCAGCGTCTTGGCTTCGACCCGGTCGATCTTGTTGATGGCCAATGCCACGCGGCGGCCTTGCGCCTTTTCGGCGAGCGCCTCGAGGATCGCATCCACCCCCTCGGTCTTGCCGCGATGGGCTTCGATCAGCAGGACGACGACATCGGCATCCGCCGCGCCTCCCCAGGCCGCGGCCACCATCGCCCGGTCCAGCCTGCGGCGCGGGCGAAAGAGGCCCGGCGTGTCGACGAAGACGATCTGGCTGTCGCCCTCCATCGCGACGCCGCGGATGCGGGCGCGGGTCGTCTGCACCTTGTGGGTCACGATCGAGACTTTCGCGCCGACCATGCGATTGAGCAGCGTCGACTTGCCCGCGTTGGGCTCTCCGATCAGGGCTGTGAAACCGGCGCGGGTGGTCATGGGGTGTTGTCCTCGGAGGCGTGTCTGGCCCGGTGTCCTAGCCCATCGCGCGGGCCTTGGCCACACGGGACAGTTGCATGAGGGGGCCCTATGGGTCTATGGACCCGCGTCCACGGAAACAAGGAACGGGGCCATGACGGCAAAGGTGTTCATCGACGGCGAGGTTGGAACGACGGGTCTGCAGATCCGCGCGCGCCTTGCCGCGCGCGATGACATCACGCTGATCTCGCTCTCCGAGGACAGCCGGAAATCGCGGCTTGCCCGGCTTGGCGCCTTCGCCGAGGCCGATGTCGCCATCCTGTGCCTGCCCGATGCGGCGGTGCATGACATCGCGCCCGACCTCGCCCATCAGCCCTGTCGCGTGATCGACGCCTCCACCGCGCACCGGACCGATCCGACGTGGGAATTCGGCTTTGCCGAACTGGACGCCGGCGCGCGGGACCGGATCGCGGGGGCGAAATATGTCTCGAACCCCGGCTGCTACTCGACCGGGGCGATCGCGCTCTTGAAACCTGTTCTGGAGGCCGGGATCATCGCGCCCGACCACCCGGTGACGATCAACGCTCTCTCGGGGTATTCCGGCGGCGGCAAGTCCATGATCGCCGAGTTCGAAAGCGGCACGGCGCCCATGGGTGGCTTTGTCTACGCGACCGGCCAGACCCACAAGCACCTGCCCGAAATCGTCGCCCGCGCGGGCCTGGCGCGCAAGCCGATCTTCGTGCCGCAGGTCGGCCCGTATGAACAGGGCATGATCGTGCAGGTCCCGCTGCACCTCGCGCCCGGCGGTGTCACCGCCGCGATGGAGGCACTCCGCGCCCATTACGCGGGCCAGCAGTTCGTGCAGGTTGTGGACCGTGCCGAGCTGGGCGACCGCATCGATCCGCAGCGTCTGAACGACACCAACAGGATGCAGCTGACGGTGGACGGCGACCCGGAAACCGGGGCGACCGTGCTGATTGCGGTGCTCGACAACCTCGGCAAGGGGGCGTCCGGGGCGGCGGTGCAGAACCTCAACATCCTGCTCGGGCTGGACGAGGCGACCGGTCTCTAGTCACGGTGGCGGATAAAGGGCCAGTGGCTCGGCGCCTCGGGCCTGAGCCGGCCTTCGCCGTCGAAATCGGTATCGGCATTGAACCGGTGGCACGGGCGGTCGTCCAGACCCGCCATCACCCCGGCCTGCGCCGCCAGAACGTCGGCAACCCGCGCCTCCAACGCGGCCTTGCCTGCGCCCTCGTGGTAGCCATGAACGCCATGGGCGAGAACCGGCTCGGCCACGTCCATCCCGCAATAGCGCAGCGTGTAGGCCAGCGGCCAGAGCAGGAGCCGCGTTTCGCCCTCCTTTCCGTCCGGCCCGCTTTCTGTCGCGCGGGCGCCCGTCGTGACGCAGAAGAGCGCCCGCTTGCCCCGCAAAAGCCCCGTGTCGAAGCGTCGGCCCACGTCATGCAACAGTCCGTGGACGAGGCAGCGGTCGCACCAGCCCTTGAGCATCGCGGGCGGTGCGAACCACCAGAGCGGGAAGTGAAAGACGATCCGGTCGGCGGCACGGATCTTGTCCGCCTCGGCGGCCACATCCGCGGGCAGGTGACCCGACGCCGCCTGCTCCTGTGCCTTCAACGTATCGAAGGGCGCTGGCGGTGCGGCGTAGTGCTCCGGCCCTTCGGCGGGGTCGAAGCCCAGCCCGTAGAGGTCAGACCACAGAACCCGGTCGCCCGTGGCCTCTGCCGCCGCGGCACTCGCCTCGGCCCAGGCGCCGCAGAAGCTCTGCCGCTCGGGGTGCGCCAACACGATCAGCGTCGTCCGTTCCATCCCGTCACCCCTCCTCTCTGTTCCGGAAATATGCTCGGGGGAGCGCGAGGGGGCAGACAGCCCCCTCGCACGGGTCGACGCCGAAGGCGGCGAACCCATCCCTATCCGCGGTCCACCTGGTCCAAAAGCGCGCGCGCGGCGGCCTGCTCGGCCTGCCGTTTCACGCGCCCCTCGGCTTCGGCCATGCGGCCATCGGCCAGCCGCGCCGCGACCCGGAACACCGGCGCATGGTCAGGGCCGCTGCGCGACAATTCCTCGTAGACGGGCGGTGCCATGCCGCGCGCCTGCGCCCATTCCTGCAACGCCGTCTTGGCGTCGCGCGCATCCTCGGCCACGCCGGCCACCCGGGGCCCCCACAGCCGCAGGACCACCTTGCGCGCTGCGTCGAACCCGCCGTCGAGATAGACCGCGGCGATCACGGCCTCCATCGCGTCACCCAGAAGCGCCGTCTTGCGCCGCCCACCGGTGGTCATCTCGGATTTCCCCAGCCGCAGCACCGCGCCGAGGTCGATCTCGCGCGCCACCTCGGCGCAGGTCTCCTTGCGCACCAGCGCGTTGAAGCGCGGCGCAAGCTGCCCCTCGCTGGCGGCGCCATCCTGCTCAAGCACGGCCTCGGCCATGACAAGGCCCAGCACCCGGTCGCCGAGAAACTCGAGCCGCTGGTTGTCGGGCCGCGTCGCCGAGGAGAGCGAAGCATGGGTAAGCGCGCGTGTGATCAGCTCGGGCTCGGAGAAACGGTGGCCGAGCCGGTCGCAAAAGGCCTCGATCTCGCGCGCAAGCTTCACTCGATCGCCTCGAAGAAACGGTCGCTGCGCCATGTCCAGAAATAGACCATCCGCCGCCCGGCTGACGAGAACATGACACGATCCGCGCGGCCGAGGATGTTCTCGAACGGCACGAAGCCCACGCCGCCAATCGATTGCGGAAAACGCGAATCGACCGAGTTGTCGCGGTTGTCGCCCATCACGAAGAAATGCCCCTCGGGCACGGTGTACTCCGGCGTGTTGTCGCCGCGCGTGCCGTCCGCGATGTTCAGGATCGAATGGCTTACGCCGCCGGGCAGCGTTTCGGTGAAGCGCTCCTTCTCGCAGATGCCGCCGTCGCCCACCGGCGCGTTGGAACAGCGCGGTGGCAATTGCTGCGGGCCCTGCCGTTCGAATACCTCCTCGAAGGCGGGTTCGGGCGTTATGCCGACCGCGGCGCCGTTGAGGTGCAGCACCCCGTCGATCACCTGCACCCGGTCACCCGGCAGGCCGATCACCCGCTTGATGAAATCCGTCCCCTCGGTCGGGTGGCGGAAGACGACAACGTCGCCGCGCTCGGGCTCGGAGCCGAAGATGCGGCCCTCGAAGGGGCACATCGAGAAGGGGCAGGAGTGGCGCGAATAGCCGTAGGCCATCTTGTTCACGAAGAGGAAATCGCCGATCAGCAGCGTGTCCTTCATCGACCCGGACGGGATCCAGAAGGGCTGGAAGAAGAGCGTGCGGAACACGCCCGCGATCAGCAGCGCGTAGACCACCGTCTTCACCGTTTCCCAGATGCCGTCCGCCTTGGCCTGTGCCGCCATGATCCGCCCTGCCTCTCTTCGCGATATGCGTGGCGGCGTCTTGGGCCAGCCCCGCGGTCAAGTCAAGGAAACCGGCGGCTCAGTTGCGCGGCGGGCGCGGCTTGTAGACCGGCATCTGCCAGCCGAACAGCAGCGAGCCCGCGCGGAGCGCGAAACAGACAAGGATGCAGGCCGCGAGCGACAGCAGGTCCGACGGCCAGAGCAGCCCCGACAGCAGGTAGGCCGCCGCCCCCGCGAAGGCCGCGGTGACATAAAGCTTGCCCGTGCGGATCAGCAGCGGGACCTCGTTGGCGACGATGTCGCGCAAGAGCCCCCCGAAACAGCCCGTGGCGATCCCCATGATCAGGATGATCGGCACGCTCTGGCCCATCTCGCTGGCCGCGCGCACCCCCGCCGCGACCGCGATGGGCAGGGCCAGCGCATCCAGCCAGGTGATGACCGCCTGTCGGCTTTCCAGCAGATGCGCGGTGAAGAACACCAGCACCGCCGCGCCGCAGGCGATGGCCAGCGGCATGGGGTCGGCGATCCAGAACACCGGGTTGCGATCCAGCAGAAGGTCGCGCACCGTGCCGCCGCCCATGGCGGTCAGGCTGGCGAGAAAGGCGAAGCCCACGATGTCGAGTTGCGCACGCGAGGCCGCCAGCGCACCGGACAGGGCGAAGACCAGCACGGCGGCATAATCGAGCGCGGTCAGGATGCTCATTTGAAGGGCTTCATGCCCGCCCGCGCCAACTCGTCCGCGCGCTCGTTCTCGGGGTGGCCGGCATGGCCCTTGACCCATTCCCATGTCACGCGGTGGCGCGCCTGCGCCTCGTCGAGGCGGCGCCAGAGATCCTCGTTCTTCACGGGCTTGCGGGTCGAGGTCTTCCAGCCGTTCCGCTTCCAGCCGTGAATCCAGCCGGTCACGCCGTTCTTCACATAGGCACTGTCGGTCACGATGGTGATGGCCGAGGGGCGCTCCAGCGCCTCCAGCGCCGCGATGGCGGCGAGCAGCTCCATCCGGTTGTTGGTCGTGTCCCGCTCGCCGCCGTTCAACGCGCGTTCCTTGACCACGGTGTCTCCGTCCTTGGCCTGAAGCAGCGCGCCCCAGCCGCCGGGGCCGGGATTGCCGGAGCACGCTCCGTCCGTATAGGCGAAGAGATCAGGCATCGCTCCCCCTCACGCCAGAACGCCGACGGCCAGACAGGCCACCACCACCGTGGTGAGCAGCAGCCTGAGCGACATCCACCACGCGGGCGCAAGCCCCTGCCGGGCGGCGCTGACGTCGATGGCCAGCAGCGCGACGAAGCCTGCGATCAGCATGATCAGGCTGGGCCGCGGCGCGCTGAAGGCTGTGAGGAAGACGAAGATCGCGGGGATGACCGAGAGCGCGTAGTAGAAGGTCGCCGCCCGCCCCTCGGTCCGGGCCGCGAAGCCCCAGATCACGCCGGCCATGAAGCACAGGATGACGATGCCGTAGACCTGCAGGATCTGGAAGCCCTCGTAATTGCTGCCCCAGAGGCGGCCGATGGCGCCTGTCGCGGGCACCAGCACCGAGAGCGCGCCGTAAAGGAACGGGATCAGGCCGGCGAGGCCGAGGATCAGGGCGGGGCGGGGGATCTGGCTCATGAGGCCGGTTCTGCCGCGGAGCGGGGGAAGGGGCAAGGGGGATGGCAAGGTGGAGATCGGAGCGTTTGCTTGGAACGCGAAGGCATTTTGAAGATGAGCCTTGAAAAACTATTTTTACTATTTTATCTATGTTTGGGGCATATGGAGGTCTGATGATGCAAGAGTTTAGATCTGTGGAGATCGACCTTGATGTTCACAAGCGGATTGAGTTGGCGCGCGAGGGCTTCTCTGAAACACCGAACGCAGTCTTGAGGCGCCTATTGGGTGTAGACATGCCTCGGTCTGTTCAGCCGCCGATTGGTGCCAAAGGGATGCGTTCTTGGTCAGGTAAGGGCGTTCAGCTTCCGCACGGCACGAGAGTTCGCATGGATTACAATGGGCGAAAACACGAAGGGGAAATCGTGGATGGTTCGTGGCTTGTTGAGGGGGATCGGTTTGGCAGTCCATCAGCGGCGGCTGGGGGGGTAGCTAGAACCAAAAGCGGCAAGCGCACAAACCTCGATGGCTGGATTTACTGGTGGGCACTTCTTCCGGGGCACACGTCGTGGGTTAAACTGGCTGACATGCGTCCTCGAAAGCTTGGCGTTGATCCTGTAACGCCGGAAAAAGATGAGGGTGAAACTGAGTTGGAGCAACCGAGAATTCTTGGCGGCGATCTGCCTGCGGAAAGCGTCGTTATGGATGCGCTGGAGAGTCTGCTCAAAAAAAGAAAAGGAGAAGTAACGCCTTCAGAGGCTTACAAAGCGTTGGCAGAGGAATTCGGGTTAACCCTCGAGCAGCGCACTCGCCTCATGGATAATGGAAAGGATTGCCATTGGGAAAACCGGGTGCGGTTTGCGCGTCGGAAACTGGTTGATGCTGGGATCATGGCGCGGGAACCGCGTGGCATTTGGAGCCTGTCGAATACTGAGGCAAATCTACAGGACAGCTAAGCGGCTAAATTGGGACAGACAGTTTTCTGCTGTGACTTCCCTCGAAAAAGAGCGCCAAAACATACCCATCGCGCCCCTCAAACCACCTCCCGCAACACCCGGGGCACCTTGAACTCGACGTTCTCCTCCGCCGTCACCACCGGTTCCACCGTCACCTCGAACCGCTCGCGGAAGGCGTCGATGACCTCGTTGACCAGCACCTCGGGCGCAGAAGCGCCTGCCGTGATGCCGAGCGAGCGGATGCCCTCCAGCGCGCGCCAGTCGATGTCCGTCGCCCGTTGCACCAGCTGCGCATAGCGGCAGCCCGCGCGCGCGCCGACCTCGACCAGCCGTTTGGAATTCGACGAATTGGGCGCACCCACCACCAGCATCGCGTCGGCGAGCGGGGCCATGGCCTTCACCGCCTCCTGCCGGTTGGTGGTGGCGTAGCAGATGTCTTCCTTGTGCGGGCCGACGATGTTCGGGAACCGCGCCTGAAGCGCCGCGACGATGTCGGCGGTGTCATCGACCGACAGCGTCGTCTGCGTGACGAAGGCCAGCCGGTCGGGGTAGCGCACCGCGACACGCGCCACGTCCTCGACGGTTTCGACCAGGAGCACCTCGCCCTCGGGCAGCTGGCCCATGGTGCCGATCGTCTCGGGGTGCCCCTCGTGGCCGATCATGATCATCTGGAGGCCGTTCTCGTGGTGCCGGGCGGCCTCGATATGCACCTTGCTGACCAGCGGGCAGGTGGCGTCGACATAAAGCATCTGCCGCCGCGCGGCCTCGGCAGGCACCGATTTGGGCACGCCGTGGGCCGAGAAGATCACCGGGCGGTCGGGCGGGCAGTCGTCCAGTTCCTCGACGAAGACCGCGCCCTTGGCGCGCAGGTCGTCGACGACATACTTGTTGTGCACGATCTCGTGCCGGACATAGACGGGTGCGCCCCATTTCCCGAGCGCCATCTCGACGATCTTGATCGCCCGGTCAACGCCCGCGCAAAAGCCGCGGGGCGCGGCGAGGTGGATGGTGAGGGGCGGCTTGGCGGCATCGGTCATGGGGGCCTCGGGCGGCGAAGGTGTCCGGTCGGATTTACACCACAGGTAAGGTGAAACGCCCCATGCGTCCAGCCTTGCGGGGGTTGCCTTCCCGCAGGTGGAAGGCGGCAAGACGGTGCAGACAGGCGCGACGGGGAGGGTCGAACGATGCGGCGAGCGGTGATCATGGGTCTGGGGGGCGGGGTCGCCCTCGCGGGGCTTGGCGTCGCGCTGTGGCCGGTCGGCGCGACCGAGGCGCCGGGCCAGATCCTGCGATGGCAGGATGCCGAGGTCGTGGCACTGGGCGAACAGATCTACGATCTGCATTGCGCCGCCTGCCACGGGGCCGAACTGGAGGGACAACCCGACTGGCAGGTGCGGCTCGAGACAGGTCGCCTGCCCGCGCCGCCGCATGATGCGACGGGCCATACCTGGCACCACCCGGATGCGCTGCTGATCGACATCACCACGCGCGGCACCGCGGCCATCGTGGGCCGCGGTTACGAGAGTGACATGATGGGGTTCGGCGACGTCTTGAGCGAGGCCGAGATCATCGCCGTGCTGAGCTACATCAAATCCACATGGCCCGCAGAGGTCATCGCCATCCATGACGACATCAACGCGCGGGCGGCGCTGGAATAGGCTGGCCGACAAGGCCGCCGGCAGGAGGGACCATGACCGAGCCGAGCGACCATTGGAACGCGGTCTACACCGCGCGCGACCCCGACGCGCTGACCTGGTTCGAGGCCGCGCCCGCGCTGTCCCTCGAGATGATCGTCCGGCATTGCGCCGCCGACCAGCCGGTGATCGACGTGGGCGGCGGTGCCTCGAGCCTGCCCGACGCGCTTCTGGCCAAGGGATTTCGGGATGTGACCGTGCTTGACCTGTCGACGGCGGCGCTGGCGGTCAGCAAGGCCCGGCTTGGACCTGACGCCGGGCGCATCCGCTGGATCGTCGGCGATGTGACGGCCTGGCGTCCCGAAGGTCGCCATGCGCTCTGGCATGATCGCGCGGTGTTACACTTCCTGACCGATCCCGCCGACAAGGACGCCTATATCGGCGTTCTGGTCCAGGCGCTGGTGCCGGGCGGGCATGCGATGATCGCGACCTTCGCCGAGGATGGGCCCGAGATGTGCTCGAACCTGCCGGTGCAGCGCTATTCCCCCGATGCGCTGGCGGCGCGGCTGGTGGCCGGGGCGCCCGGCCTTTTCGCACCGGTCGAGGCGCGGCGCCATGTCCATGTCACGCCCATGGGGCGAGAGCAGGCGTTTCAGGTGTCGGTCTTTCGCCGGTCCGCCGCGCCCTGATCATCCAGCCGCGCCGACCGGCGTGCCAGTTTCGTCGCAAGGTTCGGCCCCACTCCGGGCCGCGACCAGGGGCAGACGGCGATGCAGATCGCGCAGCCCTGCGTCTCGTTGAAGAAGGGCAGGCAGGCGTCGAAGTCGACATACCATTTCGCCTCGCCCCGCACGGTCTGCTTGTCGGGCCTGATCGCGGCGGGCGGGCAGGCGTCCTCGCAGATGCGGCAGGCGGTGCAAAAGGCGTCGATGCCATGCTCGGCGGGCGGCGTGGGTGCGAAGGGCGCATCGGTCAGCACCGCGGCAAGGCGGAACGAGGCGCCCATGTCCCGGTCGATGACCGAGCCGTGCTTGCCCAGCTCGCCGAACCCGCAGGCCAGTGCCGGCGGGATCATCGCAACCGGGCCCGTCATCGGCCCGGTGACCGGCTCGGCGGCCCAGCCCTGTTGTCGCAACCAGCCCGTGACGGTCTTGGCGGCCAGCGCGGCCCGGCCATACTGGCGCAGCACCTCGACGGCGGCGGGGATGCCCGGCGCCTCTGCAATGGCTTCGGGCGCATGCTGCACGCCCAGCATGACGATGCGCATCTGCGCGACGGTTTCGCCTTCGTAGACCCAATCGTCCCGCATCTCGGCCACGCCGGTCTTTTCGCACAGCCCTTCGGCGACGAACCGCGCAAGTGCGGCGGTCCAGTCGCCCGGGTCGCGGCGTGTCGGCGTGCCCTGCACGTCGGGCAGGGGCATGTCGTAGATCGTCTGTCGCCATGCGCGCACCGCATCAAGGCGCGGATCGGGGGGAGTGGCGGCGTAGAACCAGCGCTGCATCGCACCATGCGGGATCGTGTCGGGGTCGGGGGCCCAGTAGACGACGCGCGGGCGGCGCGGCTGCGTCTCGTCCAGACCGTTGATGACGTTGCCCGACACGTCGGGCGCCAGCGCCATCTGCGCGGGGTCAGGGTGGTGGGGGCGGTGCGGTGACTGCCGCGTCATGCGCATATCATGACCGCCGGCGCGGCACCGGGCAAGGCCGCGGCGCCGCACCGGCGGGTGGTGGTCAGTTCTCGGCGTCTGCGTCGGCGTCCTGGCGCACCCGATCCTCTCGGGGTTCGCGGGGCGGGCGACCGATGACTTCGCGCAACTCGTCCAGTTCGATGAAATTGTCGGCCTGACGGCGCAGGTCGTCGGCGATCATCGGCGGCTGGCTGCGGATCGTCGACACGACCGAGACCCTGCAGCCCTTGCGCTGCAGCGCCTCGACCAGCGGGCGGAAATCGCCGTCGCCGGAAAACAGCACGATGTGATCGACATGGGCAGCCGTCTCCATGGCGTCGACGGCCAGTTCGATATCCATGTTGCCCTTGATCTTGCGGCGGCCCTGACTGTCGGTGAACTCCTTCGCGGGCTTCGTGACCATGGTGAAGCCGTTGTAATGGAGCCAGTCGACCAGGGGCCTGATCGGCGAGTAATCGTCGTTTTCCAGCAGCGCGGTGTAGTAGAAGGCCCGCAGCAATTTGCCGCGCTGCATGAATTCCTGCCGCAAAAGCTTGTAGTCGATGTCGAACTGCAACGCCTTCGAGGCGGCGTAGAGGTTGGAGCCGTCGATGAACAGCGCCAGTCGTTCGTCCCTGTAGAACATGGCAATGAATCCCGTGATTAATCTGGAGCCTGACCGATTTGATGATAGGGAGTGACGCTATCGGGCGGTCATACGCCGGTGGGCGGTACTTAATGTCTTACAAACTGGGTGCAAGCATCAGATGAAAACCGTGCGATGTCACGCGCTCTCGTAGCTCTCGGCGCAAATCTGCCGCATGACGGTCAGCCGCCCGAGGTCGCCGTCGCTGCCGCGATCACGGTTCTGGCAGAGCAGACCGGCCAGACGGTGCAGGCCAGCCGCCTTTACCGGACACCCGCGTTTCCGCCGGGGGCCGGGCCCGAATTCGTCAATGCCGCGGTTGCGCTGGACTGGGAGGGGACGCCGGAAACCCTGCTGGCGCTGCTGCATGAGATCGAAGCCTCCTTCGGACGCACGCGCGAGGCCCGCTGGGAGGCGCGGCTGATGGATCTCGACCTGATCGCACTGGCGGACAGCGTGATGCCCGATGTGCAGACGCAATCTTGCTGGGCCGCGCTGCCGTCGGACCGGGCGGCGGTGGAGATACCTCAACAGTTGATCTTGCCGCATCCGCGATTGGCCGACCGCAGTTTCGTTCTCGTTCCGCTGGCCGATGTTGCCCCGGACTGGCGGCACCCCGTCACCGGGCGCAGCGTGATGCAGATGCTCGGCGACAGGCCGCCCGAGGAACGTGCCGCGATCCGGGCCATGGACGTCGATCCCACGGACCTGACGCAGTCCTGATCCACTCTTGACCCTTGTCATTTCCGGGCGCCGCGCGTAAGTGGTGCCTTTCTATCGCTCCCGAGCACAGGCTGGAGGTGCCCGCAGATGGCCCGCGTCACCGTTGAAGATTGCGTCGACAAGGTTCCGAACCGGTTCGAACTGGTCATGCTCGCCGCGCATCGTGCGCGCGAAATCTCGTCCGGCTCGCCGCTGACCATCGACCGCGACAACGACAAGAACCCCGTCGTCGCGCTGCGCGAGATCGCCGAGGAAACACAGGGCGCCGACGATCTGCGCGAGCGCCTGATCGAAAGCCACCAGACCCAGATCGAGGTGGACGAACCCGAAGAGGACGCGATGGCGCTTCTGCAGGGGGTCGAGGCCGATCGCCCCGCGCATGACGACATGAGCGAAGAGCAGATGCTGCGCGCGCTCATGGAAGCGCAGGGCCAGAAGTAAGGCCTTTGGGGACAGGCGGCTGAGACGGGCATGATCGACGCCGACGACCTGCTGTCCCTTGTCCGCAATTACAACCCCAAGACCAACGAAGCGCTCCTTCGGGGCGCCTACGCCTACGCTCAACGCATGCACGAAGGGCAGAAACGCCATTCGGGCGAACCCTACTTCACGCATCCCGTCGCCGTCGCCGCGATCCTGACCGAGCAGCGGCTGGATGACGCGACCATCGCGACCGCTCTGCTGCATGACACGATCGAGGACACCAAGGGCACCTACACCGAGGTGGCCGAACTGTTCGGCAGTGACGTGGCCGAGCTGGTGGACGGTGTCACCAAGCTGACCAACCTCGAACTGTCCAGCCGCGAATCGAAGCAGGCCGAGAATTTCCGCAAGCTCCTCATGGCGATGTCCAAGGACCTGCGGGTCATCCTCGTCAAGCTGGCCGACCGGCTCCACAACATGCGCACCATCCGCCACATGCCGCCCGAGAAGCAGGCCAAGAAGGCGCATGAGACGATGGACATCTACGCGCCGCTGGCCGGCCGCATGGGCATGCAGTGGATGCGCGAGGAACTTGAAGACCTGAGTTTCCGCGTGCTCAACCCCGAGGCGCGCACCTCGATCATGCGGCGGTTCCTGACGCTGCAGAAGGAAACCGGCGACGTCATTCCGCGGATCACCGAGGATATCGAGGCGGTGATGGACCGGCATGGCGTCAAGGGCGACGTCTTCGGTCGCGCCAAGAAGCCGTTTTCGATCTGGCGCAAGATGCAGGAAAAGGAACTTGCGTTTTCCCGGCTGTCCGACATCTACGGCTTTCGCGTGCTGACCGAGACCGAGGATGACTGCTACCGCGTTCTGGGCGCGATCCACCAGCGCTGGCGCGCGGTGCCGGGGCGGTTCAAGGATTACATCAGTCAGCCCAAGACCAACGGCTACCGCTCGATCCACACCACCGTCTCGGGCCGCGACGGCAAACGGGTCGAGGTGCAGATCCGCACCCGCCAGATGCATGACGTGGCCGAGTCGGGCGTGGCTGCGCATTGGTCCTACCGCGACGGCGTGCGGGTGCAGAACCCCTTTGCCGTCGATCCGGCGAAATGGCTGGAGGGGCTGACCGCGCGTTTCGAGAATGCCGAGGATCACGACGAGTTCCTCGAGCATGTGAAGCTCGAGATGTATTCCGACCAGGTCTTCTGCTTCACGCCCAAGGGCGACGTGATCCAGTTGCCGAAAGGGGCGACGCCCATCGACTTCGCCTATTCGATCCACACCCGCATCGGGCATGGCTGCGTCGGGGCCAAGGTGGACGGGCTGCGCGTGCCGCTCTGGACGCGGCTCAAGAACGGGCAGTCGGTCGAGATCATCACCGCCGAGGGACAGACGCCGCAGGCGACGTGGATCGACATCGCCGTGACGGGACGGGCCAAGGCCGCGATCCGCCGGATGCTCCGCGAGGAAGACCGCGAGCGCTACATCAAGCTGGGCCGCGAACTGGCGCGCGTCGCCTTCGAGCAGGTCGGCAAGAAGGTGACGGACAAGGCGCTCGACACCGCCGCACGCGCGATCGGGCTCAAGGACGGCGACGAGATGCTGGCCCGCATCGGCTCGGCCGAGTTGTCGGCGCGCTCGGTCGTGGCGCGGCTTTACCCCGAACTGGCCGGGCGCACCGAAGAGGCCGATGTCGAGGCGGTCCGCGCGGTGATCGGCCTGCCGCCCGGCGCGCAGACCCGGCGCGCGCAATGCTGTCAGCCGGTTCCGGGCGAACGGATCGTCGGCATCACCTACGCGGGCCGTGGCCCGGTGCTGCATGCCATCGACTGCCCCGCGCTCGCCGCCTTCGACGACCAGCCGGAACGCTGGATCGACCTGCACTGGACCGAGGGGCGCCACGCGCCCGTGCACAACGTGACCATCGATGTGACCATCTCGAACCAGCACGGGGTGCTGGGACGTATCTGCACATTGATCGGCGAGCAGAACGCCAATATCTCTGACTTGCATTTCATTGATCGGAAACCGGATTTCTTCCGCCTGCTGATCGATGTGGATGTGCGCAACGCGGAACATCTCCACGCAGTCATGATGGCGGTGGACCTCGACAGCGATGTGGCCAGCATTCAGCGCAGCCGGGATCTCGACCGGCGGCCCTGACGGTCGGGCCAAGGCGATTCATGGCCCGGCCCCGCGGCGAGGCGGGACGGGCGGGAAGGGAAAGGCAGGCCGCGCGTGGTTTTCAAGCGCCGCGACTCCCGAGGGCCGTTTCGTGTCGTCGCCGAGGCGTTCTGGCCCCGCGGCGGTTGGGTGCGTGCGTTCCATTACGTCAAGCACCGGATGCACCGTCTGCCGGGCACACCTGAACAGATCGCGCGGGGCGTCTTTGCCGGGGCCTTCACCATTTTCACCCCGTTCTTCGGTCTGCATTTCGTGGTCGCCGCGATCCTGGCAAAGGTGATGCGCGGATCCATCCTCGCGGCGCTGCTCGCGACCTTCCTCGGCAATCCGCTGACCTATGTGCCGATCGCCTTCATCTCGCTGCAGACCGGGCACTGGATGCTGGGCACCAGGATGCGTGGTGAGCTCGACGATTCGATCTTTTCCAAGTTCGGTGCGGCGGCGGGCGACCTGTGGCACAATTTCATCGCCATCTTCACGCCCGCAACCGCCCATTGGGAAGAGCTGCACAGGTTCTACGGCGACGTCTTCTTTCCCTGGATGGTCGGCTCGATCATTCCGGGGCTGATCTGCGGGGTCGTCTGCTACTACCTGAGTGTGCCGGTGATCCGGGCCTATCAGAAACGGCGATCTGCCAGATTGCGAAAGAAGATGGAAAAGCTGCGCGAACAGGCTGGCGCGGCGGCGGCGGACCGCTAGGCTTCCACGCGACGGATCAACGGAGGGTCACATGGCAGACCGACTGCGCCTTGGCGTGAACATCGACCATGTCGCGACGCTGAGGAATGCGCGCGGCGGCGCCTTGCCCGACCCGGTGCGCGCGGCCCGCGTCGCCCAGGAGGCCGGCGCCGACGGCATCACCGCGCACCTGCGCGAGGACCGGCGCCATATCCGCGACGCCGATGTCGACGCGATCATGGCGGCGATCACCATCCCGCTGAATTTCGAGATGGCCGCGACCGACGAGATGCAGCGCATCGCGCTGGCCCATCGCCCCCATGCCGCCTGCATCGTGCCCGAGCGCCGCGAGGAACGCACGACCGAGGGCGGGCTGGAGGTGGCGGGCGACGACAACCGGCTTGCCGCCTACATCGCGCCGCTGCGCGATGCGGGCATCCGCGTGTCGCTTTTCATCGCGGCCGACCCGGCTCAGATCGAGGCCGCGGCCCGCATCGGCGCGCCGGTGATCGAACTGCACACGGGCGCCTATTGCGATTTCCACGCCGAGGGCGATATCGCCGCCCGCGATGCGGAACTGGCCCGCCTGGTCGAGGGGGCGCAGCGCGCCGCGGACCTCGGGCTCGAGGTGCATATGGGCCATGGGCTTGCCTATGACACGGTCGGCCCCATCGCGGCGCTGCCCGAGGTGGCCGAGCTGAACATCGGGCATTTCCTGATCGGCGAGGCGGTCTTTGTCGGGCTGCCCCAAGCCATTGCGAAGATGCGCGAAATGATGGAGGCTGCGCGCGGCTGAGACGCCCCGACCAGACCCGGAGGTTTCCCATGCGTCCCCTGCTCGCCATCCTCTCGGTGGCGGTCGGCCTGTCGGGCCCGGCCGGGGCGCAAGTGCTGCGCGATTGCGACACGTGGGAGGCGAACGCCCGCAACCTGATGGTGCCGCCCGAGGTCGCGGTGCGCAGCTTCGCCAACGGCGCGATCCGGGTCATGGGCCTCGACACGCTCGAGCCGGCGCTGGCCTGGGCGCATCTGCTGATCACCCATCCTCTGCCCGACGAGCCCTTCCCTGGCTGCGTCCTGATCTCGGAAGCGGGGGGGCTCGGTTTCGGAGGGCTGCGGATGGAGGATCTGTCGGCCCGCTACGATCCGGCGGAGGGCTTGATCCTCACCGTGCCGGTGGGCCGCGCGGACGGCATCTCCACGACATGGCGCGACCTGGTCGTGACGGTGAATCAGGCGACGGGCGGGGTAAGCCTGAAATGATCCTCGGCATCGGCACCGATCTTGCGAATATCGAGCGCATCCAGCGGGCGCTGGACCGCTTCGGCGACCGTTTCCGCGACCGCGTCTTTACCGTGACCGAGCAGAACCGCGCCGAGCGCATGAAGGACCCCGCCGCGGTCTACGCCAAGCGTTGGGCCGCGAAGGAGGCCTGCTCCAAGGCGCTCGGCACCGGGCTGCGCATGGGGATCGCGTGGAAGGACATGGCGGTCAGCAACCTGCCCTCGGGCCAGCCGGTGATGCAGGTGACGGGATGGGCAAAGGAGCGGCTTGAGCAGATGACGCCCGAGGGGCATACGGCCGTCATCCATGTCACCCTGACCGACGATCATCCCTGGGCGCAGGCCTTTGTGGTGATCGAGGCGCTGCCCGATGCTGCCGAGGCGCAGCGCCCGCAGGTCGGCCCGGTCTCGCGCCGCAAGATCAGCTGAGGGATCAGCGGCGACGGTTGTTTCGCGTGCGACGCCGGTTGGCGTATTCCGTGGGGATCAGGATCAGCGCCGCTGCCGAGCCGATGATCGCGTCGATGCCCGGCGACCCCAGCGTCAGCCCGAACAGCGACCGGATGAAGAACAGCGCAAGGACCGCGCCGAAGGCGATCAGCACCGAGGGCAGGATGCCGTTATGCGTCCAGCCCCATTTCTCGAACAGCACCGCCACGATGCCCGCGATCATCAGCGAGCCGAAGAACGAGAACAGGATCATGTCCTATCTCCCAACACCACACCCGGCGCGATGCGCGCGCCCCGCAAATACGCTTCGGCCGCCATGCGCGGCTTGCCCTCGGGTTGCAACTCGGTGATCTCCACCGCGCCTTGCCCGCAGGCGATGGTCAGCCCGTCCAGCACCGTGCCGGGGGGGGCGTTGCCCTTGGCCAGTCGGCAGCGGAGCAGCTTGACCCGCTTGCCCCCGATCATCGTCCAGGCGCCCGGAAAGGGCGAGAGGCCGCGGATCTGCCTGTCGATATGGGGTGCGGGGTGGGTCCAGTCCACCCGCGCCTCGGCCTTGTCGATCTTTTCGGCATAGGTGACGCCATCCTGGGGCTGTGCCTCGGGTGTCAGGCGGTCGAGATTTGCCAACGCCTCGGTGATCGCCCCGGCCCCCAGCGCCGACAGGCGGTCGTGCAGCTCGCCCGCGGTGTCCTCGACCCCGATGGGAATCGCGCGGCGGAGCAGCACCGGCCCGGTGTCGAGCCCCGCCTCCATCTGCATGATGCAGACGCCGGTTTCCGCGTCGCCCGCCATGATCGCCCGCTGGATCGGCGCCGCGCCGCGCCAGCGCGGCAGAAGGCTCGCGTGGATGTTGAGGCAGCCGCGCGCAGGCGCATCCAGCACGGCCTGCGGCAGGATCAGCCCGTAGGCCACGACGACGGCGACATCGGCGTTCAGCGCGGCGAACTCTTCTTGTGCGTTGATATCGCGCAGGGTTTTCGGATGGCGGACATTCAGGCCAAGCGCCTCGGCGCGCGCCTGGACGGGGCTCGGCCGGTCCTTCTTGCCGCGGCCCGCGGGGCGGGGCGGCTGGGTGTAGACGGCGGCGATCTCGTGGCCCGCCGCGATCAGCGCGTCGAGGACGGGGACCGAGAACTCGGGCGTTCCCATGAAGATCACGCGCATCAGCGGCCCCCCTTGGCGGCGCGCTTCAGCAGCATGTCGCGTTTCATTTTCGACAGGCGGTCGAAATACATCCGCCCCGCCAGGTGGTCGATCTGGTGCTGCACGCTGGTCGCCCAGAGGCCCGTGAACTCCTGCCGGACGCGGATGCCGAGGTGATCGGTGAAGGCCACCGTCACGCGGGCGGGGCGGGTGATCCTGGCCCAGACGCCGGGCAGGTTGGGGCTGGCTTCCTCGTGGTCGTTGGTCTCGTCCGAGGCCGAGATGACCTCGGGGTTGGCCATGCGGATCGCGCGGCGGCGTTCGTCCGAGGCGTCGACGACGGCGAGGCGCAGCATCACGCCGATCTGCGGCGCGGCAAGGCCGACGCCGGGCATGGCGTCCATCGTTTCGATCATGTCGGCCCAGATGGCCCGGATTTCATCCGTGATTTCAGGTACATCGGCGGCGGGCGTCTTCAGCCGCCCGTCGGGCCACATGACGAAGTCGCGGCGGGTGCCCCTCACGCCTTTTCCCGCGCGCGGTCCTTCTTCAGCTTGACCATCTTGCGGGTGATCAGCTGGCGCCGGAGCGGCTTGAGGTAGTCGATGAACAGCGTGCCGTTGAGGTGGTCGATCTCGTGCTGCACGCAGGTCGCCCAGAGGCCGTCGAATGTCTCCTGCTGCTCGGTGCCCTTGGGGTCGATCCAGCGCACCGTCACTTCGGCGGGGCGTTCGACATCGGCGTAAATGTCCGGAATCGAAAGACAACCTTCCTCGTAGACGTTGCGCGCGTCCGACTCGGCGATGACCTCGGGGTTGAACATCGCGATGGGCCGGGGCGTGGCCCCCTCGCCCTTGACGCAGTCCAGAACGATCAGCCGCGTGTCGATGCCGACCTGCGGCGCGGCCAGACCGATGCCGGGTGCGGCATACATGGTTTCGAGCATGTCATCGGCCAGCGCGCGCAGATCGTCGGTGATGTCGGCGACGGGCGGCGCGGTCTTTTTCAGCCGCGGGTCGGGGTGGATGAGGATCGGACGCTTCATGGCGACGATGTAGGCGAAGCGGTGCGAGGCTGCAACAATCGAGGCGCGTTTCGGGCTGTAGGGAACGCGTAGGGTTCCCGTAGTGATCCCGTAGCTACACGCGGGGTGGCCATGCCCTTGCAGCCGCCGCCCCGCTGGCTAGGGTGCAGCGACAGCCACCAGACCGGAGCCCCTCATGTCCTTCGACGAAATCATCGACCGCCGCGGCAGCCATTGCGTGAAATGGGACATGATGGAGAGTCTCTACGGCGTCAGTCCCGAGGAAGGCATCGCCATGTGGGTCGCTGATATGGATTTCGCGGCGCCCGACTGCGTGCAGGCCGTGCTGCGCGACATGACCGGACATGGCGTCTACGGGTATTTCGGCGATGACCGGGCCTACAAGGACGCGGTGCGCTGGTGGCAGGCCGAGCGCCGCGGCTGGCCGGTCGAGGACGCGTGGATCTTTACCACCAACGGGCTGGTCAACGGCACCGCGCTTTGCGTCGACGCGTTCACGCAGCCCGGCGATGGCGTGGTCATGTTCACGCCGATCTACCACGCCTTCTTCCGCGTGATCCGGGCGGCGGGCCGCGAGGTGATCGAACTGGAAATGCCGATCGAGGATGGCCGCTACGTGCTGGATTTCGATGCCTATGACGCGCAGATGCCCGACAATGCGCGGATGCTCGTCCTGTGCTCGCCGCACAATCCCGGCGGGCGTGTCTTCACGCGCGCGGAACTGGAACAGATCGCCGATTTCGCGAGGCGGCACGACCTGATCATCGTCTCGGACGAGATCCACTGCGATCTTCTCATGCCGGGGCAGACCCATATCCCGATGGCGTTGATCGACGGCATCACCGACCGGCTGGTCATGATGACGGCGGGGACCAAGACCTTCAACCTGGCCGGCGCGCATGTCGGAAATGTCATCATCGAGGACGCGGCGCTGCGAGAGCGGTTCGCGCAGCGCATGGCCGCGCTGGGCATTTCGCCCAACGCCTTCGGCCTGCGGATGATGACCGCCGCCTTTTCGCCCGAGGGGGCGGCCTGGGTCGATGCCATGATGGCATACGTGGCCGAGAACGCACGCCTGTTCGATGCCGGGGTAAACGCCATTCCCGGTCTGCGGTCGATGCCCCTGGAATCGACCTACCTGGCCTGGGTGGATTTCTCGGGCACCGGGATGACGCCGGAGGAGTTTACCGCCCGCGTCGAGCGGGACGCGAAGATCGCCGCCAATCACGGGCCGGCCTTCGGCAAGGGCGGGGAGACTTTCCTGCGGTTCAACCTCGCCACGCCGCGCAGCCGCGTCGAGGATGCGGTCGAGCGGCTGAAGATCGCTTTCTCCGACCTGCAATAGGGTGGGCAGATTGCCCAGCCGACGCCGCGGTGCAGCGCTTGCATGCCGCGGCGCAATATCCTATCCGCTGGGCCGAGAGAGACGAAACATCCTTGCGCACCGGAGATCCTGCCCATGAGCTTCCGCATCCAGCCCCAGCCCGTCGCCCGCCCGAACCGTTGCCAGCTGTTCGGCCCCGGCTCGCGGCCCGCGATCTTCGAGAAGATGGCGGCAAGCGATGCGGATGTGATCAATCTCGACCTCGAGGATTCGGTCGCCCCCGACGACAAGGCGCAGGCGCGCAAGACTGTCATCGAGGCGATCGGCGACGTCGATTGGGGCAAGAAGACGCTGAGCGTGCGGATCAACGGGCTGGACAGCCCCTACTGGTATCGTGACGTGGTCGACCTTCTGGAGCAGGCCTCGGATCGGCTGGACCAGATCATGATCCCCAAGGTGGGCAACGCGGGTGACATCTATGCCGTCGACGCGCTGGTGAGCTCCATCGAGATGGCGATGGGGCGGACCAAGCCCATCGCCTTCGAGGTGATCATCGAAAGCGCGGCCGGCATCGCCCATGTCGAGGAGATCGCCGCCGCCTCGCCGCGCCTGCAGGCGATGAGCCTTGGCGCGGCGGATTTCGCGGCCTCGATGGGGATGCAGACCACCGGCATCGGGGGCACGCAGGAGAATTACTACATGCACCGTGACGGTGCGAAATACTGGTCGGACCCCTGGCATTGGGCGCAGGCGGCCATCGTCGCGGCCTGCCGCACGCACGGGGTGCTGCCGGTCGACGGGCCATTCGGCGATTTCTCGGATGACGAGGGCTTCCGCGCGCAGGCGCGGCGGTCGGCCACGCTGGGCATGGTCGGCAAATGGGCGATCCACCCCAAGCAGGTGGCGCTGGCCAACGAGGTCTTCACCCCCTCCGACGAGGCCGTCGCCGAGGCGCGCGAGATCCTCGCCGCGATGGAAAAAGCCAAAGCCGAGGGCGCGGGCGCGACCGTCTACAAGGGGCGGCTGGTGGATATCGCCTCGATCAAGCAGGCCGAGGTGATCGTGAAACAGGCCGAGATGATCGCGGCGGGGTAAGGCCCGGCCGCCGGGGGGTTAGTCTTCCCCGGTGCCGGGTCCTATGATGATCGGCAGTTCGCCCTGCCCCGGAGGCGGCTGCACCATCGTAGGCCGTCTCACCGTGTTCACGACACCCGCGCCGACGCCGAAGCTGGGCGCGCCGTTGCGGAAGTCGAAGCCGACATCACCGCCGAAATAGCTGTCGTCGAACATGTAGGCGGCGCCAAGGCTGCCGCGGAAGCTGTTGCTGGAGAACATGTAATCAAGGCCGAGACTGCCCGCGAATTCATCCTGACGGTTGTCGGAGAAGAGGCGCACACCCACGCCGACCTCGGGGCCCTGGTTGCCGCCGAAGACGATATTGAGGCCGACGCCGAGGGCCGGATCGGCCATGGCAGGCGTGGCAAGCGGCGCGACAAGTGCAAGGAACAGGGCGGCTCGTTTCAGGTTTGGCATCGGAAGCTCCGGTTCTGCTCGGGTTTTCTTTTCGGGTATCAGATCGAAAGTGGCTTTTCCACCTTTTGTCGCGGGCCTGCGCGGGTTCGGCGGCGCGGCTGTGCCGCAAACGTTGCATCCGCGGCGCCCTGTCGTCATATACCCACGGCAGGGCGCCGCCACGGAGAGGATGATGACGACCTATCTCGATTTCGAGAAACCGCTTGCCGAGATCGAAGGCAAGGCCGAGGAACTGCGTGCGCTGGCCCGGCGGAACGAAGAGATGGATGTCGAGGCCGAGGCCGCGGCGCTGGACAAGAAGGCCGCGGACATGCTCCGCGATCTTTACAAGGATCTGACGCCCTGGCGGAAATGCCAGGTCGCCCGCCACCCCGACCGGCCGCATTGCCGCGACTATATCGCGGCGCTGTTCACGGAATACACACCGCTGGCCGGCGACCGGAATTTCGCCGATGATCACGCGGTGATGGGGGGCCTTGCGCGGTTCGAGGATACGCCCGTCATGGTGATCGGCCACGAGAAGGGGCATGACACCAAGACGCGGATCGAGCGGAATTTCGGCATGGCGCGGCCCGAGGGGTATCGCAAGGCGGTGCGCCTGATGGACATGGCCGACCGGTTCGGCCTGCCGGTGATCACGCTGGTCGACACGCCCGGCGCATACCCCGGCAAGGGCGCGGAGGAACGCGGGCAGTCCGAGGCGATCGCGCGCTCGACGGAGAAGTGCCTGCAGATCGGCGTGCCGCTCATTTCGGTCATCATCGGCGAGGGCGGATCGGGCGGGGCCGTGGCCTTTGCCACGGCGGACCGGCTGGCGATGCTGGAGCATTCGGTCTACTCTGTGATCTCGCCCGAGGGCTGCGCCTCGATCCTGTGGAAGGATGCCGAGAAGATGCGCGAGGCGGCCGAGGCGCTGCGCCTGACGGCGCAGGACCTGCACAAGCTGGGCGTCTGCGACGTGGTCATCAAGGAGCCGATGGGCGGCGCGCAGCGCGACCGCGAGGCGGTGATCGCGGGCGTGGGCCGCGCGATTTCCTCGATGCTGGCGCAGCTGAAGGGCGCGGAGCGGGCGAAACTGATCGCGGGGCGCCGGCGCAAGTATCTCGACATGGGGTCCAAGGGGCTGGCCGCGTGATCACGCGGCGGGGTCTGCTGGGCGCGGTCTGCCTGCTGTCGCTGTCCCGCCCGCTGCAGGCCCAGGGAGGCTGGCCCGCGATGACACCGGTGACGGATTTCGAGTGGAGCTACCTTGCCGATACGGTGATGGGCGGCGTGTCCGAGGGGCAGGCGAGGGTCGAGGAGGGCGCGTTGCGCCTGACCGGCACGGTCTCGACCGCCAATCGCGGCGGCTTCATCCAGGTGCGGACCGAGATGCCCGGCGGGCTGCCGGCAGGGACGACCGCGTTGCGGTTGCGCGTGCGCGGCAATGGCGAGCGGTATTTCGTGCATCTGCGGACCAGCCGGACGCGGCTGCCTTGGCAGTATTACCAGCAGGGGTTCGACACCGGGCCCGACTGGGCCGAGGTGGTGCTGCCCTTGTCGGGCTTCGCGGCTTCGGGTCGGATGATGGCGGGTGCGGTACGGCCCGAGGATGTCCGCGCGGTCGGGCTGGTGGCCTATGGGCGGGACCATGCAGCGGACGTGTCGCTGGCGGCGATGGGCGCGCTTTAGTCGGAGTGTTTCGCCGCCTCCGGCGGCGACCGGCCGGGGGGCTCTGCCCCCCGGACCCCCCGCGAGGGGGGCTGTCTGCCCCCCTTCGATCCCCCCGAGAGTTGTATGGCCAAGATGAAGGGTCAGAGGGTGGCGAAGTGGGTCCTTAGCCGATCAGCCTCGTCGCCGAGACCGAAGGGCGGGTTCACCACGAAAAGCCCCGAGCCGATCATGCCGTGGCCGGGCCGCGCGGGCGGGAAGCGGACCTCGTGGGAGAGCGCCTCGGGGAAGGTGCGGCGCAGGCTGCGGACCATGGCTGCTTGGGCGCCGGTGGTCAGGATCGGATACCAGAGCATCAGGATGCCGACGTTCCACCGGGCATGGAGCTTTTGCACGATGCCGGGCAGGCGGTCGTAGTCGGCCTTCACCTCGTAGCTCGGGTCGATCAGGGCGAGGCCGCGCTTCGGCTCGGGCGGGGTGCGTGAGAGGGCCATGTCGAACCCGTCTTCCTGCAGCACCTGCGCGCGGTGCCTCGGGATCACCTCGCGGAGTGCCGCGACCTCGGCGGGGTGCAGGTCTGCCAGCGTCATGCTGTCCATCGGGCGCAGCAGCGCCGCGGCGATGAGGGGGGAGCCGGGATAGGCGGTGGGGCCGTGCGCGGCGGTGATGGCGGTGCGGGCGCGTGTGTAGGGATGGTCGGGGGGAAACCAGCCCGCCACGCGGCCGATGCCCTGCGCGGCCTCGCCGGTTTTCAGGGCTTCGGGCGCGTCGAGACGGTACAGGCCGCGGCCCGCGTGGGTCTCGAGGTAGGAGAGCGGCTTGTCCTTGCGGGTGAGGTAGTCGAGCGCGGTGGCCAGTAGCGCGTGCTTGTGCACATCGGCGAGGTTTCCGGCGTGGTAGGCGTGCTGGTAGGAGAGCATGCCCTACCACATCCGCTTGGGGGCTTCGGTCGGGTAGGTGAGGTCGTAACCCTCGGCGTCGAAACCGGAGTCGCGTTCCTGGAGCAGCTGCCCCGCGCTGGGCAGGCCGTCGCTGTCGTCGCCGCGGGTCCAGAGGCCGGAGCGCATCAGCGCCTTGGCGCATTGGAAATAGACCTCGTCCACGGTCAGGACGATGACGGTTTTCGGATGCTTGCCGCGCTGTTCGAAGGTTCCGGTCACGCCTACGTCGGCGGTCAGCACCGCGCGCCCGTTCACGCGCACCACGTTGAGCGAGCCGGGGACCATGAACATCAGCGAGGCGCGCCCGTCGGTGACGATGTTGCGCAGGCAGTCGAGCCGGTTGTTGCCGCGCCAGTCGGGCAGCCAGATCGTGCGGTCATCCGCGATGCGCACCACGGGGCCATCATCGCCGCGGGGGCTGGCGTCGGTGCCTTCGGGGCCGACGGTGGACAGGATGCAGAAGCGCGCGGCCCCGATCCAGCGGCGGTAGAGCGGGGTAAGCGCCCTGGCGACCTTGGTGAGCGAGGCCGGGACGGGGGCGTCGTAGAGCGCCTGAAGCGCGTCGATGCTGTCAATGATCCGCATGGAAGCCCGCCTCAGCCATGAGCCTGTCGGAGGCCGTTTCGACCTCGGACTCGAGCCTTGCCATGAAGGCGTCGCGCGGCAGGCCCGGTGCGATCACGGGCAGGAACTCGACCACGCCGAGGCCGGGTTTGCGCAAGATGCCGTGGCGTGGCCAGAAGACGCCCACGTTGGTGGCCACGGGCACGCAGGGCTGGCCCAGCTGCTCGTAAAGCGCGCCGGTGCCGATCTTGTAGGGGCGTTTCACGCCGGGGGCGACGCGGGTGCCCTGCGAGTAGATGATCAGTTGCCCGCCCTGCTGGCGGCCCGATTTCACATCGGCCAGCATCTTGGCGATGGCCGCGCCGCGCTTGCCGCGGTTCACCGGCACGCAGCCGATGCGCAGCGCGTATTGGCCGAGCAGGGGGGCGAACATCAGCTCTCGTTTCATGATGAACTTGCCGCGTGGGACGGCGTTGTAGATCAGCAGGATGTCGAGAAAGCTCTGGTGCTTGGCGGCGATCATGACCTCGTCGGTGGGGGGCGTGCCCCGCACCTCGGTCTTGAGGCCGGTCATCTTGTCGAGCGTCCAGAGAACCCAGCGGCAATAGGTGTGACAGGCCGCATGGGCGCCTGCCGAGGACAGGACCGCCCAGGGGAAATAGAAGATCGCAAGCACCAGCATCGCGACATACATCTGCGCGATGAAGAGGATCGAGCGGACATACTGCATCACCTGAGCCCCTTGAGCGTGCGGAAGGCCGCGATGCGCGTCGCCCAGAAGGCGGTCACCGCGGCGAGGATCGGCAGGGTCAGCGGCCAGAGCCAGCCCGCGCCCTGAAAGCCGAGGCCGGTGAGAAAGGCGCCCTCTGCCGCCGCGCGGGGCAGGAGCGCGATGGCGATGGTGCCAAGGGCCGCGCCGACGGCGGCGCCGGTCAGCGCGCGGCGGGTAAAGCGGCGCACGAAGGCCCGCGCGATGTAGCTGTCGCGCGCGCCGACAAGGCGCAACACGCGGATCACCTGTTCATTGGCCGACAGGGCCGCCTGTGCCGCCAGCGTGATCATGGCCGCCGTCGAGCCGAGGATGAGCGCGAGCGACAGCCAGCCCAGCAGGCGCAACCGGTCGGCGGCCTCGACCAGCGGGCGGCGCCAGCGGGTGTGATCGTCCAGCACTGCGCCGGGGGCCTCGGCGGCGAGGCGTTGGCGAAGGCCGTCGGCGTCGTAGCCCTCGGGCGTTTCGATGATCTCGATCAGGCGGGGCACGGGCAGGTCGCCGATGGGCAGGTCGGGGCCGAACCACGGCTCGAGCAGCGCGCGCTGTTCGTCGTCGCCGAGGGCGCGGGCGCTTTCGACACCGGGGGTCTGCTCCAGCACGGTCAGGACGGCCCAGGTCTGCGCCTCGATCTCGGTGGCGGGGGCGGAGAGGCGGATGGTCGAGCTTTGCGCCAGTGCCTCGGACCAGCGGTCGGCGAGGCGGCCCGCAGCCAGCGACAGGGCCAGCGCAAAGACTGCGAGAAAGGCCATCGCGCCGGAGACGGCGACGGTGAGTTTCGCGGCCTGCCCGCTGCGCGGGACCACGCGGTCGGCCTGTGCCTCGCCCTTCACGAGCCCCAGAATGTCGCCGATCACGCTCACAGGTCGGCCCCCGCCGCGCTCAGGCGCCCGCCGGCAAGGCGCAGGACGCGGGCCTGGACCTGGCTTTTGGCGGCGCGGATCAAGGCGAGGTCGTGGGTGGCGATCAGCACGGTTTTGCCCATGCGGTTCAACTCGGTCAGCAGTTGCAGGAGACGCAGAGACATCTCCCAGTCGACATTGCCGGTGGGTTCGTCGGCGAGGATCAGGTCGGGGTCCATGATGATCGCGCGGGCAAGCGCCGCGCGCTGCCGTTCGCCGCCGGACAGTTCGGGGGGGCGGGCCTGCGCGCGGGCCGAAAGGCCGACCCAGGCGATCAACTCGTCGAGGTTGGCACCCTGCCCGGCGACATCGCGCCCGGCGACGATCAGGGGAAGCGAGACGTTCTCGCGGACCGAGAGATGGTCGAGAAATTCGCAATCCTGGTGCACGACGCCGATCCGCTGACGGGTCAGGGCGATCCGGTCGCGGTCCAGCGTCGCCGCATCCTCGCCGAAGATCGCGACGCGGCCCGCGGTCGGAACGAGTTCGGCGTAGCACAGCTTGAGCAATGTGGTCTTGCCCGCGCCCGAAGGTCCGGTCAGGAAATGGAAAGATCCGGGGGCGAGGCGCAGGCGCAGATCCGACAGGATCGGCTCGGCCCCGTAGCCATAGGCGGCGTCCTGCATGTCGATCACGGGGTGGCGCTCCTTGCCGCTTGCCGCTTGCCGCGACCGTCATGCAACGGATGACGCGCCGTTGCAATCGGCAGACCGCGTGAAGCCCTTGGAATGACGGGGGTGCGCTGATACAAGATATGTGATTGGCAGGGTTCGCAATGCGCCGATCTGGGGGCCTTGTGGACGAGTGGGGGCGAGCGACGGACGATGCGGCTGACCTGTCCGAACTGTGGTGCGCGCTACGAGGTGGCGGACAGCATGATCCCGCCCGAGGGGCGGGACGTGCAATGCTCGAGTTGTTCGACCACGTGGTTCCAGCCCGGCCGCCGCACGGACCAGCAGCCTGCCGTCCGCGTCGCCCGGCCCGCACCGGATGCGACGACGCCCGCCGTGGCAGAGGCGGAGGCAGAGGCGGAGTCAGAGGCAGACGCGGCCCAGGCGGAGCCGGTGGAAGATCTGGCCTCCGGGCGTGCCACTCCGCCGCCCGATGCCCCCGACGAGGAGACGCCTGCCGCGCAGGCGCCCGCGCCGCGGCGGCGCGAGATCGACCCCGAGGTGCGTGACATCCTGCGCGAGGAGGCCGAGCGCGAGGCGCGCCTGCGGCGCGCGGAGGCCGATCCGGTCGAGACGCAGGGCGAGATGCCGCTGGACGAGGAGCCGGACGAGGTCAACCGCGCCCGACGCCGTGGCGAACTGGAGGCCGCAGAGGATGCCTTTGCGGCGCGTGCGGCCGTCCCCCCGGCGCGCGACCTGTTTCCCGATATCGACGAGATCAACTCGACCCTGCGCGACACCGGCGATCGATCGAATGCCGATGCCGACGCCTCGGATATCGACACGCTCGACACGGCGCCGCGTCGACGGCGGGGCATGCGGATCGGGTTCTTGCTGGCCATCGCGCTGGCGGCGGGTGGGGCGGGCCTATATGGCAACGCCGAGCGTATCGCCGCGCTTGCGCCCGGCCTGTCGCCTGTTCTGGACAGCTATGTCACGGCGGTGAACTCGGCCCGGTTCTGGCTGGACGATTTCGCGCAGGGCCTTGGCTCGGACACCGACGAAAGCTGAGGGCGGCAGGGTCCCGGATGTCTCAGAACTGATCGAGCAGGCGGCGCAGGTAATCCAGTTCGACCTCGGGACGATCCTGTTCGGCTGACCGTTGGCGCAACTCGTCCAGAAGTTCGCGCGCCCGGCGCGACGAGTCCTCCACGTCGCCCATGGCTTCGTCGGAGCCGAAGCTGCCGGAATTTCCGGCCTGACGCCCGAGCGGATCCTGCAGCGGTCGGTCGGGGGCCATGTTGCCCTCGGCCTGACCCTGTCCGGGTTCCTCGCCGGTCTGTTCCTGCGCCAGCGCGCGGCCGAGTTCGGTCATGCCCTCGCGCAGCGCCTCGAGCGCTTCGGACTGCGCGTCGAGCGCGCCGGCGATGTCACCCTCCTCGAGGAGACCCTCGGCCTGTTCCATCGCGCGGCCCGCGCGGTCGAGCTGGCGCTGTGCCTCGTCGCCGGCCTCCGTGCCGGTGCCGGGCAGGCGGCTCTGCTGCTGCTCGAGCAGGCGGCGCAGCGCCTCCTGGCGTTGGGACAGCGTCATGCCTTCGCCGTTCTCGCCGCCCTGCGCCTGCCCTTCGGGGGCGCCATCCTGACCGCCGCCGCCGGGCTGCTGCTGGCCTTGCTGACCCTGGCCCTGCTGTTCTCCGGGTTGCTGCCCCTGTTGACCTTGCTGGCCCTGCTGGCCCTGCTGACCCTGCTGACCCTGCTGACCCTGCTCACCTTGCTGCTGGCCCTGCTGCGGGCGGTTGGGGTTCAGCCGGTCCTGCAACTCGCGGAAGGCGTCGTCACTGAGATCCTGCTGGTCGCGGAGCGTGTCCTGCAGGCCTTCCATGGCCTGTTCACCCGGCGTCTGCGGCCCGTCCCCGCCTTCGCCGCCCTGCGTCATCTCCATGTTCTCCAGCATCTGCTGCAGGGCGTCGAGCATCTCCTGCGCCTCGGCCATCCGGCCTTCCTGCATCAGTTCCTCGATGCGGCGCATCATCTCTTCAAGGTCGGACATGGACATTTCCATGCGTTCGCCGCCGTCGTCGGGCCGATCCTCGCCCGGCTGGGCATTCTCGGCCAGCTGGCGCATGTAATCGTCCATCGCCTCGCGCAGCTCCTGCATGAGCTGGGCGATTTCCTCGTCGCTGGCGCCTTGCTGCATCGCCTCGGACAGGCGCTCCTGCGCGCGGCGGAGGCGTTCGAGCGCGTCGTCGAGGTCGCCGACCTCAAGCTCCATCGCGGCGTTCCAGAGGATCTCGGCGACCTGGTCACGGGTTTCGGTCGAGATGCTGTCGACGCCGGATTCAAGCCGCCGGATCGCGCTGCGGATCTGCAGGTAGACGCCTTCGTCAAGGTCGTCCTCGGGCGACCAGGTGATCGCGCGCAGGATCCGGGCCGTGCGGGTGGCGTTCTCGCGGCTCCAGAGGATGTCGCGGCGCATCTCGATCAGCGCGTTGGCCATCGGGTCGAAGAAGCGGCGGCCGGGCAGGCGGGGGATGTCATAGCTGACAGTGCCGATCTGGCCCGCCTCGTCGGTGACGGTCAGGACCATGCTGACGGGCAGGTTGGCGAACGGATGTTCGGACAGATCCTCGAGCAGTACCTCGGTGAACTCGGAGCGGGAACCGCGGAAGGGCATGGGCAGGTCGAGGACCAGCGCCTCGCGCGGTTCGGGATCGACGGCAAGGCCGTAGCGGCGGTCGGCCCTGTCGGGGTCGAGCCGGATATGGGCGGTGCCGGAGGTGACGCCGTAATCGTCGGTCGCGGTGAAGGCGAATTGCATCTGGCCGGGCGGCTGGCCCTCGACCTCGCCGTCAAGGGCAACGGCGGGAGCGTCATCGGCGCGGACGGAGATATCCCAGCTGCGGCCCATGGGGCCGTTGACGGTGAAGCTGCCGGATTGCTCGACGGTGACGGATTGGGCAAAGGCGTCTGCATTCTCGGCGGGCATCGGGCCGACATCGGTGGTGATCGAGATGGTGCCGGGTTCGCCATAGCTGCGGAAGGTGATGCGCGAACCCTCGGGCGTTTCGAAGCCTTCGGCGGTGATCTCGTTCAGGTAGAGCGACGGCAGCCCGGTATAGAGCGGCGGCTCGACCCAGCCCTCCCACGAGGGGCCGGAGGCGCCGGCGGGACCGGCACCGAGGGTGACGACATCGCCCACCTCGGCCACGCGGCCGAGCGTGCCGAAGAGCAGCGCCATGGCAAAGGCGGTGGCGGCCACGTAGCGCAGCGCGAAGGGGTCCTGCCGCGACAGGCGCAGGTCGGGCTCGGGGGCGCGGGCGGTGGCGGCGCGCGCCTCCATCCGTTGCAGGTGGGCGGCCCAGACGGATTGCGTGGCGGGATCGGCAGCGCCGATTGCCGGATGATCCAGCAGCGCCGAGATCGGGCGGCCGGGCATGGTGCGGTCGAGGCGGTCAAGCGCCTCGTCGCGGGTGGGCATGCGGAAGCGCAGGACGCCGCGCGCGATGGTCCAGACCAGCAGCACCGCGACAAGGCCGAGGCCCGCCCAAAGCGCCACGGGCGGCACCTGCGCGGGGATGCCGAAGGCGAAGGCCGCGACCGTGACGAAGATCAGCGACCAGACCGGCCAGAAGGCGCGCGTCGCGCGCTCGGCGATCATGCCGGCGCGGGTCAGGCGCAGGGGCCAGATCAGGCGCGCAAGCGCCCGTTCGGCTGGGGAGGTCTCGGTCATGGTCCCTTTCGGGGGCGGCATGCCCCGCGGGCTTATACCCACACGGGAACTGTATCTCGGTTTATGATCTCGTCAAATGACGGACGCGCCCGGATGACGGCGACGTGATCGTCCTTCACCAGAACCTCGGGGATGAGGGGGCGCGTGTTGTACTCGCTCGACATCACCGCGCCATAGGCGCCAGCGCTGCGGAAGGCGACCAGATCGCCGGGCGCGAGGGGGGGCATCTGGCGTTGTTTCGCGAAGGTATCGCCCGATTCGCAGACCGGGCCGACGATGTCGTAGGGGCGCTGTTCGAGGCCGGGGGCCGGTTCGATGACGGGCACGATATCGTGCCACGCGCCATACATCGCGGGGCGGATCAGGTCGTTCATGGCCGCGTCGAGGATCAGGAAATCGCGGCCCTCGCCCTCTTTCACGTAGATGACGGAAGACACGAGGAGGCCCGCGTTGCCCGCGATCAGGCGGCCCGGTTCGATCTCGACCTCGACATCGAGGTCTCCGACGATGTCCTTGATCAGCGCGCCGTATTCGGTGGGCAAGGGCGGGGCGGTGTTCGAGCGTTCGTAGGGAATCCCGAGGCCCCCGCCGAGGTCGAGGCGGCGGATGTCGTGCCCCTCGGCGCGCAGCTGAAGGGTCAGCTCCTTCACCTTTTCATAGGCGAGGCGGAACGGTTCCAGTTCGGTCAGCTGGCTGCCGATATGGACGTCGATGCCCACCACCTCGATCCCCGGCAGGCTGGCTGCCATCGCGTAGACGGCGGGGGCCTTGGCGATGGGGATGCCGAACTTGTTCTCGGATTTGCCGGTGGCGATCTTCTCGTGGGTCCTGGCGTCGACGTCGGGATTGACGCGGATGGTGATGGGCGCGGTCACGCCGAGCGCGGTGGCGACCTCGGAGAGCGCGACCATCTCGGGCTCGCTTTCGACGTTGAACTGGCGGATGCCGCCGGTCAGGGCCGTGCGCATCTCGTCCCGCGTCTTGCCGACGCCGGAGAAGACGATCCGCTCGCCCGGCACGCCCGCCGCCCTGGCGCGCAGGTATTCGCCGCCCGAAACCACGTCCATCCCCGCGCCGAGGCCGGCGAGATGAGCGATGACGGCCTGGTTGGAATTCGCCTTCATTGCGAAGCAGACGAGGTTGTCGATGCCCTCGAGCGCGTCCTTGAACAGCTGGTAATGCCGCGTCAGCGTCGCGCAGGAGTAGACGTAGAAAGGCGTGCCGACCTGCGCCGCGATGTCGGGGATCGCCACGTCCTCGGCGCAGAGGATGCCGCCCCGGTAGAGAAAATGATCCATCGCGCGTTGTCCTGTCCGCTGACCCGCGCGGCAGATAGCACGGGCGTGGGCGGTATCAAAGAGGCTGGACGCCGCGCTGCCGTCGGTTACCTTCGCGCGCAGGGAATTGAGGGAGGCCAGAATGGCGAAAACGGTGATCATCGAGGAACCGGGCGGGCCGGAGAAATTCCGCATCGTGGACCGCGAGGTGGGGGAGCCCGGACCGGGCGAGATCCGCATCCGGCACGAGGCCTGCGGGCTGAACTTCATCGACGTCTACCAGCGCACCGGGCTTTACCCGCTGGAGATGCCCCATGCGCTGGGCATGGAGGCCGCGGGCGTGGTCGAGGCGGTGGGCGAGGGGGTGACGCACCTGAAGGTCGGTGATCGCGCCGCCTATGCCTCGGCCCCGCCCGGCGCCTACACGCAAGCCCGCGTGATGAAGGCCGCGCAGGTCTGCCCGCTGCCCGATGCGATTTCCTTCGAGGAAGGGGCGGCGATGATGCTGAAGGGGCTGACGGTGCAGTACCTCTTCCGCCGCACCACGCCCATCGTCCGGGGCGACACGGTGCTGTTCCATGCGGCTGCGGGCGGTGTGGGCCTGATCGCCTGCCAATGGGCGAAAAGCGAGGGCATCCGCCTGATCGGCACGGCCGGCACGGACGAGAAGTGCCAGCTGGCGCTGGATCACGGGGCGGATGCCTGCATCAACTACCGGACCGGGGATTGGGCCGCGAAGGTGCAGGAGCTGACCGGGGGCAAGGGTGTCGACGTGGTGATGGACGCGGTCGGCGCGGACACGTTCGAGGGCTCGCTCAATTCGCTGAAGCCGCTGGGGATGATGATTTCCTTCGGCAATGCCTCGGGCCCGGTGCCGCCGTTCAACATCGGCATCCTCGGGCAGAAGGGATCGCTCAAGATCACGCGGCCGACGCTGTTCACCCATATCGCCGATCACGCGACCTGCCAGCAGATGGCGGCGGAGCTGTTCGACAAGGTGGTGTCGGGGGCCGTGAAGATCCGCATCGATCAGCGTTTCCCGCTGGAAGAAGTGGCCGAGGCGCATCGCGTGCTGGAGGCGCGCAAGACGACGGGTCAGACGGTGCTGTTGCCGTAAGGTCTAGCGAAGGGTGAGATCGGCGTAGATGCCCGCGCCGCGGTCGGTGGTGAAGCGGAGGGTATCGCCGTTCTCTTCCACCAGCTGGCAGTTGTAGCCGAGGTCGTCGCCGTTCCAGAAGAGATCGCGGCAGAAAAAGCCGCTTTCCCATGTCCATGCGCCGGTGACGGGGCCGCCGAAGGCGCGACCCTCGATCTGGCCCTCGGGCGTGACCTGCACGCGGATGCCGAAGCGCCGCAGGTCCCGGCCATTGGTGAGCGAGACGAAGCGGTCAAGGCTTTCGATCGGGCGAAATTCCTCGGCCGCGGCCATGTCGGGGATGGCGAAGGCCAGCCAGGAGGTGGCAAGCACACTCGCGAAGGCGGATGTTCGGCGCATTCCTCGGCGTCCCTGTCCAAACTGTCGCAGGGTGACGTAGACAGACGCAAGGGAAAATCAAGCGATCAGCCGAGGCCGAGCACGCTCATCATCGAGTAATGGCCCGGATCGCGGCCCTGTCCCCAGAGCGCGGCCTTGAGCGCGCCGCGCGCGAAGATGCCCCGGTCGGTCGCGATGTGGCGGAGCACGATCCGCTCGCCGTCGGCGGCGAAGATCACGTCATGCTCGCCCACCACGTCGCCGCCGCGGATCGCTGCAAAGCCGATGTCGCCGCGGCGGCGTTCGCCGGTGATGCCGTCGCGGCCACGGTCGGAGACTTGCGCAAGGTCCACGCCGCGCCCGCGGGCGACGGCCTCGCCCAGCATCAGCGCGGTGCCGGAGGGGGCGTCGACCTTGTGTCGGTGATGCGCCTCGACGATCTCGACGTCGAAATCGGCGTCGAGGGCATGAGCGACCTCTTGTGCCAGCCGTGTCAGCAGGTTGACGCCGAGGCTCATGTTGCCGGCCCGCACGATCACGGCATGGCGCGCGGCGGCGTCCAGCGCGGCGATCTGATCCTCGGTGAGCCCGGTGGTGCCGATGACATGGACGCAACGCGCCTGCGCGGTCAGCTGCGCATGGGCGACGGTGGCCTCGGGCGAGGTGAAGTCGATGACAGCCTGCGCGTTCACGATCGCCTCGAGCGGGTCGTCGAAGACGCGCACGCCGGTGGCATTGCCACCCATCGCTACCCCGAGGTCGCGGCCCACCCAGTCATGGCCGGGCCGTTCGGTGACTGCGCAGAGATGCGCCTTGTCCGAGGCGGTGATCGTCTCGATCAGCATCTGCCCCATGCGCCCCGAGGCGCCCATCACCGCGATGCCCACGCTGTCCGTCATGGCCCGTATCCTCCGTCTGACAGGTGTTGCTGATAGCGGATGGATGCCGGTGGCGAAAGCGGTCGCTTGCGAGGCGGGCCTCCGTCCCATAAGTCCGGGGGCAAGGACAGACAGGCAGGGCCATGGCGAAGAACCGGCATCACGAGGGCAAGGGCCCGTCGCAACGACAGCTGAGAGTGGGGGAGTTGATCCGCCGCACGCTGTCCTCCGTGCTGGCGCGGGGCGATGTGCATGACCCGGAGCTGAACGCCATGTCGATCACCGTGGGCGAGGTGCGGACCTCGCCCGACCTGAAGATCGCGACGGTCTATGTCATGCCGCTGGGCGGTGCGGGCCGCGAGGATGCGATCCAGGCGCTGAAGCGCAACCGCGGAGAGCTGCGCCGCGAGATCATGCGCGAGATGACGCTGAAATATGCGCCCGACCTGCGCTTTGTCATCGACGAGAGCTTTGACCGGATGGACGAGACGCGCGCCTTGTTCGAGCGCGACGACGTGCGCCGCGACATCGAGCGCGACGACGAGGGGTCGGAGGACGGGGCGTGATCCGCGCGCTTGCCATGGTCCTCGGCCTGTCCGTCGCGCAGGCCGCGGATGCCTGCGAGCGGGTCACGTTCGACGGCGCGGGCTACACCAGCTGCCGGATCGATCTTGCCGAAACCGAAACGCGGCTCTTCCTGCGCGATGCCGAGGGCGCGATCTACGGCAGCTTCGGTCGCGTGGAGGCCGCGCTGCCGCCGGGCAAGCGGCTGGGCGTGGCGATGAACGCGGGGATGTTCCACGAGGACCGGTCGCCCGTTGGCCATTACGTCGAGGATGGCGTGGAGGAGATGCGCGTCATCACCTCGGACGGGCCGGGCAACTTCGGTCTGCTGCCCAACGGTGTGCTGTGCCTGATGGAGGGGCGCGCGGAGATCGTGGAAAGCCGCGCCTATGCCGAGGCGCCGCCGGACTGCCGCCACGCCACGCAATCGGGGCCGATGCTGGTGATCGAGGGTGCATTGCATCCGCGCTTCATCGCGGGCGGGGCCAGCCGCAACATCCGCAACGGCGTGGGCGTGGACGCGACCGGGCGCATCCTGCATCTCGTGATTTCGGACGAGCCGGTCAATTTCCACCACTTCGCGCGCTTCTTCCGCGATCACCTCGGGCTGTCGCAGGCGCTCTATTTCGATGGGCGCGTGTCGCGGCTTTATGCGCCGGACCTCGGGCGCGCGGATATCGGCCTGCCGATCGGGCCGATCATCGGCACGGTGGTTGACGCCGCGCCCGCGGGTGGGTAGCCCGCCGATCTCGCACGGAACGGAGGGCGGATCATGGGGCGCAAGCGCAAGGGGCGTGACGTGTCGGGCTGGGTGCTGGTCGACAAGCCCGCGGGCGTGACCTCGACCGCCGTGGTGAACAAGCTGCGCTGGGCCTTCGATGCGAAGAAGGCAGGGCATGCCGGCACGCTCGACCCCGACGCGACGGGCATGCTGCCGGTGGCGCTGGGCGAGGCGACCAAGACCATCGCCTACCTCGGCGACGCGCTGAAAGGGTATGATTTCACAGTGCGCTGGGGGGCGTCGACCACCACGGACGATGCCGAGGGCGAGGTGATCGAGACCTCCGATCTGCGCCCGGACGAGGCGGCGATCCGCGCCGCGCTGCCGCGGTTCATCGGGGATATCCGGCAGGTGCCGCCGCAGTTCTCGGCGGTGAAGGTCGAGGGCGCGCGCGCCTATGACCTTGCGCGCGAGGGCGAGGTGATGGAGCTGGCCGCGCGGGATCTGCATGTCGAGACGCTGGACCTGGTGGCGATGCCCGATGCCGATCATGCCGATCTGCATTTCGTCTGCGGTTCGGGCGGCTACGTGCGGTCGATCGCGCGGGACCTCGGGGCGGCGCTGGGTTGTCTCGGGCACGTGCTGCGGCTGCGCCGGACATGGGTCGGACCCTTCGACATCGAGGAGTCTGTGACGATGGACCGGGTCGAGGCGCTGGCGAAAACGCCCGAGATCGACGCGCTGCTGCGGCCCGTGGCGCTGGGCCTGTCGGACCTGCCCGAACTGCGCGCGACCGAGGCGGGGGCCGCGCGGCTGAGGAACGGCAACCCTGGGCAGGTTCTGCCCGGCGCGGTGGAGTATGGCGACCTGGCCTGGGCCTCGCTTGCCGGGGTGCCCGTGGCGGTGGGGCGCTACCGCGCGGGCGAACTGCATCCCGAGCGGGTGTTCAACCTGTGAGGCGCGCGTCGGTGCGGGCGGCTTTCAAATCGCGCCGGGCGGCGGCATAAGGCGGGGATGATCACCCGGCACCATCAAAAGGGCGACGCGGCCTCGGTCGCCGAGTATTCCGACTGCGAGGCCTACCGCTACACGCTCACGCGGGTCTGGGACGAGGGCGGGCGGCGCGCGGCCTTCATCATGCTGAACCCCTCGACCGCGACCGAGCGTCAGAACGATCCGACGGTCGAACGCTGCGAGCGGCGCGCGAGGGCGCTTGGGTTCGGCGCGTTTCGCGTGCTCAACATCTTCGCCTGGCGCGCAACCGACCCGCGCGACATGCGCGCCGCCGCCGATCCGGTCGGGCCGGGCAATGATGCGGCGATCCTGGCCGCGCTGCCCTGGGCCGATGCGGTGATCTGCGCCTGGGGCACCCATGGCGCGCATCTGGATCGCGGTCCGCGGGTCGAGGCGATGCTGCGCGCCCAAGGGGTCGCGCTGCATCACCTGGGCCTGAGCAAGGCCGGCCATCCCAAGCATCCGCTTTACATCGGGTATCACGTCCAGCCGGAGCCTTGGCTGCCCGCGCCGGGCGGCGCCGGGTGACCGGGCGAGGATGCCGGGGGATCAGGCCCGTTGGGCCGCCTCGGCGAAGGCGACCTCGCGCAGGTCGATCAGGGCCGGGTCCAGCCCCTGGGCGCCCGAGACACTCAGGATGATCTGGCCGTCGAGCAGGATGTTCGCCCCGGTGCCATCGGCGAAATCCTCGACCGTGATCTCGGGGTCGGGGGTCAGGTCCGGGTCGAAGATCACCTCGATCACGTCGAGGTCCGGGTTGAAATCGCTGACATGTCCGGCGACGTCGACCTGTTCGACATAGCTGCCGGTGATGAAGGTATCCGCCCCCTCGCCGCCCGTCGCCACGTCATTGGCGCCGACGAGGATCATGTCGTCGCCGCCACCGCCGAGAAGCATGTCGCCCGCATCCTCGTCAGAGGGGCCGAAGGGCCCGCTGCCCGAACTGTAGGTGCCGTCGAGCGTGTCGTCGCCGGCGCCGCCGTCGAGCGTATCGGCGCCAAAGCCGCCCTGAAGGGCGTCGTTGCCGTCATCGCCCGAAAGGGAATCGTCGCCCTCGCCGCCGAAGAGCATGTCGGCCTCGGCACCGCCGGACAGCACATCGTCGCCCTCGCCACCGGCAAGGAAATCGGTGCCCTCGCCGCCCGCAAGCGTGTCGTCGCCCTCGTCGCCGTAAAGCTCGTCGGCGCCTGCGCCGCCCGAGATGCTGTCGTTGCCCTCGTTGCCGAAGAGTGCGTCGTTGTCGCTGCCGCCGTCGATGACGTCAGCGCCGACCCCGCCGGTGATCGCGTCATGCCCGCCCGAGCCGAAAAGGCTGTCCATCCCCTCGCGGCCCCGCAGAAGATCGTCGCCTGTCCCGCCATCGAGAAAGTCGTCGCCGGAAAACCCGTCGAGGGTGTCGTCGCCCGGCCCGCCGAGGAGGGGGTCGTCGTCCGGCGTTCCCTCGAGCGCCGCGCCGTCGGTCGCGGGGGAGGTTTCGGTCGACGGCATCGATGCGTCCTCTTGGGCGGATGCGGTCGGATCCTCTGCCTCGGCCGGTTCGAAGACGATATCGGACAGCGACAGGGCCGACGTCCCGTCCAGCATCGCGACCGCCACGCCATCGGCCCGAACGATGGTCATGCCCTCGGTGCTTTCGCTGTCGAGCGTGACCTCGGGCTGGGACGAGGCCATGCCGTCAAGGCTGAGGACAAGCTGGTCGATGCCGGATTCGAAATCGGTGATATGCGGCACGTCCTCGCCGTGATCGGCGGTGGCGTCGACGGCGAAGAGATCGGTGCCGTCCTGCCCCGTGGCAAGGTCGCCCGGGCCGAGGCGCAGAATCTCGGGCGCGCTTGCGCCGTCCTCGGTCGGGTCGCTTGCGGCGTCCGGATCGCCGTCTACCTCATCTTCGCCTCCGAAGAGCAGATCCGAAAGCGCCGAGCCCTCGGCGATGTCCTGCCCCTCGGGGGCGTCGTCCGGCGCCGTCGGTTCGGTCTCGTCCTCGGTGCCGTCGGAAATCATGCCGCTGAGGGCAAAACCCATCGCCACCATGATGAGAAGCCCGCCCATCGCCAACATCGCTGCATCCTCTGTGCTCGTTCGTCATGACATCTCTGCGCGTTCTGCGCTGCAGGGATCGCCTTCTGACGACGGCACCGGGCCCGCGATGGGCGCGATGCGACTGGCCGACCGATTCGGTCCGTATCGACTGCGGGATCATCCTTGCCCTATCCTTCGCAAATCTGAAGGCGGGGCAGCCGGTTGCATCGCATATGTGATGTGTCTGCCTCGAATTTTCAGGACTTGGGCCGCCGAAAGCCACGGCTCGGGGCCTTTCCGCCGGGCTGGACCCTTTTCAAACCGACCTTGCCGGCATATACGCCCGCATCCGTGCCGAACGCGGCACATTCCTCCACGGGCCTTGCTGGACGACATCCCGGCCTGCGCCATGACCCTGAAAAGGAGACCCCGATGTCGATTACCGCCGAAGAAAAGCAGCGCCTGATGACGGAATTCGCGACCAAGGAAGGCGACACCGGTTCGCCCGAGGTGCAGGTCGCGATCCTGACCAGCCGCATCGCGACGCTGACCGAGCACTTCAAGACCCACAAGAAGGACAACCACTCGCGCCGTGGCCTTCTGATGATGGTCGCGCAGCGCCGGAAGCTTCTGGATTACCTCAAGGCCAAGGACGAGGGGCGCTACACCTCGCTGATCGGCCGCCTGGGCATTCGTCGCTGAGGCGACGCGGTCCCAAGGGATCGGAGAGAACGGCCGCGCGGGGGAACCCGGGCGGCTTTTTTCATCGCGACACCAGACGCTGGCGGTGTAGGATCACGGCGAACAGGGCGGATGGGCTTGAGCATGCACGCAGCGGTCAAGGTCGTGATCATCACCGAGCGGGCGATCCTCGATCGGGTGACGAAGATCATCGAGAAGCACGGCGCCACGGGCTACACCTACACTTCGGCTGGCGGCAAGGGATCGCGCGGGATGCGCCGCATGGGCGGCGGCTCGCAGGTGTCTGGGCTTTTCGAGAATGTGAAGATCGAGGTGATCTTGCCCGATCACGACATGGCCGAACGCCTCACCGAAGAGGTCGCGGCCACCTATTTCGACAATTATGCCGGCATCACATATGTCGTTCCGGTCGAGATCCTGCGCCCGGGCAAGTTCAAGGTCTGAGCGACGGGCACACACGCAGGGCGCGACTTGCCCGCTTTCCAAAGGCTGGAAACTCGTGTATCGGGCGCCCATCTGAGACGTGACGCCCTGACCCCGGCGCATGGCATGATGAGGGGGTCGGCGGCAATGGGGCCGCCAGATGGATGGGAGACCCGGCAGGGGCCGGGAGCGCTCCCCGATAGGAAACGATATATGTTCAATATCACCAAGAAAGAGATGCAGTGGGGCGAAGAGACGCTCACGCTGGAAACGGGGCGTGTCGCCCGCCAAGCCGACGGCTCGGTCATCGCCACGCTGGGCGAAACGAGCGTCATGGCCAACGTGACCTTCGCCAAGGAACCGAAGCCGGGGCAGGATTTCTTCCCGCTGACGGTTCACTACCAGGAAAAATACTATGCCGCGGGCAAGGTGCCCGGCGGCTTCTTCAAGCGCGAGGCGCGGCCGACCGAGAAAGAGACGCTGACCGCGCGCCTGATCGACCGGCCGATCCGCCCGCTGTTCGTGCCGGGCTTCAAGCATGAAGTTCTCGTGATGTGCACGGTGTTGTCGCATGACCTGGTCAACGATCCCGACATCGTGGCGATGATCGCGGCCTCCGCCGCGCTGACCATCTCGGGCGCACCCTTCATGGGGCCGATCGCGGGCTGCCGCGTGGGCTATGAGGATGGCGAATATGTCCTCAACCCCACCGTCGACGACATGCACGACCTGCGCAACAACCCCGACCAGCGCCTCGACCTTGTGGTCGCGGGCACCAAGGACGCGGTGATGATGGTCGAGTCCGAGGCCTACGAGCTGTCGGAGGAGGAGATGCTGGGCGCGGTCACCTTCGCCCATGAGCAGATCCAGCCGGTGATCGACCTGATCATCGACCTGGCCGAGGATGCCGCGAAGGAACCTTTCGACTTCCAGGCGCCCGACTATTCGGCGCTTTACGAAGCGGTGAAGGCCGCAGGCGAGGCGCAGATGCGCGACGCCTACGCGATCCTCGACAAGCAGGAGCGCCAGAACGCCGTGGCCGCCGCGAAGGCGGCGATCAAGGCGACGCTCTCGGAAGAGCAGCTGGAGGACCCGAACCTGGGTTCCGCGCTGAAGAAGCTCGAGTCGATGGTGCTGCGCTCGGACGTGGTCAAGAACGGCCGCCGGATCGACGGGCGTGCGCTGGACGCGGTTCGCGCGATCGACTGCCAGACGAGCGTTCTGCCGCGGACCCATGGCTCGGCGCTGTTCACGCGCGGCGAGACGCAGGGCCTTGTGGTCACCACGCTCGGCACCGGCGATGACGAGCAGTTCATCGATGCGCTGCACGGCACGTTCAAGCAGAACTTCCTGCTGCACTACAACTTCCCGCCCTACTCGGTCGGCGAAGCGGGCCGCGTGGGCCCTCCGGGTCGGCGCGAGATCGGCCACGGCAAGCTGGCATGGCGTGCGCTTCAGGCCGTGCTGCCAGCGCCCACCGATTTCCCCTACACGATCCGCGTCGTGTCCGAGATCACGGAATCGAACGGCTCCTCCTCGATGGCCTCCGTCTGCGGCGGCTCGCTGTCGATGATGGATGCGGGCGTGCCGCTGAAAGCACCCGTCGCCGGCGTGGCCATGGGGCTCGTGCTGGAGGATGACGGTTCCTACGGGATCCTGACCGACATCCTGGGCGACGAGGATCACCTCGGCGACATGGACTTCAAGGTCGCGGGCACCGAGAAGGGGATCACCTCGCTCCAGATGGACATCAAGGTCGCGGGCATCACGCCCGAGATCATGAAAAAGGCCCTGGAACAGGCCAAGGCCGGGCGTCTGCATATCCTGGGCGAGATGGCCAAGGCGATGACGGCCCCGGGCGAGTTCTCGATCCACGCGCCGCGCATCGAGACGATGCAGATCCCGACCGACAAGATCCGTGAAGTGATCGGCTCGGGCGGCAAGGTGATCCGCGAGATCGTCGAGGTTTCGGGCGCCAAGGTCGACATCAACGATGATGGCGTGATCAAGATCGCCTCGCCCAACGGCGAAGCCATCCAGAAGGCCTATGACATGATCCATTCGATCGTGGCCGAGCCGGAAGAGGGCGGCATCTACAAGGGCAAGGTCGTGAAGATCGTCGATTTCGGCGCCTTCGTGAACTTCTTCGGCAAGCGCGACGGTCTGGTCCACGTGTCCCAGATCGAGAACCGCCGCCTGAACCATCCTTCGGACGTGCTGAAGGAAGGGCAGGAGGTCTGGGTCAAGCTTCTGGGCTTCGACGACCGCGGCAAGGTGCGTCTGGCGATGAAGATGGTCGACCAGGAGACCGGCAAGGAGCTGGAAAAGCAGGCGGAAGACGCGGAGTGATCCGCGACCTCGGACTTGCCGGATGACAGGCGGGCGCGTTCGGAAACGGACGCGCCCGTGTTCGTTTGGGGAGGGGCTTGCCGAGTGGGTTGGGGTGGGTGGCTGCTATGCGGGACGGAGCGGGCTTTCCCTGCATTTGCACGAATGGCAGCTTTTGGGGTGTTGCGGGGTAAGTTCTTTTGGTCTGGAAGCTCAAATCTTGAACACAAAAGTCAGATTGGCGCGCATGCAGTTACACTCTGGAATGACAATATGAAAGATTTTTGCCAGCTCATACTGCAACACGAAAAGAAGGTGAATGAACTCCATTCGCAGGTGTGGGAGACTTTTCGCCGAAGAGAAAAATCTGCGCATGCGCATTCGGATTGGGAGCAGGCCGCGAAACAGTTTTGTGAGTTCGGTTCCGAGTTTGACGAGCTTGTCGAAAGAAGTCTGTCAGGGGATATGGCGCGAGACAACGAGTTACGTGGCTTTGCCCTCAGCTATGTCGCAACTGACCCCTATTTCTTTCGATCTGGATACATCCTTGAGAGATTGGTGAGACGGATCAAAAAGCTGGATCTCTCGGATGCGGAGAAGGCCACGATCCAAAAACTGATCTTGCGTCGGATTGATACAAAAGCGTTGCGGAACTTTCGCGATATTTGTCGTCTCATTCCAAAGGTTGAGACAACGGCCTTCAGCAATGAAATTGCCGAACGCCTCAGGTCAAGCGAGCCAGGTGTTCGACACAGGGCTGAACTTGCCGCCTCGTATTTGGCGATTCAGGGCAAGGTGCGAGGTGATGGTTTCGAGATGAGGCAGCGTGACGTTCCATGAGCGGTTCAATATGACTGCAACGCGTCAAGTTTTCAAAGTCGACGTTCGAACACCGCGCAGCACCGGTGAATTTGGGCTCGAAAGCAGCCATCTATCGCGCTTCACGGGCGTCTAACAGAAACCGCCCCCGGATCGCTCGGGGGGTGGCTGTGTCTCGGTCAGGGCGCCGGTCTCAGCCGACCAGCCCCCCATCCTCGCGGCGAACCGCGATCACGGCCGACCGCGCCAGGCTGCCGCCGTGATCGGGCCAGTCGCCGCCGTCGTCGCCGGGGTGCTGGATGCCCACGAACATCGTGCGGCGATCCGACGACCAGCACAGGCCGGTCACTTCGCAGCCGCGCGGCCCGGTCAGGAAGCGCTCGATGCGGCCCGTGACCGGGTCGCCAGCCAGCATCTGGTTGTTGCCCATGCCGGCGAAATGGCCCTCGTTGCTGTCGTTGCCGTCGGTCTGGATCCAGATCAGGCCGGTGGTGTCGATGACCATCCCGTCGGGCGAGTTGAACAGGTTGCCCGCGTTGATGTTGGCAGACCCCGCCTGCGGGCCTTCGGCCACGGTGGGGTTGCCCGCCATGACATAGAGATCCCAGTTGAAGGTATTGGCGGCATGGTCGCCGCCCGCCGGGCGCCAGCGCACGATCTGGCCGTAGCGGTTGGTGTCGCGCGGGTTGACGGCGTTCACCGTCATCGGGTCGCCGCCCGCGTTGGTGCGCACCGTGCCGTCGTCGTTCAGCAAGCCGCGACGCGAGTTGTTGGTCAGGCAGCAATAGGCCTCGGCGGCGTTGGGGTGCACCGCGATCCACTCGGGGCGGTCCATCGTCGTGGCGCCCACCGCCGACCCCGCCATGCGGGTGAAGACGGCGATATGGGCGGGGTCCATGCCGGTGGTGGAGGGCGTCAGCGGCACCCAGCGGCCCGACAGATCATCCTCGAACACCGCGACGGACAACTGCCCTTCGGAGAGCAGCGTCGAGGTGTCCTCGCCCGGCACATAGACATCGCGGCTGACCCAGCGATACATGAACTCGCCCCGCTCGTCGTCGCCCATGTAGACCACCACGCGGCCGTCCGCGGCGATGCCATAGGCGGCATTCTCGTGCTTGAAGCGGCCGAGCGCGGTGTGCTTGACCGGGGTCGAGGTCGGGTCGGCGGGGTCGATTTCAACGATGTAGCCCGCGCGGTGCGGTTCGTTGGGGTTGACCGACGTGTCGAAACGCGCGTCCCACTTTTGGTAATCATAGCCCCAGCCATCGACGCCGATGCCGTAGCGGCGGTAGCCTTCGCTGATGTCGATGGGCTTCTGGTCCTCGCTCTCCTCGTTGGAGCCGAAGTAGCCGTTGAAGTTCTCTTCGCAGGTCAGATAGGTGCCCCAGGGCGTCCGGCCCGAGCCGCAGTTGTTGAACGTCCCGAGCGAGGCCATGCCGGTCGGGTCGTAGGCGGTCTGCAGCAGCGGATGACCGGCGGCGGGGCCGTCGAAGGTCATCGGCGTGTTGTGGTGGATGCGGCGGTTGTAGGGGCTGTCGACCACGACCTCCCAGCCGTTCTCGCCCTCGGCGATCTCCATGACCGACACGCCCTGCAGATGCTGCAGGATGCGCACGTCGTCGAGGCCGGTCGGCACGCCCTCGGTGGCGTGGGGCAGGTTCACGCGGCGGTTGGTGTATTCGCTGTTGACCACGATGATCTCGCGGCCGTCGATGTTGTAAAGTTCCATGCCGTCGGTGTTCTCACCGAAGACGCGGTCCGACATCTCGACCGAAACGCCGGTCTGCGGGTCCCAGGCGTCGGCGGCATCCGAGAACAGCGGATCGCCCCAGCGCACCAGGATATCCCAGGTGTAGCCCTCGGGGACATGCACGGTGTTGTCGGTGGCGATGCCGATCGGCGTGAAGGGGAAGCGCGAGGCGGGCTGCGCCATCGCGGTCGTGCCCTTCAGCAGGCCGGTGCCCATCACGGCGGCACCCGACCCGAAGGCCAGCACACCGCCGAGGAACCCGCGGCGCGAGATCGCGCGCTCGACCACGCGGTCGAACTCCTGCACCTCGGGGCGGGGGAAGTTGATCTCGTCCCACTCGTCGGCGCTGATCTTGTTGAGGTCGATGTCTTTCATGGAATGCGGATCCCTGGCTGCAAAGATGAAACTGGGTGCGCCTCGTCTAGGGATAGAGCGTTACGGTTGCGTGACGGGATAGGCCCGTTCCGCGATGATAAGGAGAACCATGCTTCAGAACGGAGTTTGCCCTATCGGTTCAGCACGCTTTCGCCTGTCCGGCCCATGTCTTGACCCAAACGTGAAAGGCTTTGGACTTGTCCACAGGGTGGCGAGTCGCCGATAAGCAGGGACAGACCAAAGCGATTCCCGACCTGTTTGAAGGAGTGGGCCCCGATGTTGACCCGCCGCCATTTCATCGTAACGAGCGCCGCCATGTTTTCGGGGGCGATCGCCGGAGCTGCGCGGGCGCAGGATTCCGTGGGGTTCGACGAGCAGGTGACGCGGCCCGATCCCGATCCGAACGCGAACAACCCCTGGGGGTTGCATCCGCGCTTCATGCCGACGCGCGTGCAGCACCGGTCGGGACTGGTGCCGGGCGACATCCACGTGGATGCGACGGCGCGGTATCTCTACCACATCGGATCGGATGGCACCGCGATGCGCTATGGCGTCGCGATCGGGCGGCGTGGACTGTACCAGCCGGGCACGTTCCGCATCGGGCGCAAGGCGGAATGGCCATCCTGGACGCCGACCGCGAACATGATCGCGCGGGAACCGGAGGTTTACGCACAGTTCGCCGGTGGTGTTCCCGGCGGGCCGGAAAATCCGCTCGGGGCGCGGGCCTTCTACCTCTATACCGGGGGGCGCGACACCTACCTGCGCATCCACGGCACGCCGCAGCCGTGGTCCATCGGCACATCGGCGTCGTCGGGATGCGTGCGCATGGTCAACGCCCATGTCATCGAGCTTTATGACAACGTAGCGATCGGATCGACCGCCTTCCTCTACCCGCCCGGCTGACGACAGGGTGTCGGCACAAAAAAAGCCCCGGCGCGCAACCGGGGCTTTTTCGTTCGGACAAGGGCCTGCGATCAGGCGGGCATTTTCGTCGTGCGGAGATAGGGCAGCCTGGTGTCGATTTCGCCGAATTTCTCTTTCGCGGCGGCATCGTCGAGCGACAGGGCCACGATCACGTCCTGCCCGTGGACCCAGTTGGCCGGCGTGGCGATGGGTGTCTGATATGTCGCCTGCAACGCGTCGAGTGCGCGCAGAACCTCGGCGAAGTTGCGCCCCACCGACATCGGATAGGTCATCATCAACTGCACCTTCTTGTCAGGCGAGACGATGAAGACGACGCGCACGCTGGCGCTGTCGTTCGCGGTGCGCCCATCGGGCAGATAGGCGTCGGCGGGCAGCATGTCGAAGGCCTTGGAGACCGTAAGGTCCTCGTCCGCGATGATCGGGAAACCCGCCTTTGCGCCGGAAGAGCTTTCGATATCGGCCTTCCACTGAACGTGTTCGTCCACGCCGTCGACCGACAGGCCGATGACCTTGGTGTTGCGCTTTTGCCATTCATCGGCCAGTTGCGCCACGGCCCCGAACTCGGTCGTGCAGACGGGCGTGAAATCCTTCGGATGCGAGAACAGGATCATCCAGCTGTCGCCGATGAAATCATGCAGCGCAAAGCTGCCCTGATCGGTCTCGACGGTGAGGTTCGGCAAGGTGTCGTTGATACGCAGTGCCATTTCCGCGGCTCCTTTTTGGTTTACGCTGTTAATCACCATATATGTGTTTGTCTTCGGTCGTCACAGGGCCAAGTCTGGAATCATTCCAGAAAAGTCGGGGCATTCTGCCGCAGTGCAGCATGGCATAAGGGCGTTCCGCCCATCGTGTCGCAAGGGAACGGTCGTTTCCGGGCGGTCCGTCGTCGCCGCCCCGCCTTGAAGCCCGCGCCGTGGAATGACAGGCTCGCGTCCGACACAGGGGAGAGAACCATGCCGAACAGCACCGATTTCTACATCAACGGGCAGTGGGTCGCGCCGATCAGGTCGCGCGACTTCCCCGTCATCGACCCGTCGACCGAAGAGGTCTGCGCGACGATCTCGCTGGGTGAGCCCGAGGATACCGAGGCCGCCGTCGCCGCCGCGAACGCCGCCTTCGCCGGTTGGGCCGCCACGCCCGTGGCCGAGCGCATCGCCGCACTGGAGCGGCTGCTCGAGGCCTACAAGGCGCGCGCCGAGGACATGGCGCAGGCGATCAGCACCGAGATGGGCGCGCCCATCGACTGGGCCCGCCAGCAACAGGTCACCTCGGGTGACTGGCATTTCGAGGGGTTCATCGCCGCCGCCAAGGAAATGGACTGGGACCGCCCGCTGGGGCCGCACGCGCCGGGCGAGCGCATCTTTCACGAACCGATCGGGGTCGTCGCCCTGATCACCCCGTGGAACTGGCCGATGAACCAGATCGCGCTCAAGGTCGCGCCGGCGCTGCTGGCGGGCTGCACCATGGTGCTGAAACCGTCGGAAGAGGCGCCGCTGTCCGGGCTGGTCTTTGCCGAGATCGTGGATGCGGCGGGGCTGCCGCCGGGGGTCTTCAACCTCGTGAACGGGGACGGGCCGGGGGTGGGCAGCACGCTGAGCGCGCATCCCGATGTCGACATGGTGAGCTTCACCGGGTCCACACGGGCCGGGCGCCTGATCTCCATCGCGGCCGCCGACACGATCAAGCGCGTCAGCCTCGAGTTGGGGGGCAAGGGCGCCAACCTGATCTTTGCCGATGCCGACGAGAAGGCGGTGAAGCGTGGGGCGATGCGCTGCTTCAACAACTCGGGCCAGTCCTGCAATGCGCCGACGCGGATGCTGGTGCAACGCGAGCGCTACGAGGAAGCGGTCGAGATCGCGGCCCGCACGGCCGAGGAAACACCGGTGATCCCCGCCAGCACGGAAGGGCGCGGCATCGGCCCCGTCGTCAACAGCACGCAGTTCGACAAGATCCAGGCGTTGATCCAGACCGGCATCGACGAAGGCGCGCGGCTGGTCGCGGGGGGCACGGGGCGGCCCGGCCACCTGAACCGGGGCTTTTTCGTGCGGCCCACGGTCTTTGCCGACGTCACCCCCGACATGACGATCTACCGCGAGGAGATCTTCGGCCCGGTCCTGTCGATCATCCCCTTCGACACCGAGGAGGATGCCGTGCGGATGGCCAATGACACGGTATACGGCCTGACCAACTACATCCAGACCACCGACAAGGACCGGCTGCGCCGGGTCGCGCGGCGGCTGCGCTCGGGGATGGTGGAATGCAACGGCAAGGGGTTCGGCAAGGGATCGCCCTTCGGCGGGTTCAAGCAGTCGGGCAATGGCCGTGAGGGGGGAGTCTGGGGCATCCACGAGTTCCTCGAGGTCAAGGCCGTCAGCGACTGGGAGTGATCCTGCACGCACCGCGGTTTCGCCGCGGTGCGGAAGTTTGTCTTGGTCCTGTCGCGCAATCCGCCTATCTCCGCCCGAGATGACAGAAGGAAGCGCGGCATGGGCCCGATTGTCTTGATCCTCGGCAGCGGACCCGCGGCCGTGGCTGCGAAAGGTTGGGATCGGTCAGCGTTCGACCATGTCGTCGCGATCAACAACGCATGGCGTCTGCGCCCCGATTGGGACGTGTCGATCCACCCCGAGGATTTCCCGCCCGAACACCGCCCCCCCGGCCTGCTGACCGGGCAGCGCCGGATCGAGGCGCGCGATTACGTGCCGGTGCAGAACGCTTATGGCGGCTTCGTCTACGCGGGCGGCACCATGGCCTTCACCGCGGGCTACTGGGCGCTGGGCGCGCTGAAACCCCGCGTGATGGCGTTCTTCGGCTGCGACATGGTCTATGCCGCGACCGGCAAGACGCATTTCTACGGCACGGGCACGGCCGACCCGCTGCGCCCCGACGTGACGCTGCAAAGCCTAGAGGGCAAGGCCGCCCGGCTGCAGCTGCTGGCCGCTGAACAGGGCTGCGCCTGCGTGAACCTTTCGTGGCAGGACAGCCGGCTGGTCTTTCCGCGGGCCACGCTGGACGATCTGGCCGAGGCCACGCCGGTGGTGGCGGATGCCGAGGCGCTGGCCGCTGCGCGGGCGCGCGAGACCGAACTGGGCTACATGGTGCCCTCGGGGCGCTACTGGGACGAGGCGGACAGGTTCGACGCAGGCGCGCTGGCGGGGCTGGATGCCATGTGGCTGGCGGCGCAACGTGCCTCGGTCAGAACGGAACCGGCGCCCGAAAGAGCAGCCCTGTCCCGCCATCCGGGTGTCGCAGCTTCAGGCTTTCGGCGTGGAGCATGAGGCGCGGAAAGTCGCGCGCCGCGCCGGTGGCGTAGAACGGATCGCCAAGGATCGGGTGGCCCAGTTCCAGCATATGCACGCGCAGTTGGTGTGAGCGCCCGGTCTTGGGGTAGAGCCTCATCCGCGTGGTGCCGTCCTCGATGCGGATGCGCCGCCAGCCGGTCTGTGCCGGGCGGCCGTTCTCATGGTCGACATGCTGGCGCGGGCGGTTCGGCCAGTCGACGCAGAGCGGCAGGTCGATCTCGCCCGCCGCCTCGGCCACCTCGCCCCAGACGCGGGCGATGTAGACCTTTTTCATCTGGCGTTTCTCGAATTGCAGCCCGAGGTGGCGCTGGGCGTGGGGCGTCAGGGCGAAGACCATGACGCCCGAGGTGTCCATGTCGAGCCGGTGCACCAGCAGCGCGGTTGGAAAGGCGCCCTTGAGCCGCGACATCAGGCAGTCGGCCAGGTGTTCGCCCCGCCCCGGCACCGACAACAGGCCCGCGGGCTTGTTCACCACGACAATCTGGTCGTCGGCATGCAGGATGTCGAGCGGCACATCGGGCGGCCTGTAGTCGAAGGCCGGATTGGGCTCGGGCGTGGTCAATGACCGGGGTGCGACTTGGCGAAGGCGGCCTTCTGCGCCTCGTCCGCCTCGGTCTGGTGCTGCGCCTTCCACTCGTCATAGGGCATGCCGTAGACGATGGTGCGCGCGGTTTCCTTGTCCATCTCGATCCCGCGCTCGGTCGCGGCCTCCTGGTACCAACGCGACAGGCAGTTCCGGCAGAAGCCGGTGAGGTTCATCATGTCGATGTTCTGAACGTCCGTGCGGTCGCCAAGGTGTTGCAACAGGCGGCGAAAGGCGGCGGCCTCGAGTTCGAGCCTGGTCTGGTCGTCCATTTCAAATCCTCCGGCGGTTTTCTCAGACCTCGGCATTCCTGAGCGCCGCGTCAAGCATCGGGGCGAGACGCATGCCCCAGGCGCGCTGGTCCTCGGGGGTTTCGATCAGGTCGTTGCGGACCTCGACCAGCACATGGGGCAGGCCGCGCCGCACCCCGTGCCGGTCCAGCGCGTCGCCCGGCAGGTGGCCGGAATAGGGCTGGTTGTCGCCGACGCAGAGGTCGGGTTCGGCGTTGAGCCGCGCGATGAGCGGATAGGCCAGCCGCGTGTCCCCGGCATAGAGCACACCCACATGCCAGGGCCGCGGCGGGCGGGCGATGAATTGCGGGGTGAAGGAGTGGACGGCGACGATCACCGGCGCGGCCCGGCTGTCGATCAGGCGCTCGATCCCGCGGTGATAGGGGCGGTGGCAGAGGTCGAGGCGGCGCTCGACCTCGGCGGCATCGGCGTGGCGGTTCGCCGGGATGATCGAGCCGTCGTAGATCTTCATCAGGAGCGTGGGGTCGTCCTCGCCCCGGTTCGGGTCGATCACGAGACGCGAGAAATCGGACAGGATGACGGGCGAGGCCAGCGCCTCGGCCAGGGCGCGCGCCACGCCTGCGGCGCCCACGTCATAGGCGATGTGGCGCGCCATGTCCGCGGGCGGCAGGCCCAGATCGCCGCCCGCAACCTCTGGCGGAACCCGGTTCGAGGCATGGTCGCAGGTCACCACCCAGCGGCCCGGACGGCCCTCTCCCTCGATGTGATAGGCTGGCGTCATCGCCGGTCATGCCTTTTGCCCAAGACGCGGGCGGAGATAGGCGCATTCCCCGGAAATGACCAGTACGGGCCGGGCTTGCCGGTTGTTTGGTCCCCGGAATTGCGCCATAGAGCCGGTAGGACAGGCATGTTTGCGCTAACGGGCCCGCGCCCGTGTGCAGGACGGACAGGAAAACGACCGATGAAACGCGACCGTAACGTGAAGATCGTGGCCACGCTTGGCCCCGCCTCGGACGGGGAGGGGATGATCCGCAAGCTCTACGAGGCGGGCGCCGACGTCTTCCGCCTCAACATGTCCCACGGCAGCCATGACGAGATCCGGGCGCGCCACGCCGCGATCCGCAAGGTCGAAAAGGCGGTGGGCCGGCCCATCGCGATCCTCGCCGACCTGCAGGGGCCCAAGCTGCGCTGTGGCGTCTTTGGCGATGACGAGGGGCATGTGCTGAAGAACGGGGCGTCGTTCCGCTTCGATCTGGACGAGACGCCGGGCACGGCGCGCCGGGTGCAACTGCCCCATCCCGAGATCTTCGCGGCGCTCGAGCCGGGCTCGCGCCTTCTGGTTAATGACGGCAAGGTTCGGCTGCGCGTCGATGAGTGCGGCCCCGATTTCGCCGACTGCACGGTGCTCGCGGGCGGGCCGGTGTCGAACCGCAAGGGCGTGAACGTGCCCGACGTGGTGCTGCCGCTGGCCGCGCTGTCGGAAAAGGACCGGGCCGATCTGGAATTCGTCTGCGACCTCGGGGTGGACTGGCTTGCGCTGAGTTTCGTGCAGCGCGCGGCCGACGTGACCGAGGCGCGGGAGCTTGCGCGGGGCCGCGCCGCGATCCTGTCGAAGATCGAGAAACCCGCCGCCGTCACCGCCTTCGACGAGATCCTCGCGGTCTCGGACGGGATCATGGTGGCGCGTGGTGACCTGGGCGTGGAACTGCCGGTGCAGAACGTGCCGCCGATCCAGAAGCGGCTGGTCCGCAAGTGTCGCACGGCGGCCAAGCCGGTGATCGTGGCAACCCAGATGCTGGAAAGCATGATCGAAAGCCCGATGCCGACGCGCGCGGAAGTCTCGGACGTGGCCACCGCGCTTTACGAAGGGGCCGACGCCGTGATGCTGAGCGCGGAATCGGCCGCCGGCTCCTACCCGGTCGAGGCGGTGCAGACGATGCACAACGTGGCGCTCGAGGTGGAGAACGACGGCAATTTCCGCGACATCATGGTCGCCTCGCGCACCGTGACCCGATCCTCGACCGCCGATGCGATCGTCGCCGCGGCGCGCGAGATCGCCGAGACGGTGGATATCAAGGCGATCTGCTGCTTCACGCAGTCGGGCACGACCGCGGCGCTGGTGGCGCGTGAACGCCCGCGGGTGCCGATCCTTGCGCTGACGCCGCTGGTGGGCGTGGCGCGGCGGATGTGCCTGACATGGGGCTGTCACTGCTACATGACCGGCGAGTTGACGCGGTTCAAAGGGGCGGTCGTCTCGGCGGCGCGGGCCGCGCGTGACGGCGGCTATGCGACCGAGGCCGACCAGATCATCGTGACCGCCGGTGTGCCGTTCAACGTGCAGGGGTCGACCAACATCCTGCGCGTCGCGCCATGCGCCGAGCGGCTGATCTACGCGACCGACCCGGAATGATCCGCGCGCTGGCGCTGGCGTGTCTCTGCGCGGCGCCTGCGGGGGCGGGGATTCTCGAGGGTGCGATCACGGCGCAGGACGGCGCGGGGCGGTTCACCCACCTGCCAGAGCCGCCCATCGCCGTCGGCGAGGACATCTTCGACAGCCCCGACCTGATCGCCTTCGACGAGGCGCAGGGCGTGGCCCTGCCTGCCACCCTGACGCTGGAGATCGGCGCGCCGATCCCGGCGGGGACGGTGGTTGCGCTGCATTCGGTGCTGTTCGACGGCATCGGCGGGCGGCAGCGGGGCTGGGTGCTGTTCGATGCGCCGATCCTCGGCGTTGCCACCTCGCCCCGGACGCTGGCGGCGACGGATGTACTTTCGGGGGTGGAAACGCTCTGGCTGGGACATGAGTTGCGGGGGCTGGAGCAGGGGGACCGGGCGTGGATCGATCCCGGCGATCCCCGCCGCCTCTGGGTCGATTGGGCGGGCTCTTCGCCCGGCGACCATCTTCGCGTCGTGACCGAGGCCGCGCCGCTGATGTGATGTCGGGCTTTTACGACGCCGCGCCTCGTGGCACTGTCCGTCGACCCTTCGCCATGTGTGACGCCCGAGATGCCCGTCGAGCCCGATATCGTGATCGTCATCGCCACGCTGGTGACGATCTTCGCCGCGTCCTCGTCCATCGCGGGCTGGGCTGAGCGCAGCATGCCGTGGATGGCGCTGTCCTCGCTGGTGATCGGGTTGGGTCTGCTGGCTTTTGCCCATGTCGTGCTCGTGCCGGGCGGCCTGACCTTCTGGCATATTCCCGACGCCTTCGTCTATGTCGCGGCCATGGTGTTGAACTGACGGCTGGACAGGGCGGGCGCATGGTTGTATGCGACCCGCTCCAACGGTGCGGCCGGCCAGAACGGCATGCCGAGTCGCGCCCGAACGATCTCTAGAAGACAGGAGACGAAAATGCCGAAGATGAAGACGAAATCGAGCGCCAAGAAGCGCTTCAAGGTGACCGGCACCGGCAAGGTGGTGGCGGCACAGGCCGGCAAGCGGCACGGGATGATCAAGCGGACGAACAAGTTCATCCGCAACGCACGGGGCACGACCGTTCTGTCCGACGCCGATGCGAAGATCGTCAAGTCCTACATGCCCTACGACCGCTGAAGGAGGCCTGAGAGATGTCCCGCACCAAAGGTGGAACCGTCACCCATCGCCGCCACAAGAAGGTTCTTGACGCGGCCAAGGGCTATTATGGCTCGCGCTCGCGCAACTTCCGCACCGCGACCCAGGCCGTCGACAAGGCCAACCAATACGCGACCCGCGACCGCAAGGTCCGCAAGCGGCAGTTTCGTGCGCTGTGGATCCAGCGGATCAACGCCGCCGTTCGCGCCGTCGATGCCGAGATGACCTACTCGCGCTTCATCAACGGCCTGGCCAAGGCCGGGATCGAGGTGGATCGCAAGGTTCTGGCCGATCTGGCCGTGCACGAGCCCGACGCCTTCGGCGCCATCGTCGAACAGGCGCGCGCCGCCCTCTGAGCGGTCGACCGGATTGATTTCGAACCCCCGCCGGGCGATGGTCCGGCGGGGTTTTCTTTTTCGGGCAGGACCATGGCGAATTTCTTTACCGAGTATCTCAAGACCACCGATGACCGGCTCTTGTCGAAATGGACCCAGTATTTCGACACCTACACCCGCGAATTGACCCGGTTCCGGCAGCGCCCCATCTCTTTTCTCGAGATCGGCGTGTTCAAGGGCGGCTCGATCCCGATGTGGAAGGCGTTCTTCGCCGAGGGCTCGCGCCTGACCTTCATCGACATCGACCCCGATTGCGCGCGCCACGCGGACGAGGGAACCACCGTCGAGATCGGCAACCAGGCCGATCCGGCCTTCCTGGCCGATCTGGCGGCGAAACACGGGCCCTTCGACGTGATCCTCGATGACGGCTCTCACGTCTGTGCGCATCAGATCGCCAGTTTCGAGAACCTCTGGCCGCATATCACCGAGGGGGGCGTCTACATGGTCGAGGATTGCCACACCTCCTACTGGCCCGGTTTCGGCGGCGGCTATCGCAACGAGGCCAGCTGGATCGAATACGCCAAGCGCCTGACCGACCGGATGCACAGCTGGTACACCGATCAGGACGCACTGTTTCCCTTCGACGAGATCGCGCGCGAATTGCATTCGGTCCGCTTCTACGACTCGATCACCGTCGCCGAGAAGCGGCAGAAGACCGAGCCGCCCACGACCGTCTACGCGCAGAACGGCAAGGTCAGCCTGTCGCGCCGCGCGCTGGAGATCCGGGGCCGCAAATCGGCCTTTGCCGGCAAGGACGGCACCTAGGCGCCTGCCGCTTGCAATCCGGGGCTTTGGTGATAGGTCAGGGCGCGGATTTGGACGGGCGGAAGGCGCGGGATCATGGACCTTGATGGGCTGAAATCGGACTGGCTGGGGCGCATCGGGGCGGCCACGGACGAGGCTGCGCTGGAAGAGTTGCGCGTGGCAGCCCTTGGCAAGAAGGGCGAGATCAGCCTGAAGATGCGGGAACTCGGCGGCATGTCGCCCGAGGAGCGTCAGGTCGCGGGCCCCGCACTGAACGCGCTGAAGGACGAGGTCAACGCGGCGCTGGCGGCGAAGAAGGCAGCACTTGCCGATGCCGCGCTCGATGAGCGGCTGAAGGCCGAATGGCTCGACGTGACGCTGCCCGCCCGCAACCGCCGCGCGGGCACGATCCACCCGGTGTCACAGGTCACCGAGGAGGTCACGGCGATCTTTGCCGACATGGGCTTTGCCGTGGCCGAGGGCCCGCAGATCGAGACCGACTGGTACAATTTCGACGCGCTGAACATCCCCGGCCATCACCCCGCGCGCGCCGAGATGGACACGTTCTACACGCATAGGGCCGAGGGCGATGACCGCCCGCCCCACGTGCTGCGCACCCACACCTCGCCGGTGCAGATCCGTTACATGGAGGCGCATGGCGCCCCCGTCCGCGTGATCGCGCCGGGCCGTGTGTACCGGGCGGATTACGACCAGACCCACACGCCGATGTTCCACCAGGTCGAGGGGCTGGCGATTGACCGCGACATCTCCATGGCGAACCTGAAATGGGTGCTGGAGGAGTTCTTCTCGGCCTATTTCGGCACCAAGGTCCGGACCCGCTTCCGCGCCTCGCATTTCCCCTTCACCGAGCCCTCGGCCGAGGTCGATATCCAGTGTGCTTTCGAAGGCGGCACCGTGAAGGTGGGCGAGGGCGACGACTGGCTGGAAGTGCTCGGCTCGGGCATGGTGCATCCACGCGTGCTGGAGGCGGCGGGCGTGGACCCGTCGCAGTGGCAGGGCTTTGCCTTCGGCATGGGGATCGACCGGATCGCGATGCTAAAGTATGGTATCCCGGATTTGCGGGCGTTCTTCGATTCAGACCTGCGGTGGCTGCGGCACTACGGGTTCAGCGCGTTGCAGGTGCCGGCGGTGCATAGCGGGGTCTAAATGGAGCGTTTCCAGAGTATTTGGTCAGTCTTTGCGCCATTGCAAGGAGAACTAACCAGTCTTGCGGTTACCGTTCTTGCCTCGTTGATCCTGTATTTGTTCCGGCCAAAGGTAAAACTCATCTTTGGACGCGCAAACAATTCTCGAAATGTGATTTCTGTTCCCACTTCTGATGAAGATGGCATTCAGCATCAGACCGAGATTTATGTTGAAAAGTATTTCCTTCAGAACACCGGACGTAAGCCAGCCACAAACGTAGAGTTTGTGTTAAGTTCTTTCCCTACGGACGTATCAGTGCACCAACCCCGAGACGTCCAATACAAATCTGTTGAGAAGGGAAACTGTTTAATTCAGATTCCACAGATTGCCCCTTGGGAGCTCGTTATTATTGATTGTGCCTACATTAATCAGAGAGCCGCTTGGGTGACTTCGGTTAAGTGTGCTGAGGCGTTGGGCCACGAAGTTCGTTTTTGGACCGTGCGGCAATTTTCAAATTGGTTTAATTGGTGTTTCTTGATCCTTGCCGTGTTTGGCATTGCAATGATCTTTCAAATTATTTTCAGTATTTTTTCTTGATGTTTCTGTCTTGTTTGCGCCGGACGGTGCAGGAGATGGTGGGCAGGATTGCCCACCCTACGGAGTCGGCGCAGCCCCGCCCCCTTTCCCCGGTGGACACCGCGCGCGGAGGCGTTAGAACGCGGGCAACCCCGCGATGGAGCTTGAGCCCATGAAATTCACCCTGTCCTGGCTGAAAGAGCACCTGGAAACCGACGCCTCGGTCGAGGAGATCGCCGAGGCGCTGACCGACCTCGGCCTCGAGGTGGAGGGCGTCGAGGATCGCGCGGCGCGGCTAAAGGCGTTCACGCTGGCCAAGGTGGTCTCGGCCGAACAGCACCCCGATGCCGACCGGCTGCGCGTCTGCATGGTGGAGACCGACGAGGGCACCAAACAGATCGTCTGCGGCGCGCCGAATGCGCGGGCGGGGATCACGGTGGTTCTGGCCAAGCCCGGCGATTACGTGCCGGGGATCGACGTGACGCTCTCGGTCGGCAAGATCCGTGGCGTCGAGAGCCACGGGATGATGGCGTCCGAGCGGGAGCTGGAACTCAGTGACGAGCATTCCGGCATCATCGAGCTGCCGAGCGGCGAGGTGGGGCAGCGCTTCACCGACTGGCTGGCCGCGAATGACCCGGCCAAGGTCGACCCGGTGATCGAGATCGCGATCACGCCGAACCGGCAGGATGCGCTTGGCGTCCACGGCATCGCCCGCGACCTCGCGGCGCGTGGCCTCGGCAAGCTCAAGGCGCATGACCCCGCGCCGGTGCCCGGCACCTTCCCCTGCCCCATCGGGGTGAGCATCGACGCCGACACTCTGGACGTCGCCCCGCATTGGGCGGGCCGCGTCATCCGTGGTGTGAAGAACGGGCCGAGCCCGCAATGGCTGCAGGACCGGCTGCGCGCGATCGGGCTGCGGCCCATCTCGACGCTGGTCGATGTGACGAACTTCTTCACCTATGATATGAACCGCCCGCTGCATGTCTTCGACGCCGACAAGGTGAAGGGCGATCTGCGCGTGCATCGCGCCAAGGGCGGCGAGACGCTGCTGGCGCTGGATGAAAAGACCTATACCGCGGCCCCCGGTCACACGCTGATCTCGGACGAGAACGGGGCCGAAAGCCTTGCCGGGATCATGGGCGGCGAAGAGACGGGCTGCACCGATGCGACGGTGAATGTCTATGTCGAGAGCGCCTATTGGGACCCGGTCCACGTGGCCCACACGGGCCGTGATCTGAAGATCAATTCCGACGCGCGCTACCGCTTCGAGCGGGGGGTGGACCCGGAGTACACCCTGCCGGGGCTCGAGGCCGCGACGCGGATGATCCTGGATCTCTGCGGCGGCGAAGCGTCGGAGGTGTCCGAGGCGGGTGCGCCGATCAGGACCGCGCGGAGCTATCCGCTGGATACCGCGCGGGTGATTTCGCTGGTGGGGATGGAAATCCCCAAGGCGGAGCAGGTGCGCATCCTGACCTCGCTGGGGTTCTCGGCAACGGGCGCGGGCGACGTGCTTGAGGTCTGGGTGCCCTCTTGGCGGCGCGACGTGCAGGGTGAGGCCGATCTAGTAGAAGAAGTGGCGCGCGTGGCGTCGCTGACCAAGCTCGAGCCGAAGCCGCTACGCCGCGCCAGACCCGGCGTGCCGAAGCCGGTGCTGACGCCCATGCAGCTGCGCGAGCGCGCGGGGCGGCGGACGGCGGCGGCGCTGGGCTACAACGAATGCGTGACCTATTCCTTCATCGACCGTGCCTCGGCCCTGCTCTTCGGCGGTGGCAGAGATGACGTGATGCTGGAAAACCCGATCTCGTCCGAGATGAGCCACATGCGCCCCGCGCTGCTGCCGGGCCTGTTGCAGGCCGCGGCGCGCAACCAGGCGCGGGGGATGATGGACCTTGCGCTGTTCGAGGTCGGCCACGCCTTCCACGGCGGTGAGCCGGGCGAGCAGCACCTGCAGGTCGCGGGCGTGTTGATCGGCCAGACCGGCCCGCGCGGCCCGCATGGCGACCGGCGCCCGGTCGATGTCTTCGACGTGAAGGCCGATGCCGAGGCGGTGCTTGCGGCCATGAGCGCGCCCGCCAGCGCGCAGATCCTGCGCGGCGCGCCGGAGTGGTGGCATCCCGGGCGGCACGGGATGGTCTGCCTCGGGCCGAAGAAGGTGCTGGGCATTTTCGGCGAGCTGCACCCCAAGGTGCTGCGCGATATGGATGTGAAGGGGCCGGCGATGGCCTTTACCCTCTTCCCGGGCGAGATCCCGATGCCGAAAGCCGTTGGCGCCAGCCGCGGGGCGGTCGAGATGCCGGAGTTCCAGGCGGTCGAGCGCGATTTCGCCTTCGTCGTCGACGCGGGCGTCGAGGCGGCCGTTCTGGTCAACGCCGCGGCGGGGGCCGACAAGGCCCTGATCGAAGAGGTCCGCGTCTTCGACGAGTTCGTCGGCGGGTCGCTGGGCGAGGGCCGCAAATCCATCGCCTTCTCGGTGCGGATGCAGCCGAGGGACAAGACCCTGACCGACGAGGAGATCGACGCGGTTGCCGCGAAGATCGTCGAGAAGGTCGCGAAGGCCTCGGGCGGTAGTCTGCGCGGCTGAGGGATTGCGCCCGCTGACGCGGTCGCCCGGGCAAATCCCTTGGAAGGGATTTGTGCCCTTTGGCCGACGGGGTGCGCCCCGAAATCCGGCTGTCGCACCTGGCAGGCCGCGGGATCGCCTCCGGCGGGCATGTTTATGGAACGAAGATGGGCAGGGAAGCGCCCTGTTCCAAATCGGGAGGAGATGGAGATGCTGACGGTTTACCTGTCCGGAGAGATCCACACCGAATGGCGCGACGAGATCGCCGAGGCGGCCCTCGGGCTGGATGTGCGGTTCACCGCGCCGGTGACGGATCATGCGGCGAGCGACGATTGCGGTGTGGCGATCCTGGGGGCCGAGCCGGACAAGTTCTGGCATGACCACAAGGGCGCCAAGCTGAACGCGATCCGCACCCGGCACGGGATCGAGACGGCGGATATCGTCGTGGTGCGGTTCGGCGAGAAATACAGGCAGTGGAACGCGGCCTTTGACGCGGGCTATGCCGCGGCGCTGGGCAAGCCGCTGATCATCGTGTCGCTGCCCGAGCATCAGCATGCCCTGAAGGAGGTGCATGCGGCCGCCCTCGCGGTCTGCGACCGGCCCGGGCAGGTGGCGCAGATCCTGCGCTACGTGCAGGACGGCACGCTGCCCGGCTGACGCCGGGTTTCGCTTCTGCAGGTGGACGGGCCGAGCTAGGCTCGCCGACATGGAAGTCGATTACATCATCGTGGGCGGTGGTTCGGCGGGCTGCGTGATGGCTGCACGCCTGTCCGAGGATCCATCCGTGACCGTCCTGCTGATCGAGGCGGGCGGTGCGGGGCGCGACATCTTCATCCGTGCGCCCGCGCTGGTGGCCGCGATGGTCTCGGGGCGGCCGAAGATCAACAACTGGGGCTTTCACACCGTTCCGCAGCCGGGGCTGAACGGGCGGCGCGGCTTCCAGCCGCGGGGCAAGACGCTGGGCGGATCCTCGGCGATCAACGCGATGCTCTATGTGCGCGGCCAGCCTGCCGATTACGACGGCTGGGCCGATCTGGGCTGCGACGGCTGGGATTGGGAGAGCGTGCGGCCGTGGTTCCTGGCCGCGGAACGTTTCGAGGAGGGGGCGGGCGCGCATCATGGCGGGGATGGTCCGTTGCAGGTGCGCAGGCAATCCGCGCCGTTGCCGATCTCGCTAGCGTTCCTCGAGGCCTGCGCGGCGGCGCAGATCGGGCGGATCGAGGATTTCAACGGGGACGAGGCCGAAGGGGCCAGCCTGTTCCATGTCACGCAGTTCTTCGATGGGCCCAAGGCAGGCGAGCGGTGTTCGGCGGCGGCGGCCTTTCTGCACCCGGTGATGGAACGGCCGAACCTGCGGGTCATCACACGGGCGACGGCGGAGCGGGTTCTTGTAGACGAAAATCGTGCCAACGGCCTGCGCTTTCGCCGCAAGGGGCAGGTGGTCGTGGCGCGCGCGCGGCGCGAGGTGATCCTGTCCGCGGGGGCCTTCGGGTCGCCGCAATTGCTGCTGCTCTCGGGCATCGGGCCGGAGGAGGAACTTGCCGCCCATGGCATCGCGCCGCTGCATGTCCTGCCCGGCGTGGGCCAGAACCTGCAGGATCACCTCGACCATGTCATCTCCTATCGCTCGCGGCGGCGGGATGTCGTGGGTCTTGGGCCTGCCGGGCTGATGCGGCTTGCCCGGGCGGGCCTGGCGTGGCGGCGGACGGGGGAGGGCCTCTTTGCCTCGCCGATGGCCGAGGGCGGGGCCTTTCTGCGATCGGGGCCGGAGGTGGACCGACCCGATCTACAGATGCATTTCGTCGTGGGCATCGTCGATCAGCACATGCGCCACCTGCATTTTCGCGACGGGTATTCCGCGCATGTCTGTGTGCTGCGCCCGCATTCGAGGGGGCATGTCGGCCTGAACTCGACCGATCCGGCGGCGGCCCCGCGGATCGACCCCGGCTATCTTGCCGATCCGCGCGACCTGCCCGTCCTGATGCGTGGCGCCCGGATCATGGAGCAGGTGCTGGAGGCGCCGCCGCTGGCGCCATGGCGGGGGCGGCGGCTTTATCCGCACGACGGCAGCGATGCGGGACTCGAGGCCGATATCCGCGCACGCGCCGACACGATCTATCATCCGGTGGGCACCTGCCGGATGGGCCGCGACGACATGGCGGTGACCGACACTCAGGGGCGGGTGCACGGGGTGGCGGGACTGCGCGTCGTCGATGCCTCGCTGATGCCGCGGATCGTCAGCGGCAACACCAATGCGCCCACCATCATGATGGCGGAAAAGATCGCGGCGGCCATGCGCGGGACGGCTGCGCCGGCGAGGCCGCTGTGACCGCAAAGGCAGCCTGCCGTGCGAAGATGGCGCGCGCGGACAGGCCTCGCTTGATCCCGACGGCCGCTTCTGTTTTCTGTCGTCCCACGCGGGACGGGGCGGGGTGCGCCGGCCGCCGCGGGTCACGAGACAAACAGGGTGGACGACCACATGATCAACGAGTTCAAGGATTTCATCGCGCGGGGCAATGTCGTGGACATGGCCGTGGGCATCATCATTGGTGCGGCCTTCACGGCGATCGTGTCGTCGATGGTGGGTGACCTGATCAACCCGATCATCGCGCTCGTGACGGGGGGGATCGATTTTTCGGGCTGGTTCTACGCGCTGGATGGCGAGAGCTATCCCTCTATCGCCGTCGCGCAAGAGGCTGGCGCCCCGGTCTTTGCCGTCGGCAGTTTCGTCATGGCCGTGATCAACTTCCTGATCATCGCTTTCGTCGTCTTCATGCTGGTCAAAATGGTCAACCGCATCAAGGAAGCCGCCGAGAAGAAGGCGGAAGAGCCCTCCGAGGAGGCTCCCGCGGGGCCCACGGAACTCGAGATCCTGATCGAGATCCGCGACGCGCTGAAAAAGGGCTGAGCCGCACGACATCGCAGGGCAAGGCCCGCCGACCGGCGGGCCTTGTCGGGTTTGGCCGCTCAACCCTTCACGATCACTGTGGGTGAGGTCACGTCGATGCCGAGGGCGCGGCCCACGGCGTAGTTGGTCAGCCGTCCCTGGTGGGTGTTCAGCCCGGCCAGCAGGTGCGGATCGTCGAGGCACGCCTGCCGCCAGCCCTTTTTGGCGAGCGCGACCATGAAGGGCATCGTCGCATTGCCCAGTGCGATGGTGGAGCTGCGCGCGACCGCGCCGGGCATGTTGGCGACGCAGTAGTGCACCACGCCGTCGATCTCGTAGATCGGGTTCTCGTGGGTGGTGGGCTTCGACGTTTCGAAACAGCCGCCCTGGTCGATGGCGACATCCACGATCACCGCGCCGCGCTTCATGGTCGACAGCTGCGCGCGGGTAACCAGCTTCGGCGCTGCCGCGCCGGGGATCAACACGGCGCCGATCACCATGTCGGCGCCGGTGATCAGCTCGGCGGTGTTCTCGGCGCTGGCGTAGCGGGTCTTGAAGGCGCCGCGGTAGACATCATCCAGATACCGCAGCCGTGGCAGAGAGCGGTCGAGCACGGTCACATCCGCGCCCATGCCCGCGGCGACCCGTGCGGCCTGCGTGCCGACGACGCCGCCGCCGATCACCACGACCTCGGCCGGGCCGACGCCCGGCACACCGCCCATCAGCACACCGCGCCCGCCATTGGCCTTTTGCAGCGCCCAGGCGCCGACCTGCGGCGCAAGGCGGCCGGCGACCTCGGACATCGGCGCGAGCAGCGGCAGGCCGCCTGCTGCATCCGTGACCGTCTCGTAGGCGATGGCGGTCACGCCACTGTCGAGCAGGTCGCGGGTCTGCTCGGGGTCGGGGGCGAGGTGGAGATAGGTGAACAGGATCTGGCCCGCGCGCAGCTGCTTGCGCTCGACGGTCTGCGGTTCCTTCACCTTCACGACCATCCCGGCCTCGGCGAAGATCTCGGCCGCGGTGTCGGCGATGCGCGCGCCCACGGCCCTGTAGGCGTCATCCTCGAAACCCGCCCCTGCGCCCGCGCCGGTCTCGACGATCACGTCATGACCATGGGCAATGGCCTCGCGCGCGGCGGCGGGCGTCAGGCCGACGCGGTATTCCTGCGGCTTGATCTCTTTCGGGCATCCGATCAGCATGGGGTCTCCCTCCCGTTGTTGCGATGATGATCGGCGGAACGGCGCGAAATTGCTTTGATCTTTCGCGCGGCATTTCGCATATCAGTGCAAGGATTTCCGAAAAACGGCTGGTAAAGTGGCAGAATTCCGCGCCGATACCACTCTTGACGACATGGACCGGGCCATTCTGCGGATGTTGCAGCGGCACGGGCGCATGACCCATGCGGAGTTGTCCGAGCGCGTGCACCTGTCGCCCTCGGCCTGCCACCGGCGGGTGCAGCGGCTGGAGCAGGCCGGTGTGATCCGGGATTATGTCGCGCTGTTGAACCCGCGCGCGGTGGAGCGGGTGACGACCGTTTTCGTCGAGATCAAGCTGTCGGGACAGTCGGACGAGATCCTCGACGCCTTCGAGAAGGCCGTGGCGCGGGTGCCGGACGTGCTGGAGTGCCACCTGATGGCGGGGTCGGCGGATTACCTGCTCAAGGTCGTCTCGAAGGACAGCGAGGATTTCGCGCGCATCCATCGCCAGCATCTCGCGCGCCTGCCGGGGGTGGCGCAGATGCAGTCGAGTTTCGCGCTCAAGACCGTGTTCAAGACCACGGCGCTGCCCGTGTAGGCCGGGCCAGCCTACCGAAGCCGCAAGCCCGACGCGCTGTCGAAGAAATACGCATCCTTCGGATCGAAGGTGATGCCGACCGTGCTGCCGGGGCGGGGGGCCTGCTGGTCATGCGCCTCGACGATGATCTTCTCGCCGCCGGGGGTGGTGAGGTAATGGTAGCTGACCCCGCCCAGCTGCTCGCTCAGGTCCACGCTGTGACTGTCGCCCTCGGCGAGTCTCAGGTGGTTGGGCCGCACGCCGACCGTGACCTTTGCCCCTGCCGCACGGGGCGCGGGCACCGACACTCCGCCAAGGCCCGGCACATGCACACCGGACTCGCTCACCGTCCCGTCGAAGAAATTCATCGCCGGGCTGCCGATGAAGCCCGCGACGAAGCGGTTGTCGGGATCGTTATAGAGATCGAGCGGCGCGCCCACCTGCTCGATCTTTCCGGCGCGCAGCACCACGATCTTGTCGGCCAGCGTCATCGCCTCGACCTGGTCATGGGTGACGTAGATCATCGTGGCCCCGATCTCCTGGTGCAGGCGGGCGATCTCGACGCGCATCTCGACGCGCAGCTCGGCATCTAGGTTCGAGAGCGGCTCGTCGAACAGGAACACCTCGGGGCCACGCACGATGGCGCGACCGATGGCGACGCGCTGGCGCTGGCCACCCGACAGCGCCTTGGGCTTGCGGGTCAGGTAGTCGCCCAGCTTCAGGACGCGGGCGGCCTCGTCGACCTTGGCCTTGATCTCGGCCTTGGGATGGCCCGTCATCTTCAGGCCGAAGCCCATGTTTTCCTCGACCGTCATGTGCGGGTAGAGCGCGTAGGTCTGAAACACCATCGCCACGCCGCGTTCTGCCGGGTCGAGCCGTGTCACGTCGCGCCCACCGATGGAAATGCGGCCCTCGGAGGTGTCCTCCAGCCCGGCGACCATGCGCAGGAGGGTGGATTTCCCGCAGCCCGAGGGGCCGACGAAGACGCAGAATTCCCCGTCCTCGATGCTCAGGTCGACCCCGTGGATCACCTGCGTGGCGCCGTAGCGCTTGATCACCTGTTGCAACTCCAGACCCGACATGGCCCCTCTCCCTCCCGTTATTCCGCGGCATCCGGAAAGCGCCAGTCCTGCGCCTCCGCCGCGATTGCCTCGGCCGCGGCACGAATGCGCGGCAGATGGTCTTCCAATGCGTTCAGCGTCGTGCGCGCCGTCGAGGAGGTGACCGACATCGCCCCCAGAACCCGGCCGGCGCGGGTCAGGATCGGATGCGCGATGCAGATGATCCCCGGCTCGTGTTCCTCGCGGTCGTAGGCGTAGCCGCGGTCGCGGATCGCCTGCAGTTCGGCCCGCAGCGCGGCCTCGGTCGTGTAGGTGTGGTCCGTGAAGCGGTGAAAGCTCTGCTGAGCGATCACGGCGGCAAGCTCCTCCTCGGGCAGGAAGGCGATCATCGCCTTGCCCACCCCGGTGCAATAGGCCGGGCCGACCTTGCCGGCGGCCGAATACATCTCGATCGGCTGGCGGGCGTTGCGCTTGTCGACGTAAAGCACCTGCGCGCCATCGAGCTGAGCGAGGTGGACGGTCTCGCCCACCGCTTCGGAGAGTGCATCCACATGCGGCCGCGCCACGGGTGCCAGCGCCGAGGTCTGCCACGCGGCATGGGCCAGACGGACGAGGCGCAGGCCGGGCGCATAGGTCTGCCGATCGGGGTCGAAATGGAGCATCCCCTGCTTGGTCAGCACCTGCACGAAGCGGTAGAGCGTGGCCTTGGGGTAGGGCGAGCGGCCCTGCAGCTCGGAGAAGCGCACGGGGCGGCCGAAGGCGGCCACCTCGTCCATCACCGACAGCGCCTTGGCGACGGTGCCATCGCCGGGGCCGCGTTCCGTCATCTCTCCGTCCCTCCGCCTGCCGCGCGATCCCCGTCGCGGGTTTGCTGTTGACAAACCTAGGCTGACTCGGCGTAGGATTTCAATATAAGAAACCAAGTTTCACATAATGAAACCAAACGACCATCAAGGATCACCAGGGAGGACACCATGCGATCCATCTTCAAGACCGGCGCCGCGGCGCTGGCGGTCACCACCATGCTGGCGGGAACGGCCCTTGCGCAGGAGCTGTCGGGCACGCTGCGCATCAGCTCGGACATGTCGGACCCTGCGCCCCGTGCGGTGATGGAAAGCCTTGCCGCCGAATTCGACGCGCTGCACCCGAACCTGACCGTCGAACTGACCGTGGTGGACCGCGAAGCGTGGAAAACCCAGATCCGCAACGCGCTGTCTGCCGATCCGCCGGATGTGGTGAACTGGTATGCGGCCAACCGCATGGGCCCCTATGTCAACGCCGGTCTTTTCATGGACATCACCGAATGGTGGGATGCGGGCGATTTCGAAGGTCTCGAGTCGGTGCGCGGTGCGCTCACCCAGGACGGCCGCGTCTGGGGTGTGCCCTATACCTACTACCAGTGGGGCATGTACTACCGCGAGGACATCTTTGCCGAGCTTGGCCTGTCCGAGCCCGAGACCTGGGAACAGGAAGTTGCCAACTGCCAGGTCATCGTCGACTCGGGCCGGCATTGCTATGCCATCGGCAGCCGGTTCCTGTGGCCTGCGGGCGGCTGGTTCGACTACCTCAACATGCGGACCAACGGGTTCGATTTCCACATGGAACTTGCCCGTGGCGAGATCGCCTGGACCGATGACCGCGTGCGGGCGACCTTCGCAAACTGGCGGACGCTGATCGACATGGGCGGCTTCATCCCCGACCACCAGACCTACGACTGGCAGGAGGCGCTGCCGCTGATGATCAACGGCGAGGCCACGGGCTACCTGATGGGGAATTTCGCGGTCGACCTGATGCGCAGTGGCGGGTTGAGCGACGATCAGCTCGATTTCTACCAGTTCCCGATCATCACCCCCGGCCTGCCGCAGGGCGAGGACGCACCGACCGACACGTTCCACGTCGCCGCCGGTGCGCAGAACGTCGAGGCGGCCCGCGCCTTCCTGCAATATGTCGCCTCGGCCGAGGTCCAGACCCGGATCAACGGGCCCGATGGCCTTGGCCAGCTGCCGGTGAACGCCAACGCAAGCGTTGCGGATGACGAGTTCATCCGGCAGGGTTTCGAGATGCTGAGCCAGAACGCTCAAGGTGGCATCGCGCAGTTCTTCGACCGTGACTGGCCGGCCGAGATGGCGTCGATCGGCATGGAAGGTCTGCAGGAATTCATGGTCTTCCCCGACAACCTCGACGAAATCCTCGAGCGCCTCGAGGCCGCGCGTCAGCGGATCTACTGATCCGCCACGCGGTGGGTTTCACCCACCCTACGCGTTGCACCCGCCCTGCGTAGGGTGGGTGCAACCCACCATCCCGACCGTAGACCCAAGCGCCGATCCGTCGCAGAGGACCGCAGAGCATGAGCACCGTACCCGCCCTGCCGATGCACGAGATCCGCGCCGAGGCCACATGGCTTCAGCGCAACAAGATGGTCGTGACGCCGCTTCTGTTCCTGTTGCCGGGGCTGCTGTTCTTCTCGGTCTACGTGATCATCCCGATTTTCCAGAGCTTCAACATCTCGCTCTATCGCTGGGACGGGCTGGGAGAGGCGACTTATATCGGGCTGGCCAATTACCAGGAACTGCTGACCGATCGGAACTTCGAGATTTCGCTGTGGAACAACGTGAAATGGCTGGTGCTCTACCTGCTGGCGATCCCGCTCGGCCTGTTCATCGCGCTGTTCCTGAACCAGACGGTGGTGGGCATCCGCCTTTACAAGTCGCTGTTCTTCTTTCCCTTCGTCCTCAGCCAAGTTGTCGTAGGCCTTGTCTTCAGCTGGTTCTACCTGCCGCGCGAGGGCTTGCTGAACACGATCATCACCGGCCTCGGTTTCGAGAGCGTCAATATCCTCGGCGATCCGTCGCTGGCGACCTACGGCATCATCGCGGCGGGGCTCTGGCCGCAGACGGCCTATTGCATGATCCTGTATCTTACGGGCCTGAACGCCGTGGACCCCGAGCAGGTGGAGGCCGGACGGCTTGACGGCGCGAAGGGCTGGAAGATGCTGTGGTACGTGATCCTGCCGCAGCTCAAGCCCGCGACCTTCATCGCCTTTGTCGTGACGATCATCGGCGCGCTGCGCAGTTTCGACCTGATCTCGATCATGACCAACGGTGGGCCCTTCGGCTCCACCCGCGTGCTATCTTTCTACATGTTCGAGCGCGCGCTTTCCGAATTCGGCTTCCGCATGGGCTATGGCTCGGCCATTGCGGTGGTCCTGTTCCTCATCATGCTCGTCTTCATCGGCTACTTCCTGTGGCAGATGTGGCGCGACGAGCGCGACGCACGGAGGGGCTGAGACCATGTTCCCCACCCCGATCGAGAAACGCTCGCGCGCGGCGCAGATCACCTACCAGTCGCTTCTGCCGCTGGCGCTGATCCTGTGGCTTCTGCCGCTGATCGCGGTGATGGTCTTTTCCATCCGCCCGTTCTCGGATTTCACGCAGGGCAATTACTGGGGCGTGCCGTCCTCGTTCGAGTTCTTCACCAATTACGGGCGCGTCTTCTTCGAAAGCGACATGCCGCGCTACCTGTGGAACTCGGTCCTGATCACGGTGCCGACGGTGATCGGCGCGGTGGCGTTGTCCTGCATGACCGGCTTTGCGCTGGGCATCTACCGATTTCGCGGCAACCTGCTGATCTTCTTCATGTTCATCGCGGGCAACTTCGTGCCCTTCCAGATCCTCATGGTGCCGGTCCGCGACCTGACCGTGAACATGGGCCTCTACGACACAAAGCTCGGCCTCGTCCTGTTTCACATCGCGTTCCAGACCGGGTTCTGCACGCTCTTCATGCGCAACTTCATCCGCGCGCTGCCCTACGAGCTGATCGAGGCGGCGCGGGTCGAGGGTGTGGCGGAATGGCGGATCTTCTGGTTCGTGGTGTTGCCCCTGATGCGGCCGGCCATCGCGGCGCTGTCGGTGCTGATCTTCACCTTCATCTGGAACGACTATTTCTGGGCCATCGTGCTGACGCAGGGTCCCGAAGCGCAGCCGGTCACGGCCGGCATCACCTCGTTCAACTCGCAATTCGTGGCGCAATACCACCTGATGAGCGCGGGCAGCATCGTCGCGGCGATCCCGCCGGTCGCCATCTTCTTCCTGATGCAGCGCCATTTCATCGCGGGCCTCACGTTGGGAGCCGTCAAATGACCGTCAAACTCGCCTTCATCGGCGCAGGGTCCACGATCTTCATGAAGAATATCGTGGGCGACATGCTGCACTTTCCGGCGCTGCGGGACGCGCGGATTTCGCTGATGGACATCGACCCCCAGCGGCTCGAGGAAAGCCGCATGGTGGCCGAGAAGATGATCGCCACCATGGGCACCGGCGCGACCGTCGAGGCGACGACCGACCGCGCGCGCGCGCTGGACGGCGCCGATTTCGTCGTGACGGCCTTCCAGATCGGGGGCTATCGCCCCTCGACCGTGATCGATTTCGACATCCCCAGGCAATACGGGCTGCGCCAAACCATCGCGGATACGCTTGGCGTCGGCGGCATCATGCGGGGTCTGCGCACCGTGCCGCATCTGTGGGCCGTGGCCGAGGACATGGCGCGGCTTTGCCCCGATGCGACGCTTCTGCAATACGTGAACCCCATGGCGATCAACACCATGGCGCTGGCGGAGCGTTTTCCCCGACTGAGGCAGGCGGGCCTGTGCCATTCCGTGCAAAACACGGTCGAGGAAATCGCCCACGACCTTGACCTGCCCGCCGAGGAAATCCGTTATCGCGTGGCGGGCGTGAACCATGTCGCCTTCTTCCTGAGACTGGAGCATCGCGGGCGTGACCTTTACCCGGCCCTGCGCGAGGGGTATCGCGCCGGCCGGTTGCCGAAACCGCCGCTGCTGATGCCGCGCTGCTGGAACAAGGTGCGCTACGAGGTGATGGATCACCTCGGCTATTTCTGCACCGAAAGCTCGGAACATCTGGCCGAATACGTGCCGTGGTTCGTCAAGGAAGGCCGGGAAGATCTGATAGAGGAGTTCCGCATCCCGCTGGACGAATATCCGCTTCGGTGCGTCGAACAGGCCGAGGGATGGGCCGAACAGGCAAAATCGCTCAAGGCCGCGGCAGGGATTGAGGTGATGAAATCGCACGAGTTCGCCGCCGAGATGATGAATGCCATCGCGACTGACACGCCCTATGTGGTCTATGCCAACCTGCCCAACCGCGGGCAGGTGCCGCAACTGCCCATGGGTGCCGCGGTCGAGACGCCGACGCTGGTAGATGCCAATGGCTGCCAGCCCACGAGTGTCACCGATATTCCGCCGCAACTGGTTGCGCTCATGCGCTCGCAGATCAACGTGCAGGAGCTTGTCGTGCGCGCGCTGGTCGAGGAGAACCTCGATCACATCTACCACGCCGCCTACATGGACCCCCATACCGCCGCCGAGCTTGACCTGCGGCAGATCCGGTCGCTGGTGACCGATCTGCTGGCCGCGCACGGCGACATGCTGCCGGAATTCGCCCGGACACGGAGGGCCGCATGACCCCTGTCTTCCCCGATCTCGCGGGCAGGTCCGTCTATATCACCGGTGGTGGCTCGGGCATCGGCGCCGCGCTGACCGAGGGATTCCTGAGGCAGGGCGCGCGGGTGGCTTTCGTGCAGCGGTCCGACGCCACCGACTTTTGCGACGAGATGGAGGCCAAGACGGGCCTCCGCCCCCACGCGATGCGCTGCGACATCACCGATACCGCCGCGCTCAGGGCCACGCTGGCCGAGGCGGCCGAGAAGCACGGGCCGATCACCGTGCTGGTCAACAATGCTGCCAACGACAAGCGGCACAGCGCCGAGGAGGTCACCGAGGATTTCTGGGACTGGATGCAGGCGATAAACCTCAAGTGCTATTTCTTCGCCTGTCAGACGGTCATTGCGGGGATGCGTGCGGCGGGTGGTGGGTCGATCATCAACGTCTCCTCGATCAGCTACATGATGGGCAACGCAGGCTACCCGGCCTACACCACGGCCAATGGCGGGATAACGGCGATGACCCGCAGCCTCGCGCGCGAATTCGGGCCCGACCGCATCCGGGTGAACGCGCTGATGCCCGGTTGGGTGCTCACGCAGAAACAGCTCGACATGTGGGCCAGGCCCGAGGACCTCGCCGCTCATATGGAGCGGATGTGCCTCAAGGAGCATCTCAAGCCCGAGGATATCGTGGGCGGCATGCTGTTCCTCGCTTCGGACGCGTCGCGGGCGATGACCGGGCAAGCGCTGGTGATCGACGGCGGCGTGGTGACGACGGGATGAGCGGATCGGCCACATATGCCGACTGGATCGCGGTCGACTGGGGCACGACGCATCTGCGCGCCTGGGCGATCGGGGCCGACGGGTCCATCCGGGCCAGCGCGCAATCGGATGCCGGTATGGGCGGTCTTGCCCGTGACGCATTCGAACCGGCCCTGTTGAAACTTGTAGAAGATTGGCTGGGGTCTGCTGCGACCCCGGTGCTGGCCTGCGGCATGGTCGGTGCCAAGCAGGGTTGGCAGGAGGCACCTTATGTCGCCGTTCCCGCCAAGCCCGCCCAGCTGGCGCCGATGCACGCCACCGCCCCGCGTGATCCGCGGCTTGCGCTTTTCATCGTGCCCGGCCTGTCGCAGGCGAGCCCGCCCGACGTGATGCGCGGAGAGGAGACGCAGATCGCGGGCTTTCTCGCGGCCCACCCCGGCTTCGACGGTGTGCTGTGCTTGCCGGGCACGCATACCAAATGGGTGCATCTGAGCGCGGGCGAGGTCGTGAGTTTCCAGACCGCCATGACGGGCGAACTGTTCGATCTGCTCTCGTCCCGCAGCGTGTTGCGCCACAGTGTTCAGGCAGAAACGCTGGACATCGACGCTTTTGGCGACGCCGTTGCCGACACGCTCTCGCGGCCCGAGCGGTTGGGCCAGCGTCTGTTTGCCATCCGGGCGGATGCCACGCTCAACGGGACGCAGGCTGCGGTGTCGCGTGCCCGGCTTTCCGGCACGCTGATCGGGGCGGAGCTTGCCGCGACACGGCCCTACTGGCTGGGTCAGCAGGTCGCCGTCGCGGGTGCGCCTGCGCTGGCCGATCTCTATGCCCGCGCCCTCGCAGCGCAGGGCGTGAAGGCCCATGCGCTGGATGCGGGCCCCCTGACGCTGGCGGGCCTCGCCCGTATCCGCGCCGCACAGACCGAACCGAGCCTGACATGACCCAAGACCGCAACCTGATCGCCATCCTCCGCGGCCTGACCCCGGACGAGGCCCTGCCTGTGGGCGAGGCGCTTGTTTCGGCGGGGATCACCCGGATCGAGGTGCCGCTTAACTCTCCCCGGCCGCTGGAGAGCATCCGCATCCTTTCCGACCACCTGGGAAAGCACGCCTTGATCGGCGCGGGCACCGTGACCGCCCCCGACGAGGTGCGCGAGGTCGCCGATGCGGGCGGGCGGCTGATCGTCTCGCCCAACTTCGACGCCGATGTCGTGGCCGAGACCAAGCGCGCGGGCCTGCTGAGCTTTCCCGGTGTTCTGACCCCGACCGAATGTTTTGCCGCGCTCAAGGCGCGGGCCGACGGGCTCAAGATCTTTCCCGCCTTCCTGATGGGGATCGAGGGGCTGAAGGCCGTGCGCGCCGTGCTGCCGAAAGGGGCGCAGCTCTACATGGTCGGCGGCGTCGGCCCCGAAAGCTTCGGCGAGTGGCTGGCGGCAAGTGCAAATGGCTTCGGCCTCGGGTCGTCGCTTTACAAGCCGGGACTGGATGCCGAAGACGTGCACCGCCGCGCGCGGCGCATGGTGGCGGCATGGGACGACGCGACGAAGGGCGTTGCCGTATGACCGTCGATGTCTTCGACGATCGCGCCTGCATCCTGGGCGAGGGGGCGCTTTGGCACCCTGTGCGGGGGCAACTCTACTGGTTCGACATCATGGGCAAGCGGCTGATGACCCGCGATGCCGATGGGCCCCGTGAGTGGACCTTTGACAGGCATGTCTCGGCTGCGGGCTGGATCGACTCCGAGACGCTTTTGATTGCCACGGAAACGGACCTCGTGCGGTTCTCGCTGATCGATGGAGCGGCCGAGCATCTGATCCCGCTTGAGGCCGACAACCCCGTCACTCGATCGAACGACGGGCGCGCCGACCCGCGCGGCGGGTTCTGGATCGGGACGATGGGCAAGCACGCCGAAGAGGGTGCGGGCAGTCTTTACCGCTACTGGCGGGGGGAGTTGCGCCCGCTGCGTGACGGTATCACCATTTCCAACGCGACCGCCTTCGCGCCGGATGGGCGCACGGCCTATTTCGCCGATACCGCGGCCCATCTCGTCTGGCGCATCCCGCTTGACGCCGATGGTTGGCCCGAGGCCGCATGGGAGGTCTTCCTCGATCACCGCGACAGCGGGATCAACCCCGACGGCGCCGTGGTGGATGCCGAGGGGCACCTGATCGTGGCGGAATGGGGCGGGGCGCGGGTAGCGCGCTATGCGCCAACAGGAAATCTTGTAGAAGAAATCACGCTGCCCGTGCCGCAACCGACCTGCCCGGCCTTCGGCGCGGCGGACCTGTCCACGCTCTTCGTCACCACCGCCCGTCAGGGATTGCCGGACGACGCCATGGATGCCGCGCCGCTGTCGGGTCGGACGCTCGTCTGTTGTCCCGGCTGGCATGGGCAAGTCGAACACAAGGTCGTCCCATGACGCTCAAGCGCACGCTCGGCACCTGCTACTACCCCGAACACTGGCCCGAGCAGACCTGGGCAGAGGATGCCCGCCGCATGGCCGATCTCGGCCTGACATGGATCAGGATCGGCGAGTTCGCCTGGTCCAGGCTGGAGCCCGCGCCGGCTGATCTGCGCTTCGATTGGTTGGAGCGCGCGATCGACACGCTGCAGGCCGCGGGCCTCAAGGTCGTGCTGGGCACCCCCACTGCCACGCCGCCGCGCTGGATGCTGACGCGCCACCCCGACATGCTGGCCGTCGATGCCGAGGGGCGGCCCCGCGGCTTCGGCTCGCGCCGGCATTACTGCTTTTCGCATGACGGCTACCGGGCCGAAGCGGTGCGCATCACGACGCTGCTGGCCGAGCGGTTCGGCGCCCGTGTCGAGGCGTGGCAGACTGACAACGAATACGGCTGCCACGACACGATCCTGAGCTACTCCGATGCCGCGCGCGTGGCCTTCCGCGACTGGCTGGCGCAGCGATACCAATCGACGGATGCGCTGAACCGGGCTTGGGGCAACGTGTTCTGGTCGATGGAGTATGACAGTTTCGACGAGATCGACCTGCCGAACCTGACGGTGACCGAACCCAACCCGTCCCATGCGCTGGATTTCCGACGCTTCTCCTCGGAGCAGGTGGCACGGTTCAACGCGGCCCAGGTGGCTGCGATCCGCGAATACTCCGACGCGCCCATCAGTCACAACTACATGGGCCGGATCGTGGAGTTCGACCATTTCGCCCTTGGTCGCCAGATGGAGATCGCGACCTGGGACAGCTACCCGCTGGGTTTTCTCGAGGACCGGCTGGAAGAAGCCCCGGAGTACAAGAGACACTACGCCCGGCAGGGCGATCCTGATTTCCAGGCCTTTCACCACGACCTCTACCGCGCGGTCGCGGCGCAATCACCCGAGGCGGACACCCCCCGCTGGTGGGTCATGGAACAGCAGCCCGGCCCGGTGAACTGGGCGCCGCACAATCCCGCGCCCGCGCCCGGCATGGTGCGCCTCTGGACATGGGAGGCATTTGCCCATGGCGCGGAATGCGTGAGTTACTTCCGCTGGCGACAGGCCCCTTTCGCACAGGAACAGTATCACGCCGGCCTCCTGCGGCCCGACAGCATGGAGGCGGAGGGGTTCCATGAGGCGGCCGAGGTCGCGCGCGAACTGGCCGAGACGCCCGAGGTCGAGGTCGCGCAGGCCCCGGTGGCGCTGGTCTTCGACTATGCTGCCGCCTGGGCCTGGGCGGTACAGCCGCAGGGGCAGGGCTGCGATTACTTCCGCCTTGTCTTCGAGATGTACCGCGGCCTGCGCAAGCTGGGCCTTTCGGTGGACATCCTGCCGCCCGATACGGATCGGTTGGACGGCTATCGCCTCGTCCTCGTGCAGGGGGCGATCACCCTTTCCGATGCGCTCAAGCGCGCGCTACAGGAGACAAGGGCGCAAGTCATTCTTGGCCCACGCACCAACGCGAAGACCGCCGCCCTGTCGATCCCCCTGCCGTTGCCGCCCGCGCTGCACGGCCTTGACGTGACCGTTGCCCGCGTCGAAACCCTGCGACCCGACATGCCCGTGCCGATGGAGGGCGCGGGTCACGTGAAGCTCTGGCGCGAACAGCTCGAGGGCGGGGCCGAAGTTCTGGACCGCGATGCCGAGGGGCGGCCGGTGACGATGCGCGCCGGCGCGCTCACCTATCTTGGCGGCTGGCCCGACCCGGATTTCCTGCGTCATCTCCTGCTCAGGGCATGTGCCGAGGCCGGCGTCAAGACGCTGGACCTGCCGCCGGACATCCGTATCCGGCAGGCGGGAGAGACGCGGTTCGTCTTCAACCACGGTCCGGACTCGGTGATTTTCGAAGGGGCCACCCTGCCGCCGGCCGGTGTCGCCCGGCTGGACGAGGTCTAGCCACCGACCTTTTCGTTATAGGTCGCATCGAGGCGCGACTGCAGGTAGTCGGCGGCCCGGATCGAGGGGTATTTCGGGACGCCCGTGCCCGGCAGGGCCTCGACCACCACGTCTGGGTTGGCCTCCACGAACATCGCGACCGAGCGCCGCTGCCGTTTCGGCGGCAGCACCCGATGCGGCGTGGAGACGTAGATGTCGTTGGTCCAGCGCATCAGGCAGTCGCCGATGTTGACCACATAGGCCCCGTCGACATGCGGCACATCCGTCCAGTCACCGCCCCTCGGCTTGACCTGCAGCCCCGGCTCGCCATCGGTCATCAGCAGCGTGACCACGCCGTAATCCGAATGCGCGCCCGCCCCGATCTCGCCGGTGGTACCGGTGGCGGGTGGGTAATGCAGCACGCGCAATGCAGCCAGCGGTTCATGAAAGGCGCAGTCGAAATGATCCTCCGGCAGACCGATATCGAGCGCGATCGCACGGCTCAGCCGCACGCCGAGATCGAGCGCCGCGTCGTAATAGGCCAGCATCGTCTCGCGGAACCCCGGCAGGTCGGGCCATTGGTTCACGCCGCGAAACGGCTCTCCGGCGGCGACGCGCGGATCGGCGGGGTCTAGGTCGAACCCGATGTTGAAGCTTTCCTTGCGGTCCTTCTGGCCGCTCGTCTCGTCCAGGCTTTCCAGCCCGTCATGGGCCCAGCCCCGATAATGCGGTGTCTTCAGGATCGAGACCTTCTCTTTCTCCGCCGCGGGAAGGCTGAAGAAGGTATCGGCCTGCGCAAAGACCTGCGCGCGCAGTGCAGGGTCGATCCCGTGCCCTGTCAGCAAGAAGAACCCCGGCCCCCGCGCCGCCGCGCCAAGGTCGGCGACGAACCCCTCGCGGTCGGTCCCCGATGTGAAGCGTTCGAAATCCAGAACCGGGATCATGCCATCGCCTCCTGCCGTTTCCCGGCCGAACCTATCAGACGGTCCATCTCCGCCGCCACCCGGACAAGGTGCCGCGCGCGGCTGTCGTCGGTCGAGCTGTCCATCAGGTAATGGGCCGCGAACACCGTTCGGCATCTCTTGGCGCAGAGCAGCCGCACGCCGCGCAGAAGCGTCCGCCGCCCCGGCGCCCCGATCATCCGCGTCAGCCACCAGCTTGCCCCGCAGGTCGTGAACACGCCCAGCCGGGTGATATGCGTCAGACCCGGCCGGATATCCTTGTGCTCGGCATCCGGCATCAGGAAGGCGACACCGGGCAGCATCACCCGGTCCAGCCAGCCCTTGATCATCGCGGGCAATCCGTACCACCAGGTCGGGTAGACGAAGATCAGCGTGTCGCACCAGTCGAGGTCGGCGACATGGCTTTCCACCGGTACGCGGTTGCCCGGCTCCACCTCGTAGCCTTCGTGCTCGGGGGCGGACAGCACCGGGTCGAACCCCTCGGCATAGAGGTCGCGCAGCCGCACCTCGGCGCCCGCGGCGTCCAGTTTGCCGAGGATCGTGTCGCGCACCGCCTCGGTGAAGCTGCCTCGGCGGGGGTGGCAGTAGATCACCAGCGCGCGCATCAAAAGCTCTCCATCTCGCGGCCCACCCGGTCGAGGAACACGGCCCGCCGCGCGTCGGTCGCCCGGTTCATGTCGTAGAGTGCGAGATATCGCATCTTCTCCGGGCGGCAGACATGCCAGACCGCCCGCGTCACCGACTTGCGGGGCGGATCGCCCACCAGCATCGCGCGCATCCGCGTGCCGCCATAGGTGGTGACGGCGCCGAGTTTCCGGATATGCGTGAGGTTCGGTTTCACCTTGCCGTCGACCAGCTTGAACGACACGCCGGGCAGAAAGACCCGGTCGAGAAACCCTTTCAGGATCGCGGGGTAGCCGAAGTTCCAGACCGGGAAGACCATGACCATCGCATCCGCCGCGCGAAGGCGCTCGACATACTCCGACACGGGGCCGATGTTGGTCGGCTCTTCATGATACCCGCGCCGCTCCTCTTCGGTCAGGACCGGTGAGAAGCCCTCGGCGTTCAGGTCGCAATCGTCGACATCCCACCCCGCCTTGCCAAGGCGCTCCACGACCCGCCCATGCAGCGCCGAGGAAAAACTCTCGGGGCAGGGATGGGCAAACAACACCAATGCACGCGGCACGTCTTACCCCTTCATCTTTCTCCAAATACGGCGGGGGGTCCGGGGGGCAGAGCCCCCCGGCGGGTCGCCTCGCGAAGCGAGGCGAAACCCCGTCACTCCGCCGCCTCCGGCTTGGGTGTCATCGCGGGATAGCGATACATCTCGGCATAGTCGAAATCGGGCGTGTCCCATGTGACCATCTTGCCGGGATTGAGAAGGCCCTTGGGGTCGGCCTCGCGCTTGAACTCCAGCTGCCGCTGGTCGGCCGACTGCCGCCCGCCTTCCTCCAGCGTGTAGCGATGCGGGTTGAAGATCAGCGCGCCCGCCTCCTCGTGCAGACGCACGATCTCGTCGAGCCGTTCCTTGGTGGTGAACTTGACCAGCGACAGACCCGCGAAGGCGATCTTGCCATCCATTCGGATCGCCTCGAGATGCTGCAACACCTCGGGGCTCAGCGCATCGCGCATCTTCTCGATCAGGTCCAGGTGCTCGGGGAATCCGTAGCGCACCTGCAGGTAGGTGATCGACGGATCGACCTTGAGCGCCCGCAATGTGGTGTGGTTCCAGCCGTATTCGAAGACCGGGCCGGGCGTCTTTGGCCAATCGTTGTCATCGGAGCGGTAGATCATCCGCGCCTCGGGGTGCCGCCCGAGGAAGGTCAGGAACCCGTCCATCGAATGGGGCGCGACCATCAGGCCGATCAGCGTGTCGTCGGCCTCGATATGCGGTTTCACGCGGGAGAAATAGTCATGGGGCGCGGGCGCCTCGTAGACGCTGGCCAGTTTCAGCAAGATGCCATCCTGGTTCGCCAGTTCGTCGGTGAACCGGGCGGCCTCCATGAAATCCTTGGTCGCCACGAAGATCTCGACCCAGTCATAGGCGGGCGCCAGCGGCAACTCCAGCTCGGTGATGATTCCGTTGGTGCCATAGGCGTGGCTCACGCGGGCCAGCTCCTCGCCGCGGAATTCCAGCACGCGGGGCTCTTCTTCCATGGTGACCACGCGCAGGCGGATGATGTTGCCCAGGTCGCGCAAGCTGCCCCAATGGACTGATCCGACCCCGCCCGAGCCACCCGCGATGAAGCCGCCGATCGTGGCCGTCGCCCAGGTCGAGGAGAACATGCGGATTTCCTGCCCCGAGTGTTCCTTGCAATGGGCATCGAGGTCCTTCAGCAAGATGCCCGGCTCGCAGACGACGCGGCCCGGCGCCACCTCCTTCACCTTGTCGAGGTGGCGCAGATGCATGACGCAGCCACCGCGCATCGGCATGGCCTGCCCGTAATTGCCGGTGCCCGCGCCGCGGGTGGTGACCGGCACATCATGGGCGTAGCAGGTGCGCAGCACCTCGATCACCTCGGCCTCGGATTTCGGGTTGACCACGAAATCGGCCTCCAGGTGGTCCATCGCGTCCTTCAGGACAGGCGAGTACCAGAAGAAATCGCGGCTTTTCGCGCGGATGGTGGCGGGGTTCTCGTCTTGCTCGATATGGGCAAGCGCGGCCTTGGCGGCGGCGACATTGGGGTGCATTCAGGTCCTCATCAACTCGTCGAGTTCAGCGTAATCGGGCAGGGTGCGGTCGATCTGCTCGCCCCGGCGCAGCACGATCCGGTCGGCCTGGGGCCGCGCGAAAAGCTCGGTCCAGTTGCGCGCCTTGCAGATCACCAGGTCGGCGGGCGCGCCTTCGGCAAGCGAGGGCGCGTCGAAGCCGCAGGTCGCGGCCGGGTCGGTCAGGAAGCTCGTCACCCAATCGCTGCGCGCATGGTCGAGATGACCGATCCGGGTCGCCTCGCGCATCACCTCCAGCATGTCCATGTCGCCGTAGGCGTAGAAGGGATCGCGCGTGTTGTCCGAGGCAAAGCTCACGCGGATGCCGCGCTCGCGCATCTCGTGGACCAGCGTGATGCCGCGGCGACGCGGCGTGCGCGCGCTGCCCTGGGGCGTGCGGTCCTGCAGGTAGAGGTTGCACATCGGCAGGCTGACCACGTCGATGCCCGCGCGCGCCACGAGGTCGAGCGTGTCCATCGCGCGCGCCTCGTCCTGCGCCGAGAGCGAGCAGCAATGCCCGACGACGACGCGCCCCGAAAATCGCGTCTCCATCTTCAGCTCCGCGATGTCGCGGAGCGTCTCGACGGAAGCATCCATCGTCTCGTCGACGTGGAAATCGGCATCGAGCCCGCGTGCTTCGGCTTGCGCGAAGAAACCCCGGATGCGGTCGCGCAAATCGTCCTTGGGATAGGTGACCATGCCCAGCACGCCGCCCTTCGTCGCCGCGACCAGATCCGCGGTGCGGCCGAATGGGCCGTTGTCATCGGTCCAGTAATCGCAGCCGATCAGGCAGGCGGCCTGAAGGTCGATCCGGCCGGCCCAGTCGGCCTGCAGCTCACGGAACACGGGAAAACTGATGTCGTCCTGTGGCGGGATGCTGTCGAGATGGGTGCGGATCGCGCAGGTGCCGTGGGCATGGGACGCGCGCAGCGAGAACTCCATCCGTCGGCGCACGTCCTCGGCCGACCAGTTGGCCGCCCGGTCGGCCGCGACCGTGTTCAGCGCCCCCATGAAGCTGCCGTCCGGGTTCGGGCTGCGCGGCCAGATATGGCCCTTGTCCAGATGCGTGTGCATGTCGACGAAGGCGGGAAAGACCATCGCCCCCTTCATGTCCACCCCGATGGGTTGCGGCCCCGCGATGCGCCCGTTGGAGATCGAGATGTCGGTGCGCACAAGGTCGCCCTCCTGCCCGATCAGGCAGGCGGGGACGGTCACGTTGGTCAGCGTGATGTCGCCATGCGGCAGGTGGGTGAAGTCCATCATGTTTCCCTGCTGATGGCGCTCTCGTGCCATTTCCGGAGGAGGAGATGCGACAGGATGCTGAGGGCGGCGAAGATGAAGACACCCATGGCTGCGACCAACGCCAAGGCCGCGAACATGCGCGCTATGTTCAACCGGTAGCCCGCCTCCTGGATGCGGAAGGCAAGGCCCGAGCCGATGCCGCCGGTGCCCGCGACCAGCTCCGCGACGACGGCGCCGATCAGCGACAGGCCTCCGGCGATCTTCAGCCCGCCGAGGAAATAGGGCAATGCCGAGGGCAGCTGCAGATAGCGCAGGCGCTGCCAGCGGTTGGCGCCGTAGATGCGGAAGAGGTCGCGGAGGTTGTGATCGACGCTGTTCAGGCCCAGCGTGGTCGAGCTGAGCACCGGGAAGAAGGCCACCAGCCAGGCACACAGCAGCATCCCCGCGACCTTGCTGTCGACATAGATGAAGATCAGCGGCGCGATCGAAACGACCGGCGTCACCTGCAGGATCACCGCATAGGGGTAGAAACTGAGCTCCAGCATCCGCGACTGGTTGAAGAGGATGGCAAGGCCCGCGCCGCCGACAACTGCCAGGAGCAGCGCCAGAAGCGTGATCCAACCCGTAAGGAAGGCCGCATCGATCAGCATGCCCCAATCGTCGACAAGACTGCCCCAGACCCGGTCGGGCCCGGGCAGGATGTAATGCGGGATCTCGTTCGCGGTGACGATCCAGCCCCAGCCCATGATCGCCAGCACCATGATGCCGACCGGAAGCGCCCATTTCGCCGTCCGTTCGACCCGGGCCGCGCGGGCGCGGCGGATCTCGTCCTCGTCGCGTGTCTCGGTCGTGCCCAGCGTCTGGTTGTCGGCAAGGCTCATGCGTGTTCTCCCATGGCTTCCTTGAGCGCCTCGGAGGCGCGCCGCGCATGGGCGGCATATTCGGCCGAGGTGCGGAAGTCCTCACCGCGCGGATAGGGCGCATCGACCTCCAGCTCGGTCAGCACGCGGCCGGGGCGCGCGGCCATGACGACGATGCGGTCCGACAGGAACACGGATTCGAAGACCGAATGGGTCACGAAGATCACCGTGCAGCCGATCTGGTCCTTGAGCTTCAACAGATCGTTGTTGAGCTTGTGGCGCGTGATCTCGTCCAGCGCCGCGAAAGGCTCGTCCATCAGGATCAGCCGTGGATTCGTGACGATGGCCCGCGCGATCGAGACGCGCATCTTCATGCCGCCCGACAGCTCGCGCGGGTAGGCGTTCAGAAACTTCTCCAGCCCGACGAGGCGCAGCACCTCCAGCACGTCGTCCTTGACCTCGGCATAGCTTTTTCCCGCCAGCCGGAAGGGCAGCCAGACGTTCTGCGCCACGGTCGCCCAGGGCATCAGCGTGGGTTCCTGGAACACCACGCCCAGATCGCCGCGCCCGTGACCGCCCTCCCATTCCACGCGGCCGCGGGTGGGGTGCATCAGGTCCGATATGATGCGCAACGCGGTGGACTTGCCGCAGCCCGACGGGCCGAGGAGCGAGATGAAATCGCCCTGGTTCACCTGAAGCGTCATGTCCTTCAGCGCGACCACGTCGCCGCCGAAGATCTTGTCGACATGGTTCAGCCTGAGCAGTGGCGGGCGCTCCCCGAGCGGCAGGGTCTCGTAATGACGAACGGCCATGGTGCCTCGGACGGTAGAGGAAAGGGGCGGCCCGCGACAAGGCGGACCGCCATGTGGGTGTCAGATCACTGGGGCCGCAATTCGAGACCGAGGCCCTGGTTCACGAATTGCGTGGTGTAGGCTGACTGCCAATCCAGACCCGCCTCGACGACACCGGCCTCGACCATCGCCTCGTAGAAGCCGCCGATCGTCTCGTCGGTCATCGCCCCGATGCCCAGCGTCAGGGCATCGCCGGAATCGACGATGCCGTATTCGATCATCTTGCCGATCGCGTAGTCGATCTTGTCCTGCGTCATGTCGGGATTGGCCTCGAGGATCATCGCGTTGGCCGCCGCGTTGTCGCCATAGAGGTAGTTGTACCAGCCGAGGATCGAGCCCTCGACGAAGCATTCCACAACCTCGGGGCTGTTCTCGATGGTGCTGGCCATGGTCTCGATCGTGGTCGCGTAGGTGGCGTAGCCCGCGTCGGCGATCAGGAAGACATTGGGTGTAAAGCCGCCGGTCGTCTCGACGAGATAGGGCTCGGACGACAGGAAGCCCTGCATGCCAAGCTGGTCATCGGCGAGGAAGGGCGCGGGGTTGAACGTGTAGGGCTGGCGCTGCTCGACGGTGAAGCCATGGGCCGCGATCATCCACTGGTAGTAGGAGGTAAAGCCGTTGTCGCCGATCAGCAGCGTGAGGTCGCGCAACTCCTCCCAGGTGTCTGCGACACCGGGATGGGCGAGGATCACCTGCGGGTGCTTCTGGAAGGTGGCGGCAACGGCCACGACCGGCACATCCTCGGCCACGGCATTGAAGGCCTGCAACAGGTCGCCGCCCATGTGGAACTGGATGCGGTCGGCCATCAGAAGTGCGCGGTTGTTCACCTGCGGGCCACCCGAGACGATCGTCACATCGAGGCCGCAGGCGGCATAGGTGCCATCCGCGACGGATTGGTAGAACCCGCCATGCTCGGCCTGGGCAAGCCAGTTGGTTCCGAAGGTGACGGGCGTAAGATCTTGGGCGCTTGCCGCACTGGCCATCAGGCCGGCGGTGAGCGCGATTGCGGTGGTGCGATACATCCCTGGATTCTCCACACTGGTGCTTTTGACCTGCCGGAGCGTAAGCAGTGCCCGGTTCCGGTGAAGGACCGGTCGCCGAGGCGGCAGACACCCATGACGATGGTGCCTATTCTATAGACGGTTTTGGCGTTTGTGCCCGAAAAATGCGCGGCTCCGTTGCGCGGGCGCCCGGTCGCCTCTGGACAGGGCCGGGAGCGGCGCCTTGACTGTGCCCTGTCCAAAGGAGGCTTCCATGGCTGACTCGCCCCGCATCACCGCCCTCGTGCCGGCCGCGATCAGGCCACCTTTCGCGGCCTATTCCCATGGCACGCACGTTCCGGAGGGTGCCGAATGGGTCTTCACCTCGGGACAGCTCGGTATCGCGGTCGACGACCATGTCCCCGAGGATGTCCGGGCCCAGGCCGACCTCTGCTTCGCGGCCTGCGAGGCGATCTTGTCGGAGGCGGGTTTCGCGCGGGACGATACCGTTCGCATCAACGCCTTCGTCACGGATCGGGCGCATATGGCCGGCTACATGGCGGCGCGGGATGCCTGGTGTGCGGACATGGCCCGCCTGCCGGCCTCGACGCTGGTGATCGTGTCCGGCTTCACCCGGCCCGAGTTCAAGGTCGAGGTCGAGGTCACGGCCGCGCGCCTGCCGCGCGGCTGATCCGTTTTTGAGGTTGACGGGGCGCCCGCCCTGTCTTACCTCCGCCTCCGGTTTGGCGGAGTAGCTCAGTTGGTTAGAGCAGCGGAATCATAATCCGCGTGTCGGGGGTTCAAGTCCCTCCTCCGCTACCATTTTTCCCGCCGACTGTCCGCTTGTTCTGCGACCGACACGTTTCGACAGTTGGGCGGTCGAACGGGAACCTCTGTCATCATTTCGTGCGCTTCCAGCTTGTGAGGGGCCAATGCTCCAACGTCGGCCTCGCGGCTGACGTCGTGTGGGTCGAGGATGGCCGCGACCTTGGGCGGCTTGTGTCCGGTGTCGGCCGCCACCTCTGGACAACGCTTGCAGCGACCCGACCGCGCAGGGCTAGAGCAGTCTGAGACCCGGCTGCGCGGAAGAGCCGATGCCGATCCCCCCGATTGCAGTCCGGCCGCACGCTTTCCGGCTTGCCCGGTGTGTCGGAATGGCCGAAAACGAGGTCCGTGGCCCCGTGGCTCAACTGGATAGAGCAATCCCCTCCTAAGGGATAGGTTACAGGTTCGAGTCCTGTCGGGGTCACCAGAAAACCCAATGAAATAAGTGGTTTGCCAGGGGCTTGTGAAAGCGGTTGCAGAAACGTCCGTTTGATTTCCCGCAAGACCGGGTGCCGAAAGCGGGATTTCCGTACAATACCTTTACAAGTTGAGACCGGTTTCCGGCCTTGCGAGGTCCTGCAATGAGCTGGCGCGTTGCACATGAATGCGCCGAGCGCACCTTCGACAGGGCTGCGCGCAAGCAGATCGTCATGCTCCTGGCCGAAAAGGCCAGCGATGACGGCGCGCAGCAAGCGTCGCCACCCATAAATGGGAGATGCGGCATGGTTGCCGGTGTCGTGTGACGGCTGGCTGCGGTGACTGCTGTGACCAAAGCCACCGCCCTTGCGGTCACCTGCGCGTTCCGCGTCGAGCATCCTGATCCAATAGACCGCGCGACCGAGGACGGAGAACTTCTCCGGACCCCGCCCTGGTCGCGGGCCGCGTCGCCGACACCGGGGTCGGGGATACCATGGGCCGCTTGGTTGGCGACAGGTCCAGTCACGGCACGCGCGTTGTCCTGCTGATCCTGTGCGCTGCCCTCCTCCGGATCGGGGCGCTCTTGGCCAGCGTTTGCGCGGCCCGGTACGGGCAAGGCTGCAGACGCCCAAGGTGTGCCCTCGACGTCTGCCGCTGCACCCACTGGTCCGCGACAGGCCGGACCGATCCGCACATCTCCCCCATATGGGGGCGGCGGCCCGGCGGCGCTTTCTGTGAACTGATGCCGGAATTCATCACAGGACGCCCGCCATGATCGCCTTTGCCCGCACCTGCCTTGCAGTCGCCGCCACTCTTCTTCTGGTGAACGCGCCGGTGCGCGCGCAGGAGCAGCCCAACCTCATCATCGTGCTCGACGGGTCGGGGTCGATGTGGGGACAGGTCGACGGACGAACCAAGATCGACCTCGCCCGCGACGCGCTGAGCCAGGTCCTGTCCGAGGCGACGACCGACATGCAGATCGGCATGATCGCCTATGGTCACCGTGTCCGCGGCCAATGCACCGACATCGAGGTGATGGTGCCGAACGGCCCCGCGGGCGCCAGCGTGCCCGCCATTCTGGGCGCGGCAGACCGGATCAGCCCGCTGGGCATGACGCCGCTGACCGAGTCCGTCCTGCAGGCGGCGCAGCAGCTCCGTTTTTCCGAACAGGCGGCCACGGTCGTGCTGCTCACCGACGGGGTGGAAAACTGCGGCGGCGACCCCTGTGCGCTCGGGCGGATGCTGGAACAACAGGGCATCGACTTCACCGCCCACGTGGTCGGGTTCGACATGACCGATGCGGACCAGCGCACGGTGTCGTGCCTCGCCGACGAGACGGGCGGCCTGTTCCTTGCGGCGAACGATGCCGACGACCTCGCCCGCGCGCTGCGCGAGACGATCATCGCCGCGCCCCAGCCCGACCCCGGCCCGACCCTGCGGACGGTCAGCATCACGCTCCGCGACACCGTGGGTGGTGCGCCGATCAACGGGCGCCAGATCGACCTCTTCGTCGAGCCGCAAACCCCCGGCGGCACCGCGCCGCAAGGGCTGCGCGTGACGCAGGACCAACCGGTGACGGCCACGGGGGAGTTCCTGCCCGGCCTTTACACCGCTTATATCCGCCGCGACACCGCAGGCGACACGCCCGTCGCCCTTCAGGTCACGCTCGAGGTGCCGGAGGGCACCGGCCCCCATGCCATCGACCTCGTCATCGGCGCGCGCCTGCGTCTGACCGCGATGGCGCACTCGGGCCTGCCGATGCCGCCAAATGGCGGCAACCTGCCCTTCGCCGCCTACGGCTCCAGCGCGGGGCGGGCGCATTTCGTGGTGCATCCGGTGATCGACGGCGCGATCGACACTTCGGTCGACTATGGCGGGATCAACAGCCTCGACGTGGCGCTGCCACCCGGCGACTACTTCATCCGCGGCGGCCTCTCGCGGTCCTTCTCGCGCGAGAGACTGGTGAGCGTGCCGCCGGGTCAGATCACGGATTACGTCTTCGATTTCGAGGCTGCGCGCGTCTTCGTCGACATGCGCGACCCGCAGGGTTTCCCGGTTCAGCGCCTCAGCACCTATTTCTACGACGGCCCCGGCGGCACCGATTTCCTGAACGGCGGCGGGCGCGGCGACGCGGGCCTTTTGCCCTTCTACCTGCCGGTCGGCACCTGGCGCGTCGACGCGGGCACCACGGGCGGCGGTCAACTCCGCGCGCAGGCGGTCTTCGACGTCACCCGTCCTGGCGAGGACATTACGCTCTCGCTGGCCGAGGGCGCACGCGCCACTGCCTCCGATCTCGCGCGGCTCGAAACCCCGTGCATCGCCAACCTCGGCGGCGAATACGGCTGTCTGGTCGAGGCCGTGTCGCCGTCCGAAGTCCGCCGCAGCGACGGCATCGACCCCGACCGCGCACGGCTTGCGTTGGAGGCTGCGGGCGACCTGTCCTTCGCCGGGCTATGGTCCTCCAGCCACCAGGCGCTGACGTTGCACCAGCAGGGCCGCCGGGTCTGGGGCGAGCGGGCCCGCGGCGTGCTGGAGGGCGAGGTGTCGGCCGACGGCCAGACCCTGCGCGGCACCTGGACCACGGGCAGCGACTGGGGCACCTTCGAATTCGTGCTCGACGCGCAGCGTCAGGCCTTCACCGGGCGCTGGGGCCGCGGCGCCGATGCGGACCTGCGCGGCGGAACCTGGACCGGCAGCCGCCAGAACGCATCGCCCAGCCCCCTGACCCGGCCCGAGGCGACCGCCATGGCGCGCCCGACCGGCGCTTCCGGTCCGGCCTTCGACGGTTTCATGCAGGCCGTGCGTGACGCCGACCCGGCCCCGGTGTGTTGTGGCCCCGCGCCGATGCCCACCCCCGCGATCGTGACGGGCCCCGACCTAAACCCCGGGTTCACCCCGATCCTGCGCCGCGATTTCGCGGATGCGACGGACCAGACGGTCATCAGCATCGCCTTTTCCGACGTGCAGCAAGGCGGCGACACCGGCTCCTATGCCGACGGCTTCGCCTGGCTCCGCGCGGGATGGTGCGGCCCGACCTGCCCGGAAGAGATCCTGCCGGTTGGCGGCCAATACCGCGACGACGTGCCCAACGCCTATGAACGGCTGAACCGCGAGGGGCTGTTCCCGGCCCTGTCCCCCACCTTCGGCCAACTGGTGTTCGAGGTGACGCCGACGGGCCTGACCGTGCATGGCCTAAGTGGCCGCTACAATGACGGCGCCCAGATCGGCGTGAACCGCGAGCTGATCACCCGCACCTTCGGGACTTACGCGCCCGTGGCACAGGTGCCGACCGGCATGACCGGCTGGCCCGCGCTTCCGGGCGGGGCGGGCGGAGTGCTGATCGACCCGGCCCCCATGCCGGTTGCAGATCCGGTCGAGCAGCCCGTGACCATCGGCACCATCGACGTGCTGCCCATCGGCATCTTCGCCTATGTCACCGCGCCCGACAGCGAACCGCTGGCCGAAGCCTTCGAGCGCCTCTTCACCGACAGCGCCGTGCAGGCAGAGCTTGCGATGACCTGCGCCAACGACCCCTCGGTGATCTACCCTGATGGCCTGAATGCCGCGCGCGCGCTCGATCCGGGTCGCGCCAGTGCGGGCGGCTCCCCCTACGAGACCTATTCGCATGAACGCTGCGAGCAGTCGGGGCCGATCCTGTCTTGCGTCCAGTATGACGGCCCGCCCGAGGCCGCAGTCGAAATGAGCGACTACGCCATGACCATCACCTCCGGCCCGAGAGGCAGCTTCGCCCTGACACTCGACGGCGAACGCTACTTGCATCGCGCCTGCTTCGGTCCTGACGGGTTCCAGTCCGTCAGCGAGATGGCGCCCGATGGCGTGCCGATGTGGCAGCATGTGGTTGCGCGCAGCGATGGCGGCCCCGGCCTGACCCTCGGCCCCGATGGTCAGTTCATCGAGGCCGGGGCAAGCGTCACGCCCGGCCCGGTGCCTGCGCCCGGCCCGGCGCCCACGCCCACGGCAGGCACCGACTTCACGGCCGCCGCAGGCATCTGGGCGCCCGAGGGTCCGCCCGAGGACCATGCCGCCGCCTGCTACGAAGGCCCGGCCGTCTTGCATCCCGATGGCCGGATGTTCGTCTTTTCCGAAGGCCTCGACGCGGGCGGCCTGCCCGTGGCCGACGACGACCACCTGGTCTGCACCTCGATGCAGGAGTGCAGGGTCCTGACGCGCGACGGGTTCCCCGCCCCCTCCATGCAAGGCGTCGCCCTGTCGCTGGAGCTGCGCGGCCCCGACACCTTGGACGCCTGCGCCGCCGGGCAGGGTTGCCGCACGCTGTTGCGCTGCGATCCGATGGAGTGGTCGGCGCGTGAGCGGGCAAGCGGCCTTGCCGATCGCTGGATGGAACGGGTGATGTCGCGCTGACGGCGCGGGCGGGCGGGCGTTCCTCAACCCGTCCGCCGCCCGACGGCATAAATCGCCCCGCTGACCGCAAAGCCCGCCAGCGCCGCAAGGTCGAGCGCCAGCGCGCTCAGCACCAGCGTCACCGCCACGCCCAACCCCATCGACAGCGCCGCCGCCCGCGGCGCCCGGTCGCCCAGCATCAGCGCGCCGAAGACCGCCGGCAAGAACACCACCAGCGTGTTGAAGGCCGCGATGATCCCCGTCAGCGCGTCGCCGACCGCCAGCGCCACAAGTCCCAGAGCCATGAAAAAGGCAAGCACCACGGCCCTGATCCGACCCAGCGACAGCGAGGTCCGCCCAAGGCTCGTCATCAGCGGCATCACGAAGGTGTCGATCGAGGACATCACCGCCACCATGACCATCACATCCGCCAGAACCGGCAGGCCCGACGGCATCAGCCCCCGCAGCACCGCCAGCACATCGGCCAGATCCGTGCCGCCCGCCGCCCCGCTCAGCTGCCCGACATGGGCCAGAAGGACATAGACCGGCGCGCAGATCGCCGCCGCCGCCAGATAGGCCCGCCGCGCTGTGCCCGCGGTTTCTGCGGTGGCGATCCGCTGCCAGTTGTCCACCGCCAGCACCGCCGAGAAAGGCAAGAACACCATGACCGCGATCAGGAAGGGCAGCCCCCATGGCCCCAGGTCGAAAAAACCCGTCGCGTCCGCCGCCTCTGCAACCCCGCCGCGCCACAGCCCGCCCGCGACCAGCGCCATGCCCGCCACGATGATCAGCGCCTGCACAAGGTCGGTCTCGGTCGCCACCCGGTAGCCGCCCAGCGCCGTGTAGCCCCCCATCACCGCGACGGCAAAGGCAAGCGCCGCCCAAGGCTCCAGCCCCAGCGCGCCCTGCACGATCAGCGCCAGCGCCATCAGCTGCACGATGATCCTGAGCGAAAAGGCCACCGCCACCGGCAGCCAGATCAGTCCCACATGCCGGACCCCATGGGCGCGGGCGACGAAGTCGATCATCCCGTAGCTGCCCGTCCCGCGCGAGGCGCGGTGGATGGTTCCGGCCAAGGCCGCGCAAAGGACAAGCCCCGCCGCGTAGCTGCCTGCCACCGCATAGCCGATCACCGGGCTTTGCGCGGCGAACAGGACCAGCGCGACGAAGGTGCCGACCCCGATGTTGCCGCAGACCACGCTGGCCAGCGTCAACCCGAGGGTCGTGCTGCCGCTGTTGAACAGATATGCCTCGCGTCCGATGCCGCCGATGCGCGCCAGCGCGTAAAGGACAGGGGCCATCAGCCCGATCAGCACCACAATGGGTTCCATGCCCTAGTCCAGTCTCGGGCGGCCTGCGTCGCGCGCCTGGTCCTCGCCCATCAGCCAGCCCAGTGGCCCCGACATCACCCGGTGGATCAATTCGGGGCGGCTGTTGACGCCCATCTTGTCGAAGGTGCGCTTGAGGTGGCTGCGCACCGTCGCATCGCCCACGCCCATCGCGTCCGCGATCGCCTCGGTCGTCATCCCCTCGGCCAGATGAGCGGCCACCGTCGCCTCCTGCCCGGTCAGACCATAGGCGAGCGCAAGCAGGCCCGCCCGGTGCTGCCGGTCCGCGCCTCGCGCCGCGGGCGCGCGCAGCACCATCAGGTGGCCGGGAGGCGCCGCGCCACCCGCCATCGCGGTCAGGCCGACGGGCTGCAGCAAGACACCCACAACATGCCCCTCGTGCATCACGGGCACCTCGTCCGAGGCGCGGCCACCGTCGCGCCCGCCCGCGGGCCGTGCCGCAAGGAGACGCGCGACCGCCCGTTGCAGGTCCAGCCGCTCCAGCGGTTGCCCCGTCAGCATCGCCACCGCCGTGCCAAAGGCGCGGTTCCAGTCCCGCAAGGTGAAATCCGCATCCAGCATGGCGACCCCCACAGCCATCCGGTCGATCAGTTCGTGGTAGAGCCGCCCCATCGCGGCGGCCTGCCGCAATTCCTCGCGCAGCTCGAAGGCGCGCTGCCAATGAGGCTGGATCGCCTGCATCAGCGCGTCCATCCCGGCCGGATCGGCATCGCTGCTCAGAAGAAGGCGATAGAGCAGCTCGACCCAGCGTTCGTCATCCTCCAGCGCCGCGTAGCACAGGTCGATCAGGGCCGGGATGCTCACCGGATCGCCGACCGAGACCCCCAGCCGCGCCAGCGCCGTCTGGTAGGGCACCACATCGTCCGCGGGCAGGGGCGTGGCCTGTGCCTTGCCTGCCAGCCAGTCGGTGATCGCGGGCGCGACCGGCAGGCGGGGCGCGTCGATCAGGATGTTGGCGCGGACGCCGTCGATCGAGCGCAGCGTCACATCCTCCACCCCACGGCTGGTCCACCAGTCGTGCAACCGGCCAAGCAACCGGCCACCCCGCGTCTGCGGCTCGTCCGGCCCGCTCAGGATGAGCACCCGCAGGTCGGCCGGCATCTGACCCGGCCCGATGTCGGTCCAGATCGCGTCCATGCCTTGCAACATGGCGATCCAGTAGCCCAGCGTCGGCGTCGGAAAGCCGCGCGGGTCCTGCAACACGCGCGCCACCGTCTCGGGGTCGGCGCTGATCGTGTCGTGGTTCGCGCTGCCCGGCGGCAGATGCGCGCGCAAGAAACCATAAAGGTGGTGCATGATCTGCGGATCGGGCCGGTCCAGCGGATGGGTCATCCGCCGGAACCGCAAGAAGGCCATGACGAGCTTGCTCAGACCCGGTTGCGGCGGGATGGGGGCCGCCATCACGAGGTTGCCCGCAAGGTCCGGGTCGCGGTGCAGCATCTGCACCATCAGATGCGCCGACATCGCCCCCCCGATCAGCACCCGCTCTTCGCGCGGCACATCCCGGAACGCCATCCGCACCAGCGCCGCCATGTCCTGCAGCCAATCGTCCCAGCCTGTCTCGGGGTCCAGATGGGCCAAGGCTTGCCGCCCGGTCACTGATCCGCCGTGGCCGCGCAGGTCGCCCGCCAGACAGGCGATACCCTGCTGCGCCAGCGCCTCGGCAAGCCCGGTCATGTGCCCCGAATGCACCGTCGGACCATGGCCGATGACCGCGCTGAACCGCGCCTTGCGCCCCGTGGGCCCGACCTGCCGCACCAGCAGGGGCGTGCCGTCCGCTGCCGCGATCATCGAGGTCGACGTGATCGCCGGGCCCGTTTCCCTGACGGATCTCATGCGCGGCGCCATCCGCAGCGACGCGCCAAAGGACAGACGACGCGCTTCCGGCCAAGGGGCGCAGGTCTCAAGGTCCGATCGCATGTCTTCATGTGGGGCGGCCTGACACTGCGGATTGTCGATGCGATAAGGTCCAGCAACCTTAGGCACATAAAGCGTCATCCGGCACGGTCCAGAAACAAGCATTGACCCCGCGGCACCCGTCCGTCAACGCTGTCTCCCCCAAACGGGGGATGCAGGGCCCGGCCCGGATGCGCGACGCTCCGCCCGAGGCGTCGGGGCATGCCGATGCGACTGTGATATCTGGATCGGCTCATGACGAACTCCTCCCCTGTCCGTACCCTCCGGGCTGTCCTCCGGCCTCTTGTCCTTCTGTGCCTCGGCTTGACCCTCGTCCTTGTCGCCGCGCCTGCGCGCGCGACCGGCCCGTGGGAAGGGACATGGCAAACCACCTATGGCGAGGTGCGCCTGCGCCAGGACGGGGCGCGCGTCTGGGGCGACTACATCGACCAGTCCGGCGTGATCGAGGCGCGCACCAGCCCCGACGGGCGGTCGCTCTACGGCACTTTCCTGCGTGCTGACGCGGGCTGGGGCGTGATCGAGTTCCGCCTTTCCGGCACCGGCTGGCTGGGTGCTTGGCGCTGGAACGACGTGCCGCGGCCGGGCGATGCCGCATGGAACGCCGCCGCCCGGATCGACGCCGCGCCGCCCGTCCTTACGCAGGCCGTGGGGCCAGGGCCATTCTGGCCTCCGACCTTCGCCGGTCCGCCCTCGGGCCGCTTTGCCACATATATCTTCGGCCACGACCAGCGCGATCCGCATCAAGGCGGCATCCTCGGCCCGCCCCCGGTCGACCCCGCTGGCAGCTGGTATGGCGCCTACGACACCGATCTTTTTCCCTCGGGCTACAACGTCTCGCTTTCCATCGACGACCTCGAAGGTCCGGGGCAGGCGATCATCGATCTCGCCTTCTTCGCGCCCTCGGGCGGGGCCCAGGCCGCGCGCGACCGTTGCCCGCCCGAGATGCACCCGCAATTCTGCGCCGACCTTCATGCCCGTTTCAGCGACGACACCGCCACCGCCACCTCGCTTGGCATCACCGTGCTCGGCGCGCGGATCGAGGCGCAGCGCGTCGCGGTGGTCTTCACCCTCTCCGGCGATGCCACGCCGCGCCTCATGCTGCTGACGCGCGAGGGGATCGGCGGCGGCGATCTGCGCGAGCGTCTGACGATCCACCACCCCGCCCGAGGGCTGGACCTGTCGGCCGTGCCGCTATCCCTGCCGCACCCTTGCGACGCAGGCACCTGCGGGCCGTGGCGCAGCGCCGAGGCCCGCCCCGGCCCGGGTCCGCTGGCCGATCAGGGTCTTGTCGCACGCTATCTCGCTCTGCCGGATAACCGCGCCGCCGCCCATGGCTGGGGCACGGGCCCCGCGCCCCAGCCGTCGCCAAACACACCCGCCTCGCTCGCCGCGCTTACCACTGGCACGCTCGGCATCACCGACCGGTTCGGCCAGTTGCTCGGCGCCGTGGATCTGCGGCTGCGCGGCGACGGGCTCGTGACGGGCGGCGGATGGCTGGTGCCCTCGGGCGCCACCGGCGCGGCGGTGGACATCCTCGTCTCGACCGCCAGCCTGACGGCCGAGGCCGTGGACCTGCACCTCGACGAACCGACCATCCCCATGTCGCAGCGGGGGCGCCTCCTCGTGAACACCACGCAGGTCCTGCCCGGTGCGCCGCTGATCGGCACCCTGATCCGCGGCGACAGCTGGGAGCTGATCAGCCTCGCCCCCCTCGAGACCGAACCCCACCACGAGGAGGGGGAGGAACTGTTCGACATGCCCGGCGTGGGCGTCTATGGCCCACCCTATCGCCTGCGCAACACGGCTGGCGGCGGCGTCGTCCTGCGCAGAGCGCCGCGCTCGGACGCGCCCACGCAATCCAGCCTCATGGGCTGGGCGACCGGCATCGTCGTGCTGGACTGCACGCCCGGCATCGACAGCCTGACCTGGGAACAGGCCAACCTCGCCCGGCGGTGGCAGATGCTCGACGCGGTCTGGTGCGAGGTCGCGCATGACACGCAGACCAGCGGCTGGCTGCCCGGCTACTTCCTCGACCCGATCCCGCAATGACCCGCCCCATGCCCGAGGCGCCGCCGATGACCGTCCATCCCCCTCTCCGCCGCTGGGCCACCCGCATCCTCGCGGGCCTCGGCCTCGGACTGCTCCTCGCCCTGCCGGGGCTCGCGCAGACCCATGCCTACACCCACAATGGCTCTGCCATGGTGGTGGAACAAAGCGGTGCGCAGGTGCGCATCCTTTACGCCACCCCGCGCAGCGGCCTGCGGCCCGAGGGTGTCACCGAGGGGACGGAGCTGTTCCGCGGCACGCTGGAAAACGGCTACCTCTCGGGTCTCGCGCTGATCTTCCGCTCCGGGTGCGGGCGGCTCGACTACTATGTCTACGGCGATTTCCGCCTCGGCGAGAGCTTTACCCTGACCGGCGCCGCTCCCGTCCTCGCGCGGCAGGGCTGCGCCGTCATCGACAACACCTACGACGGTCCGAACGCCAACCTCGTCTTCACCGCCGCCCGCGTCGGCGCCGCCCCGACGCCACCCCCCGGGCCCGGTCCCCGGCTTTGCGTCAACGGGATCGTGGCGACCTCCTCGCTCAACCTGCGGACGGGGCCGGGTCTGGGCTACGGCGTGATCGGCGAGATCCCGGCCAACGCCTGCGACGTGATCGCGGGGCCGGCCGCGGCCAGCGGCTGGCAGGCCGTGCGCTGGCAGGGTCGGCTCGGCTGGGCCAGCAGCACGTATCTGCGGGCGGCACCCTGAGCGTCTTGCGCCGACGGATGCGTGAGGCGTCCTTGTCTGCCGTGACATCCCCATAATCCGTCCCGGGCCGCAGCCCGCCTGCGCGTGGTAAAGACATCCCGTGCCATGTGGTGCCAGAAGGGCCATTGCCGATGGCTTGGTGGTGGCCGGGACCTCGTCAAAAAACGCGGCACATGGGCCGATGCGCACCAAGGAGGGATGACGCCGCCATCGCGGCGCTTCCGGTTGGGAAGATGGTGAACCTGGCAAGCCAACGCCCCTCGCCCTGACCGCAAGAGACGCCATGACGAAGCACAGGATCAGCGAGCACCCGGATTTGGCTGTGGTCAACCCCAATGCTGCCGCGATTGATGTCGGTCCGACCATGCACATCGCGGCTGCACGCGTCGGGCACGGTCAGGGCGTCCGTGTCGCGATGCTGACCGCTTCGAACCCTGACACCACGTCCAGCAGTTCGCGCGTGATCGTTTCCTGACGCCGTTGGCGGTAAAGCTGCTGCAGGTCGTCGCGCCTGTCCTCGATGTTGCGCTCGGCCGCCTGCATCGCGGCCAGACGCGAGGCATGCTCGCTGGCCAGCGCCTCGGCCAGCGCGCGGTAGATCACCACGAAGAGCCGCTGTTGCACCAGCCACGACATCAGCCGGTCGGGTTCCATCCGGAACAGTGGCAGTGACCGGCCCGGCCAGTCGGCCTCCGAAAGCCTGTGCAGGTAGCTGTCGGGCAGGGGCAGCAGGTGGTGGGCCGTCGGCTGCGCCGCGGACGGGCCCTCGCGGCGGTTGTGCAGCAACACGACCTGCCTGACGCCTTGCACATGCGTCCATCGGTCGATCTCCAGGATGACGCGCTGCACCAGCCGCGACAGGCCGTCGACGGAACCGGGCAGGGTCAGGGCGAAGGCGAGCGGCACGCCGTCCGCCTCGAACCGGGCCGCGACGCGCGCGCCGATGACGCCCAGGTCCACAGGCCCGTCCGCCATGCGGGAGCGGGCAAATCGCGCGATCTTGTCGTTGTAGCCGCCGCACAGCCCGCGATCCGAGCCGACCACGATCAGCGCGGTCTTCCCGGCGGCACGGTCGCTGCCCGGCAGGGGGAGGCCCGAGACCCGCCGCTGGCGCAGCACCGCCATCAGCCCCAGGTCCACCGTGCGGGCGTAACCGGCCATGGCGGCCTCGGCCTGTTCGTATTGCCGGATGCTGACCGAGGACAACGCCTTCATCGTGCGCACGATCGCCTGTATGTCGCCCGTGGTGTCCAGCGCTTCGGACAGGCTTTCAAGCGTCTCCATCCCCGCCCTCCACTCGCGCGCCCGACAGCGCATCGCGCATCACGCGGATCAGCATGTCACGGTCCGCGCCCGTCAGTTTCTCGCCCCCGGCGATCCGGTCGCAGATGTCGCTTGCGTCCCGGCGCACGGCCGTGCGGACGGTTTCTTCGGCCTCGGCCACGCCGTCTGGCTCGATCTCGTCATAAAGACCCTCGGTCGCCGCCAGGAGCGCCGCGATCTGCTCGGGGGCTTCGATGTGGTCATGCTCGCGCTGCTTGAGCACTTCGCGCACGCGCAGACCGCGGGTCAGCTTTCGGCGGGTTTCGGCATCGAGCTGCGTGCCGAAGCGGGCGAAGGTCTCGAGCTCTTCGAACTGGGCATACATCAGGCGCAGGTTGCCGGCCACGGCGCGGAAGGCGGGCAGTTGCACCTTGCCGCCCACGCGGCTGACGGAGGTGCCGATATCGATGGCCGGCAGATGGCCCTTCTCGAAGAGCGACGGCGAGAGGTAGATCTGCCCGTCGGTGATCGAGATGAGATTGGTCGGGATATAGGCCGAGATGTTCTGCGCCTGCGTTTCCACCACCGGCAGGGCGGTGAGCGAACCGCCACCCTGTTCCTTGCGCAGCTGCGTCGCGCGTTCCAGCAGGCGGGAGTGAATGTAGAAGATATCGCCGGGATAGGCCTCGCGCCCCGGCGGGCGGCGCAGCAGCAGCGACAGTTCGCGGTAGGCACGGGCGTGGCGGGTCAGGTCGTCATAGACGATCAGCACGTCGCGTCCCTGCGCCATGAAATGCTCGGCCATGGAGGTGGCGGCATAGGGCGCCACGAATTGCAGCCCCGGCGCGTCCTCGCCGCTGGCGACGACGACGATGGTCCGCTTCAGCGCGCCGCCCTCGCGCAGGCTGTGGATCACGCGCGCCACGGCGGAGGCGCGCTGGCCGATGGCGCAATAGATCGACAGGACGCCGGTGTCCTTCTGGTTCAGGATCGCGTCGACCGCGATTGCGGTCTTGCCGGTCTGGCGGTCGCCCAGGATCAGTTCGCGCTGGCCGCGCCCGATGGGGATGGCGGCATCGACGGCCTTGATGCCGGTCTGCAGGGGCACCTGCACGGGGCCACGGTGCATGATGGGCGGCGCGGTCTGCTCGATGGGCAGGCGCGCGCCCGCGTCGATCGCATCGCCACCATCCAGCGGCCGGCCAAGGGCGTCGACCACTCGCCCGATCAGGCCCTCTCCCACGGGCACGTCCACCACCCGGCCGCTGCGGCGCACCGGGTCGCCGGGGCGCAGCGTGTCCGTTGACCCCAGCACGATCACGCCGGCCCGGTCGGTGGCGAGGTTGGAGGCGATGCCCACGACACCGCCCGCGAAGGTCAGGAGTTCGTCGGCGCGCAGGTCGGTGAAACCCGCGACCTCGGCCACGCCGTTGCCGACCGAGAGAACATGGGCGATCTCGGCCATTTCGAGCGTCGGGGCAAGCTGCGCAAGCGCATCCTCGAGCGGCGCGAAGATGTCGTCCTGCAGGTCGTCGAAATCGGTGTGCTCCGTCATCAACGGCTTTCCGCGCTTTCCGGCCGAGGTTCTTCGCGGCGTCGGCCGCTGCCGTCGATGACCTCGTCGAGCGTCGCGTCGAGCCGCGACAGGAAGCGCGCGGCAGACCATTCGACGGTCTGTTCGCCAACGGTCATGCGCAGGCCGAGCAGCAGGTTTTCGTCTTCGCCATAGGCAACCCCGATGTCCGGGGCGATGTGTTCGTGGATCGCGCGCGTGATCCGGCTGCGCGCGGCGGGTTCAAGGGGAACGCTGCTGTCTACCCGGACGGGACCATCAGCGCGCCCGGCAGCGGCCTTCAGCTTTGCGCGCGCCTCGTGGTCGAGCTTGGCCAGACGCTCCACGAAGGGGCCCACCACCTGGCCGGCGAGGTCACTGTCGGTGTAGTCCTTCAGGACCCGACCCACGATGTCGACCACCTGGTGGCCCGCGCGTCGACGCAAGCGGACGGTGAAATCGTCCCGCGCCTCCTCCAGATGGCCCTCCCAGGTCTTGCGCCGGGCCTCCATCTCCTCGCGCAGATCGGTTTCCATCCCCTTGCGCAGATCATCTGCCTCTTCGCGGGCCGCGCGCAGCACCTCTTCGCGGCTGGCCTCCAGCTTTTCCTGTTTCTCGCGCAGGCGCGCAGCGTCGGCCTCGACCTTTTCACGGGCCTCTTTCGCCTCTGCCAGCCGGCTTTCGATCCGGTCCTCGCGCCGCGCCATCGCCTCGGTGATCGGACGGTAAAGGAAACGTTGCAGCAGCCAGACCAGGACCAGGAAGTTGACGATCTGCGCCGCGACGGTCAGCCAGTCGATCTGCATCGCGTCAGCCCCCGACGGCTTGCGCGGCGGCTTCGGCGGCGAGATTGGCGAAGGGATTGGCAAAGATCAGGATCATCGCCACCACGAAACAGTAGATCGCCGTGGACTCGATCATCGCAAGGCTCACGAACAGCGTGCGCGTGATGGTGTTCGCGGCATCGGGCTGCTGCGCGATGGCCTGCAGCGCCTGGCTGGCGGCGCGTCCCTCGGCCAGCGCCGGGCCGATCGAACCGATGGCGATGGTCAGCCCGGCGGTAAAGATCGAGACCACGGCGATCAGGGTTGCTGCATCCATGCTCAGTCTCCTGTGTCATTGGGGGAGGGATCGTCAGCGCCGCGACGGCTGCGGCTGGCCGATCCGATGTAGACCATCGCGAGGATGGCGAAGATATAGGCCTGTATCAGGCCGGTCAGCAGGCCCAGAACCTGCATGATGACCGGGAAGAAGAAGGGGGCGACGCTGATCAGGATGCCCACGATCACCGTCCCGCTCATCACGTTGCCGTAAAGGCGCACCGCCAGCGCGATGGTGCGCGACACCTCGCCCACGATATTGAAGGGCAGCATCAGCGGCGTGGGCTGGATGTAGGTGCGCAGGTAGGCGGCGACCCCGCGCTTGCCGATGGAGAACAGCGGCACCGCGATCAGCACACAGATCGCCAGCGCCGCCGTGGTCGAAAGCGAGCCGGTGGGCGGCTGGTATCCCGGGACCACGGTCAGGATGTTGGCCGTGGCGATGAACAGGAACAGCGTGCCGATGAAGGGCAGGTAGCGGCCGGGGTCGTCGGAGCCGACCTCGGCGATCTGGTCGCGGATCGTGGTGACGATGACTTCGAGCGCGGTCTGCCAGCGCGAGACGGTTTCCTCCGTGCTGAGTCGCGCGGTAATGGCCCATGACCCGATCACCAGCAGCGCCATCACCGCCCAGGTGAAGGCGATCGTGGCATTGAGGCGCAACCCCAACCATTCGAACAGAACCCATGCGTCCGGGCTTATTTCCATGTCGTCCCCCCGCGCGGTTCGGCACCCAGCCAGCGCGTCGCGGCAAGCCGCACGGCGATGAAGCCCGCGACCGCAGCCGCGATCCCCTCGACCGGCAGGCCAAGGGCCGCCGCCACCGCCAGCGCGCCCAGAAGCAGCGCCACCCGCGCAAGGCCCAGCCCGACGAAGACGAGGACGCCACCACGATCCTGCGGCAGGGACCGCACGGCGACCCAGAGCAGGCCCAGGTAGAGCGCGCCGAGCGCAGCCCCCGCCAAAGCGCCCATGACAAGTGACAGGATCGAGAAAGTCATCGCCCCCTCCGAAGCGGCGGTCGGCCCGGCTCAGTCATCGCGCCCCTCCCGTTGCACCCAGTACCACGCATTGAATGCGCCCAGAACGGCGCCGGCCAGAAGCAGTGTCAGCGTCCAGGACACCTCGCCCGGCCATTTGCCATCGATCCAGACCCCCAGCGCGATGCCTGCAACGATGGGCACCGCCACGGACCATCCCACCAGCCCGAACATGCCCAGACCGTACCACGCGCTTTCGCGGTGGCGCTTGCGGGCCTCTTCCATCTGCCGCGCCTTGCGCGCGATGGTCTCCGTCTCGCGGTCGCGGTTCGCTGTCATGGCAGGCTCGCCCCCAGGTCGCGGAAACGGCGGACCATGCCCGCCTCGAGCCGCGCCAGCGCCGCGCGGGCGTCACGCTCTTCCTCGTCATGCTGGCGGAACTCTGCCTCGACCCGTTCGCGCAGGACGCCAAGATCATCGCCCTCGACCGCCCCGCGCACCGCGACGCGCACCTCGCCCCCGCATTTGACAAGTGTCCCGGCATTCACGGCGACGAAACGTTCAGCGCCGTCCTCGGTCTCGTAGACGAGGATGCCGGGCACCAGTTCGCTGACGAAATCGATGTGGCCCGGCAGCATGCCGAAACACCCGTCCGGCCCCTCGGCCACGATGCGCCGGACGGTCCGGTCCACGCAGACCGCCATCGGCGTGATGACCTCAAGCCGCATCGGGGGCCTCCACCGCTTTGTCGAGATCGCCGATGGCACCGATCATGTAGAGATCGCCCTCGTCGCGGTCCGCGAATTCGCCTTCCAGAATGCGCGCGCAGCTGTCGATGGTCTCTTCCAGCGGCACGAAGCGGCCGGGATTGCCTGTCATCGCCTCGGTGGAAAAGAACGGCTGCGTCAGGAACCGTTCCAACTGACGGGCCTGCCGCACCGTGGCGCGGTCGCGCTCGGACAGTTCCTCGAGCCCCAGCATGGCGATGATGTCCTTGAGATCCTCGTATTCCGCCAGGGTGCCGCGCACGGCCCGCGCGACCTGGTAGTGGCGCGGGCTGACCGTGCCGGGCGTCAGCATCCGGGAGAAGGATTTCAAGGGGTCGATGGCGGGATAAAGCCCCTCGGACGCCTTCTTGCGCGACAGCACGATCGAGGCGGACAGATGGGCGAAGGTGTGCGTGGCGGCCGGGTCGGTGAAATCGTCGGCCGGCACGTAGACCGCCTGGATCGAGGTCATCGTGCCGCGGTCGGTCGAGCAGATCCGCTCTTCCAGATCGGCAAGCTCGGTGGCCAGCGTCGGCTGATAGCCCACCCGGCTGGGGATGCGGCCCAGAAGGCCCGAAACCTCGGCCCCCGCCTGCACGAAGCGGAAGATGTTGTCGATGAGCACCAGCACGTTGCGGCGCAGGTCGTCGCGGAAATATTCGGCCATGGTCAGGGCGGCGTGGCCCACGCGGAACCGCACGCCGGGGCTTTCGTTCATCTGGCCGAACATCATCACGGTGTTGTCCAGCACGCCCGCCTCGCCCATCTCGCGGTAAAGCTCCTCCGCCTCGCGCGAGCGTTCGCCGATGCCGCAGAACAGGCTGACGCCATCGTATTCGGCGACCATGTTGTGGATCATCTCGGTGATCAGAACCGTCTTGCCGACGCCTGCGCCGCCGAAAAGCCCCGTCTTGCCGCCGCGTTCCAGCGGGCTCAGCAGGTCGATGGCCTTGATCCCCGTCTCGAAGATCGCGCCCTCGACCCGCCGCTCGGACAGCGGCACGGGCGTGCGCAGGATCGGGCGGCGCGGCAGGTCGGGCAGGGGCGGGCCGTCGTCAATGGTGTCGCCGAACAGGTTGAACATCCGCCCCAGCACGGCCTCACCCACCGGCACGTCGATGGGGGCGCCCGTGTCGCGAACCGCCAGGCCGATCCGCAGGTCGGCGGTGGGGTTCATGACCAGCCCGCGGGCCAGCCCCTCGCCCGGCAGGCTTGCGACCTCGATCACGATCTCGGGCTCGGTCAGGGTGACCAGCTGCGTCGTGATCTCGGGCAACGCGCCATGGAACCGGATATCGGCGATGCCGCCGCCAAGCCGCACGATATGTCCGATGCCGGTGTCGTGCTCCGTCATGCACAAGCGTCCTTGTTCAGCAGGTTTTCCCGTGCGGCCCGCAGCCATACGGGCGACGCAGATGATTTTCCATGTTAACAGGTTCCATGCGCAAGTGCACACCGGTCTCGTCTTGATCCCACGGTCCGACCCGTCCGCGTCCGGCCGATAATTTCTGACCTGTCGATCCAGCAGTCAGGGATGGCGCGCAGGCCTGCACGGGGGCGTCGCCCGAGCGATCGGTCGGGCGGGCCCAAGGTGGAGCAGGGGCGACAGTTCCGCTCCCGGTCGGTCGTTCATGTTGTCTAGCTGACGTGACATATGCGCCCTGCGAATCGCGAAATCCATTGCCGACTGCGGTCCGAAACCCGATCGAGACCCTTGCTACAAAGAAATTTACCTGCACGAAGTGCTTGGTTTCCAAGGTGCTTCGACGTGCTTCTGCAAAAAAGAGAAATGTCAATCTTGATTGACACTGCGCCCGGTATACAGTGGGCTACAGACCCAACACCGCGCAGGTCTGGACGGCTTGATCCGATACCGGTCCGCACACGATGGAAGTACGACCGTGAAAAAGACACTGACCGATCGACCTTCTGTGACAGCGCATGGATGCGCCCAGATGCATCCCCTGCTGTCCGGCTTCGCGGAGACTGCCTTGGCCCGACTTTGCGCCGAAACCCGACCCGGAGACAGTGTCGGAGATGCCCGTTCCATCCTCGGCGATCCCTGCGCCGCCGCGATGGCCTATGCGCTGTGCGACGAAGATGACGGGGCGGCCTCGCTTCTGGTCGATGACCTGCTCGAAGCTGGCGTGTCGGTCGGCGATGTCTGCCTCGATCACCTCGCCCCGGCCGCCCGACGCCTCGGGGACCTCTGGGATCGCGACAAGCTGCCCTTTACCGACGTGGCGCTCGCCAGTGCGAGGATACAGGCGATCCTGCGCCGCCTGCCCGCCGACAGGGTGGCCGTGCGCATCAACCATGACCGCGGCGCGGTCTTCGGTGCCGTGCCGGGCGAACAGCACACCCTGGGCGTGATGATGGCCGCCGACCTGTTCCGGCGAAACGGCTGGGATGTCGGCCTGATGATCGGCCTCACCCATGACGAGATGATCGCGCGCATATCGCGGGATGACCGCCGCGTCATCGGGCTCAGCTGCTCGGGCGATCACTCCTACCCGGCGCTCCGTCGCCTGCTTGCGGCGCTGGCCAAGGCAAGGCCGGATGCCGAGCTTCTGCTTTCCGGTCAGATCGTGCGGGCCCCGGACCGGATCGCCGACCTTCCGGCCCGGGTCGTGCTTGTGCCGGACATGGCATCGGCCGAAGCCGAAATGGAGCGGATCGAGGCGATGGCGACGGTGGCCGGGCGGCGTCAAGTGCAGCGGCGGTCCAGTTCGGCGGCGTGAAAAGGCGCGCACCGCCGACCTCGCGCCGGTCCGGGCCGATCCGCGTCATTCGAACCTCCCTCGAGGGCCTCGTGCCATTCGCTTGGCGGTGGCGGTGACGCCTCCGGTGACGCCCCTTTGTCGCAAGCGGTCTTTTCTCCGGGATCAGGCCGTCAACTCCCGCACCGGGATGATCGGGAAAAACGCGCCGCTCGACCAGACGCCGAACCACGGCTCGCCCTCGACGGTGTGCGCCTCGCCCAGATCCACAAGCCGGTAAAAGCTCTTGCGGTCGATCAGCGCCTCGAGCCCCGCCCGGACATGGACGTAAGGCGACGGCTCGCCGCCCGCATCGCGGTCCACGCGGATGGCGTTCCCGGGCCCCGCGACCACCCTGTCGCCCACGTTGGTGGTGAAGGTGACGATCTGTGACGTCCCTGTGCCCGCGACCTCGAAATCCTGCGCCACAAAGGGCGCGTCGGCGACCCGGATGCCGACCTTTTCGACCGGCGTGACAAGCACATACCGGTCGCCTTCCCTCTTCAGGATGGTCGAGAACAGCCGCACGAGGGCCGGCCGACCGATGGGCGTGCCCTCGTGAAACCACGTGCCGTCGCGCCGGATCTCCATGTCGATATCGCCGCAATCGGGCGGATCCCACAGATGCACCGGCGGCAGCTTTCCGCCTTTCGCCGCCTCCTGAGCGGCCTTCAACAACTGGTCGGTGTCCGGTTTTGCAGCGTCCGTCACGTTCTTTTGTCCCCCCGGGTGCTTTGCCATTTGTCGTCCGCGGAATAGGTCTGTTACCAAGGATCACATAATCATCCCGCGGAGCATTGCCATGTCCAACCCCGACGCCCCCGCCGCCGAGCTGGTGGCAGAGATCGAAGCGCTGGGCGCCAGGCTGGGGGAGGCCAAGGCCTCGATCGCCACCCGGATCATCGGGCAGGAAGAGGTCGTCGACCTCGCCCTTTCGGCTATGTTGTCGGGCGGTCACGCGCTCCTGATGGGTCTGCCGGGGCTGGGCAAGACGTTGCTCGTGGATACGCTCTCGACGGTCATGGGCCTGAGTGCCAACCGGATCCAGTTCACGCCTGATCTCATGCCGGCCGACATCCTGGGATCGGAGGTGCTGGAAACCGCGCAGGATGGCAGCCGCAACTTCCGCTTCATCGAGGGGCCGATCTTCTGCCAGTTGCTGATGGCCGACGAGATCAACCGGGCCTCGCCGCGGACCCAGTCGGCGCTGCTGCAGGCGATGCAGGAGCGCGAGGTGACGATCGCGGGCGAGCACAAGACTTTGCCGGCGCCCTTTCACGTGCTTGCCACGCAGAACCCGATCGAGCAGGAGGGAACCTACCCCCTTCCCGAAGCGCAGCTCGACCGGTTTCTCGTCAAGATAGACGTGGTCTATCCCGACCGCGACACCGAGCGCGGTATCCTGCTGGCCACCACCGGGACGGCCGATGCGAGGGCGACACGCGTCTTTTCGCCCGAGGAGCTGATCCGCGCACAGGGCATCGTGCGTCGCATGCCGGTGGGCGAGGGGGTGGTCGAACTGATCCTGGATCTCGTGCGCGCCTGTCGCCCCGACAGCGAAGAGGCGCCCGAGATCGTGAAGCGCACCGTCGCCTGGGGCCCTGGTCCGCGGGCCGCGCAGGCGCTGATGCTGACGGTGCGGGCGCGCGCCCTGCTGGACGGCCGCCTTGCGCCCTCGCCCGAGGATGTGGCGCACCTGGCGCGGCCGGTGCTTGGCCACCGCATGGCGCTGAGCTTCGGTGCGCGCGCGGAGGGGGCAGTTCTGGAAGACGTGATCGACGAGGTCACGGCACGGGTCACACGCATCGGATTGGCCGCTTGAGCGATACCGCGCTGCATACGACCGAGACCCTGCGCTCGCGGTCCGAGGCGGTGGCGGCGACGCTGCCTGCGCTGATGGCCGATGCACAGCACCTGGCGGCCACGGTTCTGCTGGGCACTCACGGGCGCAAGCGGGCGGGCACGGGCGACGAGTTCTGGCAATATCGCCCGGCGCAGGCGGGTGACGGATATCGTCAGATCGACTGGCGCCGGTCGGGCCGGTCGGACGGGCACTTCATCCGCCAGACCGAATGGCAGGCCGCGCAATCGGTGATGCTGGGCGTCGATGACGCCGCCTCGATGACCTTCAGCGGGCACAGGTCGCGCCCCTCCAAGCTGCGCCGCGCGCAGACGCTGGCGATGGCGCTGGCGATCCTCGCGGTGCGCGGTGGCGAGCGGGTGGGCCTCACCCACCTGGCCGAGCCGCCCCGCGGCGGCACCGCGCAGCTGATGCGGCTGGCGCAGGCGCTGATGGACGGGCACGAGGCGAGCGACTATGGCACGCCGCGCCCGCAGATGATGCCGATGGGCAGCCGGGCGGTGTTCTTCTCGGATTTCCTCGGCGACCCGGCGGCGATCGAGTCCGTTCTGGGACGCGCTGCAGACCGCGAGGTCCGGGGCGCGCTGGTGCAGGTGCTCGATCCCGATGAAGAGGCGTTTCCCTATGACGGTCGCACCGTCTTCGAGTCGATGACCGGCGCGATCCGCTTCGAGACATTGAAAGCCAGGTCGCTGCGCGAGGACTACCTCGCCCGGCTGGCCGAGCGGAAGGCGCGGCTGCAGGAGATGTGCCGCCGCACCGGCTGGCGCTACCATCTGCACCACACCGGCGATGCGGCGGAGCCCACGCTGTTGTGGCTTTACCGCGCCATCGAAAAGGTGCGCGGATGAGCGGCACGGTCCAAATCTCTTGCAAGAGATTTGCAAGGGCCTTGCAGGGCCCTGGACCACGCCCTTGCAAGGGCGTGGGACGGGTTTTGCAAAACCCGTTCGCCCCGAATGACCGGGGTGCGTCATGATAGGCAGCCTTGCCTTCGCCACGCCTTTGCTGCTGACCGCCCTGATCGCCTTGCCGGTGCTGTGGTGGATTCTGCGCGCCGTGCCGCCGGCCCCGATCCGGCGTCGGTTTCCGGGCGTGGCGCTGCTGCTCGGGCTCAAGGATGACGAAAGCCAGACTGACAAGACGCCATGGTGGCTGCTTCTGCTGCGCATGGCGGCGCTGGCCGCCGCGATCATCGGTTTCGCCGGTCCTGTCCTGAACCCCCAGGCCGAACGCAGCGGCGAGGGCCCTCTGTTGATCCTGATGGACGGTTCCTGGGCCTCGGCGCGGGATTGGTCGGACCGGCTCGACCGCGCGGGCCAGTTGCTGGACGAGGTGCAGCGCGCCGGCCGCCCCGTGGCGCTGGTGCAACTCACCGATCTGCCGGCGGGCGACCTGCCGTTGCAATCGGCGAATGCGTGGGTGGCACGGCTTCCCTCGCTGACGCCAGCGCCCTATGCCCCCGATTTCGGTGCAGCGGCACAATGGGCCGAAGGGCTCGATGGTCCGCTCGAGACTTACTGGATCGCCGACGGTCTTGAGCATGAGGGGCGCGACGACCTGATCGATGTGCTGACCGAACTCGGCCCGCTGTCCGTCTTTCAGGGCGGGCGCGACGTGCTGGCCCTGGCCCCGCCGCGGTTCGAAGATGGTGCGGTGCGGGCGACCGTCACCCGCCTCGGGCAGGCCGCGCCCTCCAGTGTCGAGGTGATCGCCCATGGCCTCGACCCCGCGGGCATCCCGCGCGATCTCGCCCGCGCAACGGCCAGCTTCGAGGCCGGGGCGCGCGACGTCGAGGTGGAGTTCGCCCTGCCCCCCGAGCTGCGCAACCGCATCACGCGGTTCGAGATCGCAGGCATCCGGGGCGCGGGCACCGTGGCGCTGACCGATGATGCGCTGCAGCGTCGGCAGGTCGCGCTGATCTCTGCCGGGGCCAGTGACGAACAACAGGCGCTGCTGTCGCCGCTGCACTACCTGCGGCAGGCGCTCGATCCGACTGCCGACCTGATCGAGGGTGCGCTGACCGACATGCTGCTGGCCAGCCCTGATGTGGTCATCCTCGCCGATATCGCGACGCTCTCGCCCGACGAGGATGCCGCGCTGACCGAGTGGGTGGCGGGGGGTGGCCTGCTGGTGCGTTTCGCCGGGCCGCGGCTGGCCGCGTCGGACATCGCGCGCGATGCCGCGGGGCCTTTGATGCCCGTGCGCCTGCGCGAAGGTGGCCGCAGCGTCGGCGGCGCGATGAGCTGGGGCGAGCCGAAAAGCCTGCGTCCCTTCCCCGACAGCTCTCCCTTTTTCGGCCTCACCATTCCCGAGGACGTGCAGGTCAGCGCGCAGGTCATGGCCCAGCCTGACCCCGAGCTTGCCGCGCGCACGATCGCGTCGCTGACGGATGGCACGCCGCTGGTTACGTGCGCGTCGCATGGGCAGGGCGCGGTCGTGCTCTATCATGTCACCGCCAATGCCGAGTGGTCCACGCTGCCGCTTTCGGGTCTCTTCGTGCAGATGCTCGAACGGCTTGCGGTGTCGACCCGGCCCGTCACGCCGGAGGCCGCGGACCTCGAAGGCACGGTCTGGACGCCACAAGAGGTGCTGGACGGCTTCGGTACGCTGCGCGACGCTGGCATCCGACCCGGTGTCGAAGGGGCGCTGCTGGCCGAGGCGCCGCTGTCGGACGACCTGCTGCCCGGCCTTTACGCCGCCGAGGATCGGCGCATCGCGCGCAATGTCATCACGCCCGAGACGGTGCTTGCGCCGGCGCGCTGGCCGGCCTCGATCCCGGTCGAGGGGATGGAGGTGGTCACACCGACCGACCTGATGGCCGCGTTGCTGTCGGCCGCGCTGATCCTCTTGCTGGTCGACGCGATGGCCTCGCTCTGGCTGGCGGGGCGCCTGTCGGGGCTGGCCCGCGGCACGGCGGTGCTGGCGCTCGTGCTGATCTTGCCGCAGACCGGGCAGGCGCAGTCCGATGGCGCGCTCAGCCCGGAGGATCAGCTTGCGCTTCTGGCCACGTCGGAGGTGACCCTCGCCCATGTCCTGACCGGCGATGCGCAGATCGACGAGACGGCGCGCGCCGGGTTGCAGGGCCTGTCCAACACGCTCTGGCAGCGCACTTCGGTCGAGCCCGCCGCACCGATCGGCGTCGATCTCGAGCGTGACGAGCTGGCGTTTTTCCCGATGCTCTACTGGCCCGTGACGGTCGACCAGCCGCTTCCGTCGCCCGCGGCCTATCGACGTCTGAACGATTACCTCCGGTCGGGCGGCATGATCGTGTTCGACACGCGCGATGCGCATATCGGCGGTTTCGGGTCGGGCACGCCCGAGGGGCGGCGCCTGCGGGCGCTGGCCGGGCCGCTCGACATTCCGCCTCTGGAACCGATCCCCCCCGATCACGTGCTGACGCGGACCTTCTACCTGTTGCAGGATTTCCCCGGTCGTCACCTGTCCCGCGATGTCTGGGTCGAGGCGGCCCCACCCGATGCCGAACAGGTCGAGGGGATGCCGTTTCGCAACCTCAATGACGGCGTCACGCCCGTGCTGATCGGTGGCAATGACTGGGCCGCCGCCTGGGCGCAGGACGAGACGGGCCGCGCGCTCTATCCCGTGGGCCGGGGCGTCACCGGTGAACGTCAGCGCGAGATCGCGCTGCGCTTTGGCGTGAATCTCGTGATGCACGTGCTTTCGGGGAACTACAAATCCGACCAGGTCCATGTTCCGGCCCTGCTGGACAGGTTGGGGCAATAGGGCATGTCGCAGACGATCCTCTTCGACCCGCTTGTGCCGATGGCGCTGATCTGGGCGCTTGGGGCCGCGACGCTGCTGATCGTCGCGCTGGCGGTCTGGCGCGGGCTGGCGGGCTGGCCCTTCCGCCTGCTGGCCGGTGCGGTGCTCCTGGCCGCACTGCTGAACCCCTCGCTGCAATCCGAAGAGCGCGAGCCGCTGTCCGACATCGTGCTGGTCGTGGCCGACCGCTCGGCCAGCCAGCGCATCGCCGACCGGCCCGGCCAGACCGAGGCGGCGCTCGAGGCGCTGGAGGCCGAGATCGCCGGGCTGGGCATGGAGATGCGCCTCTCGACCGTGGCCGACGCGCCTGACAACGCGGGCACGCTTCTGATGGCCGAGTTGAACCGCATGCTCGCCGAGGAGCCGCGCGCGCGCATCGCGGGGGCGATTCTCGTGACGGATGGGCAGCTTCACGATGCAGAGCTCGTCCCCGACCTGCCCGCTCCGCTTCATGCGCTGATCACCGGGCGGGAGGAGGACTGGGACCGCAGGCTCGTGATCGAGACCGCACCTGCCTTCGGCATCATCGGCGAGGAACTGATGCTGACGCTCAGGATCGAGGACCAGGGCGCGGTGCCTGCCGGCCTGTCGGGCCGCGCCGAGGTTGCCATCGCGATCGACGGGGGGGCGTCGCGGACATTCGAGGTGCCGACGAACGAGACGCTGCAACTGCCCCTGACGCTGGAGCATGCGGGGCAGAACGTGGTGCAGTTCACCATCCCCGAGGCCGAGGCCGAACTGACCGACCGCAACAACGCCGCGGTGGTGCAGATCAACGGCATTCGCGACCGTCTCTCGGTGCTTCTGGTGTCGGGCGAGCCCCATCCGGGCCAGCGCACCTGGCGCAACCTGCTGAAGTCCGACCCCTCGGTCGATCTCGTCCACTTCACCATCCTGCGTCCGCCGGACAAGCAGGACGGCGTGCCGGTGACGGAGTTGAGCCTCATCGCCTTCCCCACGCGAGAGCTGTTCATGGAGGCGGTCGACGATTTCGACCTGATCATCTTTGACCGCTACCAGCGCCGCGGCATCCTGCCGATGCTCTACATCGACAACATCCGCCGCTATGTCGAAGACGGTGGTGCGCTCTTGCTCGCGGCGGGGCCGGATTATGCGTCGGCGGCCTCGCTCTACCGCACGCCCTTGTCCGAGATCCTGCCGGGGCGGCCTACCGCGCGCGTCATCGAGGCGCCCTTCCTGCCCGAGGTCTCGGCACTGGGTGAACGCCACCCTGTCACTGCAGGGCTTGCCGCCTCGCACGAGCCCCTCGCCGACAGCGATCAGCCCTGGGGCCGCTGGATGCGCCAGATCGAGGTGACGGAACAGGCAGGGCAGACGGTGATGACCGGCAATGACGGTGTGCCGCTGCTGATGCTGGACCGGGTCGGTGAAGGGCGCGTGGCGCTGCTGGCGTCGGACCATGCATGGCTCTGGGATCGCGGCTATGAGGGCGGCGGCCCGCAGCTCGAGATGTTGCGGCGCCTCGCGCATTGGATGATGGGTGAGCCCGACCTCGAGGAAGAGGCGCTGGTGGCCGAAACCGATGGTCAGACGATCCGCGTGACGCGGCGGACGCTGGCCGATACCGTGGGCGCCCTGCGCGTGACCGCGCCCGATGGCACGGAAACGGAGGTCGTGCTGGAAGAGACCGCGCCGGGCCGTTTCACGGCCGAGATCGAGGGCGCCGAGCAGGGGCTTTACCGCCTGCGCGAGGGCGAGCGCGAGACGGTGATCGCGCTGGGCCCTGCGGCCCCGCGCGAGTTCGAGGAGACCATCGCCAGCGCCGCGCGGCTTGAGCCGCTGGCCGATCCTCTGTCGGGGGCGGTTCTGCGGCTGGAGGACGGGATGCCCGATCTGCGCCGGGTCGCCGAAGGGCGGGTGGCAAACGGGCGTGGCTGGATCGGGCTGACGACGCGCGACGCCTACCTGACGACGGATGTCACGGTGACGCCATTGATCTCGGCCTGGCTGTTCCTGCTGCTGGCCGGCGCGCTGACCGTCGCGGGCTGGCTGCGCGAGGGACGCCGCTGAGACCTCAGATGAAGAGCTGGCCGTTGCAGGTCGGGCAGCGCGTGGTCTTGCGGCCGTAGCACCCTTCGCAGCGGTCGAAGCGCGGGTGGCCGTTTCGATCGGCCCCGCGCATCAGCTTGCCGGAGCCGCCGCAGGTCCGGCAGGGGGCAACGCCGAGGCCATTGCATCGGTGACAGCGGTGGACGGGTTGGTCCGCCTTCGACTTGCGCGCCGCGCGCGGCATCATGCGATCATACATCGAACCACTCCCGTGGTCTGTGAAGCTGCTCATGATGCCCCGGGATCGCGGCGGATCGATGGCGTTTTCAGGGTGCCGGCGTGGCAGCCGTGCCGACCCTGACCGCGCGGATCGACACGCCCCTGTCGGGGTTGCCGGATGACGGGCTGATCCTCGATATGGCGGTGGCAAGCCTGTGGCGTGCGCCCGTCGCGATGGGACATTGCGTCAGAACGGTTTGAACACCACGATGATCAGCACACCGATGGCGCCCAGCACGCTGATCTCGTTGAAGATGCGCAGCCACATGTCGCTTTCGGTGAAGATCCCCTTGCGCGCGCGCAGCACCAGTCGCCCGGTCCAGCCATAGTGGGCGGCGAGCAACGCCACGAGCCCCAGCTTGGTCCAGACCCAGAGCGGGTATCCCCAGTACCACCCGAGCCAGAGGCCGGTGAGGATGGCGATCACACCGAGGCCGAGGGAAAAGCGGTAGATGCGGATGGTCAGGTCCCCCGTCGGCCCGAACGCTCCCGTCGCTGCGTATTCGCGCTTCCAGAAGATGATCGCGCGGGGCACCGCGAAGATGCCTGTCATCCAGCCGAGCACGGCGAGAAGATGAAGAACCTTGATCCAATCCATGCCGCCAGATGCGCCGTCATGCCCCCTTGGCGCAACGTGCGCTGATGTCTCAGGCTGTTTATTGTTGCCATATGATCGGATTGGTTATATTTTCTTACCAATTCATCGCGAATGAGGAGGGCGCGCCATGGAAATGCCGGCACCGGACACGGGCATTTTATCCCGCAAAGACAGGATCGTGGCGCGACTCAGGGCAGAATTGCCCTCGGCCGCGGTGATTCACGACGCGGCCGAGGTGAAGGCCTATGAATGCGATGCCCTGACCGCCTATACCTGCCCGCCGCTTGCCGTGGTGCTGCCCGCCTCGACCGAGGACGTGGCGACCGCCCTTCGCATCTGCCACGCCGAGGGCGTGCCGGTGGTGCCGCGCGGATCGGGCACCTCGCTGGCCGGTGGGGCGCTGCCGACGGCCGACAGCGTGATCCTTGGTGTCTCGCGCCTGAACAAGGTGCTCGAGGTCGATTACGACAACCGCTTCATCCGCGTGCAGTCGGGGCGTACCAACCTGAGTGTGACGGGTGCGGTCGAGCAGGAGGATTTCTTCTACGCACCCGACCCCTCCTCGCAGCTGGCCTGTGCCATCGCGGGAAATATCGCGATGAATTCCGGCGGCGCGCATTGCCTGAAATACGGGGTGACGACCAACAACCTGCTGGGCGTCACCATGGTGACGATGGAGGGCGAGGTGCTGGAGATCGGCGGCGCGCATCTGGATGCTGGCGGTTATGACCTGCTCGGCGTGATCTGCGGGTCGGAGGGGCAGCTGGGGGTCGTGACCGAGGCCACGCTGCGCATCCTTCGCAAGCCCGAGGGCGCGCGGCCGGTGCTGATCGGCTTCGACGCGAACGAGGTGGCGGGGGCCTGTGTCTCGGACATCATCAAGGCCGGCGTCCTGCCTGTGGCGATCGAGTTCATGGATCGCCCCTGCATCCGCGCGACCGAGGATTTCGCCAAGGCGGGCTATCCCGATTGCGAGGCTCTCCTGATCGTCGAGGTAGAGGGAAGCCCCGCCGAGATCGACGAGCAGCTGGGCCTGATCACCCAGATCGCGCGGCGTCACAACCCGGTCGAGCTGCGCGAGGCGCAGTCCGAGGACGAGGCCAAGCGCATCTGGCTGGGCCGGAAATCGGCCTTCGGCGCGATGGGCAACATCAACGACTACATGTGCCTTGACGGAACGATCCCGGTCTCGGCGCTGCCGCATGTCCTGAAGCGGATCGGCGAGATGTCGAAGGAATATGGGTTGGACGTGGCCAACGTGTTCCATGCGGGCGACGGCAACATGCATCCGCTGATCCTGTTCGATGCGAACAAGCCCGGTGATCTCGAGCTGTGCGAGGCCTTCGGGGCGGATATCCTGAAGCTTTGTGTCGAAGTTGGCGGGTGTCTCACCGGGGAACACGGGGTAGGGATCGAGAAGCGCGACCTGATGAGCGTTCAGTTCGCCCCCGAGGACCTCGAGGCGCAGATGCGGGTAAAGGACGTGTTCGATCCTGCGTGGCTTCTGAACCCCGCCAAGGTCTTCCCGCTCGCCGCGTCGCGCGGGCGGCGAGAGAAAAGGATCGCCGCCTGACGGCGCCGACCCACCGGGGGCCGCCGCCCCCGTCGCCATTGTCGGTCGGACCATGGCGCTCCAACGGCGACACCCGCCGAGAGGGGCTGTCTGCCCCTCCCGGACCCTCCCCGGGAATTTTCCTGCCAAGATGAAGGAGCAGGCCGATGCTGAGCCCTGCCACGGAAACGGAAATGAGCGAGATGGTGGCCGCGGCTGCCGGACCCCTCAGGATCATGGGCGGCGGCACACGGCCCATCGGTGCGCCCGTCGCGGGCGAGGTGCTGTCGGTCGCCGCCCTCACGGGGATCGAGCTGTATGAACCGGGCGCGCTGACCATCGTCGCCAAGGCCGGCACGCCGCTGGCCGAGGTCGAGGCCGCGCTGGCCGCCGAGGGGCAGCGCCTGCCCTTCGAGCCGATGGATCATCGGGCGCTGCTGGGCACCGAGGGTGCGCCGACCATCGGCGGTGTGGTCGCCGCGAATGCCTCGGGGCCGCGGCGCATCCAGGCCGGGGCGGCGCGCGACAGCCTGATCGGCGTGCGTTTCGTGGATGGCTCGGGGAACATCATCAAGAATGGCGGTCGGGTGATGAAGAACGTCACCGGCTATGACCTGGTCAAGCTGATGGCCGGAAGCTGGGGCACGCTCGGAATCCTGACCGAGGTGGCGTTCAAGGTTCTGCCTGCGCCCGAGGCCGCGGCGACATTGGCTCTCGAGGGGCTGAGCGATCTGCAGGCGGTCGAGGCGATGGCGACGGCGCTCGGCTCTCCCTTCGAGGTGACGGGGGCCGCGCATCTGCCGGCTGAGGCGCGGACGTTGCTCCGGATCGAGGGGTTCTCGGCCAGCGTTGCCTACCGGGCAGAGCGGCTTGCCGCCTTGCTGTCGGCGTTCGGCAATGTCGAGGTGTCGCGGGACGCGGCCGAGGTCGCCGATGCGTGGCGGCGCCTTCGTGACGTGACGGCGTTCTCGGGGCGGCCCGGCGATGTGTGGCGCCTGTCGGTCACCCCTTCGGACGGGCCGGGCATCGCGGCCAGGACCGGTGGCGAGGTGATCTACGACTGGGGCGGCGGGCTGATCTGGGCGCTGGTGCCCGAGGGCACCGACCTGCGCGCGCGGCTGGGGGCCTTCGCCGGGCATGCGACGATGATCCGCGCCTTGGAAGAGACGCGGGCGCGCATCGCGCCGTTTCAGCCCGAGCCACCCCCGCTGGCGAAGCTGTCGCGCGGCTTGCGCGAGAAGTTCGACCCGAGGGGCATCCTTAACCCCGGGCTGATGGAGGCATGAGGGAGCACGAGATGATCGGAGAAAGCTTGATCGTTGCACTGCCGTCGGCGGCCCTGTTCGTCGGCCTGACCCTGATGTCGGACCGCCCGAGCGGTGCGCTTCTGGCGCAAGGTGCGCTGGTGGTGGCGGTGGTGATGATCTTCGTCGCCATCGTGGTGGATGGTCCGGTCGCCGGGCTGCCTGCGCCGCGACTGGCCGCCATCGCCACGGGGCTGATTGCGGCGGCGGTGGCGGGGATGCTCTACCACCTCTATCTTGGACGGTTCGACCGGGTCTGGGCCGCGCGCGGGGTCTTCACCCTCGTCTATCTCGTGGCGGCGGGGCTTTTCGGCCTCGTCTTCCTCTCGCTGATCTGAAGGGGTCGACATGCAGACGACATTCACGCCCGAGCAGCTGACCGATCCCGCGATCCAGCGGTCGAACGAGGTGCTGCGCACCTGCGTCCATTGCGGGTTCTGCACCGCGACCTGTCCGACCTACCAGGTGCTGGGGGACGAACTGGATAGCCCGCGGGGGCGGATCTATCTTATAAAAGATATGCTCGAGAAGGGGCGGCCCGCGGACGAGAAGACGGTCAAGCACATCGACCGCTGCCTCTCGTGCCTCGCCTGCATGACGACCTGCCCCTCGGGCGTGCATTACATGCATCTGGTCGATCACGCCCGGGAGTATATCGAGCAGACCTACAAGCGCCCCCTTTTCGAGCGCGTGCTGCGCTGGACGCTGGCGCGCATCCTGCCCTACCCGATGCGCTTCCGGGTGGCGCTGCTGGGCGCAAAGATCGGGCGGCCCTTCGCCTTCCTGATGCCCGATGCGCGGCTCAAGGCGATGCTGGAGATGGCGCCGAAGACGATCCCGCCGGTCAGCCGGAACGACGACCCGCAGGTGTTCCCGGCGCAGGGCGCGCGCCGGATGCGGGTCGCGCTGATGACGGGCTGTGCGCAGCGCGCGCTCAACACCGATATCAACGACGCCACGATCCGGCTGCTCACGCGGCTGGGCTGCGACGTGGTGATCGCCGAGGGGCAGGGGTGTTGCGGCGCGCTGACCCATCACATGGGCAAGACCGCCGAAAGCCACGCGACCGCGGCGAAGAACATCCGCGCCTGGCACCGCGAGATGACGGGCGAGGGGCTGGATGCCATCGTCATCAACACCAGCGGTTGCGGCACCACCGTCAAGGACTACGGGCACATGTTCCGCAACGAAGCGCTCGCTTCGGAAGCCAGGGCCGTGTCGGAGATCGCGATGGATGTCTCCGAGGTGCTGATCAAGCTGGACCTGCCCGAGGGCAGGCCGCAGGGCCTCAAGGTGGCCTATCACGCCGCCTGTTCCCTGCAGCACGGCCAGCAGATCAAGACCTATCCCAAGGACCTGTTGAAGCGCGCGGGCTACAAGGTGGTAGAGCCCGCCGACAGTCACCTGTGCTGTGGCTCGGCAGGGACCTACAACCTGATGCAGCCCGAGATTTCCAAGGAGTTGAAGGCGCGCAAGGTCGAAACGCTGGAAATGACGAAGCCCGACATCATCGCGGCGGGCAATATCGGCTGCATGATGCAGATCGGATCGGGCACCGAGGTGCCGATCGTCCACACGGTCGAGCTGCTCGACTGGGCCACCGGCGGCCCGCGGCCGCCAGCGCTGGACGCTCCGGGCAAACGCGAGGTCCCGGTGCCGATCCTGCGCTGATGGTGCGATTTTCGTGGGGCTGGCCATAGTTTTGCCCGTTTGGGCCGACATGCTGCGCCTGACCCCTGCCGAGAGGCCACGTATCTTGCGGATCTTGCTGATCGTTGTTCTGACCTTTGCCGCCGCGGTGGCGGTGCTGCATCCGGTCGCCGGCCAGGCGGATGGCGACGCGGGTATGGTGCAGGCCGACGCGACCGCGCTGCGCCCGCTGACCACCGCCGAGGCCGTCCGCGACTGGGAGGCGATCGGGCGTCTGGATACCGGCATCTCGTTCTGCACGGCCACGCTGATCGCGCCTGACCTCGTGCTGACCGCGGCACATTGCCTGTTCACACCCGAAGGTGCGCGCATCCCGGACGCCGATATCAGCTTTCTGGCGAGCCTGCGGCTCGGCCGGGCCGAGGCCGTGCGCGGCATCCGGCGCAGCCATATCCTCGGCGGTTACGTGCGGCCGGTCGGCAATGCCGATTTCGACGCTATCGCGCAGGATGTCGCCTTGCTGGAACTTGACCGCGCGATATCCGACCTGCAGGTGCGACCGATCTCGCGGATCGGCGAGGCGCGCGCGTTCGGCGAAGTGGCGCTGGTCTCCTACGGCACCGAGCGCGAGGCCTTTCCCTCTATCGAGGAGGCGTGCCGCGTCCTGTCCACCGTAAGGACCGTGCGCGTCCTGTCCTGTTCCGTGGTTTCGGGCAGTTCCGGGGCACCCGTCATCCGCGCGGGGCCGGACGGGCCCGAAATCGTCGCCGTCGTGTCCGGTCGCGCGATGATCGCAGGTCAGGACGTGAGCGTGGCCGTCGCGATCGCACCGCTGATGGCGGGCCTGACCGCCGCGCGGGATGCGACGAGCGGCCCCGGCGGCCTGCCCACGGTGCGCCGTCCCGGTGGCGCCGAAAGCGGGCGCGACACGCTCGGGGCGCGGTTCCTGCGCCCCTGACCGCGGCCTTTGCGGGGTCTTGAAACCGCGCTTTCGTCTTCACACATCCCAGTCGTGACGCCGCCGCCCCGGCGGGGCGTCGCGGACCATGACACGGGGGCCGTGCCCATGACGGGGCGGCCCGAAATCCCAGTTGTCGCTCAAAGGAGGATGACACATGCGTAGCTATGACCTTTCCCCGCTTTACCGCGCCACCGTCGGCTTTGACCGGATGGCCGACCTTCTGGATCGCGTGATGACCCAGGACGTGGGAAGCTCCACCTACCCGCCCTACAACATCGAGAAGACCGGCGATGATGCCTATCGCATCTCGGTCGCCGTGGCCGGTTTCACCGACGACGAGTTGAGCGTCGAACAGCGCGAGACCGAACTGGTCGTCGCCGCACGCAAGGCCAAGGATGAGACCCAGCGGACGTATCTGCACCGCGGTATCGCCACGCGCGCCTTCGAAAAGCGGTTCCAGCTGGCCGATCATGTGCGTGTGACCGGCGCGCTGCACGAAAACGGGATGCTGCACATCGATCTCGTGCGCGAGGTGCCCGAGGCGCTCAAGCCGCGGCAGATCGAGATCGCCCGCGGCACGCCCAAGGTGATCGAGGCGGAAACCGCCTGATCCGGGTTTCGTCTTTGAAAGGGTTGAGGGCGGTCCCGCAGGGCCGCCCTTTCGTCATTCGGGCAGACGCTTGAGCAGCGCGGCACCCGCCAGCGGGGCCGCGACGCAGAGCGCCAGAACGGCACCGTACCCTGCCAGATCGGCCAGAACCGCCCCGAGGCCCGGCGCGACGGCAAAGGCGAAAAGCGACAGGCGCGCGACCGCGCCCGCGCTTTCGCCAAAGCCCGTCTCTCCCATCACCTCGCGGGTGACGACGGGGCGCAGGATCGAGATGACGCCATTGCCCATGCCTTGTGCGACGGCGAAGACCAGCACCAGCGCCGGCAGCGCCTGGGCGGCGCCCATGGCAAGCGCGGCGCAGGCCAGCAGCAGGAATGCCCCCAGCGACACGCCACGCGCCGCGGCCCGCGCCCCGGCCAGCGTCAGGACGATGCGCCCCACGACCTGCGCCGGCCCGATGGTCGAGGCGGCGAGGATGGCAAGACCTTCCGGCACGCCCATCGCGGCCATGAGCGGCAACAGGTGTGTCATCATCACCGCAGCCCCCAGCGCGGTCAGCGCGTAGCCGCCGCCAAGCGGCCAGAAGCCCGGGCGCTGCATGACGCGCACGGCGGGGATCACGGTTCCCGGTGCCGCCTCGCTGGCTGTCCCGGTCTGCGCGGCGCGTGCGCGCGCCTCGGTCTCCAGCCGCGCGGCGGCCAGCCGGTGCAGCGGCAGCACGAGCAGCAGCACCAGCGCGGCCAGTGTCCAGACGGCCATGCGCCAGCCCTCGGCCGCGGTGACCGCGGCGGTCAGCGGATAGGCCAGCGTCGAGGCAAGCCCCGCCGCGAGCGTGATCGCGGTAATGCCCGCGCGCGCCTGCGCGCCGCGTGCCCGCGTCACCACCGAAAAGGTCGCGTCGTAAAGCGTGGCCGCCATCATCAGCCCGAGCCAGGCCCAGACCGCGTAGAACTGCCAGATCTCCGTCACCCCCGTCAGCAGCGCCAACCCCAGCAGCGCCCCGACCGTACCCAGCGTCATCGCAATGGGTGCGCGGCCACGGTCGATCAGCCGCCCCATGTGTGGTGCGGCCAGACCTTGCACCGCCAGCGCGACGCTGAAGGCGCCCATCGCCGTGGTCGAGGACCAGCCGAATTCGGCCTGCCAGTGCAGCACCAGGGCGGGAAAGACATAGAAGATCGCCGCCCAGATCACCGTCTCCGACAGCATGAACGCGAGGATCGGTGCATCGCGCCAGGCCGCGCGGAGGGGCGTCGGTGTCACGGTGTCAGAACCACTGCCCCGGTTCCATCAGGCCCAGTTCCATCAGTTGCATGGATGACCAGTGAAACTGCGTCGACTTGTGCCAGCGGAAATCGGTGATGTCGTGTCGCGATCCCGGATTGGTGCGCAGCGCCTTGGCCACTCGGAACGAACAGATCGCCGCCGTCAGCGAATGGTGCCACGGGCAGGCATAGGTGTTCATCTCCTCGTCGCTCAGCGTGTGGTCCTCGCGCAGGCGCAGCCCCGGTTGCGCCTGGAACAGGCCGATGCGGTCGATCTTTCGCTTGGGTTTGGCGACATGCTCTTCGAACCGCCAGCGCAGGCCGCCGTAGAAGTTCAGTTGCCTTTCGCGCGGGTTGCCGTTCTCGTCGGGGCGGCCCTCGGCGTAGTAGCCCGAACTGTCGAGAAGGGCGGTGTCGAGCGATACCGCGTCTGGGTAGGCGCGCAGATCCGGCGCGTACAGGTCGATGACATAGGTCAGGATCGCGTTGCGCCGTTCCTCCATCACCCATGTGACCATCTCGCCGACGCTGCGATCCTCGCAGAAGGGAAAGAACAGGTATTCGCCGTTGTAGCAGTAGTGCAGCCACGCGCCCGGCATCTTGTCGATCAGGATGTTCATCGCCGCCTGGGTCGCCCCGGGCGCGCGGCTGCGGCCGCGGATGATGTGAAGCTCGGCCTTCGTTCCTTCGGCGAAGGGCGGGATCTCGATCTCGGGCGGCGCCAGCACGAAGATGTGCCTGAACCCCAGCGACCGCACGTGATCGACGCTCGACGCGACCTCGACCCGGTCCTCGGCGATGACAAGCGCCGCCGGCCCCTTGCCGAACTGGCCCGGAGGCACGTTCGCGAACTGGTCGAGATTGTCGAAATTCATGGGCGCGGGGTCCGGCCGGATTGCAATGGGTTTGCCTTGGCGCGCAGTTTGGCCTGTCGCAAGGGTGAATTCAATCGCAAGGGTCGGTTGATGCAGACGGGCGGCCCGTGTACATCCCGCGGGTCAAGATCCCCTTAACCGGACCGATGGCGGGACGCGCGCGATGACCGAGGCCAAGAAGCTATTCGTCAAGACTTATGGCTGTCAGATGAATGTCTATGACAGCGAACGCATGGCCGAGGCGCTGGGCACGCAGGGCTACGAGCAGGTCGACACGCCCGAGGCGGCGGACATGATCTTGCTCAATACCTGCCATATCCGCGAGAAGGCCGCCGAAAAGGTCTATTCCGAGCTCGGCCGCTTCAAGCCGCTGCGCGACGCGAACCCCGACCTCAAGATCGGCGTGGCGGGCTGCGTGGCACAGGCCGAGGGCGAGGAGATCATGCGCCGCCAGCCGATGGTCGATCTTGTGGTGGGGCCGCAGACCTATCACCGCCTGCCCGCGATGATGGAGGCGCTGGGCCGCGGCGAGCGCGCGCTCGACACCGAGTTCCCGGAAGAGGACAAGTTCGCGCACCTGCCCAGGGATCGCCGCGCCAGGCGCGGGCCGACCGCGTTCCTGACGGTGCAGGAAGGCTGCGACAAGTTCTGTTCCTTCTGCGTGGTGCCCTACACGCGTGGTGCCGAGGTCTCGCGGCCTGCCGAGCGGCTGTTGCGCGAGGCGCACGACCTTGTCGAGCGCGGCGTGCGCGAGATCACGCTGTTGGGCCAGAACGTCAACGCCTACCACGGGCAGGGCCCCGAGGGCGGCGAATGGGGTCTGGCGCGGCTGATCCGCGCGCTGGCCGAGGTCGAGGGGCTGGACCGTATCCGCTACACCACCTCGCACCCCAACGACATGGAGGATGACCTGATCGCGGCGCATGGCGATTGCGCCAAGTTGATGCCGTATCTGCACCTGCCGGTGCAATCCGGGTCGGATCGCATCCTCAAGGCGATGAACCGCAAACACACCGCCGAAAGCTATATCCGCCTGATCGAGCGCATCCGCGCGGCGCGGCCCGACCTCGTGCTGTCTGGCGATTTCATCGTCGGTTTTCCCGGTGAGACCGAGGCGGATTTCCAGGCGACCCTCGATCTGGTGGCCGAGGTGGGCTACGGCAGCGCCTATTCCTTCAAGTATTCCGCCCGTCCCGGCACGCCCGCTGCCGAACGCGCGGCCGTCGATCCGGCCGAGGCCGATGACCGGCTGCACCGTTTGCAGGCGCTGTTGACCACGCAGCAGCGCGCAACACAGGTCGGCATGGTCGGCCGCCGGGTGAACGTTCTGTTCGAGAAGGCCGGACGCGAGCCGGGCCAGATCGCCGGCAAGTCGGACCATCTGCACGCCGTCCATGCCGACGGGCCCGACCACCTGATCGGGCAGATCGCGGCGGTCGAGATCGTCGAGTCCCGGCCCAATTCTCTTGCAGGCCGCATCGTCGGCTGATCGGCGTCAGCTGCCTGGCGGCGATGTCCTGAGGATCTGGTTCATCGTCGAGCGCAGTACGCCCGATTGCCCGACCGCCGCAGGGTCGCGGCAGACCCGCTCGGCGATGGCATGCGCCTCGGGAAAGCTGTAGCCGGCATTTACGAGGCTGTCGATGAAGACCGGGTTTGGCCGGTCCCAGATCACGTCGTCCCACGGGCCTCGGTAGCAACTGACCGTGATCACGTGGCTGGTGGCGCCGTGGCGATACCCGTAGCTGTCTGCCTGGGCAGCCGCCGACGCGACAAGCACAAGACCGGCCGACAGCGCGGCCATGCGGAAACTCTCCGTTGATGTCATGATATGTCCTTCCCCCAAAGGATGCATGTCGGCCAGTGAGTGCGGCCTGCCTTCACCCTAACACGAAGCGTCGCCGCATGCGTTTGACAATGGCGGCAGGACATTTTGTTTCCAAACCGGCAACGAAGCAGGTTTTTTCCTTGAACTGAATGCCTTTGGGGTAAAATCCACGGTGCCCGCGCGCCGCAGATGGGCGCAACTTTCGAAGGATTGGTACCGGATCGGTGCAAAAGCCCGAGAATCACCGTTTCTGTTTCCGAAGCCGTCCCTCAATCCACAAGAAATCGCTTCCCTTGTGCACACATGCTGCTATCGTGCCGAAATCAATGGTGTTTTCGCCGGGGCCCTGCCAGGCCACGAATCCTTGTCGAAACAACACCGGCATAAGTGGGGGATGTTGATGTGATGACCGGATTGTCACGCTTGTTTTCACGCGCGGCCTGTGCCGCCGCCGCCTTGGCGACCGCAATGGTGCTGGTGCCTGTCGCGGCCTCGGCACAGGAGAGTGCCACCATAACCGGGCGCGTCCAGCCCGGTATCTGGATCGACCCCGACGGCTGCATGCACTGGGTCGCCGACGGCGGCGTCGAGGGCTACATGGAGGGTCGGGTGAACCCCCATGACGGCATGCCCATCTGCCTTGACGTGAACACCTGCGCCGTCACCAACTCCGACGTGCTGTTCCACACCGACAGCGCCCGCCTGACCCATTCGGGCCGCGCCCAGCTGGAACAGTTCTTCCGCTCCGCAGGCGCCTTCGCCTACGCCATCTACGGCCACACCGACAGCCGCGCTTCGGACGAATACAACATGTCGCTCAGCCAGCGCCGCGCCGCTTCGGTCGCCAATGTCGCCCGCTCGGTCGGCGCCCGCGTCGCGCGCGAGATCGGCTACGGCGAACGCCGCCCGGTCGCGACCAATTCGACGGCTGCCGGGATGCAGCAAAACCGCCGCGTCGAAATCGTGTGTTACCGGTGAGAGGGATGGGGAACATGAAAACGATCTTGAAAGCCTCCGCCCTTGTTGGCTGCGCCCTTCTGGTCTCGGGCTGCGTCGAAGGGTTCGAGGGCACCACGCGCCCCACCGGGCCCGCCCCGATCGTCGCCATCGGCGAAGACCTCGGGCGCGACGCAGGCAGCCTCAGCCAGCTCGAGGCGGGCATCTACATCGACCCCGATGGCTGCCACATCTGGATGATCGACGACGGTCTCGAGGGCTACTGGTCGCGGCGTCGTGACCCGGTGTCCGGCTTGCCGGTCTGTACGCCGGTGGCGCCGCCGAATTCCATCGTGGGCAACATCAGTGTCGATCCCGGCATCCCGGATCGCGTGCCGCGCGTGCGCAACTGATCGCGGCCAAAAGGGAAAATGGGCGCGGGCGGTCCTGGAGCGGGCCGCCCGTTTTCACGTCGTGCCACCACATGATCAAGAAACTTCGATGACAGGGGCCACAACCTGTTGCGTTGTGACCGGCGCGTTGCCACACTCGATGCAGGTTCAACCCCAAACCGGAGCGTGATTTGGCAATCACCCCCCTGGCGGCCCCGACAGATGGCACCCCGGTCGAGCTTGCGCTCGAATTTCCCGACAACCGGCTCCTGATCGAGCTTTGCGGTGAGTTCGACCGCAACCTCGCCCAGATCGAGCATCTTCTCTCCGTTCATGTCCTCAGGCGTGGCAACCAGCTGGCCGTCCTGGGCGATGCGCGCGAAGAGGCCGCCGAGGCTCTGCGCAAGCTCTACGCGCGCCTCGAATCAGGCCGCGGGGTGGAACCGGGCGATATCGACGCCGCGGTCCGGCTGCGCGGTTCGGACGAAGGCACGGGCACGCGTGACGGCGACCAGATCGAGATGTTCCAGCGCGGCGCGCTCGAGATCGGCACCCGAAAGAAGACGATCGAGCCCCGCACCGAGGCGCAGCAGGCCTATGTGCGCAACCTCTACCAGAACGAACTGGCCTTCGGCATCGGCCCGGCGGGTACCGGCAAGACCTATCTCGCGGTCGCGGTCGCGGTGAACCAGATGATCAACGGCCATGTCGACAAGATCATCCTGAGCCGTCCCGCCGTCGAGGCGGGCGAGCGCCTGGGTTTCCTGCCCGGCGACATGAAGGAAAAGGTCGACCCCTACATGCAGCCGCTCTACGACGCGCTGAACGATTTCCTTCCGGCCAAGCAGCTGCAGAAGCTGATGGAAGAGAAGACGATCGAGATCGCGCCGCTCGCCTTCATGCGGGGGCGGACGCTTTCCAACGCCTATGTCGTGCTGGACGAGGCGCAGAATGCGACGGCGATGCAGATGAAGATGTTCCTCACCCGTCTGGGTCAGGGCAGCCGGATGGTCATCACCGGCGACCGCAGCCAGGTCGACCTGCCGCGCGGCGTGGCCAGCGGCCTGTCCGAGGCCGAGCGCATCCTGAAGGATGTGAAGGGCATCAGTTTCAACTACTTCACCGCCAAGGACGTTGTTCGCCATCCGATGGTCGCCCGGATCATCGAAGCCTATGATGCCGACAGCCCCGCGGGCTGAGCGCAGAACCATGACGGGCCGCCGCCGGTTCCTCGCCCTGGGCGCCGCCGTCTTGGCGGCTCCGGCCGTGGTGCGCGCCCAGCCGCTGCTCGACGCCGAGGTGGTGGTGATCGGTGCCGGCGCAGCCGGGATCGCGGCGGCACGGCAGTTGATCGCATGGGACTACGACGTCATCGTGCTCGAGGCCCGTGCCCGCGTCGGCGGTCGGGCGTGGACAGCGGGCGGCGCGCTCGGCCTCGACTGGGACCGCGGGGCGCAATGGCTGCACAATGGCCTGGAAAACCCGTTGAGGGCCGAGGCCGCAGCGCTGGGCCGCAGGGTCACCCCCAGCGTCTACGACGACATGCAGGTCACCCGCGGCGGTGGGCCCGATGCCGGGCAGGCCACGGGCCTGCTTGACGCGCTGGGCGCCTTGGACCGGCGTATCGACCGCACCGCACGCGGGGCCGGGCTGGGCGCGACGATGGCCGACATCGCGCAAACCGGCCCCTGGGATCGCGCAGCGGTGGCAATCGCCGCCTTGTCGATGGGGGGCGATCCGGCATCGGTCTCGCTGGCGGATGCGGCGTTGCTGGACAGCGGTGAGGACGCGCTGGTCGAGGGCGGCAAGGGCGGCCTTCTGCAGGCACTGGCGCGCGACCTGCCCGTGCGCACCGGTCATGCGGTCACGACGCTGGACTTGCGTCCGGCGGATCATGTCGCGGTTGCGGGCGCCTTCGGCACGTTGCGGGCCGGTGTCGCGCTGGTCACGCTGCCACCCGTGCTTTTGTCGCGTGGCGCGCTGCGGGTGACGCCCGAGCTGCCCGGCTGGAAACAGGACGCCCTGGGCGCGCTCGGCCCCGCCGAGTTTGCCAAGGTCGGTCTCCGGCTCTCCGGGGCCGTGCCTGCGGGGCCGGAGTTCGCGGTCGATCTCGCGGCGGTGGACGCGGGCGAAAGCGCGCTTCTGCATCTCGATCCGCGTGCGCCCCTGGCCTCGGTTCTCTTCGCGGGCTCGCATGCGGCGGCCTTGCAGGCCGAAGGTCCGCGCGCCCTGGCCGAGGCTGCGCGCGCCCTTTTGCGGCATCACACCGGGCTCGAGGCGGTGGCGACCGAAAGCCATGACTGGGCCGCCGATCCGCACAGCCTCGGGCCGTGGGCCCGGGTGCAGCCGGGCGCCGACGGTGCGCGCGAGGCCTATGCCGCGGCCATCGACGGGCGGCTGCTCTTCGCCGGAGAGGCGGTGCCCGGACCCATGGCGACGACGCTGGGCGGCGCCTGGGCCGCGGGCCTCGCCGCCGCGGACGAGATCTGGGATGCGACCTGAGCGGCAACGGGTGTTGACCGCCGCCCCGCCGCGGTGCATGGCCCGGCGCCATGGAGATCGACATTCTCATCGAGGACGCGAGCTGGGACGAGGGCACGCTGGAGGCTTTGGCCGCGCGCGCCTGTGCCGCGACCTTCGAGGACTTGCGGCTCGACCCGCAGCATCTTGCCGTTTCGATCCTTGCCTGCGACGATGCGCGGATCGCCGCGCTGAACAGCGAGTTTCGCGGCAAGGCCACGCCGACCAACGTGCTGTCCTGGCCAGCCGAGGAGCGCGCCGCCGCCACCCCCGGCGAGATGCCGCGTCTGCCCGATCCCGATCCGACCGGCCCGCCGGAGGAGCTGGGCGATATCGCCCTTGCCCTCGGCGTGCTGACCCGCGAGGCGACCGAGGCAGGCAAGCCGTTCGAGCATCATCTCGCCCATCTTCTCGTCCACGGTCTGCTGCACCTGTTGGGTTTCGATCACATGACCGAGGCGGATGCCGCGCTTATGGAGGGACTTGAGACCCGCATCCTTGCCAGACTGGGGGTCCCTGACCCATATTGACCCTGCGGGCCACCCAAGGTCCGCCCAGACATCCGGAAAGGAGCCATGAGCTCGACCCCTGATCCCTCGTCTCCCGCGGCGCGCAGCGCGCAGGACGACGCGGAAGACCCTCAGCCGCAGAGGCCGGGTTTCTTCGCAAGGCTGTTCGGTGCCGACGACACCGAGGCCGATACCTCGAACGATTATCCGCAGGCGGGGCCGCGCGGCTCCAACGGCACGGCGCTGCCGCAGTTCGGCATGTCCAACCTGCGCCGGATGCGCGTCGAGGACGTCATGATCCCGCGTGCCGAGATCGTGTCGGTCTCCTGCGACGAGGGCCTCGCGGCACTTGTGGGTGTCTTCCGCGACAGTGGCCTCACCCGCCTGCCGGTCTACGAGGGCACGCTCGACAGCCCCATGGGCCTCGTGCACCTCAAGGACGTGGCGTTGCGTTTCGGGTTCAACGGCAAGGGCAACGGGTTCCAGCTGCGGACGATGCTGCGACCGTTGCTTTTCGTGCCGCCCTCAATGCCGATCGGCGTCCTGCTGCAGAAGATGCAGACCGAACGGACGCATATGGCGCTGGTCATCGACGAATACGGCGGGGTCGAAGGGCTGGTCACGATCGAGGACCTGATCGAGCAGGTCATCGGCGAGATCGAGGACGAACACGACATCGAAGAGGATCAGCCCTGGGCCGCCGAGGGCGAGGGGCGCTGGCTCGCGCTGGCGCGTGCTCCGCTCGACGAGTTCGAGGCCGAACTGGGCATGACGCTCTCCGATGTCGACGACGAGGAAGAGGTGGACACGCTGGGTGGCCTCGTCTTCCTTCTGTCGGGCCGCGTGCCCGCCCGGGGCGAGGTCGTGGCCCATCCCTCGGGTGTCGAGTTCGAGGTGATCGACGCCGACCCGCGCCGGATCAAGCGTTTGCGTGTTCGCATGCCCAAAGGGACCGCCGGGTGAGCCATCGCGCGGCGGTCGTTGCGCGCTGGACGGGCCTTGGCCCGCGCAAGCGGCTGGCCCTTGCGGCGCTGGCGGGCGGGGTGGCCGCGCTGGGGCTGGCGCCCTTCGACCTCTGGTTTCTCGGATGGCTGGGCTTCGCGGTGCTGATCGCATTGACGGCATCCGCCCCGACGCCGCGCCGGGCCGGATGGACCCTTTGGGCGGGCGGCGCGGCGCATTTCGCGGTCGCGCTGAACTGGATCGTCGAGCCGTTCCTCGTGGATGCCGCGCGCCATGGCTGGATGGCCCCCTTCGCGCTGGTGCTGATGGCCGGCGGGCTTGCGCTGTTCTGGGCGCTGCCCGGCTGGTTGGCATCGCGGCTGGTGCCTGGGACGGGCGCACGGGTTTTCGCATTGGCCGGGTTTCTCGCGCTGGCCGAGGCCGCGCGGGGCGTCGTGCTGACCGGCTTTCCCTGGGCGCAGCCGGGGCATGGCCTGATCGCCTCGCCGCTCCTCGGTCTGGCGGCGCTTGTCGGGCCGCAGGGCCTGACGACGCTCGTGCTGGGGTCCGCGGCGCTGCTGGCATGGCTTGCCCTGCGTGGCAATCTGTTTGCCGGCGGCGCACTTGCGCTTGCGCCCCTTGCGCTGTTGGCGTTGCCCGCGCCCGCTCCGCCCGCCCCTGATCCGGGGGCACCCGTGGTCCGCCTGATCCAGCCAAATGCCCCCCAGCACCTGAAATGGCGCGAGGACATGATCCCGGTCTTCTTCCAGCGCGCGCTCGACCTGACGGCCGCCCCCCCCGAGGGCCGCGCACCTGACCTGATCGTCTGGCCCGAGACGACCTTGCCGGTTCTGCTGGAACGGTCGGACCAAGCCCGCGCACGGATCGCGGCGGCGGCGGGCGGGGCACAGGTGATCCTCGGCGGGCAGCGTTTCGAAGGGTTTCGCGCGCGCAACACCGCGGCGCTGCTCGATCCCGTCGGCGCGATCCGGCAGGTCTACGACAAGCACCACCTTGTCCCCTTCGGCGAATACATGCCCGGCGGGGCCGCCGCCGAGGCATTGGGTCTGCGCGGAATGGCCGAGGTTCTGGCGGGCGGTTATTCGCCCGGTCCCGGCCCCGACATGTTCGACATCGGCGGTGGCCTCGGCCGTGCCTTTCCGATGATCTGTTACGAGGCGATCTTTCCCGCCTACATCCGGGCCGTGCCGCGCCCCGACTGGATGGTGCATCTGACCAACGATGCATGGTTCGGCGCGGTGTCGGGACCGTTCCAGCACCTCGCGTTGGCGCGCCTGCGCGCGGTCGAGCAGGGTCTTCCGGTGTTGCGGGCGGCCAATACCGGGGTTTCGGCGGTGATCGACGGGCGTGGCCGCGTGCTGGCGTCCCTCCCGCTGAACGAGGCCGGCATGCTGGACGCGGCCCTGCCGCCCGCATTGCCGCCGACAAGCTACGCCCGGACGGGCGATCTGCCGATCCTGTTGCTTGTCCTTTTGGCCACAGGCGGCGCCGTTGCCGTCGGTCGCCGGACCACGCCATTGCGCCCGCCCGGCTAACGGCGTAAGGCGGCCCATACCTCACAACGGCTTCCTGGCGTGGGGTCACATGTATTCCAATGGAGCACTCTCACCTCATGGCCCGCGACAATTACATCTTCACCTCCGAGTCCGTCTCGGAGGGCCACCCCGACAAGGTCTGCGACCGGATCTCGGATGCCGTCCTCGATGCCTTTCTCGCTGAAGAACCCGAGGCGCGCGTCGCCTGCGAAACCTTCGCCACGACCGGAATGGTGGTCATCGGCGGGGAGGTGGGCCTGAGCGACAAGGACCGCCTCAAGACCTTCATGGGCATGATCGGCGAGATCGCCCGCGACTGCATCAAGGACATCGGCTACGAGCAGGACAAGTTCCACTGGAACACCTGCCACGTGCTGAACTTCCTGCACGAGCAGTCGGCCCATATCGCGCAGGGCGTCGACAAGGACGGCGCGGGCGACCAGGGCATCATGTTCGGATACGCCGTCGACGAGACGCCCGAGCTTATGCCGGCGCCGATCCAGTATTCCCACGCGATCCTGCGGCGCCTCGCCGAAGTGCGGAAATCCGGCAAGGAGCCGACGCTCGGCCCCGACGCGAAAAGCCAGCTGACCCTGCGCTACGAAGGCGGCAAGCCGGTCGAGGTGACCTCGATCGTGTTGTCCACGCAGCATCTGGACGAGGACATGACCTCGGACGACGTGCGCGCCGTGGTCGAGCCCTACATCCGCGAGGTGCTGCCCTCGGGCTGGATTACCGAGGCGACGAACTGGTGGGTGAACCCCACCGGCAAATTCGTCATCGGCGGCCCCGACGGGGACGCGGGCCTGACGGGGCGCAAGATCATCGTGGACACCTACGGCGGGGCCGCGCCGCACGGCGGCGGCGCCTTCTCGGGCAAGGACCCGACCAAGGTGGACCGCTCGGCCGCCTATGCCGCGCGCTACCTTGCCAAGAACGTGGTGGCGGCGGGGCTCGCCAAGCGCTGCACGTTGCAGGTGAGCTATGCAATCGGCGTGGCCGAGCCGCTGTCGATCTATGTCGACACGCACGGCACCGGCATGGTCGAAGAGGTCGCCATCGAAAAGGCGGTCCGCGATGTCATGGACCTGACGCCGCGCGGCATCCGCCTGCACCTGGGCCTGAACCGCCCGATCTACCAGCGCACGGCGGCCTACGGCCATTTCGGGCGTGCGCCCGAGGCCGATGGTGGTTTCAGCTGGGAAAAGACCGACCTCGTCGATGCGCTGAAGGCCGCGGTCTGACCTCTCTTGCGCCGGTCCCTCAGGGGGCCGGCGCGAAGTCCGCCCAGATGGGCAGGTGATCCGAAGCCTGCCGCGCATGACCGTCGCGGATCACCCCGCTGCCGGTGACGGCCAGCCCTTCCCCATGCACGAAGCGATCGAGCGGCGCGACCGGATAGGCCGCGTGAAAGCTGCGCCCCGGCGTCACCAGCGAAAAGGCCGGACCGAGCGGCTCGAACCCGCCCTCGGGCGCCCATTCGTTGAAATCGCCCGCGATGATCGTGCGCCCGCGCTCCTCCGGTCCGATATGTTCCCCCAGCGCGTGCATCTGCCGCCGCCGCCAGCGGCGCAGCAGGCCGAGGTGCGCCCCCACCAGCGTCACCCGGCCCAGCCCCTCGCGCTCGACCTCGACCAGCACCGCACCGCGTGGTTCCAACCCGGGCAGGGGCAGGCGGCGCAGGCCGAGCACCCGGATACCCGGTTTCACCAGCACCGCGTTGCCGTGCCAGCCGAGGCTGACATCGGTGCCGCCCAGATCGACGAGGTCATAGTCGCTTTCCATCTCGATCAGGCGTTTCGGAATGGCGGCGGGCCGCGCGCCGAGGCGTCTGTCGGCCTCTTGCAGGATCGCCACGTCGGCGCCGCTTTCGGCGATCACGCCCAGAACCCGCTCGGGGTTGTAGCGGCGGTCCAGGCCCACGGCCTTGCGGATGTTGTAGCTCAGAACCCGCATCGTCCCACCTCAGAGAACCGGCGCGAACAGGCGGGCCAGCGGCGCGCCGATCCGGATGCCCAGCGGTTGCTGATCCAGGCTCTTTTCCAACGGCGCGGCACGGGCGAAATCGGCGCGCAGCATCTCTTCGACCTCCGTGGCGACGGCGGTGTCGAGGAAAAGCGCCATCGTCTCGAAATTCAAGCGAAAGGAGCGGTTGTCGAAATTCGCGCTGCCGATGCCGGACAGGCAATCGTCGATCAACATCGCCTTCTGGTGCAGGAAGCCCGCGGTATACCGCCAGACCTCGACCCCCGCCTCGCGCAACTCATCGAAATAGGCGAAGGCGGCGAGCCAGGGCAGGTAGTGGTCGATCGTGTCGGGCACGAGGATGCGCACCTCGCAGCCCCGCGCGGCGGCATGTTTCAGCGCGGCCATCAGGGCCATGTCGGGGACGAAATAGGGCGTGCTGATCCAGATGCGCGTCTCGGCCGCCGCGATGGCCGCGAAGAACACCGCCGCGGCCCCGTCCTCGCCGTCGCTGGGGCCGGTGCCGACGATCAGCGCCTCGGTCGTGCCCGTGGGCGCGGGGGTCGACCAGTCGAGATCCCCGCGCAGCGCGGTGCCGGTCAGCCAGTGCCAGTCCTCGGCGAAGACAAGCTGCAACTGTCTCACCGCCGGCCCGGTCAGCCGCACGAAACTGTCGCGCCATGCGCCGAAGGCCGGGTTGCGGCCCATGTAGTCGTCGCCCACGTTCAGCCCGCCCAGGTAGGCCTCGCGCCCGTCCACGATCACCGTCTTGCGGTGGTTGCGAAAATTGATCTGGATGCGCCGCGCGATGGGGCGGTTGCGGGCCTGAGCGATACCGTGGATGCCGGCACGCTCCATCCGGCGCAGCGTCTTGCGGCGCAGCCCGTTCGAACCCAGCGCGTCGGTGTGCAGCATCACCCACACGCCACGGTCGGCGGCGGCGATCAGCCGGTCGATCATCTCGGTGCCCAGCCCGTCGTCGCGCAGCGTGTAGAACTGCACCAGCAGGTAACGCTCGGCCCGGTCGATCGCTGCGAACAGCGCGTCGAAGGTCGCCTGCCCGTCGATCAGCAACTCGGCCCGGTTGCCGGGCACGAAGGGCATGCCCGCGATGCGCTCGAAGGGGCCGCGGTCGATGCGGTCGCAGGAAGGGCAGGGCGCGCGCACCTCACCGCGATCAGGCCGCTTGTCGTCGAAGAGAAGGCGGCTTGCCCGCCGCTCCTTGGTGCGGCGCTTGTAGCGGTGCGGGCCGAAGAGCCCGTAGAGCAGGACGGCGATGTAAGGCGTTGTCAGCAGGAACACGACCCAACCGACCGCGCCTTGTGGCGTGCGTGCCGTCTGCGCCGCGCGCCAGCTCAGCCAGACGGCGAGCAGGATGAAACCGGCCGAGACCAGCGCGAGAAGCGTTCCGCTCACCCGCTCAGCCCCCGCGCCCCAGCGCCTGCACCACGGCGATATGACCCATCAGGTCGCGGAGGCTGAGCACGCCGCGCAACCGCCGCCCCTCGGCCACGATCAGCTTGCGGTGCGGGCCCTTCGACAGGCGTTGAAGCGCCTCTTCCGCCGTGGTCCGGGGCGCGATCAGGTCATCTGCCCCAAGCGGCGCCATGACCTCGGCCACGCGGATCGTGCCCCAGTCTGCGCGCGGCACCTCGCGCATGCGGGCGGCGTCGATCTGTCCGATGACGCTGCCCTGCTCGACCACGGGGGCGAAGCTGACCGCATTGGCCAGCATCACGCGGTCGGCCAGGTCCGCGAGCGTCATCTCGGGCGATGCGGTCCACGGATCGGGCGTCATCAGTTCGGCCACCCGGCGGCCGCGCAGGCTGTCTTCCATCAGGAGCCGCTGGTAGGTGCCGCGGCTGGCGTTCAGCACGAAAAAGCCGATCAACACCAGCCAGAGCCCGCCGATCCCGCCGCCCGACAGCGCCGAGAACAGGCCAAAGCCCATCAGCGCCATGGCCAGCACCGTGCCCGCGCCGCTGGCCTTGCGCGTCGCGTCCAGCATGTCGCCCGACCGCTGCCAGAGCCACGCGCGCAACACCCGCCCCCCGTCGAGCGGAAAGGCGGGCAGGAGGTTGAACACCGCGAGGATCAGGTTGATCGAGGCGAGATAGGCAAGAATGGTGCCCAGCACGCCCTCGGCCCCGATGGCGACGGTCGCAAGCCCGAAGAGCCCGGCCAGGACGAAGCTCATGACCGGCCCGGCGATGGCGATCCAGAATTCCGATCCTGCGCTTTTCGGCTCGTCCACCAGTTCGGCCACACCGCCGAACAGGAACAGCGTGATCCCCCCGATCCCCAGCCCGTAGCGCCGCGCGACCAGCGAATGCGCCAGTTCGTGCAGGATCAGGCTGCCGAACAGACCCAGCATCGCGGCGACGGCAAGCATCAGATAGGCCCCCTGCCCAAGCCCCGGCAGCACCTGCGGCAGGTAGCCCGAGGCAAGGCTCCAGACGATCAGGGCGGCGATCAGCAGCCAACTGGCATCGACCTTGATCTCGAAGCCGAAGAGATCGAAGAGCTTGACGGAATGTCCGAACATGGGGGCCTCGCATCGGTTTGCTTGTCAAAGGTAAGGATCGCGCACACCGAATGGAAGGCGGGGCAGGGGATTGAGGCCGCTGCCCCGCGGCGCTACACCCCGCGCCGATGCATCCCGAAAGGCCCCGCATGTCGCAGCCGCCCGAGCGCCCGCACCGCAATTTCTACGGCCGCCGCCGCGGCAAGCACCTGCGCGACAGCCAGGAGGCCTATCTTCAGGAAGACCTCGATGCGCTGTCGCCGGGGCCGGTCGACTGGGACGCGAACCCCGACCGCCGCCCCCTCGATCTGCCTGCGCTCTTCGGCGGGCGCGAGGTCTGGCTCGAAGTGGGCTTCGGCGGGGGGGAGCATATGGTCCATCAGGCGGGGCTGAACCCGACGGCGGGTATCATCGGCTGCGAGCCCTATATCAACGGCGTCGCCATGCTGCTGGGCAAGATCCGGCGCGCAGGTGTGGACAACCTCCGCGTCCATCCGGGCGATGCGCGCGACCTGTTCGACGTGCTGCCCGAGGCGTCCATCGCCAAGGCCTTCCTCCTATACCCCGACCCCTGGCCCAAGAAGCGGCACCACCGCCGCCGCTTCGTCACGCCCGAGCATCTCGAACCGCTCGCCCGCGTGCTGAAACCCGGCGCCGAGTTCCGGGTGGCGACCGACATTCCCGACTACGTCCGGCAGACGCTGGAAGAGGTGCCGCGCGCGGGCTTCGAGTGGCTGGCCGAAGGGCCCCATGACTGGCGCGAACCTTGGGGCGACTGGACCCGCACCCGCTACGAACAGAAGGCGCTGCGCGAAGGGCGCGTGCCGCATTACCTGACGTTCCGCAGGCAGGGCTGAGGCCGCGCCCGGCACTTCGCCCGCGGCGTGCTGCGTTTCGCCGCCCCCGCTTGCGTCCCGACGGCGGGCGCCGTTAGCTGGCTGCGACCACGGATCAGGAGACGGCCATGCTCACCAACGACCAGCTCGCGAAATGGGACCGCGACCATTTCATGCATCCCTCCACCCATCTCGCCCAGCATGCCCGCGGCGAGGCGCCGGGCCGAATCATCCAGACGGCCGAGGGCAGCCATATCGTCGACCGCGACGGCACCCGTTTCCTCGACGCCTTCGCGGGGCTTTACTGCGTGAACATCGGCTACGGGCGGCAGGAGGTGGCCGAGGCCATCGCGACCCAGGCGCGGGAGCTGGCCTATTACCACGCCTACATGGGCCACGGCACCGAAGCCGCGATCACGCTGGCGCAGATGGTCATGGAGCGCGCGCCGGATCACATGTCCAAGGTCTATTTCGGCCTTGGCGGGTCGGATGCGAACGAGACCAACGTCAAGCTGATCTGGTATTACAACAACATCCTCGGCCGCCCCGAGAAGAAGAAGATCATCTCGCGCTGGCGCGGCTATCACGGCTCTGGGCTGATGTCGGGCTCTCTGACCGGGTTGTCGCTGTTCCACCAGAAATTCGACCTGCCGCTTTCGACCGTGCGGCATACGACCTCGCCCTACTACTACCGCCGGGCGGATGTTTCGCAGTCCGAAGAGCAGTTCAGCGCCCAATGCGCCGCCGACCTGGAGGAGCTGATCGCGGCCGAGGGCGCCGACACGATCGCGGCCTTCATCGCCGAGCCGATGCTGGGTACCGGCGGGATCGTTCCCCCGCCCAAGGGCTACTGGGAGGCGATCACCCCGATCCTCGACAAGCACGATATCCTGTTGATCGCCGACGAGGTGGTCACCGGCTTCGGGCGGCTTGGGCACATGTTCGGATCGCCCGCCTACGGGCTGAAACCCGACGTCATGACCATCGCCAAGGGCGTGACCTCGGCCTATGCGCCGCTGTCGGGGTCCATCGTGTCGGACAAGGTCTGGCGCGTGCTGGAGCAGGGGACGGACCAGTTCGGGCCCTTCGGTCACGGCTGGACCTATTCCGCCCATCCCATCGGCGCGGCCGCTGGTGTCGCCAACCTCAAGCTTCTGGACAGCCTCGGTCTCGTGCAGAACGCAGGCGAGGTCGGCCCTTACCTGACCCGCACCATGGCCGAGGCCGTGGGCGAGCATGCCAATGTCGGCGAGGTCCGGGGCGAGGGGATGCTGACCGCGGTCGAACTTGTGGCTGACCGCGACACGCGGGCCGGCTTCGATCCGGGCGACAAGATCGTGCCGCGGATCGTCGCCGCCATGGGCCGCCGCGGCGTGATCGCGCGGGCCATGCCGCAGGGCGATATCCTCGGCTACGCGCCGCCGCTCTGCCTGACACGGGAGGAGGCGGACAGGGTCGTCACTGCCACCGCCGAAAGCACTGCCGAGGTGCTGGGCTGAACGGCGCGTCCCGCGGTCATCGTCCCGGCCGGTTGGCGCAGGGCTGGAGCGGCCCTGTCAGGTCGGTTCGTCCCGCTCCGGTGTCCAGGCCTCGCCCGTGACGGTCACAGGGGCCAGCGCGCCCGCCAGGTGCCTGCACTGCACCACGCCGCCAAGCGCGGCATCCCCGGTGGCAAGGCCGTGCCGGGCCACGGCGGTCTTCAGCGCGTGATCGGTGAAATAGGGGCGTAGCGCCTCGAGATCGAGGCGGTCGCGGTCGATGCCCACAACCTTGAGGCAGGTCTCCACCTCCGCGGTTGGGGCTTTTGTCTCAGTCGGCGTGTCCGCCGCCTCGGTCAGGTCGTCATCTCCCCGCGCCTGCGCGACGAGGGGCGCGGAGGCAGAGGAGAGCGCCGCCTGCGCGGCCTTGATCCGCGCCTCGGCGGGTGCGAACCAGCCACGGATATCGTCCATCCGCCGCGTCAGCGGGCGGGTGAGGGCCAGCCGCCGCTCGGCCACCTCGCGCCCGAGGCGGGAGAGATGCGCAAGCGCGCGCGCCGCGCTCTCGGCACTCAGGGCGGGGTCGCGGGCCAGCGCCTCGGCCCGGTCGCACCAGGCGTCGGTCTTGCGCTGAAGCGGTCCCGTCTCGCGCGGGCGGTCGGGCAGGGGTGGGGCGGGCGGGGCCGGGTTCTGGCTCAGGTCGTTCGGCATGGGCCGCAGACTGCGCCCGAGTCGGTTAACGCAGCCCTAACGCCCTATCCGTTCAGCGTCTTGCGCATGGCGGCAACGCCCGCCTCGGTCACGCCATGGCCCGCGCCCGGCGCGACATGCAGCGACACCTCGGCCCCGAGGCCGCGAAACGCCTCGGCGCTGTCGCGGGCGCGCTTCAGCGGGATATGCGGGTCCTGCTCGTGCACCGTGATCGTGACCGGCAACCCGGTCAGGTCGGTGTCATAGTTCAGTCGCTTGGCGGTGAAGCCGTACAGCGCCGGGTCCGGCCCGCCCATCGCGTCCGACGTGCCGACCAGCCCGGCCGACAGGCCGAAGACCGCGGCCAGCCCGCCGCACCGCGCGGCATATTCCAGCGCAAGACAGCCACCCTGGCTGAATCCGGCAAGGGCGACGCGGTCACGGCTCAACCCTTCCCCCTCCAGTGCGGCGATGGCGGTCTCCACCGCCTCGATCCCGGCCTTGACATGCGGGGCCATGCCCCCCATCGGCGCAAGGAAGGAGCTGGGCCACCAGCTGCGCCCCGGCGCCTCGGGCGCAATCATGGCGATGTCGGGCAGCCCGAGCGCCGCGCCGAGGCCGAGGATATCCCCGGCCCCAGCGCCTCGCCCGTGCAGCAGGACAAGGCCCACCCGGGCGGCGGCCCCCGATGCCCCTGCACGCAAAAGCCGGGTCATGCCGGCACCTTCAAGGGCGGCAGCACCTGTTCGATGCGGGCGCGGTACGGCTCGTATTTCGCGGGCAGCTTCAGCGCCTCACCCAGATGCGCCGCGTCCTCGTCGACGGCGAAACCCGGCGGGTCGGTGGCGATTTCGAACAGCACACCGCCCGGCTCACGGAAATAGATCGCGTTGAAATACTGTCGGTCGATCACGGGAGTCGTGGGGTGGCCTGCCGCGGCCAGCCGCTCCTGCCAGTCGCGCTGCACCTCGTCCGTTTCGGCACGAAAGGCGACATGGTGGATCGTTCCAGCCCCCTGCCGCCCGATCGAGGGCGCGTCCGAGCGCATCAGGTCGATCACCGCGCCCCGGGCATCGCCGGGGGCTTGCAGCCGCAACCGCTCTACCCCGCCCGCGGTCTCGTGGCCCGCCTCGGTATAGCCGAAGACCTCGGTCAGAAGCCGCGCGGTGGGGGCAAGGTCACGTTCCCACAGCGTGACGGAATGGAACCCGTCGAGCGTATCGCCGCTCTCGCGGTCGGTCTCGATCAGTTCGACTGGCGCACCGTCGGGGTCGCGCAGCATGAGGACGCGCGCCCCGAAGCGCTCCTCCGGCCCGTCGAAGCCGATCGCCCGCTCTGCGAGGTTCTCCATCCAGCCGTCGAAGCCGCCCTGCGGCACGGCATAGGCATAGGCCTGCGCCATGCCGGGGCCCGCGCGGCCGGGGCCTGCGTCGGCGAAGGGGAAGAAGGTCAGGATCGTGCCGGGGCTACCCGCCGCGTCGCCGTAATACAGGTGATAGGTGCCGGGATCGTCGAAGTTGACGGTCTTCTTCACCAGCCGCTGGTGCAGCGTGCCGGTGTAGAAATCGACATTGGCCTGCGGCGGCCCGGAGATCGCCGTGACATGGTGCAGGCCCGGAATGGTGCGGGGCATCGTGCTGTCTCCCTTCATGCTGGGGGCGGGCGCCTCGGCCCGCTGTCAGGAGAGAAGATGGGGCCGGGCGGGCGGCGCAGAAAGCCGCATGGGCACAGGGAAACTGTGCAGCAATGCAAAGCTCGCTCAGACCGACGGCGCAACCTCGCAAGCGGCGAAATCGGCGACTTCGGGGGCGGCGCCCACAAGCGAGACCGTCAGTGCGGCGGGCCCTGTGAAAATCGTCGCCGTCTCGTTCCGCGCCAGCCCGGTCAGCACATTGCCGAAGCCCCGGTCGGTCACGGTCAGGGCGCGGGCGTCCTCCGACAGGACATGGCGGTCTGTCGTGATGGTCAATTCGGCCCCGCCGCCGAAGGCGATGCCGAAGATCGGCGCCTCGGGCCATGGCTCGGTGCGGGTGACGGTGATGGTGTAGAGCGGCCCCGCGGGGTCGTGGGTCAGCCGAACCTCGCCCGCGTCCGGGTCGGTGTGGGTCAGCGTGCAGACCGCGCCCTCGCGCCCGGCCTGCCATGCGGGGGCGGGGGATGCGGCAAGCGCGAAGCAGAGCGTGAGAAGGATCTTGCGCATGGGCGGTAGGTAGGGCCGCACGCACCGCGGGAAAGCCCGCTAGACCCTGCGCGCCCGGAGCGGAACACCCCAAGGCGGCACCGGTCCCCCTGCGACCAACCGGAGGTTGACGCGGTCACCCATCGTGAGAGAGGCTTGCATCAGGATGAGACAAGGGAGGATACCATGCGGAAGATGGCTTTGACGATGGCGCTGATCGCGCTGCCGGGGCTGGCGCTGGCCGACGAGGTCGGCCTGACCCCCGACATGATGTCGGCCACGGTGCCGACGCCCTCGGGCCCGGTCGAGATCATGCGCAACCAGGACACCGAGAACCGGCTGGAGGGCGACTGGACGCTGACTTCGCGGCCCTGTCCGAATTTCTGCATCCAGCCGATGGTCCCCGCACCGGGCGTGACGCCGGTGGGCGAGCTGGAGGTGATCGCCGCGCTGCAGGACCCCAACACGCTGGTGATCGATGGGCGAATCCGCCCCGAGTTCGAGGCAGGCACGATCCCGGGCGCGGTCTCGGTCCCCTATAACGAGGCCGCCGACCGCTTGGGCGAACTGGGCTGCGAGGTCGATTTCGACGGGTTCATCTGCGAGGGCGACCTGCCGCAGGTGGTCCTGTTCTGCAACGGCCCGTGGTGCGGCCAGTCGCCCACGGCGGCGCGCAACATGATCGAGTCGGGTTTCCCCGCCGAGAACATCAGCTACTACCGCGGCGGCATGCAGAACTGGCAGGGCCTCGGCCTGACCGTGGTGCCGGGCGGCGCAGGCGGCTGACGTCCGGGCGCGCCAGGATCGCATGAAGCAGGGCGTAGGGTGGGCAATGCTGCCCATAACGCTGGAAGGTGGGCAAAGAATTGCCCACCTTACCGCCCCCGCCGTGCCTTCCCACCCCGCTGCCCCGGCCGCCCCGCCGTTGACCGCCCGGCCATCTTCACCGCGCCCTCAACGGCCTCTTCGACCGCGGACTGCCGCGCCAAGGGGTCGTCGGCCACCGCAAGCTCTACCGCCTCCAGCCGCTTGACCTCGTCCCTGAGCCGCGCGGCCTCCTCGAACTCCAGGTTCTCGGCGGCCTTGCGCATCTGTGCCCGCAATCCGTCCAGATGCGCGGCAAGGTTCGCGCCCACCATCGGCTTGTCGACCTTGGCGGTGACGCGGTTCATGTCCACGTCGCCCTTGTAGAGACCCGCCAACACGTCTTCGACGTTCTTCTTCACCGTCGCGGGCGTGATCCCGTGTTCCTCGTTATAGGCCATCTGCTTGGCCCGCCTGCGGTCGGTCTCGCGCATGGCGCGTTCCATCGAGCCGGTGATCCGGTCGGCATACATGATCACCCGGCCCTCGGCGTTCCGCGCCGCCCGACCGATGGTCTGGATCAGCGAGGTTTCCGAGCGCAGGAACCCCTCCTTGTCGGCATCCAGAATGGCCACCAGCCCGCATTCGGGAATATCCAGCCCCTCGCGCAAGAGGTTGATCCCCACCAGCACGTCGAAGGCCCCCAACCGCAGGTCGCGCAGGATCTCGATCCGTTCGATCGTGTCGATGTCGGAATGCATGTAACGCACGCGGATGCCCTGTTCGTGCATGTATTCCGTCAGGTCCTCGGCCATGCGCTTGGTCAGGACGGTGCACAGCGTCCGGTAGCCCGCCGCGGCCACCTTGCGCACCTCGTCGAGCAGGTCGTCGACCTGCATCTCGACGGGGCGGATTTCCACCATCGGGTCGATCAGGCCGGTGGGGCGGATCACCTGTTCGGTGAAGACGCCGCCGGCCTGTTCCAGTTCCCACGCGGCAGGTGTGGCCGAGACGAAGACCGATTGCGGGCGCATCGCGTCCCATTCCTCGAACTTCAGCGGTCGGTTGTCCATGCAGGAGGGCAGGCGGAACCCGTGCTCGGCCAGCGTGAACTTGCGCCGGTAGTCGCCGCGATACATGCCGCCGATCTGGGGCACGGTGACGTGGCTTTCGTCGGCGAAGACGATGGCGTTGTCGGGGATGTATTCGAAAAGCGTGGGCGGCGGTTCGCCGGGGGCGCGGCCGGTGAGATAGCGGGAATAATTCTCGATCCCGTTGCAGACGCCGGTGGCTTCCAGCATCTCGAGGTCGAAATTCGTGCGCTGTTCCAGCCGCTGCGCCTCGAGCAACTTTCCCTCGCCCACCAGTTGGTCGAGGCGCTGCCGAAGCTCTTCCTTGATACCCTTCATCGCCTGCTGCATCGTCGGCCGTGGCGTCACGTAGTGCGAATTCGCGTAGACCCGGATCTTTTCGAACGTATCGGTTTTGGCCCCGGTCAACGGGTCGAATTCGGTAATGCTCTCCAGTTCCTCCCCGAAGAAGGACAAACGCCAGGCCCGATCCTCGAGGTGGGCGGGCCAGATCTCGAGGCTGTCGCCCCGCACGCGGAAACTGCCGCGTTGGAAGGCGGCGTCGTTGCGGCGGTATTGCTGGGCTACCAGGTCGGCCATCACCTTGCGCTGGTCATACTCCTGCCCGGCGAAGAGGTCCTGGGTCATCGCGCCGTAGGTCTCGACCGAGCCGATGCCGTAGATGCACGAGACGGAGGCCACGATGATCACGTCGTCACGTTCCAGCAGCGCCCTTGTCGCCGAGTGGCGCATCCGGTCGATCTGCTCGTTGATCTGGGATTCCTTCTCGATGTAGGTGTCCGAGCGCGGCACATAGGCCTCGGGCTGGTAGTAGTCGTAGTAGCTGACGAAATATTCGACGGCGTTCTCGGGGAAGAATCCCTTGAACTCGCCGTATAGCTGAGCCGCAAGCGTCTTGTTGGGCGCGAGGATGATGGCGGGGCGCTGGGTTTCCTCGATCACCTTGGCCATGGTGAAGGTCTTGCCGGTGCCGGTCGCGCCCAGCAGCACCTGATCGCGTTCGCCCGCAAGGACGCCGCCGCTCAGTTCCGCGATGGCGGTCGGCTGATCGCCGGCGGGCTGAAACTCCGAATGCATGACGAATCTCTTGCCCCCCTCGAGCTTGGGGCGCGCGCGCACGGCATCGACCGAAAGCCCGGTCTCGGGCATCTGTTCAGGGGAGTTGTTGTGCATGGCCGGCCTCCGTCATCCCCTACTTGACCTTATTCCACAAGGGTTCAACCCCTGCTTGCCATGCCGTCGGTTTCGGCATCGCAGCGCCGGAGAATGGTTAACGAACCCCTTCCAAATCCGCGACAATTTTTACAACTTTAAGGAGAATATTTCGTTGCAATGTCCGGCATGGTTGCTCTAACCTGACAGGGCAAGCAGCAGATGTGGTTGCCGGTCGGGTCCGAACCACCCACCCACCCCTCGCTCCCTCGGGGCCGATCGGCAACCCTCTCTGCTTGGTTTCCCCAGCCGACCCCGCCGCGACAGCATGGATGTGGACAAGCGCGCCCCGGTTTTTCATACAGGGCGTCGACCAACCATGTGACCGGAGCCAGCGATGCGCGCACGCATCTACAAACCCGCCAAGACCGCGATGTCCTCGGGCACGGCAAAGACCAGGCACTGGGTGCTGGAATTCGCGCCCGCGGCCGCACGGGAAGTCGATCCGCTGATGGGTTGGACCTCGTCTTCCGACATGAACAGCCAGGTGCGGCTGCGCTTCGACACGCTCGAGGCGGCGCAGGAGTATGCCAAGGCCCACGGGATCGACGCGGCCGTTCTCAAGCCCAAGGCGCGCAAGCCCAACATCCGCCCCCGCGGCTATGGCGAGAATTTCGCCACCGACCGCAAGGGCGCCTGGACGCATTGACCCTCGTCTACGGCCGCATTCATCCGTGCGATCCAGCGGTCGCGCCACTGATCGCGCGGCATGCGGCATATGGCGATGCGCATTACCCGGCCGAAAGCAATCACCACATGGATGGCGCGGCCATGGCCGCGGAGGGCATGGTGCTGTTCGTCGGGCGGCTGGCGGGCGAGGTCGTGGCGATGGGCGGCTACAAGCGCATCGGCCCGGACGAGGCCGAATTGAAATCGATGCATGTCGACGCGCGGACCCGCGGGCAGGGGGCAGCGGCGCGTATCGTGGCGTTGATCCTCGCGCATGCTCGATCGCGCGGCCTGCGCCGGATCTCGCTCGAAACCGGGAGCCTCGATGCCTCCTCGGCGGCGCGCCGCCTCTACGAGCGCGCGGGCTTCAGTTATTGTGCGCCGTTCGGCGACTATCGCCACGACCCGCTGAGCGTGTTCATGACGCGCGACCTTCGGACCGCCCCGACGCAATCGCCGAGGGGGCCCGGCCGGGCTTGACCGTTTGGCGGGATGACGCGAGGCTCGCACAGGTCGGGCGGTACATGGCGTGTCCGATCTTTCGTTGCAGTTTCGGCACGACAATCGTCAAGGGACCGACAGAATGCACGATGCGGCAATCGATCACCTCCTGGGCCGACTGGCAGATCCCGAGGCCGCAGCGCCCGACATTCCCGAGAAGCGCCTCGCGGACATCTGCGCGCGTGCCACCGCGCACCGGGTCGAGGCGGTCGTCTTGCGCAAACTGCAGGCGCATGGTGCGCATCCGCAGGTCCGGGCCCTGTCGGACAGGGTGCTTCAGGCGACGGCCCTGACGATGATGCTGGAAGCACGCGTCCGGCCGATCGACGCCGCGATCCGCAAGCGCGATCTGCCCGCCTGCATCGTCAAGGGCGGCATCTTTGCAAGCCGCCTGTTCCGTCACCCCGCGGATCGGCCCTGGACCGACATAGACATCCTCGCCGATCCTGCCGCGCGCGCTGAAATCGCGTCGCTGCTGCGCGACCTCGGCTATCGCTACAGCGGGGCCGAGGGCGCCGAGAACCGCAACCGTGAAGAGAAATGGGGCGATCCGGATCAACCCAACCTCCTGATCGAGTTGCACGGCGATCTGGTGCATTATCCGATGCTTCGCCGCGGCGTGCGGTTCGGCTGGGCCGAACTGGTCGCCGCCGGGGATGGCGACCCTCAGGCGCCGCTCGCCCTGTTCGCCACCGCCGTCGTCCACGCGTCGCTGGGCCACAAGTTTCACGAGTTGCGCCTGATGGTGGACGTGTTGCAGGCGTTCCGGGCGCTTGGCCCCGAGGATCGCGCCGCCTTGCCCCGCCGCATGGCGGCCCTCTCGCTGCGCCTCGAAGCGGCGCTGACCCTGCGGCTGATCGCGGACCTGTTCGACCTCGCGGATGCCCGCGAGATGGCCCACACGCTCGACCTGCCCGTCCAGTCCCGATTGGCCGCGCGACTCGTCCGGTCCCGAGATGTTCTCGCGGCGGACGGGCCTCGGCTGGGATCGTCGCATCTGCGGCGACACGCGTTTCGGTGGTTGCAGCAGGTGCATCTGTCGCGGGCCGCACGGTGACCCGCGGGACGTTGCGCATCGCGCTGTTCACGGACAGGACCGGCATCCTGGCCCCGATCATCCCCGCCCTCACCGCCGCGGGTGCCGAGATCGTCGCGCATGTCGCGTCGCCCCGCGCCTGGAGGCGGTGGCATCGCGGGGACTGGCGCTATCGCCCGGTGTTGACCCGCCATGCGCCGGGATGCGAACGCGTGGCCTTCAGCGGAAAGGACGACTGGCCCAGCGTGATCGCCGCACTGGACAGGCTGGCGCCCGATCTGATCGTCAGTGCCTTCTTTCCCGCCCGCATCCCGCAAGGGGCCCTCACCCGTGCGCGCATGGGCGGCGTCAACCTGCATCCTGCGCGGCTGCCATGGTATGGCGGGGCCGCGCCCCTGCACGTCATGCTGCTGAACGGGGCAGAACGTCGTTTCGGGGCGATGACCCTGCATGTGGTGACGGAGCGTTTCGATGCCGGGCCGATCATCGGGGCCGCGACGTTGGGGGCGGAGGCCTGGGCGACACCCGCGCGACTGAATGCAGCCTTGGCGGGGGCGGCGGTGTCTTTGTGCACCGGGCCGCTGCAGGGCTGGATCGAGGGGCGCATCACGCCGCGCGATCAGCTGCAAGGGACATTCGCCCGCGCGCGACTGAGGGACCTTCGGCCGATCCATGCCGGGGATATCACCGTCGCGCGGCTGGCGTATCTGCTGCGCTTCTTTCGCAAAGGGATGGAGATCGCCTCACCCGAAGGGACCCGCACCTGCGCCGGCCTCGTGCGGCGGTTGGGCCCGCCGACCGGCGAGGGCCTGCGCGCGCTCTGGCCTGGACGCCTGCAGTTCGACTGCGCCGATGCGCGGGTCGAGATACGGCGCCCGTTTCGGCTGGAACGCGGATTTCATCGCCTGGCGGGATGGTCTGCGACCTCACGTCCGAACGGCATGCCGTTACCGCCGGTCGAGGTTCTGTCGGCCGATCAGAATGCCGATGTCATCGCCGAGATGGCCGCCGCGAGCCCCTCGGTGCCCGGGGCGACCGTCAGCGTGTGACAGGACGTTTTGCCGACCATCGACACCAACAGGTCCAGACGCCCCTGCTGCACCGGCCACAGGCCGCTGCGTGTGACCCTGACGTTGTCGGATATCAGCGCCGTCAGCGCGTCGGCCGGGGCCATGTCGCGCAGACAGGTCTCGTCGCCGCGTTGAAGCTCGACCAGGGCAAGGACCGGCAGGCGGTCCCGCTCCAGCCGGATCGGTGGGGGCAGGCGGGATTGCGGCACACTCACTTCGTCTTGCCCGGGCCACGGGTCGGGCAGCGCCGGGCGCAGCCAGTCCAGCATCCCCGCCGTTCGCCGATGCAGGTTCACGGCGCGTGGCAGACCCCATGCCGACACCGCGCCCGATCCGTCCGAGCCGATCACCGCCGCGTCATCCGCGGCCAGCGCGAATCCCGCACCAGCCAGCGCAAGGGCCGTCGTCGTCTTGCCCGTCCCCGACGCGGCATGGATCAGGACAAGCCCGTCGCGCCCCTCGGGGCGCAGGGCCGCGCAATGAACGACCGCCTGCCCGCTGGCATGGATGCCCTCTTCCAGCGCGACCATGGCCAGGTCGTTTCGCGCGGCATGCGCGCAGCCGGGCGCAAGTGTCAGCGTGGCGCGAGGTCCGGGTTCCACCACAAGCTCGGCCGCGCCCGGTATCAGCAGGTTGCGTGCGGTCGGCCCACGCCAGAAATGCAACGGCATCCCGTCGGTTTCGGAGACCTGGGCATCCGGCGGCGATGTGTCCGCGACATCTGCCCCCCGGATCCGAAGAAGGCTGGTTTCGGGGCGGAGGACTCCGGGCGGGGTCAGGAACTCGGCCAGCGCATCGCCGAGCAGATCATCGGGGTCATCCACGGTCATCTGCCCGATATTCAGGTCGATCGCCTGCATGGTCATGGCGTGCGTGCCGGATAGCTCATGAGGTCGATCATGCCTGGCCCCTTGGCCCCGACGACGGCGGTGTCGTCGATGCAGACCCAGCAATGCGTGCGCGCAGGCCCGTCCGGAGACAGGCCATCGTTGTCGAGGGCGTAACGCAGGACGGGGTCATGCCCTGCCATGCGCAGGAACCGAAACCCCAGAAGGCCGAGACGAAAGCATCGGCGTTTGCGCATCAGGACGGGATGCTTGCACGACCGCCTGACCCAACGCGCGATCGTTTCGGCGTCGACGCCTTGCCAGCGCGGCACCGGGCCGACATCGGCGTAGGCGTGGCAAACGGACAGGTCCTCGGTCGCCGCAACGAAGGGCAGGCGTCGCGCCTCCAGCCACAGTTCGATCCGCAGGAGGGCCTTTCGCATCCGGTCACTCCACGTGAACCACGACACCTTCGGCATGCAGATACGCGAGGAGTTCGGCCACATCGGCCTTGAGCACGTCCGGGTCGACGTCATACTCGCCCGCCATGTCACCGGCGATCTTCGACAGCGGCGCGACCCCGTCCATCCGCGACAGGGCGTTCATGGCGGTTTCGTTGCAGGTGTAGATCTGGCCGGTCGTCACCATCAGCACGACGCCTTCGCCCGAAACGGCCCGCAAGGCCGCGTCGGAGTGAAGCGCAAGGACGGGATCATCGGAAAGCGCCATGTCATGCAGTCCCTTGAACCACCCGGATCGCGCAGATGATCGCAGGCATCAAGCAGTCCCCGCAGACGTTACCCTTCCCGCGGTCGTGGCGGCAAGCGATCCGGCGGGTCGGCACTTGGGTGCAGTGTAGGGCTTGGGCAGCGTTTTCATGCCTATTTATCCTTTTCGTCAAACGTCTGGCATTGAGATCTGCGCAAACCCGCTGGACACCAGCGAGCCGGCGGGCCGCGCGGTTGGCTTGGTATAGGGTTTTTGCATCGGCTTCATGATGTCGTGCCTCTCAATTTACAATCCTGTCCTGGACACCGGCGCCGCAGCAGTGGAGGCGAGCGATCCGGCGGGCCTTGCGGCCGGCTTGCTGTAGGGTTTGGGTGCGCTCTTCATGATGTCAGACCTTGGATCGTCACATGGTCTTGGACATCGGCGCCGCAGCAGTGGAGGCGAGCGATCCGGCGGGCCGGGCAGATGGTTTGGTGTAGGGTTTGGCTTGCGTTTGCATGGGTTCAGGTCTCCTTCAGATCGAGTGTCGGGAAAAGCGCCGCCCTGTCGATGCGCACACCGGTCGATCACCCAACGCTTTCGGCGCAGGTCCGTAGGTGGATCCTGTTCCTCACGTCCTGCCGTCCGTGGGCGCGGCAGAGTCGGTTATCACGCCTACGTCGGCCTAGGGGAAACGACTATTGTCGCCGTCACCTTGGCAAGAGTGCCAGCTGGCTTTGCGGCCGGCTTGCTGTAGGGTTTGGGTGCGCTTTTCATGATAGCAGATCCTTGATCGTCACCCAATCTTGGACAACGACGCCGCAGCAGTGGAGGCGAGCGATCCGGCGGGCCGGGCAGATGGTTTGGTGTAGGGTTTGGCTTGCGTTTGCATGGGTTCAGGTCTCCTTCAGATCGAGTCTCGGGAAAAGCACCGCCCTGTCGATGCGCACACCGGTCGACCACCCAACGCTTTCGGCGCAGGTCCGTAGGTGGATCCTGTTCCTCACGTCCTGCCGTCCGTGCGCGCGGCAGGGTCGGTTATTTGATCGACTTGGCGGAAACGATTATTTTCGCCGTCACCTTGGCAAGAGTGCCAGCTGGCTTTGCGGCCGGCTTGCTGTAGGGTTTGGGTGCGCTTTTCATGATAGCAGATCCTTGATCGTCACCCAGTCTTGGACAACGACGCCGCAGCGGTGGACGCAAGTGACCCGGCGGGCCTTGCAGATGGTTTGGTGTAGGGCTTCGTGCGTGTCATGACACCTATACCTTCCGGCAAAATCTATTTCATTGACTGATGTAATTGTTATCACTCATCTTGCCCGACGGTGCAACGGGTGCGTTGCCCGAGTCAAGCCTCGAAGAAACTCGGCCGCGTCGACGCGACCGCAACACCGCGTTGCAAGCTCTGTCACGCGGCCGAGCGCGGCAACAGGTCTCGCCCTGAAGGCCCTTCCGGCATGGACGAAGGCGCGTTTGTGTACTATCGCATACCAAACTCCTGAGCCACATGGGGATGCCATGACCGACCAGACCACGCCCGACATCATCTACACCAAGGTGGACGAAGCGCCCGAGCTTGCCTCGGCCTCGCTCCTGCCGATCATCCAGAGCTTCGCCCGCGCGGCGGGTGTTTCGGTCGGGACCAGGGACATCTCGCTTGCGGGTCGCATCCTTGCCGCCTTCCCCGAGCATCTGACCGAGGATCAGCGCATCCCCGACGATCTCGCCCTGCTGGGCGAGCTGGTGAAGACGCCCGAGGCGAACGTGATCAAGCTGCCGAACATCTCGGCCTCGGTCCCGCAGCTGGTCGCCGCGGTGAAGGAATTGCAGGCGCAGGGTTTTGCCATCCCCGACTATCCCGAGACGCCCACGACCGACGCCGAGAAAGAGGCCCGCGCGCGCTATGACGCGATCAAGGGCTCGGCGGTGAACCCGGTTCTGCGCGAGGGCAATTCCGACCGCCGCGCCGCGGCTGCCGTGAAGAAATTCGCGCAGGCCAACCCGCATCGCATGGGCGACTGGGCCCCGGACAGCAAGACGCGCGTCGCGGCCATGTCGGGCGGTGACTTCTTCTCGAACGAGGTCTCTGCGGTGCTTCCCGCCGCCGCGACCGCCAAGATCGTGCTGGAGACCGCCGATGGTGAAACCGTCCTGAAGGACGGCGTCAGCTACCCCGCCGGCACCGTGGTCGACGCGACCTACATGAGCGCCGCGGCCCTCGACGCCTTCCTCGCCAAGGAAATCGAAAAGACCAGCGCCGAGGGCATCCTGTTCTCGTTGCACCTGAAGGCCACGATGATGAAGGTCTCGGACCCGATCATCTTCGGTCACGCCGTCCGCGTCTTTCTCGCGCCCGTCTTCGAACAGTTCGGCGACGAGATGGCCGCCCTCGGCGTGAACCCCAATTCAGGCCTCGGCGACCTGCTCGCGCGGGTCAAGGGCAATGCGCAGATCATGGCCGCGATCGAGGCGACCCTGGCCGAGCGCCCGCCGCTCTACATGGTCGACAGCGACCGCGGGATCACCAACCTGCACGTCCCCTCGGACGTCATCATCGACGCCTCGATGCCCGCGCTCATCCGTGGCGGCGGCAAGGGGTGGGGGCCGGACGGCAAGGAACATGACGCGGTCTGCGTGATCCCCGACAATTCCTACGCGCCGGTCTATGACGAGGCGATCGCGTTCTTCAAAGAGAACGGCAAGCTGAACCCCGCCACCGCCGGGACGGTGCAGAACATCGGGCTCATGGCGCAGAAGGCCGAGGAATACGGCTCCCACCCCACGACCTTCGAGATGCCCGCCGACGGCACGGTCAAGATGATCCTCGACGATGGCACCGTGCTGCATTCGCACGAGGTCACGGCGGGCGACATCTGGCGCTCGGCCAGCACGCGCAAGGCGCCCATCGAGGATTGGGTGAACCTCGCCATCGAGCGGCAGGCGCTGACCGGCTATCGGTCGATCTTCTGGCTGGACGAGACCCGCGCCCATGACGCGCAGCTGATCGCCATGGTCAAGCCGATCCTCGAGGCCAAGGGCGTCGCTGACCGCTTCGAGATCATGGCCCCGCGCGAGGCGACCCGCGCCTCGCTCGAGACGATCACCCGCGGCGAGAACACCATCGCCATCACCGGCAATGTGCTGCGCGACTACCTGACCGACCTCTTCCCGATCCTCGAGCTTGCGACCTCGGCCAAGATGCTGTCGATCGTCAAGCTGATGCAGGGTGGCGGCCTGTTCGAGACGGGCGCGGGCGGCTCGGCCCCCAAGCACGTCCAGCAGCTGCAGGCCGAGAACCACCTGCGCTGGGACAGCCTGGGCGAGTTCTGCGCGCTCGGCGAAAGCTTCAAGTTCCTGGGCCAGACCAAGGGCAATGCCAAGGCGCGCATCCTCGGCGACGCGGTCGAGGTCGCGACGCAGGGTGTTCTCGATCACGACCGCAGCCCGGGCCGCAAGGCCGGTGAGCCCGACAACCGCGACAGCCACTACTGGTTCGCCCGCTACTGGGCCGAGGCGCTGGCCGCCCAGACCGAGGATGCCACCCTCGCCGCCCATTTCGCCCCCATCGCGCAGGCGTTGGCCGAGCAGGAGGCGACCATCCTGGAGGAGTTGCATGCGGGGCGCGGACAGGCCGCGGACCAGGGTGGCTACTACCACCCCGACGCGGCAAGGACGGCCGCGATCATGCGCCCCTCGGCCACGCTGAACGGCATTATCGGCTGACGCGGCCGACCGTGGCAGGCACACGAAAGCCCCGGCTTCGGCCGGGGCTTTTTCGTGTCCGGGATATGCCGACAGCCGACTGTCGCGCGGTCACTCAGATGCAATCTCGAGGAAAGTTTGGTGGAGCCTAGGGGGATCGAACCCCTGACCTCTTGCATGCCATGCAAGCGCTCTCCCAGCTGAGCTAAGGCCCCGGAACCGGGGGCGCGGGGCGCCCCGTCAGGTGTGCGGCGGTTTAAGCGAGGGCGGTGGCACGTGCAAGGAGAAAATCGCCCTTGCCGGTGCCGCCCGCCCGTCGCTGAAATCAGTCGTCGTCGCCGTCGTTTCCGGCCACATCGGCGATGTCGTCGAGCGCGACCGTGTCGTCGTCCTCTTCGTCATCGAGAACGTCGTCGTCCAGATCGACGTCGGCGTCATCTTCGTCCTCGATCTCGATGTCGTCATCGAGAACCAGATCGTCCTCTTCCGTGACGGCCTCCTTCACGGATTTCTTGTCCGCCTTGTCGGCCACGAGGCTGCGTCCGGATTTCCCGGTGTCGATCTCGACGGTTTCGCCCGTGTAGGGGCTGATGATCGGCGTCCGGTTCAGGTCATAGAACCGTTTTCCGGTGGTGGGGCAGACGCGTTTGACGCCCCATTCCTCTTTGGGCATGACACCCCCTTGCATGACTCTGCGGTATCGCGGGATGCGGTCCTCTGCCATAGTGGCGGGTGACTGTCAAACCCCGTCCGCCGGGACGGCCAAACGCATCCTCGAGGCATTGAAAGTGGTGTCCGGACAACGCAGTTCAACCCATGTGCTTCCGGGCGACCCGCCGGTCGAGGTGGCATTGCGCCGGTCGCGTCGGGCGACCCGGTTTTCGCTGCGTGTGTCACGTGCGAACGGCACCGTCAGCCTGTCGCTGCCGGTCTGGGCGCCCGAGGCCGAGGCGCTGGCCTTCCTGCGCGCGCGCGAGGGCTGGGTGCGCCGTCATCTCGACGCCGCCCCCGCCCCGCAACTGGCCCGGATCGGGGCCGAGCTGCCGGTCTGCGGCGTGCCGCGCGCCGTGGTTGCGGGACAGGGGCGCGCCGCCCGCTTCGTCGATGGCCGTATCGAGGTGCCCGAGGGGCCGCGGCAGGGGCCTCGCCTCAAGGCGCTGATGACCGCGCTGGCCCGCGAGCGTCTGGCGGTGGCGGTGGCCCGCCATGCCGGAGCGTTGGGCCGCGCGCCGGGGCGACTGACCCTGCGCGATCCGCGCAGCCGCTGGGGCAGCTGTTCCTCGAAGGGGGACCTGATGTTCTCGTGGCGGCTGATCATGGCCCCGCCCGCCGTGCTAGACTACGTGGCCGCCCACGAGGTCGCGCATCTGGTCGAGATGAACCATGCCCCCGCCTTCTGGCGGGTCTGCGCGCGGCTGAGGCCCGATTACGCCGAGCACCGCGACTGGCTGAAGCGCAATGGCGCGGGTCTTCTGGCCTGGCGCTTCGACCTTGAGGGGGATGACCCATGCTGATGAACCCGCGCCCGACCGAGACCGGCGCCGCCGTGGCCCATGACCGGGTCTATCGCGCGCTGCGCACCCGCATCATGCATGGCGAAGTGGGGCCGGGGCAGGCGATGACGCTGCGGGGTCTCGGGGCGGAATTCGGCGTCTCGATGACGCCGGCGCGTGAGGCGGTCCGGCGGCTGGTGAGCGAGGGGGCGTTGTTCCTGTCGGCCTCGGGCCGCGTCTCGACGCCCGAACTGTCGAACGAGCGGATAGAGGAGCTGGCCGCGATCCGCGCGCTCCTGGAGCCGGAACTGTCGGCGCGCGCGCTGCCGCGGGCCCATCCGGCGCTGATCGAGCGGATGGAGGTGATCAACGGCAACATCGCGCAGGCGATCGCCCGGCGCGACGCCGTGGGTTACATCCGCTTCAACCTCGAGTTTCACCGCACGCTCTACCTGCGTGCGCAAGCGCCCGCGATGCTGGCGCTGGCCGAAACGGTCTGGCTGCAACTGGGGCCGACGATGCGGGCGCTTTACGGCCGGTTGAACCGCACCGAACTGCCGCAGCATCACCGCCTGATCGTCGCCGCGCTGAAGGCGGGGGACGAGCCGGGCCTGCGGCTGGCGGTCAGGGCCGACGTGACCAACGGCTTGCGCCTGCTGGCGGGCTGAGGGCCTGCGCGGGCGCGCGCCGGGCTGTCGCATGGCCAACCTGCACCCGCCCCTTGGAGTTCCCCGGCGCCCGCCGGGGTGCCGGGATAGGTGTGGTGGAAGGTCGGGGGCTGGCCCCGCGCCACGCTGGGCGCGAGGGTATGGTTGCCGGGCCGGTCGGCGGTGGTGCGCTCAGGAATGGATCGGCCCGTCGCCGCAGGCAAGCGCGGCCTCGCGCACCGCTTCGGAATAGGTCGGGTGGGCGTGGCAGGTAAGCGCAAGGTCCTGTGCCGAGGCGCCGAATTCCATCGCGACGCAGATCTCGTGGATCAGGTCACCCGCCATGGGCCCGATGATATGGGCGCCGAGGATGCGGTCGGTTTCCTTGTCGGCGAGGATCTTGACGAATCCGTCGGCGGCGAAATTCGCCTTGGCGCGCCCGTTGCCCATGAAGGCGAACTTGCCGGCCTTGTAGGCGCGGCCCGCGTCCTTCAGCTGCTCTTCGGTCTGGCCGACGCTGGCGACCTCGGGGTGGGTGTAGATCACGCCGGGGATCACGCCGTAGTTCACATGCCCGTGCTTGCCCGCGATGACCTCGGCCACGGCCATGCCCTCGTCCTCGGCCTTGTGGGCCAGCATCGGGCCGGTGATCGCGTCGCCGATCGCGTATATGCCCTTGATATTGGTGGCATAATGGCCATCGGTTTTCACCTGCCCGCGGTCGGTCATCTCGACGCCCAGACCGGACAGGCCGAGGCCGTCGGTGTAGGGCTTGCGGCCCGTGGCCACGAGAACGACGTCGGCCTCCATTGTGTGTTCACTGTCATCCTTGCGCAGCTTGTAGGTGACCTTGGCCTTGCTCTTGGTCGCCTCGACCGACTGCACCGCCGCGCCAAGCGTGAAGCCGAGGCCCTGCTTGGCCAGAAGCCTTTGGAATGTCTTGCAAACTTCGCTGTCCATGCCGGGGGTGATCTGGTCGAGATACTCGATCACCTCGACCTCGGTGCCGAGGCGGGCGTAGACGCTGCCCAGTTCCAGCCCGATCACGCCCGCGCCGATCACCACCATCTTCTTGGGGATCTTCGGCAGGCTCAGCGCGCCCTCGGAGGTGACGACGACCTTTTCGTCGATCTCGATGCCGGGCAGGGCGGACGGGGTGGAACCCGTTGCAATGATTATGTTTTTCGCTTCGTGGATCTCGTCTCCGACCTTGACCTTGCCTGCCTCTGGGATGGAACCCCAACCCTTGAGCCAATCTATCTTGTTCTTCTTGAACAGAAATTCGATGCCCTTGGTGTTCTGGCCGATCACCTCGTCCTTGTAGGACAGCATCTGTTTCCAGTCGACGCTCGGCGACTTGCCCTTGAGGCCCATTTTCGCGAAATTGTGTTCCGCTTCATGGAGTTGGTGGCTGGCGTGCAAGAGCGCCTTGGAGGGGATGCAGCCGATGTTGAGGCAGGTGCCGCCCAGCGTCTCGCGGCCCTCGACCACGGCGGTTTTCAGGCCGAGTTGCGCGCAGCGGATGGCGCAGACATAGCCGCCGGGGCCGGAGCCGATGATGATGACGTCGTAGCTGGACATGGGGTCCTCCTGTCGGAATTCGGTCGGTCACAGGGCGTACACACCCCGTACACCGTTTGTACATACGCGGATCAGGCCGTGCTGCCAAACAGGGCGGCGATCAGCATGATGAGGGTGGCGACAAAGCCCACGGCCCAGATCAACGAGCGCCACGGCGCCCAGCCGAAGGCGTAGGCCGGCACGTAGAGGATGCGGGCGACGAGATAGGCATAGGCGCAAGCGGCGGTGAGGCCGCCGGACTGGCCCGAAAGGGTGACGACCACGACCGCGATGGCGAAGAGGATCAGCCCCTCGAAATGGTTGTTCAGCGCGCGCTGCAGGCGGCCTGCGACGCCCGTCAGCTCGATCCTTTCGTCGCGGGGGCCCATCGCCGCCCTGGTTCCCGCCTGCGCGTTGCCGGCGACGGAGTAGAGCGCGATCTGCACGTATTGCAGGAGGGCGGCGAGGGCGAGGATGGTGAGTTCGGTGGTCATTGGCTTGCTCCGGTCGTGCCGGGCTGAAGCCCGGCCTACAGCGCGCGAGAGGCGGTAGGCCGGGCTTCAGCCCGGCCCCCGCGGATCAGAGATCCATCAGCAACCGACGCGGGTCCTCCAGCGCCTCTTTCACCCGGACAAGGAAGGTCACCGCCCCCTTGCCGTCCACGATGCGGTGATCGTAGCTGAGCGCCAGATACATCATCGGGCGGATCTTGATCTCGCCGCCGATGACCATGGGCCTGTCCTGGATCTTGTGCATGCCGAGGATGCCCGACTGCGGCGGGTTCAGGATCGGCGAGGACATCAGCGAACCGTAGACGCCGCCGTTCGAGATGGTGAATGTGCCGCCCTGCATCTCGGCCATGGACAGCTTGCCGTCGCGGGCGCGGCGGCCCTTTTCGGCGATGGCCTTTTCCAGCTCGGCAAAGGACATCTGGTCGGCATCCCGGATCACCGGCACCACGAGGCCCTGCGGCGTGCCCGCGGCGATGCCCATGTGGACGAAGTTCTTGTAGACGATTTCCTGCCCGTCGATCTCGGCGTTGACCTCGGGCACTTCGCGCAGCGCGTGGCAGCAGGCCTTGGTGAAGAAGGACATGAAGCCGAGGCGCACGCCGTGCTTCTTCTCGAAGAGGTCCTTGTACTCGTTGCGCAGCGCCATGACCTCGGTCATGTCGACCTCGTTGTAGGTGGTCAGGATCGCGGCGGTGTTCTGCGCGTCCTTCAGGCGGCGGGCGATGGTCTGACGCAGGCGGGTCATCTTGACCCGTTCCTCGCGCGCGGCGTCCTCGGCGGGGCTGGGGGCGCGGGGCGCCTGTGCCGGGGCGGGGGCCGATGCGGCGGGGGCGGGGGCGGCTACGGCTTTCATCACGTCTTCTTTCATGATGCGGCCATCGCGGCCGGTGCCCGTGACCTGGGCGGCGCTCAGGCCCTTTTCGGCCATCAGTTTCTCGGCGGAGGGGGCGTTGGCCACGTCGGCGCGACCCTTTCCGGCATCCGCGGCGGCGGGCGCCTTGGGCGCGGCGGTGTCCTTGCCGCCGGGATCGGACGCCTCGACGGCGCTTGCGGCACCGCCCGAGATCACGGCCAGCTTGCCGTTGGCCTGCACGGTGTCGCCTTCATTGGCGATGATTTCGGAGAGCGTGCCCGAGGCGGGCGCGGGCACCTCGACCGAGACCTTGTCGGTTTCCAGCTCGCAGAGCATCTCGTCTTGCGTCACCGCGTCGCCGGGCTTCTTGAACCAGGTGGCGACGGTGGCCTCGGTGACGCTTTCGCCCAGGGTGGGCACCATCACGTCGACGCTTTGGCCGCTGCCCTTTGCGGGGGCCTCGGCCTTGGCCGGTGCCTCGGCCCTGGCCGGTGCGGCGCCTTCCCCTTCGGTCAGGGTCGCGAGAAGGGCGTCGACGCCGACCGTCTCGCCCTCGCCGGCGACGATGTCGCCAAGCGTGCCTGCGGCGGGCGAGGGCACCTCGACCGTGACCTTGTCGGTTTCCAGTTCGCAGAGCATTTCATCGACCGCCACGGCATCGCCGGGTTTCTTGAACCAGGTCGCAACGGTTGCCTCGGTGACGCTTTCGCCCAGGGTGGGCACGCGGACTTCTATGGACATCGGATTACCCTTCGATGGTCAGCGCATCGTTCACGAGCGCGTTCTGTTGTGCCTTGTGCTGGCTTGCGAGGCCCGTCGCGGGCGAGGCCGTGGCCGCGCGGCCGGCATAGCGGGGCCTTGTGTGCTTGGCGCCGATCCGGGTCAGCACCCATTCGAGGTTCGGTTCGACGAAGGACCAGCCGCCCTGGTTCTTGGGCTCTTCCTGGCACCAGACGATCTCGGCGCCCTTGAAGCGCTCGAGCTCCTTCATCAGCGCGAGCGCCGGGAAGGGATAGAACTGTTCGAGGCGCAGGAGGTAGACATCGTCGATGCCGCGGGCGTCGCGTTCCTCGAGCAGGTCGAAATAGACCTTGCCCGAGCAGATCACGACGCGGCGGATCTTGTCATCGGCGGCGAGCGTGGTGTCGGAATGCCCCTTTTCGGCGTCATCCCACAGCACCCGGTGGAAGCTGGAGCCGGTGGTGAAATCGGCCGCATCCGAGATCGCCAACTTGTGACGCAGGAGCGATTTCGGCGTCATCAGCACCAGCGGCTTGCGGAAGCTGCGGTGGATCTGGCGGCGCAGGATGTGGAAGTAGTTGGCGGGCGTCGTGCAGTTGGCGACGATCCAGTTGTCCTCGGCGCACATCTGCAGGAAGCGTTCGAGGCGCGCCGAAGAATGCTCGGGGCCCTGACCCTCGAAGCCGTGGGGCAGCATCATGATGAGGCCCGACATCCGCAGCCACTTGCGTTCGCCCGACGAGATGAACTGGTCGAACATGATCTGCGCGCCGTTGGCGAAATCGCCGAACTGCGCCTCCCATGCCACGAGGGCGTTGGGTTCGGCGAGGCTGTAGCCGTATTCGAAGCCGAGGACCGCGTATTCCGAGAGCATCGAGTCGATGACCTCGTATTTCTGCTGCCCCTCGCGAATGTGGTTGAGCGGGTAGTAGCGATCCTCGGTCGCCTGGTCGACCAGGGCCGAGTGGCGTTGCGAGAAGGTGCCGCGCGCACTGTCCTGTCCGGCGAGGCGAACCGGGTAGCCCTCGGTCAGGAGGCTGCCGAAGGCCAGTGCCTCGGCGGTGGCCCAGTCGAAGCCCTGGCCGGTCTCGAACATCTGGCGCTTCGTCTCGAGCAGGCGTCCGACGGTCTTGTGCAGGGTGAAGCGCTCGGGCGCGTTGGTGAGCGCGCGGCCGATCTCGGCCATGGTCTCGGGTTTGATCGCCGTCTCGCCGCGCTGGTATTCCTCGCCCTCGCGGTTGAGGTGCGACCAGCGGCCGTCCAGCCAGTCGGCCTTGTTGGGCTTGTATTCCTTGCCGGCCTCGAACTCGTCGTTGAGGCGGGCCTGGAAGGCGGCCTTGGCATCCTCGATCTCGCCCTCGGGGATCAGCCCGTCCTGCACCAGACGCTCGGTGTAGAGTTGCAGCGTGGTCTTGTGGCGCTTGATGCGGTTGTACATCGCCGGGTTGGTGAACATGGGCTCGTCGCCCTCGTTGTGACCGAAGCGGCGGTAGCAGAAGATATCCAGAACCACGTCCTTGCCGAATTTCTGGCGGAACTCGGTCGCCACGCGGGCGGCGTGGACCACGGCCTCGGGGTCGTCGCCGTTGACGTGGAAGATCGGCGCCTCGACCATGAGCGCGATGTCGGTCGGGTAGGGGCTGGAGCGGCTGAAATGTGGCGCGGTGGTGAAGCCGATCTGGTTGTTCACCACGATATGCATGGTGCCGCCGGTGCGGTGGCCGCGGATGCCCGACAGCTGGAAGCCTTCGGCCACGACACCCTGACCGGCGAAAGCCGCGTCGCCGTGCAGCAGCACTGCCATGACCTGCCGCCGCTCGGCATCGCCCAACTGGTCCTGCTTGGCGCGGACCTTGCCCAGGACGACGGGGTTCACCGCCTCGAGGTGGGAGGGGTTCGCGGTCAGCGACAGGTGGACGACATTGCCGTCGAACTCGCGGTCGGACGAGGCGCCGAGGTGGTATTTCACGTCGCCCGAGCCGTCGACATCCTCGGGCTTGAAGCTGCCGCCCTGGAATTCGTTGAAGATCGCGCGATAGGGCTTGCCCATCACGTTGGCCAGCACCGAGAGGCGGCCGCGGTGCGGCATGCCGATCACGATTTCCTTGAGACCCAGCGCGCCGCCGCGCTTGATGATCTGTTCCATCGCGGGGATCAGGGCCTCGCCGCCGTCAAGGCCGAAGCGCTTGGTGCCCATGTATTTGACGTGCAGGAATTTCTCGAAGCCCTCGGCCTCGACCAGCTTGTTCAGGATCGCCTTGCGCCCCTCGCGGGTGAACTGGATTTCCTTGCCGTAGCCCTCGATCCGCTCCTTGAGCCAGCTGGCCTGTTCGGGGTCGGAGATGTGCATGTATTGCAGCGCGAAGGTGCCGCAGTAGGTCCGCTTCACGATCTCGACGATCTGGCGCATCGAGGCCATCTGGAGGCCCAGCACGTTGTCGATGAAGATCGGGCGGTCCATGTCGGCCTCGGTGAAGCCGTAGGATTTCGGATCAAGCTCGGGGTGCGGGGTCTGGTCGCGCATGCCCAGCGGGTCGAGGTCGGCCACGAGGTGGCCGCGGATGCGGTAGGCGCGGATGATCATCAGCGCGCGGATCGAGTCGAGCACGGCGCGCTGGACCTGTGCGTCGGTGATCTCGACACCCTTTTCGGCGGCCTTTTCCCTGATCTTCTTGCCGGCGGCCTTGGCCTCGTCGGGGGCGGGCATCGCCCATTCGCCGGTCAGCGCGGCGGTCAGGTCGTCGCTGGGCGTCGGCGGCCAGTCGCGGCGCGCCCAGCTGGGGCCCTGCGCCTCGGCCTGCGCATCCTGCGCGCTGTCGCCGAGGGCGGCGAAGAACTCGCGCCAGGCCTCGTCCACGGCGTTGGGGTCGCCCGCGTATTGCGCGTAGAGCTGCTCCAGGTAGGCCGCGTTGTGGCCTTGCATGAAGGAGCTGGCGTGGAACTGGTCGTTCGGGCTTTGGTCGGTCATCGGATGGTCCTCGCTCGGGGGACGGGGGATACGGGGCGCGGTCAGTCGACGGGTGTGTCGATGGTGAACACGATTTCGAGAAGAAAGGCTTCGTTGGCCAGAAGCGGCGGGTCGATGTCGGGAACGGGGTTCACGCTTGCGAACCCCATGGAGAAGTCGATGTCGGGCCGATCGGGCAAGGGTCCGCCGAACACAAGCGCCCGGATGCCGCCTGGACGCTCTTCATGGGGGGGCAGGGCGCTGCCCTCGATGCCTGCCATGAGGTCGATGGCGCGATCGACGCTGTCGCCTGCATTGACGCGGATGCAGCGGACCCGGCGCAAGCCGCCCTCGCCGGTATCGGTGGCCAGGATCATCAGATCGCCCAGCGGGTGGTCGAACAGCGCCCGGTCCTGGGCGAACGCGTTGAAATCAGCGCGCATGAGCGCCCGCCGTTCGGCGGCGTCCGGCGCCGTCCAGTCGAATGCGTCATCGACGACCGGGGCAATGGCATCGGCGATGGCATCGATCGCCGCGGCCCTGTCAGCTGCAGGCAGGACGACCCAGCCTTCGCTCGCAAGGTCGGCGGCATAGCGGGGGCTGTCGAAATGCGCTTCGAGGCAGGCGTCGATCGAGGCGCGGGCCTCGTCGTGCCGAATATCCTGCGCCCGACCGGCCAGCGCCGTGCAGAGCGTGATGGCAGAAGCAAGCAGACACGCCGCCCCCGCAGCTTGCGCTGCGCGCCGGAGTCCCTGCCGTGGGTTGCCTTCGACCATCACGCGCCGTTTCCCCCTCGTCTCAGCCGATGGCCTTGAGCACAGCCTCGCCAAGGCCCGCGGGGCTGTCGGCGACCACGATGCCGGCGGATTTCATCGCCTCGATCTTGCTTTCGGCATCACCCTTGCCGCCCGCGACGATGGCGCCCGCGTGGCCCATGCGGCGGCCCGGAGGGGCGGTGCGGCCGGCGATGAAACCGGCGGTCGGCTTCCAGCGGCCACGCTTCTTCTCGTCGGCTAGGAACTGGGCGGCGTCTTCTTCCGCCGAGCCGCCGATTTCGCCGATCATGATGATCGACTGCGTCTCGGGGTCGGCGAGGAACATCTCCAGCACGTCGATATGCTCGGTGCCCTTGATCGGGTCGCCGCCGATGCCGACGGCCGAAGACTGGCCGAGGCCGACGTCGGAGGTCTGTTTCACCGCCTCGTAGGTCAGCGTGCCCGAGCGGGACACCACGCCGACCGAGCCGCGGCGGAAGATGGAGCCGGGCATGATGCCGATCTTGCAGGCGTCGGGCGTCATCACGCCGGGGCAGTTCGGCCCGATCAGGCGGGATTTGGACCCTTCCAGCGCGCGCTTGACCTTCATCATGTCGAGGACCGGGATGCCCTCGGTGATGCAGACGATCAGCTCCATCTCGGCGTCGATCGCCTCGAGGATCGAATCGGCGGCGAAGGGCGGGGGGACGTAGATCGCGGTCGCGTTGGCGTCGGTGGCGTGCTTCGCCTCGTGGACGCTGTCGAAGACCGGCAGGTCGAGATGGGTCATGCCACCTTTGCCGGGCGTCACGCCGCCGACCATCTTGGTGCCGTAGGCGATGGCCTGTTCGGAGTGAAAGGTGCCCTGAGAGCCGGTGAAGCCCTGGCAGATCACCTTGGTGTTTTCGTCGACGAGAACGGCCATGTCTGTCCCTTTGTCTTTATTGGAAGAGGATGCCGCCGGTGTCCGGGGCGGCGCAGCCCTCCCAGATCGGCGAATTGGTCACGATGAGCGTGGTGATGCGGTCTGCCTGCGCGACCGTCAGCCCGGCACAGTCCGTGACCGGGGGAAACTCGAGGGCGAAGCCCGGCGTCGCGGGGCCGGAAACGCCCTGCGGGTGGCGGTAGAGCGCACGTTCGTGGGCGATGGCCTCGACCTGTGCGCGGCTCAGGCGGTCGCTGCCGATCCAGCACCATTCCGAGGGCACGAGCGGGGCGAGAAACCCCGACACGCCGAGCGTGTCGATGTCGAACGTGCCTTCGTCCGCGGCCCTCACGACGAAGCCCGCGGCGCGGAAGGACTCGACCGGGTTGCGGTCCCTGACATGCTGGAGGCAGAGGTCGACGGCGAGGCCGAAGTTCGAGGCGATCGCCTCGGCCTCGGTCTGGGCTGCGGCGGGGCCGGCGGCCAGTGCCGTGGCCAGGGCGAGGGCGCGCAACGGGGTCATCTCGCATCCTCCGGTTCGAGGCGTTCGACCTTCATGAAGGTCTCGGTCCCCGCCGCGGCGGAGCGCGTGCCGACATGCACCACGGCAGCGACGCGCGGGTTGAGTTGCCGACCTTCGATGAAATGCGTGCCGGGGGCGGGCGAATGGGTGATGGGCAGCGGGATGGGGGTGCCGAAGACGGGCGGATGTTCCATCAGCGCGACCAGCGCCCGGGTCGCGGGGATGGTGTGCGTGCCGGGAAAGGCCACCTCGCAGCGCCGGTCGGTGCCCGGCGTGACGGTCAGGTCGGTGGGCTGCAGCGTTATGTCGTAGAATTCCAGCCGGAACGGCAGCCCGTCGCCGCCCTGCGCGGCCACGAAGCTTCGCATGCGCTGCTCGGCCTCGGAGGCGGTCAGCCCGCGCACGGTGCAGGTGTCGGCAAAGGCCCCGATGGCAAGCTCGGCCGTCGAGGGGGCGGGCATCCCCGCGCTGGCGCCGTGCACGACGATGAGTGCGAGGAACAGCGTGGCGCCGACAAGATGCAGCAGGGACCAGACGGCGCGTTTCATGCTGCGGCCTCCGGCGTGATGCCGCGGGGCATCGGCAGGTGCAGACTGGGCGTGCCGTCCGGCCCCGGCATCTCGGCAAGGCCTGCGGCGAAGCGCTCGGTCACCTCGGCCAGATCCGGCCAGCCTGTGTCGCGCAGCATGGCCGCGGTGGCGGCCAGCCCGGCGCGCGCTGCATCGCAGGGGATGGGCCCCAGTGGTTCGGGTGCGATCAGCGGCTCGTTCAGGAAACCGTCGCTGGCGGGGCGGTCGAGCCGGTGGGCAAACCCGGCGCGTTGCGGTGCCGTCTGTTCCGCGACCGCGCGTTGCAGCGGCATGGGAAGCCGGTAGCGCCCGCCCGGAACGGGCATGCGTGCCCGCAATTCGCCGAGCAGGGTCGCCAGCGCCCGGCGCAGGGGCTGCGGTTCCGTCCCGCGGGGCATCGCCGCGCGCAAGCGTCGTGCCAGTGCGATGATCAGCACGGATTGCTCGGCGGTCGGCGTGGGGTTGACGATCTCGTCGCCCCCCTCGGTGGCCTTGGCCAGAAGGGGACCGGGCAGATCGAGAAAGGCCCAGGCATCCGCGATCAGGCTGCCGCCTTCGAACCGGGTCGGGTCGAATTCGCGCACCCGCACGGCCTCGGCCCCGAACGTGGCGACGTAGCGCTCGATCGCGGGAACATAGTCGAACTCGGGCCCGTCCGCGTAGTTTTCGGCCAGCGTGCCGGGGGCCACGACAGCGGCCCCGGCCTTGACCCGCTGCAGGTAGAGCGAGGTGAAGAGCGCCACATGCGGCCGGACGTAGAAGTGGATGCGCGGCACATGCGGCCCCAGCCGGTCGAGGACGGCCTTGAGCGCCTCGGGATCGGCGCCCACGAAATGCTCGGAGCTGAGCAGGACGCGGTCGGCCGGTGATGTCCGGACCCGCCGCGCCAGCTTGGCCCAGGCGCGGTCACAGGTCTCGGGCTCGGTGGCGAAGCCTGCCAGCACGTGATGCCCGTTGCCGCGGCTGCCGAAATTCGGCACGGCGACTCCGTGCTCGGCCAGATCCGGGGCGAGGCGCGCCAGCCTGTGCTGGATCGCCGTCGACCCGGTCTTGTGGATGCCGGCATGGATCTGGATCACGCGCATCGGCAGGTGTTCCGTTCAGCCCTTGACCGCCTTGACGATCTTTTCCGCCGCGTCCGACAGATTGTCGGCGGCGATGACGTTCAGGCCGGAGGCGTTGATGATCTCCTTGCCCTTCTCGACATTCGTGCCCTCGAGGCGGACGACGAGCGGGACCTGAAGACCGACCTCTTTCACCGCGGCCACCACGCCCTCGGCGATGATGTCGCAGCGCATGATGCCGCCGAAGATGTTCACCAGGATGCCCTTCACGTTGGGGTCGGAGGTGATGATCTTGAAGGCTTCGGTCACCTTTTCCTTGGTGGCCGAACCGCCCACGTCGAGGAAGTTGGCCGGCGCCGCGCCATAGAGCTTGATGATGTCCATCGTCGCCATGGCAAGGCCCGCGCCGTTCACCATGCAGCCGATCTCGCCATCGAGCGCGATGTAGTTCAGGTCATACTTGGAGGCGGCGAGTTCCTTGGGGTCTTCCTCGGTCTCGTCGCGCAGCGCGGCGATATCGGCGTGGCGGTAGACCGCGTTGCCGTCGAAGCCGACCTTGGCGTCCAGCACCTTGAGCGAGCCCTCGTCGGTGACGATCAGCGGGTTGATCTCGAGCATCTCCATGTCCTTCTCGACGAAGGCTTTGTAGAGAAGACCCATCAGGGCCACGCATTCCTTGACCTGCTTGCCGGTCAGGCCCAGCGAAAAGGCCACGCGGCGACCGTGGAAGGCCTGGTAGCCGGTGGCGGGATCGACGGAGAAGGACAGGATCTTTTCGGGGGTCGCGGCGGCGACCTCCTCGATGTCCATGCCGCCCTCGGTCGAGCAGACGAAGGAGACGCGGCTGGTCTGGCGGTCGACGAGCAGGGCGAGATACAGTTCGCGCTCGATGCCCGAGCCATCCTCGATGTAGATGCGGTTGACCTGCTTGCCCGCCGGGCCGGTCTGATGCGTGACGAGCGTGCGGCCCAGCATCTTCTTGGCCTCGTCGGCGGCCTCCTCGACGGATTTGGCAAGGCGCACGCCGCCCTTTTCGCCAGCGTCGGCCTCCTTGAAGTGGCCCTTGCCGCGTCCACCGGCGTGGATCTGCGCCTTGACGACCCAGAGCGGCCCGTCCATCTCGCCCGCCGCGGTCTTGGCCTCTTCGGCGCGCAGAACCACGCGGCCGTCGCTGACCGGTGCGCCGTACTGACGAAGAAGTGCCTTCGCCTGGTATTCATGAATGTTCATGAAACTGTCCCGTCGTTGCTGGTGTTTCAACAGGGCTAAGCACAACCCACGCGCGCAATAAAACGGCAATCTGCCGCAGGACAGGGCTTTCGGCGAAAAAAGCGACATTTGTGATCACAGGGCAAAAACCTGTGATCACAACGTAGCGCGGATTTTGGTATGCCGTCGTATGCCGCAGCGACTCACCCGGCTGCGCGGGCGGCGATCTGCAACATCAGCCTTGTGGCGACGGCCATGTCCTGCACGGAAATGTATTCCAGCGGCCCGTGCAGGTTCTGCTGACCGGTGAAGAGATTGGGGCAAGGCACGCCCATCTCGGTCAGGCGCGAGCCGTCGGTGCCGCCGCGGATCACGGCCTCGACCGGGTCGATCCCGATCTCGCGCAGCGCGTCGCGGGCGAGGTCGACGGGCGTCATGTCCTCCTCGAGCCAGTAGCGCATGTTGCGGTATTGCGGGGTGATGTGCACGTCGATCTGCGCGCGCGGTTCGGTCGCGGCGATCGCGGCGGCGACCTGGCGCACAAGCGCGCCCTTGGCCTCGAGCCCGTCGCGTTCGAAATCGCGCAGGATCAGGCGCAGGACCATGCGGTCGGCCGTGCCCTTCATGTCGACGGCATGGATGAAGCCCTCGCGCCCGGCGGTGGTCTCGGGCGTCAGGGTGGCCTGCGGCAGGGTCTCGACGATGCGGGAGGCAAGGTGGATGGCATTGACCAGCTTGCCGGTCGCCTCGCCCGGATGGATCGACACGCCGGTGACGGTGACGGTGGCGAAATCGGCCGAGAAGGTCTCGTAGACGATCTCGCCCAGGTCGCCGCCGTCGAAGGTGTAGGCGAAATCGACGCCGAGGTCTTTCGGCAGGTCGCCGTGCACGCCGCGCCCGATCTCTTCGTCGGGGGTGAAGGCGATGCGGAGGGTGGGCCGCGGCAGGTCGGGGTTTTCCAGGAGATGCCGTGCCGCGGTCATGATCACGGCGATGCCCGACTTGTCATCGGCGCCCAGCAACGTGGTGCCCGAGGCGGTCACGATGTCATGGCCGATCTTTTCGGCGAGATAGGGAAACTCCTCGGGCGTGAGCGTCAGGTCGGGGTTGTCGGGGAATGTGATCGCGCCGCCGTTGTAGCCGCGAATGACGCGGGGTTTGACGCCGGTCGCGTTGAATTGCGGCGCGGTGTCGACATGGGCGAGAAAGCCGATGGTGGGGCCGGGGGCGTTGCCGGGGATGGTGGCGATGACGGTGCCGTAAGGGGTCTTGGTGACATCGGCCGCGCCGATCCCGGTCAGTTCGGCGACCATGAGGTCGAGCATCTCGTGCTGGATCGCGGTCGAGGGGCTGCCGGGGCTGTCCATGTCGGACTGGCTGTCGATGGCGGCGTAACGGCAGAGGCGGGTTTCCAGTTCGGCGTCGAAATCGCGCATCGGGGTCTCCGTGTGTCGGTTCGGCGGGATGAGGCGTCGGGCGGCGGCCGGTGTCAAGGCGACCAAACGGGTTGCCAGCTTGCCCGCCGCCGCGCAGGATGAGGTCGTATCGGTGTAGCCGGAGGGGCGCGGATGGTCATGCGTTTGGGTGCTTGGTGTCTCGCTCTTGGCCTGTCGTGTCCGCCTCTTCAGGCCGTGGCCCAACCCGATGGATGGGCGCCGATCCTGAACCCCGACACCTTCGGCGACGGCGCCGGCGCCTGCTGGGCCGAAGGCGAAAACAGCGCCTGTATTCTGCTCGTGTGCCGCGATGGCGGCCCGTTCGAGATCGGGCTGATGGCCTATGGCGGCAATTTCAGGTTGGAGCCGACGCTGCCGGTCTTCATCCGGGTCGACGGCGGGCCCGCCTTTGACTTGCGCATGACGCCGCTGGACGTTGTCGACGGCGAGCAGGCTGCCGTGCCATATGATCCGGCCCGGCACGGCGCGCTGCTGCAGGCCCTGCGGACGGGGCAAACCGCAACTGTCGCCGTCTACGACCCGTCGTCCAACCCGCGGCCCTATCTTCTTGGCGGACGGCCCGGCGTGGTGGATGCGGCGATGGCGCGATGCGGGGCACCGGCCTTGACCGCGGGCTTGTCGGCCCCCGCAAGCCCGGCCACCGACCCGGCGCGGTTCGTGCAGGTCGACCCGGCGCTCGCGCACCCGGAGGCGACCGCCCTGGCGCGGACCCTGCTGGCCGAGACATTGGCGGGGGAGCCGGGCACCGACGTGACGGCGAGTATCGCGATCCTGCCCGACGGGCGGCGGATCGTTGTGGCGGAACACGGTGTCAGCACCGGCAGCTACGGCATCACGGGCGTCGGAACCTTCGTCTTCACGGCCGAGCCGGGCGGGGCGTTCCGGCAGGCCTATGCGACGACCGGTGTCAGCCTGTGGCTGGATACGGCGCAGCTGTCGGAGGGGTTTCCTGACATCTGGGTGCAGTCCTACCGCGGGGTGTCACAGCCTTACGGGGTCTGGCGCCATATCGGCGGGCAATACCGGCACCAGGTGAATCAGCCCGCGCCCTGAGCGGCGGATCGCCCGTTAGCCTCGCCACAGAACCTGACCGCGCGGCAGGCGGTCGGGCAGGCGGGTCAGGCTCAGCCCTGCGGTCGTGGCCATGTCGCGCAGCGTGCTTTCGGTCAGGTGCCAGGGTGGGCGGTCTGGGTGGGTGACGACGCCATCGGGCTGGCGTAGCGGCCCGGCCTGTCCCCCGGGGGCGAGAAAGACGGTGAAGAGAAGCACGCGCGGTTCCGGCCAACGCGCGGCGATGCGCGCCAGCGCCTGCGCGGTCTGGTCGGGGGGCAGATGGGTGAAGACGCCCCATGCGATGAGGTAGTCGGCATGGGCAGGCAGGCCGGGAAAGGCGAACTCGGCATCCTCGACGAGTTGCGCCTCGGGCAGGCGGGCGGGGTCGGGCAGCTCGACTGCGCGACCGCGCAGCATCAGGGCGCGGCTGGCGTCGGTGGCGTGGTAGTGGCCGTGGTTGAGATAGGGCACGGCCTTGCAGCCAAGGCGCAGCGCGCCTGCGCCGATGTCGAGCAGCCGGTGGTGGGGCTGCATCCCGTGGGCCTGCAGAAGCGCCAGTTGCAGGCGGCCGGTTTCCTCCCAACGCCCGCCGACGATGTCGCGATGGCGGCCTTCGGCCAATGCGCGGTCGTAGAAGCCGGGAGCGAGATAGGGGGAGGGGGGCCGCGTCATGCGATGCGGCGGCCCCGGATGGTCGGGGCCGCCGCGGGTCTCATCAGGCGAGGCTTTCGTCGATCTGCTTGCAGGCGTCGACGAGGCCCTTCACGGCTGCGACCGAGTTGTCGAACATCGTCTGTTCGTCCTTGGTCAGCTTGATCTCGACGATGCGCTCGATGCCGCCCTTGCCGATCACGGTGGGCACGCCGACATACATCTTCTTCAGGCCGAACTCGCCGTCGCAATGGGCGGCGCAGGGCAGGACACGCTTCTGGTCCTTGAGATAGGCCTCGGCCATCTCGATCGCCGAGGTGGCGGGCGCATAGAAGGCCGAGCCGGTCTTCAGCAGGCCCACGATCTCGGCACCGCCGTCACGGGTGCGCTGGACGATGGCGTCGAGCTTGTCCTGCGTGGTCCAGCCCATCTCCACCAGGTCGGGCAGCGGGATGCCCGCGACGGTGGAGTAGCGCACCGAGGGGACCATCGTGTCGCCGTGGCCGCCGAGAACGAAGGCGGTCACGTCCTTCATCGAGACGTCGAATTCCTCGGCGAGGAAGTGGCGGAAGCGCGCGCTGTCCAGAACGCCGGCCATGCCGCAGACCTTGTGCGGGGGCAGGCCCGAGAATTTCTGCAGCGCCCAGACCATCGCGTCGAGCGGGTTGGTGATGCAGATCACGAAAGCGTTGGGCGCGTTGTCGCGGATGCCCTCGCCCACGGATTTCATGACCTTGAGGTTGATGCCCAGAAGGTCGTCGCGGCTCATGCCCGGCTTGCGGGGCACACCGGCGGTGACGATGCAGACATCGGCGCCCGCGATGTCGGCGTAATCGTTCGTGCCCTTGAGCTTGGCGTCGAACTTTTCCGACGGGCCGGACTCGGCGATGTCGAGCGCCTTGCCCTGCGGAACGCCTTCGGCGATGTCGAACAGCACCACGTCGCCCAGTTCCTTGAGTGCCGCGAGATGCGCGAGCGTGCCGCCGATCTGTCCGGCGCCGATGAGCGCGATCTTGGGTCTGGCCATGAGATTGATCTCCAAGTCCCTCGTTGATATCGGCGCTTGGCGTAGCCCCGAGATCGAACCCGCGCAAGCCTGCTGCAACGCGGCGGAAAGCCCCAGAGACCGGGGCGCATGGGGCAAGCCGCTGAAACCCTTGGGAAAGGAGTGCCCGTGCTGGAAGGATGGGTGATCGTGCTGGCCGCCGCGGGTGCGCTGCTGGCAGGCATTTCCAAGGGCGGGTTCGGCGGGTCGCTGGGCTTTGCCAGCGCCGCGATTCTCGCGGTGGTGGTGGAGCCGGGTGTCGCGCTCGCGCTGATGCTGCCGGTCCTGATGGCGATCGACGTGGCCGCGGTGCGGGCCTACTGGGGCCGCTGGCATGCGCCCGCCGCCCGCGCGATCATCACCGGCGCGCTGCCCGGCCTGGCGCTGGGGGCCGCGTTGTTCTTCGTCGTGCCGGCCGACGGCATCCGCGTGCTGATCGGCGCCATGGCGCTGGGGTTTCCGCTGTTCCGGCTGGCGATGGCGCGGGGGCTGATCGCCGCGCGGCCCAAGGCCTTCGACCGGCGCAAGGGCTGGGTCGCAGGGGCGGCGGTGGGCTTCACCAGTTTCGTGGCCCATGCGGGCGGGCCGCCCTTTGCCGTGTTCATGCTGGGACAGGAGGGGGTGGACAAGACGCGTTATCACGCGACCTCGGTCATCGTCTTCTGGGTGGTCAACGCGCTCAAGGCCGTGATCTACGGCGCAATCGGGCTTTTTTCCCTGCAGACCCTGGGTTGGAGCCTCGCGATGATCCCTTTTGCGCTGGCGGGCACCTGGATCGGCGTCCGGGCGCATCGGGTCATCCCGGAACGGGTGTTCTTCGCCGTGGCTTACACGGCGCTGGCCCTGACGGGCCTGAAGCTGCTGCACGACGGGCTTTTGTGACCCGGCGTCAGAGCGGGGCACCCCGCGGGGTCGGCGCCAGGATCTCGAAATAATCGCCCGAAGCCATGAGGCAGGTGGTGCCGTCCACCGAGGTGACGGTGATCGTCCTGCTGCCGGTTTCCTCCGAGGCGAAGACCTCGACGATGCGGTTGCGCGGGGCGAGCCCGATCGACCGCACCTGTTCACCGAAGCGCGTGGTCAGTTGCGCCACGATATCCTCGCGGGCGCCACAGACCATCGTATGGGTCGGCTGCGCCGCCGCGCTGCCCGTCATCGCCAGGACTGCGAGTGCCGCGCAAAGTGCCCGTGCCTGTTTCATCCCGATCCCTTTCCTCAAGAGGCGCGGGAGTGGTCAGCGACGGCCCGCGCCGATCTCCAACCAACCATGAGCCCGGGGTGATCCGGGTCGGCATGACACAAGGCTTGCAGCGGAGGGGTTAATTTCGAATGAACGCCACGTCGTTCGGGCGTTTTCTTTCGTTTTCCGGCCCGCCCACGTAATTTTTTTGCTGCAACGCGGCATCCTGTGTCTTGCATCGCGGCGCGTCCTGTGGTCCCACACGGCCCCAAAGCCGTCGCCACGAAGGACAAGGTCCATGGATCTGCGTGCCCGCCCCTACCGCTCCGTGCTGTATATTCCCGGTTCCCGCGACCGGGCGCTGGAAAAGGCGAGAACCCTGCCGGTCGATGCCATCATCTTCGATCTGGAGGATGCCGTCGCCGCCGATGAAAAGGGCAACGCCCGCGCGCTTTTGGCCACGCGGCTGGCCGAGGGCGGCTATGGCGGGCGCGCGCAGATCGTGCGGATCAACGGGATGGACACGATCTGGGGCGCCGATGACCTGGCCGCGCTGGCGACGATCGGGCCGCAGGCGATCCTTTTGCCCAAGGTGGCCTCGGCCGCCGACATCGAGGCGCTGGCCGCCCGGCTTGACGCCATTCCGGCGGCGCGCGAGACCCGGATCTGGGCGATGATGGAAACGCCCGAGGGCATCCTGAACGCCGCCGGTATCGCGCGCGCGCCGCGCATGGCGGGCCTTGTGATGGGCACGAACGATCTGGCCAAGGAACTTGGCTGCCGCAGCCGTCAGGCGATGCACACCGCGTTGCAGCACTGCCTGCTTGCGGCGCGGGCCGCGGGCATCGTCTGTGTCGACGGGGTCTACAACGCCTTCAAGGACGAAGAGGGGCTTGCCGCCGAATGCGCCGAGGGGCGCGATTTCGGGTTCGACGGCAAGACGCTGATCCATCCCGCGCAGGTGGCCATCGCAAACGCGGCCTTCGCGCCGTCGGAGGACGAGATCGCGCTGGCCCGCCGCCAGATCGCCGCCTATGAAGAGGCACAGGCCCAAGGGCAGGGGGTCGCGGTGGTGGACGGCAGGATCGTTGAAAACCTGCATGTCGACACGGCGCGCGCAACGCTCGCGAAGGCCGAAGCAATCGCCGAAAGGGAGGCTGCGTGATGGGTTATCTTCTGCTGATCCTCGGGATCGTCCTGTTCGTGGGCGCGCATTGGTTCAAGCGCCTGTCGCCCGACAGCCGCGCCGCGATGGGCGAGACCAAGGGCAAGGGCATCATGGCCGTCGTCATGTTGGGCGGCCTGATTCTCCTGATCATCGGCTACCGCAACGCGGGCTTCGTGAATGTCTGGATCCCTCCGGCCTTCATGGTGCATATCGCCAATCTGTTGATCCTGATCGGCTTCTGGTTCTTCGCGCTCTCGGCCATTCCCGGCACCATGTCGGCAAGGGTGCGTCACAAGCAGCTGACGGGTGTGAAGGCCTGGGCGGTGGGGCACCTGCTGGTGAACGGCGATCTCGCCTCGATCATCCTGTTCGGGTCGATGCTGGCCTGGGCGGTGGTGTCGGTCATCCTGATCAACAGGGCGCAACCGACATGGGAGCGCCCGGCGAATGCCAGCGTCAAGAACGACGGGATCGCCTTTGTCGTGGGCCTTGTGCTCTATGGCGTGGTGGCCGCGATCCACACCTGGCTCGGCTACTACCCGTTCCCGATGTGACCCGATGAAGATCTACCGCCTGCTGACCGAAGACGACACCTCGGCCTTCTGCCACAAGGTGTCGGAGGCGTTGTCCAAGGGCTGGGAGCTGCATGGCGATCCGGTGATGTCCTTCGACGCGGGCCGCGGCGTGATGCGCTGCGGGCAGGCCGTGGTGAAGGAGATCGACACGCCCTACCACCCCGAGATGAAGCTTGGAGCGCAATGACCATGCCCAAGGATGCCCCCGCCGCGACCAAGACCAACCCCGGCCGCTTCTTCGAGGATTACCGGGTGGGCCAGGTGATCGAGCATGCCGTGCCGCGCACCGTGTCGGGCGGCGAGCGGGCGCTTTATCACGCGCTCTACCCCTCGCGGCACGCGGTCTATTCCTCTGACGAATTCGCCAAGCTCTGCGGGCTGCACGAAAGCCCGATGGACGACATGATCACCTTTCACACGGTGTTCGGGAAATCGGTGCCGGATGTCTCGCTGAACGCGGTGGCGAACCTGGGCTATGCCGAGGGGCGGTTCCATCAGCCGGTCTGGCGGGGCGACACGCTGCTGGCGCGGTCCGAGGTGATCGGGCTGAAGCAGAATTCCAGCGGCAAGACCGGTGTCGTCTATGTCCGCACCGAGGGGCGCAACCAGCATGGCTCGGTCGTGCTGGACTACGTGCGCTGGGTGATGGTGCGCAAGAACGACATGGATGCGCCCGCGCCCGATCCGGTGGTGCCGGAGCTGTCGCGCGTGGTCGATCCGGGCAGCCTGATCCTGCCCGAGGGGCTGGATTTCTCGCATTACGACTTCACGCTGGCCGGTGAACGGCATCGGCTGGGCGATTACGCGGTGGGCGAGGTCATCGACCATGTCGATGGCGTGACCATCGAGGAAGCCGAGCACATGATGGCCACGCGGCTGTGGCAGAACACGTCGAAGACCCATTTCGACGTGACCCCCCGCGCCGACCGGCGGCGGCTGATCTATGGCGGGCATGTCATGTCGATGGCCCGTGCGCTGAGTTTCAACGGGCTAGCCAACGCGCAGATGATCGTGGCGATCAACGGCGGCAGCCATGCCAACCCCTGTTTCGCAGGCGACACGGTGCGGGCATGGTCCGAGGTGCTGGACGTGGCCGAGACTGCGGCGCCCGGCGTCGGTGCGATCCGGCTGCGGCTGGTGGCGGTGAAGGAAGACCGCCGGGTCGGCGAGTTGACGGACGCGGAGGGGAAATACCTGCCGCATGTCCTGCTGGACCTCGATTACTGGGCCTTGATGCCGATCTGAGTCACCGGCCGCAAAACGTGATCACAGACTGAAAAACTGTGATCACGTATGCTGCATCTGCGGCGTTAAGACCCAAGCGGGCCATGGAAAACGCACCCCGACCCGCGTGACAGACGTGTAAAACGCGTTATGGATAGAGGCGACAACCGCCAGACCTTGAACAACCGGAAGGGTCCTTAGCCATGGCCGACGTGAACCGGGGAAACCGGCCGCTTTCCCCGCATCTGCAGATCTACCGCCCGCAGCTCAACTCGATCACCTCGATCTTCGTGCGCATCACCGGCAACGGGCTGATCGTCGGCGCGATCCTCGTGGTGTGGTGGCTGATGGCCGCCGCCAGCGGCGCCGCCTATTTCGAGACGATCGACGGGCTGATCACGTCGATCCTCGGTGACATCGTGATGTCGCTGTCGGTGCTGGCGCTCTGGTATCACGCGCTGGGCGGCGTGCGGCACCTGGTCTGGGACACGGGCCGCGGCCTCGATGTCGAGACCTCGGACAAGATGGGCTGGGCCATGATCATCGGATCCGTGGTGCTGACCGCCCTGACCCTCATCGCGATCTGACGGAGGACCCGATGGCCTACATGACCGACCGCAAGCGCGTCTCGGGTCTCGGCTCGGCCAAGACCGGGACCGAGCATCACTGGAGCATGACCGTCACCTCGGTGGCGTTGCTGATCCTGACCCCCTTCTTCCTGTTCATCGTCGGCGGCCTGCTGGGCCAGCCGCATGCCGAGGTGGTGGCGAGCCTGTCGCGGCCGGTGCCCGCGCTGATCGTGGCAGCCTACCTCGTCGTGGGGATGCATCACATGCGCCTCGGTATGCAGGTGCTGATCGAGGACTATATCCGTGGGCTGGGCCGCAAGATCGGCCTGATCGCCACGACCATCCTGTGCTACGGGCTCGCCGCGGGCGGGGTGGTGGCACTGGCGCAGATTGCACTTTGAGGAACCGATGAAAGATACCGTTTCCCCCAGCTACGACCTGAATACGCACACCTATGACGTCGTTGTCGTGGGTGCCGGCGGCGCGGGCCTCCGCGCGACGCTCGGCATGGCGGAACAGGGCCTGAAGACCGCCTGCATCTCGAAGGTGTTTCCGACGCGGTCCCACACGGTCGCGGCCCAGGGCGGCATCGCCGCCTCGCTCGGCAACATGGGGCCCGATCACTGGCACTGGCACATGTATGACACCGTGAAGGGGTCGGACTGGCTCGGCGACACGGACGCGATGGAATACCTCGCCCGCGAGGCGCCCAAGGCGGTCTACGAGCTGGAGCATTACGGCGTGCCCTTCTCGCGCACCGAGGATGGCAAGATTTACCAGCGCCCCTTCGGCGGCCATACGACCGAGTTCGGCGAAGGCCCGCCCGTGCAGCGCACCTGCGCCGCCGCCGACCGGACCGGCCACGCGATCCTGCACACGCTTTACGGCCAGTCGCTGAAAAACAACGCCGAGTTCTACATCGAGTATTTCGCAACCGATCTCTTGATGAACGACGAAGGCCACTGCGTCGGTGTCGTCGCCTGGAAGCTCGACGACGGGACCATGCATGTCTTCCGCGCCAAGATGGTGGTGCTGGCGACCGGTGGCTATGGCCGTGCCTATTTCAGCGCGACCTCGGCGCATACCTGCACCGGCGACGGCGGCGGGATGGTGGCGCGCCAGGGCCTGCCCTTGCAGGACATGGAATTCGTGCAGTTCCATCCCACCGGCATCTACGGCGCAGGGTGTCTGATCACCGAGGGCGCGCGGGGCGAGGGTGGCTACCTCACCAATTCCGAAGGCGAGCGGTTCATGGAGCGCTACGCGCCGACCTACAAGGATCTGGCGTCGCGCGACGTTGTCAGCCGCTGCATGACCATGGAGATCCGCGAAGGCCGGGGCGTGGGCAAGGATGGCGATCACATCCACCTGCACCTCAACCACCTGCCGCCCGAAACCCTGGCGCTGCGCCTGCCGGGCATCAGTGAGTCGGCGCGCATATTCGCGGGTGTTGACGTGAACAAGGAACCGATCCCGGTTCTGCCGACCGTGCACTACAACATGGGCGGCATCCCCACGAACTACTGGGGCGAGGTGCTGAACCCGACCAAGGACAACCCGGATGCGATCGTGCCCGGCCTGATGGCCGTGGGCGAGGCGGGCTGTGCCAGCGTGCATGGTGCGAACCGTCTCGGCTCGAACTCGCTGATCGACCTCGTGGTCTTCGGCCGCGCCGCCGCGATCAAGGCGGGCGAGGTGGTCGACCCCGACAGCGCCGCGCCCGATGTGCCCAAGGCGTCGCTCGACATGGCGTTGTCGCGCTTCGACGATATCCGCCATGCCTCGGGCAGCACATCCACGGCCGAGCTGCGGCTTGAGATGCAGAAGACGATGCAGGCCGACGCGGCCGTCTTCCGCACCGACAAGACGCTGGCCGAGGGCGTCGAGAAGATGAAGGGCGTCGCCTCCAAGCTCGACGACCTGCATGTCACCGACCGGTCGATGATCTGGAACTCGGACCTGATGGAGACGCTGGAACTGACCAACCTGATGCCGAACGCGATGGCCACCATCGTCTCGGCCGAGGCGCGCAAGGAAAGCCGCGGGGCGCATGCACACGAGGATTACCCGGACCGCAACGATGCCGAATGGCGCAAGCATTCGCTGGCCGTCGTGGATGGTGCGCACGTGACGCTCGACTATCGCCCGGTGCACCTGAACCTGTTGATCGGCCACAACGAGGGCGGAATCGACCTGGAGAAGATCAAGCCGAAGGCGAGGGTCTACTGATGCGCCGCCTTGCCCTTCTGCTGGCCGTGATGGCCAGCCCCGCCCTTGCGCAATCCGACCGCGACCGGGCCGGCGAGATGATCGCGGACTCCATGATCGAGGGCGGTTTCGACGCGGAGATCAGCACGCTGGTGGCCGACTGCTACACCAGCCGCATGACGGATGCCGAGGTGGCGGCGCTTGTCTCTGCCGCGGGCGATGTGCCTGCCCAGCAGGCGATCATCGCCGAGATGGCCGAAGGCGAGGCCGCGCTGGGCTGTGTCGCGGCGGCCCTGCAATGAGGCGAGCGGGCGCAACGGTCATGCTGTGCCTGATGCTGGGGGCCGGTACGCTGGTGCTGTCGGGCTGCGCCCGGAGCCTGAGCCCCGATCAGGCCTATGAGCGATGTTCGGAACGCGCACGGCTTGCCGTGCAGCCGCGCGGGACCGTTGGCATCGGTGCCGGGTCTGGTGGCCCGTCCGCCAACCTGCAAGTCACCGTGACCAGCGATTTCCTGCGCGGCCGCGACCCGCAGCTCGTCTACGAAACCTGTTTTCGCGATCTCACCGGAGCGGGCCCGACGCGGCCGCTGATCCTGTGACCGCCGACCAGACCCGGAGGATATGATCCATGGTTGAACTGGCTCTTCCCAAGAATTCCCGCATCCGCACGGGCAAGACCTGGCCCAAGCCCGAGGGGGCGACGAACCTGCGCAAGTTCCAGGTCTATCGCTGGAACCCCGATGACGGCGAGAACCCGCGCGTCGATACCTACTGGGTCGACATTGACACCTGCGGGCCGATGATCCTGGACGCGCTGATCAAGATCAAGAACGAGATCGACCCGACGCTGACCTTCCGCCGGTCCTGCCGCGAGGGGATCTGCGGGTCGTGCGCCATGAACATCGACGGGATCAACACGCTGGCCTGCATCTACGGCATGGACGAGGTGAAGGGCGACGTGAAGATCTATCCGCTGCCGCACATGCCGGTGGTCAAGGATCTGATCCCGGACCTCACGCATTTCTACGCCCAGCACGAATCGATCATGCCTTGGCTGGAGACCAAGACCTCGTCGCCCGAGCATGAGTGGCGCCAGTCGATCGAGGATCGCGAAAAGCTCGATGGTCTCTACGAGTGCGTCATGTGCGCATGCTGCTCGACCTCCTGCCCGTCCTACTGGTGGAACGGCGACCGGTACCTCGGGCCGGCGGCGCTCTTGCATGCATACCGCTGGATCATCGACAGCCGCGACGAAGCGACGGGCGAGCGGCTGGACGATCTGGAAGATCCCTTCAAGCTCTATCGCTGCCACACGATCATGAACTGCGCCAAGACCTGCCCCAAGGGTCTGAACCCGGCCAAGGCCATCGCGGAAATCAAGAAGATGATGGTCGAACGGCGGCTGTGAGCGGCGCGAATTTTCGTACGAAAATTCGCAAGATTCGATTGTTCGAACGAATGATCGCAAAGACCCCGCCCGGACCCGGGCGGGGTCTTTTCAGCTTCGCAGCATCCCCACGATATCGTAGGTCCGCTCGAGGATCGGCACCGTGATCTCGCGCGCCCGCTCGGCGCCGCGGCCGAGGATGCGGTCGATCTCGGCGGGGTCGGCCATCAGGCGGGTCATCTCGGTCGAGATCGGGGCCAGCCGGTCGACGGCCAGATCCGCCAGCGCCACTTTGAAATGCCCGAAAAGCGCGCCCGCATGCTCGTCGAGCACCGCTTGCGGCGCGACATCGGCAAGGGCCGCGTAGATGTTCACGAGGTTGCGTGCCTCGGGGCGGCTTTCCAGCCCGTCCAGCGCCTCGGGCAGCGGGTCGGGGTCGGTCTTGGCCTTGCGGATCTTCTTCGCGATCGTGTCGGCGTCGTCGGTCAGGTTGATGCGCGTCTTGTCCGAGGGGTCGGACTTGGACATCTTCTTCGTGCCGTCCTGCAGGTTCATCACGCGCGTCGCGGCGCCCTCGATCACCGGCTCGGTGATGGGGAAGAAGTCCACGTCGTAGTCATGGTTGAACTTGGCCGCGATGTCGCGCGTCAACTCGAGGTGCTGTTTCTGGTCCTCGCCCACGGGGACGTGGGTGGCGTGGTAGACGAGGATGTCGGCGGCCATCAGTGCGGGATAGGCAAAGAGGCCGAGCGAGGCGGCCTCGGCATTCTTGCCGGCCTTGTCCTTCCACTGGGTCATGCGGCCCATCCAGCCCATGCGTGCCACGCAGTTGAAGATCCAGGCCAATTGCGCGTGCTCGGCGACCTGGGACTGGTTGAAGAGGATGGATCGCTCGGGGTCGATGCCCGACGCGATGAAGCCCGCGCAGAGCTCGCGGGTGTTGTGCATCAACTCGCCCGCGGGCACGAGGCGCGCGGTGATCGCGTGCAGATCCACCATGCAGTAGATCGTTTCGAAAGAGCCTTCGTCCTGCATCGTCACGAAGCGTTTCATCGCGCCGAGGTAATTGCCCAGCGTCAGCCCGCCCGAAGGCTGGATGCCCGAGAACACGCGGGGGGTGAACTGCGTCTCTGCCATGCTGGTTCCTCGGTCCTGGCTGCGCGCGCGGCCCCTCTGGCCAAGCGCCGCGGCTTCGCTTACCCACGGGGGCAAATGGCGTCAACCGAGGGCCGCCGCGATGGATCAGCACAATGTCTCGCCCTTCAATGCGTTGCCGCCGGTGGTGGTCGCGCTGGCCGTCGTGATCTTCGGGCTCGAACTGATGTTCCAGGCCGCTACGGCGGGCATCCTCGGGGGACAGGGGGGCGTCGGCTGGCGGCTCGACGCGATCCGGGATTTCGGCGTCTTCGACGAGGTGGCGCGCTTCATGTGGCAAAACGGGATATATCCGACCGAGGACGTGCTGCGCCTTGTCACCTATCCCCTGATCCACGTGAGTTTCGTCCACGCGGGCTTCGTCGTCGTGTTCGTCCTCGCCATCGGCAAGATGGTGGCCGAGGTGTTCTCGCCGCTGGCCTTCGTGGCGCTGTTTCTCGGCTCGGCGGTGGCCGGGGCGCTGGGGTTCGTCGTCTTCATGAACAGCCCCTATCCGCTGGTCGGCGGCTATCCGGGTGTCTATGGCCTGATCGGGGCCTTCACCTTCATCCTCTGGACGCAGGCCGCGGTCCGCGGCTCCAGCAGGTATCGCGCCTTTGGCCTGATCGGTGTGCTGCTGGCCATTCAGATGCTGTTCGGGGTGATCCAGGGCGACTTCGGCAATGTCGTGGCCGAGTTTTCGGGGTTCGTCGCCGGTTTCGCGATGTCCTTCCTGATCGGTCCGGGCGGCTGGCGCAAGGCGTTGGCGCTGGTCAGGTCCCGTTAACGCCGCTGCAGCGCGTTGCGGAACTCGGCGATGCGGAAGGCACCCAGCGCCTGACCCGCGATCGCGTAGATCGCCATGCCGCCGATCACGAGGACAGCGAGGGCCGGATAGCGCCAGCCGGGCGTGCCCAGAAGCGGGATCAACAGTGTCGAACCGATCACGAGGGCAACCCCCATGATCATCGCCGCCAGCACGATGCGGCCGACGCGGTGGCGGTAACGGTCGTCGAAACTGGCCACGGTTCCCATGCTGCGTTTGCCCCGGAGCAGAAGCCAGACCATCGTCCAGCCCGCGAAGCTTGTCGCCAGCGCCGCCCCGACAAAGCCGATGGTCAGGGCCAGCCCGACCGCCACGACGGCATTCACCACCATCGCGACCAGCGCATAACGGAAGGGCGAGCGCGTATCCTCGCGCGCGAAATAGAGCGGTTGCAGCACCTTCTGCAGCACGAAGGCCGGCAGGCCGAGGCCGTAGGCCGCCAAAGCCATGGCGGTCTGGACGGTGTCGTCTGCATTGAATGCGCCACGCTCGAACAGGACCGAGACCAGAGGCGTGGGCATGACGCAGAGCGCGACGGCGGCGGGCACGGTCAGGGCAAGGCTGATCTCGCCTGCCCGGCTGAGCGCATGGCGCCCGCCTGCCTCGTCCCCGGCAGCCAGCCGCCGCGACAGGTCCGGCAGAAGCACGATGCCGATGGCGATGCCCACCACGCCCAGCGGCAACTGGTAGAGGCGGTCGGCCAGGCTGAGCCAGACGATGGCGCCGTCGAAGAAACTCGCCACCTGCCGACCCACCAGCAGGTTGATCTGCACCACGCCGCCCGCCAGCATGGCAGGCAGCATGATGATGGCCAGCCGCCGCATGTCGGGCGTAAGCCGGGGCAGGCGCGGGATCAGGCGGAAGCCCGCGCGCGCGGCGACGGTCCAGACCAGCGCCAGTTGCGCCACGCCCGCCCCGAGAATGCCCCAGACGAGAAAGGTGCCGTGGTGCAGCCCCGTCAGATCGTCGTCCGGCCCGGCGGTTTCGACGGAAAATCGTGCATCCGGCATGAAGTCGCTCTCGGCGAGCACCAGCACCGAGATGAGGACGAGGTTCAAGAGGATCGGTGCGGCGGCGGCGGCGGCGAAGCGCCCGGTCGCGTTCAACACCCCCGACAGCAGCGCCGCCAGCGAGATGAACACGATGTAGCCGAAGGCCACGCGCCCGAAATCCACGGCCAGTTCGAAGCGCACGTCGCCTGCAAAGCCGCCCGCCATGGCCAGCACGAACCACGGCATCGCCAGCTGCGCCACCAGCGTCAGCACGATGAGAACCGTGGCGAGCCCGGCAAAGGCATCGCGGGCGAACTCCAGCGGGTTCTCCTCGGCTTCCAGTTTCTTGGAGAACATCGGCACGAAGGCGGTGTTGAACGCGCCCTCGGCAAAGAAACGGCGGAACAGGTTGGGAAGCGAGAAGGCGACGAAGAACGCCTCGGCCACGGGCCCGGTGCCCATGAAGGCCGCGATCAGGATGTCGCGCACGAAGCCGAGGATGCGGCTGCCCAGCGTCCAGACGCCGACCGTGATGAAACCCGAGATCAGCCGGATCGGGCGTGACACGCCGGCCACCTCAGGCCCCGGCCCGTTCGGCGACCCGCGCGATGGCATCGCAAAGCTTGCGCTCGAGGCTTTCCTGCCGGGCGCGGGTGTAAAGCTTCAGGCCGAACATGTCCTTGACGTAGAAGGTATCGACCACCTGCGCGCCGTAGGTCGCGATCACGGCGGAGGAGATGTAGACATTGTTCGCCGCCAGCGTCTTGGTCAGATCATAGAGCAGACCTGGCCGGTCGCGGGTGTCGACCTCGATGATCGTGTAGATCTCGGAGCCCTCGTTGTCGAAGGTGATGTTGGTGGGCACGGCAAAGGGGCGCTCGCGCTTCTTGATCTTCTCGCGCCCTTCCAGCGCGCGGGAGGCCACGACCTCGCCCTTGAGCGTCTTGTCGATCATGTCGCGCAACCGCGGCAGGCGGCGCGCCTCGTAGGGGTTGCCCTCGGCGTCCTGCACCCAGAAGACGGCGGTGGCGAAGCCGTCCTTGGAGGTGTAGGTGCGCGCGTCCACGACGTTGGCGCCCACCAGAGACAGCGCGCCGGCAAGGCGCGAGAAGATGCCGGGGTGGTCGTTCAGCGCGAAACAGACGCGGGTGGCGTCGCGGTCCTCGTCCTCGCGGGTATCGATGCGGATCTCGTCGGTGCCGATGTCGCGCAGCATCTGCGCAAAGGCGACTTGCGTGGCAAGGTCGAGGCCCTGCCAATAGGGGCCGTAGTGGCGGTCCATCTCGTCCTTGAGATCGGCCTTGGGCCAGCTGTCCAGAGCGTCGCGCAGGGCGCGCTTGGCCTCGCCCTCGAGCTTGTCGCGGTTGAGGTCTTCCAGACCGGTATCGAGCGCCGTTGCAGTGGCGCGGTAGAGCCCGCGAAACAGCGTCGCCTTCCAGTTGTTCCAGGTGTTGGGGCCCACGCCGCGGATGTCGCAGACCGTCAGCACGGTCAGCAGTTCGAGGCGTTCCCGCGTTTTCACCGCCTTGGCGAAATCGCGCACCGTGCGCGGGTCCGAGATGTCGCGCTTTTGCGCCATGTCCGACATCAAGAGGTGATAGCGCACCAGCCATTCCACCGTGTCGGCCTCGGCGGGCTTCAGCCCCAGCCGCGGCGCCACGCTGCGCGCGATGCGGGCGCCGACGATCGAGTGATCCTCTTTCCGGCCCTTGCCGATGTCATGCAGCAGGCAGGCGATATAGAGGACCTTGCGATTGACCCCGCGCTTGAGAATGCCGGAGGCGACGGGCAGCTCTTCCTTGAGCTCCTCGCGCTCGATCTGCGCCAGCGTCGAGATCACCTGGATCGTGTGCTCGTCCACCGTGAAGCTGTGATACATGTTGAACTGCATCATCGCGACGATGGGCGCGAATTCCGGCAGGAAGGCCGCCAGCACCCCAAGCTCGTTCATGCGTCTGAGCGCGCGTTCCGGGTTGCCGTGTTTCAGCAGCAGGTCGAGGAAGATCCGGACCGCCTCGGGGTCGCGGCGCATCTCGTCGTCGATCAGGTCGAGGTGGGACGATATCGCCCGCATCGCGTCGGGGTGGATGAGGTAGCCCGTGCGCAGCGCCTCTTCGAAGAGGCGAAGGATGTTCAGCTTGTCGCCGAAAAACGCCGCTTCGTCGGCGATCGTGATCCGGTTCTGCTTGAGGGCATAGCCGTCCTTGAGCTTCTTGCGCCGGGTCCGGCCTCGCAGGAAGCCCAGGATCGCCGGCTCCTGCTTGACGTGACGCGCCTCGAGCTCGGTCAGGAAGATGCGGGTCAATTCGCCCACGCGGGTGGCGTGGCGGAAATAATCCTGCATGAAATGCTCGACCGCGCGGCGTCCCGAGTGGTCGGTGTAGCCCAGCCTCTCGGCAACGGCGACCTGGTTGTCGAAGGTCAACTGGTCCTGAGCGCGGTCCGCGATCAGGTGCAGGTGGCAGCGCGTGGCCCACAAGAACCGTTCGGCCGCGTCGAAGGCCGCGAATTCCTCGGGCAGGAAGACGCCGAGATCGACCAGCTCGGCCGCCCGCTGCACGCCATGTTCGTATTTCGCGATCCAGTAGAGCGTCTGCAGATCGCGCAGGCCCCCCTTGCCCTCCTTGACGTTGGGCTCGAGGACGTAGCGCTGGCCGCCCTGTTTCTTGTGGCGGTTCGACCGTTCCTCGAGCTTGGCCTCGATGAACTCGCCCACCGTGCCGCGAAACAGTTGCTCGCGCAGCGCGGTCTGAAGGTCGCGCCCGATGCCGTCTTCGCCCGCGAGAAAGCGCATCTCGAGCAGGCTGGTGCGGATCGTGACGTCCTGCTTGCCCAGCCGGAGGCACTCCTTCACCGTGCGGCTGGCGTGACCCACTTTCATGTGCAGGTCCCACAGCATGTAGAGGGCGGATTCGATCACGCTTTCGATGTGGGGCGTCATCTTCCACGGCGTGACGAACAGGAGGTCGACGTCCGAGTAGGGCGCCATCTCGCCCCGGCCGTAGCCGCCGACGGCCATGACGGCCATGCGCTCGGTCTCGCTCGGCATGTCGTTGCGGTGCAGATGGGTTTCGGCCACGTGAAGAACGGCCCGGACCAGCCTGTCCGTCAGGTAGGTGTAGGCCCGCGTGATGCGCCGCGCCGTCATAGGGTTGGCGGCGATCCCCGCCGCGATGACCGCGCGTCCGTTGTCCTGCGCGGCCTGCAGCACCGTTGTCGCCGCGCGACGGACCTCGCCGGGATCGGTCAGCCCGTCGATCGCCGCATCGAGCGCTGCGCAGAGCGCTGCTTCGTCCAGTATGTCCGCGTCCGGTGCGATCAGCTCGCCCGGTTCGGAAGGGGTCGGGGGAAGCGTCGGGTTCCGGTCAGAAACCGAAACCGCCAAGGCGTCTTGGGGCGGGGTCAATCACGGCCACCTGATTGTCGATCACTTCGGTGATGGCCATCGCGCGCTGGTTCGTGCCGTCACTCAGCAGCCGGAATACCCCGTTCGCCCCCTGGAAACCAGAGCTTGCGGTCAAATCCGTGCGCCCGAGCCGGCCCGAGGTCGCGGCGGTTTCGCCCACCGCGCGGATCGCGTCGTAGCCGAGTGCGCCGAGGATATGGGGCGACGCGTCGTAGGCGGCCTCGTACCGGGCATTGAAGGCCGAGGTCGCGGTCGGGTCGGGAACGGCGAACCAGCCGCCCTGCAGCCCCGACAGTTCCAGCGTCTGCGGCGGCGTGTCCCAGCGCGTCAGGCCCATCATCCGCACCTCGTCGATGTCGAGCCCGTTCTCGGGCAGAAGCTGCGCGAAGAAAGGCAGGGCGCCCGCGCTGTCGGAGGTGAGCATCAGCGCGTTGGCGTCGTTGCTGCGCACCTCCGACACGATCTGCGGCACGGTGTTGATGACGCCGTTCTGCGAGAATTCGTACGGGATGGTGGCCACCACCGTCGCGCTCGAGGCCTGGGCCGCGCGCAGCACGGCATCGCGGGCCACCTGACCGGCGAGGTTCTCGGCATGGGCGACGACGATCCGGTTGCGCCCCTGGGTGGCGGCGTAGGACACGACCCGCGCCGCAGTGTTCTGGAAGGTGTGACCCAGAACGAAGACGTTGCCGCCCGCGATCTCGGTGTTGTTGGAGAAGCTCAGCACATTGACGTTGGAGTTCGCCACCGCCACGCCGACGGCTGCCGCCGCATCCGAGCGCAGCGGTCCGACGATGACATCGGCCCCTTCCTGTACGGCCTGGCGGGCGACATCGGCGGCCTGCGCCGACTGGCCGGCCGTGTCGTAGACCGTGATCTCGACCGTCACTCCGGTCAGTTCTGTCGCCGCGAGGCGGGCGGCGTTTTCAAGGCTGCGCGCGATGGTCGCGTCACCGCCTTGGCCGGAGCTGACCGGCAGCAGCATGGCCACCTGGATCGTCTGGTCGGCGACTCGCGGCCCCGCGCCGCCGCCGGGCGCAGCGACCTGGCAGGCCGCCAGCGCGGCCGTCGCGGCCAAAAGGGCCAGATGCCGCAAGGGGTTGCGGATGGAACGCAAAGCGGAAAACATGAAACCTGACCTCCGTGCGGCAATGCCTGTGCTGTTTGCCCTAGGCTATGGCGTCCGACGCGGCAAGTAAACGATACGGGCGCATCCCATCGCGCCATGCGCGGGACACCACCGATGGAGCATCACACGCAGGCCGGCCGGCAGGCCGAGTTGGCGCCGGGCCTCTACCTCGTGGCCACCCCGATCGGGGCCGCGCGGGACATCACGCTCAGGGCGCTCGATATTCTGGCCAGCGCCGATGTGCTGGCCGCGGAAGACACCCGCACGCTGCGCCATCTCATGGACATTCACGGCGTCAAGCTGGGCGATCGGCCCCTGTGGGCCTACCATGATCACAACGGTGCCGCCATGCGCCCCCGCATCGTGCAGGCCCTCGCCGAGGGGCGCAGCGTCGCCTATTGTTCCGAGGCCGGCACGCCGGTCATCGCCGATCCGGGCTACCAGCTGGCGCGGGCGGCGATCGAGGCGGGGGCGAGGGTGACCGGCGCCCCTGGTCCCTCGGCCGCGATTCTCGCCCTCAGCCTGTCGGGGCTGCCCTCGGACCGCTTTCTCTTCGCCGGGTTTCCGCCTGCGCAGGCCGGACCCCGCGCACGCTGGTTGGCCGAGATCGGATCGGTGCCCAGTACGCTCATTCTTTATGAAAGCCCCAAACGCGTTCAACGACTGTTAACCGAACTCTGCGAAACATGGGGCGAAGAGCGGCCGGCTGCGTTATGCCGGGAGCTGACCAAGCGCTTCGAAGAGGTGCGGCACGGAACGCTCGGGTCGCTGCGGGACGGATTGGCCGAGGCTGTGGTCAAGGGTGAGATCGTTCTGGTGGTCGGGCATCCGGTCGCGGCGGCCCCGTCGCAAGATGCGGTGGACGCGGCCCTTCTCGAGGCGCTGGGCCGGTTGCGGGTGAAGGATGCCGCCGCCGAGGTGGCCGAGGCGCTGGGCCTGCCCCGGCGGGATGTCTACCAGCGCGCGCTCGCGCTGAAGCAGGAAGGTGACGGATGAGTGGTCTGATTTCGCATCTCAAGGGGCGCGCGGCTGAGGATCGGGTGCTGAGGGCCTACCAGGACAGCGGGCATCGGCTTGTCTGCCAGCGCTGGCGCGGGCCGGGGGGCGAGATCGACCTTGTCCTCGAAAAGGACGGCGAGGTCGTCTTTGTCGAGGTGAAATCATCCCGCAGCTTCGCGGCCGCCGCGGCGCACCTGACCCGCCGCCAGATCGGACGCCTGATGGCAAGCGCCGAAGCGGCGCTCGGTTTCTTTCCGAAGGGGTCGCTCACGCCGATGCGGTTCGACGTGGCGCTGGTCGATGGCCACGGACAGATCGACGTCATCTCCAACGCATTGACGGCGGCCTGAGACGGCAGGCTTGCGCCTTGCGCCCGCCCGCGCCAAGTAGGGCGCGACACAACAGGCGGGAGCGGGCCGATGAAGATCGCCTTTCAGATGGACCCGATCGGGTCGGTGAACATCAACGCGGACAGCACCTTCCGCCTCGCCGAAGAGGCGCAGGCGCGTGGTCACGAGCTTTGGGTCTACACGCCCGATCACCTGAGCTATCGCGAGGGGCGCATCATGGCCGTGGCGCAGCCCGTCACGGTGCAGCGCGTGCAGGGCGATCACGCCCGCCTCGGCGACCCCGTCGATCTCGACCTCGCCGAGGTGGATGTCGTCTGGCTGCGCCAGGACCCCCCCTTCGACATGGGCTACATCACGACGACCCATCTGCTCGACCGGTTGAAGGGGCAGACGCTCGTGGTCAACGATCCGTTCTGGGTGCGCAACTGCCCCGAAAAGCTGTTGGTGCTGGATTTCCCCGACCTGACGCCGCCCACGACCATCGCCCGCGACCTGAAGGTGCTGCGCGCCTTCAAGGAGCGTCACGGCGACATCATCCTCAAACCGCTCTACGGCAACGGCGGCGCGGGTGTTTTCCGCCTGCCCGAGAGCGACCGCAACCTCAATTCGCTGCATGAGCTGTTCACCGGCATGAACCGCGAGCCGCTGATCGCGCAGAAATTCCTGCCGGATGTGGCCGCGGGCGACAAGCGTGTGATCCTCGTCGACGGAGAGCCCGTGGGCGCCATCAACCGCGTGCCGGCCGAGGGCGAGACGCGGTCCAACATGCATGTCGGCGGCCGCGCCGAGAAGACCGTCCTGACCGAGCGCGAGCGCGAGATCTGCGCCGCCATCGGCCCGCGTCTGCGCGAGATGGGGCAGGTTTTCGTCGGCATCGACGTGATCGGCGGCTGGCTCACCGAGATCAACGTGACCTCGCCCACCGGCATCCAGGAGCTGGAGCGCTTCGACGGGATCAACGTGGCGGCCCGGATCTGGGAGGCGATCGAGGCGAAACTCTAGGCCGTTTTCGCCCCGATCAGGCGATAGCCCAGGGCCTCGGCGATATGGGGCTGTCCCACGTGGGCGTCCCCCTCCAGATCGGCAATGGTGCGCGCCAGCCGCAAGATGCGGTGATAGCCCCGCGCGGTCAGCTTGAAGCGTTCTGCGGCCTTGAGCAGGAAGGCCTTGCCGGCCTCGTCGGGTGTCGCGATCTCGTCCAGCAGCGCGCCTTCCGCGTCGGCATTGACGCGCGCGGGCGATCCCAGGGACGCAAAGCGCGCCGCCTGCACGTCGCGCGCGGCGCGGACGCGGGCGGCGATGTCGCCGCTTTTTTCGCCATTGGCGGGCAGGTCGAGGTCGGCATAGGCCACCGGCGGCACCTCGAGGCGCAGGTCGAACCGGTCCATCAGGGGGCCGGAAATGCGGCCCATGTAATCCTCGCCACACAGCGGCGCGCGCCCGCAGGCCTGCCCGGCGTCATAGAGTTGCCCGCAGCGGCAGGGGTTGGCCGCGGCGATCAGCAGGAAGCGGCAGGGGTAGGTGACATGGGCGTTGGCGCGCGCGACCACCACGTCGCCGGTCTCGATCGGCTGGCGCAGGGTTTCCAGCACGGCGCGCGGGTATTCCGGAAACTCGTCGAGAAAGAGCACCCCGTTATGCGCAAGGCTGATCTCGCCCGGTTTCGCGCCGCGCCCGCCGCCGACGATCGCCGCCATGGAGGCCGTGTGATGCGGGGCGCGATACGGTCGGGTGCGCGAAATGCCGCCTTCGTCCAGAAGCCCGGCGAGTGAGTGGATCATCGAGGTTTCCAGCGCCTCGGGTGCGGAGAGCGGGGGCAGGATGCCGGGGACACGGGCGGCCAGCATCGACTTGCCCGAGCCGGGGCTGCCGACCATCAGCAGGTGGTGGCGCCCGGCCGCCGCGATCTCGATCGCGCGTTTCGCGCGTTCCTGGCCGCGCACCTCGGACAGGCATTTCAGATGCGCCTCCTCGCGCACCTCGCCGGGCCTTGCGGGGTCGAGCGGGTGGCGGTCGGTCAGATGCGCGATCAGCGCGGCCAGCGTCGGGGCGGCGAAGACGGGGGTGGCCCCGACCCAGGCGGCCTCGGCCCCGCAGCCGGAGGGGCAGTAGAGGACGCGCCCGTCCTCGCCCGCCGCCAGTGCCGTGGGCAGCGCGCCGATCACCGCCACAAGCGTGCCGTCGAGTGACAACTCCCCCAGCGCCATGGCGGTCTCGACCTTGTCGCGCGGGACGATGTCGAGGGCTGCCAGCAGGGCCAACGCGATGGGCAAGTCGAAATGCGACCCTTCCTTGGGCAGGTCGGCGGGCGACAGGTTCACGGTGATGCGCTTGGACGGGAGCGCGATGGCCATGGCCGACAGCGCCGTGCGCACCCGTTCGCGCGCCTCCGACACGGCCTTGTCGGGCAGGCCGACCACCGCGAAGGCGGGCACGCCCGGCGTGACGGCGCATTGCACCTCGACGCGGCGCGCCTCGAGCCCTTCGAAGGCCACGGTGTGGATGCGGGACAGGCTTTCGGGGCGGGCGGTGTCTAACATGGTTAACCGCTACGCGAGAGGCGTTACCGAATCGTAAATTTCGGCGATGGCTCAGGCCTCGGGCGGCGCGATGGGGAAGGGGCGGCGCGGCAGGCCCATGTCGTAGGTGGGTTGTTCCGGGCCACGGGTCTGACCCAACGCGCGCCAAAGGCGCAGGGGCGGATGCGCGAGATGGGTGGTTACATAAGCCTGCGCCGCGTCGGATACGGGCAGCGCGTAGCCCGCGATCCGCATGGCGACCGGAGCGAAGAACGCATCGGCCAGCGTGTAGCGACCGAACAGGAACGGCCCGCCCGAGCGGTCGAGGGCCGCGCCCCAGAGCGCCTCGATCCGGGCGAGGTCGGCCTGCACGGCATCCGATGGCGCGAACCCCTCCCAGGCGGTGCGCAGGTTCATCGGGCAGGCCCCGCGCAGCGCGGCAAAGCCCGTGTGCATCTCGGCGATCAGGGATTGCGCCATGGCGCGATCGACGGCGTCGTCGGGCAGCAGGCCATGGTCGGGAAAGGCCTCGGCCAGGTGCCATGCGATGGCGACGGTGTCCCGCAACAGTCCGCCTTCGGGCGTCTTCAGCGCAGGAACCGTGCGCACCAGCGGCGCGAAGCGCGCCATGTCCCGGGTGAATTCCGGACGGTAGAGGATCGTCTCGACCACGGTGACGGGGATGGCGAAGACCGCGAAGGGCAGCCAGCCGCGCAAGGACCAGCTGGAATAGGATCGGTCGCCGATGAGAAGGTCGTAGCCCATGGGAGAAGTGGTGCCCACAGGCCCGGATCAGTCAATCGCGATTTCGTGATATCCTGCATTTGCAGGGCATATCGGTGTATTTCGCCGCCCCTGCGAAATTTTGTGTCCCTCAAAGTGAACCGAACGGTCTTTCGCTGCGTAACCCTTGTAGAACGCTGCTTGCCGATGGCGTTTCGGGAACCAGAAACCGGGGGGTGCGACATGGCACTGGACATGGGTGGAGACCACAGCCTCAGCCGCCGCGCGATGCGGGCGGAACTGCTTGATGCGGAGACGGAACTGAAACTGGCCTACGCCTGGCGCGACCAACGTGACGAAGAGGCGCTTCACCGCCTTGTCACCGCCTACATGCGCCTTGCCATTTCCATGGCCGCCAAGTTCAAGCGCTACGGCGCGCCGATGAACGATCTGATCCAGGAAGCGGGGCTCGGCCTGATGAAGGCCGCGGACAAGTTCGACCCCGATCGCGGCGTGCGTTTCTCGACCTATGCCGTGTGGTGGATCAAGGCGTCGATCCAGGATTACGTGATGCGCAACTGGTCGATGGTGCGCACCGGATCGACCTCGTCCCAGAAATCGCTCTTCTTCAACATGCGCCGTGTGCAGGCCCGGCTCGAGCGCGAGGCGATGGCCGCGGGTCAATCGCTCGACAAGCACCAGTTGCGCCAGATGATCGCCACCGAGGTCGGCGTTCCGCTGCATGACGTGGAAATGATGGAAGGCCGGCTTGCGGGCTCGGATTATTCGCTGAATGCCACGCAGTCCGTCGATGACGAGGGCCGCGAGTGGATCGACGCGCTGGAGGACGACAGCGCGCAGGCCGCCGACATCGTCGAGGACAGCCACGACCGCGAGCAGTTGCGCGACTGGCTGATCACCGCCATGCAGGCCCTGAACGACCGCGAGCGGTTCATCGTGCGCGAGCGCAAGCTGCGCGAGGAACCGCGCACGCTGGAAAGCCTCGGCACCGAACTGGGCCTGTCCAAGGAACGCGTGCGCCAGCTCGAGGCCGCCGCCTTCGCCAAGATGCGCAAGACGCTCGAGGCGCAATCGAAGGAGGTCCGGTCATTCTTCGCCGCATGATCCTTCACGCGCCGCTGGCATTGCTGGCCGGTCTTTTCGTGCTGTCCATCGCCACGGCGTCGCCGGTGGCGGTGGTCGGCGGCGAGGTTGCAGCGCCGACGGCGGCGCCGATGACCATCGCCTTCCTGCGCTGACCACCCGTGACGCTGCGCCACCTGTCCGCGTTGACCGGGCTTGCCGTCGTGCTTACCCATGCAGCTTGGGCACAGGTGGGCGCCCCGGACATCGCGCCGGTTGCGGGCGCGTCGGATATCGTGATCCTCGGTGAGGTCCACGACAATCCCGCGCACCACGCGCTTCAGGCCGAGGTGCTGGCGGCGCTGTCCCCTTCGGCGATCGTGTTCGAGATGATCTCGGCCGAGGCGGCGGAGTTGGTGGTGGCGGACATCGCCGATGATGCCGATGCAGTGGCCGCCGCACTGGACTGGGCAAATTCCGGCTGGCCCGATTTCGCCTATTACGCTCCGCTCTTCGCCTTTGGAACGCAGGTGCCGATTCTTGGTGCGGGCGTGGACCGCGCCACGGCGCAAGGTGCCTTCGCCGAGGGTGCGGCCGCGGTCTTTCCGGGCGACGCGGCGCGGTTCGGCCTCGACCGTGGTTTGCCCGAGGCCGAGCAGGCCGCCCGCGAGGCCGAGCAGATGGCTGCCCATTGCGATGCGTTGCCGCCCGATATCCTGCCCGGCTTCGTCGAGGCGCAGCGCCTGCGCGACGCGGCCCTGGCGGAGGCGGCCCTCGAGGCGCTGGTGGCCCATGGCCCGCCCGTGGCGATCATCACCGGCAATGGCCACGCGCGCCGCGACTGGGGTGTGCCCGCCCTGATCGCCCTTGCCGCGCCCGAGGTGACGGTTTTCAGCCTCGGCCAGTTCGAGGCCCCGCCCGAAGGCGAGGTGCCCTTCGATCTGTGGGCCGTCGCCGATCCGGTCGACCGCCCCGACCCCTGCGCGGCGTTTCGCTGATGGGGCGGGTGGGTCTGCCTTGGGGTTTCGCCATTGCCCTCGGGGCCCGGCGGCCCTAACCTCCGACCGCGCTTCGTGGAAGGACGGCACATCATGCTGGCGGACAAGCGGATTCTCCTGATCATCGGCGGCGGGATCGCGGCGTTCAAGTCGCTCGACCTGATCCGGCGGCTGCGCGAGCAGGGCGCCACGGTGGTGCCTGTGCTGACGAAGGCTGGGGAGGAATTCGTGACGCCGCTGAGCGCCTCGGCGCTGGCCGCGCAAAAGGTCTACCGCGATCTGTTCGACCTGACGGACGAGGCCGAGATGGGCCATATCGAGTTGAGCCGTGCCGCCGACCTTGTCGTCGTGGCCCCCGCCACTGCCGATCTGATGGCCAAGATGGCCCATGGCCATGCAAATGACCTCGCTTCGACCTTGCTGATGGCGACCGACAAGCGCGTGTTGATCGCGCCCGCGATGAATGTCCGGATGTGGGAACATGCCGCCACGCAGAGAAACCTCGCCACCCTGCAGGGCGACGGGGTGCTTGTCGTGGGCCCCGACGAGGGCGCGATGGCCTGCGGAGAGTTCGGGCCCGGCCGCATGGCCGAGGTGCCAGAGATCGTCGCCGCCATCACCGCGGCACTGTCGGAGGGACCGCTTAAGGGCAGGCATGTGCTGGTGACCTCGGGCCCGACGCATGAACCGATCGACCCGGTGCGCTACATCGCCAACCGCTCATCGGGGGCGCAGGGCACGGCACTGGCCGCGGCGCTGCGCGATCTGGGCGCGCGGGTGAGTTTCGTGACCGGCCCCGCCAGCGTCCCGCCGCCCGCAGGCGTCGAGGTGATCCGGGTCGAGACGGCGCAGGAGATGGCCGGCGCGGTCAAGGCCGCGCTGCCCGCCGATGCCGCCGTCTTTGCCGCCGCGGTCGCAGACTGGCGGGTCGAGAACGCAGCCGCGCAGAAGATGAAGAAGGACGGCAGCGGCGCCGCGCCCGCGCTTGAGTTCGCCGAGAACCCCGACATCCTGGCAGGTGTGGCGCAGATGGCCGAGGGGCGGCCGAGGCTGGTCGTGGGCTTTGCCGCCGAGACCGAGAGCGTCGAGGCGCATGCGACCGCCAAGCGGGCGCGCAAGGGCTGTGACTGGATCGTGGCCAATGACGTGTCGCCGGGCACGGGGATCATGGGCGGGGCCGAGAACGCGGTCACGCTGATCACGGCGGAAGGGGCCGAGACCTGGCCGCGCCTGTCCAAGGCCGAGACGGCGCGACGTCTTGCCCTGCGCATCGCCGCGGCCTTGGCCTGAGCGGCAAGCGGGTCATATGCATATCCGTGGGCAGATGAAGGGGGCGGTGTGGCCGTTCTGATCGAAGTTTTGCGCGAGGCTTGGGCCGACCCCTCGGTCCCCCTTCCCGAATACGCCACGGCGGGGGCCGCGGGGGCCGACCTGCGCGCCAACCTGGCCGAGCCGGACCGGATGCAGGGGCTTTTGCTCAAGCCCGGCGGACGGATCCTGGTGCCGACCGGTCTGCGGGTGGCGATCCCCGCGGGATACGAGATGCAGGTCCGCCCGCGCTCGGGTCTTGCGTTGGAACATGGCATCGGCCTGCCCAACAGTCCCGGCACGATCGACAGCGACTATCGCGGGCCGCTGGGCGTGATCCTCGTGAATTTCGGCGAGACGCCCTACCGCATCCGCCATGGTGCGCGCATCGCGCAAGCGGTGATCGCGCCGGTCGTGCAGGCCGGCTTCGCTGAGGTCGATACGCTCGACGCGACGGTGCGCGGCGTGGGCGGCTTCGGCTCGACCGGGGTCGGTTGATGCTGTTCGTCTTCGTCATGGCCGGGGTGCTCTGGGGGATCGGCGCGGTGATGAAGGCGCCGGTGCAGGCGCGGCTTTACTTGCTGGGGCTGCTCTACGTCGCGGTTCTGGCCATTCAGATCGTGCTGCCCGATGGCCACCCGCTCCGTGAAACAACGGGAAGCTCGCCCGCCCTCTGGCTGATCTTCGGCGCCTTCGTGCTGCTGGCGCTGGCCTATCGCGCGGTGCTGAACCGGCTGCGCGGTCGCGCCGAGGCGCAGGAGGCCGCGCGCGAGGCCTCGTCCCCCGCCCTGCCCAAAGGCCCCTTCACCGACGAGGAGCTGGAGCGCTACGCGCGCCACATCACCCTGCCCGAGATCGGCGGCGCCGGGCAGCGCGCGCTGAAGGAGGCGAAGGTCCTCGTGATCGGTGCGGGCGGCCTCGGCGCGCCCGCGCTGCTCTATCTCGCGGCGGCGGGCGTGGGGCGGATCGGGGTGATCGACGCCGATGTCGTGAGCCTGTCGAACCTGCAGCGGCAGGTGATCCATACCGATGCAGGGCAAGGCATACCCAAGGTCTTTTCGGCGCAGGCAGCCCTCGCCGCACTGAACCCGCGCATCGACTTGCGCCCCTACAACCGCATGCTGATCCCCGAGATCGCCGAGGAGTTGTTCGCGGACTACGACCTGATCCTTGACGGCACCGACAGCTTCGCCACCCGTGCCATGGTCAACGCGGCCGCCGTCGCGGCGGGCCGCCCCGTGATTGCGGGCGCGATTTCCGCCTGGGAGGGGCAGGTGACGCTGTATGACCCTGCGGGCGGCGCGCCTTGCATGGCCTGCATCTTTCCCGAGGTGCCCGCGCCCGGCCTGGCCGCGACCTGCGCCGAGACCGGCGTCATCGGCGCGCTTCCGGGTGTGATCGGGTCCATGATGGCGCTGGAGGCGGTCAAGGAGATCACCGGCGCAGGGCGGGGTCTGCGCGGTCGGATGCTGATCCACGATGCGCTTCATGCCGAAACGCGCGAGATCCGGCTGAAGCGGCGGGCCGATTGCCCCGTGTGCGGCGGTGTTTGACAGGGTCAAGGGACGCCCGGCGGTTGCGCGCTACCTTCCCTAAGGTCAACGGGCAGTTCCCCATTGCACCTAGGGAGGATTGAACCATGAAGAGACTGCTTTACGCGGCCGCTCTGGTCGTTGCCGGCCCCGCCTTCGGGCAGGGGATGCCGTCGCCTGATGGGGCGGAGGTGTATTTCGTCGGGCTGGAGGATGGCGCGACGGTCACCAGCCCGGTGACCGTCCATTTCGGTCTGCGCGGCATGGGCGTCGCGCCCGCCGGAACGGATGCGCCGAACACCGGGCATCATCACCTGTTGATCAACCGGGCACCGATGGGCGATGGCCCCGATGGTGCCGAGGAATGGCTGTACGGTCTGCCCGCCGATGAAAACCACCGCCATTTCGGGGCCGGCCAGACCGAGGTGACGCTGGACCTGCCCGCAGGTCAGCACACGCTTCAGCTGGTGCTGGGGGACATGAACCACGTGCCCCATGACCCGCCCGTTGCCAGTGGGGTGATCACCATCACCGTGGAATGACCCCTGTCTAAGGGGCGCCATTGCACCTATGTCTCGGGGCAAAGGAGATTTGCCCCGATGACCAATCCGCTGCTGACCGACTGGACCACGCCCTTTGGCCTGCCGCCCTTCGACGCGATCGAGGATGCGCATTTCGCCCCCGCGATGGAGCAGGCGCTGGAGGAAGGGCGCGCGGCCATCCGGGCCATCGCGGACAACCCCGAGCCGCCGACATTCGCCAACACGATCGAGGCGCTGGAACTGGCCGATGCGACGCTCGACCGGGTGGCGGGCGTCTTCTACAACCTCGCCGGATCGGACTCGAACGAGGCGCGTCAGGCGTTGCAGCGCGAGTTCGCCCCCAAGCTCTCGGCCTATTCCTCCGAGATCACCAACAATACCGCGCTCTTCCGGCGGATCGACGATTTGTGGCAGCGCCGCGATGACCTTGGCCTGACCGACGAGCAGATGCGGGTGCTTTACCTGACGCATCGCAGTTTCACCCGCTCGGGTGCCGCGCTCGAGGGGTTCGCGCGGGACCGGCTGACCGAGGTGAAATCGCGCCTTGCCGTGCTGGGCACGGAGTTCACGCAGAACCTGCTGGCCGATGAGCGCGACTGGTTCATGCCACTGGCCGAAACCGATCTCGAGGGTCTGCCCGAGTTCGTCGTCGCCGCCGCCCGCGAGGCGGGGCGCGAGAAGGGGCAGGAGGGGCCGGTCGTGACGCTCTCGCGGTCGCTGATCGTGCCCTTCCTGCAATTCAGCGCGCGCCGCGACCTGCGCGAAACGGCCTACAAGGCTTGGGCCGCGCGCGGCATGAACGGAGGCGAGACCGACAACCGTGGCATCGCCGCCGAGGTGCTGGCACTTCGTGCCGAGCGGGCGATGCTGCTGGGCTATGACAGTTTCGCGGCCTACAAGCTGGAAACCGAGATGGCCGGCACGCCCGAGGCGGTGCGCGACCTGCTGATGGCCGTGTGGGAACCCGCCCGCACGCAGGCCGAGGCCGACGCGGTGAAACTGACCGCGATGCTGCATTCCGACGGGATCAACGGCGAGTTGGAGCCTTGGGACTGGCGCTACTACTCCGAGAAGCGCCGCGCGGCCGAGCATGACCTGAACGAGGCCGAGTTGAAGCCCTATTTCCAGCTCGACGCGATGATCGAGGCGGCCTTCGACTGCGCCAATCGGCTCTTTGGATTGGAGTTTGCGCCGCTTGACGTCCCACTCTACCACACCGACGCGCGCGCATGGGAGGTGACGCGGGGCGGCAAGCATGTCGCCGTTTTCATCGGCGACTATTTCGCGCGCGGATCGAAGCGCTCGGGCGCGTGGTGCTCCGCGATGCGCAGCCAGAAGAAGCTGGGCGGCGACGTGCGGCCCATCGTGGTCAATGTCTGCAATTTCGCCAAGGGCGCGCCCTGTCTGCTGTCCTATGACGACGCGCGGACGCTGTTCCACGAATTCGGCCATGCGCTACACCAGATGCTGTCGGACGTGACCTATGGCTCGATCAGCGGCACGAGCGTCGCGCGCGACTTCGTGGAACTGCCCAGCCAGCTTTACGAGCACTGGCTGGAGGTGCCCGAGGTGCTGGAGAAACACGCCCGCCACGCCGAGACGGGCGAGGCGATGCCGCGCGCGCTGCTTGACCGGCTTCTGGCGGCGCAGACCTATGACATGGGGTTCCAGACGGTGGAATATGTCGCCTCGGCCCTTGTCGATCTCGATTTCCACGACGGCGAGGCCCCGGCCGACCCGATGCGGGCGCAGGCCGATACGCTGGAGGGGATCGAGATGCCGCGCGCCATCGGAATGCGCCACGCGACGCCCCATTTCGCCCATGTCTTCGCCGGCGACGGCTATTCGAGCGGCTATTACAGCTACATGTGGTCGGAGGTGATGGACGCCGACGCCTTCGCCGCCTTCGAAGAGGCGGGCGGGCCCTTCGACGCCGAAACGGCGGCCAGGCTCGAACGGTTCATCCTGTCCGCCGGTGGCAGTGCCGAGGCCGACGCGCTCTATACTGCGTTCCGGGGCCGCATGCCGGGCGTCGAGGCGCTGCTCAAGGGGCGGGGGCTGGACAAGGCTGCCTAGGCGCCCGCGTCCTCGCCCAGCTCGTGGGCGAGGAACGCCTCGAAGGCGTCGAGGTTGATCGGCTCGAACTGGCCGAAGCCCTGCATCCAGACCGAGGCGGGTTTCAGCGCGTCGGGCTCGAGCTTGCACCATTTCACGCGGCCTCGCTTCTCCTGCGTGATGAGGCCCGCCGCGGCGAGGATGCCGAGATGCTTGGAGATCGCGGCCAGCGACATCTCGAAGGGGTCGGCCACGTCGGTGACGGCCATGTCATCCTCCAGCAGCATGCGCAGGATTTCGCGCCGGGTCGGATCGGCGAGGGCAGAGAACACGGTGTCGAGCGAGGCGGCCATGTCCAAGCTGGTGACACCGGCCCGATCATTCGTCAACCGATCGGTTGAATATGCGGATTGCACCGATCCGCGCCCCCGGACCGGATGCAGGCCAAGCGCCGCATTTGTCGCACCTTGGAAAAATGATTACCAAACAACGGCTTGAGTCATATTTTCTGCGCCGCGGCGCGCGTTGACTCCGGCCCGTGATCGACATAGCGTCCGCGCAACTTCCAAAGGGGTTCCGTGTCATGTCCGGCCCGCGCGACGACGAGCGCCTCAAGGCTCTCGAAGCCCGCATCGCGGCGGCCAAGAAGGCACAGGATCCGAAGCCCCACATGGAGGAACACTATTCGCAGGCGCATCTTGCCTGGCGGATGGTGATCGAACTGGTGGTCGGTCTGGGGATCGGCTTCGGCATCGGCTACGGGCTGGACGCGCTTTTCGGAACGCAGCCCTGGATGATGATGGTTTTCACGATCCTGGGCTTCATTGCCGGGGTCAAGACGATGATCCGCTCGGCCCGGGAGGTCGAACGCAAGCAACAGGCCGCGGACGATAGCGCCGCCGGGGATGAGAAGGGGTAAGCGCGTGGCATCCGAAAGCACCAACACCGCCGCGACGGAAACCAGGGGCAACGGCAAGACGATCGCCTATGTGCTGATCGCGGTCGCGGCCGTTCTGTTCATCCTTGCCTATGCCGACGGTTACGACAGCCTCGCAATCCACCCGATGGACCAGTTCGAGGTGTCGCCGCTGTTCGGTGGCGACGAGATCCGCTGGTACACACCCACGAACGCGACGCTGTGGATGGGGCTGGCCATCGCGGCCATCGCGGCGCTGATGGTGATGGGCACCAAGGGGCGCGCGGTCATCCCGACGCGCAGTCAGTCCATGGCTGAACTGGCCTATGGCTTCATTCGCAAGATGGTCGAGGATGTGGCGGGCAAGGATGCGCTGCCCTACTTCCCCTACATCTTCACGGCCTTCCTCTTCATTCTCTTCGCGAATTTCCTCGCGCTGATCCCGGCCAGCTTTTCGCCCACGTCGCATATCGCGGTGACGGTGATCCTGGCGCTGACGGTGTTCATCAGCGTGACCGTGATCGGCTTCGTCAAGAACGGCGCAGGTTTCCTCAGCCTGTTCTGGGTCTCGTCCGCGCCACTGCCGCTGCGTCCGATCCTCGCCGTGATCGAGGTGATTTCCTACTGCGTCCGCCCCGTCAGCCACTCGGTGCGTCTGGCCGGTGCGGTCATGGCGGGCCACGCGGTTCTCAAGGTCTTCGCGGGCTTCGCCGGGGCGCTGGGTCTTGCCGGTATCGCGCCGGTTTTCGGCGTGATCGCGATCTACGGGCTGGAGGTGCTGGTCGCCGCGATCCAGGCCTACGTCTTCACCATCCTCACCTGCGTCTACCTCAAGGACGCACTGCATCCGCATCACTGAACGGTGGGCCTGCGGGCCCACCCTACGGATTTCTCGAACTTCCAACGTAAGGAGATACCATCATGGAAGGCGATATCGCACAACTCGGCCAGTTCATCGGCGCAGGCATCGCAGGCCTGGGCGCAGGCCTCGCGGCACTGGGTGTCGGCAACGTTGCCGGCAACTTCCTCGCAGGCGCCCTGCGCAACCCGTCGGCCGCTGCCGGCCAGACGGCCACGCTCTTCATCGGCATCGCATTCGCGGAAGCGCTGGGGATTTTCTCGTTCCTCGTCGCGCTGCTGCTGATGTTCGCCGTCTGAAGACGCCTGAACCCTCATCCTTACGTCCGGGGCGCCAGCAACATCGCAGGCGCTCCGGTGGGTTTCCGGTTCCAGGAGGACGCACATGGCTGAAGACGCCACCACGGGTGCCGCCGCAGGCGGTGAGGCTGGCATCCCGCAGCTCGACTTCGCGACCTTTCCCAACCAGATCTTCTGGCTGGTCGTCGCGCTGGTCGCTATCTACTTCATCCTGAGCCGCGTCGCGCTGCCCCGGATCGCGTCGGTCCTGGCCGAGCGCCAGGGGACGCTGACCAATGACCTCGCCGCCGCCGAAGACCTCAAGCGGCAGGCGGTCGAGGCCGAAGAGGCCTACAACAAGGCGCTGGCCGATGCCCGCGTCGAGGCCGCCAAGATCGCCGAGGAGACCCGCGCGGGTATCCAGGAACAACTCAACGACGCCATCGCGCACGCCGATGCCGAGATCGCGGCGAAATCCGCCGAGAGCGAGGCGCGCATCGCCGAGATACGCGCCGGTGCGCTTCAGAGCATCGAAGAGGTCGCCCGCGACGTTGCCGCCGACGTGGTGAACGCCGTGGCGCCCGGCCAGAAGGTCGATGCCGATGCACTGGCCGCCGCCGTGGCCGAGCGGGTGAAGGGGTAAGATCATGAGAACCAGCCTGACCCTGATCCTGACCCTGGCCGCCGCGCCTGCGCTGGCCGCCGGGGAAGAGGGTTACAGCTACCCCAAGGGGCTGTTCCAGCCTTCGCTCGGGAACACCGACTTCGTCGTGCTGATCGGCTTCCTGCTGTTCCTCGCGATCATCTTTTACTTCAACGTGCCCGCGATGCTGGCCGGTCTGCTGGACAAGCGGGCCGAGGGGATCAAATCCGATCTCGACGAGGCGCGCGCGCTGCGTGAAGAGGCGCAGACGCTGCTGGCCAGCTACGAACGCAAGCAGCGCGAAGTGGCCGAGCAGGCGGAACGGATCGTGACGCAGGCCAAGGCCGATGCCGAGGCCGCCGCCGAAGAGGCGAAGGCGAACCTGGAAAAATCCAACGCGCGGCGGCTTCAGGCCGCCGAGGACCAGATCCAGAGCGCCGAGGACAAGGCCGTCCTGTCCGTGCGTAACCGCGCGGTCGAGGTTGCCATCGCGGCAGCCGCCGCAACCATCGGCAAGCAGATGGCCGCAGCGGATGCCAACAAGCTGATTGACAGCTCCATCGACGAGGTGGGGCGCCGCCTGCACTGAGGCGGTCCGATCCGAAAATGCAAAGACCCCGGACCGATGGTCCGGGGTCTTTTCATGTCTGGAACCGGGTGGCCCATGTCGGTTTGAGGTCGCCCTGTGCGGGCGTCGCCAGATACACCCCCCGCGCGATGGCGCGCGCCAGGCAGAGCGCCGCCATGTGGCCCAGCATCAGCGGCGTGCGGATCGTGTCGTCGAGTGCGCGCGCGCCCGTCGCGGCGGCAAAGACGATGTCGCCGTCCATCGGTGTGTGGCTCGGCCAGATCGCGCGCGCCATGCCGTCATGGGCAGCGATGGCCATGCGCGTCGCCTGCGCCTGCGTCAGAACTGCATCCGTCGCGACGATGGCGATGGTTGTGTTGCGGCTGTCATCGCCCTTTATCGGCGCCACCGCGCCCGGATCGAACGCTCGGGCCATGCCCAGCCCGCCGAACTCGCCGTCCATCTCGAAGGGCGCTGCCCAGAATTGCGGCCCCTCCCCTACCGTCACCCGCCCCAGCGCGTTGACCGCGACCAGTGCGCCAACGGTATAGCCGTTCCACATGGCCGAGGCCGAGCCGAGCCCGCCCTTGAGGTCCGCGATCAGCGCGCCGCTGCCGGCCCCTTCCGACCCGAGCGCGATATCGGGCCCGGCGGCGGCCAGCGCCTCGGCCCCCAGCCGCTTGTAGGGGTTCTCGGGCCAGTTCTTGTCGCCACCGTTGATCAGATCGAACAGGATCGCGCCGGGCACGATCGGCACGGTCTGATCGCCCACGGCAAAGCCCCGCCCCTGTGCCCGCAATGCATCGGCCACGCCCGAGGCGGCGTCGAGGCCGAAGGCCGATCCGCCCGACAGCACCAGCGCGTCGGCCTCCTGCACGGTCTTGTCGGGGGCGAGCAGGTCGGTTTCCCGCGTGCCGGGCGCGCCGCCCATGACATGCACACCGGCCACAAAGGGGGCGTCCCCCAGCAGGACCGTGACCCCGGTCTTGATCCGGTCGTCGCGGGCGTTGCCCACGCGCAGGCCCGCGACATCGGTGATCAGGTTGCGCGCCCCCGGTCGGATCATGGCGTGCCCCCGTCCTTGACCATGTGCGGCACGCGGCCCCGCCAGACGCCGAGATGCGGCAGGGCGCGCGTCGAAGGCAGCGGGCAGTCGAGGCCGGAATAGGCGGCGGGCAGGATGAGCACGATGGAGTCCCAACGGGCTGCAACAGTGGCGATCTCGGTCGCCACGTCGGGTTCGAACCGCCCGCGCAGACGCGGCAGCGGGTCGCCGCGGATCACCTCCACATGGGTCAGGTCGAGTGTCGGACAGTCGGTCAGCAGATGCGCGAAGACCGCTGGTTGCGAGGCGAAATCGCCCGCATGCACCGTGATGTCGGCAGGCAGGTCGTGGCGCGTCCAGCCGGTCAAATGCAGCGGCCTCCGTCCACCTCCATCGCGACCCCCGTGATCATCGAGGCCGCGTCGGAACACAGGAACGCGGCCGCCTCGCCCATGTCGTCAGGCGTGGAGAAGCGACCGAGCGGAATGGTCGAGAGGAACTTCGCCCGCATCTCGGGCGTGTCCTCGCCCATGAAGCTGGACAACAGCGGCGTCTCGCCCGCCACGGGGCACAGCGCGTTCACGCGGATACCCGCCGGGGCCAGTTCCACCGCCATGGTCTTGGTCGCGGTGATCATCCAGCCCTTGGAGGCGTTGTACCAGTTCAGCCGGGGCCGCGGCGACAGACCCGCGGTCGAGGCGATGTTGAGGATCGCGCCGCGGCCCGCGGCCTTCATCCCCGGCACGATCTCGCGCGCGGTCAGGTAGACGGATTTCGCGTTGACGGCGAGGACGCGGTCGAATTCCTCTTCCGTCACCTCTTCCATCGGCTTGGGCAGATGGGTGATGCCCGCGTTGTTCACGAGGATGTCGATGCGGCCCCATGCGTCGCGCGCGGCCTGCGCCATTGCGGCGACCGAGGCACCATCGGCCACGTCCACGCGCTGCGCGATCCCGCCGATCTCGGCCGCGATCCCGGCTGCGGCGTCCGCGTTGATGTCGGCGACCATCACGGTCGCGCCCTCGCGTGCGAAGACGCGGGCGATGCCCGCGCCAAAGCCCGAGCCCGCGCCGGTCACGATGGCGGTCTTGCCTTCAAGTCTCATTGCCGTCTTCCTCCCTCAAACCTTCCAGTGCCTGCCGCAGCCCCTCGGGCATCGCCAGGGCGCGCCGTGCCTCGAGATCGAAATGGACCGAGACATTCTCGGCTTCGAAGACGCAGGCCCCGTCGCGCATGCGGATCATCCTGTGCCCGAACCGCGCCGATTTCGTCCCGACATGCAGCACATGGCTTTCCATGGTGAAGACATCGCCCGCCAGCATCTCGGCGCGGTAATCGGCCGCGATGTGGGCCGCGACGAAGGACCGCTTGTCGCGGTCGATCACGGCCCGGTCGAGGCCCACAACCCCTTGCAGCGTGAACATCGCATCCGAGACCGCGTCGATATAGGCTGCCACGTTCATGTGGCCGAGGATGTCGCAATCGCGGGGCGCAACGGGGCGGCGCAGGGTCTGCATTGTCTCAGCCTCGTGCCATGTCGATGGCCCGTGCGCGGCGCATCGGCCAGAAGGCCAGCAGCGCGCCGAGGGCCCCGCCGACATAGCTTGCGTCATGCATGAAGCCCGCGCGCAGAAAATCCGCGCGGGCGACGTCCTCGGGCGGTGTCAGGTACCCGTCGAGCAGGCCCGTCGCCTCGACCGCGATGCCACCCACGAGACCCGCCAGCGCGGCGAAGGTCGCCAGAACGAGGACAAGGCCGATCGCCCCGATCCCGGCGGCGAGGTAGCTTTGGGCCTTTGGCACCGCGAAGAGCCCGTAGAGGAAGGCGGGCAGCGCGACCGCCGCCCCCATCCACCAACTGGCCTGCGCGCCCACGATGGCCGCGCCAAGGCGGGGCGCGGTGCCCTCGGCGATGCCGAATTGCGGAAACTTGAGGTTGAGGAAATAGTCCGGACCCACCGAATAGCTGAGCTGGTTGTGCAGCGCGCCGAAGATGGCCGCAGACAGCGCGGCCAGCGCGATCAGCAGGAAGAAGGTGGGGAATTTTCCCAGGCGCATGGCCGCTCCGTCATAAGGTCCGGCGCAGCCTAGCGGGCCGCGCCGGGGCCGTCCATGCGTCAGCCGTGATAGGCGGCCACGGTCTTGAGGCTGGTGAAGGCGTAAAGCGCCTCGAACCCCTTTTCGCGGCCATGTCCCGACAGGCCGGTGCCGCCGAAGGGCAGTTCCACGCCGCCCGCAGCACCGTAGTTGTTGAGAAACACCTGCCCCGCGCGCAATCGCTTGGCGAGCCGCATCTGGCGACCGCCGTCGCGCGACCAGACAGAGGCCACGAGGCCATAGGCCGTGCCGTTGGCGATGCGGATCGCGTCTTCCTCGTCCTCGAAGGGCAGGATGATCTGGGCCGGGCCGAAGATCTCTTCCTGTGCCAGCGGATGATCGGCGTCGGGCCCCGCGATCAGGGCCGGGGCGACGTAGTGGCCGCCCTCGGGCAGGTTGTCGGCCAGTTGGCCGCGGGCGATGACATGGGCGGGGTCGGCCATCGACAGGTAGCGCTCGACGATCCCCTTCTGCCGGGCCGAGATCAGCGGCCCGACGCGCAGGTCGGCCATCGCCGGGCCGACCGTCAGGCCGCGATAGGCCTCGGCCATCCGCGCGCAAACGGTGTCGTAAAGCGCGCGCTGCACGAGGATGCGGGACGAGGCCGAGCAGGTCTGACCGGCGTTCTGGATGCCCGCGTTGACGAGAAACGGCAGCGCGGCGTCGAGATCTGCGTCCTCGAAAACCAGCTGAGGGGATTTCCCGCCCAGTTCCAGCGTCACCGGCACCACGTTTTCGGCCGCCGCCGCCTGCACCTTGCGGCCCGTGCCGACCGACCCGGTGAAGGAGATATGCCGGATGCCCGGATGGGCAGTCAGCGCCGCGCCCGCCTCGGCCCCCAGGCCCGGCACCACGTTCAGCGCGCCCGCGGGCAGACCCGCCTGCCGGGCGAGATCGGCGAAGGCCAGCGCGGTCAGGCAGGCCTCTTCGGCGGGTTTCAGGACGCAGGCGTTGCCGGTGGCCAGCGCCGCCCCGATCGAGCGCCCGATGATCTGCATCGGGTAGTTCCAGGGCACGATATGGCCGGTGACGCCATGCGGCTCGCGCAGCGTGTAGACGGTGAAGCCGGGCTGGAAGGGGATCGTCTCCCCCATCAGCTTGTCGGCGGCGCCGGCGTAGAACTCGCAGTAGCGCGCCAGTGCGATGACATCGTTGCGGGCCTGCGTCAGCGGCTTGCCGACATCGGTCGCCTCCATCTCGGCCAGTTGCTCGGTATGCTCGAGCACCAAATGCCCCAGCCGGGCGAGGATGCGCCCGCGCTCATAGGCCGGCATGGCGCCCCAGTCACCGGCCAGCGCGGCCTCGGCGGCGGTGACGGCGGTGTCGATATCGGCCTGCCCCCCGCGGGCGATCCGGGCGATCTCCTGCCCGGTGGAGGGGTCGATCACCGGAAGCGTCTCGCCGGTGGCGCAGGGCTGCCACGCGCCGCCGATGAAGAGCAGGGAAGGATCGAACCAGGGTGTCATGCGGGTAACTCCGTCAGGGTGGGCAGCCGCGGCGCGGCCAAGAGCAGTTGCCGCGTATAGGGATGGGCGGGCGCGTCGAAGACGGTGTCCGTGGGCCCCTCCTCGACGATGACGCCGGCCTGCATCACGAGCACGCGATCGGTGATGGCGCGCACGACGGTCAGGTCGTGCGAGATGAACAGATAGGACAGTCCGAAGGTCGCCTGCAACTCGGCCAGCAGGTCGAGGATACGGGCGCGGACCGAAACGTCGAGCGCCGACACCGCCTCGTCGAGGACGAGGATTTTCGGCCGCGTGATCAGTGCGCGCGCGATGGCGATGCGCTGGCGCTGGCCGCCAGAGAACTCGTGGGGGTATTTCTGCATGTCGTCGGGCGACAGGTGCACGGCGCGCAGCGCCTCGGCCACGCGGGCGCGGCGGTCCTCGCCCCTTGGCGGATCGGAGAGCAGATGGAAGGGTTCGGCGACAAGGCGCTCGACCCGCCAGCGGGGGTTGAAGCTGCCGTAGGGGTCCTGGAACACGACCTGGATGCCCGCGCGCAACTCCGGCGGCATGACCGGCACGATGGAGCGACCGAAGAGGCGGATATCGCCGCCCTGAACCGGGTCCAGCCCGAGGATCGCGCGTGTCAGCGTGGACTTGCCGCACCCGCTCTCGCCCACGAGGCCGAGGCTTTCGCCCCTGTGCAGTTCGAAACTGACCCTCTTCACCGCCTCAACGGGCGGCCCGCGGCGGAAGCCCTGCCGCGGGCCGGGGTAGCTGCGGACGAGGTTTTCGACCGCGAGCAGCGGCTCGGGCGCAGTCTGCGCGGCACGGTCCGGCACGTGGGAGGAGGCGGCGAAGAGCGCGCGGGTGTAGGGGTGGCGCCGCTCGGCCAGCACCTGCGCGGTCGGGCCGGTCTCGACGATCTCGCCCTGTTTCATCACCGCGATGCGGGCGGCCATGTCGGCCACCACGGCGAGGTCATGGGTGATGAGGAGAAGCGACATCCCCTCTTCGGCCACCAGGCCCTTCAGCAGTTCGAGGATCTGCGCCTGTGTCGTGACATCGAGCGCAGTGGTCGGCTCGTCGGCGATCAGCAGGCGCGGGCGTAGCGCGATGGCGGCGGCGATGCAGACGCGCTGCCGCTGCCCCCCGCTGAGTTCATGAGGGTAGCGGTCGAGCGCGACATGCTTGAGCCCCACCCGGTCGAGGCGATCACGGGCGATGCGGCGCGCCTCGGCACCGCGGGCCTTGCCATGGATCGTCAAGGTCTCGGCCACCTGGTCGCCGATGGTCTGAACGGGGTTGAGCGCGGTCATCGGCTCCTGGAAGATCATGGCGACCTCGTTGCCGCGCAGGCGGCAGAGATCACGCTCCGCGAGAGTGAGGAGGTCCGTTCCGTCGAGCCGCGCCGCGCCGGTCGTCTGCGCGCCTCGGGGAAGCAGGCCCACCATCGCCAATGCGGTCATCGACTTGCCGGAGCCGGATTCGCCGACAAGGCCGAAGATCTCGCCCGGCGCGATTTCCATCGTCACGTCACGCAGGATCGGCGTGCCATGGATGGCGAGCGTCAGGTGGTCCAGCGCGATCATGTTCGTCCCCGCCTGAGCCGCGGGTCGAGTGCGTCGCGCAGCCCGTCGCCCATCAGGTTCAGCCCCAGCACCATCAGAACGATGGCAAGGCCCGGCAGGATCGCCAGCATCGGATGCGTGTAGATCATCGTCTGCGCCTCGGCCAGCATCCGGCCCCAGCTGGGCGTGGGCGGTTGCGCGCCGAGGCCGACGTAGCTGAGCGCCGCCTCGGCGAGGATGCCGAGGGAGAACTGGATCGTCGCCTGCACGATCAGCAGGTTGGCGATATTGGGCAAGATGTGCTCGGCCGAAATGCGGAGCTTTCCCTTGCCCGCCGTGCGGGCGGCGAGGATGTAGTCGAGCGTCCAGAGCGGCAGCGCCCCGCCGCGGGCGACGCGGGCGAAGACGGGGATGTTGAAGATGCCGATGGCGAGGATCGCGTTGGTCGCCGACGGCCCGTAGCGCGCCGTGATCAGGATGGCGATGACGAGGCTGGGGAAGGCGAAGATCAGGTCATTGCCGCGCATGATGATCTCATCGAGCCAACTTCCCCGGTTGGCGGCGGCGGCAAGGCCCAGGGGCACGCCAAGCGCCACGCCGATGCCCACGGCGATCAGCGCCACCGCGAGTGAGGTCTGCGCGCCGACCATCAGCATCGACAGCAGGTCACGGCCCAGCTGGTCGGTGCCCAGCCAGTGCGCGGCCGAGGGCGGCTGGAGGCGTGTGGCGATGGAAACGCCCGTGACGGGATGCGGGCTCCAGACCAGCGAGACGAGAGCCACGATCACGAACAGGCCCGAAAGCGTGCCACCGATCACGAGGGCGGGGGGCAGGCGCCTCATCTGCGGCGCAGCCTCGGGTCGACCAGCGCATAGGCGAGATCGACGAGGAAGGTCACGAGTATGACGGCGAAGACCAGAAGCATGGTCACCGATTCCACCACGATCAGATCGCGCTGCGTGATGCCCTGAAAGATCAGCCGCCCGAGTCCGGGCAGGAAAAAGACATTCTCGATGATGATCGCGCCCGCCATCAGAAAAGAGAATTGCAGTCCGATGATCGTCAGCACCGGGATCAGCGCGTTTCGGAGCGCGTGGCGGCGGATCGCCTGCCCGCGGCTGAGGCCCTTGGCGCGGGCGGTCCTGATGTAATCCTGGTCGAGCGTTTCCAGAAGCGCCGAGCGCATGACGCGGGCGAGGATCGCCGCCTGTGGCAGGGCAAGGGCCACGGCGGGCAGGGTCAGGGCCTTGATCGCGGCAAACGGGTCGTCCCACCCGGGAAAGCCGCCCGCCGAGAACCAGCGCAGCGTGACGGCGAACAGCAGAACCAGCAGCATCGCGAACCAGAAGTTCGGGATGGCGATGCCCAGCTGCGTGGCGCCCATGATGCCGTAATCCGTGGCCGTGCCCCGGCGCGCGGCGGCGAGGATGCCGATGGGAAAGGCGATGAGCGTGGAGAGCGTCAGCGCATAGGCCGCCAGCGGCAGCGAGACCCAAAGCCGATCCGCCACAAGGTCGGCCACCGGCACACGGTAGGTATAGGAGGTGCCGAAATCCCCCGTCAGCATGCCGCCGATCCACGCAAGATAACGCTGCAGTTTCGATCCATCGAGGCCGAGTTCCGAGCGCAGGGCCGCGAGGGTCTCCTCGGTGGCGTTCAGTCCCATCATGTACGTGGCCGGATCGCCGGGGATGACCTCGATCAGAGCGAAGATCACCACGCTGGCGATCACGAGGCTGAGGCCGAGGGACAGGGCCCGGATGAGAAGGTAACGCGCCATGGGCGGAGGCTAGACCGGCGCCATTGCAGAGGCCAGAGGGAAGGCGCCCTCGGGTTGACAGCGGGGGCGCCGGAGCGGGACGCTTGCGACGTGACCCCGACCAGAGGAGCGCGCCATGCCCGACACCGACCCCGATCTCGACACCGCCTATGCCATCGACGGCCCCGAGGGGGCGCGCAAGCTATACGCGGGCTGGGCCGAGACCTATGACGACAACTTCGGCGCGGCCTATGGCTATGTCGCCCCGCGCGAGGTCGCGCGCATCTACCATGCACTGGGTGCCGATGCCCCGGTTCTGGACGTGGGGGCCGGAATGGGGCTTGTCGCGCTGCATCTTCGGGGTCTCGCCGCGGATGCGCTGGATATCTCGCCCGAGATGCTGGCCGTCGCGGCGCGCAAGGGCCTCTATCGCGCGACGGTCGAGGCCGATTTGACCCGCACCCTGCCGTTGCCGGACGGGGCTTATGCGGGCGTGATCTCGGCGGGGACCTTCACCCATGGCCATGTCGGCCCCGAGGCCCTGCCCGAGCTGTTGCGCATCGTGGCCGAGGGCGCGCTTTTCGTCTGCGGCACCAAACCCGACGTCTTCGACGAGATGCGCTTCGGCTCGGCGCTGGCGGGCCTGCAGGCGGCGGGGCGGATCACGCCGGTGCAGTTCTTCGACATCCCGATCTACGAAGGCGCCGACCATCCCCATGCCGGCGACCGGGGGTTGGTCATGGCCTTTCGCAAGACCTGAGACGCTGGGCGCCCCCAAGGCCGCTTTGCCGCGACGCAGCGAATTGACAAGGTCAGATTATTCTACATATACCCCCTGAGACGAAATCTTATTGCTGAAAAGCCGAGAGGTGCCCGCCCATGACCGCCCCCACGCGCGACAAACCCTGGCTCATCCGCACCTATGCCGGCCATTCCACGGCCAAGGCGTCGAACGCGCTTTACCGCGGGAACCTCGCCAAGGGGCAGACGGGTCTGTCGGTGGCCTTCGACCTGCCGACGCAGACCGGTTACGACAGCGACCATGTGCTTGCGCGCGGCGAGGTGGGCAAGGTCGGCGTGCCGGTCAGCCACCTGGGCGACATGCGGACGCTCTTCGACGAGATCCCGCTCGAACAGATGAACACCTCGATGACGATCAATGCCACGGCTCCGTGGCTTTTGTCGCTCTATATCGCGGTGGCCGAAGAACAGGGCGCGGATATCGCGCAGCTTCAGGGCACGGTCCAGAACGACCTGATGAAGGAATACCTCAGCCGCGGCACCTATATCTGCCCGCCGAAGCCAAGCCTCGCCATGATCGCGGATGTCGCGGAATACTGTTATCGGAATGTCCCGAAATGGAACCCGATGAACGTGTGTTCCTACCACCTGCAAGAGGCGGGCGCGACGCCCGAGCAGGAACTGGCCTTTGCACTTGCCACGGCGGTTGCCGTGCTGGACGAATTGCGCCCCCGCGTGCCGGAAGAGGATTTCCCGGTGCTGGTCGGCCGGATTTCCTTTTTCGTGAATGCCGGCATCCGCTTCGTCACCGAGATGTGCAAGATGCGCGCCTTCGTCGACCTGTGGGACGAGATCTGCGAAACGCGTTATGGCGTCACCGATCCGAAATATCGCCGCTTTCGGTACGGGGTGCAGGTCAATTCCCTTGGCCTGACCGAACAGCAGCCGGAAAACAACGTCTATCGTATCCTGATCGAGATGCTGGCCGTGACCCTGTCGAAAAAGGCGCGCGCGCGCGCGGTTCAATTGCCGGCATGGAACGAAGCGTTGGGCCTGCCGCGGCCCTGGGATCAGCAATGGTCGATGCGGATGCAGCAGATCATGGCCTATGAGACGGACCTGCTGGAATACGGCGACCTTTTCGACGGCAATCCGGTGGTTGATGGCAAGGTCGAAGAGCTGAAAGAGGGGGCACGTGCGGAACTGGCCAACCTCGACTCGATGGGCGGCGCGATTGCCGCGATCGATTACATGAAGGCGCGGCTGGTCGAGAGTAACGCGGACCGGGTGAACCGGATCGAGCGTGGCGAGACCGTCGTGGTCGGCGTGAACAAGTATACCGCCAGCGAACCCTCGCCGCTGATGGGCGAGGACGGGGGCATCATGGTGGTCGACCCGGCAGTCGAACAGGACCAGATCGACCGCCTGCAGGCGTGGCGCGCCGAGCGGGACGAGAGCGCGGTCAAGACCGCGCTGGCCGATCTGCGCGCCGCGGCGACCGAGGGACGGAATGTCATGCCCGCCTCCATCGCGGCCGCCAAGGCGGGGGTGACGACCGGAGAATGGGCGGGTGTCATGCGGGCCGTTCACGGCGAATACCGCGGACCGACCGGCGTTTCGAAATCCGTGTCCAACAAGACCGAAGGCCTTGACGATATCCGCGCCTCGGTCGATGCGGTGAGCGATCGCCTCGGGCGTCGTCTGAAATTCCTTGTCGGAAAACCCGGCCTCGATGGCCATTCCAATGGCGCCGAACAGATCGCGTTCCGTGCGCGCGATTGCGGGATGGACATTTCCTACGAGGGTATTCGCCTGACGCCGGAGGAAATCGTGACAGCGGCCAAGGCCGAGGATGCCCATGTCATTGGCCTGTCGATCCTGTCCGGTAGCCATGTGCCCCTGATCGAGGAAGTCATGCGCCGTCTGCGCGAAGCCGGTATGGATCATGTGCCCGTGATGGTCGGCGGCATCATTCCCGATGAGGATGCGGTGAAACTGAAATCCTTTGGCGTGGCGCGAGTCTACACGCCCAAGGATTTCGAATTGAACCGGATCATGATGGACATCGTGGCCCTTGCCGATCCGCAAGAGATCGCCGCGCAATAGCGATGGCAAATTCCATCGGTTAGCCGCCGTCTCCAACATTGCTCTTGCAACGGATTCTGCCATGGTGCAGACATTCAGCATTTATTAAAAGAGCAAGGACGGCAAAAATGGCCAAAGCCCTCGAAAAAATGAGCCTCGAAGAATTGCAGGCCCATCAGAAAGAAGTGGAAGCCGCGCTGAAAGGTTATGAGAAAAAGCGCAAGGCCGACGCGCTTGCCGCGGTCCGCGCCACGGCCAGGGAATTCGGTTTCACGCTGGAAGAGTTGACGGGTGGCAAGGCCCCGGCGAAATCCGGGACCAAGGGTGCCCCGAAATATGCAAACCCCGCGGACCCATCGCAGACCTGGACCGGGCGCGGTCGTCAGCCCAATTGGGTAAAAGAGGCGCTGGCCAAGGGCAAATCGCTCGAGTCCATGGCCATCTGAGGCCATGACGGTCCATATCGGTGCAAAGCCGGGGGAGATCGCCGAAACGGTTCTGATGCCGGGCGATCCCCTCCGGGCGAAATGGGCGGCCGAGACATTCCTCGAAAACCCCGTTTGCGTGAACGAGGTGCGCGGAATGCTCGGCTTTACCGGGACGTGGCGCGGGCATCGCGTCACGATCCACGGATCGGGCATGGGGATGCCCAGCCTCTCGATCTATGCCAACGAATTGATCCGTGATTACGGGGCACAGACGCTGATCCGTATCGGGTCGGCGGGCGCCATGCAGGAGGCGGTCAAGCTTCGCGATATCGTGCTGGCGATGACCTCTTCCACGCTGTCCACGCCTTCGCGCGGCGTGTTCCGGGAGTTGAGTTTCGCGCCCTGCGCGGAATTCGGCCTGCTCCGCGCGGCCCATGCGGCGGCGGAGTCGAGGGGCATTCCGACCCATGTCGGCGGCATTTATTCCTCGGACGTGTTCTATGACGAACGTCCCGACCTGAACGAGCAGATGATGCGACACGGCGTTCTTGCCGTCGAGATGGAGGCGGCCGAGCTTTACATCCTCGCCGCGCGCCACCGGGTCAGGGCGCTGGCGGTGCTGACGATCTCGGATCACTTGATCACGCAGGAGGCCCTGCCTTCGGCGGATCGACAGTCGAGTTTCTCCGACATGGTCGAGATCGCGCTGGAGGCGGCCTTCGCCTGATCGGCGTCAGCCGCGCAAAAGCCGCCGCAGGATACGTTCCAGTTTGGCCGCGCCCAAGGGGGCCATGGCCTTGGTGTGTTCGTGGCTGATCTGTTCGTCCGACAGCCCTGCGGCCTTGTTGGTGATGGTCGAGATCGCGGCCACCCTGAGACCGAGGAAGCGGGCGAGGATCACCTCGGGCACGGTCGACATGCCCACCGCATCGGCGCCCAGCATGCGGATTGCCCTGATCTCGGCGGGCGTCTCGAAGGAAGGGCCGGAATACCAGGCATAGACGCCTTCCATCAGCGGGATGCCCTCGGCCTCGGCAGCGGATCTGAGGGCCGCGCGCAGCCCTGGATCATGCGCCTCGGTCATCGGCACGAAGCGGGCATCGGTCGGCTCGCCGATCAGCGGGTTGAGACCGGAAAAGTTGATGTGATCCGAAAGGAGCATCAGGTCGCCCGGATCGAGGTCGGGGTGCATCGAGCCCGCCGCGTTGGTCAGGATCAGCCGTTCGCCACCGAGCGCCTTCAGCACCTCGAGCGGAAGGCGCATCGCGTCGCCGCGCCCGCTCTCGTAGTAATGCGCCCGCCCACCGAAGACGGCGACACGGGTGCCCTCCAGATCGCCGATCACCAGCTTGGGGTTGTGGCCCGACACGCCCGCGTGCGGAAAACCCGGCAGATCGGCATAGTCGAGTGCGACGCCATCCACCTCGCCCGCGATATGCCCGAGGCCCGAACCAAGAACGAGGCCGTAGGCAGGCGGTTCCGCCCCGGCGCGGCTGCGGATCAACTCGGCGAGGTCTTCAGCGTTCCTTGACATAGGGCTCCCCCCCCGCGCGCGGCGGAATGGCCTTGCCCACCAAGCCCGCCAGCACGATGACGACGAGGATGTAGGGCAGGGCCTGCATGAACTGGACGGGCACGATGAATTCGCCAACCAAATGCATCAGTATCTGTAAGGCAACAACGCTCCCCGCAGCGATGCCAACCGGTTTCAATTCTCGCAGGTCCGCGCTTTTGGCCAGCAATAGATAAAGCTTGTATGCTGCGAAGAACGCAATCGCTGCCCAAGCGGCAGTGAAGAAGGAAGGTAGCAATACCGTGGACTCGATATTCTGGAACCGGTTGCCGACCGCGTCGAAGAACCCGAACAGCAGGCAGGCCGACAGCGCATACCAGGGCCGCCACTTGGCGAAGATCAGGGCTGCCAGCGCGATGAAGCCGCGCCCCGCGCTCATGTCCTTGACGAAGCCCGCGTTGAGCGCAGTCGCCAGATAGGCCCCCGCCAGCCCGCAAAGCACGCCCGCGATCACCACCGCGGCATAGCGCAACCCCACGACCGAGATACCCGCCGTGTCGACGGCGGCGGGGTTCTCGCCCACGGCGCGCAGCCGCAGGCCGAACCGCGTGCGGAAAAGCGCCCACCACGTCAATGGCACGATCAGCAGGGCGATGTAGACGAGGATGGAATGACCTGAGATGAGTTCCGAGTAGATCTGCCCGAGCGGCCCTTGCTGGGCGATGCCGCGGATCGTGGATTCCGCCCCCGGCAGCACCACGTTCCCGAAGCGCGCATCTCCGGTCAGGGCGGGCGTCCGTCCGCCTTGTTGGAACCAGGTCTGGGCGATCACCACGGTCAGCCCCGCGGCGAGAAAGTTGATCGCGACGCCCGAGATCAGCTGGTTGCCACGGAAGGTGATCGATGCCATCCCGTGCAGCCCCGACAGGAAGACGGAGGCCCCGATCCCGGCCAGAAGCCCGACCCAGACCGAGCCCGAGGCGAAGGCGACCGCCGCCGAGAAGAAGGCCGCGGCGAGCATCTTGCCCTCGAGTCCGATGTCGAAAATGCCAGCACGTTCGGACCACAGACCGGCGAGGCAGGCCAGCAGCAGCGGCGTGGCGAGGCGGACGGTCGAGTCGAGGATCTGGAGGATGGTCAGGAAATCCATCAACAGGCCTCCTGCAGGGTGAGAAAGGGGAATGTGCTGGCGAACCGCGCCGCGATCTGCGGATGACGGACGAGCGTTGCGCGGGCCTTGTCTTCGGACATGCCTGCATCCTCGGCCCGATATGTCCCGCGCAGGGCGGCGATCCCGAGAATGGCGTTGCGGTGGACGTCCGTCATCGCGGGATCATGGGGGACGAAGCCGACGAGCTTGGGCAGGTTTGCCGCAACCTCATGGCTCTCTTCCGCCATCATGATGTCGAACATGTAGGCCGGAAGGTCGTCCGAGGGGGTCGCGCTCACGACGTGTTCGGCCCATTCCTTGAATTCATCGAAACTGATCGCGCCCGACAAAAGGCAGATCCAGGCGAAGGCCAGATCGGTAGGGTCGTTCCGGGTGACACGGGCGGTGGGGGCCATCGCGCTCATTCCGCCGGGCTGTTCTGGGCCTGCGCCTCGCGGCGGCGGCGGAGCGACAGGAAGAAGGCCTGCATCGGCATGCGCACCATGTTGTCGAGCGCGCCGGTAAACAGGATCACGAGGGCCTGGATCACCACGACCATCTCGCGGCTGATCGCGGGCATCTCGAACTGCAACTCGGCCCCGCCCTGGTAGAGCGCGCCGAAAAGCAGCGCAGCCAGTACCACGCCCACCGGGTGCGACCGGCCCATCAGCGCGACGGCGATGCCGACGAAACCGGCGCCTTCGACGAAATCGAGAACCAGCCGCTCGGCCTCGCCCATGACGACGTTGATCGCCATCATCCCGGCCAGTCCGCCAGAGATCAGCATGGTGATCATGATGATCTTGGTCGGGTTGATGCCTGCATAGACGGCGGCCGATTGCGAGTGGCCGAAAGCCCGGATCTCGTAGCCCAGTCGCGTCCGCCAGATCAGCAGCCACACGCCGACACAGGCCAGAAGCGCGATGAAGAACGAGAAGTTCAGCGGCGCCGAGCCGCCGAACCCGAGAAACCCCGCGAATTCGGAGGCATTGGGCAGGCTCGTTTCCGGGGCGAAGCGCGCGCTTTCGGGCGACATCGAGCCTTGGACGCGGAAGACGTTGACCAGCAGGTAGACCAGAAACGCCGAGGCGATGTAGTTGAACATGATCGTGGTGATCACGATGTGGCTGCCGCGCTTGGCCTGCAGGTAGGCGGGCACCGCGGCCCAGGCCGCCCCGAAGGCCGCCGAGAAGACGATTGCAGCCAGCAGCGCCACGGTCCAGTGCGGCCATGCCACGTTCAAGAGGATGATCGCGACGCCGAGCCCGCCCATGGCGGCCTGCCCCTCACCCCCGATGTTGAAGAGCCGCGCGTGAAAGGCGACGGCCACGGCGAGGCCCGTGAAGATGAAATTGGTGGCATAATAGAGCGTGTAGCCCCAGCCATAGGCCGAGCCGAAGGCGCCCTGCACCATGACCTGCATCGCGCGCCACGGGCTTTCCCCGATCAGGGCCACGACAAGCCCGGAGACCACCAGCGCCAGCACCACGCTGATCAGCGGGATCAGGATGACATCGGCCCATTTCGGCATCTTGTCCATCAGGCGGCCCCCCCGACCCTGGTTTCACTCACGCCGGCCATCAACAGGCCGAGCTCGTTCTCGTTGGTCTCGGAGGGCAGACGCTCGCCCATCAGCTTGCCGTCGAACATCACGGCGATGCGGTCGCTCAGGCCCATGATCTCATCCAGTTCCACCGAGACAAGCAAGATCGCCTTGCCCTGGTCGCGCAGCGCGATGATCTGCTTGTGAATGAACTCGATCGCGCCGATGTCGACACCGCGCGTGGGCTGGCCCACCAGCAGCAGGTCGGGGGCGCGGTCCATCTCGCGGGCCACGACGATCTTTTGCTGGTTGCCGCCGGAAAAGTTGCGCGCGGGCAGGCGCGGATTGGGCGGGCGCACGTCATAGCGCGCCATCTTGTCCACGCAATCGGCCTTGATCGCGGCGTGGTTCATCAGCATCCCCGAATTGTATTTCGGGTCCTTGTGATAGCCGAAGGCGATGTTTTCCCACGCTTCGAAGGGCATGATCAGCCCCTCGTCCTGCCGGTCCTCGGGAACATGGCCAATGCTCCGGGCACGCCGGGTCTGGCCGTTGGAATGCTTGCCGGTGATGTCGATTGCCTCGTTGTGCAACGTCACGGTTCCGCCTTGCGCGGGGATCATGCCGCCCAGCACCTCCAGCAGTTCCGTCTGCCCGTTCCCGGCGACGCCTGCGATACCCAGGATCTCGCCCGCGCGGATCTGGAACGAGACGCCCTTCAGCCGCTCGACCCCGCCGCGCATCACACGCAGGTCGTCGACCTTGAGGACCACGTCCTTCGGCTGGGCCGGCACCTTCTCGACCCGCAGCAGCACCTTGCGGCCCACCATCATCTCGGCCAGCTCCGCGGGCGAGGTATCGGCGGTCTTGACCGTGTTGGTCATCTCGCCGCGGCGCATCACGCTGACGGTGTCGGTGATCTCCATGATCTCGCGCAGCTTGTGGGTGATCAGGATGATCGTCTTCCCCTCTTCGCGCAGCCGCTCGAGGATGCGGAAAAGCTGATCGGCCTCGGACGGGGTCAGCACGCCGGTGGGCTCGTCCAGGATCAGGATATCGGCCTGGCGATACAGCTGCTTGAGGATCTCGACGCGCTGTTGGTGGCCGACGCTGAGGTCTTCGATGATGGCGTCGGGGTCGACCTTCAGCCCGTATTCCTGGGACAGTTCGGTCAGGAGCTTGCGCGCCTTGGCGATCGAGGGGTTCAGCAGCGCACCGTCCTCGGCCCCGAGGATGACGTTCTCGACCACGGTGAAATTCTCGACCAGCTTGAAGTGCTGGTGGACCATCCCGATGCCGGCGCGGATCGCGGCCTGGCTGTCGGGGATGGGGGTGGGTTGGCCGTTGATGAAGATCTCGCCCCGGTCGGCCTTGTAGAAGCCGTAGAGGATCGACATCAGCGTCGACTTGCCCGCGCCGTTCTCGCCCACGATGCCGTGGATCGTGCCGCGCGCGACCGACATCGAGATGTCCTTGTTCGCCTGAACGGGCCCGAAGGCCTTGGAGATGCCTTTCAGCTCGATGGCGGGGGCGGATGTCGGCATGGGAACCTCTGGTCGGGGGTTCGAAGTGACGCGGGCCGCGGCAGCTTTCGCACCGCGGCCCGCGCAGGTCTAGGGGTCAGCGGATCACTGCATCTGCACGGGGCAGGTGCCGTCGTCGGAGAAGTTGTGGACCATGATCTCGCCCGCGATGATCGACGCACGCGCCGCGTCTACGGCGGCCATCATCTCTTCGCTGATCAGCTCGGCGTTGAACTCGTCCAGCGCATAGCCCACGCCCTCTTCGGCAAGGCCGAAGACATGGATGCCGGTTTCGACCTCGGGGCCGGTGGTGAAGGCGTCATGGACGGCCACGTCCACACGCTTGAGCATCGAGGTCAGGACGGAACCCGGGTGCAGGTAGTTCTGGTTGCTGTCCACGCCGATCGACAGGATGCCCTCGTCGGCGGCCACCTGCAGAACGCCAAGGCCCGTGCCACCGGCGGCGGCATAGACCACGTCGGCGCCTTGTGCGATCTGCCCGCGGGTCAGTTCGCCACCGCGCACCGGGTCGTTCCATGCGGCGGGCGTGGTGCCTGTCATGTTTGCGATCACGGTCGCCTCGGGGTTCACGGCGACGACGCCCTGCGCATAGCCGCAGGCGAAGCGCGAGATCAGCGGGATGTCCATGCCGCCGACGAAGCCGACGGTGCCGGTTTCCGACGCCATCGCGGCCAGCATGCCGACGAGGTAGGAGCCTTCATGTTCGGAGAAGATGACCGAGCGCACGTTGGGCTCGTCCACCACGCCGTCGATGATGACGAAGGTGGTGTCGGGATAGTCGGGCGCGACCACCGACAGCGGGGTCGCCTGGCTGAAGCCTGCCATGACGATCGGGTTCGCGCCGGCCTCGGCCAGGCGGCGCATCGCCTGCTCGCGCTGGGCGTCGGACTGAAGCTCGATCTCGCGGTAGGAGCCGCCGGTTTCCTCGGCCCAACGCTCGGCGCCGGTGAAGGCCGCCTCGTTGAACGAGCGGTCGAACTTGCCGCCGAGGTCGAAAATGATCGCCGGTTCGGCCAGCGCGCCACCGGCGGACAGCGCCAACGCGGCGGCAGCGCCCATAAGGCTCTTCATCATGGTCATGTGGTATCTCCCGGTTGGATCGGGCCGCCGCGCGTTTTCCCGGCGGCGGTCCCGGCATGGACTGCAAAGATCGGATACGATCCCCCGCTTCGAATAAGGTCAAACGCCGCGCGAAGGGTCAACCGGATTCTGCCATGCAGAGCGACGCCTAGGGTTGCCCCAAGGTCAGCTTTTCCGGGCTTTGCCGGTTTTTTCGGCGGGCCGCGCACGCGACAGGATCAGGGCATCCGCGGGTGGGCCGTCGTCGCGGCTGTAGTAACGCTGACGTCGCCCGGTTTCCGTGAACCCGGTCTTCGCATAAAGCGCCCGGGCCGCGGCATTGTCCTCGGCGACCTCGAGGAACAGGGTCTCTGCGCCCTTGCCGGCGACGAGGGCCGTCGCCGCCTCGATCAGCATGCGCCCCAGGCCCTGTCCCTGGGCGGCCGGGTCTACGGCCAGCGTCAGGATCTCGGCCTCGGGCGGAACGATCTGCAGGAGCACGAACCCCTCGTCGCCCGTGGCGACGAAATCGGTTGTCGGCCGCTCCCGCAGTGTGGCGATCTCGGCCTCGGTCCAGATCTCCCCGCGCCCGGCAAAGGCCGCCGCGTGGATTTCTGCCATGCGCGCGGGCGTCATGACGGCAGGATCGCCGGACCGCGGTCCCGCGAGGGGGCGGCATCGGCGGCGCGAAGGTAGAGCGGCGCGGCCCGTGGCAGGGCGGGGTCGCGGTAGCGGGTGGCGGCGATGCGGGCGATCGCCTCGGCGAGCGGCTGGGCAGGGGGCAGGACCGAGAACTCCGGCAGGGCCTCGACCGCAAGGGCCGCGCCCGAGCCGGTCACCCTCCGCGATGCCACGACATGCGGCAGGTCGCCGATATCGAGCAAGAGCGGATCGCCCGCGCCGGCGTCGTCGAACTCCTGCACGTACACCTCGCCCCGGCGCGCGTCGTCGATCACGGTCAGTGGTCGCGGCAGGCCATGGGCCGCCGCCTCCAGCGTGCCGACGCCCACCGCCGGGATCCCGAGCGCCAGCGCCAGCCCGCGCGCCGCCGACACGGCAATGCGGATACCGGTGAAATTGCCCGGGCCAACGCCCACGCCGATGGCGTCGAGATCGGCGAGTGTCGCCCCCCCGGCCTCCAGCACTTCGGCGATGAGCGGCATCAGGCGTTCCGCCTGTCCCTTTCCCATGGTTTCATGGGCCGCGGCCAGCACCCGGTCGCCCGACAGCAAAGCGGCCGCGCAATGCGCGGCCGATGTGTCGAAGCCGAGGATCAGGGGCTCAGACGTTGACAGGGCGCACCTCGAGCACTTCGGGGATGTAGTGCCGCAGCAGGTTCTCGATCCCCATCTTGAGCGTCAGAGTGGACGAGGGGCAGCCCGCGCAGGCGCCCTGCATGTGCAGGTAGACGACGCCGCGGTCGAAGCCGTGAAAGGTGATGTCGCCCCCGTCCTGCGCCACGGCGGGTCGCACGCGGGTGTCGAGCAGGGTCTTGATCTGGCCCACGATCTCCGCGTCCTCGCCGGAATGCTCCGCATGGCCGCCCGCGGCCTGATGTTCCCCCTCCATGATCGGGGCGCCGGACTGGAAATGCTCCATGATCGCCCCGAGGATCGCGGGCTTGATATGTTCCCACGCGACGGCCTCGGCCTTGGTCACGGTCACGAAATCGGTGCCGAAGAACACGCCCGTGACCCCCTCGACCGCGAAGATGCGGGCGGCGAGCGGCGATTTCGCCCCTGCCTCGGCACTCGGGAAATCAGCGGTTCCCATTTCCAGCACGGTTTGGCCGGGCAGGAACTTCAGCGTGGCCGGATTGGGGGTGGATTCGGTCTGGATGAACATGGGACGCATTCCTTATCGGTTTCGTCAGATATGCGCGCGTAGCGGGTCAGAGTCAAGATTTGGAACCGTTCTAAACTTGGGCGGATCAGAAACCGTGGGCGGCAAGCTCTGCCGCGGACCAGCCCTCGACCTCCCAGAAGGCCCGCGCCTCCGGCCCGATGGCATCAAGCGCGCGGGCCAGCCGTTCGGGCCCCACGGCGCGGTGCACCGCGACCGACACGGCGGTCAGGGCAAGATCGTTTGCGAAGTTATGGTCCGCGCGCAGGCTCTTGATCTCGGTCACATAGCTTGCCGTGTCAGCCCAGGGCACGGGCGGGGCCGGGCGCCAGCCCTCGAAGAAGAGCGCCCGCGGCATGGCGGGGAGAATCTGTGCGAAACGCGCCACTTCCTCGACCGTCAACCGCGTTCGAAAGGCGCGAAAGGCCCCTTCCGCCGTCGTATAGGCCACGTTGTCCGACGTCGCGCCCATCACGTCGCGGACATCATCGAGAAAGCGGCGCCATTCGGTGTCACCGTGGCGGTATGTCCAGGGCATCGGCACGACATTGCCCCTCAGGTGATCTGTTCCAGCTGTTCCTTGCTCAGTTCCACCGGCACGATGGTGATCGGTACGGGCAGGGTGCCCGCCTGTTTCACCATCGCCGTCACCAGCGGCCCCGGCCCCGACTTGCCCGATCCCGCGCCCAGCACAAGGACCCCGATCGCGGGTGCCTCGCGGATGTGGGCGAGGATCTCGGCCACCGGTTCGCCCTCGCGGATGACAAGGGACGGGTCCACCCCCTGCCGGTCACGCATCCATTTGGCGAAGACGTTGAAATGCGCCTCGATCCGCTCGCGGGCCTCGGCGCGCATCACCTCGCCCACGCCGATCCAGTGGTTGAAATCCTCGGGTGGAATGACCGACAGGATTTCGACACCCCCGCCGGTGTTCGCCGCACGCATCGCGGCGAAACGCATCGCGTTCAGGCATTCGCGGGTGTCGTCGAGCACGACGAGAAACTTGCGCATCGGGTCATCCCCCTTTGGCGCGCAGCATGACGCGCGCACCCGGGCCTGTCCATCCGCCGCGTGGTCAGGCCGCGTCCGAGGCCGCCCAATCCCAGTAAAGCGCTCGGGCTCTCTCGGTCACCGGGCCGTGCTGGTAATGTGTGCCGTCGAATTCCACCACCGCAGTCACCTTGTTGAGGTTGCCCGTCATGAAGACCTCGTCGGCCTTCCGGAAATCGTCGAAGGTCAGAACCGTCTCGACCACCTCCATCCCGTCCGCGCGCATGTTCGCCATGTGCCGCTGCCGTGTGATCCCGTTCAGGAATGTGCCGTTCGGGATGGGGGTGAAGACCACGCCGTCGCGCACCATGAAAACATTCGCGGTCGCGGTTTCCGCGACGTTGCCCATGGCATCGCGCACCAGCGCGTTGTCATAGCCCTTGGCCCTGGCCTCGGCCAGCATGCGCGCGTTGTTCGGGTAGAGGCAGCCGGCCTTGGCGTTGCACACATTGTCCGTCAGGACCGGGCGGTGGAACTGCGTCGTGGTCAGCCGCACCGTCGCCTCCGGTGCGGCGAGCGGCACCTCCTCGAGACAGATGGCGAAGCCGGCGGGCGTTTCGGCCGGGATGATCCCGTAGGCGCCCCCGTCGATGCCCCAGAACATCGGTCGGACATAGACGGCCGCATCCTTCGGATAGCGCTTGAGACCTTCCCAGGCGATCTCGAAGATCTCCTGCCCGGTCTTGTCGGGATGCAGCATCAGCGCCCTGGCCGAGCGCACGACCCTGTCGCAATGCGCCTTGAGATCCGGCGCGAGGCCGTTCACGTAGCGTGCCCCGTCGAACACCGTCGTGCCTTGCCATGCGCCATGGTCGGCCGCGCCCATGATCGGCACGTCGCCGTCATGCCAGGCGCCGTTGAAGTAGGTTTTGATGTTGGTGCCGACGGCCATCGCGCTCTCCCCCTTTGTGCCGGGGGAGAGCGTAAGGGCAGATCAGTTGGAAGGTCCAGAGGTGAACCCCATCTGATAGTCCATCGAGGCGCCGATCCGCGCCTGTGGTTGCACGCTTGCGCGCCGCGTAGCGGCGTCGCGCGGGGTGGCGCTGCCATGCGTGGTCGCATGGTCCGGCCGGATGCGCGCCGCCGGTTTCGGTTCGGACCCGGTCAAGCCATGGGCCCCCGAGCGGATTGCCCGGTGGTCGGATTTGCTCTGCATGGAACGCTCCTTGATCCGTGATCGAAGGTCGTGACGCGTTATATACCCCTGCGGCCGCACAAGTCAAATCCTCAGTTACCGCTAACTACGTGCAATTTTGCACAGAACTCAGGCCAGCGTCAGCAGCGCCTCCAGATCCAGCCGTGCATTGACCATTTGCAACTGGCCCGCCCCGTCGCGCGGCCAGTCCTCGGGCGCGCGGTCATGGTAGAGTTCGATGCCGTTGCCGTCGGGGTCACTGAAATACACCGCCTCCGAGACACCGTGATCGGCCGCGCCCTCGATCTCGACACCGGCCTCGATCGCCCGGCGAAGGGCCCGCGCCAGCGCCACCCTGTCAGGGAACAGGAATGCCGTGTGATAAAGCCCCACCGCGTTTCGCGGCGGCCGCGGCCCGCCTGCGCTCTCCCAGGTGTTGAGGCCCAGATGGTGGTGATAGCCCCCCGCCGACAGGAAGGCCGCCTGCGCCCCGTAGCGTTGCGTCACCTCCAACCCGATCACGTCGCGGTAGAAGTCGATGGACCTGTCGAGGTCGGACACCTTGAGGTGGACATGCCCGATGCGGGTGCCGGCGGGGGCGGTGTAGGTGTGTGTCATGGCTGGGCCTCCTGTGTCGTGGCAAGATGCCAGCCCGGCGCATGCATGTCTTCATCCGCCACCGCACCGATCCTGTGCAGGGCCCCGCCCCTGACGCGGCGTTGGGCGCGACAGGCGCCGCCCCATCCTGCTACCCTGTCCCGCGACCGGCAGAGGAGGGGGCGCATGGACAGGGCGGATGTCATCGTCATCGGTTCGGGCCTTTCGGGGCTCGTCACCGCATGGCACGCGGCGGAACGCGGGCGCCGGGTGCTGATCCTCGACCAGGAGGGGCCGCAGTCCATCGGGGGGCAGGCGTGGTGGAGCCTCGGTGGCCTCTTCATGATCGACACGCCCGAGCAGCGCCGGTTGCGCCTGAGCGACAGCCGCGACCTCGCCGCCCGCGACTGGTTCGGTTCGGCAGGATTCGACCGGCCAGAGGATGCCCACCCGAGATTGTGGGCCGAAGCCTATCTCGACTTCGCCGCGGGCCCGATGCGCAGCTACCTCCATGCGCTCGGGATGCGCTGGTTTCCCGTGGTGGGCTGGGCCGAGCGGCGCTATGCGCCCGAAGGCCATGGCAACAGCCTGCCACGGTTTCACATCACGTGGGGGACCGGCACCGGCGTGGTGAAACCCTACGCCGACCGCGTGCAGGATCATCCGCGCATCACGCTGGCCTTCCGTCACCGTGTCACGGCCCTGAGCGTCGAGGCCGGCAGGGTCACTGGGGTGGAGGGCGACACCCTCGCACCCGACAGCGCCCCCATCGGGGCCGCCACCAACCGCGCCGTCATCGGCCGGTTCACGGCCCGCGCCGAGGCGGTGGTGATCGCCTCGGGCGGCATCGGCGGCAACCACGACCTCGTGCGCGCGGCATGGCCCGAGGCGCGGCTTGGCCCCGCACCTGCGCGGATGGTCTCGGGCGTGCCCGCCTACGTCGATGGCGCGATGCTGGGCGTGGCAGAAGGTGCAGGCGCGCAGGTCATCAACCGCGACCGCATGTGGCATTACTGTGAGGGACTTCGGAACTGGGACCCGATCTGGCCCAACCACGGCATCCGCATCCTGCCCGGCCCCTCCTCGCTCTGGCTGGATGCAAGGGGCGACCGGATGGAGGCGCCCTTTTTTCCCGGTTTCGACACGCTGGGCACGCTGAGGCGCATCCTGTCCACCGGCCAGGCGCACAGCTGGTTCATCCTGACCCAATCCATCATCGAAAAGGAATTCGCGCTTTCGGGCAGCGAACAGAACCCCGACCTGACCTCGGGGCGCTGGCTGGCCGTTCTGCGCGAACGTCTGGGCAAGGGCGCCACCCGCGCGGTCGAGGCGTTCAAGGAACAGGGCGCCGATTTCGTCGTCGCCCCCGATCTCGACCGGCTGGTCGCCGGAATGACCGCGCTGACACCCGATGCGCCGCTCGATCCCGACCATGTCCGCGCGCAGGTCGCGGCGCGCGACGCCGCCATCGACGGTGGCGCCGAGGATGCGCAGGTCGCCGCGATCCGCCATGCGCGCCACTACCTCGGCGACAAACTCATCCGCACCGCGCGGCCCCATCGCCTGCTCGACCCCGCCCATGGGCCGCTGATCGCCGTCCGGCTCAATATCCTGACACGCAAATCGCTGGGCGGGCTTCACACCGATCCCGCGGCCCGCGTCCTCCGGCCCGACGGCACGATCTTTCCCGGCCTTTTCGCCGTTGGCGAGGCGGCGGGCTTTGGCGGCGGCGGATACCATGGCTACCTCGCGCTCGAGGGCACCTTCCTCGGCGGCTGCATCTTCTCGGGCAAGGTGGCGGGCGAGGGCGCCTGACCCGGGCAATTGGCGTCTGCACGGCCCGCACTGGCGGCGGGCGAAAAAATGACTTGCGTCGACTCGGGCGGAGCCTCATATGCGCGCTCAAGACGCCAACGCACGCGCCTCTGTCACGGGTGGTAAGTCGGGGGAAACCCCCGGGATAACCATCGCAGTTACGTAGCGACGGTAACGTCTCCCTTGGAAGTTGCGGGGCCATGCGCCCCCGGTCTGTCGGAGATGACCATGAACGCTACGATTGCCGATTTCTCGGCCTCCTTTCCCGTTGCCTCGTCCCGTATCGAGGGTTTCATTGCCGCCCACACGTTCGACCGCCCGACGCTGGTGATCGAACTGGACCGCGTCGAGGCGCAGTATCACGCGCTGAACGCAGGTCTCGGTGCCGCCACGATCCACTACGCCGTCAAGGCGAACCCCGCCGACCAGATCATCGACCGCCTCGTCGATCTGGGTAGCCATTTCGACGCCGCCTCGCGCGGCGAGATCGAGCTGTGCCTCGCCCATGGTGCGCACCCCGAGGCGATTTCCTTCGGCAACACGGTCAAGCGTGCCGCCGACATCGCCTTTGCCCATCGCGCTGGCATCACGCTGTTCGCGGCCGACGCCACGGAAGAGATCGAGAAGATCGCCGAGCATGCGCCGGGTGCCGAGGTCTACATCCGCCTGCTGGTCGAAGCCTCGGGCGCCGACTGGCCGCTGACGCGCAAGTTCGGCACGACGCGCGACACCGCGCTGCAACTGATGGCGCAGGCGCGCAACCTTGGCCTGCGCCCCGCCGGCCTCAGCTTCCACGTCGGCAGCCAGACGCGCGACCCGGCAATGTGGGCCGACACGCTCGACCAGGTGGCGGCGGTCTGGGCCGCGGCGGTCGAGGCGGGCTTCGACCTGGACCTGCTCAACATCGGCGGCGGCTTTCCGGCGTTTTACGGTGACGCGATCCCGCATCCCACCGCCTACGCCGCCCGCGTGATGGAGCAGGTGGCCGCGCGTTTCCCGTCAGGCATCCGCATCATGGCCGAACCCGGCCGCGGTCTGGTGGCCGAGGCCGGCATGATCGCCGCCGAGGTGCTGCTGGTGGCGAAGAAGTCCGAGGACGACCTGCATCGCTGGGTCTATCTCGACATCGGCAAGTTCTCGGGGCTGGCCGAAACGATCGACGAGGCGATCCGCTACCAGTTCGTGACGCCCCATGACGGCGAGGCGACCGGCCCCTGCATCCTTGCCGGTCCGTCCTGCGACAGCGCGGATGTGCTCTACGAAAAGCGGCCCGTGGCCCTGCCCGTGTCGCTGAAATCGGGCGACCGGGTGATGATCCGCAACTGCGGGGCCTATACCTCCTCCTACGCCTCGGTCGGCTTCAACGGCTTTCCGCCGCTCGATGTCGTGGTGATCTGACCCGATCCGCGCCGCCCGGCTGTTCCGATCCGTCGCAGCCGGGCGGCGTGGCTGACCGCTGGCCTTGGGGCAATCGGCGCGTTATGGCTAGGGCAGAGCAAGGATCTGGCGCGCGCCCATGCAAATCTACCTGCCCATAGCCGAGGTAAGCGTGAACGCCTTCATGCTGCTGGGGCTCGGCGGGCTGGTCGGTGTCCTGTCCGGCATGTTCGGGGTCGGTGGCGGCTTTCTGATGACGCCGCTTCTGTTCTTCATCGGCATCCCGCCTGCCGTCGCCGTGGCGACCGAGGCGAACCAGATCGTCGCCTCGTCCTTCTCGGGGGTTCTGGCGCATCTGAAACGCAAGACCGTCGACCTGAGGATGGGGACCGTCCTGCTGATCGGTGGTCTCGTCGGCGCCGCGGTGGGCGTGCAGGTCTTTGCCATCCTGACGGCGATGGGCCAGGTCGATCTGCTGGTGCGGCTTTGCTACGTCGTTTTCCTCGGGATCATCGGGGGGCTGATGTTCCTCGAAAGCCTGCGCGCGATCCGGCGTGCGCGGGCAGCCCCCGGAACGGTCCTGCCTGCGCGCAGGCAGCGGACATGGATCCACGCGCTGCCCTTCAAGATGCGCTTTCGCACCTCGGGCCTCTACATCTCGGTCATTCCGCCTTTGCTGGTGGGGCTCTTCGTCGGTGTGCTTGCCGCCATCATGGGCGTCGGCGGCGGGTTCATCATGGTGCCTGCGATGATCTACCTTCTGGGCATGCCCACCAAGGTCGTTGTCGGCACCTCGCTGTTCCAGATCATCTTCGTCACCGGCTTCGCCACCTTGATGCACGCGACCACGAATTACACCGTCGACATGGTGCTGGCGGTCCTGTTGCTGGTGGGCGGCGTGGTCGGTGCGCAGATCGGCACGCGGATCGGGGTCAAGATGAAGGCCGAGCAACTGCGCATCCTCTTGTCGCTCATGGTGCTTGCGGTCTGCGGCAAGCTGGCCTTCGACCTGCTGGTCATGCCGTCCGAACTCTATTCGATCGCCGATGCGAGGGCGGGGCATTGAGGCGGCTTCTGGCGGCACTTGCGCTGCTGGCCATGGCCCTGCCCGCGGCGGCGGAGACGGTCGTGGCCGGTCTCAGCCAGGAAGAGATTTCGATCACCACGAATTTCAACGGCTCCGAGATCCTGATCTTCGGCGCGGTCCGCCGCGAGGCTGCGCCGTCCGGCACCGAACCGATGGAGGTGATCGTGACCGTGCAGGGGCCGAACCGCCCGGTCACGGTGCGGCGCAAGGAGCGTCGCTTCGGCATCTGGGTGAACACCGACGCCTCCGAGATCGACCTTGCGCCCACCTTTTACGCGGTCTCGACCACCGGGCCGTTGCAGGAGGTGCTGAGTCAGACGGAGGACCTGCGCCACCGCGTCTCGGTGCCCCGCGCGATCCGCGCGGTGGGGACGGGTATTTCCGACCAGCAGGCATTCACCGATGCACTGATCCGCATCCGCAGCGGCAGCACCGCCTACCAGCAGAACGAGGGTGCTGTGCGGTTCCGGGAACAGACGCTCTTCGACACCGCCGTGCGATTGCCGGCGAACCTGACCGAGGGCGTCTACCTGACGCGCATCTTCCTGACGCGCGGGGGGGAGGTGGTCGATGTCTTCGAACAGGCGATCCCGGTCCGAAAGGTCGGGCTGGAGAGGCTGATCTACACGCTGGCCCATGACCGGCCGCTGGTCTACGGCCTCCTGTCGCTGGCCATCGCGATCGCGGCGGGGTGGCTCGCGTCGGCGGTATTCCGCTACATCCGGTCCTGAGCGGAGGTGTGTCCGCGCGCTGCCTGCGCGGCGTGCTGCGAATTTTCGCACCAAAATTCAGGGGGCTCTGCCCGTCGCCATTGTCGCTCGGACCAATGGCGCAACACTGGCGACCCGTCGGCCTCCCCCGGAGTTGTAGCTGCCAAGATGAAGGGGCTCAGCCGCGTCCGACATAAGGCATCCTGGTCGCCATGATGGTCTGGAACAGGATGTTGGCCGAAAGCGGCAGTTCGGCCATATGCCGGACGGAGCTTGCAACATGGGCCACGTCCATGACCTCGGGCGGGGCATCGCCGCGGGCCATCGCCTGCCGGGCGGCGTCGCGCAACAATTCCGTCTCGGCATTGCCGATGTCGATCTGGCTACCCGCGATATCGAAGGGGCGGCCATCGAGAGCGATCTGTTTCGTCAGCCCCGTAATTGCGTGTTTCGTGGCCGTGTAGGGGGCCGCGCCCGCCCGCGGGACATGGGCCGAGATCGAGCCGTTCATGATGATCCGCCCGCCCTGCGGGTCTTGCCGCCGCATGAGGCCGAAGGCCATGCGCGCGCAAAGGAACATGCCGGTCAGGTTCACATCCACCGCGCGGCGCCAGTCGTCGATGGCGATCTCGTCGAGGGGTGCCGTGGGCGTGAAGATGCCAGCGTTGTTGAACAGGCAGTCGAGACGCCCGTGGGCCTCGGCGAAGTCGTGGAAGGCCGCCTGCACCGCGTCGGCATCGGTCACGTCGAGGGGCAGGGGGACCGCCGCTTCGCCATATCGGTCGGCCAGCGCCTCGAGCCGTTCGCCGCGGCGGGCGACGAGGCCGACGGTCCAGCCCGCCTCGAGCATTTCGAGGGCCACGGCCTCGCCGATCCCGGCGCTGGCGCCGGTCACGATCATGGTCTTTGTCATGTCTCCTCCGCCTCCAGGGCCAGGGGGGCCACGGGGTCTGGCAGGTCCGCGATCCCCAGGGCCTGTTTGGGCTTGGCGAGCGCGTAGCGCGTCACCCAGATCAACCGCTCCTCCGCCCGGGTGATGGCCACATAGGCCAGCCGCTTCCACAGGGCCTGCCCGGCCTCCATCCGGCCTGCGCGCGAAGCGGCGTAGAGGTCGGGGGCGAAGACCTGCACCTCGGGCCACTGCGAACCTTGCGCCTTGTGAATCGTGACCGCCGCGCCATGCAGGAAAGCGGCCCCCATGCGGGCGGCATAGGGGATGAAGGGCTCCTCCTCGTCCGGTTTCTCGATCTTGACGATGGAGGCAGCGGAGAAGCGGGGCGTTTCGGCACCCATCACGTGCAGCCGCGAGAAACCGGGGCGCGAACCGGGGCCGAGGTAGATCACCGGCGCCCCCTTGATCAGGCCGCGCGCCTCGAGGTCGATGCGCCGCTTGCGGTGTTTTAGCGGCAGTTCGATCCCGTCGCAGATCAGCGGCTCACCGGGGATCAGCGCATCCTCGGGCGCGCCATGGGCGGCGCGGAAGGCCGTGATCAGGCGGATGCGCGTGGCGTTGCGCCAGACCAGAACCGGGCTGCGCGCCATCAGGTCGCTGTCGACGCGCGGCGCGATCACGACACGGCCGTCGCGGGCGGCGGCGGCCTCCACCATCCGCTCGAACCGCTCGAAGCTCAGGTCGGGGTCGGCCAGCGCATGGGCGAGGTCGAGGATCGGGTTGTCCGCCTCCTGCCGGTGGATGCGGGCGAGGTCGAGGCGATTGGCCGCGTCGATCTTGTCGAAGACCATCTGACCGGACTGGTTCACCGGGGCCAGCTGGGCGGGGTCACCGAAGAGCAGGAGGAAGGGAAAGATCTCGCGCAGGTCGTCGAACTGGCGGTCGTCCAGCATCGAGGATTCATCGACCAGCCCGATGTCGAGCGGGTCTTCGCGCCGTTTCCAGCCGGTGATGAAATCCGAGCCGCGCAACCCCGCCGAGGCCAGTGCTGCGGGCACGGATTTATGTACCTCGTAGACGGCCTTGGCGCGGTCCATCGCGGCATCGGTCAGCGCCTCGATCTCGGGGCGCTCGCCATTGCCGGCCAGCCATTCCGCGACCTTCTCGAACTCGGGGTCGTAGACGGGGGTGTAGAGGATGCGGTGGATCGTGGTGGCGGGCACGCCGCGGGTGCGCAGGACGCTGGCGGCCTTGTTGGTCGGGGCGAGGACGGCGACGGTGCGCCTGTCCTTGCGGCGGCGCCCCTCCCAGTCGCCCGAGATCACGTCGGCGCCCGCGCCTTGCAGCGCGCGCACCAGTTCGGCCAGCAGGAGCGTCTTGCCCGAGCCGGCCTTGCCCACCACGGCCATCACGCGGGTCTTGCCCTCGGCCATGGGGGTGGTCGTCTCATCGTCGATATCCACACCGATGCCACGCAGCGCCTCGGCGATGCGGTCATGGGCCTGGGCCTGGTCGTCGGAATAGGCGATGGCGGGGGCGGTCATGGTGGGCAACCTAGCCCGCCCCGCGCGGGCGTGCGAGAGGCAAAGCGCCCGTCACGGCCCGTTCACAAGACCGCGCCGCCCAGCGGCAGTTCGGACAGCCGCACCGGGTTGCGCTCGGGTGCGGTTGCCTCCAGCGCATCGGCGCTGATCGAGAGCGACAGGGCCGCTCGCCGGGCCAGTGCCGCGTCCCGCCGCGTCGCGTCGCCCGTGGTGAAGGTCGCGCGCAACGCCTCGTCCGCCCGCAGGAGCGCATGGATCAACGACAGCGCCCGCGTGTCCCCGTCCAGTTTCGTGAAGTCGGCCACAAGGGCCTTGTCATCACCTTCGGCGCGGGTCAGCGCCTCCAGCACGCGCTCGAACACCGCGCGCGACTCGTTACCATCCGTCATGCCGTTTCCCTGGCTCTGTGACCGGGTTCTCCCGCGTCGGGGCGTTTTGCTCCGTCGGTTTCCTCGCCACCGGGGCTATGCGCAGCCCGCCCCGCTGGCAATGGCATCAGCGGAAACAGACATTTTTATACATATGGTTAACCTTTTCGCCCGTAACCGATCAGCTCCAGCGGGTCGCGAAATTCTCGGGCAGAAGCAGGTTGTGCCGCCCGAGGTTGGCGACATCGCGCTCGCCGCAGAGTGCCATCGTGGTGTCGAGTTCCTTGTGGATGACCTCGAGCGCGCGGGTCACACCCGCCTGCCCCATCGCGCCGAGGCCGTAAACGAACGCGCGTCCGATCATCGTGCCCTTGGCCCCAAGCGCCAGCGCCTTGAGCACGTCTTGCCCCGAGCGGATGCCGCTGTCGAGATGCACCTCGATCTTGTCGCCCACCGCGTCCATGATCTGCGGCAGCATGCGGATGGACGACAGCGCCCCGTCCAGCTGCCGCCCGCCGTGGTTCGACACGACAATCGCGTCCGCCCCCACGTCCAGCGCCATCTTCGCGTCCTCTGGGTCGAGGATGCCCTTCAGGATGACCGGCCCGTCCCAGCGGCGGCGGAACTCGCGGATGCGTTCCCAGTCGAGGGAGGGGTCGAACGCCTCGGCTGTCCAGGAGGCGAGCGAGCCGGGATCGGACACGCCCTTGGCATGGCCCACGACATTGCCGAAGAAGCGGCGCTTGGTCTGCAGCATCTCGAGGCCCCAGCCGACCTTGGTGGCGAGGTTCAGGATCGACGCCGGCGTCAGCTTGGGCGGCGCGCTCAGGCCGTTCTTGATGTCCTTGTGGCGCTGACCCATGATCTGCAGATCGACCGTGATGACCAGCGCGGAACACTTGGCATCCTTGGCCCGCGCGAACAGGCGCTGCATGAAATCGTCGTCGCGCAGCGTGTAGACCTGGAACCAGAACGGGGCCTTGGTATGGCTGGCGATATCCTCGATCGAGCAGATCGAGAGGGTCGAGAGCGTGAAGGGGACGCCGAATTTCTCGGCCGCGCGGGCGGCCTTGATCTCGCCATCGGCCGACTGCATCCCGCAAAGTCCCACGGGGGCGAGGGCCACGGGCATCGCGTACTCCTGCCCCACCATCTTCGCCCTGGTCGAGCGGTTGTCCATGTCCACCGCGATCCGCTGGCGCAGGCGGATCTCGTCGAAATCGGAACAGTTGTCGCGGAAGGTCTGTTCGGACCAACTGCCGGTCTCGGCGTAGTCGTAGAACATCTTGGGCACGCGGCGCTTGTAGATGCGCTTGAGGTCCTCGATCTCGGTGATCTTCGGCATGACGCGAGCTCCCCTTCCAAAAGGCCGGTCTGAAATTGGTCAGGTTTTCCTACCAATGATGCGCTGCACCTTGCAATGCGGCAGATGCGGCCCCGCCGCATCTTGTATGGTTCGAAATCGAACTATATAGTGCGATATCGAACCAAATAGGAGCCTGCCATGACCTTCTCCCGCAGACAGACGCTCGCCCTCATCGGCGGTGGAACGATCCTTGCCGCCACCGCTGGTGTCGGGTGGGAGATCACGCGCCCCCTGCCGAGCGCGCTGGCGCCATGGGACCGTGCCGGGCGCTACGACGATCCGCGGATGCGGGCGCTCAGCTGGGCGATCCTCGCGCCGAACTCGCACAACCTGCAGCCGTGGAAGGTTGATATCTCGGTGCCCGAGCAGGTCGTGCTTTACCCCGATCTGACGCGGCTGTTGCCGGAAACGGACCCGTTCAACCGGCAGATCACGGTGTCGCTGGGCTGTTTCCTCGAGCTGATGCGCATGGCGGCGCTGCAGGAGGGTCTGGCCGTCGAGACGCGGCTTTTCCCCGAGGGCGAGGACGCGGCGGGCCTCGATGCACGTCCTGTCGCGATCTGCCGTTTCAGCCCCACGACCGAGGTGCCGGACCCGCTGTTCGCGCACGCCGCGACCCGGCGCAGCAACAAGGAGCCCTATGACATGGCTCGCACGGTGCCGAGCGACGTGGTGCAGCGGATCGCCTCCGTAGCACGGCACAACCGCGTGGGGTTCACCACCGACGCGGCGCAGGTGGCGGCGCTGCGCGCGCTGACGCTCGGCGCCATGGAGATCGAGATCGACACGCCCCGCACCTTTGGCGAAAGCGTTGACCTCTTCCGCATCGGTCGGCGCGAGGTGGAGGCCCACCCCGATGGGCTGGAATTCCACGGCCCGGCTTTCGAGGCCATGCGCCTTTTCGGTCTTTTCACCCGCGAGGCCGCGCGCGATCCGGCCAGCACCGCCTTTCGGCAGGGGCGCGAGGCGACGCTTGCCCCGATCGGCACGGCGATGGCGCATATCTGGCAGGTGACGCCCGGCAATGACCGCGCGACGCAGATCGAGACCGGGCGCGACTGGCTCCGCCTCAATCTCGCGGCGACGGCCGAGGGGGTCGGTTTTCACCCGCTCAGCCAGGCGTTGCAGGAATATCCCGAGATGGCAGAGCTTTACCGGGCAGTCCACGACCGGCTCGCGCCCGAGGGCGGGACGGTTCAAATGCTCAGCCGCCTCGGCTATGGTCCCGCGACCGGGCCGACGCCACGCTGGCCCCTCGATGCGAAACTGGTGAATGCCTGACACGGACCTCCGCGCCTATTTCCAGCTGTTCAACGAGATCGGAATCATCGAGCAGCTCAGCCGCGCCCGCTTCGAGGCGCGGCTGCCGAAGGGCGTTCTGGTCTCGCATTTCGCGGTCCTCAACCACCTGATCCGCGTCGGTGACGGGCGCACCCCGCTGGAACTTGCCCGCGCCTTCCAGGTGCCCAAGACGACGCTCAGCCATACGCTCGCACTTCTGGAAGGGCGGGGCTGGATCGAAATGCGCCCCAACCCCGAGGACAAGCGGTCCAAGCGGGTCTGGATCACCGGGGCTGGTCGCGCGTTTCGAGAGGAGGCGATCGCCGCGCTTCTCCCGGATCTTGGCACCATCGCCGAGGCCTTCCCTCCCGAGGAGGTCGCGCTTCTCCTGCCGCGCCTTGCTGCGCTGCGTGCACATCTCGACCGGGCGCGCGACGCCGAGGGCTGACCGCGACGCACCCCTTGCGGATGCGGCCGATTTCGGGCTTCTACCGATGGCATGACCACGCCCCGATACACCCCGCTCGTCCAGGGCCTTCCCGCCTCGGTCCCCTTTGTCGGTCCCGAAACGCAGGAGCGCGCCCGCGGCGTCGCCTTCGCTGCGCGGCTCGGCGCCAATGAAAGCGTCTTCGGCCCCAGCCCTCGCGCCGTCGCTGCCATGGCCGAGGCCGCGCGGGACGCCTGGATGTACGGCGACCCCGAGGTCTGGGAGTTGCGCGAGGCCATCGCCGCCCATCACGGCGTCGCACCGGGAAATGTGGTCGCGGGCGAGGGGATCGACGGTCTGCTGGGCTATCTCGTGCGGCTGCTGGTCGCGCCGGGCGATGCGGTGGTGACCTCGGACGGGGCCTATCCGACCTTCAACTACCATGTGGCGGGCTTTGGCGGGGCGCTGCACAAGGTGCCCTACCGCGGCGACGCCGAAGACCCCGAGGCGCTGCTGGCCAAGGCGCGCGAGGTGGACGCGAAGCTCATCTATTTCGCCAACCCCGACAACCCGATGGGCAGCTGGCATGACGCGGCCACCGTGCAGGAGATGATCGACGCCTTGCCTGAGGGGGCGGTTCTGGCGCTTGACGAGGCCTATGCCGACACCGCCCCCGCGGGGGCCATTCCGCCGCTCGACATGACGCACCCCCGCGTCATCCGCTTTCGCACCTTCTCCAAGGCCTACGGTCTGGCGGGGTTGCGGGTGGGCTATGCCTTGGCCGCGCCGGAGTTCGTGACCGCCTTCAACAAGATCCGCAACCATTTCGGCATGGGCCGCGTGGCGCAGGCCGCTGCGCTGGCCGCGCTGGCGGATCAGGATTACCTGCGCGCCACCGTCGCCCGCATCGCTGAAGCGCGCGAGACCATCGCCGCCATCGCGCGCGAGAACGGGCTTGCCCCGCTGCCCTCGGCCACGAATTTCGTGACCATCGACTGCGGCCGCGACGGTGCTTTCGCCCGCGCGGTTCTGGCGTCGCTCGTGGCGCAGGGCATCTTCGTGCGCATGCCGTTCACCCCGCCACAGGATCGCTGCATCCGCGTTTCGGCTGGCACCCCGGCCGATCTGGATGCGTTTGCCGCGGCCCTGCCGCGCGCGCTGGACGAGGCCGTCACGGCGACGTGACTTGCATTCCTGCTGCCGGAAGGTGCCACACATGGCCCAAACCTGTCAGACGGAGACGCCTACCATGACACTCGCCCGCCCTGCCGCCTTGCTGCTTGCCCTGACCCTGCCCATGGCCGCGCTGGCCCAGGCGGACCATTCCGGCCATGGGGCGCATGGTGCCCATGGCGTCCATGGTGAAACCGCGTCTTCCACCGGACCGGCGGAGGATGCCTTTCGCGCCGCGAATGACGCGATGCATGGCGGTATGGACATCACCTATACCGGCGACGCCGACGCCGATTTCATCCGCGGGATGATCCCCCATCACGAGGGTGCCGTGGCCATGGCGCGGATCGTGCTGGAACATGGCGACGACCCCGAGACGCGGGAACTGGCCGAGCAGATCATCGCCGCGCAGGAGGCCGAGATCGCGTGGATGCTGGATTGGCTGGCGCGCAACGGATACTGATCGCCCTCGGCCCTCGGCCTTCAGCCCTCGGCGATGACGTTCACCGCGGCCTCGAGGCCGGTGGGCCCGTGCGGGATCTGCAACGCGGCCATCCCGGCCTGCAGGTTGGCAATCACGCCCAGCACCATATGCGCGTTCACATGGCCCATGTGGCCGATGCGCAGGAAATCCTCCTTTTGCGCATCGGGGCCCTCGACCCCGCCCAGCGGGATGCCCAGCGTCACGCCCGCGTTCGCCGTCATCCACTCGCGCAGGCGCTGGCCGTTGCCGGGGCCGAAGTTGATGGTGGTCACCGCATGGCTGCGCTTGGCACGGTCGGCGATGTTTGGGCGCACCGGGCCCGCCTGCCCCCAGATCTCGACCGCGGCCCAGATCGCTCGGGCGAGCGTCGCATGCCGCGCCCAGACGTTTTCCAGCCCTTCCTCGGCGATCATGTCCAGCGCGGTGCGCAGGCCATAGAGGTGATGCGTCGGCGCGGTGCCGTTGAAATAGCGGTAATACTCGTCGGGTGTGACGCGCGGGCGCCAATCCCAGTAGGGCGTCACGAGGTCTGCTGTCTCGCGCGAGCGGTCGGCCTTGTCGTTGAAAAAGACGAAGCCCATGCCGGGCGGGGTCATCAGCCCTTTCTGGCTGCCCGTGACCATCACGTCGACGCCCCAGTCGTCCATGTGGAACTCGTCGCAGGCGAGGCAGGCGATGTTGTCGGAGAAGAGAAGCGCCGGGTGGCCGGTGGCATCCAGCGTTTCGCGGAGCGCGCGGATGTCGTTCTTCACGCTGGTCGAGGTGTCGACCTGAACGGCCAGAACGGCCTTGATCCGGTGTTCGGTGTCGGCCTCCAGCGCCGCGACGACGCGGTCCATGTCCACGTCCGAGCGCGGGCCGAAGTCGATGATCTGGCACTCCACGCCCATCGCCGCGGCCATCTCGCCCCAACCGAGGCAGAAACGCCCGGTGCCGAGGATCAGGATGCGATCCCCGCGCGACAGCGTGTTGACCAGCGCCGCCTCCCACGCGCCGTGACCGTTCGCGATATACATCGCCACGTGATGCCGCGTCCGAGCGATGGCCTTGAGGTCTGGCACGAGGCTTGCCGTCATCTCGACCAGTTCCCCGGTGTAGATGTTCGGGGCGGGCCGGTGCATGGCCTGCAGCACGCGGTCAGGCATGACCGAAGGGCCGGGAATGGCAAGGTAATGACGGCCGTTGGCAAGGCTCATGACGGGGCTTCCTTCTCGCGGACGGGCAAGGGGTAAGGCCGGGACGCGGCGGGGTCAATCGGCAGGGGTGGGTTGGCGCGGGCCGCCTTGTTGATTAGCTGTGAGGTGACGGATCAACGGAGGTGATGATGCCCGGCGAACGCACGGATGACAGGATGGTGCTGAGGATCGGCGGGACCGACCGCGAAGGGTTCCTGCACGGCCTCGTGACACGGGATATCGCCGCGCCGGGGGCGGGGCTGGTCTATTCCGCGCTGCTGACGCCGCAGGGGAAATACCTGTTCGATTTCTTCCTGCTGAACCGGGGCGAGGATATCCTGCTCGACGTCAAGGCCGATGTGGCGCCGAAGCTGGCGCAGCGGTTGATGATGTACAAGCTGCGCGCCGACGTGGTGATCGAGGACAGCGGCCTGTCGGTCGCTCGCGGCCTTGGCGAGCCGCCCGAGGGCGGGCTTGCCGATCCGCGCGACCCCTCGCTCGGCTGGCGCGGCTACGGGATGGAGGGGGGTGATCCGGCGGTGGATTGGGACGCGCTGCGCGTGGCTGCCTGCATCCCCGAGACCGGGGTGGAACTGATCCCCGACGACACGTTCATCCTCGAGGCCGGGTTCGAGCGGTTGGGCGGCGTCGATCACCGCAAGGGCTGCTATGTCGGGCAAGAGGTCACGGCGCGGATGAAGCACAAGACCGAGCTGCGCAAGGGTCTGGCGACGGTCGACGTGGCGGGCGTCGCTCCCGTGGGCACGCCGGTCATGGCCGGAGAGAAACCCGCGGGCACGCTCTATACACAGGCGGGCGGGCAGGGGATCGCCTATCTGCGGTTCGACCGGGCAGAGGGTGAAATGACGGCAGGGGATGCGAAAGTGGCGTGGAACCGGCGGTAAGCCTGTGAACAGGTCTGTGGACAGGTGGGATAGTCACAACCTCAGATCAGCAGACCCGCCGCTCCTTCATGCCGCAGGAGCCAGACCTTGGCCTCGACCCCGCCGGGCGCGCTGAATCCGCCGAGGCCGGTGGAGGACAGCACCCGGTGGCAGGGGATCAGGATCGGCAGGGGGTTCGCGCCGCAGGCCTGACCGATGGCCTGCGCGGGCGCGCCGAGGGTTCTGGACAGATCGCCATAGGTGCGCGTCTCGCCCTGCGGGATGGCGCGGAGGGCTTCCAGCACATCGGCCTGTAGCCCCTTGCGGCCATGGGCAAGCGGCAGGTCGAAAGTGCTGCGTGTGCCGTTGAAATAGGCGGCGAGTTGGGCGAGGGCCTCGACCAGGAGGGGGGCGGAGGGGGCGCGGTCGGCGTCGCCCCAGCCGCTGGCGGTGAGGCTCGAGCCCTGTGCCTCGACCCAGATGGGGCCGAGGGGGGTGTCGAGCGCGCCCCTCAGACCTGCCGGGCGAGCCACCACTGCGTCCCGCAGGCTGTCCGCACCCCACCGCGCCGGTCGCCGTCGCCCTTTTCCATCATCGGTTGGACCGTCTCGGCCCCGAGGTCGAGCGCGCGGGCGAAGGCGGCATCGGGGTCGGGGAGGTAGAGGTGCACCATCGCGGGCGGCCCGTCTTCGACCTGACCCATCATCAGGACCGTGTCGTCGATCCGGCATTCGGCGTGTTCGATGCGGTCACCGTTGCGGATGACGCGGAGCCGTGTCGCCCCGAAGGCATGCTCGCAGAAGTCGAGGACGGCCAATGGGTCGGGGACGAGCAGGTAGGGCGCGAGGCTGGTGTATCCGTCGGGTTTCCAGGTCATGGCGACAGAGTGTGCCCGGCGCCCGTGTCGCGTCAATGGGCGTCTGTGGTCAGGGCTTGCCCGTGGTCACGGCGCGCCCGCGAGGCGCAACCGGATCGGGCCGCGCGCGGTCAGCGGGTCGACGGCTGCGCCCTTTTGCGTGGCGACGAGGGGCAGGGTGGCGGCCACGCGCCGCACCTCGGGCATGAGGGGTCTCCACTTGGGCGACAGGACGCGGGCCGCCTCGGACGGGCAGAAGCTGGCGCCCGCGCCGCGCCGGTGGGCGAGGTCCATCAGCGCGTCGGCGATGGCCTGATCCGGGATCACTCCGCCGCCTTCACCTTGTCTTGCGTGCTGGTGTCGAAATCCGACGCGTCGTGGCGTTCCCACAGCTGCGTCTCGGCCGGACCGTAGGTGCGGTTCACCATGGTGCCGCGCTGCACTGCGGGCCGCGCATAGAACCGGTCGGCCCAGGCGATGACGTTCTCGTACTCGTGAACCGACAGGAACTCGCCCGCGTCATAGGCCTCGCCCTTCACGAGGCGGCCATACCACGGGCAGATCGCGATATCGGCGATGGTGATGTCGTCGCCGACTATCCACTCACGCCCTTCCAGGTGGCGGTTCAGCACGTCGAGCTGGCGCTTGGCCTCCATCGCGAAGCGGTTGATCGGGTATTCCATCGGGTAGGGGGCGTAGGCGTAGAAATGGCCGAAGCCGCCGCCCAGATAGGGGGCGCTGCCCATCTGCCACATCAGCCATGAGAGCAGCTCGGGCCGATCCTCGGGACTGCCCTGGAGGGCGCCGAATTTCTCGGCCAGATGCATCAGGATCGCGCCGGATTCGAAGACGCGGACGGGTTTGTCGCCGGTGTGATCGACCAGCGCGGGGATCTTGGAGTTGGGGTTGATCCCGGTGAAGCCGGAGCCGAACTGGTCACCGTCCCCAATGCGGATCAGCCAGGCATCGTAGTCGGCGGGATGGCCGGCTGCGAGCAGCTCCTCGAACATCACGGTGACCTTCACGCCGTTGGGAGTGGCGAGGCTGTAGAGCTGGAAGGGGTGCTTGCCCACGGGCAACGCTTTCTCGTGCGTCGGGCCCGCGATGGGCCGGTTCAGTCCCGCCCATTTGCCGCCGTTCTCCTTGTCCCAGGTCCAGGTTTTCGGGGGGGTGTAATTCTCGGTCATCGAGGTGGGGTCCCTGTTTCGTGCACGGTTTCATCCCGCCATGACATAGGCCGTGCCCGGCGATTCCCCAACAGCCGCACTTGCACAGGTGCCCTGCGCGGGTCAGCGTGCGCCCCGGCGCCCTTGGGACGCCGCGGCGACCGAGGGGCGACATGCAGACCACCGACCGTATCATCCTTGCCACCGAGGCCGCGGGCGAGGTCATCGCCTTTGACGAAGGGCTCAGTTTCTGGGGCGGGGTCGATCCCGATACGGGCCGCGTGATCGACGCGCATCACGCCGCCCACGGGGCAAGCCTTGCGGGCAAGGTCGTGCTGATGCCCACCAGCCGTGGGTCCTGTTCGGGCAGCGGGGTTTTGCTTCAACTGGCGCTCTCGGGGCATGCACCCGCGGCGCTGGTGTTCCGCGAGGCGGAAGAGATCCTGACGCTGGGCGCGCTGATCGCGGCGCGGATGTTCGAAAGGCCCTTGGCCGTGCTGCGGCTGTCGGACGAAAGCCATGCGGCCTTGGCGCGGGAGGAGCGGGCAGAGATCACCGGGGGCCGGTTGCGGGCGGGGGCGTTGGACCTGCCGCTGGTGCCGGTCACGGCGGGCGATCTCGCGCTGGATGCGGGGGACCGAGCGCGGCTTGGGGGTGCGGGCGGCCGTGCGGTGCAACTGGCGCAAGAGGTGCTTGGGACAATGGCCGCCGTGCAAGGCGCCACGCGGCTGATCGACGTGACCCGCGGCCATATCGACGGCTGCATCCTCGCCCATGACGCCAACCTGATCTTTGCCGAGGCGATGGCGGAAATGGGCGCCAAGGTCGTGATCCCGACCACGATCAACGCGATTTCGGTGGACCGGCAGGGCTGGCGCGACCGGGGCGTGCCGCCGGTGTTCGGGGACAAGGCGAGCCGTCTGGCCGATGCCTATGTGCGGATGGGGGTCGTGCCGACCTTCACCTGCGCGCCCTATCAGGGTGTGTCGGTGCCCGCGCGTGGCGAGGTGATCGGCTGGTCGGAATCGAACGCGGTGATCTATGCCAATTCGGTTCTGGGCGCGCGGACGGCCAAGCACCCCGATTACCTCGATCTCTTCATCGCGATGACGGGGCGGGCGCCGGAGACGGGGGTGTATCTCGACGCCAACCGGGTGGCCGAGGTGGTGATCGAGGTGGACGCGCCCGAGGGGGCGGATGATGCGCTCTGGCCGCTGCTGGGGTGGCTGGCGGGGCGGTTGGCGCCGGACCGGGTGCCGGTGTTGCGGGGGCTTGAGGCGCTCAAGCCCACGCCGGACGACCTGCGCGCGCTCTGCGCAGCCTTCGGCACCACCTCGGCCTCGGCGCTCTTGCATGTGGAAGGCGTGACGCCCGAGGGGGATGTGCCGCCAAACCCGGGCGCGCCGGTGTTGCGGATCACGCGGGTGGATATCGCGGGAGCCTGGGCAGAGTTCAACCAAGGCCCCGAGGCGGTTGACCTTGTCGCCATCGGCAGCCCGCATGCGTCGCTGTCTGAATTGCGGGCGTTCGATGCCGCGCTGGCGGGGCGGTCCTGTGCGCCGGGCGTCGCGGCGATCCTGACGGTCGGGCGTGACGTGCTGGAGCAGGCCAGGACCGAGGGGGTGCTGGCGCGGCTGGAGGAGGCGGGGGCACAGGTGATCCCCGATCTCTGCTGGTGCTCGATCACCGAGCCTGTCTTTCCGCCCGAGGCCCGCACGCTGATGACGAATTCCGGGAAATACGCCCATTACGCCCCCGGCCTCAGCGCGCGGGAGGTGCGGTTCGGCAGTATCGCCGCCTGCGCGCAAGCCGCGGTGACGGGCCGCGCGGAACCCGCGCCGCCCGCCTGGTTGGCTTAACCCAGCGCCTCGTCGCAGCGCCCGCAGACGCCCGGATGGGCGTGGCTGCCCACGTCGGGCAGGATCTTCCAGCAGCGCTGGCATTTCTCACCATCCGCCTTGTGGAAGACGACGGCAACGTGCGGATAGCCTTCAAGCTTAAAGGCTTCTTTTGGTGCAGCACCTCCGATCAGCTCGATCCCGGACGTGATGCAAATCTCATCCAATTCGAAGGCTTGCAGGTTCTCTAGGTCAGCATTGCTGTCGATGTAGACCTTTGGTGCTGCCTCAAGACTCGAGCCAATGATCTTGGCTCGGCGTTGTTCTTCAAGGCATGCAGTTACTACACGACGAACGATCCTGACCGCGGTCATGCGCCCGAATAGGTCTGAGTTTTCCCATTCGTCTGGTGTGTCGGGAAAATCCTGCAAATGCACGCTCGACGCCTCGCCCGGATGCCGCTCGAGCCAGACCTCTTCCATGGTGAAGACGAGCACAGGGGCTAGCCACGTCGTCAGCCGTTCGAAAATGAGCTCGAGCACTGTTCTGGCGGCACGCCGACGCGCTGTGTCGCCGTCGCAGTAAAGAACGTCCTTCCGAATATCAAAGTAGAAGGCCGACAAGTCCGTGGTGGCGAAGTTGAACAGCGCTTGGAATACGCCTTGGAAGTCATAACGCTGATAGCCTTGCCTCACGACCGTATCGAGATGCCAAAGCCGGTGCAGAACCCAGCGTTCCAGCTCGGGCATCTCTGCCGGATCGACCCGGTCGGCCGCCGTCACATCGGCCAGCGAGCCGAGCATGAAGCGCATCGTGTTGCGCAACCGGCGGTAGCTGTCGGCGACGCCTTTCAGGATCTCGGGCCCGATGCGCAGGTCGACGGTGTAATCCGCCTGCGCCACCCAGAGCCGCAGGATATCGGCGCCGTACTGGTCGATGACCTCTTGCGGGGCGACGGTGTTGCCGATGGACTTGGACATCTTCATGCCCTTCTCGTCCAGCGTGAAGCCGTGGGTCAGAACGCCCCGGTAGGGCGCGCGCCCGATGGTGCCGCAGGCCTGCAGCATCGAGGAATGGAACCACCCCCGGTGCTGGTCGGTGCCCTCGAGGTAGAGGTCCGCGATGCCGTCCTCGGACCCGTCCTCGCGGTCGCGCAGGACGAAGGCGTGGGTTGAGCCACTATCGAACCAGACGTCGAGGATGTCGAAGACCTGTTCCCACGCCTCGGGGTCGTACTCGTTCCCGAGGAAGCGCGCCTTGGCGCCGGGCTTGTACCACGCATCCGCGCCCTCGGCCTCGAAGGCCTCGAGGATGCGGGCGTTGACCGCCGGGTCGCGCAGCAGGAAATCGGGGTCTGTCGGTGCCGCCCCTTTCTTGACGAAACAGGTCAACGGCACGCCCCATGCGCGCTGGCGCGACAGGACCCAATCCGGCCGCGCCTCGATCATGCTGTAAAGACGGTTGCGGCCGGTCTTGGGCGTCCAGTCGACCAGTTGGTCGATGGAGGTCAGGGCGCGGGTGCGGATCGTCTCGCCGTATTGGTCGAGGCCGTCGCCCAAGGGCTTGTCGATGGCCGCGAACCATTGCGGGCGGTTGAGGCGGATGACCGGCGCCTTGGAGCGCCAGCTGTGCGCGTCCGAGATCGTGATGCGGCGGCGCGCCAGAAGCTTGCCCACCTCGACCAGCTTGTCGATGACGACCTTGTTGGCGTTGCCGGGCTTGCCGTTCTCCTTGATGATCCGCTCGCCACCGAAGAAGGGCAGGTCGGCGCGATAGCTGGAATCGTCGAGGATGTTATACGTCATCTCGAGCCCGTGCTTGCGCCCGATCTCGAAGTCGTCGTCGCCATGGCTGGGGGCAGTGTGGACAAAGCCCGTGCCTGCGTCGTCGGTGACATGGTCGCCGGGGAAGAGGGGGACGGGGTAGTCCCAGCGGTTTTGTTCCGGCTCTGAGGGTTCGACAGTTCCTCGCAGCGGGTGGTCGCAACTGAGACCACTAAGCAGCTTGGGGTCCACGCTTTCCAATCGCGAATACATGGACGGCTCCAATCGCATTGCGCCCAGAGCCTCCTCGGCGAGCCTGTCCGCTAGCAGGTAGCGGTCGCCGGTCTTGGCCCAGGACTCATCAGGGGTGCCGGTGATCTCGTAAAGGCCGTAGGAGATGTCTGGTCCGAAGCAGATCGCGCGGTTCTGCGGCAGGGTCCATGGGGTGGTGGTCCAGATGACGACCTTTGACCCCATTATGGTCTCATATGGTTTTTTGTCGGGCGTTGGTACCAGATCGTCGCCCTCTGTGAGCGGTGCTGGAAGGCTAGTGACGTAACCAGTGACCTCAAACGGCACCCAGACCGCATCCGTCTGCCGGTCGTGATACTCAACCTCCGCCTCGGCCAGTGCCGTCTTTTCCACGGGCGACCACATCACGGGCTTGGAGCCTTGATAGAGCGACCCGTTCATCAGGAATTTCTGGAATTCCTCGGCGATCACCCGCTCGGCGTGGAAATCCATCGTGAGATAGGGCTTGTCCCATGTCCCGGTGATGCCCAGCCGCTTGAATTCCTCGCGCTGGACGTCGATCCAGCCCTCGGCAAAGCGGCGGCATTCCTGCCGGAAATCGACCACGTCGACCTTGTCCTTGTCCTGCCCCTTGGCGCGGTAGGCCTCCTCGATCTTCCACTCGATGGGCAGACCGTGGCAATCCCAGCCGGGGATGTAGCGCGCGTCGCGCCCCGACATCTGCTGGCTGCGCACGACCATGTCCTTGAGGATCTTGTTCAGCGCATGGCCGATATGGAGGTTGCCGTTGGCGTAGGGGGGGCCGTCGTGGAGGGTGAAGGGCTTTCTGCCCTCCGCCCTCTCGCGCAGGCGGTCATAGACCCCGATTTCTTCCCAGCGGGCCAGCCAGCCGGGCTCGCGCTGGGGAAGCCCCGCGCGCATCGGGAAGTCGGTCTTCGGCAGGTTCAGCGTGTCCTTGTAGTCCACGCCGGTGGCATCGGTCGGGGTATCGGCGCACATCTCGGGCGCTCCTCATCTGTCGGGTCGTGTCGGGGAATACGAGGGGCGGTGCGATAGCTCAAGCACCTATGTCCCGGCTGCTCAGGGTCAGAGCGCCGGGCCGCTAATTCGAATGACGATGGTGAAACGATGCGTCATGGCCCGCGGTATAGGCCGCACGCCGGGCTCCGTAAAGATCAATGCGAAAAGAGCGATCCGACGCCGTAAGCCACCCCCGCCGCCACCCCGCCGATCAGCAGCGTCTCGAGGCCCGAGCGCCACCACGGCGTTTCCGACCAAAGGCTTTTCGCGGCCCCGATGGCGAAGAAGACACCGAGCGTCATCCCCGCGGCAAGGCGGAACGCATCGCCAAGGCCAAGGACGAAGGGCACCAGAGGGACAGAGCCCGCCACGACGAAAGCGCCGAATGTGGCGAGTGCGGCCCGCATCGGGCGCGGCTCCACCGATGCAAGCCCGTATTCGTCGGTCAGCATCAGCGCGACGGCGGCCTCGCGGTCGGCGGCGACCTGGTCGGTCGCGGCCTCCAGCACATCGCCCTTCAACCCCTTGAGGCGCAGGATCTCACGGATCTCGCGGCGTTCGCCCTCGGGGTCTTCGGCAAGGTGCCGACGTTCGACCCGTGCCAGCCGGCGCGTGTCATCCCGCTCGGCCTTGGTGCCGGAGTAGTTGCCCGCCGCCATGGAAAATCCGTCGGCCAGCAGGTTGGCAAGGCCAAGCGCAAGGATCACGCCCGTCGACAGGCCCGCCCCCGCGACACCCGCCACGATGGCGAAGGTCGTCACCGCCCCGTCGATGCCGCCATAGATCATGTCGCGCAGGTAGCCACGGCCCGAGGGCGCGCCGATCCGCGCCTCGACCTCTTGCTGGCTGTGCCCGTGTTCGGGCGTGGCGGGCGTGTTGGTCATGGGGGCAGGATAGCGCGCCGCGCGTTGACCCCGCCTTGCGGTGGATCAAGCGGTGCGGTTCCGCTGTCAGCCCGCGGGCGGTGCCGGTGTTCCGACCCGTGCGGCCGCACGGCTGACCGAGCGTTCGCGGAACACGATGTAAAGGCCCGCGGCGATGGTCACGCCAATGCCGATCAGCGCAAGACCGTTGGGAAATTCCGAGAAGATGAGGAAGCCGACGAGGGTGGCCGCCGGGATCTCGAGGTATTGCATCGGCGCCAGCGTCGCCGACGGCGCGAAGCGCAGCGACCATGTCATCAGCAGATGCCCCAGCGACCCGGTGACCCCCAGCGCCACCAGCAGCCACAACGCGGCGCTGTCTTGCGGCGCGGTCCAGCCGGTCAGCGGCGGCTCGCCCCCGATGGCCGGAAACAGGAGCAGGGGCAGCAGGATCGGCAGGCCGATGATCCCGCCCAGCCCCTGCAGCGCGATCGGGTCGATCTCCTTGGCCACCTGCCGCGTGACGAGCATGAACAGCGCGAAGATCAGTGCCACGCCAAGCGGCAGCAGCGCAGGCCAGCCCACGGCGGCGAAACTGGGCTGCATCACCATCAGCGTGCCGATGAAGCCGACGATACAGGCGCCGAGGCGGCGCGGCCCCACCTCCTCTTGCAGAACGAACCTGCCAAGGAGCAGCATGATGAAGGGCATGACGAAGGCAATCGCGACCGCCTCGGCCAACGGCAGGTAGCGCAGGGCGGTGAACATCATCCCGATGCCCCCGATCTGCAGCACCGTCCGCAGCGCGGCCAGCCGGACGACGCGGGCGCCGGGAAAGATCGTGGCCCCCCGCGCCATGGCAAAAGGCAAGAGCAGCCCGGCCTGCGCGATGAACCGCACGAGGATGAGCTGCAGCAGCGGGAAATCCTCGCCCAGCAGTTTCGCCAGCGCGTCCGAGAAGGGGATCAGCACGCAGAATCCCAGCATCAAGAGGATGCCGAGAAGCGGGCGGTCGGCGTGGGGTTGGGCAACTGCGACGGTCATGCCCCCGTTCTGCCTCTGCCCGCGCCGATTGTCACGGGGGCGTGCCCGCGCGCATGGCGCGAACCTCGGCAAGGAGCGACGACGCGTCGACATCCTCGATGCCCAGCTCCGCCAGATGCGACACCGTGCTGGCGAGGTAGTCGTAGCTGGTGCCGAGGAACCCCTCGCCGGTCGCGGCATATCGCACCTGCTCGGCGCGGGTGATGTCCGCCCGCATCAGCGGGTCGTCGTGATCGGCGAGGAAGGTCAGCGCGCGGTCCTCGATCCCGTCGATGACGACGGGGACCATCCGGGCGTGATACCCCGGCCCGATCATCTCGCGCCGGAACAGGATGTCGGTCTCGCCGTCCACGGTCTTGGCGGGAATGCGGAACACGAGACCATCGCAGCCCGCCCCCTCGTCCAGCGCGGCCATCAGGCCCGGCGCCTCCTGCGTGCCGCGCGCACCGTAGACGTCGACGAGGATGAACCGCCTTGCGTGCCGCGGGGCATGCGCCCGGCGCACCTCGGTGAATTCGAGGGCCGGGTCCCAGAGCAGCGAGCCATAGGCGAAGACCAGCAAATCACCGCTGTGACCGGCCAGCGCCTCGGCCCTCAGCGCCTCGCGCGCGGCGTCGCTGTGATAGGGAAAACGGTCCTCGATGCCGCGTTCGGCCATGATGGTGCGCACTTTCTCGGTGGTGAAGGTGCGAAAGAAGGACTCGGCGGCCGGCCTGATCTTGCCGCGCAGGCCGGGGTGGTGGCGGAACGGGTCGCTCATGCCGCCCCCCCGAACAACCCCGTCAGTGCCCGCCGCACCAGCGCCGTGACCCCCGGTTTGCGCCCGGGCCCGAAGGGCAGGGGGCGGCAGACCTCCATCGCGGCCACGCCCACCCGCGCGGTCAGCGCGCCGTTCACGACGCCCTCGCCGAACCGGCGCGAGACCTTCGACAGGACCGAGCCGCCCGCGACCGACCCGATCAGGTCATCCCCGATCGCCACGGCCCCCGTCGCCACCAGGTGCGTCAGCACCGCCCGCGTCAGCCGCCATGCTCCCAGCGTGCCGGACCGTCCGCCGTAGATCTCGGCGATGCGCCGGATCATGCGGATATTGGCGGTCAGTGCCGCCACCACGTCGGCCAGTGCAAGCGGCACCAGCGCCGTTGCGGTCGCCACCTGCCGGGCGGCGGCCTCCACCTCGAGGCGCGCCGCGGCATCCAGCGGCATGAGCAACTCGGCCTCGGCCAGCGCCAGGAGGCTTTCGGCGTCAAAGACCTCGTCGCCCCGCCGCGCCAGCGCCTCGCGCCTCAGGGCCAGCTCGGGCCGCCCCTTGTAAAGCGCAGCCAGCCGTCCCGCCACGCGCCGCGCCGCGGGCAGATCGGCGGCCGAGAGCGCATGATCGGCCTCGCGGCGCAGATCGTCCAGCTTGCCAAGCCGCGAAAAGGCCGCCAGTTCGCGCAACGCGATCAGGATGAGCGTGACCAGCACGAGCGTCACCAACCCCGCCGCGGTCCAGCCCAGCACCGGGTTCGAGGCGAGAAGGCCGGTCACGAACTCCCACGCCGCCAGAGAGGCGACAAAACCCACCAGCGCCAGAAGTGCCCCCCAAAACACTTGCGCCAGCCGGTTGGGCCGCCCTGCGCCAAGGCTTGCCACCACCTGCATCGCCCGCCCCTCGGGCGGCGGCATCGGGTCGGGCACCGGCAGCGCATCCTGCGGGCCCTCGCCCGGTGCCTCGTCCAGTTCGATCAGCACGGGGCCCTTGCGTGTCTCGGTCACAGCCTGTCTCCCAGCAAGAACTCCGCCGCCCGGTCGAGCCGGATATGCGGCGGCCCGTCGCCCGACCGCAGGCTCAGTGGCGCAGGGGCAAAGCGCATTACCCCGTAATCGCCGTCAAGCCAGCGCTCGGCCCCCTGCTTCGCCGGCGCCAGCAGGACCGCGGGATCGACCGGCAGGTCGCCCGGATGCAGCGCCGCCTGTCTGCCGCTCTCCAGAAGCGTTCCGCGCACGAGGTCCAGCTCAGCCCCGTTCACGCTGCGGGTCTCTTCCACGGTGGCGCGCAGCGCGGCGATGGCCATGGCCTGCGTCTCGGCGCCCGCGAAATCGGCACGGCGGCGGGCATCGGCCACCAGCGCGCCCATGATCTGCGCCAACCGGTCATGCTGTGCATGGTGCAGGTGGTCGGCCTTGGTCGCGGCAAAAAGGATGCGGTCGACGCGCTTTTGCCCCAGCAGGCTGGCCAGGAACCCGCTCCGTCCAGGCCGGAAGGCGCCGAGGATACCCGACAGCGCCTGCCGCAGGTCCTCCACCGCGCGGGGGCCCGCATGGATCGCGCCAAGCGCGTCGACCAGCACGATCTGCCGGTCGATCCGCGCGAAATGCGCCCGGAAGAAGGGTTTGACCACCTGCGCCTTGTAAGCCTCGAAGCGCCGCGCGAATTCCCGCGCCAGCGACCCGCGCGGCGCCTCGGACGGCGGCAGCGGTGCAAAGGTCAGCGCGGGCGAGCCTTCGAGGTCGCCGGGCAGCAGGAACCGCCCCGGCGTGCAGTCCGAATAGCCCGCGTTCCGCGCCGCCGTCAGGTAGGCGGTCCACGTTCGCGCCAGCGCGCTTGCCGTCGTCTCCTCCAGCCGGGCCGCCGGGTCCAGCCCCTCGAGCGCCGCAAGGTAGGCCGCGGCCTCGCCGCGTGCCTCTGCGCGGGCCAGCGCCGTGCGCGACCAGTCCGCGAAATCCTGGTCGAGCAGGCCGAGATCGAGCAGCCACTCGCCGGGGTAGTCCACGATATCGAGATGCACGGTCCGCGGCCCCTGCAGACCCGAGAGCAGCCCCTTGGGCCGCACGCGCAGCGACAGGCGCAACTCCGAGACCGACCGCGTGGATTCCGGCCAGTAGGGCTCCGGCCCGGTCAGCGCCGCAAGGTGCTCTTCGAAGTCGAAGCGCGGCACGGTGTCGTCGGGCTGCGGTTGCAGGAAGGCCGCCTCGATCCGCCCCGAGCGCGCCGCCTCCAGCCCCGGCATCCGCCCCCGGTCCATCAGGTTGGCGACCAGCGAGGTGATGAACACGGTCTTGCCTGCCCGGCTGAGGCCCGTGACCCCCAGACGGATCACCGGCTCGAAGAACAGGCCCGAGACACCCTGCGCGGCTCCCTCTATGCCACGCCCCACCGTGTCCGCGATCGCTCCGATGACCAAGACCTGCGCCCCTTCTGCCGCCTTGTCAGAAGACTAAGCATCGCGCGCGCCCATTGCGAGGGGGCGAATGGCCCCGCGTTTCCCCCCTTGGCGGCACGGGGCCTTTGCGCCTATGTCGCGCCCATGCCCCGTTACGCTTTCCAGATCGAATATGACGGCGCGCCTTTCGCGGGCTGGCAGCGGCAGAAGGGTCAGCCCTCGGTGCAGGAGGCCGTGGAGACGGCGCTGGCCGCACTGGAGCACGAGGTGCCCACCATCGCCGCGGCGGGGCGGACGGACGCGGGCGTCCATGCCACGGGGCAGGTGGCCCATGTCGACATGGCCAAGCGATGGGACCCGTTCCGCCTGTCCGAGGCGGTGAACTGGCACCTCAAGCCCGCACCGGTCGCGATTGTCGCCTGCGCCGAGGTTCCCGACGACTGGCACGCCCGCTTTTCCGCCATCGAGCGGCGCTACACCTACCGGCTGATCGCGCGGCGCGCGCCGCTCGTGCACGAAGCGGGCAAGGCCTGGCATGTCCGCGGCGGGCCGCTCCATGTCGCGGCGATGCGGGACGCAGCCGGTCATCTCGTCGGACGGCATGATTTCACCACCTTCCGCGCCTCGCTCTGCCAGGCGAAAAGCCCGGTCAAGACGCTGGACGAGGTGACGGTCGAGGTGGTCCCGCTGCCCCATGGAACCGAGATCCGCTTTCACCTGCGCGCCCGGTCCTTCCTGCACAACCAGGTGCGCTCGATCGTCGGCACGCTGGAACGGGTCGGCGCAGGCGCGTGGTCGCCCGAGGATGTCCGCGCGGCGCTCGTGGCCGCCGATCGCGCGGCCTGTGGTCCCGTGGCCCCTCCGGATGGGCTCTACCTCACCGGCGTCGGTTACCCGGACGATCCATTCGCCTGACGGTTCCCCTTTTCACCTTTCTCCAAATACGGGCGGCATGACGCCGGTCATCCCGCACCACCGTCGCCGGTCATCGCCCGTCGCACCCCGGCACGGGGTGCCACCGCCGTCGCTGACGCAGGCGCGACGCGCCGAGATGCGCGGCTGCGCCCCCTCAGACCAGCGGGCGCACCGGGCCGGGCGGCAGCCGAAGCCCCCGCGCCTCTGCCGCGCCTCTCGCCGTCGGGTGCAGACGCTCGGAGGGGTCGAACCCCACGGGGCGGCGGTGGCGGATGAAGAAGAGCTTGCCGAAGCCGCGGTTCATCCCGATGCCCCGCGCGCTGTCGGAGGTCACGAACCTGTGCCGCCAATGCAGCGGCAAGGGCAGGCCCGCGGCCTCGGCCTCGCCCAGCATCCAGACCAGCGGGATGTTGGCCAGCGGCCGCGCCGCGCGCACCCCGTCGAGCTGGCCGCCCACATCGCCATGTGTGCCGCGGAACCAGACCTGCTGCACGCGGCCCGTCATCGCCTGTTCCCGCGTCGTCTCCCACAGCACCGGCGCATAGGCATCGCGCCGCTCGTCCAGCGCCAGCGCGTGGCGTGCGATCTCGGTCGCGGGGCCTAGGCCGTGGGAATGGAACTGATGCGGCACCGGCACCACGCGCCACAATCCCGGCCAGCGCAGCCCGAGCGCGCGGACCGTGTCGAAGACGCCGAGGAAGCGGATCGGCACCTCGGCGTGACAGCGCGCCAGCCTGAGCGCGCGGGCCTCGGCACAGTCGGGATCGGTGCGGTAACAGTCATAGACCCGGTCGAGCGTTTCGGGCTCGATCTGCGCCGCGCGCAACAGCCCCATCCGGTCGATCAGCCCGGCAAGCGAGCGGACCGCGTAGGCGCCGCGGGAATAGCCCATGAGGATGATCTTGTCGCCGGGCCGGTAGTTGCGGGCGAGAAACAGGTAGGCGCGCTTGATCTGGCGGTTGATGCCCACGCCCGCCAGCACCTCGACCGAGCGACGATAGCCGCGCCACTGGATGCCCGGCTCGTAATAAAGAGTGATCGGCGCGTCGGTCGGCATATCCTGCAACAGGCGGTAGGTCAGCCCGATGTTCGTTTCCCAGCCACGTGCGAGCGACGACATCGTGCCATCGAGCAAGATGACATGGGTGCAGGGGACATGCGCCTCGGGCAGGCGCGGGGGAGCGCTGCGATAGCCTGTGAGCCAGGACCGGAGGGGTCTATTCCGCGGCAACCGCCCTCCCCTCGTGCAGGTAGGACCAGACGCGCGAGGGCGTGAAGGGCATGTCGACCTGCCGCAATCCCAGCGGCCAGAGCGCGTCGAGCACGCCATTGGCCACCGCGGCCAGCGCGCCGACCGTGCCCGCCTCGCCGCAGCCCTTCATGCCCAGCGGGTTCGCGGTCGAGGGCACCGCTTCGGTCGTGAAGGCGATGAAGGGCATGTCATCGGCCCGCGGCATCCCGTAGTCCATGAAGGTCGCGGTCAGAAGCTGGCCATCGGCGTCGTAGACGACATGTTCGGTCAGGGCCTGGCCGATCCCCTGCGCCACGCCGCCATGCACTTGCCCCTCGGCCAGCCGCGGGTTCATGAGGTTGCCGAAATCGTCGACGACCGTGTAACGCGCGACGCGCGTCGCGCCGGTGTCGCGGTCGATCTCCATCTCGGCGATGTGGCAGCCGTTGGGGTAGGACCGGCCGGGCAGGGTGCGCGTCTCGGTCACATTGGTCAGATCTGACCGGCCCGCCGTGCGGGCACGCCCCGCGGCCTCGAGCAGCGTGATGACGACATTCGAGCCGGGGGCGCGGAACACGCCCTCCTCTGCATCGAATGTCACGTCCTTCTGGTCCATCTCGTCCCCGAGGAAGCCACAGAATTGGGATATAAGTGTGTCGGCCGTCGCCCGCATGGCCATTCCCTGCACCGTGACCGAGCGTGATCCGCCCGTGCCCCCGCCATGCGCGATCAGGTCGCTGTCGCCCTGAACGATCTCGATCGCCTCGAGTGGCAGGCCGGTCTGGTCATGCAACAGCTGCGCATAGACCGTCTCGTGGCCCTGCCCGTTGGATTGGGTGCCGACATAGACGCGGGCGCCGGTTTCCGTCATCTCGATCGTCGCCGTCTCGGACGGGTCACCCAGAATGGACTCGATGTAATAACAAATGCCCAAGCCGCGCAGCTTGCCCTCCGCCTCGGAGGCCGCGCGCCGGGCGGCGAAGCCCGCGACATCGGCCTCCACCTCCGCGCGGTCGAGCAGTTTGTGGAAGTCGCCCACGTCGTAAAGCTCGCCCGTGGCGCTGCGATAGGGAAAGCTTGCCTTGGGAATGAAATTGCGCCGCCGCAAGTCCAGCGGGTCGACGCCCAGCTCACGCGCGGCGAAATCCATCGCGCGTTCCAGCGCGTAGATCGCCTCGGGCCGACCCGCGCCGCGATAGGCGTCGATCTGGGTCGTGGTGGTGTAGATGCCGCGGTTGCGGAAATGGTAGGTCTGCACGTCATAGGTGCCGGTCAGCACCTTGGAATAAAGCGAGGACTGGATGTTCATCCCGAAGTTCGACGGGTAGGCCCCCATGTTCGACAGGCTGTCGGTGCGGAAGGCCACCAGCTTGAGATCGGCATCGAAACCCAGCGTCACCGTCACCGTCAGGTCGCGCCCGCCATTGTCGGACAGCATCGACTCCGTGCGTTCCCCGATCCAGCGCACCGGCTGGCCGAGGACGCGGGCGGCATGGGCCGACAGGAGATATTCGGGGTAGTTCATCGACTTCATGCCGAACCCGCCGCCGACATCGGGGTTGGTCACCCTTACGCTCTCCGCGGGCAGGCCCAGCCATTTGGCCAGTTCGGCCTTGGTCCCCCAGACCCCTTGACCGTTCACCGCAAGGTGGATGCGCGCGCCGTCGGGCTCGGCGTAGCAGCCGCGGGGTTCCATGCTGTTCACGATCACGCGGTTGTCGTGGCTGGTGTGGGTCACGACATGGGCCGCGTCCGCCAATGCGGCCTCGGTCGCCGCGGCGTCGCCCATGGCGAAGTCATAGGCGACATTGTCCGGTGCCTCGTCGTGGACTGCCTCGCCGCCGGGCGCGATATCCAGCTTCGCGGGCCGGTCGTCGAGGTCGAGCGTGATCAACTCGGCAGCGTCCTTGGCCGCGGCCAAAGTATCCGCGACGATGAAGGCCACGGGTTCGCCCACGAAGCGCACGCGCCCCTCGGCAAGGATGGGCCGCGGCGGCGTGGGCGGGCGGGCGCCATCGGGGCTTTTCACGGGCGAATATTTCATCGCGTTCGTCAGCCCCGCTTCGGCAAGATCGGCCGCGGTCAGGACAAGGTGGACACCGGGCGCCGCGCGCGCCTCGGACACGTCGAGGGCGGCGATGTCGCCATGCGCCGCCGTGCTGCGCAGCACATGGGCCACCAGCGCACCTTCGGGTGCGATGTCATCGACATAGCGACCCTTGCCGGTCAGGAAGCGGCTGTCCTCCAGCCGGGTGATCGGCTGGCTGGTTCCGAACTTGCTCATGGTGCTTGCCCCTTGGTCTGCCGTGTGTCGCGTGACCCGGACACTAGGCAGCCTGACGCCGGTGTCCAGACCAGCTAGCCCTCGGCCAATGCCTGGACTGTCGCCATGTGCAACCCGCCATAGCCGTTGAAGCGTGTTACGGTGGCGGTGGAATAGGCCCCCATCCCGTCGATCAGCAGGTAATCGCCCTCGACCATGTCGCGGGGCAAGGGGACTGCGCCGGGGATCCGGTCGAGGCTGTCGCAGGTCGGCCCCCAGAGCAGCCGGCCGGTCATCGGGCCGGTCCGTGGCGTGCCATCGGGCGCGATGACGCGCAGGCGGTCGGTCATGCCCATGATCGGCATTTCCGCCAGCGCCCCGTAGATGCCGTCGTTCAGGTAGACCTCGTCGCCCCGCAGCGCCTTGACCCGCAGGGCAAGGCTGACCGCCTCGGCCACCATCGCGCGGCCCGGTTCGCAGACCAGCGCCGGGGCGTGGCCGCCGAAAGCCGCGATTGTGGTCCGCGCGATGCCGTCGAAGATCGCATCGAGCGGCGGGGCCTCCGCCCGGCTGCGCCGCGAGGGAAAGCCGCCACCGACGTTCAACCGCTCCAGCGTGACGCCCGCGGCCCAGGCGATGTCTCGGGCGCGGTCGATATAGGCGGTCCATGCCGCGGGGTCGGTGCATTGCGTGCCGGGGTGAAAGGTCAGCGCGGGGCGATAGCCCAGTTTGACGACCCGGCCGAGCAGATCGGCGGCCAGTTTCGGCGATGCGCCGAATTTCGCGCCGAAATCATAGGCCGCCCCCGCGACGGGCAGCGCGAAGCGCACCGCCACTTCCGTCCCCCGTGGCACGCCGCCCTCGGCCAGTTTCTCGAGTTCACCCGGCGCATCGACACTCCATGAGGCCACGCCGTTGCCCACGGCCATCGCGATCTCGGCCCGCGAGCGGACGGGGTTGTTGTAATGCAGCACGGCCCGCGGCGCGAGCGCGCGGACCAGCGCGATCTCGGCGGGCGAGGCCACGTCGAACCCCCGGATCCCCGCCGCCAGAAGGTTGCCCAGAACCGCCTCGCCGGGGTTGGCCTTGACCGCGTAGGTGACGAGGCCGGGGAAGCCATCGAGGAACCGCCGCGCGGTTGCCTGCAGCGTCTCGGGCGAAAGGAACAGGACCGGGTCGTCCGGCCCCTCGGCCACGAGGTAATCGCGCGGTGTGCGGTGAAACGCCTGCGTCATGGTCATGTGCCTGACCTCCTGCCCTGTTCGCCTGTCTTGAATCATGCCGCACGGAAACGGCGATTGCGCTGGTCAGTTTGCGCGAAATGATCGAAAGTGCGGGCAGAATGACGGAATTGGTCGGCGGAGGGCCGGAATGGACGATCTCGACCGTGATATCCTGCGGCTTCTGGCGGGCGATGCGCGCATGTCCGTCGCCGTGATCGCGCGCAAGCTCAGGGTCGCACGCTCGACCGCGCAGGCGCGGCTGGAACGGTTGGAGACGACAGGCGTGATCGCGGGCTACACGCTCAGGCTGGGCGAGGCGCTGCGCGCGGGCCGCATCCGGGCAAGCGTCCTCGTCTCGATCGAGCCGCGCAGTCAGCCCGGCATCCTTGCCCGTCTCAAGTCCATCGCCGAGGTGGAACGCATCCACACCATCTCGGGCCGGGTCGACCTGCTGCTCGAGGTCGGTGCGCCGACGACCGCCGCGCTTGACGCCGTGCTCGACCGGATCGGCGAGATCGAGGGCGTCCGGTCCTCCGAAAGCCTGATTCACCTGTCCACGAAACTGGATCGGTCGCTTTAGGCGAAGCGGATCGCGTTGCCGTCCGTCACCGTGCCGATCCGCGCCGCGTCGAATCCCGCGGCCTTCAACTCCGCAACAAGGCGCTCGGCCTCGGCCCCCGGCACCGCGGCCAGCAATCCGCCCGCGGTCTGCGGGTCGTAGACCAGCGCGCCGGCCGCCGTCTCGGGCGCCTCCACGCGCCCCTCCAGCGCCGCGCGATTCTGCGCCCAGAGGGTCGAGCGCACCCCCGCCTGCGACAGCGCCAAGGCCCCCGGCAAAAGCGGGACCGTGTCCAGTGTCACCTCTGCCCCCACGTCCGAGGCCGCGCAGATGTTGCCCAGATGACCGGCAAGGCCGAAGCCCGTCACATCCGTCATGGCATGGGCCACCGGCGCAAGGATCGCCGCCGCCGCGCCTTGCGGTGTCGTCATCTGCGCCCAGGCTGCCGCGACATCGGCGCCCTCGGCGGCCATCCGCATCTCGGCGGCGAGCACGACACCGCTGCCGATAGCCCGCGACAGGATCAGCGCATCGCCCGCCCGTGCGCCCGCCAGGGTGACCGGATCGCGCTCCAGCAGCCCCGTCACGGTGAAGCCCAGCGTCAGTTCCGCCCCCATCGAGGAGTGGCCACCGACCACCTCGACGCCTTCCGCGATGAAGACCTCGCGCGCGGCCTCCATCACCTCGTCCAGCCAAGCGCCCTGCATCCGCGCCGCCATGCGGGGCAGGATCACCGTGGCGGTGGCGGCTTGCGGGCGCGCGCCCATCGCCCAGATGTCGCCCATCGCGTGGACCGCCGCGGCGCGTGCCACCAGCACCGGGTCTTCGGCGAAGCCGCGCAGGTGGTCTGTCGAGATCACCTGCCGCACGCCGCCCACCTCCAGCACCGCCGCATCCTCTCCCGGCGCCCCGCCGAGAAGGCCGCTCAACGCGCCTGCGCCCAGTTTCGCGCCGCAGCCGCCGCAGGGCGCGGGCCCCGCCATCTCGCGCGCCACACCGGTCGCGGCCCCGCGCGGCGGCAGGGGGGCGGCCATTCGTGGCAGGGTGCCGAGCCTGCCCATGAAGCGCCGGTCGATCCGGTCCTTCCAGCGCCACAGGATCGGGCCCGCGAGGGTCCAGCCCGCCTTTTCGGCCAGCGCGTCCTTGCCGCCCAGCGACACCAGCTTGAGGAAATCGCGCTGCGGGCGGAAGGCGCGGCGTTGCGCCCCGGTCAGGTCGGCGCGCAGGTTCCACGCAAGGATCGGGGCCGCGCGCACGGCAAAGACGCCGGCCTTGGGCCGTGGCGCATGGGAAAGATGGACACAGTCGCCCGCGCCATAAACCTCCGGGTGGCTGACCGAGCGAAGGGTCTTGTCGACCACCATGTAGCCGCCCTGCGTCTCCATCCCGCAACGGGCGAGCCAGCCATGGGGCACCGCCCCCGCCGCCCCGATGGTGAAATCGGAGGCCACCTCGCGGCCGTCCTCCAGCACCACCGCCCCGACCGTGACCCGCGCGGGCGCGGTGCCTTCGATGCGCCGGACGCCGTATGCGTCCATCGCCTGCCACAGCCGGACACGGCCCGGCTGACCGTCGAGGATGCCGCCTCGGTCGATGACCGACACCTCCGCCGTGCGCCCAAGACTGCGCATCCGATGCGCACAGGCCAGCGCCAGTTCCACCCCCGCGACGCCGCCGCCGATCACCGCGATGCGCGCCGGTCCCTCGCCCGCGCAACAGGCGGCCCAGCGGTCCGCGAAAGGGCCAAGCGGTTTGGCCGCCACGCCATGTTCGGCGAAGCCGGGCAGGTTCGCCATGTCCGAGGTGATGCCGATATCCACCGACAGCAGATCGTAGGCGATGGGCGCGCGGCCCGGCACCCGGACCCGCCGCGCCACCGGGTCGATCGCGTCCGCCGCGCCGAGGATCAGCCGCGCGCCGGCGAAACGGGCCAACCGGACGAGGTCGATATCGAGCGCCTCGCGTGCGTAGTGCCCCGCGACATGCCCCGGCAGCATGCCGGTATAGGGCGCGGTCGGGCCGGGGTTGATCAGCGTCAGCCGCACGCCCGGCACGGGCCGCATCCCCCAGCGCCGCACGACCAGCGCATGAGTATGCCCGCCGCCCAGCAGAACCAGTTCCTTGACCAGCGGCGCCGACCCGTCTTTCATTCTGCATCCTTTCCGTCGCGCATCCCCCGCCTAGCCCTCTCGCCAAGGCAGCCGCAAGTCCCGGATCGTGCGATCCGCAAAACGTGTTCGGCCCGTCCCGGCGGCCTATTGGCCCCGCGGTTTTGCGCGCAAGGTCGGATCGGCGCTGCGCGGGTCGTCGGGCCAGGGATGCCGCGGGTAGCGCGCGCGCATCTCCTTGCGCACCTCGGCGTAGGAGCCGTCCCAGAACCCGGGCAGGTCGGTGGTCACCTGAACGGGTCGTCCAGCGGGCGAAAGCAACACCATCTTCAGCGGCCGCCGATCAGGCCCGATGACAGGATGTGCCGTGGTGCCGAACACCTCCTGCAGGCGCAGCGCGACCTCGGGCGCCTCGCCGGAATAGTCGATCGGGATAGACCGGCCCAGCGGGCTGGTCCAGGCCGCGGGGGCGAGACGGTCCACCTCCTGCAATGCGGCATAGCCAAGCCAGGCCCGCAGCGCCTCGGTCGGGTCGAAGCGTGCGAGGTCGGCGGCATTTCTTTCTTTTACAAGAAAGGTGGCGACCCATTCCTCGAGCGCTGCCAACAGCGCCTCATCCGACACATCCCTCACGCCCGAGACCGCCACCCGCGCCCTGAGCAGAAGCGCGGCTTTCGTCCAGTTCAGCGCGCCCAGCCCAAGGTCCCTGAGCCCCTCCATGAGGGCGGCCTGCACCGCCTCGGTCGGCACGTCGCGCCAGATGCGGTCATCCAGAACCAGTGCGCCGAAGCGCTCCTGCTGGCGCGCCTCCACTCGGCGGTGACGCTTCGACCAGTGGCACGCATCGACCCAGCCTATGCGCGTGGCGTAAAGCGCGCGCAGCTCTGCCTCGGCGAGAACCGCCGCCTGCCGGATGCGCGCCTCGCGCCGGTCGCCATCGAGGTCGACGGCCACGATCAGCCGCGATCCTGCCAGCGCGTCCCCCTCGGGCAGGATCGCGCCCTTGCCGCCGGACAGCACGTAGCGCGGCGCCTCGCCCTCGCGCCGCAGCCCGATGCGGTCGGGGTAGGCCAACGCGGCCTGTGCGCCGGGCGACAGGGGCGGCCCGGCCTCGTAATGCTCAAACCTTTTCGCGTCTTGCCGGATGCGGCCGATGGTACCGCGGTCAGCGCCCAACCCGCCCGGATCGTCCAAGGCGCGCAGCCGCAGCGCCAGGTCGGTGCCGCGGTCACGCAGCGGATCGCGCTCGGCCAGCAGGGCGGCCAGCCGCGCCGCCCCCGGCCCGCCCCGCACAACCATATGCGCAAGCCGTGGGTGCAGCGGCAGCCGCGCCAGCGCGCGCCCGTGGTCGGTGATCCGCCCCGCGGCATCCAGCGCCCCGAGATCCGCCAGAACCGCCCGCGCCTCGGCCAGCGCGCCCTCGGGCGGCGGGGTGAGAAAGGCGAGGCCTTCGGCCCCGCCCCAAAGTGCGAGTTCCAGCGCGAGTGCCGCAAGGTCGGCCGCCTCGATCTCGGCAGGCGGAAAGGCGGGCAGCGCGCCCTCGGCCCCCCTGGTCCACATGCGGTAGCAGACGCCGGGCGCCACGCGGCCCGCGCGGCCGCGGCGCTGGTCGGCCTCGGCCCGGCTGACGGGTTCGGTCACCAGCCGCGACATCCCCGATCCGGGATCGTAACGCGATCGGCGCGCGCGACCGGCATCGACCACGATGCGCACATCCTCGATGGTCAGCGAGGTTTCTGCGATGGCGGTCGCCAGCACCAGCTTGCGGGTGCCTGCGCCCTCGGGCCGGATCGCGGCGCGCTGCGCCTCGGGTTTCATCGCGCCGTATAGCGTATGGAGCCGCACATCATCGGGAATACGCCCCTCCAGCCGCGCCGCCACGCGCCGGATCTCGCCCTCGCCGGGCAGGAAGACGAGGCAGCCGCCCTCGGCCTCTTGCAGCGCGTGCATGACAAGTTCGGCCACCTCCGCCTCCAGCCGCGTGCCTTGTGGCAGGGGGCGGTCGAGGTGGCGGGTTTCGACCGGGAAGGCGCGCCCCTCGGATGTCAGAAGCGGCGCATCGCCCAAAAGCGCGGCCACCGGCCCCGCGTCGAGGGTCGCCGACATCACGACAAGCCAAAGGTCGGGGCGCAGCGCCTGCCGCACCTCCCACGACAGGGCAAGGCCCAGATCGGCATTGAGCGAGCGTTCGTGGAACTCGTCGAAGATCACGCAGCCGACGCCGGGCAACTCGGGGTCGTCTTGCAGCATCCGTGTCAGGATGCCCTCGGTGACCACCTCGATCCGCGTTGTCGCGGACACGGCCCGCTCGCCGCGGATGCGGTAGCCCACCGTTTGCCCGACCGCCTCGCCCATCACCTCGGCCATGCGCTCGGCCGCCGCCCGCGCGGCCAGCCGCCGCGGCTCCAGCATCACGATACGGCCCGGCACATGGCGCAAGAGGGCAGGCGGCACCCCCGTCGTCTTGCCCGCCCCCGGCGGCGCCTGCAGCACGGCGCGGCCATGGTCCGCCAGCGCCGCGACGAGGGCGGGCAGGATATCGTCGATGGGCAGGGGCACGGGTGGGGTCAGTCTCGTCTCACGATCCGGATCGGCCCCAAGAGAGACGCCGCCTCGACCTGCGTCAACACGAATTGCCCGCTGGCCTCGGCATAGTGAACGGTGAAGGGAAAATGCCGCCGTTCCGCCATGTCCTGGGCCGGGAACCCGTCGACCCGCGTGTAGCGACCGCGACAAGTCGTGCCCGCGACCCGGTCCAGCGCCAGTTCCGACCGGCGCGCCCCGTCGTAGAGCGGCATGGTGAAATCGCACAGACGGTCCCGCGGCCCGCCCCGAACCATGCGCCAGAGCGCAGACAGCGGATCGGCATGGCCCAGGGCGCGCGCGGGCGGCACCGCTTCCGGGCCCGGCGCCGGGTGCTGGTGCGCGATGCGCGTCCGATCTTCGTCGAAGTGCAACTCCACCGAAGAGACGCGGCGCCCGGTATTCACCGCTTCAACGTAGCGCGCCGGATGCGGGGCATCGCCGGACCAGCGCCCCTCGGCCTGCAAATCGAAACGCACCCGCCCGAAGACCGAGGCAAGCCCGGTTGCCCTCACCTGGCCGGCGAGCGCGTAGGCTACGCCGTTGTCCCGCGCGAACAGCGTGATCTCGGCCACGGGCAGCCCGCGGTACAGCACATCGAAACGGGTGGTTTCCTCGGCATGTGCTGCGGCCGGGATGGCGGTGCAAAGCGCGCAGAGACGCAAAAGGCGAAAGACGGGATGGAACGGGCGGCGCAGCATCGGACCTCGGCACAGGCACTGGACAGCCCCGTCCCGACCGGGGCAGATAGCGGGACCGACCGGGCACGATCGCCCCGCGGCGCAGGATAGGCAGGAAAGACGACCCTTCCATGACGGATGACAGTTCAGCGCCGCAAGATGATCTCGCCCCCCGCATCCTCGCGGGCGACCGGCGGGCGCTCGCCCGCGCCGTCACGCTGGTGGAAAGCACGCGGCCCGATCACCGAACCATTGCGACGCACCTGATCGAGACGCTGCGCGGGCACGAGCGGCAGGCATTGCGGATCGGCCTTTCGGGCACGCCCGGCGTGGGCAAGTCGACCTTCATCGAGGCCTTCGGCATGGCATTGGTCGAGGCTGGCCTGCGCGTGGCCGTCCTCGCCGTCGATCCGTCCTCGTCGCGCTCCGGCGGGTCGATCCTGGGCGACAAGACGCGGATGGAACGGCTCAGCCGCGAGCGCGCGGCCTTCATCCGGCCCTCGCCGTCGTCCTCGCACCTGGGCGGCGTCGCGCGCCGCACGCGCGAGGCGGTGGCGCTCTGCGAGGCGGCGGGCTTCGACGTGGTGCTGGTCGAGACGGTGGGCGTCGGCCAGTCCGAGACCATGGTCGCCGAGATGTGCGACCTGTTCGTGCTGCTGCTCGCGCCCGCGGGCGGCGACGAGTTGCAGGGCGTCAAACGCGGGATCATGGAGATCGCCGACCTGATCCTCGTGAACAAGGCCGATGGCGACCTGAAACCGGCCGCGACCCGCACCGTCGCCGATTACGCGGGCGCGCTGCGCCTGCTGCGCAAACGCCCGCAGGACCCCGAGGGCTTCCCCAAGGCGCTGCCGGTTTCGGCGGTCACCGGCGACGGTCTGGAAGGGGCTTGGGACGAGATGCAGACGCTCGCGCGCTGGCGCAAGGATCACGGCTGGTGGGACAGGCGGCGCGCGGAGCAGTCCGCGCATTGGTTCGAGGAGGAGGTCCGCGCGGGCCTTCTGTCCCGCCTCAGGACCGATCCCGAGATCCGCACGGCCATGGCCGAGATGGCCGAGAGCGTCGCGGGCGGTCACCTGACGCCCGATGCGGCGGCCGCCGACATGCTGGCGCGGTTGCGGCGCTAGGCGAGGGTTACCCGAAGAGCGCGTCGCCCTGTTCGTCGATCAGCTGCTTGGCCTTGCGGATGGAGAAGGCCTCGGCCTCCTCGGCATCGGCGATCTGGTCGGCGCGGATCATCTGGTGGGTCCTGGTCTCGCCGCCGATCTCCTTTTCGATCCGCGCAGACAGGCGATAGCCGCCGCTGCCCGATTGCGGTTCGGGGAAGATGCGGAAGTCCTTGTAGTCCTCGGGGTCCTTGGCGGGCTTGCCGCCGCCGCCAAAGAGCTTGGAGAAGAGGGACATTGGGGCCTCCGCATTGGTTGTTTGCGCCAAGGGTAGCGGCCTTGGGTCCAGCGGGAAAGGGTGGCGGATCAGCCGCGTGCGGTACGGCCCACCGTCAGCTTGAGGATTAGCAGCAGCCACGGCAGCCCGTGCATGGCGAAATCGAAGATGTCGATGGGCTGGGTCAGGGTGCCCGCCGCGAGCATCTTGAGCTTTTCCCAGATATGCGGCTCGGGCACGAAGGGCGCGAGGCCGAGGGTCAGGCTGGCGATCACGAGGACGCTGAAGGGGAGGGCGGCGAGAAGGCGGCGGAGGGGGGTCATTCAAAGCCTCAAATTGGCAAAAGGGAGTTTGCCGTGTTCTCTCTTGAATGCTCGGAGGAAGTTGTGTTCGAGCTCTGTGGGGGGCTCTTCGCAAATCATCCAGCACACGCGAAAACTCTGATTATCCGCGAGTTGCCAGATGTATCGCCCCCCCCAGTGGCCGATCCGCTCCCCCTGTCCAAAACGCGCATACTCAAGTAACCGCTGCCGCAAGCCGCGGTTATTGCGGACGCCTCGACCAGCCTTCCCAAAATACAGAATTTGCGAACTATTAACCCAGTTCCTTGCGAGCAATTCGGGTGAAACCGTTGGATCTTTACCTTTGAACCAACCAGCGGCGCTCTTGGTCAGAAAGCGGGGGTTGAGCTCCGCCAATGTCACGACGGAATAAACCCCTGGACCGTCTGGAACTTTTGTCGGTGCTGTTGTGATACCTTTGAAGGTAACAAAACCTTCGAAACCCAGATTTTGAAGATCTGTTACAGTCCGAAGGTTCACTGATCCAGGAAACTCCGCAGCTTGCGGCTCCGCGACGGGTGCTTCAGCTTCCTGAGCGCCTTGGCCTCGATCTGGCGGATGCGTTCGCGGGTCACGCTGAACTGCTGGCCGACCTCTTCCAGCGTGTGGTCGGTGTTCATCCCGATGCCGAAGCGCATGCGCAGCACGCGTTCCTCACGCGGGGTGAGCGAGGCGAGCACGCGGGTCGTCGTCTCCTTCAGGTTCTCCTGAATGGCGCTGTCGAGCGGCAGGACCGCGTTCTTGTCCTCGATGAAATCGCCCAGCTGGCTGTCTTCCTCGTCGCCGATGGGGGTTTCCAGCGAAATCGGCTCCTTGGCGATCTTCATCACCTTGCGAACCTTTTCCAGCGGCATCTGGAGCTTTTCGGCCAGTTCCTCGGGCGTCGGTTCGCGGCCGATCTCGTGCAGCATCTGGCGCCCCGTCCGCACCAGCTTGTTGATCGTCTCGATCATGTGGACCGGGATACGGATCGTGCGCGCCTGGTCGGCGATCGAGCGGGTGATCGCCTGACGGATCCACCATGTCGCGTAGGTCGAGAACTTGTAGCCGCGGCGGTATTCGAACTTGTCCACGGCCTTCATCAACCCGATGTTGCCTTCTTGTATAAGATCGAGGAATTGCAGGCCGCGGTTCGTGTATTTCTTGGCGATCGAGATCACGAGACGCAGGTTCGCCTCGACCATTTCCTTTTTCGCCTGCCGCGCCTCTTTCTCGCCCTTCTGAACCTGGTTCACGATCCGGCGGAATTCCGAGATGTCGAGGCCGACATACTGGCCGACCTGCGCCATGTCCGCCCGCAACTCTTCGACCTTGTCGCGCGACCGGTCCATCAGCGCCTGCCAGCCGCGGCCGGACTTTTCGGCCATGCGGTCGCACCAGGCCGGGTCAAGCTCGTGACCGCGGTATTCGTCGATGAATTCGCGGCGGTTGATCCGCGCCTGGTCGGCCAGTTTGACCATGCCGCTGTCGATCGACATGATCCGGCGGTTGATCCCGTAAAGCTGGTCGATCAGCGCTTCGATCCGGTTGTTGTGCAGGTGAAGCTCGTTCACCAGCTCGACGATCTCCGAACGCAGTTTCTGGTAGGTCTCTTCATCCTTCGCCGAAAAGCTGCCGTCCTCGTTGAGCGTGGCCGAGATGCGCTTGTCCTGCATCTCGGACAGCATGACGTAATCCCCGGCGATCCGGTCCAGCGTCTCGAGCACGCGCGGCTTGAGCGCGGCCTCCATCGCCGCGAGGCTCATGTTTGCCTGGTCGTCCTCGTCCTCGTCGTCATCGCTGGCGATCGGGTTGCCGTCGGCGTCCAGCTCCGGCTCATCGGAGCCTTTCCGCGCGGATTCGGCACTGCCATTGGCGACCGGCGCCACGACAGGCTCGTCCTCGTCGTCGCCCATCGCGCGCCCGAAGGTAGCGTCGAGGTCGATCACGTCGCGCAGGAGGATATCCTCGTCGAGAAGTTCGTCGCGCCAGATCGTGATCGCCTGGAAGGTCAGCGGGCTTTCGCACAGGCCCGCGATCATCGTGTTGCGGCCGGCCTCGATCCGCTTGGCGATGGCGATCTCGCCCTCGCGGCTGAGCAGTTCGACGGACCCCATCTCGCGCAGATACATGCGCACCGGGTCGTCGGTGCGGTCGAGCTTCTCGGTTTCGGAGGTGGAAACGGCCACCTCGCGCGATGTGGAGGTCTCGACCACGTCGGTCGACCCCTTCGCCCCATCCTCGCCCTCTTCGGCCTCGTCATCCTCGATCACGTTGATGCCCATCTCCGAGAGCATCGACATCACGTCCTCGATCTGTTCCGAGGACACCTGATCGGGCGGCAGAACCGTGTTGAGCTGGTCGTAGGTGATATAGCCCCGAGAGCGCGCTTCGGCGATCATCTTCTTGACCGCGGTCTGGCTCATGTCGAGGCCGATCTCCGGCTCGTCACCATCCTGCTGCTTGCGATCGTCGGTGTCTTTGGCCATGGGCAAATGTCCTTTGGCGTATCTTGGCGGCGGCGTACCCGGAGCGCGAAGCCGAGTCGAACCCTTGCGTGTGCAACTTATGTAGCGCGAATCACTGATTCGCATAGGGCGCTTAGCGGCTTTTCTTCTCCCAGACGCGGGCCTCTATCAAGGCACGCAACCCCTGTGAGAGCGCGGTTGTGTCTTCGCTGACAGTGCCGGTCGTCTCGGCGGTCGCGGCCCGCCCAGCCCTGATCCGGTTTTGGACCGCGTGGTTCAGGCGCCGGACAAGCCGGGCGTCGCCATCCGACGCTGTCTGCAGGTCCTCCAACGCTTCGGTCATTTCGGCCTCCAGCGCGCGGGAGGCGTGATACTTGGCGAATTCCTCGGTCAGGGTCGTGATGGCCTTGTCCGGCGCAGGTGGCCCCTGCAGGATCGGCGTGATCCGCAGATGGGCCATGCCCATCAGGCTTTCAAGGGCGGGTCCAAGCCCCCGTGCCGCGCAGATCGCGGGGATGTCTTCGGTGGTTGCCGCCTCGGTGGCCAACAGCAAATCCGCAAGCGCGGCATGATCGGGATGACGCGGCCTGAGCCGGTCGAGGTCGCTTTCGAAACGGTCGATCAGGTCGGGATAGCGGCACAGCGTGGCCAGGATCAGCGTGACCCGCAGATCATCGCCCGACAGCGTTCCCGCCCCCAGCGCAGAGCTGCGTGTTTCGGCCAGTGGGGCCTGCACCTCGGCGAAGCCGCGACCGCGTTCGGGCGACCAGCCCCTACGGCCCGGAATGGATGGCGGGCGGAACAGCGCGCGGCGCAGATCGGCCAGCGCCTCGCCGTAATGGCGCATGAGGCCTTTGTCGGGAATGCGCTGGATTGCCTGCCGCAGGCTGCGGTCCAGCGCGGCGCGCCGCTCGGGCGTGTCGAAGACACGGCCCTCGGTCTCGCGCCGCCAAAGCATCCGCACCAGCGGCTCGGCGCCCGCAAGCAATGCGCGCATCGCCTCCGGCCCCTTGGCCTTGAGCAGGTCATCGGGGTCCTGTCCTTCGGGCAGGATGCAGAACCGCAGCGTCTTGCCCGCCTCGAGCATCGGCAGGGCCAGGTCAACCAGCCGCATCGCCGCGCGCAGGCCCGCGGTGTCGCCGTCGAGCGCGATCACCGGCTCGTCCGCGATGCGCCACACAAGGCGCAACTGGTCCTCGGTGATGGCGGTGCCCAGCGGTGCCACAGCCGCTTCGAAGCCCGCGCGCACCAGTGCGATCACGTCCATGTAGCCCTCGGCCACGATCAGCGGTTGGCCCTTTCCGGCCGCCTCCCGCGCGGGGCCATGGTTGTAGAGCGTGCGCCCCTTGTCGAACAGCGCGGTCTCGGGCGAGTTGAGGTATTTCGCCCCGTCGTTGGGGTCCATCGCCCGCCCGCCGAAGGCGATACAGCGCCCCCGCGGGTCGCGGATCGGGAACATGATGCGATTGCGGAACGTGTCATAGGGCTTGCCGCCCTTCTGGCTCGGTTTGGCCAAACCTGCCTCGAGCAGCACCTCGTCGGCGAAGCCCTTGGCCTTAAGCGCATCCCACAGCCCCTGCCACGCATCCGGCGCAAAGCCGATCTCGAACCGGTCCAGCGTGACAGCGTCCAGCCCGCGCCGGTCGAGATAGGCGCGCGCCTCTGTCGCGCCTTGTGTCTTCAGCTGCAGGCGGAAATACGCGACGGCGGCCTCGGTCGCTTTCGTCAGTTCCGTGGCCCGGTCGGCCTTTTGTGCGGCCTGCGGGTCGCGGGCGGGCATCTGCATCCCGGCCTCGCGGGCGAGGATCTCGATCGCCTCCATGAAACCGACATTCTCGGTTTCCTGCACGAAGCCGATCGCGTCGCCCTTCGCGTGGCACCCGAAGCAGTAGTAGAACCCCTTGCGGTCATCGACGTGAAAGCTCGCGGTCTTTTCCTGGTGGAACGGGCAGGGGGCCCACATGTCGCCCTTGGCCTGGTTCGACTTTCGGTTGTCCCAGATCACCTTGCGGCCTGCGACCTGTGAGATCGAGACGCGGCTGCGCAGTTCGTCGAGGAATCCGGGGGGCAGGCTCATGCCATGCAATATCGGGGGGCGCGGTGGGCCTGTCCAGCGCCCCGCGCGCGAAAGCGTGGGATAGTCTGGGGATGAAACGCCCAGAGGCCTTCGCGGTTTTGCCCCGATCTGGCCAAACTCCCCGTGCAGTCTGACCCCGGACATGGGTGGAGCAGGACAATGGCCGGATCGCTGATGAGGTTCTGGAAAAGCGAACTGGGGGCGGCATCGACGCACAAGGGCTTTGCCCTTGCCACCGCGATAGGCGTTGTCGCGATGTCGGTCTACCTCGTGGCGAACGGCGGCGAGGCCCCTGCAGGCCCGACAGGTCCAACCGCCGACGAGGTCGTCCTTGCTCGTCTGACCAGCGGCGAGGTCCGCACCTTCGACGCACGCACCGTCGAACGCAGACTGGTGCTTTTCACCGATCCGACCGAATTCACGGACGCCCAGTTGAGGAATGCGCACCGGACCTGGTCACGCCGCGTGGAAAACCGGTCCTATCCCCAGCGCGATCTTGCCCTGGACATGGTCGTCATCACCCAAGCGGCGATGGAACTCAGGGGCGTCCAGCCCCATGACGACATCTGACATCACAGCGTCGCGCGCGCCGTGACCGCCCGCATCGCACGGGTCAACTCGTGCACCGCGGTGGCGGCCATCGAGCGGAACACGAGGGTGTCGAAACGGTCGCCGCCCGGATGCAGTATCAAGGCCGACATATGGCCGAGAAGGGTGCGCCGTGCGCTTCCCGGCGGGCAGGCGGCAGGCGACAGGTCGACCGGCACCCAGCGGGCCAACACGTCGCGCGCGGCCGCCCCCTCCAGCACCAGGTGCGCCCAAGCATCGGACTGATCGGTCAGCGCCGCGTAGCCGGCCAGCCGGCCATCCGGAACCACGCCCATCAGGAAGGCTTGGTCAAGCCCGCTCCACGCGATGCGCGCGCCCGCGCCCTCCTGCATCGTGCCGCGCTCGGGCAGGTTCACGCCATGCGCCTTTTCCAGCGCCTTCGACAGCGCCGCGGCGCGGCCGCGATAGGGCATCAAGGCCCAGATCGGGCCCATCGGCGCCTCGGTCAGGGTCACGCCGCCCATCTCGACCGGCGTCAGGCCATGGGCGGGGGATTTCGCGATCAGATCAGCCACGGGCGCGCCCTCCATCCGGGTCGAAGAAGACGGGGCTCACCACCTCGACCCGCGTCTTCACCTTGCGCAGGTGATCGACCAACTCGATCTCGTGCCCCTCGCACTCCGGCCCGTGCCGCAGAAAGCCCAGCCCGATCATGTGCCCCAGCGTCGGCGAATACCCGACCGAGGTGACATAGCCTTGATCGTGGATGCGGGTGTGGGGGTTGTCCTGTTTGAAAAGCCGAGCACCGGCGGTCAGCTTGCCGTCCGGGTTCACCGGCTTGAGGCCGACCAGCCGCTCGCGTCCAGGCTCAAGCAGGCCGGGCCGCGCGGCGGCCGCCTTGCCGATGAACTCTTTCTTCTGCGACAGCATCCGCTGCATGCCGATGTCGTAGGCCGTCACACGGCCATGGATCTCGGAATGGGTGATGAAGCCTTTCTCGATCCGAAGGACGTTCAGCGCCTCCATCCCGTAGGCCCCGCCGCCAAGCGCCTCGGCCCGCGCCACCAGATCGCGGTAAAGCGCATCGCCGTAGCGCGAGGGCACGGCCACCTCGTAGGCGTGTTCGCCGGAAAAGGAGATGCGGAAAAGCCGCCCGTCGACGCCATGCAGCTTGACCACGCCGCAGGCCATGAAGGGAAAGCTTTCGTCGTCGATGGGCTGATCGAGCACCCCGTTCAGCAGCTGTCGCGCAAGCGGTCCCGCGACGGAAAACTGCGCCCATTGCTCCGTCGCCGAGATGATGCGCACGTCCAGATCGGGCCGCAGGCCCTGCGCCACGAATTCCAGATGGGCCATGACCTGCCCGGCGGCGGCGGTGGTGGTGGTCATCACGTAGTGATGCTCGCCCAGCCGCGCGGTGGTGCCGTCGTCCATGACATGCCCGTCCTCGCGCAGCATCAGGCCGTAGCGCGCGCGCCCGACCTTCAGGGTCGAGAACATGTTCGTGTAGACGAAATCGAGAAACGCCCCCGCGTCCGGCCCCTGTATGTCGATCTTGCCCAGCGTCGAGACATCCACGACGCCCACGGCGTTGCGCACCATGGCGACCTCGCGGTCGCAGGCCTCGCGCCATGTCTTTTCGCCCGGCGCCGGGAAATAGGAGGGGCGGTACCACAGCCCCGCCTCGATCATCGGCGCACCGCGGCCGCGCGCCGCCGCATCGCTGGTCGTGCGCCGCTCGGGCGCAAAGCCGTGCCCCTCGGCAAAGGCGCCCATCGCGCCCAACGTGACCGGGATGAAGGGCGGGCGGTAGGTCGTCGTCCCGGTCTCGGGTATGCCGCGGCCGGTGCTGTCTGCCAGGAGGGCCAGCGCGTTGATGTTCGAGGATTTGCCCTGATCCGGCGCCATGCCCTGTGTGGTGTAGCGCTTCATGTGCTCGACCGAGGCGAAGCCTTCCTGGGCGGCCAGCTTCACGTCCTTGGTCGTCACGTCATTGGCAAAGTCGAGCCACGCTCGCCCCATGCCCTCGACATACCACAGCGCCTGTGCCCGGCCCGGATCATCCTCGGCCTCGGGCAGGCTCACGCCGCGCGGCGCGCGCAATCCCAGCGCCTTCAGCGCAGCCTTTCCAGCCTCGTGCCCTTCGACAAGGCAGGCCGCCGTCGACATCGCCCCGTTGCAGGCGCCCGCGGGCGTCATCCCCGGCACAGCACCCGGCGCGGGCAGGAACATCTTGCTCTCCGCGTCCCAGACGGGCCGCGCGCCAAGGTGGCAGGTCAGATGCACCGCCGGGTTCCAGCCGCCCGACATGGCAAGACAATCAGTGATCAGCGTGTCGGTCCGGCTGCCCGCGCGATACGTGATCTGGCTCAGGCCCTGCCGCCCCTTGGTGCCGATGACCTGCCCGCCCTCGATCAGGCGGTAATCGCCCCGCGCGGTCACGCCGGTGCGGCTGTCGATCACGGCGGCGACCTTGACGCCCGCGTCCAGCAGTTCGACCGCGGTGCGATGCGCGTCGTCGTTGGTGGCGAAGATGGTCACGTTGCGCCCCGGCGCCACGCCGTAGCGGTTGAGGTAGGTCCGCACCGCGCCCGCCAGCATGATGCCGGGCCGGTCGTTCATCGGGAAGGCGATGGGCCGCTCATGCGCGCCCGCGGCCAGCACCGCTTGCCGCGCACGGATGCGCCAGAAGCATTCGGGCGGCAGGTCATCCGCAGGGGCGACATGGCGCGCCACGCGCTCCAGCGCGCCGTAGCTGCCATCGTCATAGGCGCCGGTGATCGTCGTGCGTGTCATCACCCGGACACGGCCCGTGGCCTGAAGCTCCCTCTCGATATCCTCGATCCAGTAGCTGGCCGGGATGCCGTCGATTTCCTGCCCGTCCGACAGAAGCCGCCCGCCAAGTTCGGGCGTTTCTTCTGCAAGAATGACATCCGCGCCGCCCTTGGCAGCAGTCAGCGCCGCCATCAGGCCCGCGGGGCCACCGCCGATGACCAGCACGTCGCAGAAGGCGAATGCCTTTTCGTGCCGCTCGGCGCTGCCCTCTCGCGTAATCCGTCCAAGCCCCGCGGCACGGCGGATCACCGGCTCGTAGAGCTTTTCCCAAAACGCGCGCGGCCACATGAAGGTCTTGTAGTAAAAGCCCGCGCTCAGGAACGGCCAGAGCGCATCGTTGATCGACAACAGGTCCCGGTCGAGCGGGCCGATGCGGTTCTGGCTCTGCACGGTCAGACCGTCGAAAATCTCCTGCACGGTGGCCCGCGTGTTGGGCGTCATCGCGGCGCCGGTGCCGACCTCGATAAGGGCGTTCGGTTCCTCCGACCCGGCGGTCAGCACACCGCGCGGGCGGTGATACTTGAAGGACCGGCCCATCAGCTTCACGCCCTTGCCCAGAAGGGCCGAGGCGACCGTGTCGCCCTTGTAGCCCGTGACCGAGCGGCCATCGAACTTGAAGGTGACCGGCGTGTCCCGGTCGATCAGCCCGCGCCCGTCAACCCGCATTGCGCACCTCCCGCGCCAGCCGGGCGCCGGTAACCGCATGGGTCACGGTGTTGCGCTCCACGACCAGCCACGCACCGCAGCCCGCGCCATGATACCAAAGCTCGCGCGTCTCGCCCGCAGGGTTGTCGCGCAGGTGCAGATAGTCATGCCATGCCCCGGCCGGGGCATCCTCGGCAGGGCGGTCGAGGTAGCTTGCGTGACCCTTGGGCGTGAATTCGCGGATGTCGCGATTGCCGCAAATGGGGCAGGGGATTTGCATGATCTGGCGGGCCTTCAGTGCAGGTTGTGCTGGCTGCCGGTGCCTTCTTCGTCCATCAACCCGCGCCCTGTGGCGAAACGGTCCAGACGATAGGCGGCCGCGGCCTCGTGCGGGCGGTCGGTGGCGATCAGGTGGGCGAAGGTGTGGCCCGAGCCGGGCACGGCCTTGAACCCGCCGTAACACCAGCCGCAATTCAGGTAGAGCCCGTCGATATGCGTCTTGTCGATGATCGGCGAGCCGTCGGGCGACATGTCCATGATCCCGCCCCAGCTGCGCAGCATCCGCGCCTTGCCGATCATCGGCATCAGCGTCATCCCCGCCTCGACCACATGTTCGGCCATCGGCAGGTTCCCCCGCGCGGCGTAGGAGGCGTAGAAATCCAGGTCGCCGCCGAAGACGAGGCCGCCCTTGTCGGACTGGCTGATGTAGAAATGGCCCATCCCGTAGGTCACCACATGGTCGATGCAGGGCTTCAGCCCCTCGGTGACGAAGGCTTGCAAGACATGGCTCTCGATCGGCAGGCGCATGCCCGCCATCGCCGCGACCTGGCTGGAGCGTCCCGCGACCACGATCGCCACCTTCTTCGCGCGGATCGCGCCGCGGCTGGTCTGCACGCCCTTCACGACACCGCCCTCGATGTCGATGCCCGTCACCTCGCAGTTCTGGATCAGGTCGACGCCCCGCTGGTCGGCGGCGCGCGCATAGCCCCAGGCGACGGCATCATGCCGCGCCGTGCCGCCGCGCTTGTGGTAGAGCCCGCCGTATATCGGGAAGCGCGTCTGCTCGTAATCGAGATAGGGCAGCAGCGTGCGGCACCCTTCGCGGTCCAGCAGGATCGCGTCATCGCCCTGGTTGATCATCGCGTTGCCGCGCCGGGCATAGGCGTCGCGCTGGCCGTCGGAATGGAAGAGGTTGATGATGCCACGCTGCGAATGCATCACGTTGTAGTTCAGCGCCTGCTCCATCCCCTCCCAGAGCTTCAGGGAATGCGAGTAGAACTCGGAATTGCCGGGAAGGCCGTAGTTGGCGCGCACGATGGTGGTGTTGCGCCCGATGTTGCCGCCGCCGAGATAGCCCTTTTCGAGCACGGCGATGTTGGTCAGCCCGTGCTCGCTGGCGAGGTAGAAGGCCGTGGCAAGGCCATGGCCGCCGCCGCCGATGATGACGATGTCATAGGCATCCCTGGGCGCCGGGTCGCGCCAGGCCGGGCGCCAGCCACGATTGCCCGTGATCCCCTGTGCCAGCACCTGCCAGCCTGAATAGCGCATGATCCGTCCCGCGGCCCCATTGGAAACGCCCCACTATCGACCGCGCTCGGGGCAAAGAAAAGCCCCCCCGCGACATCGGTCGGGCCGGATGCGACGTGGCCCCGAGGTGCCACGCCTCGCGGCTTCAGCAGAAGGCTTCGCCGTCGAAGGACACGCGGTTGTTGCGGGGACGGGTGAAGGTGAAATTGTCGAAGGTCATCAGGCTGAGACCGACATTGAAGGCGGGCCGGTAGGGGATGAAGGTCTCGACCAGCAAGATGCGCTCTGCGTCGGCCATGACGGGCAGGTGCCCCTCGAGATCGACGAGATTCCCCGTGAACAACTTGGCCTCGCCGTTCGTGGCATAGGACCATTCCACGCAGAAGGTGTCGTTGGCCTCGTCGTAGAAGATCTGCGTCGCCCGCAGCCGCGCGTCACCATGGTTACGGACCATGTGTTCGAAGATGCGGGTGTAGCCTTCGATGTCCGCCGGAAAGACCGTGTTGGACTGGCGCGACAGGATGTCGGCGACGGCATAGGTCGCCTTGATCGAGGTGTTGTAGGTGCGGAAGGCGTCGAAGACCACGAAACTGCCGATGAAGGCCCAGGCGAGAACCGGGGTGATGATCACCGCCTCCATCGCGACGGCGGCGTTTTCGTCCTTCCAGAAACGGCGGAGAAGTCGGATCGGCATCATCGCATCCCCTTACTGCGGCTCGTTCACGAAGACCGACGAGGCGACCATGTGCATGCCGCCCGTGTCGTCGCGGACAAGGTTCAGACCGAACCCCGAGAAGGGCAGCAGCCGATCAATCACGGCGCAGGTGCGGATCAGGACCAGGTCGTTGTCGACGCCTTGCACGAAACTGTTGGCGGGCTGAACCTCGAGCTCTTCGCGGTTCACGCAGACCACGTCGGGGGTCGGAATGTCGTAGGTTGCTTCATCGATGACCGACAATTGCACCACGAGGACGGTCTCGCAGTTGGGGATCGCGCGGGTGTTGTCGCATATCGCCTGCTGGATATCGGCGGCGGTCAGCGGCCGCGGGTCCCCGGTAACCGGATCGGTGATCGTGCGCACCAGCCGCAAAAGCCGCACCGCCTCGTCCAGCGAACGCTCAAGAAGCACCTGCCGGGACAGGATCATCCCGGTCTCGAACGCTGCGATGAACAGCGTGATCACGACCGGAAACAGAATCACGAATTCCATCGTGGCAGTTGCACGGTCGTCCCGGACGAAACGGGCGATATGTCTCGTTAAACTCGACACACTGGGTTTCCGTTACTGGATCAGACGAAGCTGGTTGATGGAACGCGCGATCGAGGCGAAGGCGTTCGAGATGTCGATCCCGTCCACGTCATAGTAATGCGACGCCGACGAGGCGCAGTCGCGCATCACCTGCTGGCCGCGCCAAGGCGCCTCGAAGGCGATCGAGAACACGATGATCCCCTGCGCATGGGCCACGTTGCAGATGTTGCGCAGGCGCCGGTCGCCGACCGTGCCGTTGTCGGCCGCGTATTCGTTTACGATATCGCTGAATTGGTAATCGAACCGCAGGCCACGGATATACCAGTCCGGCTCGTTGTTGAGCAGGTCGTCGATCCGGCGCACGGGAATGTGGTTCCAAAGATCGGCGTAGTCGAGCTGCACGGCGTTGTTGCCGCCATCAGGGCTGTCGCGCCACCGGTCGTTCGACACCTGCCAGAACCGGTTGGTGCTGGCCCGGTAGATCGACAGCCTGCCGTTGCTCGGGTTGCGCCAGAACGGGCTCGGGCCGCTGCGATACTGGTCCTGCAGGTCGTATTGACGCGTGTTTTCACCGTCGGTCATCAGCACGATGACCTTGAGCGTTTCCTCGTCATTGTAGGCCGCGGGCCGACCGTCGAAATCCGGGTGCACCTGCCCTGTAGAGACAAGCCCCGAGAGGGCCGGGCGCGCCGCGGGATCGAGCAGGGCCACAGCCCAGCGCATGCCTTGGTCGATCGCGGTCCAGCCGTTGGCCTGCAGGCTGTCGATCAGGTCGTGCAGGTCGTCCTCGTCGTTCGACCACGGCATGATCGCGGCCGTGTCGTCGGTATGACAGGCCGGGCTGCGGATCGGGTCCGCCCACCAGTTCGTGTCGCGGTCGAAATGACCCATGCGCTGCAGCGGCACGGAGGGGTTGATGGCGGCGGTGGTGAAGTCGTTCTCGTAGAACCGCGCGCACCGGGAATAATTGTGCTCGTTGGTGAGCGCGAACACGGATGCAAGTGTCGTGCCCATGTTCACCGAGTTGTCGTAGGGAACGATCGACACCGACACCAGCTGATCGCCATTCGGGTTGTCGTTGGCCTGCATCACCGAGGTGACGAAGCTGCGCGCGGCCGGGCGCAGGTTGGTCATGCGGTTGGAACCGCCCATGGAGCCCGACACGTCAAGCACCAGCGAAACTTCGATGTTCTGGATCCGTTCTTCGGCGGCGCCGGCCGCGGGCGACGTCAGAACCCGTTGTCCGAAAAGCGACATGAAGAGGGTCTGGATCTCCATCTCTGCCGTGGCCTCAACGCGGCGGAAGTTCACACCTTCCTCCACGTCCACGCGCAGGCGGTAGTCGCCCAGCCCGGCGGTCTCGAAATAGCTTTCCACGACCGACTGCGGATCGAGCGTCTGTGTCAGAGAGGCCGCGGCCAGAACGGCACGGTCGAGTGTGTACTGAAGCTGCGTACGCTGCGTCTCGTAGCGCATGATGTCGACGGCGATGCCGCCCACGCCGATCATGAGGATGAAGATGATGGCTGCGAAGACGGTCACGGTCCCGTCCTCCCGATGCAGAAAGCGCCGAGACAGCATCGTCGGCCGGTACTGGCCGCGGTCGCATTGCCTCATCGTGGGTCTGATGTGGCGCATCGCCTCCACTCCGGTCAAACAAGGTTCGGGCCGTAATCACGCACGACCCCAGCCGGTCTTCTCCAATGAAACAAAGGCAGAAATGAGGCGGGGCCGTGCCACAATCGGTTTGTTAACTGGGCGTTAACAATGTCGGTCTGCATGCATGGGTTGCGTCGCGGGTGGCGACTATGCCTTTCTGATCCGCGAATCACGGGGCCTGACTCTCGGCCCTGCGGAAGGGGAGGAGCCGCAGATGAATACCGCGACCGGAGAACCGAGTTTCCGACAATCAGTGGACCTGATGTTCAACAGGGCCGCGGCGCTCATGGATCTGCCGCCTGGCCTGGAAGAGAAGATCAGGGTCTGCAACGCGACCTACACCGTGCGCTTCGGCGTGCGTCTGAGAGGCGGCATCCAGACCTTCACCGGCTATCGCTCGGTCCATTCCGAACACACCGAGCCCGTGAAGGGCGGTATCCGCTACGCGCCCAGCGTAAACCAGGACGAGGTCGAGGCCCTGGCCGCGCTGATGACCTACAAATGCGCCCTCGTCGAGGCGCCTTTCGGGGGCTCCAAGGGGGGCTTGTGCATCGATCCGCGGCAATACGATCAAGACGAGCTGGAAAAGATCACGCGCCGCTTCGCTTACGAGCTGATCAAACGCGACATGATCCATCCCGCCCAGAACGTGCCGGCCCCCGACATGGGCACCGGCGAACGCGAGATGGCGATCATCGCAGACCAATACGCGCGGATGAACACGACCGACATCAACGCCCGCGCCTGCGTCACCGGCAAACCGCCCCACGCCGGCGGCATACAGGGCCGGGTCGAGGCGACGGGCCGCGGCGTGCAATACGCCCTGCAGGAGTTCTTTCGCTACCCCGAGGATGTGGCCAAGGCGGGCCTGTCGGGCAAGCTCGACGGCAAGCGCGTCGTCGTTCAGGGCCTCGGCAACGTGGGCTATCACGCGGCGTTGTTCCTCAGTACCGAGGATGGCTGCAAGATCACCCATGTGATCGAGCGGGACGGCGCCGTCGAAAACCCCGAGGGCCTCGATATCGCGGGCTTGCGCGACTGGATCGCGCGCCACGGCGGGGTCAGGGATTGCCCCTTTGGCACCTACCACGAAGATGGCCAGCGCGTGCTCGAGGCCGAGTGCGACATCCTCATTCCCGCGGCACTCGAGGGCGTGATCAACATGCACAACGCCGCCCGGATCAAGGCGCCCTTGATCATCGAGGCCGCCAACGGCCCCGTGACCGCGGGCGCCGACGAGATCCTGCGCCACAAGGGCACCGTGATCATTCCCGACCTCTACGCCAACGCGGGCGGCGTCACCGTGTCCTATTTCGAATGGGTCAAGAACCTCAGCCACATCCGCTTCGGCCGGATGCAGCGCCGACAGGAAGAGGCGCGGCATCAGCTGATCGTCGACGAGCTGGAGCGCCTCTCGGCCGACAGCGGGATCGGCTGGACGCTCTCGCCCGATTTCAAGCAGAAATACCTGCGCGGCGCGGGCGAGCTGGAACTGGTGCGTTCTGGCCTCGACGACACGATGCGCGCGGCCTACCAGTCCATGCGCGAGGTCTGGTGGGACCGCGGGGATGTGTCCGACCTGCGCACGGCGGGCTTTCTGGTCAGCATCGATCGGGTCGCCAAGGCCTACACCGCCAAGGGGATCTGACCGCTCAGCGCCGGCCGTCCTCCGCCGCCTCGCGCTCGACCAGCATGATCTTGATCAGGTCCGCGACCGCCTTGGCCTGAGAATTGGTGGTCGCGCCGCCCACCGCGACGCGCTTGCGCGCCCGCCACCACAGCGCGGGCGCATAGACCCGTCCGCGCGTCGTCGGCGCCTTGAGGCGCACCAGGAACCCGCCCGCGGGCTTGAAGGCAAAGACCGAGCGGTCGACGCTTTCGACCTCGTCCAGCGTGAACAGCACGCGCCCTTCGCCGTCGCGTTCACGCAGCGCGCTGCGGGTCAGTTCCAGCGTGACCGCCGTCGCCGTCCAGACCTTCCACGCGAGGTAGACCGACCCCACGCCCAGCACCACGAGAAACACCAGCCAGCCGAGATCGGCAGGGGGATGCGTCGCCGCGAGATAGACCAGAAGCATCCCCAGCATCCCCACCACGCCCGTGGTGAAGCCGCGCCGGATCGGGTGCGGGTCGATGGTGACCAGCACCTCGTCGGGGTCGATCTGCTTGCGTTTCGCCATCTGCCTCGCTCCAGCCTGCCGCCCCTTAGCGCGTCGCACGCGCCTTGCCCAGACCTCTGCACCGGCGCACAGCCGCCGTGAACACCGCGCCATTGCGGGCCTGCGCGGTGTCGCTACATCTGTCGCACCGCAACAGGAGGCCGCGCCATGTCCATCCGCCCCATTCTCGAAACCCGTCGCGCCCAGCCAACGATGGAGGGGGCAGGCGTGCACCTGCACCGCGCCTTCGGGTTTCGGGACCCGACGGAACTGGACCCGTTCCTGCTGTTCGACGATTTCCGCAACGACGACCCGATGTTCTACAAGGACGGGTTCCCCTGGCACCCCCACCGCGGCATCGAGACGATCACCTACGTGCTGGAGGGTGCGGTGGACCATGCCGACAGCCTCGGAAACACCGGGCGCCTCGGGCCGGGGTCGGTGCAATGGATGACGGCCGGTTCCGGCATCCTGCACCAGGAAATGCCCTTGGGCAACGCCAGGGGGCGGATGCACGGCTTCCAGCTTTGGGGGAACCTGCCGGGCGCGCAGAAGATGACCGCGCCGCGCTACCAGGACATCGCGGGCGCCGACATCCCCGAGGTGACCGATGACGACGGCACCCATGTGCGCGTGATCACCGGCGAGTTCTGGGGCAAGCGCGGGCCGGTCGACGGGATCGCGGCCGATCCGCAATACCTTGACGTGACCGTGCCCGCGGGCGTGAGAAAGACCTTCCGCATCGACACCTACCGCCGCGCTTTCGCCTATGTCTTTCAGGGGGCGGGGGCCTTTGCCGATGCCTCGGCCCCGCAAGGTGTGCTGCTCGAGAAAGAGGTGATGGGCCAGGAGGTCAACATCCGCGACCTATCGGGTGACCGCACGCTGATCCGTTTCGGCACGGGCGACGAGGTGACGGTTCAGGCCGGGCCCGAGGGCGTGCGCTTCCTGCTGATTTCCGGCGCGCCGATCGAGGAACCCGTGGCATGGCATGGCCCCATCGTCATGAACACGCAGGCCGAGTTGCAGCAGGCGATGCGCGACCTCAGGAACGGCACCTTCATCCGGCCCGGCCATTAGGGCGTGGCGTCAGACTCCGGTCTGCCAATGCAGGAAGACAAGGCCCAGCCCGATCAGCGCCGCCAGCTTGAAGCCGATCTCGGCCATCAGGAACGACCGGTCGCGCGCCGCGCGCGCGCCCGGCTTGTGCTGCGACAGCGTCTCGCGGAACGTCGCGGCTGCCCGGTCGATCAGCGCAGGATCGGTCCTTGCCGCCAGTTTCGGATGCGCCAGCCGTGCCTCGCAGGCCGCGATCTCGGCCGCCGCGAGGCGGGCCTGCGCCGGCAAGAGCCGCCCGGCCTGACGAACCGCGCGCTCGAAGCTGCGTGCGCGCACGTTCAGCCGTTCGGCGATCATCTTGCGCAACTCTTCCTTGGTGGCGTCCAGCGTGTCCCGTGTCATGGAATCGGCCCCCCGGCGATCGAACCCGCAGAACATACGGCAGTGCAGTGGCTTGGCTCAAGCCTGCGGTTTCCGCTGGCCTTTTCCACGCGCTCTCGCCTATCTCTCGGGTCATGCTGAACACCATCGTTCAGGGCGAGGAGACCGCCCAACCTCCCATCGTGATCGCCCATGGCCTCTTCGGCTCGGCGCGGAACTGGGGCGTGATCGCCAAGCGCCTGTCGGCCAGCCGCCGCGTCCTGACGGTGGACATGCGCAACCATGGCGACAGCCCGTGGCAGGCGTCGCATGGCTACCCCGACCTCGCCGCCGATCTGGCCGAGGTGATCGCCGCTCACGGCGGGCAGGCCGATGTGCTCGGTCATTCCATGGGCGGCAAGGCCGCCATGGCGCTGGCGCTGACCCATCCGCGGGCGGTGCGCCGACTGATCGTCGCCGATATCGCCCCGGTCGCCTATGGCCATACGCAGCAGCATCTGGTCGACGCGATGCGCGCCATCGACCTGAGCGCGGTCGAGACGCGGGGCGACGCCGACCGGCAACTCTCCCTGCATGTGGAGGAGGCCGGTGTGCGCGCCTTCCTTCTGCAGTCGCTGGACGTGAAGGGGCGGCGCTGGCGGTTGAACCTCGACGTGCTGGAGCGCGACATGGGGCTGATCCTCGGCTGGCCCGACCTCGGCGGGACTTTCGAGGGACCTGCACTGTTTCTCGCCGGGGCCGAGTCGGACTACGTGAAACGCGAGGACCGCCCGACGATCAAGGCCCTGTTCCCGAAGGCGAAATTCGCCAAGATCCCCGGCGCGGGCCATTGGCTCCATGCCGACCGCCCGCGCGAGTTCGAAGCCGCCGTCGCGGCCTTTTTCGTTTAATCCTGCGCCCGCATCATCCGTTTCATCAGGCCGGTCTTCCAGACCAGCTGATGCACGGCCACGGCGCCGACATGGGCGATGACGAGCAGCAGGAGCAGCGTCTTGAGCACCTCATGCGCATCTCCCGCCGCCTCCATCCGCCCGCCCCAGGCGAGCGCGCCGGTGACCGGCAGCAGGATCAGCAGCGCGTAGATCGCCAGATGCGCGAGATGCGAAAGGCGGCGGAACACCTCGGGTTCGCCCTCGGGCGGAGCGGGGACGCCGCGGTCGTTGCGCAGGATCAGCCGCCAGCAGGCCAGCAGCAGGATCAGCGCACCGCCCGCGATATGGCCGATCACGGGCAGGCTCATCGCGTAGGCGCCCGTGTCCTCGGCGAGGTCATAGGCATCCGAGATGCCATCGCTCAGCAGGTATTGAAGCGCCACGAGCACCACGACAACCCAATGCAGGGTGATCTGCATCCGGCTGTAACCGCTGGGATTTTTCATTCCGCCGCCTCCGGTTCCCGTCACGGCGGGAGGCTAGCACGGGGACGGCGGCCGCGCGAGATCAGAGCGTCCGTATCTTCTTGGTCGCGACCCATGCGGCGGGCACGGCGATCGCGGTGCCGATGGCGGCCGAGATCACGATGGGCTCCCAGCCGTCCATGCCGGCGGCGAGAACGGCGGTGACGCCGATGCCGGCAAGCGCGGTTGCGGCAAGGGTGAAGATCAGGAAAAACAGGCGCATGGCGGCCTCCGGTATCTGGCGCATTCCTCGAACCTGATAACCGGTTTCTGGTCGGCTTTCCTTGATCGGAGTCAAATGCGGGGCCTGTTGCCGCTTTGCCAGACCGCGGCGCGATCGGCGGGCAACCCACGATATGTGGTTGCAAACAGCATGCGGCACCCATACCCCTTGCGGTACAGGTGCGTACGACGCGGTCGCATTGCCTGGGCGGGGCTGGCTTGGTCGGCCTCGCCCGCTCTCCCGGAAAAGAAGAAGACGCCAGGTGCTTGGACGCGGTCTTCGCATTGCCTGACGTCTTCTCTCGAACCAGGCGCCCCGAGGGGCGTCTTGCCCTGAAGGATCGGTTCGTCCGAAGACGACCCTTTCCCGGTGCCCGTGACCCGAAAGCCCCGTCCACCTTCCCCCGTTGTCCGGCCCGAAAGCCATCCTCCGAAGGCCACCGCATCCCCCCTGTCCGAAGACAGGGCCGATGCAGCGCGCCAACCTGCCCGAACGTCCGATCACACCGCCAAGTCCTTGATCCTGAGACCAATTTCCTGGCTCTGTCCCGTGACGCCCACCATTCGACGTCCAGCCCCGCAGCACATGTCTCCGGGTCTTTCCGCCCTGGCCCCTGGGCCTGTCGCGCCCCGCCGGGGTTGCCCCCTTGCGGTAAGAAAACTGTCACAAACGACACGTGAGTCGGGCAAGCATGAAGCACTGCAGCATGGAAATTTCCTGTGGAGGAAAGTGGGGATCACCCGGTGGAGAAGGGGGATTCCGGTGGGCGGGACAAGGGGTTGCGGAGGGTGGTCCGCCGGGGGTGTTTTTCTGCACCTGCGAAGGGAAAAACGGCGTAGGGATGCCGTCGTGATCCTGTAGTGATCCCGTAACTACAGCCGCACCGCCACCCCGTTTGACCCCGATCAAGCCGCGCGAAACCGTCCGGTGCTATCATGACAGAATGATGACAGGTTGATCATCGGGGGCCGGGTCGGCCCGGAGGGGGGATCATGATATCGCTCGAGGACATGGAAGACATGTGCAGCCTGACGCGCGACGAGATCGCGCAGATCGCGGCCCATGACCACATCACCGACGAGGCCGCCGTGGCCGAGATCGAACGGATGATGCACGAACACGGCGGGCCGCAGGCCCTGCATGGGAAGCTGTGCGAGGACATCCGCGCTGCGCTGCATGGCCATGACATGGCCGAGGCGCGGCGGCTCTTCGCGCTGTTGCGCGGGTTTCTCGCCGCGCATCCCGAGGCGGTGCGCGGGTCGCGGCGGTGATCAGACCTCCTGCTCGGAGGGGCGGGGCACCGCGTCGGTCCGCTCGACGCGGGTGTGATCCCAGTTGGGATCGTTCCGCTTGGTCATGCGCGAGATCGCGTAGGCTGCGGGCCAGCTGAGGCCGAAGCCCAGCGCGGCGGAGAGGATGATCGGACCCCAGCCGTAAAGGCCGAGGGAGAGGGCGATGATGACGAAGCCGCCGGTCAGGACGGCGCCGGTCATCAGGGTCAGTAGTATGCTCAGGCGATCCATTGTGGGCCTCCTTTCCCTTCATGACGTGGGGATGGGGCGGGGCGTTGTGAACCGGGGCGGGCCTCACGATGGGGTGAGGGGCCTTCACCATCGGTTAACCCTGGTGGGGGAGGGTGGGGGCATGTCCACCTACCGCCGCCCGCCCGTGACCGGGGCCATGATCTTTTTCACCGTCGCGCTTGCGTCGCGGGGTGGGGATGTGCTGGTGCGCGAGATCGGCCTGTTGCGCGAGGCGGTGCGGGTGACGAAGGCCGAGCGGCCCTTCGGGATCGAGGCTTGGGTGGTGTTGCCGGATCACATGCATGCGGTGTGGCGCATGCCCGCGGGGGACCGGGCGTATGGCGTTCGGTGGGGCGCGATCAAGGCGCGGTTCACGCGGGCGGTGCGGGAGAAGTACGCAACGGATGAGGTCGGATGTAGACCGGGCTTCAGCCCGGCAATGCCGGCGCAGCCGGCATACGATTACCCCACGGACCTCCCGGTCGTTCGGTCGGGCAGATATGCCGGGCTGAAGCCCGGCCTACGGCGTGAAAAACGCGAACAGGCCCTGTGGCAACGGCGGTTCTGGGAACACCACATCCGCGACGAGGCGGATTATTGGGCGCATGTGCGGTATTGCTGGTGGAACCCGGTGAAACACGGGTTCGTCGAACGGCCGGAGGAGTGGCCGTTCTCCTCGGTGCATCGGGATGGGCGGTATGTGCCGGGGATGGAGTTGGGGGTGTCGGGGGCAGCTACGGTGGGTTGGGCCAATGCGTTTGCGGAGGGGAAAAGACTGTTGGGTGGAACTCGATGTCCGGGGTGACGGTCTAAACTGTGAGTGCAAAAATCCTACCTTGCTTCCCGGCGTTTTGGGTCAATGTCTCTCTGGTAGAATACACCTTCCTGCATCGGAAGGATGTTATCCAGTTTTCTCATTGAGTCTTTGGCCCGGCTAGGAGCTAGCCTAAAAAAACATGCGGCTCCTATCGCGACGATAAAAAAAGAAGTGCCCAAAATGGCACTCATATGGAACAGGTTCGCAAGCTGGGTCGATAAGAGAACGCAAGCCAAAAGAAGAACAATCCAAAAGATAATAGTAAGCGTTGTGGCAGCCTCATTTATACCAGTCAGACTGTAGATCCTCTCATCTCTTCTAAAGAATAGGGTCTTGTATAATGATCCAGAAAACTCATCTTCTAGAAGATCAATATGTTTCTCCCAGTTATAAAACCAAATACGTGATGCACGAGCTGTAAAGAACCACATCAAACTTGTTCCAAGACCAAAACAACAGATCAGTAACGCGACGAACAATGAATGCAGCCCTATACCTTGAGGGTCCAACTGATCGGCGTCCGAAAATAATGCGCTTGTCAGCGCCGCGATTCCAGCAAAGGCAACGATCTGAAAACCCCAAAGATAGGTTGACCGTCGCCAGAGTAAGTCAATCTCATATTTCCGCAGGTCATGTGCAATTTGCAGGGCGCATTGCCTTTTTTGGCGAGCACCTTCATCTGCTCCCTCAAGCTTAAGTGCTTTCAGGTATGCTTCGCGGATATTGCTCAATTTATCCAACCATCCTAAAGGAATTGCTATGGATTGACCGTGAGGTCTTCAATTTGCAGCATTGGCGCTTCGCTCCACTAATCACTCCACCGCCATCCCCGGCAATTCGTTGATGAGCGCAGGCACCGAGATGTCCTCGTCCAGCGCCTCCCAATGGAGGCCGTAGGGCGAGAGCGTCACCGCCGCCCGCGCCTCGTGGGTCGCGGCGAGCAGGCGGGGGAACCACGCCAGCGGCACGCCGAGGGTGCGGCCATCGGCGAGGCTGACCCACATGGTGTTGTCGTCGAAATTTGCGGCGGTGGCGGTGATTGTCATCGGAACCCTCGTACTGCAACGAGGGTAGCCAAGACTTCCGGGCGTGTCACCGGGTTTGGTGTGGGGGCGCGCGTCCGGGGGACGCGCGCAGGCCGGGCTGAAGCCCGGCCTACGGCCCGGTCTGACCGTGGTGGGTTTCACCCACCCTACCCATCCATCTTCAACGCATTGATAAACGCCGACTGCGGGATCTCCACCTTGCCGAACTGGCGCATCTTCTTCTTCCCCGCCTTCTGCTTGTCCAGAAGCTTCCGCTTCCGCGTCGCGTCGCCGCCGTAGCACTTGGCCGTCACGTCCTTGCGCAGCGCCGCGATGGTCTCTCGCGCGATGACGCGCCCGCCGATGGCGGCCTGCACGGGGATCTTGAACATGTGGCGGGGGATCAGCTCTTTCAGTTTCTCGCACATGGCGCGGCCCCGCATTTCGGCGCGGTCGCGGTGGACCATGATGGAGAGCGCGTCGACCGGCTCGTCGTTCACCAGGATTTGCATCTTGACGAGGTAATCCTGCCGGTAGCCGATCATCTGGTAGTCGAAGCTGGCATAGCCCTTGGTCACCGATTTCAGGCGGTCGTAGAAGTCGAAGACGACTTCGTTCAGGGGCAGGTCGTAGACCACCATGGCGCGTTGGCCCGCATAGGTCAGGTCGAGCTGTTCGCCGCGGCGGTCCTGGCAAAGCTTCAGCACGTCGCCGAGGTACTCGTCGGGCACGAGGATGGTCGCCTTGATCCGCGGCTCCTCGATATGATCCACGTGCGTCAGGTCGGGCATGTCGGCGGGGTTGTGCAGCTCGATCATGGTGCCGTCGCGCATGTGGACGTGGTAGATCACCGAGGGCGCGGTGGTGATCAGGTCGATGTCGTACTCGCGTTCGAGGCGGTCGCGGATGACCTCGAGGTGCAGCAGGCCCAGGAACCCGCAGCGGAAGCCGAAGCCGAGCGCGGCGGAGGTTTCCATCTCGAAGGTGAAGCTCGCGTCGTTGAGGGCGAGCTTCTCCATCGCGTCGCGGAGGTCTTCGAAATCGTTGGCGTCCACGGGGAAGAGGCCGCAGAAGACCACGGGGATGGAGGGTTTGAAGCCCGGCAGCGCGGTGGCGCATTGTTTCTTTTCGTGCGTGACGGTGTCGCCGACGCGGGTGTCGCGGACCTGCTTGATCTGGGCGGTGAAGAAGCCGATCTCGCCCGGGCCAAGCTCGGCGATGTCGAGCATGGCGGGTTTGAAGACGCCGAGGCGGTCGATCTGGTAGGTGCCGCCGGTCTTCATCATCCGGATGCGGTCGCCCTTTTTCACCACGCCGTCGATGACGCGGATCAGGACGACGACGCCGAGGTAGGGGTCGTAGTAGCTGTCGACCAGCATCGCCTTGAGCGGCGCGTCGCGCTCGCCCTTGGGGGCGGGAAGGCGGTGGACGATGGCCTCGAGCACGTCGGGAATGCCGAGCCCGGTCTTGGCCGAGATCTCGACCGCCTCGGAGGCGTCGATGCCGATCACGTCCTCGATCTGTTCGCGGACGCGGTCGGGTTCGGCGGCGGGCAGGTCGATCTTGTTGAGGACCGGCACGATCTCGTGGTCGGCGTCGATGGCCTGGTAGACATTGGCCAACGTCTGGGCCTCGACCCCCTGGGAGGCATCGACGACCAGCAGAGAGCCCTCGACCGCGCGCATGGAGCGCGAGACCTCGTAGGCGAAGTCGACATGGCCGGGGGTGTCGATGAGGTTGAGGACATAGGTCTGGCCGTCCTGCGCGGGGTATTCGATGCGGACGGTGTTGGCCTTGATGGTGATGCCGCGCTCGCGCTCGATGTCCATGGCGTCGAGCAGCTGCTCCTTCATGTCGCGCTCGGCCACGGTGCCGGTCAGCTGGATCAGCCGGTCGGCCAGGGTGGATTTCCCGTGGTCGATATGGGCGACGATGGAGAAGTTGCGGATGCGGGAGAGGTCGGTCATGGCGGCCTGCATGGGGTAGGGTTGCAGGGGGAGATAGCCTTTGCGCGCGCAAGGGGAAAGGGGCGATGCGCAGCGGTCGAGGGACGCAGGGCGCGGGTCGTTGCGTGGCCACAGGGCAACGGCGAGGGCGTCTTGGTGCCGGAGGGCGTCTGGGCGTTGAAGTTCGCGGGAAATCCCGGCAAGCCTGTCGGCCATGCGAGGGTCGGTGGTGACACAGTCAGGACGGCGTCCCGCGGACCGGTCCGGGGAGCGTGGCGATGTCTGACGGGGGCGCCGGCAAGGGCGCGGCCTTTGCGCTGGCGCTGTTGGCGATCATTCTGTTGTCGACGAACTCGGCTGCCGTGGTCGTCACGGCCGGCGACTTCGACCCGTTGCTGTTTTCGCTGGGGGCCACCTTGGTGAGCCTTCTGGCCTTCGGACCCCGGCTGATCCGCCCGTCCGGTCGCAGGTCGGTCGCTGCATTGCTGCGGTTGCCCTGGTTCCGGCTGGCGATCGTGCTCAAGACGGTGAACGATCTCGCCTTCTATTTCGTCATGATCACCACCCAGCAGATCGAGGCGGCGGTGATCGTCTACCTCTACCCGATCTTCAACCTGCTGCTCGGCAGCGTGATCCTGGAAAAGAGCTATCGCCGCCCCGGGGCGGTGGAATGGGGCCTCGTGGGGCTGAGTTTCGTTTCGATCCTGCTGCTGACGCCCATCTACGCGCTGGCCAGCTTGAGTGCCTGGGGCTTTGCCACGGCGATGCTGTCGGCGGCGGCGTCGGTCTACGTGGTGCTGTTGCAGGCGGCCAGCGACAGGGCCGGGTTGAGCCGCGAAGAGGAGGGGGCGGCGATCGGGGCACTGTTTGCGGGCAGCCTCGTGCTTCACGTCGTGGCGATGGCGCTGGGCCAGTTGACCGGGCTGTGGGGCTGGCCCGCTGCCGTCAGCCTGACCGGGCAGGCGCTGCTTTGGCCGATCCTGGGGATACTGTGGGTGGGCGTCGTGGTGAACGTCCTGTCCGAGGGCCTGTGGCTGCGGGCGTCGCGCCTGTATCGCGTGGTCAGCCTGAAAAGCCTGTTCTACCTCTCGCCCGTCCTGACGGCGATCTATTTCGCCGCCCTCGACATAGATGACCTGAGCCGGGTCGTGGTGTTCTGCCTGGCCGGTGTCGTGGTGTCCAATTACATGCTGCATGACCGCGAGATCGACGATCCGTCGCTGATCGCGTTCCTGTTCGGCCTGGTCGGGTCGGCGACCTTTTTCAAGCTGGTCTCCGCCGATCCCATCCCCGCCCCGATCCTCGTGACGCAGGACAGCTATCAGACCTTCATCACCTTCACGGTCGTGATCGTGGGTTTCCTGCTGGCGCGGTCGCTGAACCTGTCGCAGGACAATTCGGCGCGCCTGCTGGAGCTGTCGCGCACCATCCTGCCCGAGCTGTCGCGCCGCGGTCTGTCCGAGGCGGATTGCGAGGTCGCGCTGCAGCGCATCGCCGCGCAGCCGGACGTCTTTGCCTGGAGCGATGCCGACAGGTCGGATGTCGTCGGGCGCGCGCTGGCCGAAGTGCTGGCCCAACCCGACGCCGCGCCGGTCTATCTTGCCTTTCTCAACGGTCGGCAGGTTGGCGTATCGCGGCCCGAGATCATCCTGACGCTGCTGCTGTGCGGCGTGGCGGCGCTGGCCACGGTGTCGCAGGCGCTGCAGGCCGAGCGGGGCTATTTCCTCGCCTCTTTCTCGGTCGGGGTGCTGCTGTTCATCCCGATGTTGATCCGGGAATACACCGGCCAGACGGCGGCGCGGCAATACGCGGGCGTGGTGGTGCGGCGGACCTTGGGCGTCATGACACTGGACCCGCAGGCGCGCGCATTGCCCGGGGCGAAGGGCCGGTTCGTGCGGTCGGCACGGCTGCGCACATGGCTCTTCGCCGGTCTGAGCCTTGCCGTCGCGACGGCCACATGGGCGATGCTCTACGACCTGGGCTGAGGCCGGAGGCGTGGGCGCGGCGAGGGGTCACGCCGAAAATCGGTCGGCGCTCTGGTAGTTCACGTGACGTCGACAACAATGTTCCGCGTCACAAAGGAGTATCCGATGCGCTTCCCCAAGACCCTCGCCTTCCCCCTTGCCCTTGCCCTGTCCGCCGGGACCGCCATGGCGCAGGAGGCCGCGCCGCTTGTTACCGTGGTCACCGCCGAGCATCCGCAGACCCAGCTGATGGCGATGGTGCTGACCGGGCAGGCGGCGCAGCAGGGGCATCCGGTGCGGGTGCTGCTGTGCGGGCCGGGCGGTGACATGGCCCTGGCCGAGGCCCCCGAGGGCGTGACCGCGCCGCAGCCGCCGATGGGCGCAAGCCCGCAGGGCCTGCTGACCAGTCTGATCGAAAACGGAGCGACGGTCGAGGTCTGCGCGATCTACCTTCCGGGGCTCGGCGCGGATGCCAGCGTGCTGATCGAGGGCGTCACCGTCGCCCAGCCGCCCGCCATGGCCGCGGCGATGGCCGCCGAAGGCACGATCGTCTGGTCCTTCTGACTAGCCCTGCCATCGCGGGGGCATCGCCCCCCGCGATGGACAATTGCGCCGATTCGGCGCATGATGAGAGCACAGCGGGCATAGACCCGCGACCCCGAGCAGATGTCGTATTGAGGCCCGAGATGACCCTTCGCCTTGTCTTTGCCTGTGCCTTCGTGCTGGCCGTCATGGCCGGTGTCGCCGCACCCCTTCCCGCATATGCCAACCCGATCGAGCGCGCCTGCAACACGTCCAACCGGCCGACTGCGACGCGGGCGCTGTGCTCCTGCATCGGATCGGCAGCGGAACGGACCCTGTCGCGCAGCCAGATGCGCGCGGGCGCGCGGTTCTTCACCGATCCGCAGCGCGCGCAGGATGTGCGCCAGTCCGACCGCCGCACCGACGAGGAGCTGTGGCGCGCGTGGCGCAATTTCGGCGTGACCGCCGAGGCGATGTGCAGCTAGGCTAGAGCCGTGAGGCCCAGAGGCGCGCGCCCTGCATGATCAGGTCGAGCGCACCGTCGAAATCACGCGTGAAATAAGGATCGGGCACATCGCCGCCGCCCAGGGGTTCGAGATAGAATGCCAGCCGCGCGGCCCCGCCGGGGTCGAGCGCGGCGAGGTCGGCGTGGTTCTCCGCGTCCATGGCGAGGATCAGGTCGAAGCGGTGGAAATCGGCGCGGCTGACCTGCCGGGCGCGCAGGGCGGAGAGGTCGAGGCCCCGCGCGCGGGCGGCGGTCTGCATCGGTGCGTAGGGCGGTTTGCCGAGGTGCCAGTCGCCGGTGCCGGCGCTGTCGATCACGGCGCGGTCCCCCAGTTCGGCGCGCAGCGCGGCCTCGGCGGTGGGAGAGCGGCAGATGTTGCCGAGACAGACACAGAGGATACGATGAGCCATGGGCCGAGGGGTGCCACGCGGAAACGGGAGTGTCCACATGCAGCGGATCGTGATCCTGACGGGGGCGGGGGTGTCGGCCGAAAGCGGGCTGGGAACCTTCCGCGACAAGGGCGGTCTGTGGGACCGCTACGACCTGTCCGAGGTGGCGACGCCCGAGGGGTTCGCGAAGAACCCCGCGCTGGTGCATGATTTCTACAACGCGCGGCGGGACAATGCGCTGCAGGCCGTGCCGAACGCTGCGCATGTGGCGCTGGCGCGGTTGCAGGCGGCGCATGGGGGCGTGACGCTGATCACGCAGAACATCGACGACCTGCACGAGCGGGGCGGCTCGCGCGACGTGATCCACATGCACGGGCAGATCATGCGCGCGCTCTGTGCGGCCTGCGGGGGGCGCTGGGATGCGCCGCGGGTGATGGAGCCCGTCGATGCCTGCCCGGCCTGCGACACGGCGGCGACGCGGCCCGACATCGTGTGGTTCGGGGAATTTCCCTATCACATGGAGCGGATCGCCGAGGCGTTGGCGGACTGCGACCTGTTCGTCGCGATCGGCACCTCGGGCGAGGTCCACCCGGCGGCGGGCTTTGTCGAGGAGGCGGCGGGGTTCGGGGCGGAGACGCTGGAGATCAACCTCGAACCTTCTGCGCCGGGCCGGTTCGACAGGGTCATCACGGGCCCCGCGGCGCGGGTCGTGCCGCGTTGGGTTGCCGAGGTTCTCGTCGGCTGATCGGTCAAGGGGGCACGCCCGCGCGATGGATGGAGGTGCGGGCGTGCCCTGTGCCGGGCCGGTCGAAGGGAGGACGCCGGCCCGGGGTGCCGGTGTCAATCGCCGTGGTTGTGGCCGTGGCTGTGACCGTGATCATGCCCATGGCCGCCGCCATGGCCCGGCATCCGCTCGAGGTCGACGGGTACCTCGAGGTCGACGGGGTCGGAGGTTTCGAAGATCAGGCGCAGGTTGATCGTGTCGCCATGTTCCAGCGGCCGCGTCAGGCCGAGCAGCATGACATGAAGGCCGCCGCGTTCGAGCAGCACGGTTTCGTCGGCTGCAAGGGGGATGCCGCCCTCGATCTCGACCATGCGCATGACGCCCTCGTCGGTCTGGATATGGGTGTGCAATTCCACCCGCTCGGCGGCGTCGGTCTCGGCCCCGATCAGGACGTCGGCGTAGTCGTTGTGGTTGTAGATCGACATGAACACCGCGCCCGATTGCGCCATGGGGCTGCTGGCACGGGCATAGGCGTCCTCGATCACGACATGGGCGGTGGAAAGAGCGGGGATGAGCGCGAGGGCGCCCGCGAAAATATACGGTTTGAAGGACATCGTCCGGTCTCCGGTCTGTCTGGTTGGATTGGTCAGGCTGTGCGGGTCAGGCCGCGCGGGGCGGCGCCCTTGCCTGACCGCCGGGCGCGGCATGCGCGGGCGACCAGAGGGAGACGGAGGGGAAAGCGGGGGCCGCGGCCAGTGTCAGCGGATAGGCCGTGGGCGTGGCCTGCGGCGGCAGGGCGAAGGCGATGGTCAGGCAGTCGAGGCAGAGGTCGCGGTCGAGCGTGACGGGCGCGCCGCCTGCGTCGAAGAGGGGCAGGCCGTCATGGGCGATCACGACGGGGGCGGGGCCCGTGACCGAGCAGAGCTTACCCTCGGCGGCCATCGCGCCGCGCGCCACGCCCGCGCCGATCCCGGTGGCGAGGATCGCCACGGTCAGAAGCGAGGTCAGAAGGGCGCGCAGGGCGATCATGCCCGATATGTGGGCAATCGCGGGCGACGGGGGAACGCGACAAAGTGACGGGTGGGGGGCGTGCGCCGCTTTGCGGGACGGAGTGGAGGTTCTCGTCGTTTGGGCAAGCGGACAAGAACGGCCCTTGGCGGACGGTCAAGATCGCTTGGGTGAACGGCTGATTACGGGAAATCCTCTGGACGCGAATGCCTCACCTGTCGCAACCGTTATGGCGGCGCCACATCGTGGCGTCATGGCCCTCAGGCACGGCGTCGCAGGGATCGGCGGCACCATAGCCGCGCAGATCGTTGTAGCGCGCGATCTGGTCGGCCGTCAGCAAGGGCGGCGTCTCGAGGTGGCGCGAGAGGTGGATGAAGCGCAATTCGGCCCGGGCGGCGGCGGATGCGTCGATCAGGTCGCGCAAGGCGTCCGGCGTCATGTCGCCATCGCGAAAGGCCGCCTCGATCGCCGCCTCGGCCGCGATGAAGCGTTCGCCCGCCTCCTGCGCCTCGGCCTGCATGGTGGCGAAGATGTCCTCGATGGCCGCGACCTGACCGGCGTCCAGACCCAGTTCGGCTTGCACTTCGAGCAGATGCGCCGGGCCGGGCACGCCGTTCAGTTCGGCGGCAAGCGCCAGCCCCCATCCGCGCCCGAGGCGCAGATCTTCCAGATCGGTGTCGGACAAGCTCTTGATCTCGCGGCTTTCCAGCCCGGCATAGGGGGAATGGCCGTGGGTCTGGGCGATGACGACCATGGGAAAGGTCAAGGCGCATAGCGTGAGAGCGAGGCGAAGCATCAAGACACTCCTGAGGTGTGTCCTCGTCTCTCGCATCTGACAATCGCACCTCACATGATCATGATCATGTCAGAGGTGTTCGATGACCTTTTTGCCGATGCAACGGTGCGGGATTTCGCCGCCGGGGAGACCCTGTTCCGTGCGGGTGACAGGGTGGTGTCGATGATGCTGCTCCGGGACGGGCGGGCCGATCTCGTCCGTCATACGGGCGACGGGCTTCGGCTGATCCTGCATCGCGCGGGAGCCGGGCAGATCCTTGCCGAAGCCTCTGCCTGGTCCGGCGTCTATCACTGCGACGCGGTGGCGTCGGCTGCCTGCGTCGTGGCGATCCTGCCGCGTCAGATCTTCCGGGCGCGGTTGACGGCGGACCCCGACCTTGCGGAGCGCTGGATGCAGACGCTTGCGCGGTCGGTCCAAGCGGCGCGGGTGCGCGCGGAAATCCGGTCGCTGCCCAAGGTGGCGGATCGGCTGGACGCCTGGCTGTGCGAAAGGCAGGTGCTGCCGGACAAGGGCCGGTGGCAGGATGTGGCGGCGGAACTGGGCGTGTCGCGCGAGGCGCTCTATCGCGAGCTTGCCCGGCGCAGGACCAAGGCGCGCGGTTGAGCACGCCCATCCGCGTGGCAGTCGGGCCGGCGCCCAATGCCCATGACGCGGACCGGATCGCGCTTGGCCATAACGGCAAGGCCGCGCTTCAGCACAGGCGCGCGACGATACGCGAGACGATGGCGAGGGCATCGGCTGTCCCGCTCGCCTCGCCCTTTTCGAAGTCACCCTCGATGGTCCCCATCTGGTTGGTGACATGCGCGAGGCAGATCACGGCGCGTTGACGCGCCTGTGCGAAGTCATGGAGCCCGGCTGCCTCCATCTCGACGGCGAGGATTCCCCGGGCCCGCGCGGAGGCGATGGCCGTCTCAGTCTCGCGGAACGGCGCGTCGGTGGTCCAGGTCGCACCGCTCATCACGCTCGGGCCATCGGTAAAAGCGCCGTCCAGCCGCGACAGCAGATGCGCCGGTGCGGCGCTCCAATCCGGGGGCGGGAGGTAGTGGTAGCTCGTGCCTTCGGCGCGCCTCGCGCAACAGGATTTCGGGCGTGAAGGCGCATGGGGTATCGTGATGCTTGTCCGAGCGGATCGGGGAGACGGGCGGTGTGGGCTCGGACACGGAGCTTCCTGTGTGGGCGGCCGGGCGGCGCACCGCCCGGCAATGGGTGAAGTCGGTTCAGGGCCTGTAGGCCGCGTCCTGCTGCCAGCCGGTATATCCGCTTTGCATGACGAGGACGTTGGACCGCCCCGCCACGCGCAGCGCGAAGGCCGCCTGCGCCGAAAGGCTGCCGGTGTTGCAGAACAGGATGGTCATGCGATCCTCGGGGATCTCGTCGATCCGGTCGAGGACTTCGCGCCACTCGATGTTCACGGAACCGGGAATCGTGCCTTCCTCGAACTGGCCCGCGTCGCGGGTATCGACGAAAAGCGCGGTCTCGAAGACGGTCTGGTCGAGTTGCTGGGGCAGGATGATGCCGGCCTCGTAGTCCGAGAACATCATGTATTCCGACATGGCGTCGATGGCCGCGTCCTGTGCCAAGGCGGGCGCTGCATGCAGCCCGAATACGACGGTCGCTGCTGCCAAAAGGTGTCTCAGGGTCATCCGGGGGTTCCTCCGTTCCGGTTTCTTGGTGTTCAGGTGTTCTGCGCGCGCCAGCCGTTCGTGCCGCCTTCGAGCCAGAGCGCGTCCGGGTGGCCGAGTTTGTTCAGAATGTCCGCCCCTTCGGCGGATCGCCCGCCGCCCTTGCCGCAGATAGCCACGGGTGTTTTGCCAGCAGGCAGTTCATCGGCCCGGTCTTCGAGTTCGGCCAGCGGGATATGCACGGCGCCTGCGACATGCGCCGCGGCGTAGTCCTCGGCATCGCGGACGTCTATCAGGTGGAACCGATCCGGATTAGCGGCGAGGGCTGCGAGCGTCAGCATCTGAGCCATCAGAACACCAGCACCTTGTCGGCGGCGAGCGTCGCTTGCGCCAGTTCGTCCATGGTGGACCGCGTCGGCCCGTCCATCATGTCGCCTTCGGTCAGGCCGCGCGCATCCATGCAGGTGCCGCACATCAGCACGCGCCCCTTTGACGACAGAACCCTGCGGATCATCCGCTCGAGGTTGTAGTAGCCATCGGGCGTCTTCTGCCCTGCCTTGGCGCAGAGCACCGCGTCCGCCATCAGGAAGACGGTGATGTCCACGTCAGGATCATTCTTGGCCAGCGCATGGGCCATGCGCAGGCCGTTGAAGCTGCGCTCGGTGCCATAGGGCGGGTCATTCAGCAGGATCAGGTGTTTCATGGTCGGTCCTCAGTTCGGGGGGCGCGTTTCGAGATCGGCGAGGAAGGCTTCGATGCGCCGGGCATTGGCGCCGCGGTCGATCTGGCCCAGGCGCGAGCGCGAGCGGATGTCGATGCGGGTTCCGGTATCGGTTTCGGTGACACGGATCGCCACCTCGTCTTCGAAGCCGAACAGACGGCTTTTGGCGATGGCCTCGATCTGGCTTTCCGCAGGATCGGCCGACAGCACCTCCCAGCCGCGATCTTCCACAAGGGCGAGGGCTGCCGAGAAGGCATCGTCTGCGGAGATCGGCAGCTCCAGCGGACGCACATCCGGATAGGCAGCACGCTGCGGCTCGGCGTTCTGCGCCGGGTAGTCGCTGGGCGTGGCCGTGAACCAGAAGACCGGAGGGTCTTCGGTGTCGGTCGAGATGTCGTTGATCGGCGGCGTGGTGCGCGCGGTGATCTCGAAGGCAGCGCCAAGCCCCGCGACCGGCAGCGACAGGATCAGCCCCAGAAGGACTGCTGCGCCGCCCTTGCGGCGGCGAAGCCAGACCACCAGCCCGGCCAGTGCGGCGACGGTTCCGGCTCCCGCCGCCCAGGCGCCCCAGCCCGCAAGCTCGTAGGCCTGCGGCCAAGGCCAGTCGCCTGCCCGGAAGCCCCAGACGGCGACCGCAAGAAGTCCGAGCGAGGCAAGGCCAAGCAGGATGGCAAGCGCGCCAAGGGCACGGGTCAGGGTGTCAGGCATCTGCGGCCTCCGGATTGGCAGGGTTGATGCGCGGGTGGGTTTCCTCGCCGAGCCAGAAGAGCACGGCGCCGGAGACGAACATCGAGATGGCGACGAACCAGAAGGCGGCCTCTGCCGCGCCCGTCAGGCTGGCGGCAAGCCCGAGGCCGAGCGCGCCGATGGCGTAGCCGAGGTCGCGCCAGAAGCGGTAGATGCCGATGGCCGAACCGCGCCAGGCGGGTGGCGTGATGTCGGCCACGGCCGCGCCGAGGTTCGGGTAGAGCAGCGCCATGCCGAAGCCCGCCACGCCTGCCGAGACCGACCACCAGAGCGCGCCGGTGCCCATGACCACCATGGCCACGCCCGCGCCACTGATCCACATGCCCAGCACGTTCGGCCAGAACCGGCCGACATGGTCCGACAGCCGCCCGGTAAAGAGCTGCGAGCCGCCCCAGACGAAGCCGTAGACGCCGACGATCCAGCCGACCTCCGTCAGGGTCGCGCCCTGGGTCACGAGGAAGACGGGGAACAGCGCCCAGACCAGCGCATCGACGAACTTCTCGACCAGCCCCGCCTGGGAGATCGCGAAGAGGCGGCGGTCGCGCCAGCTCATCAGCGCGAAGACCTCGCCCGTTGTGGGATGCTCGGACACGCCTTCGGGGTAGCGCGGCAGGGATTTCGGTGGTGCTGCCTTGTGCGCGGCGGTCTCCGCCTTCGCCCATGGCAGCGTGTCCTTCACCCAGACGACGGTGAGCAGCAGCGCCAGCAGGACCACGGCCATGCCGAAGACGAGCAAGCCGACCCGTGCCCCCAGCC